>Ga0302320_10000002_pt1 | contig 492085 bp, 411 predicted proteins | sample Bog_T0_3_FD_202130 | JGI IMG/M metagenome (GOLD analysis project Ga0302320, IMG submission 202130) | Peat permafrost microbial communities from Stordalen Mire near Abisko, Sweden - Bog_T0_3 | ecosystem: Environmental > Terrestrial > Soil > Wetlands > Peat | place: Sweden: Abisko, Stordalen... | reverse complement strand
GAGCCAACCCTCGACACAACAAGGGCTGGAAGAGCAAGTACGGCCGCAAAGTCCCCAACAAGAGAGATCCAAGAACAAGCCAAATTGTGCTTTTCTAAACAGTATTAGGCTTCTGCGTGGGCCAAGTTACGCTCGAACCAAATGGCGGCCAAGTGCCGTGGCACAACCATCCCAATGAAGAGATCTATATGATCCTTGAAGGCGAAGCTGAAATGGCACTTGGGGATGAACTTCAGATGCTTCGCGCCGGACAAGTCGTTTACATTCCGAGTGGGGTCTTTCACCAGTTGACTAACCTCTCGAATGTGCCTACCTGTTTTCTTTACTGCTACAGTCCAGCTGGAGACGTCCACCATTGGATGCAGGAGTTAGACGGCAGTCTCCCCAGGGCCGGAATTGATGCTCCTCCCCTACCAGAGGGCGCAAGCCAACAGATTCAGTCATCCAGTCGTTAACTTTCGCTTGAGAGTACACCCACTGGGAACGGAGCGAATCCCGGCCTGAGCCTGTTGTGCCTCTCCAAAAAACCTCCTTGCGCTACAATCCTCATCAATGCACAAAGGTCGGTTAGAGGCATTCAGCGATGCGGTTATCGCAATCATCATGACGATCATGGTCTTAGACCTGCGCGCGCCAAAGGGGAGCGGCATAACCGACTTAAAGGGCACGTTGCCTGTGTTTCTCTGTTATGCGCTCAGCTTCGTCTTTCTCGCGATCTACTGGAATAATCACCACCATATGCTTCAAGCCGCAAAGACGGTCAACGGGGCCGTTCTCTGGGCGAATATGCACCTGCTTTTCTGGCTTTCACTCATCCCTTTTGCGACGGACTGGATGGGCGGGCATTCCACTGCGCAATGGCCGATTGCTCTGTACGGGTTTTTGCTACTCATGTGCGGCACGGCTTACTACATCCTTGCCAAGGCACTCATTGGCGCCAACGGAAGGGACTCCATGTTGTCTCTCGCGTTGGGCAAGGACGTCAAAGGTCAAGTTTCAGTCGGCCTTTACGCGCTTGCCATCGCCCTCACGTGGGTGAATCCTTGCATATCTATAGGCGTTTACGCATTAGTAGCGCTCATGTGGCTCGTACCCGACCAGCGAATCGAACGACAAAACGTGCAAGAGGAATAGGTCGTTTTGAACCAGAGGAGCCTCTCGGACCAGAGCGAATTACTGGACCTGTGCCGAGAGTTGACCGATTTCCTATCTCACTTGCTCTTCGGATCGAATGCGGCTCGAAGGCCATCGCCGACGAAGTTTAAGGCGATGACGGTTAGACTCAATATCAGACAGGGCCAAATTAATGCTTCTGGGTATGAGCCCATGCCTTCTCGGGCGGAATTGATCATACTTCCCCAACTCGGTTCGGGAGCCTGAACTCCGATTCCGAGAAAGCTTAAAGTACTTTCTGCCAAGATAGTCCCAGCGATGTCGATCATGCTTACGGCCAAGAGAATCCCGGTCAGTTGTGGCAGGATGTGGCGAGTCACCAAGTAAAACGTCGAGGCGCCGGATGCCTTGGCGCCAACGACAAATTCGCGATCCTTCAGAGTTGCCACCTGTCCCTTCACTAGCCGGGCAATGGAGGGCCAAGACGTGATAGAAAGCGCAATGATGACAGGAAGCAGCTTACCAAGTGGAAAACGATCCAGTTTCCCGGGCGGCATCGTCCCAATGATCAGGACCGCAAGTAGGATGTCGGGAAAGGCAAACATCCCATCGGTGAATCGCATGAGAATCATACTCAGCCACCGGGGTGCAAAAACGCCAAGGACTCCGACCGTCACGCCCACCGTCAGCGCAATCACTTCAACGAGGAATCCTACCGTAAGCGAAATACGAGCGCCAGCCGCCAAGCGGGATACTACATCTCTTCCCTGTTCGTCGGTTCCAAGAACATATTTGCCGCCGACTGCCTCATGAGGTCTGGAAACCGGATCGTAGACACTGTAGAAGTTGGCTTCCTTGGCAGGGCGAACCATGGCGTTGCGAATGATCGGCCCGAAAGTCGCGAAGACAAGTAATAACGTGAGAAAGGCGACCCCGAAAGCATAAAGGGGGTCCTTGCCACGCAAGGTAAACGCAAGACGCCTCCTCAAATCTGTGACTCCCGAATACGAGGGTCGAGGATCGGCAACAAAATATCCACCACGAGATTGAGAAATATGAACATCGCACCGGTTACCAGAACGCCTGCTTGAACTACCGGCATATTGATTTGCTGAATTCCCTCAATCACCGCACTCCCCAAGCCGGGCATCAAGAAATAGCGTTCAATGACAAACGAACCGGTCAGAAGAAAGCCAAAGCTTGTTCCAATGGTGGTGATGACAGGAAGGATAGCGTTGCGCAAGGCATGACGAAACAGCAAGCGACCGCGAGGAACACCCTTCGCAACTGCAGTTCGAATGAACTCCTGATCCAGGGTATCGATCATGCTAGCCCGGGTTAGACGTGTTATGAGCGCTGCGGGTCGTGCCGACAGGATGGCAACCGGCAGGATAAAGTAGACAATTTCCGGGGCCACTAGCGTGGTGGACCATGAATTTGGCAATTGATCCAAGCGTTGGCAAAAAACATAAACCAGGATTGGGCCAAGCACAAAATTCGGCGTGGTTACCCCCAACGTACTGATGGTCAAAATGGACTTGTCTAAGAATCTCCGCTGGTAAACAGCCGCCAAAGCGCCAAAGAAAATGCCGAATGAAGCGGCAAGCAACATCGCCAACGTTGCCAACTTGACCGTCATAGGAAGGGTTCGCGCGATGATGTCGCGCACTGGCTCATGGATTCCGTAGTAGCTGACTCCAAAGTCCCCGTGCACCGCGTGATCGACATACCGCACGTATCGACTGGGCCAAGGCTGATCGAGCCCCAAGTTGTGCCGTATCAGGCGTACTGTCTCAAGACTGGCCTTTTCTCCACCGATAATGGTCGCCGGGTCGCCAGGTGCAAATTCGCCCGCGACGAACGTCACGAACGAAATGAAGAACAGGCTAAAAGCACCGAACAGGAGCCTGAGCAGAATCGCCTTTACGAGCCGCACGGGCCGTCAGTTTAACACGCGACCGCCCTCTCATGCTCGCCTAAACGGCCTAACCTTTTTGGATCGTCATCGAAACGACTCGATCGCCCTTCTGAATCTTCTTCAAGACGTCCATACCTGCAACAACGAGTCCAAAAACCGTGTAGTTGCCATCCAAGAAGCTTGAACGATCCAATAGCATATAAAACTGGCAGTCACCCGAGTCCTTATCATCCATATTGCGCGACAGTCCAACCGCCCCCGCCACATTTTTGAACCCGGATTCTTCATAAGGGATCTTGGTCCCACTCCCGCCGTTGCCGACATTCGACAAATCTCCCACCTTCGAGTCAGGATCGCCAATTTGCACCAGATACGGTTTCGGGGACTGAACCACTCGATGAAACCTCTGGCCGTTATAAAATCCGTCGGTGACCAGCTTCGCTATTCTTGAGGTCGTTTTCGGCGCCTCCTTCATGTGAAGGAGGATGACCACGTTTCCGCGCCCTTCAACTTCCACCTTTAGGACGGTTTCCCCTGACTTTGGAGCATAACTTTGCGCCAGGCAAAGCTGCAGCGAGAGTAAGAGTGATATGAGACAGAGGACGAGACGCATGAGCACCTAATACTATGACGTCCAAGTTACCCGAGTAATCCGCCGGTTTAGAAAATCTGACACGAGACCATCGCGATCAGAACTTACTCGCCCAACTGCCTTCCATAACCGTCCATCCTGACCCCGCCGGCCAAAATATAGATGCCATCGATGAACGACCAGATCGCTCCCACGCCACACAGGGTGAAGATCAACTGTAAGACTCCGAATGCCGCATATCCCAGGTAGATCCTTCCAATACCGGGTAGAAGCAGTTGCAACACTCCGGCCAGCACACGGCTCTTATCGCTCTTGATCGTCCCATATGTTTGAGGATAGGAACCAAAGACCGGGGACCGATCCATACTTCGAGAAGGCGGCGCAACAATCGGACGCTGAGTGGGGGCTGGAGGCGGCGGAGGGGCGTCGAATGTCGCACGTGCGTTGAACAGGCCGATCAGTTCGGGAACCTGCCCAGCCGGAACCCAATTCGCCATGCCAACTTTCCAAACGTACGTTTCCCTCGCAATCACCTCGCCTTCTACGAGTTCATCGATTTGGTCACGCGTAAGAGGGCCAAGTTGTCCATAGTGCCCGATGTAGTACCACTCACCCACTGATGCCTTGACCTACTGAATCCAGAGTTCAGTGGTTTCGTTGTACCGCAATAAACGTCAAAAAAATGCTCCTATAGCTGAAGGAGTCACCGAGAATCGGCGGATGAGGCCCAGAAGCAGCTTCTTGCTCAGAGCTGCCTCCAGGCATTTCTATCAATGCGACTTCGCTGAAGAGTTGCTCGACGGCGCTGGGTTTGGATTGAGCAGTTGAATAGCCTTCCAAAACTGACCATCCGTCTTGGGATTGTCAGGATCGATGACCGAGGATGGATCCAATTCAACCTTGAGGTCCGGTTCCAAACCGCCGCTCAAAAACACTCCATCCTGATCGATCTTTCGTCCAAAGAAAGGCGTAAACGGCAGGAAGTATTTGGCGATCGTGATCTTGGCGCTCGAACGGTCAATCAGCGGGAATACGTTTTGAACCGAGGCTTTGCCATAGCTGTGCGTACCGACGAGTTTGGCCCTTCCGTAGTCATGCAGGCAGCCCGAGAATATCTCCGCCGCGCTTGCAGAATCTTCGTTTATCAAAATCGCGATCGGGTAGTTGAACTCATGAAGATAGCCGGGAATCGTCTCAGCGGACTCTTCATGCCCATCTCTGAATTTCATTTTCACGACCAGCTTATTCTCGAAAAAGCGGCTTAGCATATCGACAGCCGAATCCAAAAGTCCGCCTGGATTATCACGGAGATCAATGACGAGTCCCTTCATCGAGTGAGCTTCGAGCTTCGCCAACTCGTGGTCGAACTGCGCAGCCGTTGGCTCAGAGAATGACAGGATCGACATATATCCGATTTGGTAGTCGGAGAAATACTTGTAATCGACGGTGGGCGCTATGATCCGCGCTCGCTTGATAGTCAAAACGACCGGTCTCGGCTTGTCGCTTTGAATGACCGTCAACTTGACGATCGTGCCCTCTTTCCCCTTGATCATCGTAACGATGTCGTCTGTTTCCCTACCAGTTACTGACTTCCCGTCAACACCTGTAACGACGTTTCCTGCCCGGATTCCTGCCGCAAAAGCTGGACCATCGTCGAAAACCGAGGATATTTTTGCACCCAGAGGATCCGGAGCGAGCCTTGCGCCAATTCCGCCAAAGTTGGCTTTTGTCTCGTCGTTAAAGGCTTCGGCCGCTTGGGGCGGCATGAAGACAGTATGGGGGTCCCCCAAAGAGGACATTAACCCTTCCATTCCGGCATATTTCAGATTGGTAGCATCTACCGGTTGAATATAGTCCGTTAAGATTTTGGTATAAGCATGCGAAAACTCTTGTTCTGGCGAAGCCGCAGCGCCTGATTTCACTCCGAACAACGTGTTCATCGCATGGGCAGACGGCAGCTTGCCATGTTGAAGATCGGGCCAGCCAAATCCGAAAAGGAAACAACCGAGCAAAACGACGCCAAAGCCAAGGATTTTTGGTACGACTCTCATCATGCTCCTCCTTTCTTGGTTACCATTGATTTGGCAAGTGTCGGGCTGTAAGTCGACGTCACCAACGTGTAACCGGATCCATCGGGCAACTGAACGATCTGTCGACATGAAGTGTCTCCGCCCATCGATGAACTAGTCAGGGTTGCCAAGCCCTTCGAAGACAAAGCGAGCGCAAATGCTTCCGCCATTCCGCGTGTACTGCGATCCGTAATCAGCTTGATTCTCGGTGGATTCGGATTTCCATTCAACACGGCAAGCGGAGTGGGCGAATCGTGTCTTCGAGTTATAAAATATCCGTATTGACCTTTCGGAGCAATCACTTCGAGACAGTGCTTCATTGCTTGAACATCTCCTAAACTGTTGTTTCGGAGATCGATAATCACTGAGTCTCGATTCCGTATCGCAGCCTTAAGGCTCTCGGCACTGCCATCGACAAACGGTAAGTTTATTGTCCCAGCCGTCTGGGTGAAGCCATTCAACGAGGACACACCCCTCTGAATGGTGGTACTTCGCAATGTTCCATTCCGGCTCCAGATAACCGACACGCTGCCCGACTTACCCATGAAGAGCTTTTCCTTCGCTTTCCCAGGGAAAATCGCCTTGTCAAACTTGGATCGGACTTCTGAACGCAGAATTTCGAGCTGCGCCCGGGTCATCTTCTTATCGGTAAACTTTTTCGAAGCGACTCTAAACTTCCGGATCAGATTGCTGTTTACGATCCAGTGGCCGTCAATGGTATCCACCGTATCGCCGATTTGAACTCCTGCCTTGTCGGCTGGCCCTCCTGGGACCACGGTCACGACTTCGACCTTTGGTATTTCTTGAACGTTGACTAGGGCGTCCTCAGGATCCATCTCAATTTCGCCTTGAGGCTTTGGCTTAGTCGCCCCCCGAGGATCACCTCCCTTACGGGAGTCGTATTCGAGGACGAAATCGGCGCCGATCCCTTCAAACTTGCCAACCCGAGCGTTAAGGAAGGCCTTGAATTGATCCTTATCCATATAGGAGGAATCAGGGTCTCCAAGACTCGAGATCATGCCTCGAATCGCGCCCGAGGCCAGTTTTTGATCATCCGTTACCGGTTCAACATACTGTTCCTTAAGCTTTTGGCTCAATTCATAAAAATAATCGGCAGCGGGCACGTTAACGTCGTTTGTACGCGATGCCAACATCCGACTAACCGGGGCGTCTTTCGCGGATGCTTCAAGGGTGCCAAGATCGGCATTCTGTCGCACTCGCAGCCCTCCATAGACCGCTCCAATCGACATTACGATGCCGAAGGCAGCAAAAATACTCTTTCTCGTCTCACTCATGGTTGAATCCAGTCCATCATTCTACGCCGTGAAATGGGTTGGGACGTCTAATCTCGCGCTCAAACAATCTGCTAACAATGTTTTCGACTATTCTCTGCGCCCGTCCGCTTAGTTGGTTAGGCCTTTCGCCGCGCTCGAAACGCGAGGATCTTGACTGCTTGACATCGCACTCAGCGTCGCTGGAGGCAGCTTTACTCCCTTCTTTTTGGCAAGATCGATCAGCGCCAGTTGGACATTGGGATCTTGGTCGTCAAGGACGTTGGCGATCTCCTCCGTGGTGGTTGTCGCTTCCAGCGCCGCAAATGCTTTCAATGCGGCGGCCCTTACGATTGCAGATTTGTCCGCGACCGCCATCCTCAATGCGCTTCGATTCGCTTCTTTAGGGTGATCGGCAAGATAGGCCAAGACCGTAAGTCGCGCGAACTTGCTGTCATCTCGAACTCCCTTGTAACCTTCCGTCTGGTTTGCCGCAGCTGTCGATTCAATCAGTTTGATATCACTCTCGGCCCTGACCATATCGGACGGCTCATTTACTGCCGACCAGAGCAGTTTGCTTACGTCCTCATCGCGATTGGGATCCGCGTGTCGAGTAACCGCCAGCTTAATTTCCGGATCGACCGAGCGAAGGAACCCAAGACGGAACATACCGGCACTTGGCGATGGGATCAAAGCCAAAGACTCGACGCCTGAAAGCCGGGCTACCCAACTTGGATTATTAAACATCAACGCTACATCATCGGCCATCTTGGGATCCTTCGTCTCTGCAAGAAGTCGAGCGGCGGTCTGCTTATCGTAGTCGAACAGGGCCACTCGGACCGAACGGCGAACCACCGCTATCGCGGTATCTGAGCCTTCGGCCATCAATGCGGTGAGCGCAAGCGCCGCAATTGTCGGATCCAGGTCCAGACTATTTGAGATTAGCGAGGATTCTACGGAAGGGTCTTTGAATGTCGTATATGCCGCCGTCGCATTCAAACGCACGAACTCGTTCTTGTCCTTCAACAGGGCTCCAACTTCTGGGCTGGGAGACTTTGCTTGAGCAGCAAACAAGGCTCTCGCTTCTGGATCGTCCGAAGTCGCGTCGGCAACAACCGGTCCGATCACAGGCTGTCCCGCTCCGGTCGAGAATTTAATATCATCGAACTCGTAATCGATCAGTTCAGGGCGTAATTTGCCAGACAGCTTTGCGTTTGGAGTCGGTTCGATGGCCATCCTTACGACATTCGCCATGCCGAGCTTCTGGGCAAATGGGCGCAAGTCGATTGCCACCGTTTGCCACTTGCCATTTGGCACGATCGGAACTGAAACGATCGACACCTCCGGCATAGGCGATACCAACTTCGGGTCTTCCCCTATGGATATCCATAGGACCTTGTTTTCGGACGACTCAAGACGTATTGCGATCGGATCGCCGGACGCAGACTTCACCTGAAACGAAAATGTGGGGGCAGACGATAGAACTGCTAACGGCATTCCATCGTCGCGGGAAGGCAGAGCGATGCCACCGGCTCGAAATCCAGCCGCTTCGGTTACTTTGAGAACCTGTCCTCGCTCAGGGTCTGCAACGATCTTTGCCTCAGTTTCCGGAAGCTTGGATAGTTTTGCCGGCGTCGGGTCGGGAATCGAAGGCCACAACTCAAGCGATGCAACGAGGCGGGATAAATAGGTCTGCGGCTGAGGTTCATCCAAACTGCATGCGATGGGCCACGGATCGTCGCTCGTCGCCTTGCTTTCTGTCAGGGTAATCCCTTTAAATCCCTGTTTTTTGACACGCGTTTCGACTTGCTGTAGCCAAGCAGCCCGAAGCTGAATGTCTAGATAACTTGAAAACCCGTGCGAATCTAATGGCTGTGCCACGAGCCCAGCAACGGGCGTGCGATTCACGGTGGTCAGAATTGGCGGATTCGCACCTGCACCTGGGAGAATATACAGAACCGAATTATAGGGTCCCCGAAAGATCTTGTCTTCCGCCTCGTAGCTTCCTCCGTTGATCCGAGCCTCGAGATACCGTTGAATAAAGGCAGATCCAAATGGAGTTCCCGATGGAGGCGTTGTGTCGCGCATCCAGTCTGTTTCGATCACAACGTCTGGCGTGATCGCAACTCGTCCATCGAATTTTGCGGATACCCAACCTCGAAACCGATCGAGCGCCAGTTGAACCTGAGCCAACTGGACCGACTCAATTGTCAATCGCCGCTCCCTTAGCACGAGTGACGCGTCACGGTCGTCTGACTCAGTGCGTGTAAAGATGACGACTTTTAGCCGCCATTGAGATGCTTTGCCCGTCTTGGCCGCATCAGCGCGGGCCTTGACCTCCGTCCAATCTCCTATCGAATCGTAAATTTTGGGCTCGATGGCCGTCGCACCTTGCAGATAACTCCACCCATGCCAACCCATGAGGTCGCTGGGGAGTGCTGCGTCCGGAGCCTTGCCTGGATAAAGGTCTTGCGACACCTGTTTTGGCGCGGTCGTGATCGTATCTACTAAGGATGGAGACTTTGCTTGAGGGACGAGCAACGACAATGCCAAGAGAACTGTACAAGGGCCCATGGTCACTCCAAGACACGAAATAGTCGAATATCTTCAGGTGTCTCAGCGTGACCATCGCCCCGTGTGTATTCTAGGCTTGCCACACTGCTGACGGTTTTGAGGTCTGCAGGCAGCCGCCCGATCAAGTCCAATACGACTTGTTTGATCTTTTGGGCATTAGAGCTAAACACTTGTAATACATCATATGCGTTGACCGCTTCGGTCCCCGCATGGACGCCGCTATCGTAGTCGGTGATGAGCGAAATGTTAACGACACCCATGCCCAGTTCGCGGCACAAGTACGCTTCCGGATACTGAGTCATGTTGATGACTTCCCATCCCGCATCATGAAACCACTTACTCTCCGCCTTTGTCGAAAAACGCGGGCCTTGAATGACCACGATCGTGCCTTGTTCGTGGCAAGTAATCCCATGATCTCGGATCGTCTCGATCGCGAGTTTCCTCAGAATAGGATCGTAAGTCTCGGCGGGTGACACATGCGTGACAATTGGGCCATCGTAAAACGTATCGTGCCGCCCGTATGTGCGATCGACAAACTGGTCGCAAACCACGAAATGCCCCGGCTCAACGTGTACTTGCAGAGAGCCGGCAGCGCACGGGCTGATGACGCATTCACATCCCAGAGATCTCATAGCCCAGACATTTGCTCGGTAATTCACCAAGTGAGGCGGAATGGTGTGTCTTCTGCCATGGCGGGGCAAGAATGCTATTTTCCGTTCCGACACGGTCGCCAAGAAAACTGAATCACTTGGCGGTCCATACGGCGTGTCGACCTTAACTTCTCGAACGTCTTCTAAAAGACTATAGAATCCCGAGCCACCAAAAACACCGATCTCTGCAAAATCCATGATCAAAAATCCAATTTGGCCGCGTACCGCCTTATTCGGTCGGAGGAGCAATCGCTCGATGAACCGCTTTAATCAACTGGTCGACACGCTGTCCTTCCCGAAGGAGGATGTCAGCATCCAATACGATAACTCGTTTCTGCTTTACGGCACTTACTGTAGCAAATCGCGGATCTTTGAGGACTTTATCGGCGCCCGAAACGTCAAATTTCGTTCCAGGCACAAGAATCACATCTGGATTGAAGGACACAAGGCTCTCTGCATTAAGAGGCACAAACGACGTTCCCTTTGGTCCAACGCTAATCCCTCCGCTAATCTTGATCACATCACCCAGGAATCCATCGGTTCCGACTATGTAGGCGTCGCCGCTATTTCCAGGCATCAGAACGGCAACCTTCGGTACCGGGTTCAGTTTGCCGCCCGAAGCGGCGCCCATCTCCCCATAAATCCGGATGACGTAGTCGTTAAAGCGCATCTCAGATGCCAAAACGGAACCAAGTGCCTGGAGTCTTGCGATGAACTCTTCGACGGTATTCGCGTGCAAGGAGAATACGTCGGCGCCCGTCGAAGCCTTTAGCTTATCGATGTCCTGCTTGCTGTAAAGCGAGCCATCGTACACGATCAAATCAGGCTTTATCTGTTGGATTCTTTCGTAGTCCGGCTTCACCGCCGCAACGATTGGAATCGGCTTTACGATCCCTTCTGGCCAATTGCAGGATGATGTCCTGCCCTTTAGCGCATTGGAATCGGCATTCGAGACAACAATCTCAGTTGTGCTTGGGCTGAGGCTAATAATAGCCTTATAACGCTTTGGTCGACGAGTGACGTTAATCGGATCTTTTGCACCGCAACCGGCGACAACTAACAGAAAAACGAGAAAAAGAAAAGGAAGCGCCCTGCGCATAGGGGCATTGTGCCTTAAGATGCGGTGGCTTTGCCAGAAGGAAGACGAAGATGTTGTCATAGGAATTAACGAATCAAGTAAAATAGAGCCCCTCGCAGGGGTGTAGCTCAGTTGGTAGAGCGATGGTCTCCAAAACCATAGGTCGCGGGTTCGAGCCCTGTCGCCCCTGCCAAATCTTTTCGTGTTCGGATTTTCGGTCTCGGTTCATGCAGGTGGCATCGCAAACGAATTTCGAAACGTTGATGATGCCTCCTACCTGATCGCTATGTGAGACATCACGTTGTCCATGTTGACGGGCAATTGAGCCATGACGCCTGCCAGATCCTCATAGGAACGCCTCGCTAGGATTACGGTTGTATTGTCGCCCTCTGGCCGCGATATGCAGTTCATGTCGCGATATCGTCCGAGTCTATACTCTGGATGATCCTGCATGGGTGTCATGTCTGAGATCTCCAGCGGCTTGGGAATCAACAGAATGATTAGCTCGCCGTTTCCGTCACTGGCTCTGAGCTGAGTTACCGGTGCTCCTTGATAAAGGCAGATAGAAACTTGCCGGAGAGTTAACGGATCCGGAGTCGACATCTTCGACTGGTTTAGAAGATGCTTGTACCACTCCAACTTCTCCTGATCCGATTGAGAACTAGCGGTTGATTTACCCGGCAGCAGCCTGGCTATGTTCACTTTAGGGGCAACCTGATCACTTCTATGCCGGGCAACAAGTCCGCCAAGTACGATTGCGATAAAGAAAACACCACAGAGTGCAGGGGCAAAACGCCCTACAATTGATTCTACACGTCGTGCCTTGTCAATTTCGTTCAGGCGAACCACGCAAGACTTCCACGCTTGTTCTGACGGCGCTACGAGTGCCTTGCGTTGAGTCAACGACTTGAGGTCTCGGATAGCGGCTGCCTCCTTTGAGGCTTGAGGCGAATCTTCCAGCCTCTTCAACACCTCGGCATGCTCAACGGGGCTGAGCTCTCCATCGACAAACGCATGAAGATCAATCGGTTCAATCATTCGACTGCATCCTTTCTTAAATACCCCTCTTTAATGGCATATGCCTCCAATGCTCGGCGCAACATCGAACGCCCCCGTGCAAGCCGGGATCGAACCGTCCCTATTGGCACGTGGGTTGCGTCAGCTATCTCTTGATAACTGAGTCCTTCAATATCGCTCAAGATCACAGCCATGCGAAAATCTTCGGGTACCTTGCCCAAAGCCTCTTCAATTTCGGTACCGACCACATTATCAAAAAGCAACCGATCCGGCAACTCAGACTCTAACGAGACTGGCTCGATTGCGCCATCCTCTTCCAAAGAACCTAGCTGTGGCCCACGTTGCCGCTGCCTGTACTTATTGATATACAGGTTCGTAACGATTCGCAACATCCAAGCTTTGAAGTTAGAACCGTCGAACCGCTCGAAAGCGTCGTAGGCCCGAACAATTGCTTCCTGTGCAAGGTCCTCAGCATCTTCGCGAGACCGGGTCAGCCTTAACGCAGTGCCTAAGACCGAGGGGAAAACCTTCTCAGCCTGTCGTTCAAAGGTCTCGCGCTTGTCGCGCTTCCCAAAGAGCATCGGTCGAGGGAGTCTACCCACCCAGTCTTTCCAACCATCCAATCGGGCTGCTTCGTTCCCATTCAGAATCACAATCTCCATTTTTTTTACTAATTGGAATCACAAATGTCAAACCGCATCGGCTTGAGAAATCCTTCCAGTTCCAACAGCTTCCGTTTGAGCGGCAACCCTCCTGCATAACCCGTAAGGTCCCCGTTATGGCCGATTAATCGGTGGCACGGAACGACGATGCCTATCGGGTTTGTAGCGTTTGCCCGCCCGACTGCTCGCGATCCATTGGGTTTGCCTAGAATCGTCGCCAGTTGACCGTAGGTGCGTGTTTCTCCATACGGGATCAGCATGAGTTGCTCCCAGACTGCTTTCTGAAACGACGATCCCAAAGGCGCCAGCTCCAGCGTAAATTCGCGGCGTACCCCTCGAGCGTACTCCTCCAATTGCCGTCTGGGCTCCTCGACCGCTTTCGGGTCCTGTCGATAGGCCTGATGGCTGCTCAGTTTCGCAGTCGCATCCGAAGTAAACAACTCGGTCAGTGCCCCACTCCTGTCAACCACAATCGTCAAAGGTCCAAGTTGGGTTTGAACCGTGTCGAATAAATACAATGAGCTCATGATTCGATTTTTAGGCTCTGCCATAAATGCATGGAAGCAAGGCTTCGAAACGGCGAAAATCGCTCCATCAGTGCCTTAGTCTCGGCAGCCTGAGGCCGCTTATCCAACTGAAAATATCGTTGAAGTGCCAAAGTCAAGCCGGTATCGCCTACCGGCAGACAGTCCGCAAAGCCAAACGAACGCATCATCACATAATTTGACGACCAAGGACCAAATCCTCGTACCGCCATCAGAGTTTTTTCGGCACGAGAAGCAGATCCATTTTCCATTTCTTCGAGATTTAGCTCACCTTCGTCGATTTTCCTCGACACGCCGATCAGGTATTCCGCTTTTCGCAGGGAGAACTGAAGTTGCAAGAGGTCATCTACGTTCAGACGCGCGACATCTCGAGGTAGAGGCGGGGCCACCAGACGGTCCGAGACTCTCGTCCCGGCTAGTTGGATCAATCGACGCCGCAAACTGTAGGCAAAATGGAGATTAACCTGCTGTCCCAGGATCGCCCATACGAACCCATCAAAGTTGGTAACCGTCTGCGGGATCCTGATCCCCGATCGCCCTTCGATAAATCTAGGTTCCCCGAGCCGATTGATGTGATATTCGAATCCGGCTGGATCCTGTGCCAAGCCGAGCATGCGAACTACTGCCCGATGGGCATCGACTCCGGCAATCCCACTAAACTCGCATTCAACCGTGTCGTCACCTAAGGAGAGATGGAGAACGGCGGGCAAGCCGCTGCCGTTTATAGAGGCCCAAAGCTCACGTCCATCCACCTTCTCGCTGACGCTCTCTGGGTCCCTGCCAAAGTACTTCAAAAGGACGTCAGCCTGATAGTTCTTGGGCAACGTGATCTTAAAGGACGTCGCATGTCTTAGCCGCCGGTAGGCAGTCGGCGCCATGCCGGTCAACCTTCCGAAATGATCGTAAAAAGTCGATAAGGTCTCGAATCCAACCTTGAACGCTAATTCCGAGACGCTCGAGTCAGTCCTGAGCAACTCGTCACAGGACTTATTGACCCTGCTTTGGGCGATTAATTCGCCCGGCGTGCTGTGGAAGTGCTTTCGAACACTTAAGAACAGCTTTGAGTTTCCGACATTCATGGCTGTTGCTAAGTCACCTATCGACGTGAATCTTTGTGGGTTGCATTTCAGGTCGCGAATAACCGATTCTAGTGCCTCAAGGTCGAGATCGATTCCGGCGAAGAAATCGTCCGGGCAACACTTCTTGCATGCTCGAAGACCAACGCTCCTTGCCTCTTCGATGGACGAAAAGAAGCGAATGTTCTCTGGCTTGGGCTTACGAGCCCTGCACGACGGCAAACAGTAAATTCCGGTACTGAGAACACCGGTAATGAAGACTCCGTCAAAATCACTGTCGCTCGCCATCGACCGGTCGAGCATCTCCTCTCGATTCATAGGCATGGAACGAGTATGCGGAATCTCAGGCAAAAGATCCTCCGAATGATTCCGAAGCAATCGCCCGGCGGAAGAAACCGGTAAGGCTCCCCCGCCCAGCCGACAATCGATCCCTGAAGCACAATCAAGACGAGGGACTAGCGGTTGCTGCTAAGTCAATATATTCTTCGGGTATAGACCCTCGATCTAAGCTTTTGCCATAGGCAATGCACTCAATTTGGGTCTAACTGTGCCATGCAGTTCTTCGAGCCAAATCTCTCGATAGAGGCTGTCTCTCTCAACCGGTCTTCGGCCCGCTTCCTCGATCATTCGGATCATATTCTCGTAAGTTAATGACTGGCTCTTATTGCCAAATTCGCCTGATTTGTAGGTGATCTCATATTCGTGAACCAAGCCATCGGCATCATCCGCTCCGTACCAAAGCGACATCTGGGTAACAGGAACGGTATTCATGATCCAGAAGCTCTTAATATGGTCAAAGTTATCGAGCATCAAGCGACAAATTGCAATATTTCGAAGGTCGTCGTCCCCTGTCGGTCCAGAAAGATTGTCAAGTTCAGTCGCCTCAGGGTGAAAACTAAGAGGGGTCATCGTTAAGAAGTGTCCGGTTTCATCCTGGAGTTCTCGCAATTGAATGAGATGGTCGACCCTTTCTTCATCGGTTTCGATGTGCCCGTACAGCATCGTCGCATATTGCCGCATGCCTAGTTTTGCGGCAGCACGCGATACCATTTTCCATTCTTCGCCGTTTAGCTTCTTGCCAAACAACTCTGCGTGGACACGATCGCTCAAGATTTCGATGCCTCCACCAGGCAATGAGTCCAGACCAGCCTCGATTAAGTCCGCAAGCGCCTGATCCACTGAGACCTTGCCCTGTCTTGCGATCTCAACGATTTCAACCGCAGTGAAGGCTTTGACGTGGACGCCAGGCCGAGCCTCTTTGACTACACGAACAAGGTCCAAGTAATAGCTGTAAGGCAAACGGGGGTTGATGCCTCCAACCATGTGAATCTCGGTCAAGGGCACATCCCTATGCCACTCAAGGCGATGCTTCACTTCCTCGAGAGACATTTGATAAGGAGCGGGACCTCCCTTTTTAGCATAAAAGCTGCAGAACTTGCAAAACTTGTTGCAAATATTGGTGTAGTTGATGTGCTGGTTTCGCACGAAATAGGTCTTATCCCCGTGCAGCCGTTCACGTACGATATTCGCCAAATAGCCGACTCCAGTCAAGTTGGGCGTTCTGCACAGTAATAGCCCATCCTCCCGGCTGAGCCGCTTTCCTTGTTCCACCTTTTCAAGTATCGGAAGGAGTTCGTCACCAACGATTTGTCGAGGATTAAGTGCCATAGAGGTTCCTAGAGGATACCATCAACTTTCACAAGAAACTGAAATCTGAATCGCAGTTCCTGGTCTTTTGATATACGGGCTGGCACTGAATTTGGCGATTCGCGGCGGGGGCGAGTCCGATACTTCAAGCTTCCTGCACTGTGACCCGTTACTTACCGAGTAACCCGAAGCACGCGGCGATGGTGGCCAAGTTGGAGACCTGATCGTGGCCGACTCCACCGGAGCGCTGAGCCCGCAAGATGCGAAGCGATTGCTCTCGGACTCTCGAGCCGAGTTTAGGGTCTGACAGGATACATTCACTCAGAAAACGTGCTCCCTCATATTCCCCAAATTCCGCGATCACGAGTTCAAGGGCGGTATCCAATCCAACGTGTGAGATTTCAAGCCTAAAGAGCCGTCGATACAGCTCCCGTTCATTCTCAAAGACCTTAAACCAAGGAAGTGCCAGAGCTTGAACCGAATCAACGAGATCAATCAGGGTTTCATGGTCCAAGCCGAGGTTCCAAATCACCCAGCGCGGAGGCATTTCCAAGGCGCCCAGATCTATGCTGGCAATGGACGATGGGGCTCGGCTGGGTGGATTCCAGTAGCGCATGCGTGTGGTCTGGAGTCCTGCATGGCTCAGATGCAATCCGATGCGAATCGGAACATACCGATCGTCGCGCGAATTGGGATTGGGGTGAAGAAGGATCTCCTCAATCAGCTTTCCGGATCGCCGCTCAAGCAGCGGCAAACCGCCGTTGTGAAAGAGCGCAAATCCCTCAGATAAGAGCGCCCCACCCAGAAAATGAGCCGCATCGCTGAGCGACTTCTGAACAAGCTGGTGTCGAGACCTAAGGCCCCGGATCAAGCCTAGAGGTTTGGACCCGAGATTCCATGCGTGCTGAAAATCACGCTGGCTAAAAAAGACGTTCCGCCTGGGTATCTCCACCATTGGATCAATAAGAGACTCGCTAAATCGCTCTACAGTTTCGGTATATCGGGCAACTTGGGTGGTTTGCTTCTTCCATCCGAGGTGCGCGATTTTCGTGGCGTCCAGAGGACAGCTCGAACATCAAGCGCTTCCACGTGTTGATGGCCGACTGCAGAAGCTCCACCTGTAATCTGGGACGCTGCGTCTTCGGACACGGCAATGCCCCCGGGAGGAGCTACTTTTTGAAGGTGGGCTGCCATATCGATGACATGCGCAAAATTCACGGTGGTGACATCCCCTCCGGGGAGCGCCATGACAGTGCCTGTATGAATGCCGCACCGTACCACCACCGGCGATCCGATCCGATTCCGAAATGCGTTCCATTCCGTAATACCGGCTTGGATATTTTTCGCCGCAGCAAAAGCATGTTGAGGATGCTCAAACGCACATGTGATTCCGTCGCCTGCAGTGGAATGAAGCCTGCCGCCGTACTTTGTAGTTATTCGCGCGACAAAATCGTGGTACTCGTTAAACGTGTATTCCAATGCCAACGGATCGGCCAGTTCCTTCATGCGTGTAGAACCAACGATATCCACGCTTAAGAACGTCATAAGCTGTTTGCCTGCGCTCAATTTGTCTTGCAATTCGCCTAACTGACGTAACAAGTCTTGACGCTCCTTAGCGGGGTCCTTTAACCCTAGCTTATCGCGATACTTCTTCGTGAAGACTTGCATCAAGGCGCCTCCTCCCGCACCCATTGCTGAGAAAAGCGGAAAAAGAGTCGAGTCCACGTCGGCCGGCAACCGAAATAGCAGAAGAAACACCGACTGCATGAGGTAGAAACCTCCGCCGAGGATAGCCCCTGAGAGTGCGGCTCGTTTGAAGTCACGAGAGAGTGCGACGTTATAGACCCCAAGAACGAAGCAAATGGTGGCCAACATAGTGAAGAGTCCATAGTTGCTCTTCAGCGCCGGCGAACCGAATCCCACCAGATGGGCCATTTTCTCGTCGACAATACAGAGCATGGCGGCACTAGTGGCTGAGACGCCTGAAAAGAGATATCTCCGAGTTCCAGGCTCCAACGTTCGAAACTGAGATCGGACTCGGGCGTAAAAGCCCATCTTTTCTTTTTCGGTCTTCAGCTTTACGGCCAACCGAACATACTCAACCGGCGCTCCCGTCGCCTCGGCAACAGCGAGAATCGCGGATTCATCCAAAGCTCCGCCATTGGCCTCTCGAAGGCGCTCTGCGAGAACCAGCATTTGGTCAACGCTGTCGTCGCTCATGTTGAGTTCGGTTTGGGCTTGTTCTAGCGAATGATCCACATAGCGTCTCCCTTTCGATTTTACTATCCGACTCTCGAAGTTCCAACGCCCGAGTTGGCTCAAGGGATTCAACGCGTCCTCGCTTCCCTAGATTCTCATTAATCGTCGGCCATCAAGGCGAGAGATGTGGACCGCTGAAAAAGGATAAGGAGTCGAAGCATTGCTTCGACTCCTCGCTTGTTCGGATTTACGATCCTAAGATCGACGCTTTATCAGTTGGGAGTCCGTGCACCCCGTTGCCGCCGGAGTTGCTTCTCCCTTGATCCTTGGAGATACCAGGATGGGCGCCGACATCGTCGTCGTGCCAACGGCGAGGTTCGACGGAGTGGGTGCGAAACAGGACACTACACTCGCATCATACGAGACCGTGTTGTAAAAGAACAGTCGGTAATAAGTTGAAGGCAGTGTATCGCCTACAACCGTAAAACTGGTTGTGTTGGAGGGAACGGAGGCTCGAATCGAACCGTCGAATTGAACGGTGACAGAATCTACCAAAGTGTTCGAAGAATTGTAAAACTGAACTTGAGTCCCGGCAAGAGTCGGCAAGGTAGTGAATCCATCAAGGACCGTGCCTAACAATCGGACCTGTCTAATTTTGATGTCGTACTCAGTTGAGTAAGATGCACCGTTATAGGAACAAGTGACGAATTGTGGTCCATTTGTGGGGTTGTTCCCAGCCGTGAATTGCCCTGTGTTTGCCGCAAGCACTCCATAAGTAGAGTTGGAGTCACTATTTACGAACGAGGTGCCGGACCAGATGATATTTCTGGTTGTCACTCCCGAAGCATTCGTCGTGTAATTAACCAGTTGGAAGATCATCTGCTCTCCAACTTCAATATTGGTCGGATCCTGGACACCAAATACAGTTTGATCGAACAGATCCGCTTTGACCGCCATATTGGTTGGATCCTCAAGCTGTTGCTGAGTCCACTCGTTGGGGTGCATAACATTTGTCAATTGCACAGCGACAATGCATTCAACCCGCGGACTTGAGTTGAGTACTGTGGACGTCGGATGACCAGAGCCTCCACCCGTACCACCGCATCCGACGATAGCAAACGCCAACGCCGCGACGAGAAACTTTTGAACATGCTTCATCGCGATCTATTATGCCGACTCCGGCATCCCTTGTGAAGATAGTTAGGCTCAAGATTCATGGATTCGATCCTTTAATACACCTAAAAAAGACGTATTTCATAAGTTGTAAGCAGCAAGTTGACGAATTAAGGTCCAAGACACCCATTTGGCGGAGGAGGTGGTCCTAAATCTTTCAAGTCTGGGACAATATCATTGGGGAGCTGATTGGTTCCTGTAGTCAGCAGTGGAGATGGCAGTGGGGCCAAACAAGTGGTTCCGTCCAGGTACTCGCTAGAACCATAGCCAAACGATAGGTAATAGTAGTTGGCGCCTGGATCAGCCACCGACATATCGATGGTGAACTTCTTGGCAGTTGGTGGCACGGAGGCCCGAAACGAGCCCAGCCGGGTTGTCTGTGTCTGACCGACTTGATTTCCAGCCGAATTGTAGAATAGGACGTTGGCATACTCAATGCCGATACCAGACGTATTGCGCACAAGTCCTGTTACGACATCTTGGACAGCAAGGGAGGCTATCGTAGTCTGGTACTTCTTTCCATTCGCCGAACCCTGTACCGTGTATGTGACACCATTGGACGGTCCAACGACAGTTAGTGCTCCGCTCGAACTAACAGTGGCGATACCCGAAGGCGCATTTGTCGTCCATCCGGAAGATGGAACGGTCACCAGAGCTTCATTTGAATTACGTGCGGTGATCTCTAATTGCAGCACATCACCCACAAAAAGGGATTGCGGGTTAATCATATATGACGGATTATCAGGCGCAACAACAGTTACTTGGAAAGCAGTATCTCCCGACGTACCTCCCGTTCCACCTGATCCGCCTGATCCGCCCGAACTGGAACCACCACTACCGCCGCCGCCACATCCTATGATGAGGGCAACGAGAGATACTACCGCCAGAATTCCTGCCAGACCCTTCAATAAATCCACCTTGACGCCGCGAGAAAATGGTTCGACGTTATACTAATCAAGACTGCCATTAGCATAGGTTAGGTTCGCCTTATGTCGAACGAATTAAATCCATGGGGAATCAAATCGCTTAATTTGAATTGATTCTGTGTTCCGGACTCTGAGACGGTGGCTACCTTGGTCTCATGCGGGTCAACGGCGAACTCCATAAACGACTGGAGACACATTCCGCATGGGGTCCCCCCGTCTCGTGTCGCGATTGCCACCGCGCTGAATCCTCGTACTCCCTCGCTGACCATCTTGCAGAGAGCCGTCCTTTCCGCACACACGCAAAGTCCATAGGAGACGAATTCCACGTTGCAGCCCGTCCACACGTCGCCATGCGTATCAAGAATCGCAGCCCCAACCAGATAGCCGCTATAAGGAGCATATGCCCTCAGGCGAGCTTCGATCGCTGCATTAATAAGGTCAGTCATGGAAGTCATTAAGGAGACCGCCAGTTTATCACTTCGGCGCAAAGTCCCACGACTTTGCAGACAACCTCACCGTAGATCCTCCCCATCAACAGCCCTAGGCATAAATGTGCATTCTCGCCAATCTCTCAGCCGCTTCGAGTGAGATCCCTAACGAAACGTCACGATCGTTGCCCCGTGGCCACCCTCGCCTGGCTCTCCATCTCGAAATGCGGCCACTCCCGCGTGTTTCTTTAGAAAATCTTGGGTTACCTTTCGGAGTATTCCCTCTCCCTTTCCATGAATGATTCTGATGCTCGGAAGTCCGGCAAGCATTGCGTCATCCACGAACTTCTCCAAATCTCGGAGAGCTTCTTCCGCGCGCATATGACGCAGGTGAATTTCAGTGGTCGCGCTTATAGCCTTGGTGAGTTGAATGCTCGACCTCGGCTTCGTAGTCGACGTCCTTGACTCGGAGGCGGTCAGACTGTTCAGTGGGACCGTGATCTTTACCGATCCGACTTGGACCAAGGCCGACTTGCCGACTGGAGTCTCGACGAGCGTTCCCTGCTGCGAGTAACCCTCGATACGTACCGTCATCCCTTTGGTGAGTGACCCCGGCACGGGCCCGTCGGTGGGAGACCTTCTGGGTAGGAACTCATTCGCAAAGTCCTTGCCCACGTCTTGAAGATCGTTTAATTGACGGCGAATTCTGTCCCGGCTGCTTTGATCGCCTTGCGAATGCTTGAGCTCTTCAAATAGGCGGGATGCCTCCAAACGAATTTCGCGAAGAGCCACTTCAATGACCTCGTTGGCCTTCGAGTGTGCGTTCTTGCGAATCTCCTCAGCTTCCGAGAGTTTTCGAGCTGCCTTCGCTTCAGCCTTCCGTAGCTCGTCCGTCCGCCGATCTGCCTCACTTTGAGCGATTCGGGCCTGCCGCTGAGATAGCTCGAGTTGCTCCATCATCGTGGCAATGTCTTGCGCCTGCACACCCAACCCAACGCGGGCCTGCTCAACGATGTTCTTCGGGATGCCGTATCTTTCGGCAATTCTCAAGGCTTGAGAAGCGCCCGGGGCGCCCATCAAAAGGCGGTAAGTTGGCCGAAGCGTCTTCGGATCAAACTCCATCGCTGCGTTCTGAAATCCATCCGTGTTATAGGCAAACGCCTTCAGTTCTCCGTAGTGAGTACTTGCGAGAATTGCTCCGCCTCGGTTTGACATCTCCAACAGGATCGCTTGGGCAAGCGCTGCCCCCTCAGCGGGATCGGTACCAGCGCCTGCTTCGTCTAGCAGTATGAGAGCGCCGCGCTTTAAGCCACGCAGGGCATCCGAGATGTTTTTAATGTGCCCACTGAAGGTTGAAAGGGATTGCTCTAAACTCTGCTCATCCCCGATGTCTGCCCATACTTGGGAAAATGGGCCCAATCTCACATCCAACGCCGGTGGCATAAGGCCGGCCTGGGACATCAGAACAAAGAGGCCGATCGTTTTGATCGCCACCGTTTTTCCGCCTGTATTCGGCCCGGTGATAAGAACACTTGAACCTCTTCCCACCGCCAAGTCGAGCGGAATGGTTGTCTCAGGGTTCAGGAGCGGATGTTTACCGCCTTGAACCTGGATCCATGCATCGCCCTGAGGAACCGGCATCGTTCCTTTCATATCGAAGCCGAGTCTGGCTTTAGCCAGCGCCAGATCGACTTGACTCGCTGCTTCGATTCCTCCCGTTGCCTCCTCCGCGATCGCTCCAACTTTGCTGCTGAGCTGCGTCAGGATGCGCAGTTCTTCCGTTCTCTCGGCCGCCTGAACTTCCCGAAGCGAGTTGCCCAACTGCAAGACATCCTCTGGCTCGATGAAAATCGTCTGCCCGCTTCCACTGGTGTCGTGAACAATGCCGCGAATCTTCCCTCGGTTCTCGGCTTTCAACGGTATCACGTATCGGCCGTCTCGAACAGTGTAAATGGGATCACTCAATAGCTCTCGCGTTTTGCCCGACGTATAGCTCTGAATTCGCTCTTGAATCCGCGCCGTCGTACTCTTCTTGCGTTGACGGAGGGTGGAAAGTGCCGGGCTAGCTTCATCCTTAAGCGATCCATCTGAATCGAGACAATCGAACAAATGCTCCTCGACCCGCCTTGCCTCGGGCAGGTTGTCGCCAAGTGGCGACAAACGCGGCATATTCTGTCGATGGGCGGTCAGAAAGACCTTAAGGTTCCGCATGGCCATGAGGGCGTCCGCGATTTGGAAAAGCTCTTGTCCCCCAATGACTCCTCCCTTTGAAGCAATCTTCAGCGGTTGACGCAAATCGCGAATCGGGCCAAGTGAAGGAACTTGGTGTTTTGCCAGAGCGTCATGAGCTTCGTTCGTTAGGGCAAGCAGTTCCCAAACCTTCGATGCCTCAAATGCGGGTTTCAAGTCGAGTGCCAGGGCACTGCCAAGCGACGTCTCACAGCGAACCTGGAGGCGTTCCTTTATGGCATCAAATTCCAGCACCCGAATCGCATGCATTCTGGACTTATTGTGGCAGGCCAAAACAAGGGCATCACCGAAAAACGCACCTTCACTTGCAGCATCAATCCATTGCGGCTGCTAACAAGAAACAACTACGCCGGCAAGCACGGCCGCTAACCGTTAAGTTCCCTATCTCCCCAGATGACGTTCAAAGAATTGGAAGGTGACCGGCCACGCCTCGGCCGCAGCCTCTGGACAGTAGTTCGGGCGACTTTGACTTAGAAAAGCGTGGCCCGCCCCGGTAAATAGCTGAAACTCGAACCTCTTTTTAGCTTCAGAAAGTCGAGCAACGATCTTGGCATGTTCCTCATGAGTGATGCCCTGATCGTCCGCCCCGTATCCCAGATATAGAGCGCCCTTCATCGCATCAACTTTGTCTAGCAGGGGCTTTCGACCAAGGCGATCCTCGACTGGAGCAATTCCGCCACCATAATAGGCGGCAGTTGCCTTAAAGTCGTCTGCCAACTCGGAATGGGCCAAGAACGCCAGTCGTCCCCCCATGCAAAACCCAATACCACCGACTCGATCTGCATCGAGTTCGGGCCTTGTCTTAATCCATGCCACGGTTTGGCGAGCCTCCTCAATTACAGTCTCGTCAACGATCGTCTTGATTTTCGCCATGATCGGCTCAAAACTCGAACCGTCAAAGATGTCGCCGTGAAAGATATCCGGTGCGATCACAGCAAAGCCTGCATCGGCTAGTTTTTGGGCGGACCCTTCCAACATGTCCTCGTTTAGGCCAAAGGCCTCAGTAAACAAGACGATCACTGAAAACGGTCCGGTTCCTTTCGGTAAGGCGTAAAACCCGTCAAGACCCTCCGCCAAAACTACTTTCTCTATTGCCATGCCGGCTGTCTTACCTTAAAAATGTGGGGCGCGGGGCGCGGGGCGCGGGGCGCGGGGCGCGGGGCGCGGGGCAAGTATTGGATTAAGCGCCTTGGAGATTGCCCAAGTAAAGCCGAGATAGTGATTTTTCGTTTTTCCTGAACGATCCCTTCGAGAATTCGAACGCTCCGGTATCCTCTCTTCCATGTTTCTGTCACTCATCGCGTTCGCCGTAGCTGCACCCAAGATGCTGACTTTGGTGCCCAAAGAAACGGTTTGGGTTTATGCTAACGCCAGTACGCCAGGTGATGGCACCTTCCTGAGGGCATGGGGCGTCGATGGCAAAGCCTGCCCGCCCGATGGTGAGGATGCAGGACAATTCTCCTTTAGCTACCTGAAGTGGGATCTTTCGGAGGTTCCTCAGAGCGCGAAGCTCCTTTCTGCAAAACTTCTTTTGAACAACACTCCGGACCCAGGATATACCGCGGACATGGCTAAGAGGTGTCCAGTTGAGATTCGACCGCTCATTGGCAGCTTCGATGCAAAGACTTGGACTTTCGACATGTCGTCGAAGACTCATCCAGACAGTGATGCCAAGGCAATATTCGGTACTGGGTTCCCTAGCGATATTCCCAAGGAAGTTCCTGTACCAGTTGCGGTGAACCTTCTTTCTGGCCCCAACGGATTTGCAAAGGCACTAAGTAAGGCCCTGGAGTCGGCAAGCCACACCTTGAGCTTGAGCATTACGGCAAAGCTGGATCCCAGTACCGACGGGCGAACGTGCGTTTACAAGTTTTATGGCCAAAGCGAGTCCAAAGAGTGGCTGCGGCCACAGCTTGTTCTAACGTTCGAAGAGTAACAGGAACACCAGCATTCATTTCCTGGTCTGCCATAAGTCCATTCCGAGCAATCGGAACGACCTCACTTATGGAAGATCCAACATTGCCTTCGGAAGAGAATCCTCAAGACGAACAAGATTTACGGAGAGCTCAGATGGGCCAAGTCTCTCCCGAGGAAGAGAAGAGCTTCCTAAAGAGTCTCGGTCCCGGACTAATCACCGGCGCCGCTGACGACGATCCTTCCGGAGTCGGAACCTACTCCGTAACAGGCGCCCAATTTGGATACTTGCTGCTTTGGCTTGTACCGCTTTGCATCCCATTGATGATCGCCGTTCAAGAAATGTGCGGCAGAATTGCCATCGTCACCGGCCAGGGACTGGCCTCCGTGATTAAAGAGCACTATCCCAAGTGGCTGCTGTACTCCAGCGTCGCTCTGCTCATTGGCGCAAACATCATAAACATCTATGCAGACCTGAACGTTATGGCTGCTTCAGCCCAGATGCTGTTTGGACTTTCGCAGTTCTTTTGGCTAACCGTCATTACCCTTGGGATTTGCCTTTCAGTTGTCCTCATTCCGTACCGCCAATACGTCAGAGTTCTAAAGTGGCTTTGCGTTTCGCTTGGCGCCTACGTGATCGTCGCTTTGATGCCCGGAGTCAAGAACGATTGGGGAGCGATCGCGAAGAACCTTGTTGTTCCGAGTTGGGTGAACAATCCGGCATATATTCTAGTCGTCGTCGGCTTTCTTGGCACGACGATATCCCCATATCTGTTCTTCTGGCAAGCAAGTGAAGAAGTTGAAGACGGTGTCGCTGATGGGTCGGCCGACGCAAATCCAGAGCGCCATCGCCTAACTCCAGTCGGAAAGATCGCTATCCGACGTTTGGCCACAGATACATCCGTTGGAATGATCGTGTCCCAGTTTGTTGCTTTTTTCATCATTGTCTGCGCCGCAGGGACATTACACGCTGCAGGCAAGACAGACATTAACACCGCCCAAGACGCGGCGAAGGCGTTGCTTCCGCTTGGGAAATCCGCGTATTGGTTGTTCACTCTGGCGATATTAGGCACCGGTTTGCTCGCAATTCCAACTCTGGCCGGCTCCGCCGCCTATGCAGTCGCCGAGATAGGCGACTGGAGATATGGGCTATTTCGGAGGTTTGTTCGTGCGAAACGCTTTTACTACGTGATAGCCGGAATGGTGATCCTGGGGTACCTCCTAAACTTCGCCCATGCGATCGACCCCGTTAAAGGCCTTCTCTATTCGGCCGCCTTGAACGGCATTGTCGCTCCTCCGCTAATCATCGTGCTGCTGTTCATCTGCAACAACAAGTCCATCGTGGGAACGTACACAAATCGATGGTGGTCAAACGCTCTTGGCTGGCTAACGGTCGTCCTAATGGGTGGCGCAGGGGGCTATTTGATTTATGCGATGTTTACTGGCAAGGCGTCATAACCGGTATCTTTGAGACGACATGTTTTTGGCTCTCGGTTTCATATTTGCGCTTCGCTTGACCCAAACAGATAATCCGGCCGTCAATCCAATTCAACAACGAGGGTTCGAGGCTAGGCATGCCGATAAGGTCGCGACGGTTTCCAAGAAGAAGTTCGACCTCATCATGATCGGCGATTCGATCACGCACAACTTCGAAAAGGATGCCTATCAGCCCATTTGGCGTCAATTTTGTAAGCCAAGACACGCTCTAAACCTTGGCTACAGCGGAGCCCGAACTGAGAACATCATTTGGAATCTTGAAAACGGTGAGTTAACCGGCCAGAACCCAAAGGTGATCACTCTGCTGATCGGTACAAACAACGCTGACGAGACCAATTATCCAACTCACCACACGGCTGAGCAGATCGCCGGAGGAGTGACCAAAATTGTCGAGATTATTCGTAAGGACTCTCCCAAGACGAAGATTCTTCTCTTGGCGTGCTTTCCATTTGGAGAGCATCCCACCGAGAATTCACGAGGAATCGTCTTGCGGCATGCATCGGACATCTACAAGAGTCTCGATGACAAAAAGCACGTGTTTTTCTTGGATGTCGGGCACGTCTTCCTAAAGCCGGATGGCACCATTAACAAGTTGCTCATGGCCGACTACCTCCATCCAACCGTTACGGGAGCACTCCTTTGGGCGAAAGCGATGGAGCCGTTGTTAAGCAAATTGATGGGAGATGAGCCGAGAGATATCGCTCTGGGCGGTTGAGCAGGCCGTCTCTGATTCAACCCATTCATCGACCTGTTCAATGTGCATAGCTCTAGTCAAAAGCGGGGCCCTTTGATTGTCGCGTCATGCGGGAGAGTAGGGTCACAGTTCCGAACGGTCTTCAATCTGCCTGCCAAAAGCAGCTGCAATGGTGGCGGTCTTTGATGTAATCCGGTCCAAAGCAGATCTGCGCTGAAAGAGACCTAATTCCTCGCGAATAGCAAATAGCTCAAGCGGAGGTCGGGCACTTTCCCATTCGATTTGCGCGGTAAGAACGGGAGATGAACTGACGTGCCCTGCGTCCCCATCGCTCACAGATTTTGAGTTCTTTACAATGGTGATAGAACGTACATCGGACACGGCCCCTGTAACTACCCGAGCGAACGGCCCGAGCCCTTTCTTAAATGTATATGTCTCGCTTTTTGGGTCAACTATAAGCGTCTCGACCCATAAAGCGAGTATCAATCCAAAGAATACGAATGTCGCAAGAATCAAACAGGCCGCGAGATTTGTCGGCGACGAATGACCAGCCTGCACGAATTGGAAGAGTTTTGCCAAGGCTGCTGTACCATATATCGCATAAAAGACGCCCGCAACGCGGTGCGACAAGTTAAGCGACATTACTTGTCTTTTTGACGAGACAGGCATGGTTCTGGCAGCCTTCATGTTTCCAGGAACCTAGGGTGTGCTAGGGTTTCTTCTCCAATCGTTGTCGTTGTACGAGCGCCAAGTCTGATTGATGTGCCTCCACTTGGCGTGGAAGTCAGCGTAAGCAATGTTGACGCCGCCTTCAACGTCCAAATAAGGTCCAGCGGTTCCGCTGGGGCTCGTTGCCGTGCTGTATTGGATGCTCTTGTCGCCGTGTCGGGGCCAAAGCCTCGACTGGAGTGCGGAGGTGTTGATAATGCTCCCGTTCGGGTTTACGTTGCCGGCCGTGTCGTCAAACGCCCATGGTTGAGGGTACAGCCCTCCTCGCGAAGGAGTTCCATCGGCGCGCGCCGCATCACCAAGCAATATGAAATTTGCCGGCGAAGCAAGGGCAGTCGATGTTGCCGTTTCATTGAAGCCAAAGTCAGGATTTGCCGCGTACCAAGCTTGCTTGCTCGCTCCAGGTAGGTTCTCTTCGTTGTTATTACTGCCGTAGTCGACGGTCCACCACTGCTTTGTCGTCGCGACTGGCCATGTGGGAGAATCGGGATCCTTCCAGACCCCTCCATCATTCGAAGTCGCAGTGGGGACGGTGCTGCCCGACTTGATATAGGGTCCGAGCTTAAATCGAATGGGATACGGCTCAACCTCTGTGGCGTCGGCTGCGGTCGTATAATTCGGCGAAGTCCGCTCGGTTACGCTGTTCGGAAACGTGTCATCCACGTCCCCAACGTAAAGCGCATAGCCGAGACCAAGCTGCTTAACGTTAGACAATGCCACCGTCTTCTTTGCAGCATCCTTGGCTTGGGCGAATACCGGGAACAAGATCGCGGCGAGTATAGCGATGATTGCGATAACTACAAGCAACTCGATCAGCGTGAAACCACCTCTTTGGCGGATACCCGATGCATCGCTCTGCTGGAGCTCAGATCTATTAGAATTTCTTTGCATTATATTAACTCCTTAAGGCTTCGTTTCTGGGCTCCGTTGCCTTGACGGTTTATTAAGCTACTCCAAATTACAACCCAGAAAATTAGTAGCTGATAGATTAACTAGACTTTTATCATCTTTAAAGGGTGGTGCCCCTCGTCATACTAAGAAAATTAGGCTTGAGCTAGTCCCCACCGTCGCCTGACGTGGCGCTCAAGAGAGCCAAAAATGACCCGATCCGTCATTAATCCAAGGGCCATGATCACAACCATGACGGCCAGAACTTGACTCATATCCGCAAGTTCCCTGCCCTGCATCAACATCTGCCCCAGCCCCAGGCTCACGAACAAGAGTTCGCCCGCCATCAGGGCCCTCCAAGCGTATCCCCACCCTAGCTTGGCTCCAGTTAGAATCGAGGGCAACGACGCAGGCAGCAAGACTTCGGTGTAAATGCGCCAAGCTGGGGTACCCATTGTAAGTGCGGCCTTCACATAGGTGGGGGACAGGTTTTTGACCCCGTCTTGAACCGCGATGGCAATTGACACCAACGAACCTGCTACAACGACGAAGAGGATTGCTCGGTCGTTGAGTCCGAACCAAAGAAGCGCTAGTGGCAGCCAGCATATACTTGGCAAAGACTGAAAGGCTGAGACAAGCGAACCCAGCGTCTCTTCCACAACTTTGTTTCTGCCGAGAACAATCCCCAACGGCACTCCAACCAATAACGAGATCGAGTAGCCAATGAGTACTCGACGGAGGCTGATGGCGGTCGCACTGAGTAGGCTCCCATCACGAAAGTCGTTTCCCATGGTTTGGGCAACGCGCCAGGGCGAAGGAAAAAGCATCGGATCCCAGATGTGACGGTTAGCTATGATCGCCCAGAGGACTATCAACGCCCCGAAGAAGATCAACCTTCTCAAACTGCTCATTGCTCCAAATCTCCTGAGAGTAGGTCTCTCGTCCATGCCTCATCGCTTGAGACAACTGCTGCGCGATGCGCGATACATCGACGTCATCGATATGTCGAGGGCGAAGTATTTCGACAGGTATTTCCGAATGGATTCGACCTGGGTCAGACGCCATCAGTAAAACGCGGTCCCCTAGCGTCACCGCTTCCCGCACGTTGTGGGTGACAAATACTATCGTGGAACCCCGGTCCTGCCACAGGTGCTGCACTTCCACGTAGAGGTCTTCCCGAGTAATTGCATCCAACGCCGAGAACGGCTCGTCCATAAGCAGCACTTCGGGTTCCAAAGCCAAAACACGGGCAATCGCAACCCGCTGCCGCATCCCTCCAGATAGTGTATAGAGATCGTTCTCGGCAAATTTCGACAATCCAACTTGCTCCAAGAAGTAGTGGGCCCTCTCCGATGCCCTCGATCCGACAATCCCCTTTTGTCGCAATCCAAACTCGACGTTCTTTCGCACGTTTAGCCACGGGAACAGGGCCCCGTCCTGAAAAACCAGCGCACGATCCGGTCCAGGCTTGGTCACAAGCCTGCCATCGATCAAGACCTCTCCCGCATCCGCCTTTTCCAGACCGGCAATAATGTTCAAAAGAGTCGATTTCCCACATCCGGATGGACCAACTAGGACGAGGAACTCCCCCGCCTTAACGTCGAACGAGACGCTCGCAAGGGCATTTACCCGATGATCCTGGTCAAGAAACTTCTTCTCGACGTTTCGGATGGAAAGCTTGGCCACTACCGGACTCCCGCAAGTGGCGAAGGCGAAACGGCAGCCAGTGAATCGGATCGAAAAGCATGACTCAGATCGATCTTCCCTTTAAGGTAACCAGCCTTTTTAGCTGCCTCCGATAGAGCTACGATATTCACTCGGTTCGGATCGGATGTAAATTCAACGCGACTCCAGGCTTCTCGCATCACGCTGTCCGCCAGTGCCTTTCCGGTAAGCCGCTTGAGTTCGGAATTCACGACTTTTTGTGCGTCTTCCGGGTTTGCGTTCAGCCAGCCCACGGAGATTGAGTGTGCTAACAACACGTCTTGGACTGCATCGGGATGGACATCGGCATACGCCTTCCGTGCCACCAACACAGTTGTGGTAAAGCGCCTGCCGGGCCAAAGGTCACGTTCATCGACAACCGTCTTGGCCCTGGCATCCTTTTTCAATCGAGAGGCCCATGGCTCGGGAACCCATGCCGCATCGATCTGTTTTTCGATAAACAAGGCAAGGATATCAGGGTTCTTGACTGGAATGATCTCTACAGAGCCGCCTCGATCCTGAGGCGCCAATCCGTTCTCATCCAGAAAGTGTCTCAGCGACACGTCCTGCGTGCCACCTAACTGTGGAACGGCGACCCGTTTCCCATCTAAATCGGCGACCGATCGAATGGGCAAATCGCCTCGGGAGATGAGTGAGGCCCCGCCTGAACAAGCTCCTGATAGTATTACAAGTGCCTTCCCACCCGATTTCAGGTACGTATTCACGGCCGGGCTCGGGCCAACATAGGCGAAGTCGACTTCGCCGGCAAGCAATGCCTCCATCGCCTCAGGTCCCGCATTGACTACCTTGGGCTCGATCCGATATCGGCTGGCTTCCCTTTGGAATTCTCCCCGAGCAATTCCAACGATCGCGGGCGCATGCGTCAAGTTCGGGAAGTAGGCCAACCGAAGCGCGATTCGATGGTCGCCTCGCGCAACCGAGTTAGGTGATCCGCCAAATGCAACGCTTAAGAATACAAGGCTCAGAGCCGCAACTCCGGCCAAAACTAGGTCCCCACTTAATCGGACCTTCCTTTTTGAGTGATTGGAAAGCGCTTGGCTCACAGGAAAACGCTCCACCCGTTTGATTGATGGATGCAACGGCGAACGGTGTCCTGCCATAGATCCCCAAGCCGCGATCGTATGGGCAACAAAAGAGAAGTAAATTGATCATTCATATCATTTATTGCGACCTATCCTACATTCTTAAGCAGCAACGGTCGACATCCCTACGTTTGCCCTTACAAGCGCGTCTATTTGCTCTCGAATTCGCACGACTTCACCGACGACGATCACAGCCGGCGGTTCTATTCCAACTGCCAATCCTAAGATCGACTCCAAGGTCCCAGTCACGACCTTCTGATTCGAGAGCGTCGCATTTGATACGATGGCAATCGGGGTGTCGGAATCCCGCCCCTCTTCGATAAGCCGCGAGACAATCAGCGGCAACCTCTCCACGCCCATTAAGAAGACTGCGGTCGGGATATTGGCCGCCGCCTTCCAGGGAATTCTCTCCCCTTTGGTATCGTCGGCCTCCTGACCGGCAAAGACCGCAAACGCAGTAGAAACGCCCCGATGGGTGACCGGGATTTGAGCCGCTTCAGCAGCAGCGATGGCCGAAGATACGCCGGGTACGACTTCGAAGTCAATTCCAGCCGCCGCAAGAGCCAACACTTCTTCGCCCCCCCTTCCAAAAACAAAAGGATCCCCGCCCTTTAGGCGTACCACGAGCTTTCCCTGTCGAACATGGTGGATCATCTGGGAGTTAATGCGATCCTGCCTCGGCTGCCCGGGCGCCCCCCGCTCTTTACCCGCGTAAATGCACTCTGCTTTTGGTGACGTGTACCCAAGCAACAAGGGATTCACGAGTCGGTCGTAAATGACGACGTCCGCCCTCCTAAGGATTTCAACTGCTCGCACCGTGATCAACCCTGGGTCGCCAGGGCCTGCCCCAACGAGATAGACCTTTTTCGAATCCACCGTCGGTGGCTCGGCCGCCGCCATTGCAGCCCTTCGCAGCATCGAGCGAAGAAGTTCGTCCGATGCATTCGGGCCTTGACTGGCAAGCAATCGGGGAACGCTTGAATCGATCACCTGCTCCCAAAACGCCTGCCGGGCTTTATAGTTAGGAAGCATGCTCTTAACTTGAGGCCGCCACCCTCCCAGATACTCGGCAAGCGTCCCCACATCCTCGGTCAATATCTCCCGTTCGATTCGGTTCCGGACCCTTTGAGCCAATGCTGGGCTGCAGCCTGCAGAAGAAATCGCCACCTGCATCGGTCCGCTACGAGCAATCGCAGCCATAATGAAGTTGCAGTGATCGGGGTCGTCCACCGAGTTCGTCAGCTTTTTCGCAGCGTCCCCCAGATCATAAATAGACGCGTTTAAATCCGGGTCGTCTGTTGCCGCAATAACCACGAACGCGCCTTCGATATCGGCAGGCTGGAATTTTCGAGCAAACCACTTCAATTGACCTTCTGCATACCAATTCCAAATCTCGGGACACACTGCGGGTGACACGACCGTTATCTGAGCTCCGCTCGGAATCAAAGAATGCAGTTTCTCGACGGCAACCGCGCCACCCCCGACAATAAGAACCGGTCGGCCTTCCAATGCCAGATAGACAGGGTGATAGTTTCGGTAGGGCATCGTTAAACCTCGACCAAACCGTCGGCAGTTCCAGACGGCTCCACTGCAACTCCCTCTGCAAAAGATGTCTTCATGAGGGTTGCCAATTCGTCGTCGGAGTGTCGGTCGACGAAGCTGCCGAAATCGTCCTCGACCTCCCGCGTGTCTGCGTATCCATGCAAGAGGTTCTCTATCGCATATTTCACATTGGTTGCGGGGACTTTCCTCCAGATCGGGCGAACGAATTTCGAGTCCGCTCCCAACCTACCGCCCAGGAATAAGTCGTAGCCTTCAACGGAAACTCCACCACCTTGTTTGACGAGGCAGCCTTGAAGCCCAATGTCTCCGATGTGGTGCTGGCCACAGGAATTCGGGCAACCATTCAGATTGATCCGGATCGGCTCATCGATCGAAATGGTTGCCTCCAAATGCTCGACGATATCTACGATCAGCCTCTTGGTTTCGGTAAGTGCAAGGTTGCAAAACTCGTTTCCGGTACAGGCCACTGCAACGCGGCGAAACGGAGACGCCTCGACATCCAAACCAACCGCTTCGAGGGCCCGTTGGACGGTTTCGACGCTTGCTTGCGGAATGTCTGGGAACAACAAGTTCTGTTGATTCGTGGTGCGAATCGAACCTTTACCATATTCATCGGCGATTCTCGCCGCGGTTGCCACCTGCTCATCGTTCAGGCGTCCGCTCAGTACTGCCGTACCGACCCAATAGACACCATTCTGTTTTTGGGCATGAACTCCGATATGATCCCGGAAGTTCTTTCTCGGCTCTGGCCACTGGTCGCCGAGATCTGGCTTCCAATCGAGCCTGGAACGCACTTCTTCCTCAAATCGCTCGATTCCCCAGTCGTCAACCAGGAACTTCAGACGAGCTTTCTTTCGGTTTTCTCGATTGCCATTGTCCCGGAAAATCGCGGTCACGGCAGCAAAAACGCTTAACAAGCGGTCTTGGGGCACGAACATATTCAGCCGCTTAGCGAAGTGCGGGCGGGCCGATAGACCACCACCCACCCTCACTTGAAAGCCGAACTCCTCTTCCCCATTGGCTCGAAGTCGCTTGATCGCAGTCGCACCTATGTCATTGATCTCAGGTTGGGAACAATGAAGGGGGCATCCGGCGATCGAAGTTTTGAACTTGCGCGGTAGATCGGAATATTCCTTGTTGTTCTCGAAGAAGTCATTGATAGAATGGACCCAAGGTCGAGCGTCAAAAACTTCGTCGGGGTCGATTCCGGCGACCGGGCAACCAGTTACGTTACGAAAGATGTCGCCACAAGCCCCGGAAGTGCTGATCCCGACCCTGCTCAGGCGATCGAAGATATCCGGCAGGTCCTGAATGGTGAGCCAATGAAACTGAAAGTTCTGCCTGGTGGTGATGTCAGTAATTCCGCGGGCATAAATGCGTGTGATATCGGCCACTGCCCGCAATTGGTCGGAACTCAGGTGTCCACTTGGGACTTTGATTCGCATCATGAAATGCCCCTCATTGGGCCTTTGCTGATACAGTCCATACCATCTCATCCGCGTAAAGTCGTCAGGATGGATCGATTCAAATCCTGACTTGGCATATCCAAGGATGTCTTCGAATACATCAAGCCCATCCTTCTCCTTTTTGATCCTCTCGTTTTCGTTCATGCTTTTATGTTCTTTTGGCTGTGAGTCCGATCGTGCGGAACGCGAAATCCTCGACTATTCGACCGGCGATGGCCTAAGGCTTCCAGTTCTTCGAATCCATGCGGCGAGGTTTAGCCATTTGTCCTGGACCCTAAAGTAAAGATCCCCCGGTTCTAACCACCTTGAGATGCAGTCCGCACTCTTTGTGCTCCGGCTTTTCCCACCACCAACGTCCAGCTCTTATGTCTTCCCCAAATTGAATGGCCCGGGTGCACGGTGCGCAGCCTATGCTGGGAAACCCCTTGTCATGAAGGGCATTGTAAGGAACGTCATTCTCTCGGATATATTCCCAAAGCTGCTCCTCGCTCCACTCCGCAAGTGGGTTTAGCTTCAAAATCCCACCATGGCCCCAATCAATCTCGAATTTGGGAAGGCTGGCTCGCGTTACTGATTGGTCACGACGAAGTCCCGTGATCCAAGCCTTCTTGCCATGGAGTGCCCGCTCCAGCGGTTCGACTTTTCGGATCCCGCAGCATTCCTGGCGATTTTCAACCGAATCGCGAAAGGAAACCGACCCTTTCTTCCTAAGCAAATCCTGAAGGCGCGACATATCCGGCGTGAGAACCTCAAAAGAGATTTGGTATCTCTCACGGCACCGCTGCATGACATCGTAGGTCTCCTCATGCAATCTTCCCGTATCCAATACGAAAACCGGAATACTCAACCGGTGTCGAGCAAGAATGTCCAGGAGCGCCACGTCTTCAGCGCCGAAGCTGCATGCCAGCGTCACAGACTGCCCGAATGTTCCGACCGCCCACAGTAGAACATCCTCCGCGTTAGAGTCTTTAAATCGGTTATCCAATTCGGAAATTGGGATCTGGATTGTTTGGGACATAACAGACCTCTCAGCAAGCAGCGAGCACTTCTGAACTACGCCGCAGGAATCAAGGTACGTCAATCACAGGTCAGTCATTAGCGAAAACATCCTAAAGCCTATCAACGCGGTAGACAATTCAAACAAACCAACCGAAATTGTTCGTAAAAGCCTAAGGATCGAAAGCGGTCACTTTGGCTTCCTGGCGTCCCTTCTTTGCTGATTTGCCTCAATCATTTCCCTTAGTCGGGCAACCGTCTTCTCATGGTGCTCTCGCGATTCCTTGATGGTTTCAGAATGCTTGCTGTCCAAAATCATCCACCAGAGAAATCCGCCTGTAAAAGTGGCGAAGCTGGCGACGGCCACCACGACGGCCGAGGTCCTGGAGAGAAATCCCGCGTGGCATATTAGAGTGGGAAGACCCTGGGTGGCAAAGTATAGCGACATGAAGAAAACCGCTGGACGCCTTCTCGCCGGTGCTTTTGACCAGGCGCTAACATAGAACAAAGTAACAACAAGAAACTGAAGGACGAAGGCGCCAATCCAAAAACTCATTGAGTCCACCTGGTTATTCGATCTCCGACACCAAACATGCCCTTGAATCCAGAGACGCCGATGATTGACCCAGCAACTCCGTCATTCCATATCGAAGACTGCCGCCCCTGGGACCCTACAGACGGGCGAGGATGGTATCTACTAACGCCTCACGATTCGACAGCGGATCGACTGAAATCCGTACTGCGCCATCCGGCGCCGCGTCACCATCCACCAAGGTATCTACGCCCTGTGCCAACAGCACCCCCACAAACTGGGGAAGGACGTTGTCGCCAGCTAACACGATAACCTGTTTCCCGAATCGGCGCAACTCTCTCCCCAAGGAATGTAGGTCGCCTTTCCAGCCGTCAAGCCAAATGACCCTTCCCTTGACCAAGTCCTCGGAAGCTTCCTCGGTGGCAACCGCCTGAATCATTCCTCCCGCAACGGTCGCATGAGTCCCCGGATCCACGAGTACAAAACTCCCCATCGCCGGCAATGTAGAATAGGGATCAAAAAACAGCCTCTTCGACGTGTGTAACACAATCCTGCCGATATCGTTCATCCCAAGGCTGATTGAAGAAAGCGGATCCAAGGTATCCACGTCGACTCGATTCAAAACGCGCTCAACCGTGGCGGAGACTCGTGCGGTCCCATGCAACAGCAAATAACGGTGCCCAACTTGCAACGGCTGCTCGTTCATCCAGCATACGATCGCTTCGACGCGATCTGCTACGGACGGAGGATCTCCCGGAGCAAACATGAGGTCCCCCCTGCTGACGTCGACCTCTCGATCAAGCGTGACGGCAACTGCCTGACCGAATGATGCCTCATGAGTCTCTCTCCCTGCGACCAAAATTGAGCGGACTCGAGCTTCCGTCCCGGTAGACGACACGACCGCCAGATCGCCGACACGAAGAGTTCCGCTTTCCAAGCGACCGGCGAATCCCCGATAATCCTGGTTGGGTCGGATGACGTATTGGATCGGAAGCCTAAGCGATCCGGCGTCAGGCACGCTGGCGTCGACCTCCTCCAAATATCGCAGCAGCGGTTGCCCCTGAAACCAGGGCATATTGGTACTCGAATCCACTACATTATCCCCGAGCAACGCCGATATCGGAATAAACTTGACGGTCGGGTTTCCGAGCCGATTTACAAACGCGGTGAATTCGCGAGCAATCCCCTCGAACACGTCCTCGTCGAATCCGACCAGGTCCATCTTGTTCACGGCAACAACCAAGTGGCGGATCCCAAGCAGCGCCGAAATCGCCGCATGCCGTTTGCTCTGGCTGAGTACGCCCTTGCGAGCGTCGATCAAGATGACAGACAGGTCTGCGGTAGAGGTCCCCGTCACCATATTCCGCGTGTACTGGATATGCCCGGGCGTATCTGCAATGATGAACTTCCGCTTGTCGGTGGAGAAATAGCGGTAGGCCACGTCGATTGTAATGTTCTGTTCCCGTTCGGCCCTAAGTCCGTCGGTAAGCAGTGCAAGCTCAACTTGTTCCGACCCTCTTTGGCGGCTCGCGTGTTCGATCGACCGCATTTGATCTTCGAGAATCGACTTGGAGTCATATAGCAGACGTCCGATCAGACTGCTCTTCCCGTCGTCGACACTACCGGCGGTTGCAAAGCGAAGAATTTCCCCAACTGCCATCAGAAGTACCCCTGACGCTTGCGGTCTTCCATCGCAGCATCCGACCTTCGGTCGTCTGCCCGCCCATTTCGCTCCGTCACGCGCGCCGAAACCACTTCGGCCAAGATCTCCTTCAAGGTCGACGCTTCAGACTCAACCGCGCCAGTACAAGTCGCATCGCCGACCGTACGAAATCTCACTCTCCTTGGCGATGCCACCTCACCCGGTAGGTGCATTAAGAACTCCGAATCTGCCAATAACGCGTCGGGACGCTGAACGACATCTCTGACATGGCTGAAATAGAGGGTTGGAATTGCGAGATCCTCAGCAACGATATATTGCCATATGTCTAGTTCAGTCCAGTTGCTAAGCGGAAAGACCCGGAAATGTTCTCCAGGAAACTTCAATCCGTTGTAAATGCTCCACAATTCTGGCCGCTGGTTTTTCGGATCCCATTGGCCAAAAACATCGCGGTGAGAGAACACCCGCTCTTTGGCCCGCGCCTTCTCCTCATCCCTGCGCGCACCGCCGAGCGCCGCATCGACTTTTAGCTCAGCAAGCGCATCCAGCAAGGTCACCGTCTGTAACCCATTGCGGCTGGAGTAGGGTCCCTTTTCTTCAACCGCTCGCCCCTGATCTATCGAATCCTGTACATATCGTACGATAAGATTGGCTCCGACTTTTCGAACCAGCTCGTCGCGAAATTCAAGGGTCTCATGAAAGTTATGTCCAGTATCGATGTGCAGCAGTGGAAACGGAATCGGGCCGGGGGCAAAGGCTTTTCGTGCCAGGTGGACCAGAACGATCGAGTCTTTTCCGCCTGAAAAGAGCAATACAGGTCGCTCAAATTGGCCTGCTACTTCACGTAGGGTGTATATGGCTTCCGATTCTAGTTCACGAAGGTACCGAAGTTCGCGAATGGGAGTAAGAAGACAGGTGCCCATAGCCATACACTGTGCCCAACCGACCGGGCGCACATGTTCCAGAGGCCGTCGGGATTCGGCAGGTAAACAAAACAACCGTCGTTTACCGACCCCGAAGGCACGTATCGCAAAACTCTATGAGGAAGGTCATTTTGGCCATGGAGTAAAGAACGATAGAGCCACAACCCCATCGTGTGATCCCATTTCCAATCCGATGTTTACTCCCCCGATCGGGCCCTGGAATCGCACATCGTATCGAATGCGGGTCTGGGATCTCGAATTTGCAGGAATCTTGGATGATTTTATCGGTACGGCGATAGATCAGGGGCAGAATCCGCGACTTATGCTGCCAGAGGAGTTCCACGACGTACACTAGAAGCCGTCGACACAAATCAGCCAGATGCGAATGACACCTGTTGAAACCGCAACCATCGCTCCGCCATGGGGGAGTGAATCGAGTGCAGCAATGACCGATGAAATACTCGATACAAGAGCTCGAAAGCCTGAAGACCTGGTCCGCCTATTTTCCGGCGATATCTGGCGATTCACCGCATCGCAAATCGTCAAGCGGGAGGATGCCGAAGACATCGTTATGGAAGTCTTTGCGGCTGCCTTTACCGACTTCGCGAAGATTCAGCGCGCCACCGACCAAAAGGTTTGGCTGCTCGCCATTGCCCGTAAGAAAGTAGCCGACCACCTACGCAAACGATACCGGCGCGCAGAGAGGCCAATGACTGAGGTCGATGAGAACGCAGGATTGCCCATGTTCACCGAGATCCAGATCGCGACCCGAGGCGCGTTGGACCAACTGCCGGAAAACCAGCGCGAGGCGTTGATTCTCAAGTACATCAATGGACTTAGCACCGAAGAGGTCGGACACGTTATCAGGCGGTCTCTTGCCGCCACCAACAGCCTTTTACAACGCGCACGGGAAAGCCTACGTGTAGCCCTTGGACCGCAAGTCCTTGGTAACTCAGGAGACGCGATATGAACGAAACACGAGAACAAGATCAAGACATCCAGGAGGCACTGAGGATGAGTCTTATCAATGAAGAGCCGTCTGAGGCGCTGTTGCGCGAACTCAGAGTCTTGGCAAGCAAAGTTGCCCCGTCCAAACGCCCCTGGTGGAAGCCAAGTCTGGCGATTGGGGGCACAATCGCAGCGGCATGCGGCATTTTCGCCCTCATACTAACCCCCACAAGGGCAAAGGCATACGATTCGATAATCGCGGCCGCTAGCCAGCAGAACACATTCCAACTGGCTGTCGACTCCACCGAAGACGGCATAGTCAAGCGCGTCAACATCATGGGAGTGGACGGTAAATTCACGATCCGAGGCGACGATGGTGGTCTGGTTCAGTTTGACAAAGGAACGATGCGCGTGTATGACGCGAAGGAAAACACGATCACCCAGATTAAGATGGGTGGTATCGTCGATCCGCAAATGATCGGCAAAGCCGTGCAGTCCGGCATTTCCGAAGGCCTCAAGCAGATGGATCTGAAGAAAACCCTTCGTGAATATGAGGAAAAATACGGCAAGGATCATATCAAAATCTCAACCGTGACCCGGGAAGACGGACGTGATATTTATCACGTCACTATGGATTCCCCGAAAGAGTCAGAACGAGTTCAAATGCTGGTCGACGCCAATACCGACCTGCCTGAGCGAATCGATGTGGAGGGCAAGGATTCGGATGGGAGCGTCAAGCACGACTCTACGATCCGACTTCAGTTCGGCGCGCAGATCGATCCGAAGCTTATGGCTCCTGACTTCCCAAAGAACGCAAAGGTCATCGATATCGACCTCGGCGCCTTGATGGGAGGAGCGCTGCAGGGAGTCGGCGAAAGCCTCAAGGGCCTCGGTCCAATGATCGAACAGTCCCTGAAAGGCGTAAAGGATCCCCAGGTCAACCTCGACCTGGGCTCCAATAAGGGCGACTAACCGAGATTGAGGTCTGGCATCAAACACCAGACCTCATGTTCACCGCATTCTTGTACAATGTCCCATGAATGCCGCAGGACATTGGATTGCGCGAGGCGACTTCTGAGATTTACGTACGAAACGTGGCGATTCTCCAACGAATCTTATCGTTCCGTGCAAAGCCGTTTGAGAATCTCGAGTCCCGCTCTGAGCGGCTTTTGAAGCGTTTGGAACAACCGAATGGCAGCTTACGCTTTCGAATGATCTTGCAGAGTTTGAAACTTCAGTTTGATCTGCTAGAGGAAGAGACGGCGATCCAGCCTGTTTCAAGGGCCCTTCAAGTGCGGATCATCGAACTTGCCCCTCAGTTCGTAACGGCTCGTGAAATGGCTGAAATGATGCTTTCCGACGTTCCGATCGGCGTTCTGTTCTTTGGCATCGTTTGTCAGGCACACAAATCCGGGTCTCGATTTGTACGTTTTGATTTCCCCACTAAAGACGATGATCGAAACCGCGCCCGCATCCTCTCGGACATCGGCTGGGTCGATGCCGTGAACATGCCCCAAAATGTGGGAAATGCCCTTCGCGGCTTTGCCTATCGGATCGATGGCGTCGGTTATGAAATTGCCAAGAACTACATCAGATTCCGGGGATCCATCCCGGCAACGGTAGAGTTCCATTGGTTAGACAGTGCGACCTTGGACCTGGACATCCAGTAGCCGCGAGACAAGTTGCGGGGAACGTCGAGACGCTGACTGGATGTCCTCAACTTATGTAAACTGCCGAGGCACTCCACACATCAATCATGACCCACCCCGAACAGAATTGGGCCGAATGCTACACCTATAAGGCAGCGCATATCCATTCTCCGCGAACCATCGACGAGGTTCAACAGATCGTCCGCACAAGCGCCAAAGTCAAAGCCCTTGGCACACGGCACTCGTTCAACGACATCCCCGACACGCCGGGGGATTTGATCAGTCTCAGGCATCTGAACCAGGCAATAAGTCTCGATCACGACAAACAAACCGTCACGATCGAAGCCGGAATGCGCTACGGAGAATTGGGAAGATACTTGGAAACGGAGAAATTTGCATTGCCGAATCTCGCTTCGCTTCCCCACATTTCTGTCGTTGGGGCATGTGCGACTGCAACGCACGGATCCGGCGATCGAAACGGCAATCTCGCCACCGCCGTTTCTGCAATTGAGTACATTGTCGCGGACGGCTCCAGTGTTCGGTTTTCAAGATCGGACCACCCCGATGTCTTTGATGGAGTTGTGGTATCCCTCGGCGCCTTGGGGATCGCCAAGAGCATCACGTTGGATCTTGTGCCTTCATTCGCCGTCAGGCAAGACGTCTACGAAGGGATTCCATTTGAAACAGCAATCACGCACTTTGACGAGATTATGTCCGGTGCGTACAGCACCAGCATGTTCACCGACTGGGCCTCCCCGAAGATCAACCAAACCTGGCGAAAGAGGCTCACATCAACCGACGACATTACCGAGGCCGACCCAACTTTCTTTGGCGGCAGCCTTGCCAAACGGGACTTGAATCCGATCAAGAACGCATCCCCGAAAAACTGTACGACCCAAACCGGCATTCCGGGCCGATGGAACGAACGGTTGAACCACTTCCGTATGGAGTTCACTCCGAGCGTCGGTGAAGAGCTTCAGTCGGAATACCTGGTTCCCCGTCGCGATGCAGTAGAGGCGATTCTGGCCGTTCAAACCATTGCCGATCAGATAGCTCCGCACGTTCACCTCACCGAAATCCGGTCCATTGCGGCAGACCGCATGTGGCTAAGCACTGCATACGAGCGCGACTCTATCGCCATCCACTTTACTTGGAAGAAGGAGTGGGAAGCCGTGCATGCCCTTATGCCTCAAATTGAAGTGCTTTTAGCTCCTTACTCCCCACGTCCTCATTGGGGCAAGCTGTTCACAGTCCCTGCCGCCCACCTGCACCCGCGCTATCCTCAACTGCGTGCCTTCCGAAGACTCGCGAGCTCGGTTGACCCCGATGGCAAGTTTCGGAATGACTTCTTAGATCGATACATTTTCTCAAACGAGGATTGAGCAAACTAGGAGCGGAATCGCCAGTCTGAAAGCAAGGTGAATCCAGAATGAGAATCGGACGACTTAGATTTGCAGGGATCGCATTCTGCATTCTATTTGGCGGCGCTGTCGTTGCGCACTGTCAGGGACTATCGGTTCGAAGAGACGGGGTGCTCATTCATGACGGAAAGCCATTTCGTGGGATAGGGGTCGACTACTTTGACGCCTTCTACCGGACCGTTACGAATGGAAAAGCGACGAGTTACGAGGCAGGATTTAAAGAACTCCGAAAGCGACAAATTCCGTTTTGCCGCATTCTTTGCGGCGGGTTTTGGCCTTCCGAACAGGCCCTTTACACTCAAAACAGGGGAGAGTTCTTTGCGAGACTGGATGCAGTTGTCCGTTCTGCGGAGCGAAACCGAGTCGGATTGATTCTTAGCATGTTCTGGACCCCATCGACGGTTCCCGATCTAGTGGGCGAACCGGTAAGCAATTGGGGAAACCTGAATAGCAAGACGATTGATTACATGCGGCGATACGTGCGCGACGTCGCGACTCGATATCGAAAGTCACGCGCCATCTGGGGATGGGAGTTTGGAAATGAATACGCCCTCGGCGCCGACCTTCCAAACGCCAGGGACAACCGGCCGCCCGTTGTCCCCACCCTCGGGACTCCTAACAGTCGTAGCGCAAACGACGAGTGGCGCTACTCAGACCTGCACGTGGCCTACTTGGCGTTTGCAAAGGAGATTCGCCGATATGATCGGACGCGTATGATCGAGAGTGGAGACAGCGTTCTCCGCGAATCGGCTTGGCACAACCGGTCCGAGAGGAGTTGGAAGTTAGACACTGCCGAACAGCAAGAGTCGCTCATGGCCGAGATCAACCCAGACCCGATCGATGTGATCAGTATTCACACCTATGGAAACGACGGTAACCGCATCTCTGCCTACCAAGCCTGGGGCAAGAAAGTCCATAAGCCACTCTTTGTTGGTGAATTTGGAGCCGAAACAAAGGACTCAAACGCTAAGGCCACTTTCGAAAAACTGCTGCACGCCATCGAGCAAATGGAACAGCCGTTTGCCGCCCTCTGGGTCTACGACCTCAGCGGCCAAGCAGACACCTGGACCGTCACCGCCGATGGACCGCGCTCCTGGCAGCTTGATGAAATTCAAGCCGCTAATCTGAGGCTTGGTATCGGCCATTAGACGCATTAAGGCGCCTCCCCCCCGACCTTTCACAAGAAGGACTAGCCTCCGATATCTAATCTGAAAAGGCGAACTTCTTTCGCATGGATTCTAGGATTTGAGGCCAGACGTCTTCTTCGCTCACCGGCCACCAGCTTTCGACCGTGACGCTGGAATCGCCTCGCAAGATTCCGTAGATGATCGCATGACGCATAGGACCCCCTGAGACCTGATGGCGAAGTTCCCAGGAAACCGCTTCGCGCCCGCCAAGTGGGGCGGATGCATTCACACCCAAATTGGTGTATGAACCACCCTTCATCGATGCTCCTGAGAGCTCTTGTTCCCGCGGCAAGAAAACGTCCTGTACGGTCTGGGCTCCGTTAGCGGGGGCGACGGTGACGGCAAACATGACGTCCGGGCGACCAATCGGCGAGAAAGTGGTTGAGTCTCCAGTGTTCGTTTGCCAACCGACCGGCACCGGAACTGAGAAACCGGCCTGTGAGTTCTGATAAGGCGTCGTGGGTAGGTCGGCGGCCCGAACCCATTGCCCATCAAAGCTCTGACCGTCTGGCTCGGAGAGTTTACCGGTGATGCGATTATGGTCTTCTGAAAGCTGTCCGACAAACGAACCAAGCCTGGGAGGTCTGCCGCTTGGGTTGTCTCCAACCTTGGTTTCAGCGTACTTGATCTTGCTTTGGGCAAGAACCTCGCCATCCGCCTCAAACGACTCGGTTCCAGCTTGATCGCGCTCCGAAATAACCGCGTGAAACTTCTGACCGGAGGTCGGTGAGATATGGACTTCGGCCCACTCGCTTCCGAAATCCGCGTACCAAACGCCGCGCAAGTCCTGCAATCCGGCACCTTCTGCGCCTCCGCCGCTCCCAACATCTCCGGTCGCCGAATTGCTCGCGACCTTACCGCCAGATGATGTCTGACCCTGCGGGGCATACATGACGACATTCTGCGAGGGCTTTCGGAATACAAAGTATCCTGCGATTCCGCCGACGATCGCCACAACGAGTACCGCGGCCATAATAAACGAAATGCCAACCGCAATACCCTCTTTATTGGCTTTCCCGACAAACGGCTTTACCGCACGGCGGTATTCGTTGACCATCGCTCCCGCCGACTTGGGACGCTCCTTCGGGTCCTTCACCAGCATCTTCTTAAGGAACGCCCGAACCCTGGGGTTAGGGTGCTTCGGCTCTTTCGGAGGGCTTGTAATGATCGAGTTCATAATCTCCCTCTCACTCTTGCCGTCAAACGGAAGCGATCCGGTTAGGGTCCGGTACATCAATATCCCAAACGCCCACAAATCACTAGCTTTGGTGACGCGCTCGCCTTTGCAAGCTTCAGGAGACATATAGCGGGTCGTTCCTGTGAGCGTATGGGCACTTTCTCCGCCCCCTCCAAGCCAACTCGCCACGCCGAAATCGATGAGCATGGCCTTACCCGAATTCGTGATCATTACGTTCGAAGGCTTGATGTCTCGGTGGACAAAACCTAACCCATGGGCATAATCCAACGCGTCTGCGATATTACCAAAGTACTTAAGTGACTCATCCTGAGTAAGACTGCGGGTTTTTAGAACGTCGCTGAGGGTCTTCCCTGCAACAAAGTCCATCGCGATGTATGGGCACTCGAAATCGGCCGAAGCATCGTAGACCTTAACGATGTTTGGATGCTCCAGCCTGGCAAGCGCTTTTGCTTCTTCACCAAACCGCTCCAGGAAGTTGGCGTCGATCGCCATCTCTTTGCCGAGAACCTTGATCGCCCTTGGTTGATCCAGCGGACGGTATTTTGCACTCCAGACAGAAGCCATTCCCCCAGCACCCAAGAAGTCGATGATATCGTAGTTGGGAATTTCAGGTGAAACTCGCTTCTCTTCCCCTTTTCGGCCCCATCGATCGCGCCCTCCCTTATCGAAGGGGTCGTATCCGTAGCTGGTCTTCGTGTTATCGTCCATTCTTCCTTCAGCTCTCAGATTTTTCCGGTCAATGCAAAGAACAACAGCAACGCTATGATCAGCGCCGCTACTATCGCCAAGGCGAGCACACTATCAAATTTCTTTTTTATGGCTGGAGGTTCTCCGAACCGGGCAACGCAGATGGCTACATTGTCTTTGCCTCCACCGGCAAGCGCCAAGGTCACAAGCCGCTCGCACGCATCGCTTGCGCCCTGAGAGCGAGACAATTCGGATTCGACTTGCGTAATGTCAGCCATCTTGTAGAGACCATCGGAACACAAGATTAACCAATCGTCGGGAAGCAATTCGAGTCGGTAGGTCTCTGGAACTATCGCCCCGCCCACTCCGACCGCCTGCCGGAGCGCCTTACCGTAAGTGTTCTCAATCTCATTCTTACGGGCATATTCCTCCCACGTCTGGTCTTCGGTGATCTGATCAAGCTTCCCTTTGCGAAAGCAATAGGCACGCGAGTCTCCCACGTGTCCGATAACGCATTCGGCGCCGAACAAGAGTGCCAAGGTCAGCGTGGTCCCGGCTACCTCTTTCCCTGAAGACAGAGCGCCGACCGATTTGTGAGCCTCCTTCTCTAGAGTGAGGCACCACTCTTCGTTTGGATGGACCCCTTCAGACCGGAGAAAGCGGGTCAATCGATCCCGAATCGTCTTGATAGCGACTTGGCTGGCTTCGCGCCCCTTTTCGTGCCCGCCCATCCCATCGGCAACCGCGAGACAGGCAAATGGTCGTTCGCCGGGGCTTAGGACCTGCGCAAAAACCTCGTCCTGATTCTCCGATCGTTTCAGACCGACATGGGTACGTCCAGCAAGATCGAGAGTCATAGTGACCAGCTATTTCGGATCTTTGAATACAAGGTTGGTCGCACCGATTTTTACGGTGTCCCCATCTTTCAATCGGACTGCCACGTGGGGATCGACTCGGTCTCCGTTCACATAAGTCCCGTTCGTGCTGCCCTGATCGACGACGACCGCCTGCCCCTTTTCAATATGAAACTCGGCGTGAACCGAAGACAATTCAGCATCGTGAAGTCGAACGGTGCTTGCTTGTCCGCGCCCGATAGTCAAAACTCCGGCAATGGGGATCTCGTCCCCGATCTTCAGTCCGCCCATCGTGCGCACCAGTCGCGGGCCCGCCACCCGTACCCGGGTGGCCTCATCTTCGTCGTCGTCTTGAGCGACGGCTTGGCTGCCTGCCGCCTGCTTGGGCTTCGCTTGGGATGTCGTACTCGGCCCTGCTGTTCGCGATTTCGAAGTGGCCATCAAATAACCAATGAATCCAAGTACCGCCACCAAAAGAACTACTAGTAAGGCAATCATTTTCTTTCCTCTTTGACGGGTAATCCCAATATCCACGAAGCGTCGCACGCCCCACCGCGTCAAAGTTAAGGAGATTATACAGCGGTCCCATTTAGTGACTCAATGGAATTGGAATAACTTTCAAGGAGATTGCGCAATCTGTTGCTCATTGCTTGCTCTTTACAAGGATCGAAGATCCAACAAGACCCAAAAGCCTTGATCGAGCCTGAGTAACGAGAATCAATCCACCCTTCGATTACCGAACTCCAGTTGTCGCGTCTAGGAGTACTCGCAGGCAAAACACACCCGCGAGTGAGCCAATCCGGCCATCTTGCCAAAACCTTGTGCCTACTTGCTTCAATTCAAGATCACTTGGTTCTACCTTGTCGGTACCGACGACTCTTGCCAGTAAGTCTTTGAGTGATTGCCGCTGTTCGCGGCAGAACGACGTGCGTCATTCTTGTTTAAGATCGGATAGAAGAGGCATCGACTATCGCAGGTCGTCGAATGAGTGGTGTCTAACTGCATGGCGTGGAACCAGCCCCCAAAAGGAGTCCGAAGCGTTATGTGTGGGCTCGGTATTTTGTCTCCCAATTCTGAAAGGCCTGTCGGATGGTTCTTTCGGACGTGCCTCGACATCGCATGCAAACCGATCTTGAATCTAGAGACAGCTCCGAGCGCGGGAAAAACTGCCTTCCAACGACCGTCCTCCTTATAATACGAGGCGTTGGAATGCAAGGCAATGGCCTCCAAGGGAGCAACAGACGTTTGCGAAGGGCCACACTCCTGCATCGGACAAAGCGTGAGAACCGCCCTTTGCGGGGACGCATCAAGGGCCCTTCAATATGGAGGTCGAATGGACCGGAGCTCCGAAAGAGCGGGCTTCATCCTGTTTCCGTCTCCCAGGAAACATCTCGTCACCGAACGGGACGGGGACGAAACAACAGTCCATCCACGTACGCGGCAATTTCTGGGCGGATCACGCCTGCATGGTTCATGCAACCATCTTCTGTCTCCGGCTGGCATCCCCACCTCCAAACGTCCGCACTGACCGGCTGGTCGGCCCCACGAAATACCGGTCCGCCTAAGTCGCCGTCATCGCCATTCAGATAAGCGAGGAGATCGGCATCCCACTGAATCCCACGGGCATCCTTTGGGCCGGAGGCGGTACCCATTTCCCCAATCCAGACCGGCGCTACATTGCCAGCGACGAGAAATCCCCACGTCTTATTCAAGCGCGGAATGAGGAGATCCTTAGACACCTTCACCTCAGACCAAGCATATTCGTGTAGCGAGTACACCACCTTGGCCGGAACGGACAATTTGACTGGGAGCGCGACCACGGGAGCCAAGTCGCCTGCATAAGCTCCTGTCTGCCAGTTGATGATAGCCTCGCAGATAATCAACGCACCCGGATCCACCTTCTGGATCGCGGCGCCGACTCTTTCATACATCGCGTGAATATCTCGAGGTCCATCGCCGCCCCAGACCGGTGGACGCGGATTGTAGTGCGCCCAAGGCTCATTGCGGATGTCGAATCCGATGACCGTCGTGTTCCCGGCATACCGCTTTGCCATGACGACCCAATCCAAGAGAAATTGCTCGTCGCTGATCGTGCCCTTGTCCCCAGCCCCGTCGGTTCCGTCACTACCTGGCCCCGTGTCGAACCAAATTCCGTTACTCTGCTGTGCCGCATTTCCCCAATTGCGCGCCGTAGCCTCGTTATTGTGGTTGTCGAAAATGACCTTGACCCCGTACTTCTTGCAAGCCGCGACAAGCTCGTCAAACTGCGACATCAACACCGGATCGGACACGTTCTTATCGTTGAAATCCACTCGAATGCAGTTGAACCCAAATTCCCTTACTGCCGAGATGTTGGCGTCGACCCCATGGTACGGCCCGTTATCGTAATCGAGCCGTCCACCGACGATATCCGTACCGAATCCGCCCATACAGGCCAGCCGAACCGCATGCCCATGCCGATCCACGATCTGACACCCACGAGTGCTCAGATATCCTGAAGGCAAGAGCGCCGCCTTGGTCGCGGCAACTTGGCTGGCCACCGCCCCATGTGCGCACGCGACTGCCGCCACGAAACACCCCACCAACGTCCCACCGACTCGCGATACCCTGTTCCTCATCAACACTGGATCCACCTTGCTAGCTCGCAAACGCACACGCGACCATCCACTAAAAGCCCCTAACATGCGTCTTCCCTAGTTGAAAAGCACCATTAAGGACAACCCCGAGCCACCGCCATCATACCATGCAAAAGCGCTTTCTCAACCTGACGCCGCATTGACTAACTCGGAACCGCTCGGAGGCCTCAGAGGCAAATTATGGTACAAGGCATCCACAAGCGGCCATCGACCAAACGGCGCCGCTAATGCCGAACCACTGCTTATTAGAAGCAGCCCCGCACTTGGATGCCTCGGCCAGGAGGCGCCGCGGCTACCCATCACGCACTCGTAGAGGAAAGTCGTGAATTCGCTCGCCGCGTTCCTTCGAGGAGCCCGCCCAGGCGGTACCCGATGAGCGGCCTCGCGCCTTCGGGCCACCGCGACCTACTGGGCCGAGGCATCCAAAAAGAAATCGGCTACAGGGCTGATAGTGGCTAGGTCCCACTTGACCTTCGTGCGGCTGAATCCACCGTGGCTGCTCATTAAGCACTAGAGTCTGCGAATGGGCGATTGGGTTTGCATCACTCATCAGAACTGCATGTACGTCTGCTTATCGCACTAATGGTCGTGGAATTTGGATATGCTGGTTGTTTGCACACCGGAGCCATAAACAACAAAACCCGCCATCTAAAGGGGGGTTTTGAATGTGAAAACTGGCTGCCAGACTAGGGCTTGAACCTAGAACCTCCTGATCCAGAGTCAGGCGCTCTGCCAATTGAGCTATCCGGCAATGAATGCATTTTACCACCTTGCGGAGGACGCTTAGGTTCTTACTTTGGGGAGTAGAGCCGTATTTGGACTTTAAACCACCGTCTACCGAGGCGGGCCGTCGTAGGAGAAGGAGATGCCAAGCATGGAGGATAGTGTATTGGGAAGTTCGGTGGGGTCATGCGGGTCTGCGTCGTGGAGCATTAAGGTGGGATGGCTGGATTCGGTGAACGTCCATGTGATGAGGAACCAGTAGTCGGCAACTGATTTGCAGCGGACCTCCAGCGAGTTTCTCATCGCCTCTCGCCAATCGAAATGACCCGCTTCGCCGAAAAAAGCGGGGCTGATCGTTCCGGTCCCGTCTTCGCGGAACTCCAGATCATAGTCGCCGGGAGCGGCGGAACTTCTTGCCGTCGACCATGCGCCTACCAGATTGCGATCGAAGTGGTTTCGAAAGTTGTCGACGGTGACAAGCTTGCCGTCGAGCGTTAGCCTGCCTTCGAACGCAGCTTTGATCCGCAGATACTCCTCTTCGCTTTTCGGGGGCTCTTCGGGGAAATTGGCAAGTGGTTCCGACGGCCCACTTTGAACTCTCTTGAAGTACTCGAGTACGTCTCCCACGGGCTCACCTGATGAGTTCATGAGAGGGTCGGCAAGACGAAAGATCTGGGCATCCGGTCGTTTCGATCGGGCGGCGGGGACGGAAATTCGACCGTTGCTTACGGTTCCGATGGGCACACGACCGTTTACGAGACCTGAAAATTCGTCCCAATCGATGTCAACCGCCAATGGCGAGGTCGCCAGCATCGTTCCGTATTTCGAGAGAAGCGACGCGTAGATGTAGCGAATCCACCATGGCCTGGCCCGGCGAAAGGCGGTTGGGTCAGCGGGGAGAATGCAAATGCTTCCGTCCTTTTCATAGACGCAGGCGATCTCCTTCCAGGGCATCAGGAAGAGCTTCTCGAATATCAGCAGTCCTATGAAGAGCCCCTCCGGATAAACCACAAATGCAGGTTCCTTTGTCACCATTCGGCGACCGAAATGGACCAGGTACGGAGGCGCTGTGGTGTAGATCAGAGCCAAGCCGAAGATCGCGAGGGACCAAATAAGCCCGGGGCGGGAGTTCACCAAAAGGAATATCAGTACGAGGCTGAATAGAAGCAAGCCACTCACTGCAAAGAGTGACTGCCGAATGAATCGAGAGTCGAATTGAACGAGACGAGGCAGTGCAGAAGGCTCCGATTGCAAAACGGAACCATTCTGGCATAGGACTTGGCACTGCTTCTTAGAGGTGGCCGCAGCATTCAATTCACAATCCTCTGCTTGACGGAATACGGGCTCTCGAAGAAATAGAAAGGGACTCCGTCCCATTCGTTTCCAAGACAGGGATCCCGGCAACGCTCCAACAAGCGCACAAAATGACCTTACAGCGGACGGCAACCGCCCATAGAACGCCTTTGCCCGTGCTCAAGCCTTAATACTCAAGGTTCATAAATGCAACGGATCCAGAGGGAGGAACTCCGCCTGTCCATCCAGCTTGGTTACTTTGCCTTCTCGATTTTGGCCCAGGAGTCTCGGAGGGCTACAGTTCGGTTGAAGACCAGGGATTCGGGGGTCGAGGTTTTGTCGACGCAGAAGTAGCCTTGCCTTTCGAACTGGTAACGCGTGCCGGCGTCTGCAGTTGCAACGCTGGGTTCCACGTACGCGGTCACTAGTTTGACAGAATCTGGGTTGAGGTTCGATAGATAGTCTTGCCCCTGTTCCACGTCGTCGGGGTCCTCTTTCAAGAACAACTTGTCGTACAGTCTCACCTCGGCAGGAAGGGCGTGTTTGGCGGAAACCCAGTGGAGGGTTGCCTTGACTTTTCGCCCGTCGGGAGAGTCGCCGCCGCGAGTCGCGGGATCGTAAGTGCAGTGAAGCTCAACGACTTCTCCGCTTTCGTCTTTGACAACGTCGTTACACCGAATGAAGTAGCCATAACGCAAGCGCACTTCTTTACCGGGCGAAAGGCGGTAGAACTTCGGCGGTGGGACCTCCCTGAAGTCGTCCCGCTCAAGATACAACTCACGGGAGAACGGCACCTTACGCGTGCCCGCTTCTGCATCCTCCGGGTTGTTGATCGCGTCGACGTATTCGACCTCGCCCTCCGGATAGTTTGTCAGCACAACTTTGATCGGGTTCATCACCGCCATTACTCGTTGAGCCCGTTTGTTCAGGTCTTCCCGAACGCAGTCCTCCAGCACGTGCCATTCGATGATGCTGTCCGCCTTCGAGATGCCGATGCGACGGCAGAAATCGGCGATCGCTTCGGCGGTGTAGCCTCGTCGCCGCAGCCCGGCAATCGTCGGCATTCGAGGATCGTCGTATCCATCGACATGGCCCCCATTCACTAATTCGATAAATCGCCGCTTGCTCATCACCGTATAGGGCAACTTGAGCCTGGGGAATTCGATCTGCCTGGGATGATAGATTCCCAGTTCATCGAGGAACCAGTCGTAGAGCGGCCGGTGGATCACATACTCGAGCGAACACAGTGAGTGAGTCACTCCCTCTATCGAGTCCTCCAGGCCATGTGCCCAGTCGTAGGAAGGATAAATGCACCACTTGTTCCCTTGGCGATGGTGTTCGGTGTGTCTGATTCGGTACATAAACGGATCACGCATGACGAGGTTTGGAGACGCCATGTCGATCTTGGCCCGAAGGGTTCGAGCCCCATCAGCAAATTCGCCCGCCTTCATTCGTGCGAAAAGGTCCAGGTTTTCCTCAACCGTCCTATTCCGATAGGGACTATCGGTGCCTGGCGAAGTGAGTGTGCCGCGTGTATCTTTGAGTTCTTCAGCGGAAAGATCGCATACAAACGCCTTGCCCTTCTTGATGAGGACAATGGCCCATTCCACCATCTGCTCGAAGTAGTCCGACGCGAAGAAAAGCTGTTCTCCCCAATCGGCTCCGAGCCACCGAACATCTTCGAGGATCGCGTCAACGAACTCCTGCTCTTCCTTCGCCGGATTCGTGTCGTCGAAACGTAAGTTGAAAACTCCGCCGAACTCACGGGCGATCCCGTAGTCGATCCAAACTGCCTTTGCGTGCCCGATATGCAGGTAAGCATTTGGCTCGGGTGGAAAGCGCGTATGAACCCGGTTGAAACGTCCTTCGCTAAGATCCTGCCGGATCGCGTCGCGAATAAAATCCGATTGAAGTTCGAGGTCCGTCACGGCGGAATTTTGATTAGACCCGGTTGCGTTGTCTATCAGCGGAATGCTCTCGGGCTCGTTGCTTGTACCAGTATTTTCCATAATCGTCGCGAATCCACCGGCAACCACGCCGGGCACTTCCCTACAATCCATTGTCGAAGTGCAAATCGTCTCTAGAGTATACGGTTCTTTGGAGGCCACAGGTATGGGGCCAACCACTATACGCAGTGTCTCAAAAACCAATATCGATCCAGAGAATTCTGTGTTACTCTAATTTCCATGACTCAGATCTGGCTGATCCTCGTTATGGCTGCCCATATGGCGGCGGCTTGGCAACCGTTCGACGCCCAATTCGTTCGCGCCATGACAGGACGAGAGGTAGTGATTTGCCTCGACGGACAGACCGTTGAGCGTTCTTTCGCGGGAAAAATGGGGTTTCAGGACAATAACGGGACTTGGCTATCCGTTTGCGCGGATGTCCGCAGTCCGGTTTCGGCGGGCCAGGTTTGTACGATGCAACCTGCCAATTCGGCCAAAGTTGGGGGCAACATCGCGATTGCCGGCAGCATCGTAGCTAGATGCTTCAAAGATGCCCAGACTCCCGATCAGTGTGCCGGACTCCAAATCGCAGTCTGGAAAGTCATTGAAGACGGTCCCAACTTTCCAGATTTCTCGAGCGGAAGTTTGCAGGTGAGGGCGACCCCATCCGTCATTTCCTGGGCGCAAAGGTATTTCCAAATCGGATTGGCCAAGCAATCTGGGCAGACCGGTCAATCCGGTCCAGGCGGTCAGAGTGGCAATTCGTCCCAGGGCGACTCATCTATCTTCCTCGCCGCCGGCGGCGGAGGCGGTCAAAGCCAGTTGGCGCCGACGCCCTAGTAGCTCTAAAGAATTGGGGCACTCAGAATATTGCCTACCATTAACGACGCTCCACAACCCCTCGAACTTGATCCCAAGTTTTGGGCATCTACCAGCAGGGCATGTTGACGCTGCCCCACACGATTGCTTGACGGTTGCTTTGAGCTCGCACCGTATCGGCATGTCCGTCGATATATAGGATCGCGGTCAAACCGTTGTGCCATTCCGCAAACTCGTCGTTGACTGGATTAAAGAACCCATCGTTCGTTCCAGTTTGGATCCCGCCAGTCGAAGAATCGGTGCCTTCCTCGCCGAGCAGCATCATGCGTGATGGATGAGAAATGGCCCCCAAATTCTTGGAGGCGTTCACCCCACGGACCTCGGGGGGCCGAATAAGGCAACCATTAAACGCGAAAGACAACCCGGATTTTACAGCGCCCGGATCATTAGGACTCTTATAGACATCCCTGTTGTTTACGTACGGGTAGAGGGTGCCTTTGGAGACGTCGAAGATACCGGCGGATTGGCCATGATCCACATATTTGGAGTAGTAAATCCACCCGCCTTGTAATCCGGCTCCAGACATCCCATGGGTCACGCAAGGCAAACCATCGTCGTTGTCGTTTGAATAAAGCACGAATCCAGCCCCGAGTTGACGAACGTTCGAGAGAGTCGTCGCGGTTTTCGCGGCCGCTCTGGTCTGGGAAAAAACCGGAAAGAGTATGCCCGCAAGCAAAACGAGAATCGCGATAACGACCAAGAGTTCAATGAGCGTAAACCCCTTGAGCGTAGTCTTAGTCATCTCTTCTCACCGCATTCGCGTATCCCGCCTCAAGTCGTCTCCAGACAGCCGAGCGACCTAATCAAGGCATGTGCGCACTTGTACTTCTTCATCCATTTTGTCGTCATTTGCAAATCGAAATGTACTCGTCTTGCCGAATTAAGCGACTCTTACCGCAATTCTCTAACACACGTCCAGCAGGAGCAAGCGAGTCCAATTTGTCATTCAACCAAACGATTCGAGAAGTAGCTTCCCGGCGCTGCACCCAGTTCCCTCTTGAACATCGCGATAAACGCGCTAGGCGAGCTGTATCCAAGATGAAAGGCGACTGAGGTCGCCGATTCCCCACCGCTCATTCGCCTTAACCCTTCAAGCAGCTTTCTCCTGCGAACCCACTGGCCAAGGCTCATCCCAGTCTCCGCGCGAAAGAGCCGTTCCATCGTACGCCGACTCGAACCACAAGAATTGAGCGCCGGTCCGATCTCGATCTCGCTCTCGAAAGATCCCTCAATGATCGATACAAACTGCATCGCTTGATCGCATTGAGGGTAAGGAAGCTGGAGAGGAACAGTGCCCACCGTATTCAGTTCATCCTGAATCAGCCGTGCAATTCGCTGATGATTGGGCACGTTCGCGTTGAGGGCTCCGATGCGCACAACCCGCAGGATCAGTTCACGCAAAAGTGGATTCACATTGATGACCGCACACTTCTTCGGATCGAACGGCATTCTCTTCGATGTGCGTCTTTGGCTTCGAAGGTAAATCATTCGGAGCGCGGTCTGGCCCGCAACATCCAGTTTGGCTTTCATATTTGCCGGAAGCCAAACCGCGCGATAGGGAGGAACAACCCACGTGCCCGCTTCCGTCCGCACGGTCACTATTCCCTTCGACGCATAGACCAACACATTCCAAGTCTCGGACACTGGTGGGACCAACTGAGTCTGCGACAGAGTCACGCCATAGCTTCGCACCAGTTCAAGGGAATCATGTTGGCGAGAATTCGACATCTATTGCCGTTATACCGTTAACACGCCTGAAAGCGACGGGTGGATACTTTAGCTCATGCAACAGCCAGCCCCCGGTCAAATCGCCCACTTTTCCATTAACGCCGACGATGTCGCTCGTGCCCGAACATTTTATGAAAACGTCTTTGGATGGAAATTTCATGCATACGGCCCGCCAGGCTTCTACATGATCGAAATGGTTCCCGCGACATCCACCCCCGCCCCCTCGCTAGGTTCCTTGCAGGGTCGAAGGGAATTGGTCAAAGGCATTCGAATGTGCGGTTTTGAATGCACCATCGCGGTTGCCGATATCGATGAAACCATCCAATCCATAAAGGCGGAAGGCGGAAAAATCGTCATGCCTCGATGTACCCTCCCGTCTATCGGGCACCTCTGCTTTTTCGAGGACCCGGAAGGCAATCAGGCCGGAGCAATGCAGTACGATTCAAGTGCCGAATAGCGGAGGCGCAATGAATAGAGAATGGCACAAGAAGAACCCGATGCCAAAGAATCCGACGCTTGCCCAAAGAGTCAGTTGGCACGTGGTGCATAAGGCGGAATGCGGTTGTCGCAAAATGCCCGATTCAATCGCAAAACTGTTAGAAACACGTGCCAACCAGTCCAGAGCGGTCCAAGAATCTGAGGCCTAAAGCAAATTATCACGCCTGCCCGTTTGGTTCCCAAGGGAGTCCTCTGCACTGCCTCTTCGACAGGCAATCTTGCGTGAGTAAGTGAGTTCTCACGGGTCGTAGCGAGGTTCTGACTAGACGTAAGACGTTTCTCCTGGCGACGGTTGATTCGTCGGCTCGAACCATGCGAGGCTTGCTCGCCTTCGGTTGTGAGTGACTCAGTTCATAGCTCTCACTATGCAGCAGACGCCCCAGGAGTCAGAGATAGAAGCACTCTTGGTGCGCTGCTATCCTACGTTTACACGATTCATCCCTGCATCCATGCCTTGGCTGACCACGGTTTCGACGCCGTCGGCGGCGTTCTTGATCGCGATGGAAATCACATCGAGCTCATCTCGATCGAAAGACCCTAGCACATGGTCAATCGTCTGCCCGGCGCCCGAACCGATGCCGACCTTCAACCGCGGGTACTCGATGGTGCCAAGGGACGCGATTAAGCTCTTGTGCCCATTATGACCGCCTGCGCTTCCTCCCGGTTTCAGTCGATTTCGACCCAGTCGAAGGGCGAGGTCGTCCGCGACCACGAGGACTCGATCTGGCTTGATATCGAATTCTCGAGCAAATGGCGCGACCGCGCGTCCGCTCAAATTCATATACGTCATGGGCTTGATCAGGAGAACCGTCGTTTCGCGTACTTTTCCGATTCCGTATCGGGCAGTGTGCTTACTACGATCAAGTTTGATTTTGTGGCGCTCGCACAGCAGGTCAATCACCTCGAACCCGACGTTATGCCGGGTGCCCCGGTACTCTCCGCCCGGATTACCCAAGCCGACCACGATCCACTCGGGAGGGACAGTCGGCTTTGCAGATCGGCGAAACAACATAACTTCTTACCGTGTCGCAGACGCAGTTGCCGGCGCCTTGGGTGCATCGTCATCCGCCCCTGCGTTGGCATCCAATCGTCCGGTCTGAAGTAGGAAGATCAGCACTGCGCCAAGGATGATTCGATACAGAACGAAAACGCCGACTCCGTATTTCCGGAGGAACTGCATCAGAAACGTGATCGCCGCGTAGCCGACGATGAAGGATACGATGTTCCCTACTACAACCGGCATCAGAAGCCCATGTCCCAATTCCTTGCGGGAATGGTACGCCTCAAAGAGGCCTGCGCCGGTAATCGTCGGAATCGCAATCAGGAAGGAAATCTTGGCTGCCGACGCGCGATCGAAACCGCGGGACTGGGCGCCCGCAATCGTGCTGCCGCTTCGGCTCATTCCCGGAATCAAGGCGAAGATCTGCCAAGCTCCAATGATGATTCCGTCAAGCAAAGTCACCGATTCGGGCTTGCGATTGTTTTTGCCGAATCGATCCATGCAGAACATCACGATGCCCATCCCGATGAATGCGTAGGCGATGTAATAGATCGATCGGAACGTCGTTTCAACGGGCTTCTTCAGTACAAGCGCGGCAATGACGACGGGGATCGTACCCAAGAATATGGCCCATCCCAACCGCGCTTCGGGGGAATTCTTGTTGCCCTTCGGGCCAAGGCTCTTTGCCCATGCTCCTCCTGCCGAAACGATGTCCTTCCAGAAGTACAGCAGAACAGCGAGGATCGTTCCGAAGTGGATCATCGCCGTATAGGCAGCGCCCCCAGTATCGCTCATGTGCATCGCAACCATCGCGAGTCGCACATGGGCATCGCTGCTCACCGGAAGATACTCCGTTAAGCCTTGAATGATCCCCAGCAGAATCGCAACGCCTATTCCCACATCGGCACCTCCGGTGAACTGACTCCCAAAGCTTTCAACACCAGGTATCGAATCCTCTCAGCCGCCTTTCCGTCCCCATAAGGACTCACTGCATTGGCCATCGCCTTGTAAGCCGCTTCGTTTCCTAGGAGGCTGCTCCCTTCTTGGAAGATCCGTTCTTCGTTGGTGCCTACCAGCTTTGCCGTCCCAGCCGTGACCCCTTCAGGTCTTTCGGTGGTGTCTCTCAGCACGAGTACGGGGATGCCAAATGCAGGGGCCTCTTCTTGGACGCCGCCAGAATCACTCAGGATCAAGTAGCTTCGCTGCATCAGCTTAACGAAGAGGGAGTACTCAGGTGGCTCGATCAGCTTGATGCGATCATGATTTCCAAGGATCGGAACGAGGACGTCGCGGACCATCGGATTGGGATGGAGTGCGGCTACCAGCATCACATCCGGGTACTTCTCCACAAGTTGCAGAGCAGCCCGCGCAATTTGCTTTTGGGGTTCTCCCCAATTCTCACGTCGATGGGTGGTCAGTAAAACCACGCGGCCTGAAAAATCGGGATACCACGGCTGATCCTTTTGTTCGGCGGCGAGCAATACCGCGTCGATTCCGGTATTACCGGTCACGAAAATCGTATTCGGGTCGCGATTTTCCTTTAGGAGGTTGTCCCGGCTCCAATCTGTTGGTGGAAAATGCAGATCGGCCGACACCGCGCAGACTCGACGGTTATATTCCTCGGGAAAAGGGTTGCGCACCGTGTCAGTTCTTAAGCCCGCCTCAATGTGACCGAACGGCACATTTCGATAGAACGCATCCATAGCGGATACCATGGCGGTCGTGGTGTCGCCCTGTCCCAAAACGTAGGCTGGGTTGTATTTGACGACCAAACTGTCCAGCCCCTCCAGAGCGCGCGAGGTTACTTGAGCCAACGTCGACCCGTGTTGCATGATCTCAAGGTCCTCATCTGGTTTGAGGCCGAACGTCTCCAGAGAGCGATAAAGAATCTCCTTGTGCTGCCCAGTCGAAATTAGCAAGGGCTGGCAAACGTCGGAGAATCTCTGAAATTCGAGCATGACAGGGGCGACTTTGATCGCCTCGGGACGGGTTCCGATGACACAAAATAGGATTGGCTTAGACATGATTTCCACGGACAATAAACAAGGCCACGGCGCACAGAGTCGCCACTGCCGCGTAAAGGATCAAAACAGTTTGCCGTTGGGAAAGGCCCTTACCAAGCAACGTGTGGTGTAGATGGCGCTTGTCCGCTTGGGTGATCGGCTGGCCGCTTAACAGGCGGCGAATGATGACGATGAACGCATCCGCCATCGGGACACCGAATACAAGCACCGGAATAAGAAGCGAGACGGCAGCCGCCGTTTTGAGGGCGCCGACAATGCTGAGGCAAGCCATGAGAAACCCAAGCACATAGGCGCCACCCGTTCCCATAAATATCTTTGCCGGGTTGTAGTTATGCCGTAAAAAGCCAAGGGCTGCCCCTGCAATTGCCGCTGCCACGATGGCCACTCGGGGCTGACCCGAATAAACCGCGATAACGACCAACGTACCCGCGGAAATCGTCGCGATGCCTGCTGCAAGACCATCGACCCCATCGATTGTGTCCATCGTTTTGGTCACAACGAAAATATAGAACGCAGTAACCGGTACCGCAAAAGCGCCGAGGGCAATGTAAGACGCGGTCCCGTGAATCGGAAAACCAAAAGTGTTGATTTGCACTCGACCGATAAATCCGTAGAAAAACTGAACCGCTACGCCCGCCAAGATAAGAACCAACGCCTGGATCTTTGCTTTGTACTGGTAAAGATCGTCGAGCGCACCCACTACCACCAAAAAACCAGCGATAACGAGCATGCTCGTGAGATAGGCCGGAAACGCTTTGGTCGTCGGATACGCAAAAGGCATGACGACTCCAAGCGCCACGACAATGCCGCCATAAATCGCGAGCCCACCCCACCGGGGAATCGGCTTCAAATGGACGCGTCGATCGTCGGCAGCCGGGTCGTCGACCGCTCCCTGGTGAATCGCCACGCTTCGCACATAGGGTGTTAACAGGTAGGTCACCATGACGGCGATCAGTGCCGTAAAAAGCGGCGCCCGAAAACCTTGCATCGCGCCTGCCCCGACTGCCGCCATCAGGTTCGGAATCATGATCCCAGTTCCACCTTTTCAAGGCGTTCCTCTCGATACCTTAACACGTCCAATTTGGCATCGCGGAAGAGTTCCTTCGAGAAGTCGTCAGGATAGTCGCCCTCATAGATAACCCGCACGATCCCCGCATTGATGATCATTTTTGCGCAGTTATTGCACGGCTGACATGTTACATACATCGTACTATCGGCGCACGCGATTCCCATCATCGCCGCCTGAAGCAGAGCATTCTGCTCCGCATGCAATGCACGGATACAATGGCCCGCCCTTAGACACCCGGTCGGCCAGTCGTTTTCGCCGCCGCCAGCAGGACAGTGAGGCAACCCACGGGGAGCCCCGTTGTAGCCTGTCGCCAAAATGCGCTTGTCCCGAACGATCACCGCACCGACAGCCCGTCTTGGGCACGTGGCTCGTGTCTTTACCAGATGCGCAATCTGCATAAAATACGCATCCCAGCTTGGGCGCTCCAGCATCATTTGAATTATGACGGATTGAGTGGAATTTGCGGTGTTCCTGACCTGGAGATCAACCTCTAACCGCTCGTTCGTAAACACCTTCGAAACGAGCAGCCATCTCCTGAAGCGTGAATTTCTGTTCTACGATGTGCCGCCCCATGCGTCCCATCTGTTCCCTTTCATCGTTATTAGAAAGCAAATAGCTGACTGCTTCCGCAATCTCAGTCGGTCTCAAATCAACGAGAAGACCGGTCTGCTTGTGCCGCACGACTTCCGGCAGTGCGCCGACCCGGGTTGCGACAACCGCCTTCCCGCGCGCCATCGCCTCGATTGCAGCGACTCCAAAGGTCTCCATGTGGGATGGCAATGTGCTCAAAGTAAAGGCGTCCAGCATCCGGTGAATATCATGGCGAACCCCCGTCATCGTTACCCGATCTTCCAACCCTGCATCGATAATCGCCTGGTCGATCTCGGGGCGAAATTCCTCTTCCACCTTTCCGACAAAGACAAGATGCGCTTCCGGATGCTGGGAATGAATGCTTCGCATCGCAGTGATCAGTTCGAGCTGCCCTTTATCCCGGCACACTTTGCCGACCAGGCCCACCAGCCGACGCTGTCTCGGAATGCCAAGTTCATCGAGAACCGCTTCTGGACGGGTCAATTCAAAATCTACAAAATCGGTCCCATTGTAAACGGTTTCGATAAACCGCTCCGGAATGCCCTTGCCATGAAGCATGCCTCGCACAAAATTGCTTACCGCAACCAGCTTATTTCGCTTTCGTGCCAGCCGCCGGTAGATTTGATCGTTGTTTGCGATGTGGACGCTCGTGATGATCGGGACGTTAGTGAGCAGTCCCAAGGCATGACCAATATAGGCTGAGCGCGTCAGGTGGGTATGAACGACATCGATCTTGCTGCGACGCACCTCATGAATCAGGTAACCCATGGTCCGCCACCACCCGCTTCCTTTCATGAAGCTTGTATGTACGGGAATTCCCTCGGCCTGCAGAATGTCCAGTAACCAACCTGGCCCAGGCGTCAATACCTGTACGTGGTGACCGCGACGCTTAAGACCTTGCGATAGTGAGAATACGTGCCGCTCTGCGCCCGAGGTCGCACTGCTAGAACACATTTGCAATACTTTTAGTGGTTGCGACCCGCCCAAATCTTGTTAAGCTCCCCGGCGCGACAAAGAATACCTTATTCGCCTTAAACAAACGGCCATACTTGCTATCATGGTCCAGCCTCAGCCGCCTGAAAGCGACTCCCGCAAGACCATTTCGCAGAAGCTTGCCACTTCAAATCTGTACCGCGTCTTCAGTTACAGCGATTTCAGACTGCTTTGGATCGGCGCATTTCTGAGCTTTACAGGCAGCTGGGTACAAAACGTCGCACAAGGTTATTTTGTCTATCAATTGACAGGGGACGAATCAAAGCTGGGGTTTGTGTCGTTTTGCTCGAGCGTCCCCGTATTTATATTTGGATTTGTGGCCGGAACCCTTGCTGACGCCTTCAACAAGAGGACCGTTCTTATCATTGCACAGGCAATTTTCGCAGCAGGAGCCCTTTATCTAGCGGTCGCCACTCAATACCGGTTTGTGCAGTATTGGCAAATTGTCACCGTGTCGTTCCTCCTTGGCCTGGTGTCATGTGTCGAGATGCCTACGCGCCAGTCCATTGTCAGTCGCGTAGTGCCTCCCGAAGAACTCGGCGCGGCCGTGCCAGTCAACGCGATGACCTTCAATGTCGCCCGAATATTCGGCCCCGCCTTGGGAGGAATCCTGCTGGCCCACTTCGGAGTGGCAATGTGCTACTTCCTCAATGGAATCAGTTTCCTTGCCCTCATCTGGGCAGCGCTCGCCATCAAGGCGGACCTATCGTCGCGGCATCGGGAACCGCAACCGATCCGGGACCTCCTCATGGAAGGGTTCCTATACACGATGCGGGACCATCGGCTGCGAACACTCTTTATCTTGGAAACGGTGACTGCCGGTTTTGGACTCGCATACCTGCCGTTGCTTCCCGCTTTCGTGCACCAAGTCTTGGGAATCGTTGGGGAGGAGCAAGCAAAGAAGGCACTTGGAACGGCATTCACCGCCGTGGGTGTCGGCGCCTTCTCGGGCCTGCTGCTGGTGTCGCAATACAATGAAAGCCATCGGAAAGCCGGAATCATTCGTGGCGCGATGTGGGCGATCGGTTTTGGGCTAGTCGCGCTAAGTGTTGCACACAACCCCTTTTACGCCTATCCCCTCTTAGCGGTACTGGGCGCCGCCGCCGTTGCCCAACTGAACACGACCAACGCACTCTTCCAACTCATGTCCCCCGAGCGACTGCGTGGACGCGTTTTAGCAATGCACATTTGGGCCTTAAACGGCTTCTCGCCTTTTGGCGTCTTGTTCTTTGGCTGGTTGGCCAATAAAACTCGAACCGACCACCATCTGCTTATAACGGGCAGTTCCTACACCCTTTCGTCGTACGGTGTAACTCTCTCAATGCAAATTGGGGGTGTTTGTGTCCTTTTTGGCGCTCTCGCCGCGACTCTTTCCAAGAGAGGATTATCGGGTCTAGCGTGACATTACGGATTGCGAGTCAACCAGTGGCGCGGGGTTCTGCGACGAATAGGGAGTCGACCTTTGTCTCGCCTGCATCTGAGTCTTTCTGATCTTCACAGATGGGATCCTGGTCCTCGCTCTCCTAAGCCCACCCCGCCTTCCTGGCTCCATTAACCGTGCCCCGCCCCCCAAAGGTTCAAGTACAATCAGCCATGGCACGACGTGAGGTCGAGGAATGGTTTTGGCAGGTTGGCAGCGAGCTTCACCGAATCAGTGAGGAACTCGCAAACGGACGTCCCAAAGTAGCGAGCGGCAGGGCATGGGAGCCGCGGATCGATCTGATCGAGGAGGATCGACGTTTCGTCCTGAAAGCCGAAATCGCAGGCGTTCGTGGTGAAGAGATCCAACTGCTCTATCTACCTGAGCGACACTCGATCCTACTGCGTGGCACCCGAAACGAGGAAGACTATTCCGATGGAATGCGGACGGGCATCCATCAACTCGAGATCTTCTATGGCGAATTCCAACGCGAGGTGAGGCTGCCCGGGTCCCCGATTGATGCCTCGAATATTCGAGCGCAGTACCGAAACGGTTTCCTTCTCGTTATGATCCCCAAGATGGATCATTTCGTCGTTACCGGCACCGTCACAATTAAGAGCAACTAATGGCAGAAGTTAAATTACCGATTGAAGACGAATCACTCGATCTCGAGACGGGTGAACCGCAGATGCAGGAGACGTCCGACGAAGAATCGAAACCGGATATCCCGTCTGAACTGAACATTCTGCCCCTCCGTGACAGCGTCATCTATCCAATGCTGATTGCGCCGCTTAGCGTGGCTCGAGAGGCCGGAGTGCAGTTGATCGACGAGAGCATCGTTGGCAACAACCGAGTGATCGGCGTAGTTGCTCAGCGGCAACCTCAGGATGAGAACCCAGGATTCGACGATGTTTACGAATACGGCTGTGCCGTGATCATTCGCACTCTCGTCAAGATGCCGGACGCGGTGCGTCTGATCGTTCAAGGCGTCTCTCGATTTCGAATCGTGGAACGAATTCACGAGGCGCCGTACCTTAGGGCAAGAATCGAGGTGCTCGAAGAGGTTTCGTCATTCCCAGAGAAGTCTGAGGAAATCGAAGCCCTGAGAAGATCGGTGGCTGCACTATTTGAACAGGCGATCCGCCTCTCTCCGCAATTACCGGACGAACTGCGGACGTTGACTCAGGCGGTCCAAGAGACCAACGTGATGGCAGACCTGGTCGCCGCCCACATGACGCTTAGCGTCGAAGACAAACAGAAGATTCTAGAGACAGCGGGCATTCAGGAACGGTTGCGAGCCCTCCTTGAGATGCTTTCCAAAGAGGTCCGGGTCCTCGAATTAACGAGCAAGGTCCAGAGCGAAGTCAATACTGAGCTAAGCAAGTCGCAACGCGAATATTACTTGCGCGAACAACTGAAAGCCATCCAACGGGAACTGGGAGAAGTCGACGACCGAACCGAGGAGTTGGACGAGCTTCGTCAGAAGATGGACGAAGCTCAAATGAGCGCGGAGGCGCTCAAAGAGGCCAACCGCGAATATGACAGATTACGCCGCATGAATCCTGGGGCGCCTGAGTATACAGTGGCCCGAACCTACATCGACTGGATGATTTCGATGCCGTGGGCCAAAACCACCGATGACAACCTCAACTTGCTGCACGTTAAGGAGGTTCTTGACCACGACCATTTTGGACTCGATAAGATCAAGGAGAGGATCATTGAGTTCCTTGCCGTTCGAATTGTGAAGACGGATGGCAAGATTCGTCAACCGATCCTCTGCTTCGCGGGCCCCCCAGGTGTCGGTAAGACGTCCCTTGGCAAATCCATAGCCCAGGCAATGGGCCGTAAATATGGACGCATTTCGCTGGGTGGCATGCGAGACGAAGCCGAGATTCGTGGACATCGCCGGACTTATATCGGCGCTCTGCCTGGTCAGATCATTCAAGGTCTTAGACGAGCCGAGACAAATAACCCGGTTTTTGTTCTCGATGAGATAGACAAATTGGGCAACGACTTTAGGGGAGATCCTTCATCCGCCTTGCTGGAAGTCTTGGACCCTGAACAAAACAGCACGTTCCGCGACCACTACATGGATGTTCCCTTCGACCTAAGCAAGGTCTTCTTCATTACGACCGCAAATCGGTTGGACACAATCCCTCCCGCGTTGAGGGACAGAATGGAGATCATCGAGTTGGGCGGATACACGGAGGAAGAGAAAATCGAGATCGCGGAGCGCCATCTAATCCCGAAACAAATAGATGAACATGGCCTCAAACCTAGACAAATCGGGTTCAAGCGAGAAAGCACTCAGCGCTTGGTTCGCTTCTACACCCGCGAGGCAGGCGTTCGAAACCTCGAGCGAGAAATCGGTAGCGTCACGCGCCGGGCAACCAGAATGTTCGCGGAAGGGCACAAAGGCAAGGTGACGGTCACTCCGAAATTCGTGGAGTCGGTTCTTGGAGCGCCTCGATTCCTAATTGACGAGGTAGTCACCCGTGAAATGACACCAGGAGTGGCGGTCGGATTGGCTTGGACCCCGGTCGGTGGCGACGTGCTGTTCATCGAAACGGCAAAAATGCCCGGTCACAAGGGGCTCATCGTTACGGGGCAACTCGGAGACGTGATGAAAGAGTCGGTGACCGCTGCCCTGAGTTATGTTCGAAGCCACACGGAAAACTTAAACATTAACCCCGATTTCTACGACAAAATGGAAATTCATGTGCATGTTCCAGCAGGTTCGGTCCCCAAAGACGGGCCAAGCGCGGGCGTCACGATGCTGACGGCTCTGACTTCCCTCCTAACCAATCGAAAAGTCAAAGCAAGACTCGCAATGACCGGAGAAATCACTTTGAGCGGCCAAGTACTGCCAGTAGGTGGAATCAAGGAGAAGGTGTTGGCTGCCAACCGTGCTGGAGTCAACACGCTTATCATGCCCGATCAAAACGAAAAGGACTATCTCGAAGATGTTCCGCCTGAAATACGGGAGCGTCTAAAAGCCCATTTCGTGAAACACGCAGACCAAGTGCTCAAACTCGCGCTTGAAAAGCCCTCTAAGACAAATTGACCGGTGGGGTCGACTCCCCACCGCCATGAGCAAGACATAAACCCGTTGTTCCCAACCGCGTAAACTACAATTCATGCTGGAGACCCCGCTTTTTGGCAGGTTTCAGGGGGAGAATAGGCGCCTGGTGTTTTCGTCGCCAACTCTCTACCATGCGCTCGTTCGAGGTTGTGTCATTACAGGGTCGTGCATGATGGCTTTTGGCGTATTGACTCCAGCCATGAACGTGGAAGGTCCGGTTTACCCGGCGTGGTGGGTAGGAATTGGTCTTCTGGTTGTCTTGGCCGGAATCGCCGCTGCCTTCTCCCTTACCAGCATCACATTCGATCTACGGGAGAGGATATACAAGCGCCGACAGGGCCCCGGGCTGTTTCCCAGGCAGACTGTCGGTCCAATCGCAAATCTGGATGCGATCGTCCTGATCTCAGAGCCAAATTCCCGCCTCATGGCCGGTGGAGTTTCGTACCATCTCGTCTTGCACTGGAAGGCCCGACCGGAGGTTGGAGGCGGTCCACTGGAGCCATTTATGGTGCTTCAGACGGATACCCGTCAAATAGTCTCCGGCCAACCGCTAAATATCGGAGCCCAACAACTGCTGCAGGCTGGTGTGCGCTATGCCCAAGCCACTGGAATCCCGTTCTACGACAACAGCCAATTTGCAGCCAAATGCCCGGTGCCGATCTGGTAGGCGATGCCAAAGCACCTTGCCGGTACTATCTCAGCGATGGTCGAAAGATTTCGCCAACATCTTTTGAATTCGGCTTTGATTCCTGAAGGAGTCCGTGTACTGGTCGGCTACAGCGGTGGAGCAGATAGCACGGCGCTTTTGTGCCTGCTCAAGGATTGCGGCATTGATGTCGTCGCCGCCCACCTTCACCACGGTCAGCGTCCCGAGGCGGATGCCGAATTGCAACAATGCCAGGCTTTCTCGGAATCGATCGACGTCCCGTTTGTCAGTGGTAAAGCGGATGTCCCACGCATGGCCTCCGAAATGGGAATCGGCCTGGAAGAAGCGGGTAGAAAAGCTCGGTACGGGTTCTTTCAAGAAGCGGCTTACCGGGTTTCCTGCGACCTGATCGCAACCGCTCACACCCAGACCGACCAAGTAGAGACTATTCTCCTCAATATCATTCGCGGTACAGGATTACACGGATTAAGCGGGATACCCGAACGCCGAGACAACATTGTTCGCCCCCTTCTGCCATTTAGCCGCGAAGAGACGCGCGGGTTCTGCGTGGACCGCGCGCTTTGGACCCATGAAGATCCCGCTAACGCCGATATTGGGTTCTCAAGGGCGCGGGTCCGGCATCGAATCCTGAATGAAATGAGGCTGATCAACTCCGGATTCGAGGGGTCGATTTTGCGGCTGTCCGATATTGCCAGTGAGGAGGATCGGTTCTTAAACGGTATGGCCGCCTCTGCTCTCGAGCAGTGTGAAATCCCTCTGAACGGGGAATTGCGCTTCCTTACCGAGGACATCGAGATCCGCTTCGACCGCCTCAAATTCGCTCACTTTCCAGCCGTATTGGTGAAGCGCGGACTCCGCCTTGCCTCGGAGACACTCGGTTCACCGCTGAACTTCGACCAAACCATAATCGCCCTGAGCGGCGTGACTGTTGGCGGAAAGGGGGCCGTCAGCGCAGAAGGGGGCGAGGTGGTGCTTGAGTGGAGCGAGAAGCATGTCGACGTGCGCCGACTCAGAACCGAGGTTCCGTTTCGATATTCGATTACAATCCCCGGCGAGACAATCAGCGACGAATTCGGCTGGCAGTTCACCGCGTTCGAAACCGAAAACGACGGCAGTTCACCGACGAGGACAAGCCTTGACACCGTGTTAGACATGCAGAACATTCATGGGCCTTTGTACTTCAGGACTGCAAAAACAGGTGATATGATGCAACCGCTCGGGTTTTCTGGTCGTAGAAAACTGGTTGACATCTTGTCTGATGCCAAACTGAGTCAAGCGGCTAGGGTGCGGTTGCCAATCGTATGCGACATGGTGGGTCCAATATGGGCTCCTGGTGTCTGCCTCGATGAGCGGGCGGGCCAAAATGCCGTGACAACGAAGGCAATTCGACTACGATTTAGCCCCGTTAAAGGCTAAGGCTGGCATAATAGACGGAACAAGCGCCTGATGATAGGCGTAGCGTATGAACAAGGACACCTTCCCTCGGAGAAGTTTTGAGTAAATCTGCAAAAACCCTCGTACTCATTTTAGTTGCGCTTGCCCTTTCGGTAGCGCTCATGAGTACGCTATCCAATAACGGCAGCCTAATGGGGACCAAGCCCATCGAGCTTAATAACAACGAGCTCATGATCGCCATTTTGGCAAAGCCGAAGCAAATTGCCGAAGCCAAATGGCAGGGCACAAATTTGTCTGGGAAGTTCGTCCCAGGTGTCAATAAAGGCGCCGACTTCATAGCGACGGTTCCTGGGCAGGACAGCGCCGCCGCCATTAGCATTCAGAATGCTCTGACCTCGAATCACATCGACTGGGGCTATGATCGTCCTCCCGTAATGGCTACCGTCATCAGTCTTTTAGGCGTGGCGTTCGTTCCGTTGATGTTGCTGGTCGTCTTCTACTTTGTTCTGATTCGCCCTGCGCAGATGGGCGGAAATCAGGCCCTCAGTTTCGGTCGCAGCAAAGCAAAACGAGTTGGCGAGACAGGCTCCAAGGTGACCTTTGACGACGTGGCCGGCATTGACGAAGCCAAGCAAGAGCTCTTCGAGATTGTCGACTTCCTCAAGAACACCAAGAAATATGCGGCGCTTGGAGCCAAGATCCCGAAGGGCATCCTGCTCACAGGCCCTCCCGGGGTTGGCAAGACCTATTTGGCGAGAGCAATTGCTGGCGAAGCCGGCGTTCCGTTCTTCCATATCAGTGGCTCCGACTTCGTCGAGATGTTCGTCGGCGTCGGCGCCGCACGAGTCCGCGATCTGTTCGAGACCGCTAAGGCGCATCGCCCGTCTTTGATCTTTGTCGACGAAATCGATGCGGTCGGTCGCCAGCGAGGAGCAGGATTAGGCGGCGGTCACGACGAGCGCGAGCAGACGCTGAACCAGCTTCTGGTCGAGATGGATGGATTCGATCCGAACTCTGGAGTCATCCTGATTGCAGCCACAAACCGCCCAGACGTGTTGGACCCCGCCTTGCTGCGGCCAGGCCGATTTGATCGTCAGATCGTTGTCGATGCACCCGATGCGGTTGGCCGTCTTGCGATCTTGAAGATCCACTCCAAGGGCAAGCCGTTCGACACCGAGATCGACTTGGACATTATCGCAAAGAGTACGCCTGGATTTACCGGCGCCGACCTTGCGAACATGTTGAACGAAAGTGCGTTGCTCACCGCACGGCGAGGGCATAACAAGATTCAGCAGCAGGACTTGGAAGAGGCATTGGACCGCACGATCGCAGGGCCACAACGCCGAAGCCGCGTCATTGACCCCAAGGAGCGCGAAGTCATCGCTTTCCATGAAGCCGGTCACGCAGTCGTCGGCGAGTTGCTGGAGCATGCCGACCCCGTTCATAAGGTCACGATCCTTCCCCGTGGCATGTCCTTGGGCTCGACATGGCAAATGCCGATTACAGACAAGTACTTGGTTTCCAACGACGAGCTGAATGACGACATTACGGCGCTCCTTGGAGGACGCGTGGCCGAGGAACTGGTTTATAACCAGACAACGACCGGCGCAAGCAACGACCTGGAACGAGTGACTCGAATATCGCGCGCAATGGTCTGTGAATACGGAATGAGCAGCCGGCTCGGGACTCTGGCTCTTGGCCGACGAAGCCACAACCCATTTTTGGGCCGCGATTACAACGACGAGCGAAACTACTCAGAAGAAGTTGCGAAGATGATCGACGAAGAAGTCCGTGCGATCGTGGATCGATGCCACTCGCGAGCGACGGAAATCCTGTCGACCCATCGCGAAAAGCTGGACGCGGTTGTTCAGGCCCTATTGGAGCGAGAGACATTGACACGAGAAGACTTCCTGACCGTAATGGCAGGAGACACCCTTCCCCCAATGGTTCTTGCGACAGGGGCTCAAATCGAACCTGTGAAAGATGCAAGAGAAACGGAAAAGCAACCTAAGACCCAAATCCCCCCACCAAGGCTCGAACCGGGCCCAGCATAGTCATAATGTCAGCAAAATGTTAAGATTGCCCTTCCATAATCCGCTAATCTTGGATATCTTGCTTCAGTGTGGCGTGCTATAATTTTTCCTCGACGGTGGCTATGACAACGGACATCGATCAGGCTTATCAGCGTGGCTTTCAGTTGAGATGCGACGGGAAATACGCGGAAGCCCGGCTAGAGCTGCAGAAAGTACTTTCTGTAGAACCCAATCACGTTGATGCTCTTCATCAAATCGGGCTTATCCAGGGGTTTGAGGGGGATTTTGACGGTTCCCTCGCTACACTTCAGACTTTAAACAATCGATTTCCGAATCATCTGGAAGTCCGATACGATCTTGCAATGACCCAGATGATGCTCGGCATGTATGAGGAAGCGTGCGCAAACTTCCGATACATTCTGTCGATCAAGCCCAATCACGAGAAGGCTCTCCAGCAAATCACCTACTGTTAGGCTCGTTCATTATCGGGTATTAACCGTGTAGCCGATGAAAAGCCTAGGTGACGTCCCAATTCCCAATCTGCTTCGTCGGTTTTGGCCCATCCTTTTTTTGGCGCTCATTCCAATCGTGCCGCTCTTTCGAGCCATTCTGTTGGGTGAGGCGATCGGTCCGTTCGAGCAGATACGGCAGATGGCTCCTTGGAATGGCCCTAAGCCCAGCCAACCATGGGATGTGCTACAAGCCGATGGCGTGCTGCAATTTTACGTCTGGCGAGATCTCGTCTTCGATTCGTGGGGCAATGGTCAAATCCCATTCTGGAACGCCTACCAGCTTGCGGGAACCCCCTTACTAGCCAACTCTCAGTCCGGCGCCCTCTATCCCCCTCACATTGTGATGGGAGTCCTGCACATCTCGACGGCAACGGCAATGACCCTCTTGGCCTGGTTCCACCTTTTTTGGGCCGGACTGGGAACCTATTTTCTCACCCGAAGGCTCGGAGCGAACCGAATTGGGGCATGCCTTGCCGGTTCGAGCTTCTCGCTTAGCAGTTTCATGATTGCCTGGACCGGGTTGCCAAGCGTTATTGAGACGGTCGCTTGGATTCCATGGGTGCTCGCCTTCGTGATGGGAGTCATTTTAGACGACCGCCCGAGAAGGGTGGTCACGTTCCTGCTAGCAAGCGGCGCTACCGCCATGATGGTACTGGCCGGGCACCTCCAATTCGTGGCATACGGGTTTATTGCCGCGACGCTCGTCATCATTTGGTGCGGTTTTTCTCGACGAATTGCAGTTGAGAATAACGGCTCTCCTGCTACATCCGACCCAACCGTTAAGAGCGATTCATCGACTATCGAGTCGACGCGGTGGCGACCACCCTTGGGACGCGTTTGCGCCAGCTTTTTGGCCCTCGGTTTAGGAATTATCCTTGCCGCGCCCCAGCTTCTCCCCGTCCTTCAATATAGCCAGTTCTCGCATCGCCGCAACTCCCCAACCGAAGCGGGCTACAAAAGCTATGTCAATGGCGCGATTCAGCCATACGAGTTAGTGAAAGTGGTCGGGCCTTCCCTCCAAGGCAATCCTCGCGAAATGGTTTCCGAGAATTTGCCCATATCGACCTACTACCCTGCACTGCTAACCCAAGGCGCGAATTATGCGGAATCGGCCATTGGGCTGGGCGTCGTCGTAGCGCTGCTGCTGTGCCTGCTCACCGTCGTCTTGAAGCCGTGGGAATCCAGTATCGGGCTGCTCATTGTTGGAGCGGTCGGCCTGTTACTCGCCCTGGGAACTCCATTGAACCGGCTTTTTTACTACGGTGTTCCGGGATGGTCCTCAACGGGTTCGCCGGGCCGCGCCGTGTGTCTCTTTGTACTGGCCGCCTGCGTTGGCGCCGGAATTGCATTCACGCGGTTTCTTTCCGTCTTCAAGACTTCGCGCCTAAAAATCGCCGGAGCCGTTTTTGGAGCTTTAGTTCTGGCCCTCGGGATCGTAATGAACAACTACGCGATCCCGCCGAAAATTGGCGCTGACACAATCGACGCGATGAAAAACCAGGCCCTTTCTTCCAGTGTTCCCGGTGTGGTCGGAATCTTATGCCTCACATGTCTCGCATTCTGGCTGTATGCGAAGGAAGAATCGCTTCGCTCCAAGGCCTTGGTCCTATCCCTGCCCGTCTTGTCCAGTATCGCGTTCCTAGGGATGTCCCTTATTCAAACCGGAAATCCTGATCTTAAAGTCAACCAGAATCTAGGCAGCCAGCGGATTGCAGTCATAAACAGCGCCTGGGATACTTTAACCGCTCAGCACGCGACGCTTCCGCCGAACCTTACGGCCCTTAACCGGATCCATAGCCTCGATGGCTACGACTCCCTGCTCCATCGCGATACCGTCGCCCTTCTTCGAGACATCGACGGTAACGACCCGGCGCCGCTAGCCAACGGTAACATGATGTTTATCAAGCCCAAGGCAGACCTGAAGAAGTTGGCGGAAGCAGGAGTTACGGAAGTTTGGTCGCAGAAACCGATCGATAGCGCAATCGTTCCCGTCCAAGAGAACGGCCTGTTCAAATACCGGCTCGATGGTCCCGGACGCGTGTCCGTACCTCAGGGCCCCGTTGAAATCGTCAGCGAGTCTCAATCAGGGCTACAGATTCACGCTACCGGTCCAGGCAAGCTAGTGATTCGAGATCGAAACATGCCCGGATGGTTGGCAAAGGTCGATGGTCGGCATGCCCGGATTTCCGGATCGACCTGGATGGAATTGGATTTGCCTGCCGGTGAGCACAAGGTGGGCCTAAATTACGTCGCTCCTGGATTTATGACCGGTCTTTTCCTCGCAATTCCGGCCTGGATCATCGTATTTTTGCTTGCTTTTAGGCACAGAATGATAGTTCGTATACCGGTTGGACCGTCCTAGTATTGACGAGAATCTTTGCAACGGATTTAATAAATAGAGTCAAAATAGAAACTAAGCCTCTTACTTTGCCCATTGGAATTGGGATTGGTGGATTCTAACCAGGCAATGCACCCTTCTAGACGAGATTTTCGTATGCCATTAACGATCAAAATATCAGGCAGTTGAACACCCAGGCGCACAAGCGCCCAGATCTTTATGTCGCATGTCGTTTTAGAACCACAAATTATATCTGATAATCAAACGTCAGGGCGTTGGATGGTGCTGATTTATAACAACGAAACCAACTCTATGGAAGAGGTGGTGGAAGTGCTGATGATCGCCACTCAATGCGACTACGAAGAAGCAGTTATCGAAATGTGGGAGGCCCACACCTTCGGAAAGGCGCCGGTCCACTTTGCCTCCAAGTCGGAATGCGAGGAGGCGGCGCACATCATTTCGTCCGTTGGAGTGAAAACGGAGGTCGCCAAGGAGTGGAACGACTGATGTCTGCGCCAGGAACGATTGAGCGCCCGGAAGTTCAAGATGGCCAAACCGCTGGTGGAAACCATTGGATCGTTACGGTCTTCAACAACGAGTACAACACTTGGGATGAGGTCGTTTTCATTCTAATGGCGGCAACCGGTTGCAGCGAAGACGAAGCCAACATCGAAACGTGGGAAGTCGACAACCTCGGAAAGTCGGTCGTTCACCATGGTGAGCAGCAAGAGTGCCAAACCGCCGCGGAAATAATCGCTCAAATCGGCATTCGAGTCGAAGTTTCCGAAGAGTAGGCATTCCATCTACTTGATTCCAGAGAAGTTGAGTTGTTTTGCCCTATCTCGAGCACATACGTATTGGCACGACCCAGGTCGGTGGCTCCCGCACCTTTCTGGTATCGGCTGACTCGTTCTCTCCTTGTTGGAAAATCTTAAGAAAGAAGCGTTAGGGTCTGAAATATCCGTAGAGTAATGAATATGGGTGTCGTTTGGTTCTGTCGCCGCTCGAAGCTTCCAGTTGTTATCGGTCTTTTCCTCTTCGTTGCGCTCCTTCATGCCCAGAGTTCTGCGACGGATTCAAGGGTAAAGAGCGAGGTCCTGGATAAAATCGCGTCCATTATCAAAGACAAGGCCTTTGTTCCCGGGATCGATTTCAGCAAGTGGCCCGACTTCCTAAAGGAAGAGAAGGCAGACCTTGACGATGCGAAGACAGACGACGAATTCCAGCATGCAGTGAATACCGCGCTTCACAAGTTCGGAGCAAGCCACGTTCTTCTAATGACTCCGCGAGTCGCTCAATCGCGAAAAACGGGTTCGACCGTCGGTATTGGAATTAGCACTCAAGTCGCTCCGGAGGGCCTTGCCGTACTACGGGTCGTCAAGGACGGTCCGGCTGACAAAGCAGGCATCGTGCCTGGGGACATGATCGTGGAAGTTGACGGCAAGCCGATCAGCGGACTTCGTGGGCTCTCCGGCGAAATAGGCTCGGAAGTGGCTATCAAGGTAAAGCACGAAAGTGGAAAGTCTGAAGATTACAAGATCACTCGTCAAAGATATTCCACCACCCGCTCCCCTGAACTCAGCTGGATCGACAAAGACACCGCCATTCTAAAGGTCTATTCCTTTGAAGCCGGATATGACCGCCCACTCATTGCAAGCTTGATCACCCAAGCGCAAAACGCAAAAAACCTCATCATCGATCTGCGCTATAACGGAGGGGGAGCTGTCTCTAATCTCCAGCACTTGCTCGGGATGCTGATTCCCGAAGACAAGCCGCTTGGCGCATTCATCAAGAAATCCACGGTCACCGAATATGTTGCTAAAACGGGTGGAAAGCCCATTGACCTCGCAGCCATCGAGCAATGGACGGACAACAAGTTTTACGGCTTCCATCGAGAGGACTCGCCTTTCTTCACCGGCCGGGTAGCTGTCTTGGTGAATAAATTCTCCGGCAGTGCCTCCGAAATAGCCGCCGCCGCCCTCCACGACCTGATTGGAGCACCGATCATCGGCACAAAATCTGCCGGAGCGGTCCTTGCTTCGATCATCGTGCCGGCAACCAACGGTTTTATGCTTCAATTTCCCATCGAGGATTACGTCACAATCAAAGGAGTGCGACTTGAGGGCACTGGAGTCTCTCCAGACTTCGAAGTCCCCGATTCGATCGTTGCGCCGCATGATACGAAGGACACCGCCATTGATAAGGCGGCTGAGTATTTTGCGGGCTTTGGCGCCCGAAGCGAGCTCTAACCTGTTGGGCTAGCAGGACGAACGCCTGTGGCGTCTATCCTAGAGTGAATGATCCAGCGAATAATCGGTAAACCTAACTCGACTCTCTAGACTATGTTCTGCCGCATTAGATCCCTCGCCGCTATTGCGCTCACGTTTGCGCTCAGCAGTGCCTTCGGTCAGACGATTGACAACAACCCTGGCCTCAAGCAGGAAGTGCTGGACCAGGTGACGGATATTCTCTCGAAGAATGCCTTTGTGCCTGGAGTGGATTTTGGGAAGTGGCCCGATTTTCTAAAAGCAGAAAAATCAGAGATTGACGCAGCCAATAACGATGACGATTTTCAAAAGGCGGTCAATGCGGCGCTCAAGAAATTCGGGGCGAGCCATACTGCACTGAACGCCCCGCGACTGGCGAACATCCGTTTAACGGGGGCAATGGTCGGAATCGGGATCAGCACCCACGTCGTGCCAGACGGTCTCTTGGTGACTCGCACGGTTTATGACGCGCCAGCCGAACGAGGCGGGATCGTGGCAGGAGATACTATCACTCTTGTCGACGGCAAACCCGCCAAAACCACGGCGGGAATCGAAGGCAGAGAGGGCACAGATGTCACCGTCACCGTTCGCCATAGCGACAAATCCACTGAAGACTATATATTGACCCGCCGCAAATTCTCGGCGGTCAGGCAGGAAGAACTGCACTGGGTGGACAAGAACACGGTCAGGCTTGAGATCAGTACCTTCGGATTTACCTATGATAGAGCGAGGGTAGCTGGATTCATGAATGAAGCCCAGGCAAGCCAAAACCTAATTCTGGACCTTCGAGAAAACGGAGGAGGCGAGATTGGCAACTTAAGGCATCTCTTAGGATTCCTCGTTCCGCCTAGCAAGCCGGTCGGGATGTTTATCGACCGCAACATATTCAATGCTTACGTCGCCGCAAACCATCCGCCAACGTCAGATCTCGCCACCATCGAAAAAGGAACGAAGATCCGCTTGCAGCCAATGACTCCGGACATCCCCGTCTATAAAGGCCGGCTCATTGTTCTGATCGATGGACAGTCCGGGAGTGCCTCGGAGATCATCGCTCAAGGCTTACGCGACGTCTGGGGAGCCAAAATAATCGGCACCAAATCGGCTGGCGCCGTGCTCGTCTCGCTCTACGTGAGTGCGAGCAACGGCTTCTATCTGCAATACCCGACCTCAGATTACGTGACCATCAACGGCGTCCGGCTTGAGGGCCTTGGCGTGACACCCGACTATATCGTCGAAGCCCCTTCCGTCCACGTCCCCAACGCTCCCGACCCCGCAGTGGACAAAGCACTGGCGGTACTCGCTGGCAAGGCATAGAAGCAGACTCATGCGCTCGTGGTGTGAGCAGGGCCAACAGAACCGGTCTGAAAGAACTCACCAAGAGGGCCCTACTTAGCCTCGACGGGAACGCCGCCTGGAGCGCCAACGGCGAAGGTGGTGTCGTCTTTGTTGACCTTCACAATCTTAGCTTCACCCTTGGTCGCGTCGACCTCAAGGGACTTCTGCCAAACTGGGCTCGTGGTGTCTCGCCAGTAGATGACGTATCGGCCTGAAGATGCCGGAGTCCAACGAACGATCGTATCGTGAGCCTGCTTGGGATCCAAACGAACGTCGGTAGGCGCGGGGTCGGCGTTGGCGAGCGTAGCGGCATTGAAGAGGTTCAGTCGGGCAACGTTGGCCACATAGTTAAAGTCGACAAACTGGATGAGGTCGTCCTTACTGTGCTGCCTCGTAAATTCCTCAAACACTTCGGTGAACCGTACTGCGCTATAGCCCTCCAGGTTGAACGACGTGTGATCGCCTCCGCGCTGGTAGCGATCCCGCCGAAAGACGAGTTTGGGTTCGAAGCCTCGGATCTTTCCCCGAGAATTCCACTCGATGAACCGTGCCAACTCGCGGCTGTTATGGGAGGGGGTCGAGGCGCCTCGCGCGGACGGGCTAGGTGTCTCTTCGCTGAACACGCGGACATGGCGCTTATCCGACTGGCCGTTCAGGCTCTCGCTGTTGCCGACGATGTCGTTGCTTAGCACGGCATCGATTTGCCACCCTTCAGCTTTTGCCCTTTTCGCAAGCGCTCGGGAGCCCAGCAGTCCTTGCTCTTCCCCGCTGAATGCCACAAACACCAGGGTGTTCTTCCACTTGCGGGACGCCATGACCCGGGCTACTTCCATCGCTTGGGCCATCCCGCTCAGATCATCGTTTGCCCCCGGCGCGATCGCATCCAAGGACCGCTCTTGCATATTGATCGAATCGAAGTGCCCGCCCACGATCACACGATGGTCAGTCGCGCCCGGCAACGTTGCAACGACTTCGACTACCTCCTTTTCGACCGGCACTCTCGCGCCCTTGGGCGCAACATATTTCATGATTTCCACTTGCAATCCCGGAATCTTACGATATTGAGACGAAATGTAGTCTGCCGCTTCAGTCAAGGTGACGTTGTTAGTATTCCGATTAGGCATCGCCGACAGATGGGCCACAACCTCCTTGATTAGGTCCGAGTTGACCTCTTTCGTTAACTCTTGAGGTGTCTGAATGAGCGCCAAAAGTGGAACGAGATAAAGCATCTACGGCTTTTACCCAATTTCGCCAGGGAGAGCGAAGTGATCAGATGATTCGGGTCGCAGAAGAGTCTCTTGATGCGACTACAACTTGATTCTTGCCCCTTCGCTTCGCCTGATAAAGGCAATCGTCAGCTCTGCGAACGAGGTCTTCTTTGGATCGGTCTTCGGACTCCAACTCGGCGCATCCGAAGCTGGCGGTTAAGCGGTGGGTTCCCTGCTCTCTGTTCAGCCGATCCACCAGTCTTTGGGCAAAACGCCCTGCATCGCAGGCGCCGGTGTTAATAAGGATCATTCCAAACTCCTCGCCGCCCGTCCGGGAGACGAAGTCGGACTCGCGAGAATCTTGCCTAAGCATGGCGGCGAATTGCCGCAGGCGCTCATCTCCCGCGGGATGACCGAACCTGTCGTTAAATATCTTGAAGTCGTCGACATCGGCAAGCACCACCGAAATCTGATAGTCATATCGCCGGGCTCGCCGCACCTCTTCGGCAAGCTTTTCATGGAAGGCCCGGTAGTTGTAAAGACCCGTCAAACCATCGGTTGTCGCTTGCGCGGCTAACTGGTGGTTGAGATCCTCAAGTTGTTCTTGGCGCTCCCTCAGTTTGATTTCAGCTGCTCGCAGCTGTCGCACCGTCTCTCTCAACTGCATCTCACGTGACATCTGTTCGGTGACATCCTGAATCGTGCCGATCGTCTCAAGGGGCTTTCCGGTAGGATCGCGCCGAAAAACAACGTTACGGAGATGAAACCAACGCCACTCGCCATCTGCGCTCTGCATACGACAAGTCGTTTCGATCGTCTCACCTTTTCGATCCTGGCGAATTCGCCTTTGATGCTCCTCATAAAGGGCGAGGTCGTTACCGTAAACGATATCTCTGACTGAGAGGAGACCGAGTTCCCTGACTCCAGCAGGATAGCCCAGTTCGCCAAAGAAGTCTCGATTTCGATAGCTAAAGATCTTCTCCTCGATATCTGAGACATAGATCGATTCTGGTAGTGCCCGGGCCATCTCCCTAATCAGCTTTCGCTCTCCCGCATCCGCGCCTAAATCTGGACGTTCGTTGACGATAGACTTTGCATCTGCCCTTTCCCTGCCTGATTTAATGTCTAGACCCTTAAAAAGTACTCCAACGATCTGAGACGGATCGGGTTGTTCGCCAGTTGCCAGTAAATAGGATCTGGCCATTTCTCTCATGCCAAACGACTCAGATAGCCGGTGGTCGACTTCGACCACCGCGCCACTTTTCGCCAGGTTGCTAAGGGCCTGTTCGAAACTCTCAATATCGTCCGGGTGGACGAATGCACGAAAACTGGGCGTAGTCGCCCCTGACCCGATTGCGGCTGCCTCTGCAAGCGATGGCGACATGGTCAAGCGTTTGCTCAACACGTCTAACGTCCAACTTCCCAGGCAATTCGTGCTGTCGACGTCCCAGAGGGCCCCATTACGACCAGGGCTTCCCGGACGATCATACATGTTTGATTGGATCATTCCAATCAAGAAGGCGCTTGAATTGCCGCAGAACAGACGTTGGGCATCCCCCAGAGACATAGGTCAGTCATATTCTATCCCGAATGGACAGCATCCTTTCTCGATACAGAAACAATGCAAATGCTATGTACAGAACAGGTATTAATACCTAATGATAAAACGGTATATCGGCGTCAGTCGTCGTCAATGGTCGGTCCGACGTCGTATCGAGGTCCCACCCCGAACAGTGCATCCACATCCATCACATTCAGCAGCACTTCACGTGGTCGAGGGCCGTCGCGCGGTCCCACGATGCCTCTCTCTTCCATCATGTCCAACAAACGGGACGCGCGCTGAAACCCTATTGAGAACTTTCGCTGCAGCATCGAGGTCGAGGCTTGGCCCCGGTCTACGACCCAACGCACACCATCCTCCCAAAACGGATCGACTTCCTCTCCAAAATCTCCGCCTTCTTTTGCCCCATCGTGTACGACGTCGTCGATTGGGTTAAGCACGTATTCCGGCGATTGCTGGGCCCGCCAGAACTTGCACACCGCGTCAATTTCTCGTTCCGAAACGTAGCACCCTTGAACCCGGATAGGCTTGATCGAATCGATGGGCTGGAACAGCATGTCTCCTTTGCCGATCAGGTTTTCAGCGCCCTTACCATCCAAAATGGTTCGAGAGTCGATCTGGGAAGCGACAGCAAAGGCAATGCGGGACGGGATGTTGGCTTTGATAATGCCGGTAATGACATCGACACTTGGGCGCTGGGTGGCAATGACCAAGTGAATCCCTACCGCCCGGGCAAGCTGCGCCAGTCGGACAATCGTGGTTTCAACTTCTGCACCGCATTGAATCATTAAATCGGCCAACTCGTCGATGATGACGACGATGTAGGGCATCCGATCTTGGAACGTCGCCTTGGAGTTCCAACCGTCGATATTTCGCACCCCTTCGTTGCTGAAAACATCGTATCGCCGATCCATTTCACGCCACACTGCCCGCAAGACTCCGGCCGCTTCCTTCACATCCTTGATCACGGGGCACATCAGATGCGGCACATGGTCGAACAAGGTCAACTCGACTCGCTTCGGATCGATCATAACCAGCCGAACGTCTTTGGGCGTGTTTCGCATCAAAAGGCTGGTGATCAAGGTGGCTAGCCCGATCGACTTACCGGAATTGGTGGCGCCTCCTATGAGTAAGTGAGGCATCTTCGTCAGGTCTGCGTATTTGTTGATACCGCTAACGTCTTTGCCTAGCGCCACACAAAGCCGGGACGGGTGATTCTTGAAATCGGACGTCTCACAGAGTTCGCGCAGTGTCACGACGGTGGCGGACGAATTGGGCACCTCGACGCCGATGGCGGCCTTTCCAGGGATCGGAGCTTCTACCCGGACTTGGGACGCAGCGAGATCCATAGCAATGTTGTCGGCCAACGCCGTGATCCGCGCCACGCGTATTCCCGGCCCAAGTTGGATCTCATAACGGGTGACTGTCGGTCCGGTAGCAACTTCAACCACCGTCGCGTCGATGCCAAACTGCTCAAGCGTTCCTTCCAAGGTTTCGATGTTCTTCTGCATCTCGGCTTGGCTGCGCTTCGGGTTAAGTACGGCTTCCGCAAGGAGTCCGATCGGTGGAAGGTCGTACCCTTCTTTTGGAGTTGGGGCATCCGCCGAAAGGGTAGGCGCGCCCGCCATCAGAGTTTCGCGCGCGGCTTTTGGCTGCTTGGTGCGCCCTTTCTCGACGATCACCTCAACCTCGGGTTCGGGATCCTCCATGACGATCCCCTTGGGCCTTCTCGGAACTTCTGGCTTCACCTCGTCAAGAGCCTTCCGAATCGGCTTCACCCTTTCTTCAGGCGTCTGTTGCGATTGCGGCCTTTCGCTTCTGCGCTCCAAGGTCTTCTGCTTGAGCGTGATTGCATGGTTCTTCCCCGTCTCAAGCATGACCCGGATGGGGACGTCAACACAAAGTACAAGGCCGACCAACCCTAATGCCGACAATCCAACCGGTTTGGCTGAGCCCAGAAGCGTATGAAACGTCCAGCCGATGATCGCACCCAAGTAACCGCCGCTCATCCGGATAGCGTCCGGATCAAAAAATGCGCCATTAACCGAACGGGCCATTTCCCCGATCAACGCCAGAAACAGCAGCAGGAGGCCCCACGAAAGATGGGTGGTGCTTAACGACTTGCCTCGGATGAAAAACACGCCGATAGTGGCGAGCAGAGGAGGAACCGCCCAAGCGCACTTGCCAAAAAGAACGGTGCAGGATGTGCCCAAAGAAGATCCGACAATCCCGGAGTCACGAGTCACCAGGGCCACTACGACAATGATCGCGACAGCGAATAGGAGAATCCCGGCAATGTCAAAATGGCGGTGCGAGACCTTAGCCTCGACCCGCACCTTACCAACGGCAGCTTGCCTGGCGCGAACACTCATCCTTAACCTTCTTGCGGCCCCAATCCTTGGCGCCACCTGAATTATACAGTACGACAGGAAATAACGGTAACAGGTTGCGATTTAGAAGTCTTGCAGCAGGCTGCGCAATCCTCGAGTCTGCGAATTGCCCGAGGAACAAGCCTAAAAGAGAAGCGGGCGCTCGCGTCTGCGTATGTTCAGCGCCAAGCCGACGCTTGACATGCACATCCACATTGCGGTGCCCCCGTAGCTCAAGAAAGGTAGCCAAAGGCCCACCACAGGCAGCATGTGCAGGACCATCGCGATGTTCACAAACATGTGAAAGCTCAGGGCGGCGAAGAGTCCTCCCACAATCATTTTGTAGTAAGGATCGGTCGCTTGAAACATGACAAGCCAAAGCCGATAGAAGAAAAAGCCGTAGGCGGCAAGGACGAGCGTACAACCGACCAATCCGCCCTCTTCACCCATTACGGTGAAAATGAAGTCGTCGTGCTGCTCAGGGATGAAGTGCCCGGCCTTTCGCTCGCCGTGAAGCCAGCCTTCGCCAAAGATGCCTCCCGCCCCAAAAGCGATCTCCGCTTGATCGGTTTGGTACGACTTCCCTTTTGCGTCATGGTTGAAGATGCCCAGAATGCGGTCCATCTGGTAGCTGTGCAACAGCTTTCCGGAGAATGCCAAGAGACCTCCCAGGATCAGTAAAGTGGCCCCGATGTAAGCAAAGAACTTGATCGGAACCCCGGCAACCAATGAAATTGCCACCCAAGAGACGAGAATCACAAGCGCGGCGCCCAAATGCGGCTGCATGAGTATGAGGCCAAATGGAATGGATATATGCAAGAAACCAAGCCAAAAGGTAGACGGTTTCCGAATCAGGTTCTGTCGATTCGCATAAAAAGCAGCCAGCGATAGCACGGTGAGGATCTTGGCCATCTCACTGGGTTGAAACTGAATCGGCCCAATTTGGATCCATCGCTCAGCCCCCTTTACGTGATGGCCAAACACAAAGACGGCCACAAGGGTCGCGATATTGATCCCGTAGATCCAATAAACAAAGCGACGCCAGAAATGAGGCGTCGTGAAAGCGAAGATCGAGAAAGGAACACATCCGATCACCGTGTTAAGGAGTTGCTTTCGGAAGTTGGCATCTCCGTCATGGGTATAGCCTTCGCTGTACAGCGACATCATGCCGATCGTAATCAGAATCAATGTCGCCGCAACAAGCAGCCAGTCGACCTTGGGCGTCCGGCGCTGTTCGTTTCCGTATCCAGGCAGTCGAGTGAGACCAGCCACTTGATTTGGGTTTACGATCTTCTCTTTAACTCCTACAACGGAACGTTAGCCCTATCTACTCGGCTTGGGCTCTTGGATATCGATCAGGCGGTACGTACTCACATTCGACTTTTTCTTGTTGTTTCCAAGAGTTGTCTTGTTGGTCCACTCAATGAGTCCAATCCCACGACCGAAGATCATTTTCTGTTCGAAAGTCTCCGAACTCATCCCGACCCCGAGCAGCGTCTGCTGCTTGACCTCGATTACGTCGACTTTCTTTCCGAGCACCTCTCGCTGACCCGCCGCATGAGACTCTCCCCTGGCAAGCAGCCGCTCGCCTTCGGGGCCGGTTTTTGTCGTTCCCGAGTAATCCCAAGTGACTTTGTCGCTTCCAACTTTGAACAGGGGCATCGGCGTCACCATCATATGTTTGACGTCATATCCGACGATCAGGACCTGATCCGAATCGACCCGATAATAAGTGGTGGCTGCGGAACTGCCAATTGTTCTATCCGTAATCGGAGTTACCGTGACTCCCCCCATATCGAGTGCATCCCCTATTGTCCTCGTAAGCTGAACGGAGCTTCCCTTCTCCTCATAGGTAAAGGTTGAACCCGGTTTCAGCGGAAAGAAATCTCCCGCGGTGGACGCCTTCAGAGTGACAGCTAGAATGAGCATCGAGATCATGAGTGTTTCGTCTCCTGGATTGTCAGCGATTGGGACTTACCGTTTGGCATATAGGTTGTTAGATCGGCTTTCACAGTCCCTATCCCCTTGACATACCAATTCCTCGAAACCGTTCGAACTTTTTCGCCACGGAGGGTTCCTTTGCTGTCCTGCTCGACCAAAAGCGCGTCCTTGTAAGTCGCGACCTTAGTGGTCACCGGCTTGAGCCCAACAACTGTACATACCGTCTCCATGTCCATGCTCGAGTCGACCTTATCCGATGAAATGTGGAAATGCCAGGTCATTCCCGGTTTGGGATGAGCGGGCAGTTCCATCGCATGGGAGCTCAACGTGGCGACCGATGACGAACTCGTGTACACCCCATCCTTTTCGAGCGAAGCGACTTCCGAACCAAGTGCGCTTAACCCGCCGGTCCGATCGATGTTGTACGTGGCGACTCCGTCCTTCAGACCCTTGAAAGTAATCGATTGCGAGCCTGTAATGACCTTAGCTCCCTTGTCGATGACCAACTCCATGTCAATGGGCTTCGAATTGGCAAGCCCTTCGTATTCGTATGCGTCGTGTTTTAGCAATGCAGGCAATTCCCCCGGAGCGGTCGCCGGCGCGGAGTCGGGCGCCTTTGCTACATCTTTCGGAGGAGTTGCGTCCGCGGGCTTGGTTGCGTCCGTGGGCGCCGACGGCTTTGTATCGCTGTTGGCGGGAGGCGCAGTTGTCGCAAGTTGTGCGGTGTCGACGCTGGGCGAATCCTGCGCCTTTGCCGTTACTGAATCCTTGGAATCAGAATTGCAACCCAAGGCAGCGACGAAAACCAACGAGGCGATAGCGGCGTACTTTTTCATGGTCTGGATCTATGTGAATCGAGGGTTATTTTTTGTGGTTATTGATCGCATCCACTATATCCCTTACCGAGCGTTCATCTTTCATCTGCGTTATGGTCAATTCGCCTTGGGCCAGTTCATGGTTGATTCTCGGAGCCGCAAACGCCACTCCGTCTTTGATTAGCAGGATTTGAGTGCCGATTCGATCTTCAGAAAACTGCCAAAGACGGCGTCGACCCTCGTCGGTAAGTTCAATCGTCAGATCAAAAGTCTTGCCATTTGCCGAATCTACTTTGCGGAAGCTGGCTTTGTCGATGAGCGAGTCGTTAACGACGACCATAGCGCTTTCCAGAATATGCTCAGGGGACCGCGCCAATTCCTGTGCGTTGGCCGGCGACAAGCGGGATAAGATCGCCTTTCGAATGTCTTCTCGTTTCTTCGTGCTTGCTAACGCGAGCTTTGCTTCATCCGCGTAGTAGCCTCGGATCGTATCCAGATTCACCTGCTTGTCCGAGTAGCGCTTTTCGACGGTTGACATTAATGTCGGCTTGTACGGTTCCTGTACCCTGCCAATTACCTTCCTGACTTTTCCGCGAATATTCACGTTCACCGCAACGGGATAGTCGATGATAATTCCGTTTTCGAGCGACGCCTGACGCAATGTAGGGAGCGGTGAACCGTCAAGGTTCATGTTCAGATCGCGAACGAGAGCGGCTTCTTCGATCTTATCCCCGTCAAGGGCTTTCTTAAGCCTCTCTGCAGTCCAAATAATCCGAACTGGTGGCCATTGATCGTTCTCGTCCCGGTCATTCACCTTCATGATGAAGCTACCGAGCGCCTTCTCGTCCCCTTTGAGGACATTCAGCATTTCGCGTATAGGAATATGCTTCTTGATTGCTCCTTCCGTGGCGCCCTCATCCTCCGTTTCCGAGCCGTGAAATGCAGAGGATGATTCCACCAACTGCGCCATTTCATTGACGACGATGATTTTAAACCCAGCGCCAGTATCGATTCCGACGAGGTTGACGGCGTCTGGAACAATCGGGTCAAAATGCTGCCCCATGATCGCCAGCTTCATCGCGTATTGATAGCCGTAAATGGAACCGGCCGCTATTATCGTGAACCCAATCGCGATCTTTGTCGAACTACGTAGCTTCATACATTTTCACCATTACCTGATAACAAAGATTCAGCGCTCTAAGTTCGCGAGGAATCCAAGTGTACCGCCGGAGTTGCGGACGGAGACGCTATTCACTTGGGTTGTAAGAGTCGTAGAGCCCGCCCGAGAAGAAGCAGACAAGAATCGAAATGCCGATGCAAATCGCGGTCGCTGGAAGCGAGGCAAGAATCGGGTTAATCTGGAAGACCCCCAGCAAGACGCCCATAACGGCTACTCCCGGCAGACCGAGAATGACCAAGGCAAGGAGAATCAGGATTCCGCGGAACCCTCGCTGCGAGGCGTCTCCCGCGTCGGGAAATGCGATTTTCACCAGAAAGACAGTCGACGATACGAGGAGGCTGAATCCAAGTACGAATATGAAGGACGCAAGTGCATAGCTCCACTCGGATTGCTTGAGCACCAGCACTGCCACGAACGAGATGGCCGCAAAGAGAACGTTTGGTATACATTTTGAAGCCACCTCCCAGAAAACAGTTCCGGCTGGCCTAAAAGGCAGGGGCTTCTGAAAATCAACTCGCTTTAGCAGTTCCGTGAAGCCACTGATCGCACTGTTCATCGTCAGCATCAAGACGCTCACGCTCTGCATCAAAATAATGAGGTTGCCGGCGCCTCGGATCCGATCGTCGGATGAACCGTCGGACAAAACCAAAAGGGGCGACAAGGTCATCAACAACTGAACCGGCCCGAAGAGAAAATAAAGGAATCGGCCTCCGCGCATCTGCAGCAGCACTTCTTTCCAAACCAAAGCGCTAGCCCCTACCATATGGATGTTGCCGATCCAACGACTAGCATGCCCGACCCTGACCTTCCCGTCTCTGGCCTGCTGGGCGGCTAACCCATAAATGTCGTTATTCCGCCGCATAACGCGCTGCTCTGCCGAGCTAAATCCCTTCACTGCGGCTTGGTCGTACATGTAGCGCAACTGGCTGTTAGCCAGAAACAAGCCGAGCGCCGATGCGCCGAGCAGAACGGAAACGCCCAACATGATCAGCGCCACGTTGTTGTGGATCGCACCCATTACCATCCAAGTTGCGGCGGTCGCAGTAAAGAAAACGGACCTGACCAGTGAGCTCTGAGAACATGCGAGAGCCGTTTCCCAGGACAGGTCCGTCCGAAGACAAAACGTGAAATAGAGGACAGTGGCGACCAAGAGGGATACGAAAAGGACGTTTAGGGCTCTTTTATTCCGGTCCGCTTCCAGATCGCTCCGATTCACGAAGAACCCTACTCCGTAGCTCACGCTTACCCATGTGAATGCCATGAGAAACCAGGCGACGGCAGTTACGCGACTCACGATAAATGCGTAACCATGAGTTCCGGCAAGGAATGCTTGAATCGTCGACCATGAAGCGCGCCCGCCGAACATCATGAGGATTAACGGTGTGAGCAATGTGACCAGGTAGTCGCGGAACACCCGAAAGAACATGACGACTCGGGGGCTAATCGGCGTTGGAAACAGCACGTCCACATCAGATTGTCGAAAGCCGCCGCGAGGCGTAAGGACGGAGATCATCAGCAGTAGCGAGAGGATCGCAAAGAAACCGAAAATGCCGCACTCGACGAGTTCCGGGGGCAATTGGGCGGCTCGGACATTGCCGGATCCGAATGTGGAACCAGAACCCATCGGGCGAAAAACCAAGAATGCATAGTACGCCACCGCGACGATGAGCGTGAAAAGTCGGCGGCCAGACGTGACGGCGCGTCGAATTCCGTTGTAAAGGGACCTAGATGATAGGAACCACAGGGCCTGCATGCCCGTCCTCCGTCAATGCGAGAAACACCTCTTCAAGACTCTGACCTTCTCGGCTGCTGATCTGCTGGAGTTGCTGCAGGGTTCCTTCCGCGACTTTGTGCCCTCTTGCAACGATAATCACCCGATCGCACAGCTTCTCCGCTGTATCTAAGAGGTGGGTCGAGATGAGAATCGCCGCCCCATTATTGCGCTCCCTTAGCAACTCATCCTTCAATTCCCTCGCCCCGGCTGGGTCGATGCCGATCATTGGCTCATCGAAGAGAAGTACGTTGGCGTTGTGAATCAACGCGCATGCGACCGATAGTTTTTGCCGCATACCTTTGCTGAGCGTCGCAACAAGCATGTCCTTTTTCTCGGTCAAGTCGTATCGTAGGAGCAACGTGTCGCGTAACTGCTCGTACCGGTCGAGGGTATTGAAACACATCGCTACAAATCGCAGATGCTCATCGACGGTCAGCAGTTCGTAAAGCGATGGGACCTCCGGAACAAACGCCAAAGCCGACTTGGCCTTTGCCTGATCTAACACGACGTCGAACCCATTTATAAGAACGTTCCCAGCAGTGGGCCGAAGGATGCCGGCTATGCAACGCAGCGCGGTTGTTTTGCCGGCCCCGTTGGGGCCGAGAAGCCCCACAATCTCTCCAGGCGAGATCGTAAAGCTGAGGTCATCTACCGCATGAAACTGTTTGTACTGCTTGACAAGCCTTGACACCTCGAGCATGTGTTCTGTAGGTTGTACCTTGCTTCGCTTCGCCCGGAGGGTATCCTGCCGACCGATGGTAGTGACGGTGCTTGGGGCAGGGAGCTGGGGGACGGCACTGGGAATCTTGCTTGCCAGGAACGGGCACAAGGTAACAATCGTCGGCCGAAACCTGGTTGAACTCGATGAAATGCGCCAGACTCATCGCAACTCCCACTATCTGCCCGACTTCGACATCCCCGAATCGGTCGCTTTGATGAGCTACAGCGATGTCGGTATCGATACCGACATGACGGTTGTCGCAGTGCCGTCATCGGGCGTCCGCCAAATTGTAGCCGCCACCCAAGGACATCATCCTCTTGTTGTGGTCGCATCCAAGGGGCTCGAAACGGACTCATCAAAAACGATGTGCCAAGTCGTATCGGAGGTCCTTCCGAGCGCAGAAGTAGGAGTGCTAAGTGGTCCGAACTTGGCGGTCGAGATCGCTCGTGGCGTTCCCACCGTCGCCGTAGCCGCATTCTCCGGTTCCGCCGCTGCGGAGACGGTTCGAGACGCGTTTATGTGTCGAACGTTCAGGGTCTCGACTAGCACGGATGTAAAGGGAGTCGAACTTGCAGGCGCGCTCAAGAACGTTCTCGCGATCGGCGCCGGAATGTCGGATGGCTTGGGATTTGGGGACAACACCAAAGGGGCATTTCTTTCGAGGGGCCTTATGGAAATGGCTCGCCTTGGTTTGGCGATGGGCGCCACGATGGAGACCTTCTTGGGCCCGGCCGGCGTGGGGGACCTATTCGCCACGGCCGCCAGCACGCTATCCCGCAACTATCGGATCGGCAGAGCGCTCGGCGAGGGCCATCCTCTTCAAGCTGCCCTGTCCCAACTGGGACAAGTGGCGGAGGGAGTCCCCACAAGCCATGCGGCAGGCGCCCTCGCCATTCGACACAACGTCGATATGCCCGTTTTCGCCGCTGTGGAGGCTGTATTGACCGGCAGGGTCGAACCGATTCGGGCCGTCGGCATGCTCATGGAACGCAGCTCAAAGATGGGAGACTTTCTCCAGCCGGGAAGCTAGCCCACAAACCGCGTTAAACCTCGATCGGTTGTCCAGTTTGCACGCTTTTATATCCTGCGATCGCTACTCTTGCCGCTTGCATGCCGTCAATGCCGGTGACTCTAACGGGTCGATCATCCAGGCAGGCTCTCACAAAGTCGTCGACCATGGCCGCGTCCAAATCGGTTCCATAACCGTTTGACGAGTGTGTGACATCTCCAAACGCGTAACGCTGCACCGATTGACCGAACATATCGAGTTCGATCACGCCATTGTCGCCAACAACGTTCATCGTGACATCTCCCCAGGTGTGGTAGCTCTTGGGGCGCGACCAACTGGAATCTAGAGTTGCGAATATGCCACTCCCGAACTCGATTGTGAGCATCGCGGTATCTTCCCAGGCCTGCCCGTAGACATTGTTTCCAATCTGAGCTTGGACCCGCACGGGCTCTTCGCCAAGCAGATCACGCAGCAGGTCCGTTACATGAACGACGTGGTCGATCATGCAGCCTCCGCCGGAAAGATCCGTTTCAACAAACCACCCGAACGGGCATTGACCTCGGTTCGTGGCGCATATAGCGCGGATCGGACCGATCTCATTATTCGCGATTCGGGTCTTGAGCAACTGAAACGCGGGCGAAAACCGACATGGAAAAGCCGTCATCAGCTTGATGCCAGCCTTGTCAGCGGCATCCAAGATCGCTTGTCCATGTTCCTCGGTCGCCGCAAGCGGCTTTTCACAGAGAATATGTTTCCCCGCGTCGGCAGCTTTCACTGCCAGTTCGGCGTGCCTCATGTTCTCGCTGGTGATCACGACCGCGTCCACCTGCGAGAGAAGCTCCTCGAAATCCGGAATGAAAGCAATTCCCCTGGGCTCCGCGAATCCCAGCCCCCGCTCCGGTAAATCGTCCCACATTCCAATTAATTCGACGTCGGGGTGATGCTTGCAGGCAGCGGCGTAGCCTCCAACATGGAGGTGTGCTGCGGTAAGTAGGCCAACTCTAAGAGGCATACGTCTATTTTCCCACTTTGGGCGGGTTTCCAGGTGTATGCTCGCAAATCGATGTCAGAGATTGTGGTTCAACCGCTAGAAGAGCAGTTCCTGGACGGTTTTCACCTGGTCCGGTCGCTCACCTATAACAATGGCGACCCGATTCCACCGGAGAGGCGAGGCATAGAAAGTCCAGGCATGCGTTCGTTTATAGCTCGGTCCGGGGATAAGGTCTTGGGAGTTTGTACGGTTTTGGACATGACGGCCACGAGGGGGCAGGCTTTGCTCCCGTGTGCTGGCGTGGCCGGAGTTGCGGTACTTCCTGAGATGCGTAAGAGCGGAGTCGGAAGCGCCATGATGAGTTGGTTGGTAAACCACCTTCGCGAGACAGGAACACCCCTTTCATCGCTGTATGCCTTTCGCGAGCCATTCTATCGACGGTTCGGTTACGAGATCGCGGGGAGGCGACTCAAGTTTTCCTGCCCTACCCATCGCTGGCCCAAGATTCGAAGCGATCTGCCCGTATACCGCTTGACACCCAACGATTGGGAGCAACTGATCGACTGCTATAGCGCCTTTGCCCATTCTCGCAGCGGCCTCAACGTCCGCACTCAGTCCCAATGGCAGAGGGTACTAGGAGAGAACCGCCAACTCACGATTTATGCGGTAGGACAGCCAGTAGAGGCTTACGCGGTGGTATCGCACCAGACCCAGTTTTGGTCGACGGACCACACTTCGGAAATCGCTTGGAGCACGCGCCGAGGCTATGACGGCATCCTGGAGATGCTAGGCGGTCTTGCCATTAATAAGGAGGGTCTCAGTTGGTTCGAACCCTCAGATGGCCCCTTTTATAACCACTATATGGATGCCGGAATTGACGTAAAGCTCGAACGGCCGATCATGTTCCGCGTGACCGACGTTGAGACCTCGCTGCGGAGCCTCAGGCCCGACCCAGTTGCCGTCGGCGAGTTTGTCGCATTCATCGAGGATCGAACCGTTCACTCGAACAACGGATCCTGGCACGTCCGATTTGGCGATGGCGACGTCCACGTAGAGAAGGTCTCTGACGACCATGAATGGGACTTCAAGATGAGCGTGCAGTCCTTTGCCCAGGCCTTCCTCGGCGAGCCCGGACTCGCAGATCTGGCTGGCCAAGGGAGTATTGATATCTCTACTCCAAAAGCGTTGCAATCCGCCCTGAGTCTAATGCCCACACAATCTACGTACTGCATGGATTTCTTTTAATCGCAAGAAAAAGGGAGAAAGCAGGACACTTGAATTCACTTGTCGAAACCCCATGTTCAAGGAGGTTGACATGGGTAGCGTGTTCGCAAACTTGATTCTGGATGTAGGCGACATTGATCGGTCGCTGGCCTTTTACCACGACATGCTGCACTTGCCGATTCACCGACAAGAGAGCTATGCGGGACACCGTCTTGCCTACCTCCTCGCGGGACAAACTGAGATCCTTCTGTTGCAGCAGCCGAAGAATGAACAGAACCCCACGCTTCACCGAAGCGGCGGGCTCGTCATGAAATTCTATGTCAGCGGCATCCGAACTGTCGCTACTTTTCTTCAGGAAAGGAGGGTGACAATCCTGCAAGACCTCGAAATGCCGAGCCACGGCGAAAGGACGTTTCTTGTCGCTGATCCGGATGGATATGCGGTCCTCTTGGCGGAGCCGGTGGAAACCCTGAATTAGGAGCCAGGCTCGCTCATCATCGCTCCCATCTCTCGCTCGTCCGCAAGGTCTGACGTCTCGTACCTGGTTCGAACCGCGGAGCGGTCCGCCTCTGATTTGTTCTGATTCAGCTTCGCCTTTGCGTCCACACGTTCGACCGTTATTCTGAAGACAACAATCCCTCGTAGAAGCTTGCGATGGTACTCGGTATCCATGCTGTCTGGCTGCAGCTCGCTCAGGGTTGGATCAAATGTTTCCACCATTGTTTTCAAGTGAGCTAAAGCCAGTTCTTCATCCTCAATGATCTCGACTGGTCCATAGGCGTGAACGCTTACGTAATTCCAAGTCGGAACGTTTGGTCGGGATTCGTACCACCGTGGCGAGACGTATCCGTGCGGGCCGGAAAAGATGACAAGCGCATTCGAATCGCCGCTGAACGTCCTCCATTGCGAATTGGCTCGAGCGATATGAGCCATCAGCACAAGAGGATCGCCTGGTTCTACGAGAACCGGCAAATGGGTGGCGACAGGTTCACCCTCCACTGTCGATACAAGCGTGGCGAATGAATTCTTCTGCATGATTTCGACGATGAGGTCCCGATCGTCGATCCGATTGACCGCAGGAATGTACATAGAAGGAAATATGGCAGATCGCAGAGCCGTTCAAACTGAGGACGAGATCTCAGGGGAGTCGCCGTCGTCCTTGCTGTGATGATGGTCGCCTACAGACGTGTAGTCTTCCGCTGGCTTGTCGCCGTCGGTTGGACGCGCTTTTCGTGGCTCGTCGACGGCGCGGCAGCGAACCAAACGCTCCCGGTAATCGTTAAAAACACAAATCGAGCGCAAACCGAGGACCTGCGAGACGCTTACAGCCGTCTCCCAATTTGGGGGATTCACTTTGGAGTCCAAACAACGCTTGGATTCGGAATCGTATCGAGCGCAATCTCGGCAATACACTGGCGGCCACTCTTGTAAGGAAGGTTTGATGACGATAACGGCTTTAATACTTGGTCTGGCAATTCATGCCCAAACGGTAGACAAGCCTACACTCCAATACTACCAACAGACGTTTGTGATTCGCCAGCAGGACGACGTTCTGCGCATTCCTCTGACGGAACCGAAGGCTAAATCCCCGTTGTTCGTCACATTCCGAAAAAACGACACGTTTGCCGTATGGGATGATCGGGGCTTGACCATTCGACACGGGTCGAAAACGTCTAGCACGCGTTGCACGGAAATTGCCGTATCCCCGCGGATCTTCACGAAAGACGAGATTCTTAAAACGTTAGAGGGAGTTCAGGATGGACAGCGAACGAAAGAGGCGAGCGGAATCTCGGGAGCAAAGCGAGTCGGGAGCGACGCCTTTTTTCTTGTCCGGTGGGACGATTCGGATGGAAAGCCCTGGGCGGAAGCGTTGGTCAAAGTGGATATGTCGGCGCATAAACCGGTTGCCAAGTTGATCGGGAAGTTCGAATCGCTGTCAACCGGAACAAAGCAGATCGACGATAAACTTCAAATCGTCGATGGAAAGCTCGCGATCGTCAGCCACAAGAAGGAGGCATGGGGCCTCGCAACCTACGATCCGACCGATGACAGCTTTGACTTTCGCCCGATGGGCTCAAAGTTGGCGTCCTATGATACGTTGAATGCCACTCAGGGCCTATTCGTGGAAGCATCATCCTACGGGACGAACATCGTTGGTCGGGTGGACCTTGAATCCGGTACCCGAAAGGTCCTTTACGAGGGTCGCGAGCGTATTCGCATCCTGGATACCTCCGATCCGGTCATCATACTTGCCGCAACCTCTGGAAAGACGAAGATCGTGAATGCCGTCACCGGGGCGTCGAGAACGCTCTCATACGAATTGGATGGGCGACGAGCGGGAGAAAGCGTTTTGCTCTGGACCCCCTCAACGGCGCCAAAGGCGGTGTGGCTTATGTCACCCAAGGATTGGGAGATCCAAGCCAGATGGCGCTCGGAATAGTGCGAGGAACCTTCATGCTGGCTCGTAGTACGTCCAGGACCCATAGCCCTGTATTGGATCCAAGCTAAGGAGCATTGTGGAAGAAAACGCACTAAAAATTAACGATAACGGCCTCGACATCCTGTTTCGAAAGGCCAGAACCTACTATGCATGGAAGAATGAACCGGTAGCTATCGAGCTACTCCATGAGATTTACGACTTATTCAAACTAGGCCCGACAAGCGCCAATGCATCACCGGGTCGAATCCTTTTCTTAACGACGGAAGAGGCGAAGGCGCGACTTCTCCCTGCGTTGTCTCCTCTCAACGTCGAGAAGAGCCGAACCGCCCCGGTAGTGGCCATTATCTCCTTTGACGTGGAGTTTTACGAGAAGCTGCCAAAGCTCTTCCCGCATGCGCCCGACGCTAAGAACTGGTTCACAGGTAACGAGGCATTTGCGAAAGACACCGCTTTCCGGAATAGCTCACTGCAAGGCGCCTACTTCATTCTTGCCGCCCGGGCACTTGGACTGGATTGCGGTCCGATGTCTGGATTCGATCCCGCCAAGGTCGACGCCGAGTTCTTTCCAGACGGCAAATGGAAAGTAAATTTCATCTGCAACCTGGGTTATGGCGATGCCACCAACCAATTCCCTCGCGGGCCGCGGCTCGACTTTGACGAGGCCTGCACAATCTTGTAATTCAATTCACTTACGAATTACGCGCTGGGCGTGGACTGCATGCTGCGACATATAGCATCGAAAGTGGCGTGAACTGCCGCATAACTGTCAGTCTACGCCCCTTCTCCTTCGGACCAAAGTAAACTACGCGAATGACTTTTCCGGAATTGGTTCAACCGCTGATTGAACGGAAGGACCTAAGCGAGCCCCAAGCGGAGAAGCTCATGCAGTTCATTATGAGCGGCAACGCTACCGATGCTCAGATCGGGGCAGTCCTGTTTGCCATGCGGATGAAGGGATGTACCACCCACGAACTGGCCGCTTTTGCCCGAGTGCTGCGGCAAAAAGCTGCCGTTTTGAACCACCGATACGACGATTTGGTGGATACCTGTGGTACGGGCGGAGGATCCGAGTCGTTCAACATTTCCACCTCGGCGGCGATCATCGCATGCGCGGCTGGAGTTCGAATTGCCAAGCATGGAAACCGCGCGGTGACGAGTACATGTGGTAGCGCCGATGTCCTAGAGGCGCTCGGGATACCGATCGATGCGGACCCGGAACGGTTGATAAAGAGCTTGGATTCCAACCGAATCGTCTTTCTTTTTGCCCAAGCGCATCACCCGGCGATGAAATTCGTCGGGAACGCTCGCAAAGAACTGGGAGTGAGAACGGTTTTTAACCAGTTGGGGCCGCTTCTCAACCCGGCAGGCGCTAACCGGCAGTTGATCGGGGTGTATGATCCGGGGTTAATGCGAAGCATGGGTCAGGCTCTTCATGCCTTGGGATCGGAACGAGCGCTGATCGTTCACGGCCAAGATGGCCTCGATGAGATTTCACCCGTCTGTCCAACCGAATACGTCAAAGTCTGGGATAATCGTGTCACTTCGGGCACCCTGCAACTGGCCGACTTTGGCCTTCGCCCAATCGACCCATCCGCACTCGCACCTGGGAACACCCTCGCAGAAAACGCGGCGATTCTCCGTGAGGCTATCTCGGACGTCGACTCTCCGCGAGCTCACGCAGTCGTTCCAAGTGCCGCCGCGGCAATCTGGATCTCGGGGCTCGAAGACAATCTGCCTGACTCGGTCGTTCGGGCGCAAGCCACCATTCAATCGGGATTGGCGGCCGAAAAGCTCCGAGAGTTGATCCGGCAAGGTGAAGCCAAGTGAGCGTGCTAGAGGAAATCTTTGCCCGAAAGGCGGACGAGGTGGTAGCCGCGAAGCTGCAAGTCGATTTTGCCGACATCGTCGCCATGTCCTCCGATGTGGAACCTCCCCGAGGATTCAAAAATTCTCTTACCAAGCCGGTTGGCCTTGCACTCATCGCCGAGGTCAAGAAGGCAAGCCCTTCCAAAGGCGTGATTCGGCCCGACTTCAATCCGGTGGAGGTCGCGACGAGCTACGAAAGGGCCGGCGCCCATGCCCTCAGCGTCCTTACCGACGAGCATTTTTTCCAAGGCAGCCCAGAGAATTTGAAGCTAGCCAAACAGCACACAAAACTGCCGTGCTTAAGGAAGGACTTCGTCAATGATCCCTATCAAGTCTATCAAGCGCGCGCCTGGGGCGCCGACGCGGTTCTCTTGATCGTGGCCGCCCTTTCGTTCGCCGAGATCTCCGATTTGCAAGGGCTTATCCACGAATTGGGTATGGATGCCCTTGTGGAAGTTCACACCAAGCAAGAAGCCGAAACTGCGCTCGAATTGAAGTGCCCGCTTATCGGTGTCAACAATCGAGACCTGGCAACACTCGACACCGCGCTTTCAACCAGCCAGTCCCTGTTGCCGCTGCTTGCAGACTCGGGCGCGGTGGTCGTAAGCGAGAGCGCACTTAGGTCTCGATCCGATTTAGATTCTGTGCAGGCCGCAGGAGCCAAGGCTGTACTCATCGGCACAACATTCTGTGCGGCTCGCGATATTGAGGCTAAGGTACGTGAGGTTATGGGATGGTAACGCGGGTAAAAATCTGTGGTTTGACGCGTCCGCAAGATGCAGAGTTTGCAATCGAAAATGGGGCCGATGCCCTCGGTTTCGTGCTAGAGCGAAAGAGCCCTCGGTTCATCGGCGACGGTGAGTTGAAGTGGATCTCGGTCCTTGCGCCGATTCCGATCAAGATCGCAGTCTTTGGCATCGTCGATCGGCCTGTTGCGAAGGGGCTATTTGACGTGATACAGGGAGTGGAGTGGAATATTTATCCTGAGCCCTCAACCAAGCGGATTCATGTCGTCCGGCCCAGGGAAGGGCAGAAACCGGAGGATGTGATGAACGACGTCGTTCCTGCGTCTGCAATACTGATCGACAGTTTTTCGCCCGACGTCTACGGCGGAACCGGAAAGAGAGTGAACCTAGGATTTGCTGCCGAGATCGTCGCCCGATCGAAGGTTCCGATCATTCTCGCCGGAGGGCTCACGCCTGACAACATCGCCGAAATCGTCAAGACCGTCCGCCCTTTCGCCGTCGACGTAAGCAGCGGAGTTGAAGAAAAACCCGGAATCAAGGATCCCTTCAAAGTACGAGACTTCATCGCCGCCGTTCGCGGAGTTTGCGGATAGGTCAAGAAACTCGTTTACCGTAACGACCAGATGCGATTAACCGCCATTCTCTTCCGAACCAAAAGGAGGTAACCTCACCCAGTATGGAGGCGTATCTCGGCATTCTCGTGCTCATGGGGGTCGCGGCAGTGATTTGCGGCGCGATGGTTACCCTCAGTTGGTTCTTGGGACCCAAGAAGTTCACTACCTATAAAGCATCGCCTTACGAATGCGGAGTCGAACCTCTCGGCAGTTCCAAAGAGCGATTTCCGATTAAGTTCTACCTGGTCGCGATCGTCTTTATCCTGTTCGACATCGAAGTCGTGTTCCTTTGGAGTTGGATGACGGTCTTCAAGCATGCCGACAAGGATTTTATCGTCTTTACGTTCTTCGAGTTCATCACCTATATGGCGACATGGCTCCTTGGATACGTTTATGTGATCCGCGTCGGCGCTATCGATTGGGACGAGACAGTCGCTCTTGCGCCTGAAAAGCTCGGAATCAGCAGTACAGAATTGGCTGAGCCAGAGCCCGCACTTGTTGGAGAAGCCGCATGAGCCCGGTGACCGAGAACGAGCGAAAAGAGGTCTCCAAGATCAGAGAGGCGTTTCCCGAAGATCTTCTGAAGGTCAAGGAGTTTCGTGGCGACACTTTTTTGTGCGTCACACGAACCGGCCTTTCCAACGTGGCAAAGCTCTTGAAGGAAGATCCGGAACTTCAATACACCTATTTCAGCGAGTGCCTTGGCGCCGACTACAGCCGCTGGGAGCATGAGCGAGATTTCGAAGAGCGCTTTGAAGTCATTTATAACCTGATGTCTATTACCCTCCACTCGAGGATTTTCCTCAAGGTCGGCGTGAATGACGGACAAAAGGTGCCGTCTCTCATTCCGGTCTTCATGGGCGCCGAGTACCCCGAACGGGAAGTAACCGACCTCTTTGGCATTCGCTTTGAAGGGAACGAGCAAGAAGGTCGCTTCCTGCTACCTGACGATTGGATCGGCCATCCCCTCCGCAAGGAATATCCGCTGGGAGGAGACGACGTCATCTTCGACGGAGGCGACCGAGGTCCCGCAATCGAAGATCTGATGATGCCTCACGCTGGAGAGAGCTTTGAAGGAAAAACCGGTTCCTCCGAGATTAGCGGACGATAATATCGCGCTCGTGGGCCCTGTGCTCTAACCGTTCGTAAGAGATCTAACAGGCCTAGCGTTAGTGGAAGCGCGGCCCAAACCGCCTTCCACGAAGCCTCGTTATCATCGTCATAGATTCCGAAAATGCGCCCTATGTCCATTTTTCGCATCTTGTTTGCCATCACTTTTGACGGAACGTGTAAGGCGCATACTGCTCGACCGATCAAGGCTGCTAACGGATGGACGCGATCAATCTTTTGCGACCGACGCAAATGTGTCCACTCGATGTACGAACCCCAGGAAGATCGCATCGCGAAGACCTTGGCGTCGGATTTGGTGCATTTCGCATACGAGACGGCTCTTAAACACTTCAATGCGTTGGCCCGGCGATACAAGGTTCTCAAAGCGGTATGCCCTCGAGGCGCGCTTGGTGTGCGTGTACGGTTGACACTCCCCTTTTCTCTGGCTCTTGCCGTAGGATTAGTTTGGACGATCATTCCGAGAGCATCTGATGAATGGTTCGCCGGCATGCACACTTGGTTCAATCTGACTTGCATGATGCAATCTTCGGGTCATGCGTCTGACAACCCCAAGGATTGCCGTAAGAAAATGCTGTGAAGGCCAACGGCAAAACGCGGTTATGATGTAGTAACAGGCTTGGCCTGGTCATGGAGAACGATAGAGACCGTGCCGGTAATGTTGATGCTTGCTTGCCTGCTATCGCTTAGGCATCGTCAGGCAGATGTCACCCTCCTCGACGGATTGCGGAGCTACGAGCAACTCGCCGCCGACTTGACAAAAGTCGGTATACGCACCCGCTGTGACCCTCGAATACGTTCAAGGGTTGTGCTCATGAAAGTGCCGCCGATGCCCTGGGATTCCCTTCGACCCATTTTGGAATCCGCATTGGACGTTCAGTTTCTGGATTCCGGTAATGGGATCCATCAGATGGAGAGAGATCCCAAGGCGGCATCGTTCGAAGAAACACTGCTGCACCGATTCACACATAGATTCGACCAGACGGTTAGCGACGCGATCCAAGCCGGCTGGGGAATTCGCGAGCAACTGGACTCCGATCCTCCACACGACGGCGCCGATACCCTGGAAAACATGGTGGAGTCGATTCGGTCGCTTCCCGTCGGCAACCCAAACCGCAATGCATTGAATGTGGCGATAAGCCTGCACGATAATTCCCATGGACGCATTGCCCTAGCCGAACTCTGGAACGGCATTGACCTTGCTCACCTCGTATTAAAGCCGGATGTATCGGTCCTGTCGTCTGAGGATGTAGCGGCATGGAAGCCGCCCGACAATCCTATCGGGCGCACGCTCCCGGATCCAAGCACGATTTTTGCGGCGGACACTCAATACGATCAGCCTGAGATCGCCCCGGTCACCGTCAGCCGTTGGGTATTCGACCCTAAGATATTTTCTCTCGCCCGCAGCTTTTTGTCTCTGCGATCGCCACTATCGTGGAGGGCTGGTTCAACCCAGACCCCCGTGGTGCCAGACGATATCAGTTTTGAATGTACTTGGGAAGATCTTTACAAGGGACTGAGCAGCCGATCTCTGTTCTTCGATCGTATGGAAGCGACCAGCCAATGGATGGAGTCCCAAGCCGCCAATGTAGCATTTACTTTCCCCGAATCGGATTGTTCGATTTCAAAGATCTTCAGCCACTGGAGCACCACTTCCAATCACCCGATGGTTATGGAGGTCTTTCCAGTTCGAGACGATTTTGAAGATAAGGCGCGCTTTCACGAAGGCTCCTGGACAATACCAAGGCTCTTAAAGGCAATCGTCAATGAAGGACTGGCCCCGAGTTGCGCTGTCTCGCCTTGGACAGTTCTGGAGTTGTCCGGCGTTTCGATCATCCAAAACGAACTTCGCTTTTTTGACCATCTTATTGATCCGAATCCATCCGCCGCAACCTATCTTGCCAATGCCCGAGATCGATCTAAGGTCGGCTTGAACTCGTGTGAAGACCTGCTACACGCTTCAAGCTTGGTGTCACCAGAAGATAATTTGGCCCAGGCAGAGTTCAACCTCTATCGCCCTCTCGATGAATATCCTCAACTTGATCCCTATTTGAGACTCATCCAATCAGATCGCTCCGCTCTTAATACTCTTAAGCACATCGCATCCTTGGAGTCGGAGTTGATACCATACGATCGGTTTCCCGCCGAGGCGCGTCGAACGTTTGAGAAGGCCGTAAGAATGCTTGGAATGCGGTTGGGAAAACCGGAATGGGTGGTTTCCCTCTTGCCCGAATTCGGAGAGTTCCTTCATAACGCATCCATCGCGATTCGAGGAGTCCCTCGGGCGAATGGGATCGAACTTCAGTTGGAGATCGTTGGTATCTCGGGAAGTTTTAAGAGATTCACCCTATGTCCGGTCAGTATCGGTCCCTTGTCGACGGACCAAAACTAACCGCTTTGCTGGAACTCCGCCGTCTTCCCTAAGGAGCGCTTACCTCGATCGGCAATCCGGCTTCCTCATATTCCGAGAAACCACCCGGCATGTTTCTCACATTCTTGAAACCGTGCTTCGTAAGGATGCTGAGCGCGATCATCGAACGCGTTCCTCCGGCGCAATGCACGATAAGCGGCTTGTTTGGCACGTGGGCAATCTCGTTCGCCAAGTGGCCCAACGGAATGTTGATCGCTCCAGGAATGTGACCGTGGTCGAATTCGCTGCGTGCCCGGACATCCAGAATTGTCACGTCGTCCGAGTGGCTCGCACTTGCCGTGTCTCTAACCGATACTTGCGACGTTATCAAGGCGCGGCCACGGCTCTCTTCGTAAAAACGAATGGCGCTCGCCCCAACCCAGCCTTGGACATCGTCCAATCCGATCATCGCCATGTCGTATGCCGCTTCCGCTGCTTGAGACTCGCTATCCGCAAGCAGAAAAACCGGCTTGCCATACGGAATCAACCAGCCCGCCCAGGTGGCAAACGACTTTCCGCTCGGAATATGCAGGACTCCCGGTATCGCTCCATGGGCAACCTGAGGCACCGAACGAACGTCGACGACAACGTCTTTTCGGTCAAGCCACTTTAGTAAAGAGGCGTCCTCAACCTTGGGTGGCACACGCATTCCACCCAAAATCGCGGGCCCCTCTTTGTTCATCCGCTTCATCTCTTTGAAATAGGTGGGAGGGTCCGGTTGTCCAGAAAGGACGGTTCGAACGAAATCATCTTCATTCTCGGTCCTTAGCGCCCAATTGGCCTTATTCTCATAGCCTAAGGTACTCATCGGCACCCCGCTTAGGCTCTTGCCGCACGCGCTCCCCGCGCCATGCCCAGGCCATAGAATAAGCGGATTCTCGTAGGCAGCCTTGAACTCTTGGAGAGACTGATACAAGCTCCGCGCCCCCGCTTCCATCGTTCCGCTGACCCCAACCGCTCGCTCCAACAAATCTGGCCTGCCAACGTCCCCAACAAAGATAAAATCGCCAGTAAAGCTGCCTAAAGGTTCCCCTAAGGTCGCCTCGTCGGTGAGAATAAAGCTTATATGCTCTGGGGTATGCCCAGGAGTCTTCACAACATCTAGTCGGATTTTTCCGAACCGGATGGAGTCTCCATGTCGGACAAGTTGAATATTGGGCTCATCCGCGTAGCCATATTTCCAGTCCGAGTCCCCCTCGTCGCTCAAGTAGAGGGTTGCTTTGGCCACTGCCGCCAGCTCCCGACTTCCTGACAAATAGTCCGCGTGTATATGGGTCTCGGTCACCGCCGTGATGCGTACCCCCGCACTCTTTGCCGCATCCAAATACGGCTGAATATCTCGATTTGGATCGATCACAGCAGCCTTCCCACATGCCGGACACCCAACCAGATAGCTCGCCTGAGCCAGTTTCTCATTATAAAATCGCGTGAGGATCATTGGCGGTTCACATTTCTCAATGTGAAGGTCATGTTACTGGTTCCAAACGACCTTTGCCAACTGCCTTAGACCCCCTCAGCGATTGAGCGCAATCCTGCTATCCTTTAAACATGTCCCAAGTTGAGATGTTTCGGGCGGTAAAGGCCGGCAATATTGAGAGGGTGAGGGAGCTTCTTGTGCTTGACCCAAGCCTTGTCCACGCACGCGATGGTGACGCTTCCACCCCCCTCCATTACGCGGCTTGGAAGGGCCATGCCGACTTGGTGGACGTTTTGGTTGACGCAGGAGCCGACATCCAGGCGCACAACGAGAACTACCATTGGGGCACGACTCCGCTTCATGCCGCAGCGCATGGAAACCAGCCCAAAGCCACCGCCGCCCTTATTCGCCGAGGAGCCGATGTCAACGCGGTCAAAGCGAACGGCTCCGGTACCCCGCTCGCCGAGACAAAAGTCCACAACGCCACCGCCGCCGCGAAGATCCTGAAGCAAGCTGGCGCTACGGAGTAATGCTGTCCCGAAGCCGCGCTGCCGCCCTTTCGGCGGTCAGGTCGCGCTGGGCCTCAGCCAGTAATTCGAAACCCACCATAAACTTGCGGACAGTGGCGGATCGCAAGAGAGGTGGGTAGTAATGCGCGTGCAACTGCCAATGAGGATGTTCCTGGCCATCAGTCGGCGCGCCGTGCCACCCCATGGAGTAGGGGAAACTCGTGTGGAACAAGCTATCATAAGCCCCCAATCCTTGTTTCAAGATCGCCGCGAGCGAGTCTCGTTCAGGATCGGTGAGATCGGGAAGCCGCTGAACGGCCCTCCGAGGCAGCAAAAGGGTTTCAAACGGCCAAATCGCCCAAAACGGAACGATCAATAACCAGTGGTCGTTTAGAGCGACGATGCGCTCTCCCCGCTCGATTTCTTGGTTTGCCAGATCCACCAGCATCGAACGGCCGTTTGCCGCGTAATACTTTTCTTGGCGCCCATCCTCTTTCGCCACCAGGGTTGGAAGGTAATCGCAGGCCCAAACCTGCCCATGGGGATGAGGGTTGGATGCCCCCATTGCGGAACCTTTATTCTCAAAGATCTGGACCCACTTCAGGCGGTTTCCAACTTCCGTAATTTGATCAGCCCACATGTCGACAACTTGCCGGATTCCCGCGACCTCCATCTGAGCCAAGGTCAAGTCATGACGAGGCGAAAAGCAGATCACTCGACATTCGCCACCCGCCGGTTTGGTTAAGAGCAAACCGTCGGAGGTCTCTTGCGCACCCGCCTCGGGAGGCAAGAGCGCTGCGAAATCATTTTCAAAGACAAATGTGTCTGGATAGTCCGGATTCGTCTCACCATTCGCCCGAACGTTCCCTGGGCACAGGTAGCACTTGGGATCGTAATTCGGACGATTGTCCGGGGGCAAAGTCTCAACCTGTCCAAGCCACGGGCGTTTGGTGCGATGGGGAGAAACCAAAACCCACTCATCGATAAGAGGGTTGTAGCGCCTGTGAGGGTTGTCCGATAAATCAACCATGAATCATGGAGCCGAAGACAGGATTCGAACCCGCGACCCGCTGTTTACAAAACAGCTGCTCTACCCCTGAGCTACTTCGGCGATCAGGCTCAAATGATACCACTCGAACGCACGGTTTGACATGGGCTTTTGGTGGGGCGATCGATGAGCTATCTCAATAACATTCAATGAACTAGGTAATCCCTAACGGACGGAAGGCCCTCATCGAACGAGGAATATGGGTTTCTGAAAAGAACAGCCGACCAATCGCGTCGCGGCTAAGGCCGGCCGCGTAACCTCCATTGGCGCTTCCGAGTCTTATCGAACGCATGGGGGGTGACGAATCTGATTGATCGTTGTATAATCGGCCCTAGAAGGCACAGGTGCCACTGCTCGCCGCTGAGATTGGAGGGAACGCCCATGAGCAGGCATTTGATTCGAGTCCGAATACAGAAGAGCGGCAGCCAAACCAACTACGTGATCCAAGACGTTCAAGTAAGTTCTGAGGGTCACCAAACCGTCGACGTGGCAAGAGATTCTTATCATCGAGCCCTCATCTTTCCCTCCGAGTCAAAGGCTATTCAAGAGGCTTGGAGATACAACCAGGAGTTGGTTGGCAAGGGCGAAGATTCGGTTCTGGATGTCACATGACGATGTATCCTCCTCGCATCCGACCGGAAGAGAGTCCCCCGCCCGAGCGTGATCGGCTGTCGACGGCGCTGGGCGCCGGAATCCTCTTGGCCGTGATCGTTATGGGCTGGATCGCGATCAGGCTATTTCGTTTTGATTCGCATGGCGAACGAGACGATGATCCAAGAAGACTGCCGCACGTGAAATCCCAAGAGGTCAAACGCTCTTGAGCACGGAAGGCGGCTTCGGAACCATAGCCCGAAAGCCCTGACTTGCCTAATTCCATCGAATTGCGTAGGCTAAGCTCCTGTGGCACAAGAGGAACCTTGCGCGATGCCGGACTTTCACTCCATGGCGAAAGCTGAAGCCTTGGAGATGTACGGCCAGCTTTCTTTGAAGCTGTTCACGGAATTGAACTTTTTTCTCTCCGTGGGCATGGAGCCCTTTGACCACGAGGTCCGGTCGGTTTGGCTGCTTGTGACAACGGTTGAGCAATTGAAGGCCGAAGCGGCCGCCTCCATGAATGGCACGGTCTCCGTGCCCGTCCTGATTTTCAATCTCATCTAGGGCGTCTCCCCCTCAGTCACTGCCGTCACCGGAACGTGCGCGTTCTAGCATTGCGCGAACGATCCCGGATCCTCCCTTATCCATGACCCAATCGTGTAGGTCCCGAGGAATACGCACGGTAAGATTCTTTGTCTCAGTCCTGGGTTTTCGACCGGAGCCGAGGCGCTTGCCTCCACGAGTACTAGAACCAGATTATTTCATCTATCCTCTTCTTTTAAGATAGTATACGTAAAACTTCTTGGAAAGAGTAGAGGATATTTTCCCTTCCATGGCTTTTGCATGCAATCGGATGAACTGGGTGAAAAATGGGCGAATTCGGGGTCTGCCCACCGTGTTGTGCCGGTAACACGCTTGATAACCTCATCCAAGTCCATGAGCGCCTGTTTTGGTGAATGCCATTGGGAACATTCCGTCTATGTATCTCGCTATACACCTGGACATCGTCTCGAAACCCTCATCCGCGATCTATGAAGGCGCGGATGAGGCGGCTTGATAATCGACGACCATGTAATCTGGCTCGGCTGGCCCTCAATCTCCGAGGAAAACCCCATATTGAGGCTTAAGCTGCAGGTCACCTTCAAAAACGGGTTCGTTCTGATAACCTCTATCACCCATTGCATCCAGAATGCAGTTAGTAAGCCGTCCTATACTCCAAGGAACGCGGGATCGACATTGCTTTCAGCGGCGTCAACTTGACTGCATCACTCCCTTTCGATTGGATATACTCAGGTTGCTCGCTTCCCAGGAAATGCACATTAGCTTCGAAACGGCACTCTCCAGTAAGTACGATCTAATCATCGTCGGCGCTGGACTTGCGGGAATTACGCTTGCCATAGAATGTGAAAAAAAACACCGGGCGTTAGCATCTTAATTGTGGAATTCGGAACGGCGGAATCCGGGTCGAATGAGTTGGATCGGTCTATCCATTTATCGAACAAAGTCAATCACTTCGAGCCAAAAGACTGCACCGTTAAGGGCGTTGGCGGAACTTCCAAGACTTGGGGCGGAAGGTGTGTTACCTTTGACGAAGTGGACTTCATGCCCAGAGAGGCGGTTCGTGGGAACTGTACTTGGGACCCATCTGTTTTCCATGATGTCAAGCGGTTCTATGAAGTAGCGGCAACCTATATGGACTGTGAGCCCGCCCGCTTTAGTCTCCATGACATTCCAGGAGCGGAAGGAGAGAGAATAGCTGAGGGCTTCGATGAAGGCGATGTCCTGGATTCGGGCCTGGAAAGATGGAGCCTTCCGACCCGATACGGAGACAAATTTGGCGATCATTTGCGTCAGAGCCCCAATATTCACGTAGTCGTAGAATGCAGGGCTGACCTGCTGAGATCCACGAATGGAGAAGTAGGTGCTTTGGTAGTATGCGATCGTCGGACTCAGAAAAGTGGAGAGGTCACCGGCAAAAACTACGTGATTGCTGCAGGGGGGCAGGAAACGACGCGGCTTCTGCTAAAGAGCGTCGACGTCTTCTCACAGCTCGAATCTGTACCTTCTTCGCTTGGGAGGTATTACCACGGCCACCTTGTCGGTCAAATCGCAACGGTTAAGTTTTCAGGAAACCCACGAAAAACTGAGCATTCCTTCAGACGCGATGGGCAAGCTTATGTGAGGCGCAGATTTCAGTTGGCCCCTGAGGTGCTTTTACGCGAGGGTCTTTTGAATTGTGCGATTTGGCTCGACAACCCTCCTTATCATGATCCGGTCCATCGAAGTGGAACAATGTCAATGATCTATCTCATGCTGGTGTCTCCAATACTTGGCGACTGGCTGGCGCCCGCTTCCATGAGGGAGACCGTTACCAAAGGTGAGAAAAGGTATAAGATCGGGCAACACGTTTGGAACGTTGTTCGAGGGGCTCCTCGGTCGCTGCTAGAGCCTTCTGCAATCTTCATTCGGCGGTATTTGTTGCACAGAAAGCTGCCCGGAGTATTTCTTTACAACAGCCGGAACGAATACGCGCTCAACTTCCAGGCTGAGCAAACACCGAACCAGGATAGCAGGATGAGCCTGTCCGAGGACGGTGAAAGCCTACTTATAGATTTCAGATACTCGTTAGAAGACGCAAACTCCGTGATAAGGACGCACCGCATCTTGGATGAATGGCTTCGCAAAACGGGCTCAGGAGAGCTTTGTTTTTGGTACGACGACGATCAACTGGCCGAGGCACTCTTAGCTCGTTCCCGAGATGGCGTTCACCAGGGAGGAACTACCAGAATGGGACGCTCGCCGAATGAGTCTGTCTTAGATTTTAACTTGAAAGTGTGGGGCGCCAACAACTTGTATTGTTGCAGCAGTTCCGCCTTCCCTACCTCTGGACACGCTAATCCAACCTTCCTCCTACTTGCATTCGCCGCAAGGCTGGCGGATCTACTATGTACCCATGCGATACGTTGAGCTTGTTCCGTCGATCAGATCGTCCGTGCTGGGTTTTGGATGCGCCTCGATAGGGGGCGCCGTTGACGTGAGAACGGGCCTACGGGCAATGCATGATGCATTTGAACTTGGCGTAAACCACTTCGATACGGCGCCATCCTACGGCTATGGCGAGTCGGAAAAACGGCTGGGGCAGTTCGTCAAGGGTCGCAGAGAGCGAATTGTCCTGGCCACAAAATTCGGCATCCAAGTATCGACAGCCGCCCGTGTGACCAGGCCTCTCAAGCCGATTGTGCGCAGCCTAAAGTCAGCGATCAAAAGCAGGGCTTCGGGGCCAGATCCGAGGCTGGGCGCCGTAAGCAACCTTCTTTCTGGAATGTTCAAGAGGGTCCATATTGACGGTCAGACCTTGACCAAAAGTGTTCATTGCAGCCTCCGCGTGCTTGGAACGGACTATCTTGACTATGTTTTCCTCCATGAACCGGAGGATCGACTTTCGAGAATAGACGACGTGCTGGAGGCAGTCACCGCTTTGAAGACGGGAGGCCAGATCCGCGGATTTGGGATATCTATGTCCTATGCGAAGGCGCGTGACCACTCCGAGCACCTAAAGCTCTTCGATGTCTTGCAATTCGGTGTTCCGACAGTCCCTTCCGAGTACGAGGATCTTCAAGCTTCTCGCTCCGCGAATCGCAACCTGAGTTTGTTTGCGCCATTTCGCGGGAGGTCTTTTGAGGGGCAGTCAGCGGCAAGCGAGCCAGCGGATAGGCTGAGAACAGTGCTCAAGGACTTCCCTAACAGCGTGGTCATCTGTTCGGCCTCCAGCAAGGAACATTGGCAGACAAACGCCTCCGCGGTCGTATAGGTCGAATCCTAGCTATGGGCGATGTTGCCCTTGCCGCAAGCCAAAATTCGGTGTGGCCGCCTAACCTGAGCCCGGCCGTCTTCGTTGCTCTTTGATGACCTCAAGGATCATGTGAGCACCGACCTTCCAACTGAGGGCGCCTGAGATCCGTTCTTGCCCGAACATGCCCATTTCCATTCGGCAGTCGTAAGCTTTCTCAACATATTCCGCGACCATGGCGGGACTGCTATCGGAAAGAAAACCATCCGTCCCATGGCGAAGAATCATTTGCGGACCAGGAGCCGACACCGCGACTACTGGCGTTCCAAAGTAGAGCGATTCGAGTAAGCACATCCCAAAAACTTCGCCATGGTTCGTGTTAACCAACACATCCGACGCGAGGTAGATCTTCCACATTTCCCGGTTTGGAATCGAATGAATCCATAACACTTGGTCCCGGAGTCCCAACTGCTCAAAGTGTTGATTCAGGCTAGAGGACAGAGAACCCTCCCCTACGATTATTATTCTCCAGGCTCGATGACTGCGAAGCTCAGCAAGAATTCTAGGCAGCGACTGTGGATATTTGTCCGGTGTAATTCTTCCAACAAAACCCACAATTGGCCCCGGCCCCAAACCCAACTCGCGCCGCGCATCTGGACGAGAGGCTACTGTGGGAGATGGCATATCCGCCGTGTCAAGACCCACCGACACAACGTGAACGTCCATAACTCCTACACTAGTAAGATCCCTTTTGATGGCATCCGTCTTCGCCAAAACCGGCCACGAGCGAAAAACCCGAAAGTTACGCGAACGGCTGAAAGTCTGGAGGGCCAATCGCCATCGCCTTTTGGAGACGATTGATCCAACATACGGAATGAACAAAACACTGTTTCGGCGGCACCAGCGTGCAACCGCGGGAGTGCACAATTGCAAGTCGGCAAACATAACGAGCGCATCGGGTTTAAACGCCTCCAATTCGCGCACGTATTCCGCTTCGAAGATCCCGTTGTTACCCAGCATTCGTGTCTTGATGTCTTTGAGCACGCAATTCTCTGCCAACTTCTCAACTAGGATCGGTTCCCCATCCCGGACCGCCTTCAGCACTACCACCTCGTGTCCGAGTTCGGCGAGAGCTCGTGCCATGCCGGTCTCCTGTCGGTTATAGGACCCCCTCTTCCCAAAATTACTCCCCCACGTGACTACAATTGCAATATTCATATCTGGCCATCGTGACCGGGCTCGCGTCTCATATTATGCCTATTGACTCTCATGCTCCTACGTATTTCGGTCTGTCGAAGGTTTGCATCCGTTACACCGGGTTAGAACAAAACTCGACCGTACCTCGTTTCGATTAAACCGCTGCGAGTGCGACCAAAATTCATAATCTCGATATTTCGAATTGGTCCTGGCCGAATCGTCTCCGAACTTTCTAGACAATCAGATGTCCAAGACAGAATTGGAGTATATCTTTCGCGTGATTTCACTCGCGGCCAACGGCTACACGGACCTCTACGATCTTCTAACCGATCAGAAAGTGCCGATCGAGTACATCAAATGCCCCCTCAGCACAAATTCGCGCGACGAGGTGAATCGCGCTCTCGCCTATCGACCGGTGGTGCTCCATTGCTGGGGACCGCCCGGTTACTCGGCCACGCGCCCGGAGATTCCGGAGCCAAAACTCCTCCAGGAACTGTCGAGACTAAGCGATGCGCCGTTCGTTTCAGTTCACCTTGACTACCTTCCACAGCTAGATGGCGAACTGGATCCTTTAGGACTGATCGCGCGCGTTCACGAGATGGTCAAACGACTTCGAGATCTGACTGAAAAGGAGATCTTGCTGGAAAATGTCCCTTGGTATCCTTGGACTGATCGGCCTCGGATAAGCGTCGACCCAAGCTTCATCGATGATATCGTTGAGAACACGGGCGCCGGTCTTCTGCTTGATTTGGCGCATGCTCAGGTTGCCGCTTGGCACCAATCTTTACCGGTCGAAGACTACGTCATGGCTTTGCCGCTAGAGCAAGTTCGTGAAATCCACATTTCAGGACCACGCATGTCCGAAGAAGGGCTGCGTGATCGTCATATGAGCCTTCGCGAGACTGACTCCGCAATTCTGGAATTGGTACTTGAGGAGACTCCAAACTTAGAGCTCATCACCAGTGAGTACTCTGGTCGGCGGCCGAATACCGCCTCCTACAATGAGCTCGATGGGCCCGAGACTCTAGCGCGGGACTTGAAGACGTTGGATGAGATACGCCTCAGACGAAACTCGGTTTTGGTCGGCGAAGCCTAAAAAAAAACCATCGCGATTCGAACAGCCAACCAAACGGACCCGACTCCATTATTGGACTGGAAAATCGCTGGCTTCAACTCGCAATCCTAATATTGTGCGATTCCCTTGAACCCTTCGCATGTTGGTTGGTCACCTACACGGTGTTAGTGAGCACCCTCGAATTCAATAGCAAAGCAAGGGCGTGTTCATGGGAGCAAGAATGGAACAATCACAGCTTCACTTTAACGGCCCGCGTGGTATGCACCGCGGCCCAATCGTCAACATTCAAAGGTCGAGAACGGTGGGTATGGCCCTCAGTGCCTTGGCGACCCTTGGCGGCGTTTGGGCCTGCTCGGGCGTTGGGCCACGGGGCCAACCGGTCGTCTTCGGCGACCAGACCAACATCGTCATTTGGGATCAAGCCCACCACACCGAGCACTTTATCCGGAACGCAAGCTTTCGATCGGGAGCCGGCGATTTTGGGTTCATCGCCCCGACACCCGGAAAACCACAGCTAAACAAGGCCTCCAATCGGGCATTCTACACCCTCGCCGCACTAGCGCCGGTCATGCAATACAACCGAGCTTTTCGTGCATCTGGAGGAATGGAGGACCGCGCAAAGTCCGCGGTGGTTCAAGTCATCCAAGAGGCGGATGTCGCTGGCTACCATGCGACGACCCTCTTGTGCCCGGATGCGCACGCCATCAATGACTGGATGAACGCGCATGGTTACGTTTCGACGCCGGAGGTCGAAAAATGGGCGGAACGCTACTGCACAAGGGGTTGGTACCTCACTGCATTCAAGGTCGTCGACAAGTCCAAGCTCATCGCGTCCACCGGTACCGTGCGAATGTCCTTTAAGACCGATAAGCCGTATAACCCTTTCTACGTGCCCAAAACCAACATTCCCATTAACGGAGGCGGAACGTTGCGCGTGTACTTCGTCTCGGTTGGAAACTACGATGCCCATATCGGACGCGGTGAGACGTGGCAAACACCTCAATGGACTGCCCCAATCCCAGAGGCATCGGCCGCCCTGCTTGCCAAACAGGTCGAGTTGCCATTCGATGCCGTTCCCGACAATTGTCAAGTGGAGACATTCGTGGATAACAACTTCCCTCGTCCTGCCGCCGACGACATCTACTTCGTCAAGAGGAATCTGGCGCAGGCGCCCAAGAAACCGGTCGATGTTCCCAGTCGGCAGATCCCGCTCCTTGCAGCAGTGTCGGCACTGGCGAGCCTAGCCTTGTTGGCGGTCGTACGACGTCGCCCAGAGTTTGGCTAGGACTTGTCAGGCGGATATTCCATCGGGGGCGAGCCCAGCCAAGGCTATACCGGGTCGATCTAAGGCCCGGACGGGCCTTGCGAGGCGCTTGAGAGATCAGATCACCGATCCTCGCGGTTATGCCAGTAGGCGCCTCTTTGCCGCTAACCGAAGTATGGCTACTCATTGCTGCGAAAAGCGGCTAGAACCCCTGCGATAACCAAACCCGCAAAGAACCCGGTGGCGAACCCGTATCCGACCCCCTCTATGCACCTTAAACCGAGCGGTCGACCATGTAGCCCAGAACCACGGTTGGATAACTGGAATGCATCTCCGCCCAAGCCAATTGGGAAAGCGAAGCATGCGAGATTTCAGCTACCCAGTTGTCCGTTACCTGTCCTCGCTGCCTCTTTGCCGCTCTCGTTTTCTGCCACTTTAGTTGATGACGAATTCCATTATGAGCTGCTGGCGGGTTACAGCTAGTTTTAGGGCCCGAAGAAGCTTCGGGGCTAGAAAAACCCACTTCGGGCATGTCCTTGCCCCCATCTTTCAGAAAGCGATTCACGCTTCGGACTCGCGTCGCAACGTCAGGCACGAACCCCGAACAGACAAAAGGGGTTGCCGCGCGGCGCCCGCCCAGGATCACTGGTTCGGAACGGATTTGAATTCCGAAGATGGTCGTCAGCCTGCTACACCGCGTCGCGCATCCAAACCACCGACTGGACTCCGCGATAAGGTCTGCGCCTTCGCGCGGCCGCTTGGCCGCCTGCCGCCGATCCTCCGCTGGCGCCGGGCGCGTAGTTCACGCCGGGGTCGCCTCCTGCCTCGGTCGTAGGCGGCCGATCCACTCGATTCATTCGAGCGTAGTTCGGCACCGCCAACATGGCGGCGCCGTCGCTCCACTTGCCGGTAATGGCGACTACCCCGCCAAGTAGGTCTGCGCGCCATTCCGAATTGAGCGGCTCCGGACCGAGGGGCAGATCGAGACTGGCTTGGTCGGCACGCTCAACGTTATAGATGAGCGGACCATACTTAAGCGCGACTCGGCCGTTATCGGCCTTCACGAGGGTGCTCGCCGTGATCCTCTGAGGTTCCATGGGCAGCTGCAGCTCAATCTGATCTCCTGCCTTCCACTGCCGGTTCACCACGGCGTACCCCTTCTCGATTCTGGGGTTCACCGCTTCCCCATTGACCTTAAAGCTCTTAACTCCGCTTACCTGGGGAGTCTCCGTGTAAAGTTGGCTTGTGGCCCGATTCGGAATCCGTATGTAAACGGAGAACTTCTTCGACTGCTCGGGGTTGACGGTGATGGAGACTTTTCCGCTCCACGGGTAATCCGTCTTCTGCGCCATTTCTACGTTCGTTCCGGCGACTTTCTCCACGTTGATGCGGCTGCCGATAAACAGATTCGTGTAGATGCCGTCTTCACTCTTGACGTACGTCCACGTCGGAATCATCAGGAGGGTGCGCGAGATGTTGCTCACGCAGCAAGGGCATACGTGCCATGGAGTCCGTTGACTGTTGATGAGGGGGTTGGTGTAACAAAAATTGTGCCCGTCAAGGTCGGTCGACCCGAGCAGCGCATTGTACATCGTCTGCTCGTACAGGTCCGCGTATTTGGCATCGTGATAGGCAAGATTGAGCTTGTACTGAAAGAAGATAAGTCCGCAACTGGAACAAGATTCGCAATACGCCTCGTTGCGGAGGGAGTAGTTCGGGCCAAACCCCTCGGAGGTCTCGCCGCTTCCAATTCCGCCCGTCACATAGTATTTCTTGTGGACCATGTTGTCCCAAAGAGACATCACCGCGCTTTGATAGTCATGATCGCCGGTCTCGGCAGCGATATCAGCCATCCCAGAATAGAAGTAGGTCGCGCGTACGGCGTGACCGACGGCCTCGTATTGACGCGCGGGAGGCAGGTGGCTTTGGTCGTACTCTTGGCCGCCTTTGCGCGAGTCGAGTAGGAACTTGGCAAGCTTGATATATTCGCTTCCCCCTCCGTTACCCTCCATATCGTTCACAAACCGGCCAAAGCGGACGAGTGCCTGCTCCATCTCTTGGTGCCCGTCAAACCACTCCCTTTTGCCGGGACCGAGATGCGCGACCCAGCAGTCAGCCAGCTTTTTGGCCGCGTTGTAAAGACGCAAGTCCTTTCCGTCGGTCATCGTATAGTGGTTGATAGCCGATTCGATGAAGTATCCGGCGGTGTATCCTTCGTGGTTGCCTCGCTGTTCCGGGGACCAGCGTTCCGGCCAATAACGGCGATCGGCAAGCGTGAAGGCAGTTTGGAGATAGCCGTCCGGTTCTTGTGCGGCCAGAATGATTGGAATCCATTTGTCCAGCGTCGAGCGCATCTTGGACTGGGCCACGAGGATGTCTTGATCGCCTTTGGGGTCGACCATGAGAGCGATGCACATCGCCTCAACAGTTTGGTGGACCCAGGCATTTGAGAACACGTAACCCTTGTGGCGTGCATGCGGTTCGCCACGCAGCGCCTTACCCGCTTCGATAAAGTTGTCGATACCGCCCTGCCCTTCCCTGAGATCGGTGCGCTCACAATAGTCGATGCAATGGGGAATCCAGTTGGCGATGAGAGCCTTTGCACGCTCATTCCAAAGAGGGCTGTCGATGCTGTATTTCTTGGTGTAGACCACGTCCAGCCGGCCCTTGGGAGGCGCAGCTTCCGCACGGACTTTGATTGAGGAGTCACCCGCCTGAACTCCATCCTGCGCGGTGAGCTTGAGAACATACTCCCCCGGAGCCGAGAAAGTCGCGGTCGTCACCGGAGAGGATGGTTTGGCAAAATTGACGCGGCCAGGTCCGGATACCTTGGTCCAAAGCACCGTGCTTGCCAGACTGGGTTTGAGCCATTCTGCGGTCCCATTGAGGTAGGTCTTGCCACCGAGAACGACGGCGCGATCGATCCCCGCGTCCACGGTGGGCGGGAAGACCGGGATAGTTCCTGAGCTGTAGACTCTCCACTCCAGAATTCCGGTAGATAGCACTCCGTCCGACACGATTTCCAGTCGAAGCTTATCGGTATGGATTTCGTCGAACGTGGTGATATTGAAGGTGTTTCTGGCGATGCCCAACCCGCTGGCATTCTCCACCGGCACAAACCCGCTACCATTCCAATAGGTCACTCGATAAGACTTGGGGGCCCCCACGCCTTGTCCGTCCATCCACCAATAGACATCAATTTTGTTTGTCGATACCGGCTGGCTCCATTCATATTGGACCCACTCGGTGTCCACTTTGGGCCAGTTACCATACGAGCCATGCTCATTGTCGGCTGAGTTCTTGGGCTCGAACCCATCATTCATCGCTGAGACGCGCGTGTCTCCCGACGTGTAGGAACTCGAAGGCTTTGCCACTTTGGCCAAGTTCACGGGCTCATCGATGCGGCTATGACCGAATGCGATCCGATTCCCTACCGTCGCCGAGAATACGACGCCCAACGCACCGACTAGGAAAGTTCGACGATTCAAAGTAAAGGAGTTCGGATCTGACGTTGACTGGCTCATTGTTACTCCGGGGTTTCGGTGCTTAATTTAGTTTGATGTTGAATCACTTCAGATGATAGCAGTTTGGACAGCCGACGTTAAAGTATCTGCCTCAGACCTCAGTACAAAGCTTCTTGCGTGCTTCACGTATGACGACAACATCGCAGAGATTCGCACCCGAATCAGTTTCGTCCGTCATAAGCGTAGGGTGACATCGGCAACAAAGAGCTCGTGGCTATTGATTCGCGGAGGATCGCGGGTTGAGATTCTGGCTGAACGACCACGTCAACGGCTCATCGGGATTCATCATCCAAAGACGGTAAAAAGCCACTCCGTGATGGCAAACTTCAACCCTTACCCATTTGGACTAGCTCTACGTCGTTGCTTCATTCTGTGGCAATTCCCCGTGCCTCCGGTCTATAGACACACTTGCTGGTCACCTACTTGTAGGCTTAATTAGCAGAATCGCTCCAGTCGTGCCCGAGGAAATCAATTCTATTGAGGCTGGTTTGGAGCCGGCCGCTTTCTTCTGCCTAGCGCCGCCATCTTGAATCTGGCCACGATAGATCGTGGCATGAATCGAGCTATGTGTGGGTCCACCTCGGGTCCTTGCGCCGCCGGGCCCATGGCCGCCGGTTGGATCAGCCAATGATTGGCCAGGAGGGATGGAAGGCGAGTCGTCCTGCGCGCACCCGGACACTGCCATCAGGACTGCTCCGACTAGAGACAACTTCTTGGACCCCTTGCACTTTCCTGGGACATCCCGGCGACCAACCCGCTGGCCGCCCCTCACTTACGCTCTGCGCTGGGCGGCATGATCAATCCTTTGGGCGCTCCAGGAACTTGTTTACCTGGCTGCAACCCGGGCATTCCATCTTTCAACGCGGTTGGATCCTTTACGCTCTGCCCTGCCGGGATCTTCGAACTCGGCGAGTATCCGGCGCAAATGAACCCAAGGTTGGCGGCGATAGTAAGGCATTTCATCATAGCGAATGTTTTCATCTGTTTAGGCACATGAAACGCTGAGGGAGCGTTTCATGTGCGCAGTCGGCTTTTGCCCAGCGCCCGTCCTTGGCCCGAACCAGAGCGAGGCAGACGGGCATGTTCGTAAACATGGGACCGCAAAAGGATAAACTCACCGAATGCCTTATGCACTTGCTGAACGTTGACCCGTGGTTGCGCACTACGGGGCAACGTTGCAAAGGTCCTTCCCCGCTTTTTCGTCGTATTGCTGGTGATATTCCTCCGCAAGATAAAACGTGCGAGCAGGCAGAATTTTGGCGCCTAGCTTGAAGCGCAGGGTCTTCTCAAGTGCCGCTTTACTCTTGTTGGCAATGTAGGATTCATGCGAATCATACGTCCATATCGTGGCCCGGTAAGAAGATTTCGTTGACTGAGCTGCTTCCGGAGTGCGGCTGCGTGGAAGAGTCCAAAAGACTGCGAGCAATGTCGATAACGAAGTTCGTCTTGGATTGAACTCCACGAGGACTGTCTCCACGTGCCCGGTTGCATGGGCGACCTCATAGGACGGGTAAGCCGAGGACCCTCCTGAGTAACCGACTGCGGTTGCCACCACTCCCGGCACTCTCCGGAACGCCTCTTCAGCGCCCCAAAAACAACCCGAGCCGAATCCTACGAGCAAATTCCCAGTCGCCGGTTTGAGGTCTAGCCGTTCTCTGCTTTCACGAACTCCGCCAGGATCCGTGCCTACCCCGGGCCTGGACCTATGAGTAGAATGGGCAGACCAAGCGCCCAGTCCGCAGAGAAGTGCGATCGCCGTCCCCATAACGATAACACCTTTCATCATGTTCCGAGCCACTCTCGCATCCTGCTACGTTAAACCGGAACGGTTTGTTCGACGGCGCGGGCCGTCCGAGTCATAGCCATTCAGACCGCGAAGCATAGATGGTTTGGCGCCGTTTCCTGCTACAACTGAGACAGTGAAGCGATCTACTATTCTCGCCGCCGTATTCTCAAGGAAAACGGTGAAGCATCTTTTGTTCGCGGCGATGCTTGTCCCCGCCACGACGATGCCGCTGCAAGCCCAAACGCAGGTTGTGCGCGATGTATTCATACCCGCCGCGCCGGAATCCGTCCGAATCGGCGGGAGACTCGGTAAGAAGCTCGACCTCTGTATCGCCAACCGCGTTCTGGTACAAGACGTTGAATCGGTCGTTGCCCCATATCGCGCCAAAACGGAAACCGGCTCGGCCGACTGGCGCTGCGAGTATTGGGGAAAGTGGTTCACTTCCCTGGCCCTTGCGGACGCCTACCGGTCCAAACCGGACACCCGCGCGTTGTGCGACGAGGCTGCGAAGGCCCTGATCGTCACGGCGGCATCTGACGGTTATATTGGCACTCGGACACCCGCCCACCGGCTGGAGGGCTGGGATGTTTGGGGCTGCAAGTATGCCTTGCTCGGACTGATTGCCGACTATGACCGGACGAAGGACCGCTCCGCAATTTGGGCCGCTTGTCGAGAGGCAGATGTCTTGATAAGCGAACTTGGCCCGGGCAAGACCGATATTGCAGACGTTGGGGAATGGAACGGGCTCCCCTCCTCGTCGGTGTTGGAACCGATCGTGTTGCTTTACAAACGCACGAGGGAGAAGAAGTATCTGGAGTTCGCCGAGTTCATCGTGAGTTGTTGGAGCAGACCATCAAAACGGCTTTCCGGCGGGATGCGCTTGGTGGAGGACGCCCTGGCAGGGAAAAATCCAGATCAGATGTGCGCTCCAAAGGCGTACGAGATGATGTCTTGCTTCGAGGGTCTATGTGAACTCTACCGAGCGACCGGGAAACGTGACTATCTTGAGGCCTCAGTCAAACTCGTCGACAGCATCTTCCGGGAGGAGACGACCGAGGTAGGAGTCGGAACGAGTCAGGAAGTCTGGTTCAGCGGAGCTAACCGACAGGCCAGCCCGGTTGCAAAGCCGATGGAAACCTGTGTCACCGTGACTTGGATGAAGCTCTGCGATCAACTGCTGCGCTTAACTGGCGACGTGCGCTATGCCGACGAGTTGGAGAAGAATCTCTACAATGGCCTCCTCGGCGCGATGATGCCGGATGGACAATGGTGGGCCTATTTCAGCGGATTGATGGGCGTGCGCGTGCCAAGCTACGTCCAGCATTCCGATGTAGGACTAAGCTGCTGTGTCGTCAATGGTCCGCGTGGGTTGATGCTCACCCCGTTCTGGGCTTTCATGCGTAATTCCGAGGGTCCCGTCGTGAACCTCTATGCACCGGGATCGGCCCTGGTCGGCGATGTTAAGCTGGAAGTCAGCGGAGACTATCCCGTAAGCGACCAAGTTCAAATCCACGTGAATCCGGCGAGAGTTGAAGAATTTACGCTTACCTTACGAATTCCCTCATGGAGTAAAAGAACAGAATTGCGCGTAAACGGGCAGTTGCAAATTGCGACCCCGGGATACGCGAAAATCCATCGAGCGTGGCGATCGGGCGACCGAGTGACGATTCGCTTCGACATGCGAGCAAAGATCGCCCGGTTAGGAGGACAAGTCGCGATCCACCGCGGACCAGTTGTCCTTTCCCTGGATAATCGGCTCACCGCCGCTTCCGACCACCAAGTGACATTTCCCGAGACTGTGGATTTGAAGCCTGACTCAATCGCAGCAAAGAAAATTGGGGCATGGATGGCCTTTGACCTGGGTCCGCTGACCTTTTGCGATTACGCCTCGGCTGGAAATGCCTTCAGCGAACAGAATGTTTTCCGCACGTGGCTCCCCCAGCCACTGAATCTGGCAACCGTGTACCAGACTGGCCAAACTTGGCAAACCTTGACTCATGCTCAAACGTGGACCAATCCCCCCAAGCCCCGCCAACAGGTCGAGAATCGGCAAGAGGATTTGGCCCTCGCCGCGAATGGAGCCGTTGCTACCTCTGACAGCGAGTATTCCCGCGAACCGGGCTGTACAAGCAAAGTGATCGACGGAGTGATCGCAACCCCCGAAGACTTTTCGAACCGCTGGCACTCGTCCGTGGACCTGCCGCATCCGCATTGGGTCGAAGTACATCTTGCCAAGGCTTACGCCATTTCGAAGGTGGTCATTCACTTTGCGGACCCAAAGGGATACCCAGTCAGCTTCGAAGGTACGGAGTCCCTAAACGGAAGCGAACGCCAGGTTTTCAATATCACAAACTATGCGGGGTCCGCAGGATATATCGCAAAGTTCGATCCAGTAACGACTGACACTTTCCGCCTAACGATAAGAGCTTCCGCGAACCCCGCCTATCCAAACGCCGCCCAAATCAGCGAAATTGAAATCTATAAGTAGATCTTGGGCGGGCGCCCGTTCAAGCGCTATGGGTTGCAGTCTGTACCGACGACCGAAAGTCGATTACAGGATCGGAGTCAGACAAGTATCGGACCCAACGATCGGTCAGGCCTTTCCGCGCCGACGTGTGCGGACCAATTTAGGGGAGCCGTCCACCCCGTAGCCCAGTTTGTAGCCAGGCGGAATGTTCTTAAGCGCTTCAGCCAATTCAGAAGGCATCGAAACGGCAGATGAACGCCGTCGGGTCCGACGCTTTCCCGGATTCAAGACATCAAATGCCTCGGTTGCGTCGGCCTCCTTGTCAAGGGCAATAATCTCTTTTGAATTGATTTCGTACAACTCAGACGAGGCGGGAAATGAGAGAAAAAGATAGTCCGAACTGCTCAACATCCGCGCTTTGACCGGGACGGAGTACTTCTTAACTCCAACCTTGACAGATAACACGCCTTCCTTTTCCTGCGCTTTGAATTTTAAGGAGTTCTTGACGTTCTGAACAGTCTTCTTCAATATGAGCCTCTATCCCTAGTAGGCTTATAATATACTCGACAAATCCGTTAATGAACCTTAAATAGTCTTAACTTCAACAAGAGGAATCTGCCCCGCATTTTAGATAAGGATGTTATCAATTAGGCGGGTATGGCCGATTTTTGCTGCCACAATCAGGGCGCATGGGATTGAAAACTCCCGTACTGGACGGGCAGAATCTAACTCGATTAGTTCAAAGTAATCCACACGAAAGCCGGCCGCCTCAAGAGCACTAGCGGAGTCGCGGAGTGCTCGATCCACGTCGTTTTCTGGCCGCTGGGTATCGATTATGATCTCCCTGCACTCAGATAATTGGCGATAGAGCATAGGAGCTAAAGCGCGATGTTCGGGGGAAAGGTACTGGTTGCGGCTAGACATCGCAAGGCCGTCCGTCTCTCTTATCGTCGGTTGCCGGCTAAACCGAACCGGTAAATTTAGATCTGCAATCACGCGCTGAATCACGATGCACTGCTGAAGGTCTTTTTGTCCAAAATAGGCCGCATCGCAGCGGACGATATTGAACAACTTACAGACTACCGTCGCTACACCCGAGAAGTGATGGGGGCGAATCTCACCCTCCCATAAATCCGCCACTTCGGCAACCTGGATAGAGCAGCCGGGTCGAGGGTAAATCTCTTCGTTAGACGGGGCAAAAAGGACATCCACACCGACTTGGGCAGCTAGTTCGATATCTCTCTCCAAATTTCGCGGATATCGTTCAAAATCCTCCCCCTTTCCAAACTGGGTTGGATTGACGAATAGAGAGACTACTACGCGATCATTCTCCTCTCTTGCCGCCTGCATTAGCTGCAGGTGGCCCTGATGGAACGCTCCCATCGTCGGTACAAGACCGGTGGTTACACCGTGAGGATGGTCTAATTCAGCGATTCTTGATATGACTTTCAATGTTTAAGATGGAGTGGTCAAGTCCTTCTGACGGTTAGAAACTATTCTCGTCACTTGGGAAGGATTCGGAACGAACGTCATCGGAGTACTGCTTTAGTGCCTCGACAAAAACCTCGTAGCCAGATGCATATCGTCGGGCGTGTTTCATCGGCTTTGGGTTTAAACCCAGGACATCATGGATCACTTGGACCTGTCCAGAACAGTGGATTCCCGCTCCGATCCCGATCGTCGGGATTTCCAATGACTCGGTAATCCTCTGAGCGAGTTCTGCCGGTATTAGCTCGAGCACGATCGAGAAAGCTCCCGCGTCCTGCACTCTCAGCGCAGAGTCGAGCATCGCCTGGCCAGATTCGCCTCGCCCTTGAACTCGAAACCCTCCAAAGACATTGACCGACTGGGGGGTCATCCCAAGGTGGCCCATTACCGGAACCCCCGACTTCACGATCGCCGTGATCTGGTCGTTATATTCGCCCTCCATCTTGACGCCCTCCGCCCCTACCTTTGCGAGTGCGGCGGCGGATAGAACCGCCTGTTCCACCGAAGCTTGATAGGTGCCAAATGGCAAGTCGGCCACAAACATCGCACGCTTCACGCCATGGCGAGTAGATCGAGTGTGGCTGATCATATCATCCAGGGTAACCGGTAGGGTCGACGTATAGCCCAAGACGACGTTCCCTAACGAGTCGCCGACCAGCACGAGGTCCGCGCCCGCCGCATCGGCCATTCGCCCAAAGATCGCGTCATACGCAGTAATGCAGACGATTTTCTCCCCTTTGCTGTGTTTCTCCCGGATTATGGGAGCCGTGATCTTTTCGGCCATAGCTTTGAGTCTACCGCCCTAACTCTTCGAGGGTGGCCTGGACTTCAGCAGCATGGCCTTGTGGCTTTACCTTCTTGAAGACCTTTGCAACGGTTCCGCTGGCGTCCAAAACAAAAGTGGTTCGCTCCACTCCCATATACTTCTTGCCATACATCGACTTTTCTACCCACACACCGACGGCATTGCACAACTCTTGGTCCGTATCGGCTAACAACGTGAAATTTAAGTTGAATTTGTCCGCGAACTTGCGGTGAGACTTTGAGTTGTCCGGACTAACCCCTATAACAGTAGCGCCTGGGATATTGGGCAATACGTCTCGAAACTCGCATGCTTCAACCGTGCACCCGGATGTGTCGTCCTTGGGATAGAAGTAGACGACTACCTTTTTCCCTCTTAGACTCTCGGCGGTGACGATGTTGCCGTTTTCGTCCGGCAAAGTGAAGTCAGGAAACTGCGCACCTTCTGCAATCATTTAGTTCTCCAAAGCTTGATCGATGTGGAACGGCTTAGCTCAAGAGACCGCCCAAAGGAATCCAGAGGGCATAAAGCGTTGTGCCTAAGCTACCCGCCTATTATTATTCGGCGGCATCGCTCGAATCGTTAGCCGGATGGATGTCGAGAAGCATCGCCTGCATGAGATCGACTCTTAGTACGATACCGGCGACTCGGTCGTCATCCATCACGGGAAGGATGGTGAGACCACTGCTCAGCATGCGATGAAACGCTTCCCCTATTTCAGTATCTGCAAGGGCGGTAGTAGGCTCGCGGCTACCGTAAATATAGGCTGGCTCGCTTGCCATGCTCGTGAGGCTGTCCCGCTTGGCCACGACCCTGCATAGGTCCCCTTCGGTCACTACTGCGACGGCATGCATTTCATCGTCGACGACGACAAGCGCGGGAAATTGGTAGATATCCATTTTATCTACCGCGTCGCGCACAGTACTCTCCCGAGTCAACCATGGGATGTGAGCGTGCAGCACCTCGCGCAGAGTCATGATTGAAGTGTACTTCCCTTGGCCGGCCGGCGACTTGTACGGGAAGGCCGGTGATTCCCTCTCAGAATGTCCTCGTCAAGCGAACTGCCGATCAATCCGAAGGGAACCTGGACTGGCTGCAATCAGGATTGGCCGGACAAAAGAGGCCAAACAAACGCACAAAATCGCACAAGACGACAAGCGCCCTGTGCGATTCCAATGAGTCTATTTAGTCTTGGTTCCAGACCGAGCTTCCGCACTTGCTGCGCCGGGGCCAGCCATTGCTTTAGCAGCGCCAGGAGCACCACCTTTGTTTCCGGCCGGAGGGGTTCCAGTCGCAGCCGCTGAACCGGTCGTCGACGATGATGCGTCGTCGATCGGCTTGCTGCAGCCGATCATCCCAACCGTCAATGCAAGAAACGCTATCGCAGAAGTAATCTTTGCCGCCATTAGTTACCCGTCGCAGGATTGACCCACCACTGATAGAGGCTAGGATTGGTTACGATCAAACTATAAGCGCTCAAGTTCGGATTCCAGTTTGTACCGGCAGCCATGGACCCAGGCTGAACCTTCTTCGCATGGCCGTCTACAAACGATACGATCATCGATCCGGTGGCGAGCAGCGAGTTTCCGCCCGTGTTCACGCCGTCAGCAGCTGTTCCATTTGGAAGCAGCGAACCCCAAGTGTACTGACCGTTGCCCGTGCCCCAGTTGCCGACACACGCGGAGTTGATCGTTCCACAATCGGGAGCATCGATCGTCGTATTCAGGATCGGAGTGCCAAACGTGCCACATTGGCCGTTGAGCATTCCGTCGCCGAAAAAGCCATAGGCTTCGCTGCCGCCGTTTGTTCCGGTGGCATAGTCATGATCGTTGAACTTGGCCGAGAACATCGGAAGATTGGCCGGGGTTTGAGGGGCCGATCCGCCAATGGCATGGGTCGTTGCACAGTTGCCTGCCAAACCTGAACTCGCGTACCAAGGGGCCAGCGCGTCGTAGTTATAACCAAACGTCGGCGTGTAGGTGTCCTGAATGACTGTCGAGTTGAGAAGGGGAGGAGAGTACTGAGACTGGGAGAGCGGGTCGTTGAGGATGTCCCCGTTCTTGGTATAAGGCTGAGTCAGCCAGCTCCAAGTCGAGAAGCAGCCCGGAGCGCCGCCAAAACAAAGTGGGTCGCTTCCCGTGTTCCAACTGGATGCAGGAACAAAGAAATCGTCGGAATCGCCCGAATACATGATTTCGGCGAGCGCGATCTGCTTCACGTTACTCAAAGCCGAAGTTGCCTTGGCGGCTAGTTTTGCCTGGGCAAAAACAGGGAACAGGATCGCCGCAAGGATGGCGATAATTGCGATAACGACCAACAATTCGATAAGCGTAAAAGCTCTTCTTACCATATAGGATAGCACCTCTATAAATGTTAATGGACTCTATAGTAGTATGTACCCTATAATTAGCCCTAGGAGTCAATACGCAAGAACATCATCGTTTGTGCGTAAAATCTCGCCATTCTAGAGAATATTGGGCGTATTTTTCACGGTTTTGACGAGCTAAACGTCATCTAACAGGGGGTTTGCCGCAAGTAGACCTAGGGCTGCGGCACATTGTTATATGTTGTACTCTACTAGCCTTTTTGGGGCATATCGTACACTACCAGAAGTTTGTCATTTTTGATTCTAGACTTAGTGGACTGTATACGTAAATTTATCCATTTCTTCATACCGGCCAGGCCCGGTTCTGCCTTTGAATACGATCGTCGCTTGCTTTCCGTCAATCGTGACCACGATATACCCGTATGTGTTCAGGATGCTCTTCAGCCGGGATAGTTTCCATCCCGTATTGTTGCCCGCATATTCCCCCTGCGGATAAAATGGCGCTCCTGCGGTACCAGCAACGAACTGCTGCATTTCGACGCCTGGGTCTCCAGTGGCCCTGGTTACGATCATATGATCGTAAAGGTGGTCGTGCCCACAGAAAAAGACACGTGCCCCTGCATTGATCAGGCTCTCCCACATTGCATCTCGCTTTTCGGGTGACGCGTCCATCGTGTCCTTATGGTGACCATCCATAAACGCCGGTTCGTGGCCCATTGCGAAGACGAACGGCTTCTTATGTCTCTTAAGAACTTCGTCGAGCCATGGCTGATTAATCGCCTCCCCTTTCTGTTGGTATTGGTCGAGTCCTATCGCCAGCACCGGGCCCCTGGTGTAGTAGAACGTCAGGTTCTTCTCGCCCGCGGGCCCGTTTTTTGGCAGCGCATACTTGCCTGCAAACACCTTGTCCCAACGTGCCCAAGCGTCGGTACTGCTTGAATCGTGATTGCCGCGACAGGCCAAAACGGGAATGTGTTTCGTGTAAAGCGGCTCCATAAGGTCGCGCCACGATCGTAGCTGCTTCTCAAACTCGTCTGGATTCTTGGCGTATCCATAGACCAGATCCCCGGTCCACATCAGGAATTTGGCTTTTTCAGCAATCACAGCATCCCGAATCTCGGCCGTGATCAGAGTGTTGATTCCGTCTTTGTCCTCCGGTCGATGCTCACGGGGATCCGCTCGCCCATCTCCAGCAACGACAAAACACCACTTCTCCGCCAATGCGGAATGAGTGGTACCGACAACAAAGGCTAACGACGCAGCCAAAACAAGCCCGGAGTGTATTCGCATGCGGGAATTATACGGGACGCTTCGAATCACAACCGTCGTGGAGAAACCCGGGCAGACCGGATTCGGTCACTCTTCTGGAAACCCCAACCAATACCGCCCGATTCGGCGCCTACCTGGCGTCCAGGGCCGTTGTGGCAAACAAAGCCGTGATTTCAGAAGCAGGCGCCTGTCCACTCCACCTTCGCCGATAGATCGCCTGGACGCCTTCGGCTTTCGGCCTGCGACATCGAGGCACCCCACGATGGGTTCGTTATCCAGTCCGTCCATGTCCGCCGACCGCGTCCGTCGATCTGACCTCTAAGCCGTCAGGGCCTGGCTGGTCCGGGTACAAGCCCGCCGACAAATCACTGGAAATAGACGCTCACCGCGCTCCAGACAAAAACAGGACCGAATGATCCAGAAACCTGTACGAATGAGAGTCCCCTTCCATACCGAACGCAGCGCCTCCGTGGGGAGTTCCGGCAAGCAATTTGAGAAAGTCCTTGCGATCCTCCAAAATTTCTTGTATTATTGAATTAATACAATGATTCGCGACTTTCTTGGAGGGGCATGCAACTCCACATAACGACCAGCGACGGGGTACCGATTTATTTGCAGATCGTCAATCAAATCAAATACCTTGTCGCATCGGGAAGGCTATCGCCAGGAGACGAAATGCCGCCCATCCGGGCGCTGGCAGAGCAACTGGTGGTCAACCCGAACACGGTTGCCCGCGCCTACCGGGAACTCGAGCTTGCAGGTGTCGTTGAAAAGCGCCGAACTGCCGGGACTTATGTCTCCAGCGGTGGCTCTCCCCTCGCACGCGGAGAGCAAGAGCGAATCCTCTCTGAACGTATCGATGCCCTCCTTACCGATGCCCGGCAGATGAATTTCTCGACCGAGGACGTCATCGGCCTCATTCATGACCGTGCCGACAACTTGAATTCCCAAGCAACCGACTCTAACAAGGACAAAAGCCAATGACCCCAATCGTCGATCTTCAAAACGTGACTCGAACCTTCAGCAGCAAAAAAGCCCTTGACAGCGTGAGCCTCACCTTGCAAAAAGGCGCCGTCTTGGGTTTGGTTGGAGAAAATGGTTCAGGCAAGACCACACTCATCAAGCATGTACTTGGCCTCCTTAAACCCGATCAAGGCTCGGTCAGGGTCTTTGGTATGGACCCGGTTGCCGACCCGGTCCCCGTCTTGGCCCAGATCGGCTACCTCTCGGAAGAGGACATTCTGCCCGCTTGGATGCGGGTTCGCGAACTTCAGCGATACATGCAGGGGTTTTATCCGACTTGGGACCAGGAGTATGCCGATCAGTTGGTAAAGGAGTTTGGACTTGACCGAGACGCGCATCTTCTGGGACTTTCGAAGGGCCAGCGTGCTCGCGCCGGACTCATGGCCGCTCTAGCGTACCGGCCTGAACTGCTACTCTTGGACGAACCTTCCTCAGGACTTGACCCGATCGTCCGCCGAGACATCCTCGGCGCAATTGTCAGGACCATCGCGGAAGAGGGTCGCACCGTCCTATTCTCTTCCCATCTCCTCGGTGAAGTCGACCGGGTCGCCGATCGGGTTGCCATGATTAAGAACGGCGCCATCGTCTTCTGTGAGAATCTGGATGATCTCAAGGAGACGCACCTCGAACTCACCCTGGTTTTCGCTCAGCCGCGCCCCGTCCCTCCCCGATTCGCGGGCGCAATCGCCGCCGAGGGAGGCGGCAAAGAGTGGTCGGTGGTATTCAAGGGGTCCACATCGCAGGCCGAATCCGCTGCCCAAGCCCTCGATGCTACGGTAGCCGAGCATCGATGGGCCAGTCTCGACGAAATCTTCGTCGCCTACTCGAGGCCGACTGGCGGTATCGAATGACTCGGTCGTTACCGTCTAGGTCAATATTCCTGGCCCTTCTTTGGCCAGTTTGGGAGCGGAATAAGACACGCTACAAGATTGCGGCCTGTATCCTTTTATCCCTTGCGTCCGCGATGTACCTACCCATTCAGGACATCTTCAAATTATCCATTGCTTCCTTTTACGCGACATTAAGCGTTTTCCTAACTTTTACGGTCGTCGGGATCGTACCATTCGGAATAAGCGGACAGAAATCTGGCCAACCAGGATCCACCTATTCGAGAGAGATCTTCGCACTTCCGGTAAGCACCCGCGAATTCATATTCATTCCAATCATCTTCGGAATTCTCGGTTTCATTGTGGTTTGGATGGCATTCGTGATGACCACGATTGTTCCGTTGCAGTTAGCGTTTCCCATCGAACTGCCAATCATCCAAGCCATCGCCGCCGTATGCCTCGCTCATTGCCTGTGGTGGATCGCCACCTGGAAACGACGGCTTGTTTATCTGACGGCGATTTCTGCCCTGTTGATCGGCTTCGTTCAATTTGAGCTGACGTTCAATTTGATGTTCGAGTCCCTATCCCCGTTCAGGCACGTAAACGCGGCCATGACAGATGGACTTTTTCCTCGCCCAACCGAAGAACTTGCATTGATCATCGTCGCGATCGCCTCCATTTTTACGGCGATGGCGATCGCTCCCCTTGCGCGTCATCAATCCAGGTTGTTCGGTAAAGAACGCCCTCAAGCGACCTATCTCCGTCGATCACGCACGCCTTCAAAGCCAGGCTTGTCAAAAGATCTACCGAAGCTAGAGTCAGCGTTTTCTACGCAATCTTGGTTTGAAGGGGCTCGCCATGCCGTGCTTATGGTTCCATGCGCAACAGTTCTGGGATCTGCCGCTCTAGTCGCATTTTCAGCTTTTTTCGACTCCATTGGTCCTTCGACACTTACATTCACAGATTCTGGACCACGGTATCTGCTATCGCCTTGGATGCCCTTGCCCATTATCTTGCTTGCGGCTCTGTATTTTTCGGCTTTGCTTGGAGGAACTTCGCTTCCGGCTGGGGCGTTAAAGGGCAGAAATCAAATCAAGGGACTGGGTATCAGCCCGTTTGAAGCAATCCGACCCATTAGCAGTTCCAACATCGTCCGAGCCCGATTGCTCATGGCCGCGAAGAGCAGCGGGATTACGGCGATCATTTTGGCCATCGGTTTCCTGCTCTATCCCATTGACGCTGCCGGAAGCCAGGGCGCAAGTACCCTGACCTATCTTGCAGCGCACCCAAGCGCCCAGAACCTACTCCTGACTCTTTTACTGATTGCCTCTCTTGGCATCGCACTCTGGAGCATTCAGGCAGGCAACGTGCTCTTAGACCTGAAGGGAATCAAGGGCTATTTCGCTGGAATTGTTTGCGGAACGCCGATTCTCATGTTCGTCATGTTCCAAATTCTCGAGGGTACGAGATACAAACTCCTCTTTCACAATGGAGTCCACAACACAGGCCGATTGGAGAGCCCGGAGGTATACGCTCGGCTCATCCAAGAACTGACGGTGGGCGCCCTTATCTATCTGGGCGCCAAGTTCATCCTGGCAATGAACCTTGTGAATCGGATCCGATACCGCAACCTGCTGTCAAATCGTTCCATGCTCCTATTCGCAGCCATTTGGGTTGCGACGGCGACGCTTCTTATCGCCGGGCTTTACTCGTTGTTACCACCAAACTTCGTCTCTGCCTCGAACCTTGCCCTTATCGTGATGGTGATCCTTCCGGTGAATCGCATTTTCGGTCAGATCATCTGCGTCGATACGAACCGCCATCGCTAACATGAGCCATCCTTACTCTTTCATAAAAGCATCCAAGGCATTTGCTTATCCAATCTTGCTTCGAAACCGACGGAACTACATCCGTTCTTCGATCGGGATTCTGATTGTGATTGTGCTCGACTACGTCATGCATTTTGCGTCGTATCGATCGGGCCCAGCATCGGCCGACACAACGGACATGATTCGGCTGGGCGACTATTTTCTCTCTGGTGTTGTTCTGTTTATCTGCTTCGCCATGGCAAGTAAGGTGAGCACTTTATGGCAGCCTGACGGATCCAACTCGGCTTCCCCGGAAGCTAGAGAAGTTATAAAAGCTCGGCAAACCCAACAATCGTCTACCCCCTTTGCGGTGCGGGGACTCTTTTCGTCCGACACCTTCTCGCTCCCCGTCACCACGCGTGACCTCGTGCTAGTTCCCATGCTAATAGGCGTTCTCAGTGCCGTCTCGTGCGGGTTGATCTTCTGGGTGGCAGTTGTACTGCCGTTCCAAGTTCATGTACCGGTTCTGTTATCCATTTTGCTGTTGGCACTTACGGTGACAGGGTCACAGGCCTGTTCCTGGCTCTTGCTCGCGAAATCTCTGTTCGGGTGCCTACTCATGCCATTGACAGGGTTTGGGCCTATTCTCGGCGCAGTGGCCTGGATGAATCATGTGCCGGATGGCCTGCTAGATGGTGCGTCGATAGCTCTGATCCTGGCCTCGATATCGGTTTCGCTGTGGGCGGCTCCATTCGCCCGCAATTCCACTACCATGGCTGGTTCCTATAACGCAGCGGCCATCGAAAGAGCCCATTCGGAAAAAGGAAAAAGAAAGCAAAAAGAGGTGGACGATTCCAAGCTTCCATCCCCGTTTCAGACTCAGGTCTGGGCCGAATCCGCCAGAAAGGGCTACCTCGCACTATCGTTTATCACTGGGATGAGTGGCATCATCCTGCTGATTGTTTGCCTCTTCTATGATGCGACCCCGTCGGTCAGGCTTGGAATCGGGGATATTGAAATCGGCACTTCGACTCGCCTGTTCCTTCTCTGCATTCCAATAACCCTTCTTTTTGCTGGGATGTTCACCGCCAATTCGCCCAATGTCGAAGCCATGAATCGGGTTGGCAAGGGATCAAACTCGGCAATGGATCCGTTCTCCGCGATCCGTCCCATGGGGACGGCTGGCTTTGTGATCGCCCGGTTGGTCGGGAATGTCAAGACGGCCCTCGTCTCAAGTTGGATTCTCGCGGTATCCATGACGCTCTTGCTCCTAGCCCCGGCCAGAGAGCGACAGACGACGGGCACGCTTGGCAGTGTGCTCGCAACTCACGCTTCTCCATCCGGACTGGCATTATCCTGCATCATCGTCTTAAGCGTCCCGTTTCTCATCTGGTGCTCTCTTTCCGGCGACCCGTTTCGCGCCATCTTCCCCAAAACATTTCGGGAGTACTTATCGGTCGGACCGATCGTTGCGGTCGTCGTAGTTGTTTCTTTGGTTCGTGAATCTGCTAATTCCGGCAGTTGGGACCTGAGTTACATCCTGGGCTTACTCACCTATATTGGAATTGGCCTAGTCTGTTTGAAGGCGATGTTTGCGGCTGCCGCGTTGGTTCGGATTCGACGCAAAGGCCTACTCGATTCATCGGTCCTGATCAAAATTGCCGTATCGTGGGTTGGACTTGGATGCTTCATTATCGCCGCGTTTCATTTCCTTCTCCCACCCGATTTCGTCCCCCTGGATGCATTAACCGTTCTCGTGCTTTTACTCCTTCCCGCCAACCGCATCCTTTGGCAGATCCTCGCCCTCGACGCCAGCCGGCACGAGTAACCCTGGTCCAACATGCAATCACAGGTGGGGACTGAATGCGGCGACGTTTGACGTCGTTCATGGGGTGTCCACACCCATTCAAGCTATGTGTCTCCAGGACATCTCCGGCAAGTCCGTCTTTCAAAGGCAAGGCCAACCAAATCGGCTATTTCGGCAAGTTGCCTGCAGCAGAACAGTTATTGGCCAGGTTGTCCTGAAACGTCCTCATCTTGACGCTCGACAGTCCAAAGAAAAACACCATGGGAGAAAACGTAATGCAGGCTGGCAAAACCGGACTAGGCCAATCGGGATGCGTCATCGGTGAAAACACCGTGTAAATCAAATAAAACAGCGTCATAAACCCGGAAAAGCATAAAGGCGTCCACCAACCCAATCGAACAAGTAGCCGCAAAGGACTCGGGATCGTGCTTGCTTTGGCCAAGGCAGCTTCGATCGGGCTTTTTTCCACTGAAAAACGACGCTTGGCCCCAATCGCAAAACAAAGCGCCCACAGATCGACGCAGAGCAGAGAAAGAGGAAGTGTCAGATTGCGATAGGTGTGCCCCGAGAAGACTAACATCTTGGAAGCCGTGTAACCCCAGGAAACGAGCCACAAGGCGAACAAAACGACCGTCAAAACTCTCAGAGCCCGATCCGAAAGGATCTTAGAAGCACCTTGTAACATGGCAAACATTGTACAACGAGAAAACTGTCTCCACAATTCTCCGATAGTCCTCGGCTGCATTCTTGCCATACATTGCGACTCTACGGGGTTCTGTCCTTGGCAGTCTGGAATCAGCAAGCCTGCTGCAACCTTTTGTGGAATGGAGTCCTACTGTCGGCGGTCGGGATGATCTGAAAACCGGGCAACCGAATAGGCCCCGAGGAGACTCATGCAATTAACCTTGGGAAAATTGCTTCCCACTCGTGGGCCATGGACCGCCTGTCGGGAGCAAATCGAAGCCGACATGTTTGCTAAAGGCTGAGGCTAGATGTGCTATGGGTTTGTTAAACAAAGAACACTCCACCTCCGTAGACAATTTCCCAGCCGCTTGTCCCTCGCCTTAAAACAAAGTTCACATCGGCACTGTGAATCGACCACGGAATCGTCATGGAAACAATGCTAACCCCTCCATCGGGCGAATAGGTAGGAAGATCAACCTGCGAAAACACCCGGACATCGGCGAATTCTGGATCTTGCTTGGTCCCGTAACCTATGGGGCGCAGGTGCGACCACTCTTTATCGGTCGGTAGGATTCGACTGTCCCAAGCGTACGAGAACAGCGGTCTGTCTTTGGGAACCCTGTATGTCAGTCGCCCTTTCGAGGATCGTTGGAGCGAAAGTAGCACCTTCAGAGCACTGGTATCCCGCTTCAGGTAGTAAGCCCCACCGCGATCCTTTTTCGCAGCTTCGATCTCAGACTTCAGGTACTCGATCAGCCGGTCGAGAGTTTTCGAATAGTCCGCTCGCTTGGGCAACTTGTGGCGAATATAGAGAACGACGTGTCCGGTCGACTTCCAGTCTGCGGCATACCAGGGCTCGGGTTTGAAAAATGAAAGTAAAGCCGCTTGAATGACGTTCCGGTCGTCCAGGTTCTCGCTTGGCGTCACCTTAGCGGGTGCTTGAACCTGCACATATCCGAATGAACAACCCGTGACGGCAAGGACAAGAATCACGACGACTCTTCTAAATCGCATGACCGAAAGCATCTTTTTGTCCTGCCCTTAACCGCGAAGCACAGATACAGGTGGTGCGTCGCCTACTCTTATACTACAGCGCCTGTACCCTCGATGACATGCAGACGAATACCGCTCATCTCGGGAACCTCTAAGATATACCGGGCCATGTTTCCAGAGATTCCAGTCCATTGGGCGGACCCGGACTGACTGCGAACTATCTAAAACGTTCGCATTTTCGATTGTCTTGCCACTGAACGTGCCCCGTCCTCCGTTACTCCTGCAGACACGCACCGAGGCAACTCTGGACACCATACCACGTGTTCCCCAGCCCAGAATCTTGCGCAGCCACCTTGAGCGACTCGACACATAGGTTACACATTGTTCCGGACACATAGGTTACACATTCTCCGTCCTTCGCGGTAGCGGAGGGATGTGATGCCTTGGAAGGAGTGTTCGGTGATGGAAGAACGTTTTCGTTTTGTTGTCCGCCTTCTGGAAGGCGAAGAGATGAGTTCGCTTTGCCGGGAATTTGGAATATCCAGGAAGACCGGTTATAAGATTTTCGACCGTTATAAGGATGAGGGTTTGCATTCTCTTTCGGATCGCTCAAGGCGTCCGTTTCGTTACGGAAACCAGCTTCCTGAGCAAGTGGAAGCATTGATTGTTCGCCTCAAGGAGGAGAAACCCTCTTGGGGAGCCAAGAAGATCCGTGAAATGCTCGTGCGTCGTCTGACAAACGACGTTCGGATTCCGGCGGTGAGCACGATTCATGCGGTTTTGGACCGGCACGGCTTGGTCAGCCCGATGAAGCATCGAAGAAACCGCGCCAAGGGCACTGCACTCTCGGAAGGCGCCTTTCCCAACGATCTCTGGTGCGTCGATTTCAAAGGAGAGTTTATGCTCGGTAACAAGCGGTACTGCTATCCGCTGACCGTCACGGACTACAGCTCCCGCTATCTCCTTATGTGTGAGGCCCTAGAATCGACCAAGGAGGAATCGGCGATGAACTCTTTCGAGCGCCTCTTCTGGGACCGGGGACTGCCCAAGGCGATTCGCTCGGACAACGGAGTGCCGTTTGCCTCCCCGAACTCTCTGTTCAATCTAAGCAAGCTCTCGGTATGGTGGCTTCGCCTGGGCATCTCCATCGAGCGGATCAAGCCGGGACATCCTCAGCAGAACGGCCGTCACGAGCGAATGCATCTGACCCTCAAGAAAGAGGCAACTAGGCCCGCCGGAGCCAACTTCCTTCAGCAGCAAGCCAAATTCGATGCCTTCGTCGATCAGTTCAACAACGAAAGACCCCACGAGTCACTGGACATGAAACTGCCGGCAGAGCGTTACTTATGCTCACCCAGGAAATATCAGGGCCTGCCAGAGCTGGAATATCCCTTCCACGACAAAACGGTCCTAGTCACTTCATGCGGCAGGATCTGCATGCACAGCAAGAAGATCAATCTCTCACAAGTCTTCTCAGGACAAAAACTCGGAATCAAAGAGGTCGAAGAGAATGTCTGGATGGTCTCCTTTATCGCTTACGATCTGGGATATGTCGATCTCGAAGAAAAAACTCTTCAGCCGCTAGAGAATCCGTTTCACGTCTAGGGTGTAACCTATGTGTTCGGAACGATTTGTTACCTATGTGTCCGGTTCGGACACCTCTGAGCTGGCGCGGCCGAAGGGACTCGAACCCTTGGCCTCTTCCTCCGGAGGGAAGCGCTCTATCCACTGAGCTACGGCCGCGTGCTATTCATTCTAACCTAAACTACGGGACTCCGACTAAGGCTGGCTTTGAATCGACCATGCTCTTGCCGTGCTCGATGTAGTAATCGAATTCCTCGGGGAAAACGCGGATCGCGGCGAGGACGGGCCACGCGGCGGCGTCACCCAGCGGGCAAAAAGATCGGCCGTCGATCTGTGACGCAACCTGCTTGAGCAAGTCGACATCGCCGGGGCGTCCGTTACCTTTACAGATCCGTTCTAGAATCTGCACAAGCCAACGAGTCCCCTCTCGGCAGGGAGTACATTTTCCGCAGCTCTCATTGGAATAGAACAAAGCCGATCGCCACGCAAATTTCACCATGTCGGTGTGCTCATTGAAGAACATGCATCCGCCCGAGCCGACCATCGATTTGACCTCGCCCATCTCCTCGTAGCCGATGATCGCCCGGTCCACATCAGCCGCGGTGATGACCGGGACGGAACTGCCGCCCGGGATGCATGCTTTGAGCTTTCCACCCCGTACGCCACCTGCCAGTTCCAAGAGTTCGCGGAGCGGGGTGCCAAACTCGACTTCGTAGTTTCCGGGCTTGTTTACATGGCCGGACACGGAGAAGATCTTAGTTCCTCGGGAGTTCTTTGTGGAGGCGCCTAGCGAGGCAAACCATTCCGCCCCGTTATTGACGATAAACGGGGCGTTACTATAACTTTCGACGTTATGAATCAGGGTGGGCCGTTCCCAAACGCCGCTCGTAACCGGGAAAGGCGCAGACGGGAACTTGAGCCTTGGCATACCGCGCTCTCCCATCAGCGAACTCATGAGGGCGGTTTCTTCCCCACACTCGTACGAACCGGCTCCCATGTGGATCTGAAGATCGAAGTTGATGCCGCTGCCCAGAATGTTCTTCCCGAGCAAATTGGCCGCATAGGCTTCGTCGAGCGCCTTGCGAACTGCTTTGGCTCCATCCATGTACTCGCCGCGAATGTAGATATATCCGACATCCCCTTGGACGGTGTAACCACCGATCGTCATCCCTTCGATCAACAGGAACGGACAGTTCTCAAGAAGCTCTTTGTCCTTGAACGTCCCAGGCTCGCCCTCGTCTGCGTTGCAGATCAGGTAGTGCTGAGTCTTTTTTTCCTTGGGCATTCCGCCCCACTTCAAGAACGCAGGGGCCCCTGCTCCACCTCGACCGCGAAGCCCGGCTGCCTTGATCGCATCACAGATGGCAGAGCGTTCCATCGTGAACGCCTTCTTGAGTGCGGTGTACCCGCCTGTGGCCAGATACCCTTCCAGGGTTCGAAATTTTGGATCTTTGGAGTGCTCCAGGAGCAGCTTGTATTCGGCCATGGCTAAACCTCCCCCTTTCGCAACTGCACGCTTACCACATCGGCCGCATACTGCACGACCGTCGACTCTTGACTGTTACGAAGCTTTTCGATCAAGTCATCCAACTGAGTTTCGGTGACCGGACCGTAATATTCGCTGCCTACCTGGACGGCAGGAGCCCGGTCGCAAGTGTTCAGACATTCGACTTCTTCCAAGGTGAACATTCCGTCAGAAGTCGTTTCCCCGTGCCGAATTCCTAATTTCTTAACCAAATAGTCCCTCATGTTCCATGCCCCGTTTATGTGACAGCAGAGGCACGTACAGACTTCGATCTTATGCTTGCCCGGCTTATGAGCGGTGTTATAAAGGGAATAGAACGTGGCGACTCCTTCCACCTCTGCGTAGCTGCGCTCCAGCCGGTATGCCACCTCGGCGATTGCGTCGCCGCTGAGATGTCCGCCGTATTCCCGTTGCGCCAACCATAACCCGGGCAGGATGCATGCCTTTTTGGTAGGATAGTGGCTCATGAGAGCCTCGATCTCTTTGACGCCTTGCTCGGAGAACCGGAGCTTGAGATCTTCCGGCTTTGGTTGGGCCGGACGCTGATTTGGATTTCCGAGTTGAATGAGTTGGCTCATGCTAGTTCGCTATGTTAGCGGTCGATCTCCCCAAGTACGATGTCGATAGACCCGATGATCGCGACCACGTCGGCGATCAGGCGTCCAACCGCCAGAACCTCTAACGATTTGAGGTTCATCAGACTGCTGGGCCGCTCGTGCCATCGGTAGGGGCGGTTTGTGCCGTTACTGATGATATAGAAGCCGAGTTCTCCCTTCGAGCCCTCAACCGCCGCATAGGCTTCGCCGACCGGCGTGCGGAAGCCTTCGGTATAGAGTTTGAAATGGTGGATAAGAGATTCCATCGAACTGTCGAGTTCCTCGCGAGGCGGAGGAGCGATCTTTCGATCCGCAGTTCGCCACGCGCCTTCCGGCAAGCCATCGATCGCTTGCTGGATAATCTTACAGCTCTCCTTCATTTCGGCGATCCGAACGAGGAATCGGTCGTACACATCACCCGTCTTCCCTACCGGTATGGCGAAGTTGAAATCCTCATAGCTGCTGTAGGGATTGCTCTTTCGAAGGTCCCATGCGACTCCGCTGGCTCTCGCAATCGGTCCGCTGCAACCAAGGTTGAGGGCCTGTTCGCCTGACAGGATTCCGACATCGAAGGTTCGCTCTTTCCAAATCGGGTTTTCGACGAGCATTCCCTCAACGACGGCAAGTTCCGGTAGGAAGTCCTTAAGGAAGCTTCGAAGCTTTTGCTCGAATCCATCTGGCATGTCGCCGCGAAGTCCGCCCGGGACGATCCAGCTAGGCATCATTCGGACGCCCGAGAACATTTCGAACATGTCGAGGATCAGTTCTCGCTGCTGCCAGACATAAAAAAATGGGGTCATCGCCCCAAGGTCCAAGCCGTGCGTGCCAAGCCAGACAAGGTGCGAAGCGAGTCGACTAAGTTCGGCGAGGATCACGCGCAGGTACTGGGCTCGCTTAGGCACCTCGCATTCCAAGAGCTTCTCCACCGCAAGCGCGTGAGCCAAATTGTTGCCATTCGCGTTGAGGTAGTCCATACGGTCGGTCATCACCACGCATTTTTGATATTGCTGGTACTCCGCCTCTTTCTCCATACCGGTGTGGAGGTAACCGATCACGCACTTGCACTTGATGATCGTTTCGCCTTCCAGTTCGCAGATCACGCGAAGCACTCCGTGCGTCGAAGGGTGCTGAGGCCCCAGGTTGACGACCATCGTGTTCTCGCCGGTCTTCTGGAAGATCGTCTCGGTCGACGGCATGAAGGTTTGTGAGGACATGGCTTTACAGTTCTCGCGAGACGCCCCGCTTCAACCGATTCTACCAGCGGCAGGCTCCAAAGCGGCATCCGGCCAACCAAGAACTTGGAAGAAATGAGGGTAGACGGACCATGACTCGCGGACCATTTTTGAGCGAGATCAAACCGAAATCGGCAAATGAAGAGGGGTGGCATGCCGAATGAACGACGTCACTGGACAATTCTTGGCAAAAAGGCGTCAATTTCTCAGATTGGCTATTTGATTCAGCTTCTCAATTTGATATGTTATGAGGGTTCGGATGATTGAGGCCAAAGCCTCGCCCAATGGAGGGTTCCGTAAATCTCATGACAAAGACGCATGCTTTTACTTTAATCGAATTACTTGTTGTTATCGCCATCATCGCCATCCTTGCCGCAATCCTATTCCCGGTGTTTGCCCAAGCCAAGTTAGCGGCCAAGAAAACTTCAGACCTATCGAATGTCAAGCAACTGGGCTTGGCGACCGTTATGTATCTCAACGATGCTGACGGCATCTATCCCATGTGCGTGTACGACACCCAAGCTCAGGCCCTGCAACCGGGCTCTTTTCACGTGGTCGATACCGTGTATGACGAGCTAATGCCGTATATGAAGAACACCGGCATCCTCCAATCAACCGTGAACATGCCGGGAATCGACTTCGGCGGAGCGCCGCCTGATCTATCGGTCCTGACTCGGGTTGGTTTGCTTGGGGCAGGAAACTTCCAGTATGCGTCCTACGCTCCGAATTTCTCCCTGTTCGAGGACCCGGCGTTGCAACTCGGAGTACTCGGACAAGTCGTGGCGCCGACGGTTAACGAATCCTCCTTGTCCCAGGTCGCCCTGACCGTTGCGTTCTATACCGGACGCTACGTCACACAGGCAGATCCGGTTCCTGCGCGTTACACCGGTTACTGTCTCGCTCAATGGCCTAGCGGACCTACTCAGGTATTCGGAACCAATAACTTTCCGGGCGACGATGCCCTCATGAACGGTATCAACATCGCTTGGGCCGATGGGCATGGCAAGTTCCAAACTTGGAATTCCAGCATCCCCGCGACTTCGCCTTATGGATGCGAAGGATATGGCGCCCCGTGCCCGACCTATCACATGCCGTGCGACCTATCTGGCATCCCCGACGGCAGCGGCAGCACCTGGGGAAACTAGTAAGCTAGGGCACGAACGGTCATCGGGCTCTGCGAGTAAACAAGGAACCCGACGACCGTTGTGGGACCGCGGTCTCATCCATACCCAACGGCAGAACCATAATGATCGTCAGAATGGCCAATCATTGGGTTTCTTTGGCGCTTGGAGCGGCGGTCTGCACGACGTGGGGTTCAACTGGAGCAACGGCAATGGAAACGAAGGTGGATGCGCAGGAAATCCTGCCCGGAATCTGGAAGCTGAGGCTTGGCACGCCGGAGAAATTCACTCCCCTCAAGTACCGATCCGCGCCCGCAGACAAATTTGGCCTAGCCAAGTTGCCCTTGGTCACGGATATCCCGATAAACCTGAACCAGCTTGAGTTCCAGAAATCGACACGAGGGTGTGAGGTCATCCTTCCCCTCAGCCAGTCCGAGAAAATATACGGATTGGGATTGAACACTTCCGACTTTGAGCTTTCGGGGCGTCGTGCCTGGGTCGTACCCTCGGACCATCCTGAGGATGAAACCAACGAGTCACATGCACCGGAACCGTTCTATATATCTTCAACAGGCTACGGCGTGTATGTCGACACCGCACGATACGCAACGTTTTCGATCGGCATCGCATCCAAAAAAAACGCGCCAAGCGAACGAAAGATTCTCGCCGAGATTCCAAATGCGAAGGGCGTCGACCTTTATGTCTTTGCCGGTCCAACTGCCTTGGAGGCGGTTCAGCGATATAACCTATTTGCGGGCGGGGGTGCGGTACCGCCATTATGGGGGCTTGGCATTGCGTTTCGTGGCAAAGGAAGTTCAAGCGCCGACGACGTATTGAAGCTCGCCAAGTCATTCCGCGACGACGACATTCCCTGTAACATCTTCGGGATCGAGCCCGGTTGGCAGACTCAAACTTACTCTTGTTCCTTCCTGTGGAACAAGACGAGGTTTCCTGATCCCGATGGCTTCATCGACCAGATGCATGCGATGGACTACCGAATGAGCTTCTGGGAGCACCCTTTCACCCATCCCACATCCCCGATCTATTCAGCCCTCAAGCCCTATGCCGGAAATTACTTGGTGTGGAACGGATTGGTGCCCGATTTCGCGACGCCGCAAGCTCGAAAGATCTTCACTGGGCAACAAAATGAGTCGCTATTCTCCAAGGGAGTCGACTCACTTAAGATCGATGAGGTCGACAGCCAGCCATTTCATCCCGACAGATGGTCTTTCCCTGATTCAAGCCTATTCCCGTCCGGGCTGGATGGCGAACAGATGCACTCGCTTTTTGGACTTCTCGCCCAGCAAACCCTTCTTGAGCCCTTTACAGAAAAGAACTTGAGGACCTGGGGTCTTGTCCGTAATTCGCACGCATTATCGGCTCCTTTGCCTTACACGATCTATACCGATACATACGACCTTCGCTGCTATGTCCGAGGTCTGGCCAAGACCGGCTTCGGTGGACACATGTGGACGCCAGAAGTTCGCGATGCTTCATCGATTGAAGACTTGATCCGGCGCGTACAAACGGTGATCTTCTCGCATTACGCAATGGTGGATTGCTGGTACATGAAAATGCCGCCATGGTTGCAGATCGACACCGATAAGTCCAATGCAGGCGTCGTCATGCCGGAGGCGCCGCAAACTACTCGACGTATCCGCGATCTCTTCCGATTGCGCATGAGCCTCGTACCCTATTTCTATTCCGCATTCCACGAGTACCACTCACGCGGTCTTCCGCCCGTTCGTGCGCTTTTGCTGGATTATCCGGGCGACCCCGAAACCGTCGCGATCGACGACCAATTCATGTTCGGTCCCTCCATCATGGTCGCACCATTGTTCACTGGCCAGTCAAAGAGATCGGTCTACTTCCCCAAGGGTGAGTGGTTTGATTTCTTCACCGGCGAAAAAATCGAGGGTGGACAACGCCTAGAAATCAGTAAATCGCTGGATGCGATGCCGCTCTATGTCAAGGGAGGAACGCTCCTACCTCTTGCCGAGCCAGTCAATTCCATCAGTAAAGACGCCGCGTTTAAGATCATAGTGAAGGCATTCGGCGTCAACCCACAAGAGTTTGCGCTCTACGAAGACGATGGCGAAACCTACGCTTTTGAGAAGGGAGTTCAAAATCGGGTGGTTCTATCATGGGCTGGCGCCAAAGGTAGCGTCAAACGTGAAGGAAACTACCAATCGCATCGATATGATGTGATTGGCTGGGAATGGACCCATTAACCGTCATCTTGGTCATGGGACGGTGAATAGATCCTTTGAGATCTCCTTTAGCAGGCCTGCCTAGCGAACAGCCAGCCTGCACTCAAGCGGTCGAGTGCAGGCTGACCTTCGCCGTTTAGTCAGAGCCGCCGCCGGGGGGAGGAGGTATAGGTCCATTATTAGGAGGAGGCACGCCACGCCCGCCTCCAAGCCCCTGCCCAAAACCGCCTCTCGGCCGAGGCGGGCCACCATTGTCAAGCCTCGGTCGCGGTCGAGGAAGCGTTACCTCGGCCAAGATCCTCAGGTCATGTTTGGAAAGCTTGAAGATCGTCTCTCCTCTGGTCACATACAGATTCTCAGTATCTTGAGCGATTTGCCCAATGGGGGCTGGGCCCTGAGCAAACGGCGGCCCACCCATGCCTTGAGACGCCCCGCCTCCAAAACCGCCTCCTTGGCCCCCGCCAAGACCACCGCCTCCGAACCCGCCACCCTGGGCGCCTCCAAAACCGCCTCCGCCGGCTAGGCCGCCAAAACCTCCGCCTCCGCCCAATCCGCCTTGGCCACTTTGGGCAAGTTGCGCGGATGCGCTCCGAACCAAGAGCAGGCTAGGCAATGCCATCACTCCGATGGTCGCGCTACACACTGCGAATTTTGTGAACAGATTCATCTTTACCTCCGTCGGCTTGTGTCGACTCTGATATTTCCATCTTCATTGTGCATCGCGCCTCCGTCCTCCAGGCCGTTTACAACCCTGCGATTAGGTAAGGACTCTTTCAACTTCCGAGGAATCGGGCTTTAGCCATCCACGGGACACTCAATAAGATGAAATCGGCCATTCAGGCGAACCAAAATACAACCCTGACCCGCTATTCTCTTCCAATTCATGTTTCACCTGATCCTTCTATCGTCTGCTTCGTGGACCCTGGGTCCTTTCACCCGGGACGGTCTTATCAACCCAATCTTAGGCCCGAATCCGAAGGCCACGTTCAAGTGCCCGATGAGGAACACAAAAGTCCTCTGGGAACATGACCACGTGTTTAATCCTGCGGCTATAGCTCGAAACGGTGAGATATACGTCCTCTTTCGGGCCGAAGACAACAACGGTTCTGGAATAGGCGGTCACACTTCTCGAATCGGCCTTGCCGACAGCCTGGATGGCAGTCACTTCTCCAAGCTAAACGATCCGGTGCTCTTTCCCGGACGGGACTCGTCGAGCCGATATGAGACCCCTGGAGGTTGTGAAGATCCTCGAGTCGTTCAGGCACAGAATGGCATGTATGTGCTGACCTATACGGCATGGGATCGCAAGACGGCTAGATTAAGTGTTGCCACTTCGAAGGATCTTATCCACTGGAAAAAGCACGGCCCTGCATTCGCCAAGACAAGATTTCTGGACACCTGGTCCAAGTCAGGATCGATCGTAACCCGAATCGATCAGGGCAAACTGGTCGCCGCAAAGATCAGAGGCAAGTACTGGATGTTTTGGGGAGAAGGAACCTTGCACATGGCGACTTCGACGAATCTAACCGATTGGACGCCGCTTATCGATTCGGGAAACGAACTATTAGGCGTCCTAACGACACGCCCCGGGAAATTTGACAGCGACTTGGTCGAACCGGGTCCTCCAGCCATCCTGACCCCTCATGGAGTGGTCCTCATCTACAATGGCAAGAACGGGGACAAGAATGGTGATCCCTCCCTCGGAGTTGGCGCTTATGCGGCTGGCCAGGCTCTCTTTGACCGAAACCAACCAGACCGCCTAATCGACAGAACCTCGACGTACTTCTTCAAGCCAGAACTGCCAACCGAGAAAACCGGCCAATACAAAGCCGGCACCGTCTTTACGGAGGGCTTGGCACTGTTCAAAGGCAAGTGGTTCCTCTACTACGGCGCCGCTGATTCGTACGTCGGGGTAGCGGCATCCAAATAGGACGGCAGATCGTCTATCGCTCTAGTGGGTGACGGTCAAGGCGGCACTTTGTCCAGAATTTCCGTCGGATGCATAGATTTCGATCACCATTGTGCTTGTGACGATCTTGGTGGTGATGGCAAACAGCAGGTATGACGACGGTCGCTGGCACGCCGACGATGCTGGGCACGGCGCTTGATAGCGAAACCAGCCAACCGCTGGCGGGCGCCGCAGAAGCTAATATTACGGTTCCTGTTGAGCCGGAGCCTCCTGGTACGCTCGACGGAATAACGGACCAGGTCTCTATGATGTCGCTGGCAATCGTTAAAGGAGCACTCACCGCCGAATTGCCGTCCGTGGTATAAATCCCGGTTGTGAAGGATGTGCCAGTCGCCTTTGCCACGACTGCAAACGTCACACTGCTGGCCCCTGCCTCCTATACGGTTCCATCCGCTCCTATCGCTGGAGAACCAAAATAAGAGTTGTCTCCGGTCGAAATACTCCAATTGAGCAAGCCGTTCGAGCCGTCGGATTACCCTTGGCCCATGTTTTGCCAATACCTTTGAAGCATTGGCCATAGATATCCGGATTGATCGCCCGAAAGAGTCGTCAGTAATTTGCGCTTTGTCTTGGGGAACCTAGAGAAGTTCCCATGGTATGTGGAGATTGTCTCCCAGGCGTGAATCCCTGAGCATTTGCAGTTAGCGCAAGGACCGAAAGCAAATAGTAATTAGCAAGACGCACATGACTCACAGAAGCGTCGTCATGAGAAGCTCGCCATTTCCCAAATCCCCAAGAATTGGTCAAACAATATCATTTTGATCAGCTTTTTCTCGGTGTCTAAATGCCAAGACCGGGATCAATTCACTTTATACGAAGCTCGTTTACAGCAATTCATGCGCGATAAGAGATTCCACCGCTGAGGACCTGCCTACTTTCGTTTGAACACCATCACAACATCACGACCGGGCAATTTAAAGTCGGGAAGACTGAAATGACTGACCAACATGGAACTGCTCTTGACGTCTCCCGAATCGAGATCGACGGTCGTCACGTTGTATTCGGCATCGCTGATCGATAAGCCGGTGACGGCTCCGGTCACCGAAGACAAGCCAGCATTGGCGGTCAGGCGCAGCAGCATCCAATCCGATTCGCCGACGGCGATACCATTTGCCTGTGAACCTGCGTTTGTCACCGTGAAATCAGCAATTCTAACCCAATCGGCGCCGTGATTCTCGATCCGTAGATTAATTGGGCCGGCTGGGAACGGGACCACCAATGGGCCATCCGGAGCGTAGTTTTTGTCTTTCGGGATGTAAGTCGTCGATTTAACCAAGGAATCGTTAACGTAGATGTTGATCAAGGCGCCTGACTGGGCAACTTCAGCGATATTTAGAATCATCTTCCCTGCCTGTTTCGCCTTAAACTGAAGAGTGATGGGACCTGCCCCCATATCCTTGTGGTTGCCGTCCATGCTTTGGAAGTAACCAGGCAACTTGGCAAGTTTCTCGGGAGTCAAATCCTCGGCAAGATTGAAATGAGACCATTCCATATTCGCCCAACCGCCGCCAGGGCCAAATGTCAGATCGCCGCCTGCGGCGGTATTCACACGGATCTTGAGTTGCTTTGCGTTCGGATGCTTGGCAATCTCGCTTAGATGAATAACCTCAGCCGCATTCTTGAACTCGCCGTATAGCCCCATGGGCTCAACCTCATCCCAAGACCAAAACATCGCGGGGCCAGCTTGATTTGCGACGATCCCACCGTAAATCCCATCGCGTATTCCTGCTCTGATTGCGTTTTTCTCGGTGCTTGGGGGGCCAAATTCCCCGAAGAACGCCGGTTTGTCGGTGGGCAGATTTGCGCCCGCAACCGCGTTTAGCACGTTAGACGGATACGTATGCGGTTGGTAATAGTCCATCGACGCAAATAGCCCTTTGCGCTCGATCGCCGAACTCGTCGTGATCATGTGTCCGTATGGGTCGATTGAGCGAAGATAGTCGGCCATCTCTTTGTGCCATGCCTCGACATCAGCCCATCGATCTTCATAGCGGGCATCCACCCATTCGACTTCATTAAAGAGTTCCCAAGCGAGAATGCTCTGAGAAGCTCCATATCTCGCCACCGCATAGCGCAGCCACATTTTGGCTCGGCGCTTGGCCTCCGGATCGGTGAAGAAATCGCCTGCATCCTTGAGAAACCCTCCTTTTGCGGCGTTCCACGGATGGTCCGGCCAATTTGGATTGACTTTGGAACTGAAGGCGCCATGATTAAAAAGTACAAACTGGAATTCCACGCCGCTACGTTCACACTGATCGACCAGATCTTGCCAGGTGTCCAGCGCCTTTGCCCAAAGCTGTCCTTTGATTACTTTGGCATCTCCCTGCGGCCACCACGGGTTCTTCCCGTCCCAACTGCTTGCCCAGATCCGGCTCCATGTAATATCAGTCTTCCCCATTTTGGCGAGTTGCTCGACCATGGTGGGACCGGTCTCTCCCTGCCAACCTAGGTTGAACCCAATCGGGTAGTAGGGCGTTCCGTCGTCAAATCGGAATCGATTCTTGGCGACCGGATCCGGATGGACATACCCGTGCTCAAATGGCCTCCTCACATCGAGAAGTCCTTCCTGCGGCAGTTCAAGCATTTTCTTCCCGTTCCGCAAGAGCACTGCCTTATACAGTCCCTTTAAGGGCGTAACCAAAACTGCTTTATAGCCGCTCACCCCGTCGTAATAGGCAATTCGCTCAATCGGTGGACCGGATGGCCCCGTAAACTGTACTCGCACGTCGTTTTGGTCTGGGTCGTAGGGATTTCCTCCAAATTGGACCTGAAAGGTCGCAGTCGCCGGACCAAACCAACTTTTCGTGTCGACTTGAGCATGTACCAAGGCCGTGAGCAACATCGCAGTCACAAACATGCCCCTAATTTATCCTCTTTCGGTTGGGAGATGGGCAACAGTTTCTCGGTTGCCCAGTCGGCTAGGATTGGACTCGAACTTTGATCGGAGTCGCGTTTTCGACTTTCTGCCACTTCCCGGTCAGCGCATGGAGAAAATGGCCACCTTGACCCGAATGTCCGACAAGCATAATTCGATGTCCGGAATACGTCGCCTTAAATTCGACGACAGAAGCCTCAACCTGAGCTAGACCGGAGTTATAGTCGGATGCAATCGGATACCGGTCGTGACCGGGTACCAATACGAAAAGATCGGCAACGTCTTTCGGCAGAGCGATTCTGGAACCATATGAAAATCGTGTCGCCACCGCATTCTTCGGACGGTGTCCTGTACAACATTCATAGAGCAACGGCCAAATCGTAGCATGCTGGTGGGTCGCCCGCAAATACGGCGCGATGGTGTAGAGAACCCGAGGCGAAGGCGAAGCGAGGATCGTATCGAAAGGTCGCTCCGATTGCAGTTTCGAGGTCAACTCGTCCACTTCTCGCTGCCCCCTATCCGAAAAGGCATTCAGTGTTTTTGAATTGTAGTGACCGGTCGCATTGGCAACAGTCTCGCCATGCCGAACAAACATCAGATCGGTGGGACGAGATAGGGACACAACAAACGCAATCGCCAAAAGCACTTGCGGAGGGTACCCCTGTACGCCGCCAGGCATCTAGTCACGACAACTTCTTGCCCCGAACGCCGGGAACATCGGAGAACAGAAATGGCGACTATGCCGGATGTCCAAGGCGGCGAACGGCAAATTTGCGCACGACGGACTCAGTCACAGGTAATGGAGACTCGGCAATGTGGTGTTGCGCTAAGGAATTAGGAAGGAGCTCAGAGCAACACCTTTCCCCAATCTACGATTCCACTCTCGCATAACCCATTTTCTAGGCTCGATTGACCAAGACTCCTATATACTGTATGTTATATACATCCATATCGGAGGCATGTTTGGCATTTAAGAAGGATTTATCGACTTTGGTTCTTGGAGTACTGCAAGACGACGGTTTGCACGGTTATGAGATCGCCAAACGTATCCGAGAGGTGAGCGTGAAATCGCTTCAAGTCGCTGAGGGTCGGCTCTATCCGGCTCTCCACAAACTTGAGTTGGAAGGTCTTATCCAAGCCGAGTGGATCCCGCAAGAGGGTCGGCCCCCACGAAAGGTCTATTCGCTTACCGACGAAGGCAGATCCGAGCTTGCCAAACAACGAAGCGAGTGGCGAGCCTTCGCCGACAGTGTCGACGCAATCCTGAATCCCGGACAGCCCGGCCGAATGTCGATGGGGCGGATGAATGTTGGGTTGGCGGGAGTGCCGAGGCATTGGGCTTGGGAAACGTTCCAAGAAGCTGGCAGGCTTTTGTCTGCAGGAGCGACGGTCTGCCCATCAATTCTCCGGAGGTCAAGGCATGGGTAAATACGCGTCATGGCTCATTACGGAAATTGAGTTCCAAATGGAGAATCGGCTCTCCGAGGAATCTCGGCAAGCCCTGTTGGATGAAGTTACGTCGCATTTGGACGCAGCGATAAGAGCTCGGTTGGAACTCGGCATGGAGCCGATACAAGCGGAGCGGGAGGCAGTGGAGCTTTTTGGCCGGCCCGAAGCCTATGTCAACGAGCTTCTGGCCATTCATGAGGGAGCTTCCCCTTCGTCTGCGGTCAAGTGGTTCTGGCTGGCAGGCGACCGCCGGACAATCTTAACGCTCTGGCTCGGCAGCATCTGTGCGACTGGCACGACATTCCTAGAGCATGGGAACTTGCACTCTCCCTTCCTCCTGCTTGTCGGAGTGGGAACCGCATGGTTTCTTGGCAAATATAGCTATCGGACGCGACGACTTCAACTGCTTCCCATTGCAATCTCGACGCTTGGGATTTACAGCGTTTGGAGTGCCGTGACAATGCTCATGTGGGGCTATCCAAGTCTCGACACGGCATTCGATCTGATCTACCACACTGCCTTCGTCATACCTCTCTTCTTTGCCTTTGCAGCTGCCATCAACATTTTGTGTGGAGGTATCGGCTGGTTGAATTGCCAACCCGAATTCAAACGACTACGCGAGAGGATTAGATGAAAGACCTATTCGACCAGAACGGACGTCGCGTAGCATGGCTACTCACGGAGTTGGAGCACCAAACTGAGAATCGGCTGTCTGACGAGACCAGACACGAACTTATTGCCGAGGTTTCGGCTCATTTGGATTCGGCCATTCGAGCTCGACTCGAGCTGGGGATGGCGCCCATCGACGCCGAACGAGAGGCCGTCGAGCTTTTCGGCCATCCCAAAACCTATGTGGACGAGTTGTTGGCTATCCACGAGTCGGCAGAGACGGCGCCGACCCGACCGTGGCAGTGGGTTCGTGGCGACCGAGCTACCTTGGCAAGCTTTTGGGGAGCGATGCTCTTCGTCAGCTCCTTTTTACTGTCTCAGGGAGCGATTCTCTCCCACGAATCGGCATGCTTGGTTCTCTTAGCGTTTGCTTGTCTCCTTGCTTTTTTTAGCTTCAGGGCGCGCCGTATCCAACTCTTTCCCATTGCGTTGGCCGCCATGGGAGGATATGTCACCCTAGTACTTGCGATCACGCTCTCATGGACGACGTTTGTCGCAAATGACTATCCTTACGGCGTACCTAAATGGAAGGCGAGCGAAGTGTTGGCCCAAGATCGTTCGATCTTGGAGGAGATCAAGCAACCGATGGCCAAGCTGCAGCACGGCCTATCGCTTCACGTTGGTAAAGTATCCAGCCGTAAGATCGCAGGCATGTCTCCAGCCGATAAAGCCCTATTTTTCTCTTCTCCCACCCTTACATCTAAGAGTCTTAGCATGTATGGCGAATTAAGCAGAGCGCAACCGGAAATCTCGCAGATTTTATATGTTCCAGCAAGCAATGGGGAGGAGGCCTCCGGCATTTGGCGAACGACTGGCAAACAGGCGTATTCGGAGCTTAAAAGGTCTCAAGCAGAATGCAACTTGCAGATTTCGGGAATCCTGGGGACTCAAAATCAATCGGGGGCCAAGAACTTTCTTCAGAACATCTGGAGCTACCGAACTGCTCTCCCATTGTTTCTGACATTCGGATTACTGGTTAATGCGCTTGCGGGAGGTCTCGGCTGGATCATTGCCTTCCCGGGTCGGCGCCGCAGCGAGGCGCGTGCCAAGGCTTCTCTTTAGCAAGGGAAAGCAGGTCTACGGGGTTGCATGTGCCTGCATCGACTCGCAATGCTTCGCAGCAATCAATAAAGTGCCGCCTAAACGATAAGATTTCCGATTAGGTCGTCATGACCGAAATAGAAATGCTGTGAATAGCGACCCGGCTTAAGCCAAATAAGCGCGGTCGGCAAGCCACGTAGTACGAAGCTGGCAACGCATTGGCCAGTCTCAGGGGTGAGGGCGAGCCCATCCTTCTGTGTAATCATCAAGTGAAGAAGATCTTCCTCGCCTTCGAACTGATAGTGGTAATCGCCAAGTACTCCCGAATATTCGTTTTCCTCTAGCCCGACCGAGACGAGAGCAAATTGGTCGCTCGGTCGAGCGATATTTCGATCAAACGGCGGAAGTTTGATCGTCCGGTTTTCATTGACGCATTCCAAGATTCGCCGCATGACCGAATCACGTCGTTCCTGTTCGGCACAAGTCGGCTCAATCAAGGTGCGGGATGACATACTCCCATTTTGACGGCAATCGACCCGTCAAAAATCGGTCCACCACTTAATTGATCGGCTGAAATCGGGTGGCTTCAAATTGGGCTTTCTTTTGACTTCGCTCTCGATGACTCTCCACCACTTCCAAGTCAATCTCCTGCCTGATTTTGCGGACGATTTCGAATAACTCGTGGCACCAAGGCCCTAATCGAACCATCTTGTATTGTTCTCCCGTCTCGGAACTATTTTCCCAAACGAGGACAAGTTGGTCTCGAAACGTTATCTGCCGACCGTAAGAGAACCAGTCGACCCGGTCCAATCTTCGAACCTTAATGACGAAGTCGCCTAACTTGGAATCCGACCAATCGAGGCTCCGCGTATCCGCGCACCGTGTCTCCGGAATATGTGAAGTCAAAGACATGATCAGTTCGGCCAACTTCACATGACGGCGATCCCTCGGATCAAAAACCGTCACTTGGCACAGAATCTTCTTCGCCTCTTCGATCTCCGAATATACGGCATTCGAATATCGCTGAACCGCTTCAACCCCTGGATCCACCTTTTCTTTTCTGAACCATCCCATGACACGATAATTCTAGGTTGGTTTTCGTGGTTAATAACGGTATCGCAATCAAATTCACCCAAAAAGGGGACAGGTGTGGTCGAAGTTACCAGGGACTTTTGGCGGAGCGGGTGGGATTCGAACCCACGATCCGGTTCAACACCGGATACGCGATTTCCAGTCGCGCTCCTTCGACCACTCGGACACCACTCCGCGACGCACGTATTATGGCAGACCCGGACCACAACTAGGGTGTGGGCACGCATTTGTTCTTTGCTGGCGTGCTTTTTAGCCGCCTGCTCCCCCGCCGACCAACGTCTCGAACGAAAAGGAGGTAGTAGACTTGGCAAAAACGTTCTAGGTCGCCTTAGCCGATGAGCGAGGCGCCGAGTTCGATCAGGGATCGATAGTTCGGGAAGCGATCGGAGACGGATACTTTCCGACCGGTCTTGAGAGCCATTCGGGCAATCCGCTCCATGTTTCCACCCTCAGTCACCTGCACGAATGCGAGTCGCTTGGATAGGCATCCCACCAGCCGGTCCCTAACTTGGTTGTTAACCCCGACAAATCCCGCGTCCGGTCGGAATGGGCTGACTACCAGGTCGGTTCCAGGGTCAAACTTCTCCCGCCATAGGGTGGACTCGTGCATCTTGTCGTCTTGCAACTCAGGCCCGAGCGCCGTGTACAAGCCGCGGTCGAGGCACAGGATTCGGGGTGAACCCCAACGAAGGGGCACAATGGCCGAGCGACGGTATTCCGGCCGATCGTGTCCGGAGACCAGCACTTCCGAACGAAGGACTCCTTCTTCGGCGAGCTTTTCGATAAGGTCCAAATCCGCGGGGCGAGAGTTTCTGGAGCTCAGGACACAGAATGTGTCTGCTTCCAACAACTTCGTATTCCCGTAGAGGAACAGAATTCCTGGCGGATCGGAATCCATCTGCTCTACGAGGAACGGGTAATGCGCGTCTGCTGCGGAGATCAGAGTGACGCCGAGTGCGGAGAGCCTCTTTTCAACCGTCAAGGTGTAGCGCACACGTGCTTCCGGCGCCTCCGAGAGCGCTTTCGCGGCTTTGGCGTTAAGCCGATACTCCTCGCGCAGTGCCTCCGGGGACAGTGCCAAGAATTCCTCGGAAGTGCGTCCAAGAAGGTCGTTTCGAGCGAGAATCCGAGTGACAGACCGTCCGCCGATGCCCGGCGTCATTGCAAGCAAAAGGGCGAAGGAGCGACGCGGAAGGCTCATCCCTTTCCCGCCAAAATGCGCGCTGCGCCCAATAGAACGCCGACGGCGCGATCTCCGGAGCGATTCATCTCCTCCACGACTTCGTTGTGGCTTAACGGGGCATCGGATATTCCAGCTGCCAAATTGGTGACGATTGCCAGGCATCCGTAGTCGATGTTTGCCTCCCGCATGAGCACGGCCTCTGTCGAAGCCGTCATTCCTACCAAGTCTGCTTGAAACTTCTTATACAAATCGATCTCGCCCGGCGTCTCGTAGCGAGGACCGTTGCCGCAGAGGTACAGCCCTTTGGGTTGCACGACTTCTCCCAAACTCTCAGCCGACTTTAAGATCGCTGCGCGCGAACGTGTCCCGAATGGCTCGCTAAAATCGCGATGAACGACATCCTTATCGAATAACGTCAGGTTTCTGGCCGAAAAGTCTAAGAAATCCGAGCAAGCCACCAGGGTTCCAGCTGGCCATTCAGGGCGAAGACTGCCGACCGCAGCCGTTGAAAGGCAGGCGGAAACCCCAATTTGCTTCATTCCGAGAGCCATTGCCCGGTAATTGACTTTGTGAGGCGGAACCTTATGTCCTGCAGAATGCCGCCCAATTAGATACAGGTTCAGGCCTTCAATCTGCACATATCGACCACGCAATACCCCGTATGCGGTTGGAACGTACAGGGGCTTGCCCCCAAACGCGAGCAGCCGGTCGCCAATTCCGGTCCCCCCAATTATTCCAACGTCAGCCCGCATAACGGAGTGGATTATAGCGCCTCACCTCTACAGTGGACATGCACCCGGCACCGTGCAACCTGAGATTGAAACAGGGCCCGGCTCGAAAACTCCAGTAAAGAAGCGAGCATGATAAGGTCGAATCAGATTGACGAATCTCTGCTTCAATGGAGCTTGAAGCTGAGATTTAAGTTGGCGATCGACGGTTACCGTTTCGTTTTAACCCGAATCACGGTGACCGAATACGCCGGGAAGGTCCGTGTGAAGCTCTTCCCCACCGACTCGATCTTGATTTCGTGCGGAAAGACTTTTTTCGGTTCGGCCACCGTGTTTTGATCATCGGGTTTGCCGGTTAATTCCCATCCGATAGCCGTAGGCGCGACATCCGGTACTCCATTCAGGTCGACTTGGGCAGGCAATTCCGTTCCCGAAACATTGACGATCTTGAGGATGATTTCGCCTGAAGAACTAACTCGACTGGCCCCCGCGTACAAGGCAGTGGCTGTCGGATGAGGGGTCTCGGTTACTTCCGTGATGAGTTTGTCATCCAGGTAGCATTTCACATCCGATCCATGGACGTCGATCTTAACGTCGTACCAGCGCCCTGTTTCAATGGTTGTCGGAGTTGAATCTCCTATTTCTTCAGCGGCGCCCGCGTCGTGGCGTTGGATTGCAGATCGCGTGTTGCCCCAACCTCCGACGTTCCATTGCCAATAATCCTGCGCATTTTCCGCATGGAAAAGAATGAGAAATCCCTCCTGACCACCGACCTTGCGCGCCTTGAGGCGATACGTATAGTCCGTCCAATTCGGATCTCCGACCGTGGCATGGGTATCCTCGCGATCGCTGCTTTGCCGAAGCCTGCCGTCTTCGACCCGCCAAGTTCCCCTTCTTAAGGACCAGTCGTCGGCGCCGGATGAAAAGTCCTTCTTGTAGACGGTCGTTCCGTCATGAGTGACCTCGATATCCTTATATTCGGAGTCCGTCCGCCACGTGCCTACGCCGATCGCACCGTGCGGCACAAATGGCTTTGCCGGCCCATCCGAGGCGACCGAGACGCTAACCGGCAAGGATGTGTCACCCGTGTTCTTACCAAACATGGACTGTACATAGAAGGATGGAGATCCAAAGCTGCTTATGGCATCATAACCGATGAGGTTCGTTGGCCACTGGGCGGCTCGAGGATTGACGTTCACAAGGAGCGGAGCATAGGCTTCCATCACCACCACATCCGAGTTTCGCTCCATTCCAATCATCCAGGCGGCGTCACCCAATGCGGCTTGATGGGTTGGAGTAGGCCGGCCCTCGATGGACGCCCATTCGCCGACAAAAATCTTCGGCCCCTTTCGATCGTACTTGTCGTAGTGTCCTGAGTCACGCTCCATTTCCGCGGCCGATCGGTAGTAGTGATCATCGATGACATCCGGCTTGCGAGATCGAATCGGCGCGGTCGCGATGATCTGCAGGTTTGGATACTTGGCCTTTATCGCGTCGTTAAACTGGGCATATCGACCGTCATAGCTGCCGGACCGGTCGAAAGTGTCTTCATTCCCTATTTCGACATAAGTTAGTGGGAACGGCTTTGGATGGCCGTCTTGCGCCCTTTTCGCTCCCCATTTCGTGCTCGTGCTTCCAATGGTGTATTCAATTTCATCCAGGGCATCCTGAACGAACGGTTCCAGTTTGGGACCCGGATCGATGTGGGCGCCTCTGAGCGAGTAGCCGGCAAACACCGCGAGAACCGGCTTCATGCGCAGGTCTTCGCACCATTCGAGGAACTCTAAGAGCCCCAGACCATCGGATGATCGGTAGCCCCATGGCCCTTGGTGCCCCTGCCGGTCTGCTACGTTTCCGATGGTCGCCTTCCAATCGAACCGTTCGGCAATCGTGTTCCCCTCAAGGTAGTTTCCACCAGGCAATCGAAGAAAGCTCGGCTTCATTTCGGCCAGTCTTTCCATGAGGTCGACTCGATTTCCGTTGGTCCTTTTTTTGTATGTGGGCGGAAAGAGCGAGACTGATTTGAACCAGATCGTTCCGGCGGAGTGAGTCGAGATAACGAATCTACTTTCTTTTGAGGCTTCTACTTTGCCTGTTTTGAGGGTGACTGAATATTGATGCCAGTAGTCGGCAAGTCCGGAAATTTTGGCTTGAGCTTGGAGGGTCGCGCCGTCATTAGTTTCGATATCGATTGTCAAAGGACCTTTAAGTCCTGCAGATGCCTTGGCATAAAAGGTGGCTTTGTAGGTTGTATTCGGCCAAACTGGGATTCCCCAGTAGCCTTCGTTGGCTACTCCCACCCGATCCGCCACGGACGCGTTTGCGATGTCCAGCTTCAAGCAGGTCCATCCGTTTGCCGGATCGGTGTCCAAGGAGATCTGTCCGGATCCTGCGCCTGAGGCGACGGTGGTCCAGTGAATAGGACGAGTTGGGTTGTCCTTTAGGCCCCGGTTTTGAATCAGCTCTGCATAGAGCCCACCATCATAGGCATGATTAATCTCTTCCGTCATCAACCCATAGAAGGTGGGACTGATCTTTGGTCCCGGCTGATCTGCATGCACTTTGATTTGGCTGAGGCCCTGGGCAAATGCCGTCGGTATCAGAAGAGCAAGTAAACCGTTTAAGAACATGTTTCTGACGTGCGCAGGAGGTAGAGGCATATAGTTATCACAGAATACACCTGTCGCACGATTAAACAAATAGGATTGTAAGGAATGTCATGGAAGGGCCTCCCTCAGACAGTCCGGCAAAAAATTCTTCGATTCGGAAAATCGAGAAAGGTTAAGCGGTGATCGACTTAGAAACCATTGCGTCCTGTGAGAACCAAATAGGTTCACGTCTAGGCGGATGAGATGCGCCAACTCAGGATTCAGATCCGCGGATATTCCAACTCAGCTTGGGCTTTGAAATCGCTTCTGTCACTGTGCCCAGAGCAGTTTGTGTCGGTACGATTCCGAGTTCCAGGGTTGACGAATGCTTATGGGTATGTCGCCATGTCCACGCGAGAAAAACTGCAATACGCCAAACGACTGGAAACATGGCGAGAGACCTAACGGTTCGGGGCTGATGGTGTGGAGATTTCCATTGGAGTCCGACGAACGACAATGCGATAAGCGCAGTGATCGGCGCATCTGCCAGAGTGGACGTACTAATTCGATCAAGTCTGTGTCCGAAGCTAGGACAAAAAACCGACACGCAGATCCCGCCAGAGAAGGCTTTTCGGGAAATGTGGGTGCGAGGCACAGCATGGTGCATCAAGTGCGGTCCCAAGCCAGTTTTCCAGCGATCTGCTTCGGCCCCTTCGACCACGAAATATTCTGGCCCGACGAGGTTGGGGCCGCAAAAAACGAAGAAATTTGGCGTATAATCTCTTACAGGACGCGACCTAAAAATCGCTCCATTTCCGAGGCCCATCGCTTTTTTGCGGGGGCTTTCGTGTTTTTTGGATATGATTATTCGCACCCGCGAGTTTTGCGGCACGGGAAGATCCTGGGAAAGGGACACCGCTGGAAAGTGAAGAACATATACCTAGTGTATTTGGATGAGTTCGGGCACGTGGGACCTTACGTCTCAAGAACACATCCTCACCACAACACGTCCCCTGTCTTCGGGTTTGGAGGGCTAGTGTTCCAGCGGACCAGATACGAAGCTTCTCAACCTGGTTTTATAAGCTAAAATGCAACTTACTGTCCTTTGAGATTGAACGGGCAGGCGTACCAGCTTTTCAGTGGGAAAAGAAGGGAGCTGCGCTCTATACGACGACTAACGTTGCGCGATACAAGGAACTGCGGCGAGCGACCTTTCGCTTGTTAAACAAGATTCGCTCGATTGGAGGCTACGTTTTCTATGTTGGCATGGAGAAGAGCGCCGACCCCACGAGCCACAAGCCGAACAACATGTCCTTCGCGGTTTTGAAAGAGGCGATCAGGCGCCTAGACCAATTTTGTTCAGAGGAGGACGCGGGTTTCCTGGTATTCCTAGATCACCGACCAGAAAGGGTCCTTCGAGAGGCGGTTGTCGAGGTTACGCAGCGCGAGATGTACGGACCGCATTCGAAGTGGACACTGCTGGAAGCACCAACGCAGGTCGAGAGTCATCTTTACCAGACAATGCAGTGTGCTGACTGGATTTGCGGCCTGATTGGCAGACTTGAAGCGCACAGATGTAGGCAGGAAGAATTCGAAGACATGGAGTGGAGCGAAAGGTATTTTGGCCAGCGAATGAAGATGTCGAGTGTGCGTAGCGGTGTCAGGAAACAAGACAATATGGTTTCGGACAAGATGGCCGATGAAGTGGATGCCGACCAAGAATTTGAAGTGCAAGTCGAATCCTCGGACCTGCCAACCCCTGTGAAGTGCGTGCCTTAGCTCTGACGCCACGTGTCGAGCCCCTACTTGCCTCTGGAAACGGCTACCTACCCATGACGCCATTACGTTGCATGTGGACACGGCGATATGCCCATACGAATGCTTTCGAATAAGTAGACATATGTATAGTATAATGTCTTGACGGTGAGCTACTTTCTTTGGGTCGAGATTGAGGGGTTCTATGTCGAACACTACGATATCAGGGAGCAGCCTTTAATTGTGGAGCGCGAGAAGGTTGTCTTGGATGCCAATGCTTTGGCACGGCAGAGGGGGGTGCGTCTGGGGATGGAGGTGCGCCAAGCAAAGGCGGTGGTGTCGGAATGCGTGGTCCAAAACTGGGAGCCGGAGCTATACCAACCCCGCCGCAACGCCTGGTTGGACGTCTGCACCAACTTCACAGGGGTCATCGAACCGATCGATCAGCATATCGCGGCGCTTGACCTCTCCGGGCATCCCAATCCGCTCGATGTCACCGAGCAGATTGTTCGAGATCTGGTCAGCAAAACAAAGCTCAACGTCCATTACGGAGCAGCGCCCTCAGTGTGGATCGCAAAGCTGGCAGCGGATCGAGAGGATCTCGGGCGCGCCATCGCATCTCCTACTCAATTTCTGTCCAAGCTTCCGGTCGCCGATCTGCTCCCTGCCAGTGAAGAGTCTCGAAATCGGCTGACATTCCTCGGCTACCGCACGATCGGGGAAATAGCCAACCTTCCATTGTCCACCCTACAGGGTCAGTTTGGAGAAGAAGCGCTAATCATCCTGGCCGCCGCTCAAGGCCGGCACTTCCAACCTGTTCATGCGCTCTATCCGCTGGACTCACTGCACGAATGCCTCATCTTCGATGGAGCAGTCGAGGTGTGGGAGGCGGTAGACGAAGGGCTTCGGAGCCTTGCAGACCGCATCGGCCGACGCTTGACGGAAAAGAATATGCAGGGATCAAAACTTACGATCAAAATAGATATGGAGGAGCGTACTCTAACCAAAGAACGTCGCTTCACCAAACCGATCCACAACCCCCTGACCGCGTTGATCGCCTTGAGATTGCTCATCCAAGAGGCTCCTAAGAACGTTTCTACTCCGCACAATGTTCTTCGACACGATGAGTGCAACGAATTCCACCGCGAACATGGAGCAGATGCTTTGTTCCATACCAACTCGCGACTGGAGGCCATCACTCCTAAAAAGCACCCTCTCTCCCAGGTACTACCTGGGCAAGAACCATCCTACAACCCTCTCCAATTCGGATCACCATACTCCCCGCTCGACGATGTTTCTCCTGGGTCAAACCCACCGGATCTGCAAAGTGCAGGTGCATTGAATGCGCCCGTCGTAGGCATTCATATCTCGCTGACCGATCTGGAAAAGACTCGTTACCGGCAACAAGAATTAGAGGGGTTTTCTCTGCGCAGCAAACGCCCTGAGGTCGCTTCGGCGATCAGTTATGTACGGACGGTGTTCGGCGACAACTCGGTAAAACTGGGTAGCCAGATCGAACTCCCCCGGAGAGTGCGTGTCTTGAAGGAGTGGCAAAATGCCACCGGCTGGCGATGAAACGCTCGCGCTATGGCGCGAAGCGGGAGAATGGTGGGCCGAACAGCCTCCGAGAGAGGTGCATCGGTTCATTGACGCAAAGGGCATCCGCCGAGAAGTCGCCCGATCTCTGCAACCCCTAAGCGATCAAACGACTGGGGTAGACCAGCAAGTCCGCCAAATCAGCCAAGCGCGCAGAGTGAGTCATGACAAAGTCGCTCTGGCCTGCGGTATGGTGCACACCCCCGAGTTAACCAAGTTCGTACCCACTCCGCAAAACACCCCCTACGCCACTCTGCACACCCTAAGTGGATATGCCTTCGGTCGCAGCGCCATGATCGCGGCGACCATTCCGGCCCTCGTTGCGGCACGTGGAAGCTGTGCGGCGCTTCTTGCCGACCCTTTCTCACTCACCGGCGCGGCCGAATTCACCCAAACTGCCGACCAGGTGGGCGTAAAACCCCTCATTGGAGCGACTTTTGAAATGGCTGAGGGGGGAGAAATCGTTTTGGTCGCCCGGAGCCGGATTGGGTTCCGTTCCCTCTCACGACTGATTACGGAATGCCACCTCGATGAGCCTCGCTTATTCCCCCTCTGTACCTGGGAACGTCTGGAGCGGCATAGCGAGGAGTTGCTTTGCCTCACTGGGGGCGAAAGCGGTCCGGTCAATCGAGCCTTGATTCGTGGAGAAGCTCTGAACGCCCGCCAATGGCTTGACCGCTTATCCGGCCTCTACGGCCGGGAAAACCTGTTTGTCCAGATTGAACGCACCGACCTGCCATGGCAGATCACGGTAAACCGCCGCTTGCTCGACCTTGCTGATGAGATGCATCTGTTACCGGTTGCCGGCGGCCCCATCACCCACGCCCGTCCGGCCCAATTCCCCGCTCAGGATATGCTTGGATGCATCGAGACGCTGTGTCTTATCGATGAGGTTCAAGGTCGAAAGCCACGGCGCCATCCTTCGCAACCCCAAATTCAACACCTGCCCTGGCGTGGTCTGAATGCGGAACGCTTCCTTCGAAACGCCGATGAGATGTGGGGGCGATACGGCGATCGTCCAGAGTTGATTTCCAACACCATGCGAATCGCGGAGAGATGCGATCGGAATGTCCTACCCATCCACGCCGATCTGCCCAAGTTTTGCGAGGATGAAAACGGCGCCTTTAGAGAACTCACCCTTGAGGGCGCCCGACGACGATATCGCCAGTTTGGCCGCGAACTACATGCCCGGCTCGATATGGAGATGGAGAGGATCGTACGTCTTGGATATGCAGGCCACTTCCTGATCGCCTGGGATATGTGCCGGTGGGCCCGAGAGCAAGGGATTCTATTCAGCGGACGAGGATCGGTGGTGGACTCGGTAGTGGCGTATTGCTTGGGTTGCACTCGTATCGATGCATTCCAACACGACCTCTTTTTCGATCGATTCCTCCCTGCCGACGGCAGTAAGAGACCCGATATCGACATCGATTTTGAGGCGAGGCGACGCGACGATGTTCGCCTCTATCTCGCGGGGAAATATGGGGACCGCCATGTCGCGACGGTGGCCGCCATCGGCACTTACGGCACAAGAGGAATCGTTCGCGAGGTTGGAAAGGTGTTAGGGATTCCGCCTGAAAATCTGGCTTACCTATCCAAGCGCTTACACGGGAGCGTCTCAGCCCATCGACTGGAGCAAGAGATCGATCTTAAGCCCGAATTGCGGGATAGCGGTATTCCACGCGAACGTTTTCGGTGGGTCTTCCAGCTTGCTCGCGAGTTGATGGATGTTCCCCGCAATATGCGTGCCCACTCCTCCGGGGTTGTGATATCGAGCGAGCCGATCGCCGACATCGTGCCGGTCATGTACTCGGGCGTCGAGGATATCCGGATCATCCAATGGGATAAGCGGAGCGCCAAGCGCTGCTTCGATAAGTTCGACGTGCTCTGTCTTCGGGGCAACGACGTCCTCTCCGACACCCAGCGGCGAACGCGAGAGCAGGTTGAGGGGTTCAGCGTCGAGAACCTGCCTTTGGATGATCCGGAAACCTATCGCGCGATGCGCGCCGGGCAATTGATTGGAATCCCACAATCGGCGTCGCCCGCCATGCGCCAGGCCCACATCCGGCTACGAACCGAGAACTTTAAAGACGCAGGAATCGTACAGGCTGCGATTCGACCGGGAGTCGGGGGCGCCGTCAAGATCAACGAATTCATCGCCCGAAGGCGCGGTAAGCCTTTTACTTTTTCCCATCCCGAATTGAAGAGGATCCTAGGTCCAACTCATGGCATCGTTGTTTTCCAGGAACAGATCGATCAACTCCTTCAAACCTTCGGAGGATACACCTCAGACGAGGCAGAAGAGATTCGAGAAGCGGTTCATAAGAGAAGACGCGAAGATTACGTGCAAAACATCCGAGAGAACGTGATCGGAAACATCGTCAACAACGGTTTCACCCCGGAAGTAGCGAAAGAAGTCTATGAACTGGTCGCGGTATTTCAGGGATATGGCTTTGCAGAAGGTCACGCACTGGCATTCGCCGAAATTTCAATTCGTTCCATCTGGTGTCAGCAAAACTATCCCGCCGAGTATTTTGCCGCGATGCTGGATGCCCAACCCGCCGGCTATTACGGACCATGCACCCTTGTCAACGAGGCACGCATCCGAGGTGTCAAGATATTGCCCCCCAATATCAACCGGAGCAACTTGACGTTTGGAGTTGAAAACGTCCTCTCTCACGAAGATCCCAAACTCATCGTGCCCAATGGGGGGATTCGGATCTCACTCCAGCAGATTAGCGGACTGTCCAAAGATACGTGTGAACGGACCGTTCTGGCGCGTAGCGAGGGCCTGTTTGTCTCCATGTTCGACTATGTGGCTCGAGTAAAGCCTGATCGAGACGAGTTAGAACGGCTCATTCTATGTGGATGCTTCGACACTCTCGAGCGTAACCGTCGAACCCTTTTGTGGGCGATCCCCAGTGCCATCGAATATGGCGATTTGGTCGAAGCCACTCGAACTGCATTGCCTTTGCTGCCCAACGAGCCTCCTCTACCTACCGCGGTGGATGGATTCTCCAAAAAAGAAGAGGTGCTGTATGAGCGCTCTATCCTCGACTTGGACGTCGAGGCCCACCTTATGGGGTATGAGCGAGATCGTGTCGTCGCTAAAGGAGGGCTCACTGCCGCAGAGGCAAGTGTCCTCTCGAACAATACCAAGGCATTCGCGGTCGGCAATCCGATTCGTCTCCGATTTCCCCCAACCGCCAGTGGCAAACGGGTGATGTTTTTCGATCTGGAGGATGAGACTGGCCTACTAAACGTAACCTGCTTCGACGACACTTATCAGCGATATGGACATACCGTAATATGCAGCCCTTACGTAACAGTCAGGGGCGTCGCTCAGAACCGTGACGGTCACATCGCTTTCCTCGCACAAGGAATCTATCCGTTCAAGCCATCGATCCATGACAATGTCACGACCACAGAAACGCTGCCGATAGTCACGGCCGATTTTTTGGTTGGGTAGCAGTGAACTTTCCCCCAATTTCAAACTTTCCTGCGCCTAGTTGCAGGGCTGTTCCGTCCTGAATCCCAAAAGGAGTTCGACGAGCGATGGCAGACAGCTTTGGGAATCTCTGGGAATACAATTTTTGCCGCGTAATAGTGGTAGACGTATCGGACGACTATAGGCTCATGCAGCCTCCGATGCCCTCGGACTACTATCCCGTCCTCAAGGAAGTCTGGCTTCCCAGGTTCAGGCTGTCAAAAAAGCTCTCGAAAGAAAGCCTGGTAAATGGCTACCTCTACGACTGGCACGAAACACCGGACTTCGAATGCGGCTCGTGGTATGTCGGCGTGGTTGAAGAAACTCTAACCAAGGTCCCCAAAGAGTATCTCCCTCAAAGCGCAAACGTCTAAAGCGCCTTAGAAGTCGCTGCCCGAACACTCAATGTGCGAAGCAGTGGGTTGATGCCACGAAGCGCATCGGGAACGATCTATTGAACTCGGTTCACTGCTGAGTCGTCCGTTCATGAACACGGTCGTGAACGAACCTAAACCGAAAAACGAAAACCGTTTTAGAAAAGCCGCTATCCCTCAATGCGGACCACACCAAGGGTTTCCGATCACAGAATTACCAGCAAACGCGGCCAACATGCAAACCAAATTGCTTCATTGACTGGAGAAAAACCAGCCGAATTAGCTATTCCTTTCTTCCGTACTGGTCGGCAACTGCTCGACGAACCATCGATTCAACGATCTCGTCGCTAGACGGGTTGTAGAGCCCTGCCGCGATCTGCGCCTTAAGCTCCTCGATCATGTCTTGTCGGTCTTGCATTCCCATGATATCGGCCGTCAAAGCTTTGACCATTATCTTATCCTGCTGCCGAACATTTTCCTTTCCAACTTTCTCGATCTCCTCAACGATCGACTGTCCCGGACCACTAATGATTCTCTTTACTTCAGCGTCTGAAATCCGCATTTTCCTCTCCAGCGTATTCAGACAGGCATCCCGGCTATCTTATTCTTAAGATCCTAGGCTTTGCGTGGTAAGGGTCTCCCCTATCGTGCCATTTTCTGTCTTGATCCCCAACCACTTGTCGGGAAGCAATAATCATATTGGCTACAAGCCGAATATCTTTATACCTCGGCGCTACAAATTTGAAAATTATGGATTTGGAGATCTCGCCTGGCCCAACTGGAAAGCCCTGCCGAAGGTGAACCGCCCACCCATACTCAAGATCGCAACCGACGTTAAGCCATTCCAATGACGGATATCGGTTCCATACCGCAAAGCGATAGTAAACTTGGATGCAGATAGGAGGCAACGATGCCAAGGTATGTAAGTCTAGGAGAAATCCCGCATAAACACCACACCCAGTTCCGCAAGCCGGATGGCGGGCTATACACCGAGCAGCTATTCAGCACGCGTGGTTTCAGTGGGCCAATGTCGACCCTCTACCACGTCCATCAGCCCACCGAAGTATTGGGTTTTGAAGACCGAGGTTCCGTCGCGCCAACCTATCTTGAAGACGAGCCGCTGAGACACCGTCACCTCAAAACGAAGCTTCTAAAGCCTCAGGGCGATGCGATCAGCGGTCGCATACCACTTATGGGAAATCAAGATGTCATTTGGCACCAAGTTCTGGTTCGCGATCAAATGGACACCTACTACAAGAATGCCGACGGCGACGAGTGCCTCTTTATTCACGATGGTGAAGGAACCCTTGAGTCTCTCTTCGGCAACCTTCAATTTCATGCCGGCGACTACCTTGTGATCCCCCGAGGCACAATCTATAAATTGCATTTCCGTAATCTGCCCGTTCGAATGATCGCTATCGTTTCATTCGGGCCAATCGGCATTCCGAAGCGGTACCGAAACGAATACGGCCAACTTCTTGAGCACGCACCGTATACAGAACGTGATATCCGAGTTCCGAATACGCTCAAGACTCATAAGGACCGTCAACCATCTTCAGTGCTCATTCGGGCGCGAAATCGTTTGACGCTGTACAACTATCCCTTTAATCCTTGTGACGTCATCGGATGGGACGGATTTGTTTTCCCTTACGCCTTCAGTATTCTAGACTTCTCGACCATCACTGGAAAGCTTCACATGCCTCCACCGATTCATCAGACGTTTGAAGGCCATAACTTCGTGATCTGCAGCTTCTGCCCAAGAATGCTCGACTACCATCCCCAAGCCATCGCAATTCCTTACAACCACTCTAATGTCGACTCGGACGAAGTCCTCTATTACGTGAACGACAAATTCGGATCGCGTAAGGGCATTGACGAAGGAAGCATTACCGTTCATCCGCTCGGGATTCCACATGGCCCCCAACCCGGAGCGGTTGAAGCCGCGCTCGGTCAAACCAAAACCGAAGAATTGGCCGTTATGGTCGACACCTTCCACCCGTTTAAGATGACCAAGGAATCGCTAGATATTGAGGACCCGAACTACTGGAAAAGCTGGCAAACCGGGCAATAGCAGACCCAAGCGATTCCCAGCCGGTGGAATTGACGAATTCGCGGCAAGACTCATCGTTTGCTTATACAGATTCGAATTCGTTTCGAAACCTGGCGCCTTGGTCGCCTCGTACTCATGCCAATAAGAATTATCGCTAAAGACCGGACCGAAAGAGAAAAACGCAATGCTCATACCTGTCATCGCCCTTGCAATCGCCATGCAGAAGGATTCCGATACTTGGAATCTCAACACGACCGTTGATCCAAAGGTCAAACTGTCCTGGGATGTCACGGTGGATGCCCAAACTGAAGGGCAGGATCACCACGCGGCCTTTAAATTGAGCCGCCAGCTTAAGTCTGGCGACTCCAAGAAGTCGATCGTCACTTTTAGTTGGGATCACTTGGAAGTCGATGGTCAGGAAGGGCAAGAAGTCACACCTTGGGATGCAGTCGTGGGGTCCAAGGGCGAAATCCAGAAAATGGACGGCGATCTGGATGATAGTTACCGCCGAATGCTCTCTCCGCTGATCTTCGTCACTCCCGAAAAACCAGTCGCGATCGGAGACAAATGGACCTATGATGTGAAGCCCACTGGCGCCGGCGCAAAAATCACCTATGGGTATGAAGTAAAAAAGACTGAGTTACTCGATGGGGCTCAAACGATCGTCTTATCTTCAAAATTCACTGAAGAAGGAACCGAAGCATCGACAGGCGAAGGAACTTGGTGGCTTTCGCGAGTCGGACGCGTCGTCAAGTTCGAAATCAAACTCAAGAACTGGATCGTTCCAATGGCCGGTTCAACCACCTTTGACGCAACCATAAAAGGTTCCGCTCAGTAAGCCTTCTGGACTCATGCCTAAGAGCCGCCGGTCAGGGCGCCGCGCCAGTCTCAGGCACTGGCGCGGGTGACTCGGTACAAAGTCTCTCTCAACTGCTTGAGGGTGGTTGGCTTAGTTAAGAACGCGTTCATCCCAACTTCGAGACATTTCTCACGCTCTTGTTCCAGCGCGTTGGCGGTGAGCGCAACCATGGGCATCCGTAAGTTTCCCATCGATCGGATGATCCTGCAAGCTTCGATGCCACCCATCACGGGCATTTGCACATCCAACAGAACTACATCAAAATCCCCGTTTTTGAACGCGTCGACCGTCGCTTGGCCATCCTCGCAGTGCGTTGTCACGCACCCGAGTTGATCCAGTTGATGTTCGATGACCATCGTATTAATAAGGTTATCCTCAGCCAGTAAGACCCTTAGGTTGAGCGGTTCCGTTGACGTCGGCTGGTAGTCAGGCATCTTGGCTTGTTCAAGTGGAAGGACCACTCTGAACCGACTTCCGACGCCTTCTTGGCTGTACACGGAAATCTGGCCACCCAGGAGCTTGACCAATTGCCTGGTTATGGTGAGGCCAAGGCCCGTACCGCCGAATTCTCTCGTCGTGGATTCATCGGCCTGGCTGAATCGATCGAAGATCGCGTCCTGCTTCTCCACTGGAATTCCGATTCCCGTATCCTCGACGTCGATCAAGAAAACATCGGCTTCTCCCTCGACCTCTTCCAAACGAACGCGAATGGAACCCTGACTCGTGAATTTGGTCGCGTTCCCGATGAGGTTGTTCAGGATTTGACGGAGTGCGGATGGATCGGCAAGTACGGGAATTCGCTCCCTCCTCGGCAGCGATACATCGAATAGCAGGTGTTTGCCCTCGGCGATCACTCGATGGGCGATGGTTACGTCTCGGACCAATGAAACCAAGTCGAGTGGTTCCGGGTTCAGGACCATTTTGCCTGCCTCGATTTTGCTGAAATCCAGAATCTCGTCAATAATGTGCATCAGGGAGCGCGAGCAGCTTTGAATGGCCTGGACGAACTGCTGCTGCTGATCATTCAGCGAGGTTTCGAACAGTAGGTCTGATAGTCCGATCACGCCGTTCATCGGAGTCCGAATCTCATGGCTCATGTTTGCAAGGAATGTCGACTTCGCGTGGTTCGCAGAGTCTGCCAGTTCCTTGGCGGCGTTTAAGTGTCTCTCCAACTCCAGCCGTTCGGTTAGATCGGAGAAATGCAGCACCTGGCCAATCTCTCCTCGGTAAGGATCGATAAGCGGTGACCGCTTCACGGCGAAAACGCGGCCCCGATGATGATAGAGCGAACCGGTTCCCACGTTGGAATCGGTAAAGCGACCCTCGACCTGAAGAAGCCTCCATGCATCCTGGCCCACCAAGAACTCGGGCGCAAGTTCTAGAATGGCGGTGGCGGCACGATTGCAATCGACCAACCTTCCTCGGCTGTTCATCACGATCACTGGGTCCACCATCTGCTCGACTGCCATGCCTCGCGCGATGGGAGCAAGGTCCAAGAAGGAAAGCTTAAAGAGGGTGTAAGTTACGATGACACCACAAATCGAAAACATGGCGGGCGTCAGGTCGTAGTGCTTGACCGGGTCAAATCCCGACTGATACACCAAATTGCCGAGAACCGGAAAAACAAATGCCAAGAATAGCAGCCGAGCCTGCTTGCGAAACGCATTGCTCCTCTGAACTGCGAGATACAAAAACGTTCCCCAGGCATAAAGAAGGAAGGTATGCGATAGGACGACGTTGTAGATAAACGCTGGGCCAGGATCGAACGCAAGCAGGTAATGGCTCCCTGACTTGGCCATGTGGATGTTCTGTCGGAAAACACTGCCTGGATTTGCCCAAACCAGCGGCAAAACGGTTCCCGGCTGGATCGCAAGAAGAATCCAGCCTACTAATGACGGTCGCCGCATCCGATTGTTATAAACGAGTGCAAAAAGGGCGCAGGCAGGGGGAATGAAAGTAATTCCCACGTATTCCACGTTTGCCCAAAGGATCGCGTCCTGTTGGCGACGCGCGCAAAGCTCAATGACATAGAAGAAGCACCAAATAAAGGCGCCCAGTTGAATGACAATGAAAGGCTTTGATGCGGCGACTTGCTTTGTTCGCCATGCAACCGTCAATGCAACCGCTGCACACAGTGCCGATATTGTGGGCAGGATAGCGCCAGGTGTCCAGCTATAGTCCATCGGTGTGGAACTCGGTCGTCATGTGGAAGACGTCACATCGTGTTGAAGGATTTCTGTACCTGCTTAACCGGTAAGAACTATTATAGCCGCTACTGCACGCATTGCTTGTTGAGACAATAAGTTGACGAAAAGTGAACAGGAATCGGAAGGCTCTCACTCTTGAGGTAGCAAGCCACTTCCATTCGGCACGACTTTCGATGAGTGGGTACCCTCCTTACATGAGGATACATGCGGCCGTATTGCGGGCGCCCGGCGAGAGGTTTTCGGTTGAAGAGTTGGACCTGGAACCGCCCCACTCCGGCGAAGTTCTCGTTAAACTCTCCGCAACCGGCGTATGCCACAGCGATTGGCATATCGTTTCGGGCGCGACTTCGCATCCGATGCCGGTTGTACCGGGGCATGAAGGCGCCGGTATTGTCGAAGCGGTTGGGGCTGGGGTGACCAACCTCGAAGTTGGAGACCATGTTTCTTTAAATTGGGCGCCAAGCTGCGGAACTTGCTTCTACTGTCTGCGCGATCGGCATAACCTATGCTCTGCCTATTTGAAGCCCATCTGGGCTGGCACCATGCTGGACGGTACCACTCGCCTTACGCTCCATGGGCAACCGATCTACCATTTCAGCGCACTCGCATGCTTTGCTGAAAAGACGGTCGTGCCCCAGCAGTGTTGTGTCCCACTCCCGAAAACAATTCCACTGGAAGTTGCCGCATTGGTGGGTTGCGCAGTCACCACCGGTGTCGGTGCGGTCTTGAATACCGCCAAAGTATTGCCGGGGAGCAGCGTCGCTGTTTTTGGCGTTGGAGGTGTTGGGCTCAGCATTGTGATGGGGGCGTACCTTGCCGGGGCAAGCCAAATTATCGCCATCGATCGGTCCCAGGCGAAACTCGACACCGCCAAGTTGTTTGGCGCAACCGATGGAATTCTTTCAGACGACCAGGACATATACTCCATCCAAGGGATGACCGAAGGTCGAGGCGCTGATTACGTGTTCGAAGCGGTCGGAATTCCGAGCATCCAGGAAAAGTGCCTGGACGTCGCCAGACCTGGAGGGGTGGTTGTCTTTGCCGGTATCTCTCCAATGGGCAGTTCCACGAATCTGCCCGGATCGATCCTGACGCGACAAGAAAAGACGGTGATGGGATCTTACTATGGCACTTCGAACCCAGCCCGGGACTTCCCTCTCTACGCCGACCTCTATATGAAAGGACGTCTGGACCTGGACCGCCTTATCAGCAAGAGGTACTCGCTCGACCAGATCAACGAAGCATATGCCGATATGCTATCGGGAAGCGTGGCAAGGGGGGTCGTGATGTTCTAGTGGAATCCGTTGATCCGCTAAATGGCACTCCGTTCTCTCCCACCGTTTTTCTACTTGTCTGCCGGACGTCGATATTGTGTCGACCGTGTCGCGACGGAGCACTCTCATGTCAGATGGGCGGTTCCGTCCAGGCTTCGCTTATGTTTCACTAACAGGAATCTTTATGACCGATAAGAACCTTCGTCAAGAAGCATTGGGAAGGACGTTTTCGGTATAGGCGCTACCGATGTAGTGGAAGTCGCTGTTGCGATCATAAGTCCCATGTTTGCGTGAATGGCCTGCGACGTCGCGGCGATCGCGAGTTATTACTTCAAGAGGGCATCGACAACCCCTTCCCATGGACTGAACTCCAATGCTTCACACAACTTGGCGGTACGCCGCGTCTTTGTTCCAAAAAACAGTGGCAGCGGATGCCTCGTTCGTGGTCACCTTATATTCTCGATAGGAATTGAAACTGAGGACGCTAGCTGACACGGTGATATGCCGATAATGCGTTCATTGTGCTTTTCAGAATTGCTGGAATCCGCTTCATGCGGGTTTCGGCTGCCCTGCGCGGGAGTGTCGCCATCGGATTCTTGGCTCTGCTTGGTGGCATCGGCTACCTTGCCGCCCCCCATCACCTCGTTACATCCCTGCCGCTCGAAAGCAGCGCTGTGGAGAAAACGAGGGAGCCGCTGAGTTATCCCTTCGAAGCTGACGGAATGCTCTTTTTGGAAATCCGAAAATCTCCGAATCCATGGTGGCAACATTTATGCCAAAAGCGAGGCGAGGACTATGTTCTTATTGATTCGATAGCTCAACTTCGAGGGCAGGTTTAGATTCGCACAAGCGCTGAGGCACTCTCTTTCGTTCGGCTTGTGACCTCGGCGAATACGGGTCCTTCATTTGGGCGGGAGGGTACCTGGGAAACTAAGGCAAGAGAAAAACAAGCGCAGATTCGTTGTTCGGCGACTCGGCCTTGGCTCTGGTTTTAACGACTAGTCCCGATGGCCTTGAGGGAATTGTTTCAGATGCTAGGGTGACGTCTCATCACATCCCTCATACATCCGTGGCGCCCGTGCAACGAGGCTGGGCCGTCAGGCGAATTTGCATTCGCTACGGAAGGGATCACAAGTGGATCGCTGTTCATGGGCCGAAGTGGTTGGTACGGACGGTTCCTATTCAAGAACCGAGAAAAAGATTAGATTGCAGGCTCCGCAAGGAGTGGGTTGGCGCGGGTTCTCAACTGACGACTAATGGCGGGTATTGCGAAAGTCAACGGAAGCATCGGTGTGGTGGGAGATCGGTTGTCCATCGTGGCAGGCATTCGAGTTAGCTCAATAAAAAGCTACTCGGCCAATAGACTCGTGTAACCCCGCATCCGGCATCCTAATGTAAACGGGGAGAAGCCCACAATACGCCCTAGCGCAGAACCCTATGGCTTGACAATCCCCGGTCTTAGCCTTCCCAGACCGGTAGGACGTGAGCAAGTTTCTTGTCGGTCCGATATCCCAATTCGTACTCGGCTTGGACGATCGTGTGGATCTCGTGAGTGCCTTCGTAAATCATGGCTCCGCGCGAGTTTCGGAAGTACCTTTCCACGGGAAATTCGTCGCTGTATCCATAGGCGCCGTGTATCTCCACTGCGTCGTTTGCGGCCTTGAATGCGTTTGCGCAGTTCTGCCACTTCGCCATGCTGACCTCGCGTGTATGGCGCATTCCGACATTCTTCATCCAACCAACCTGGTAATAAAGTAGTCGGCCAATGTCTCGGCCCGCAACCATATTGGCGATCATTTGTTGGACAAGCTGCTTTCTTCCGATCTCTTCGCCCTGTACCTTTCGCTCTTTGACGTACTTGTCGCAAGCATCCAGACAAGCGGTGATGATCCCAACCGCTCCCGACGCGACCGTAAAGCGGCCATGATCAAGCGCTGACATTGCGATCTTGAAACCGTCTCCTTCCTCACCCAGCAGGCAATCGGCCCCAATCCGCATTTCGTCAAAGAAGATCTGCCCAGTATTTCCGGCACGTACGCCGAGTTTGCCTTTCAGAGGCTTGCTATGGAAGCCGTCCGAATTGCGATCGACGATGAACGCGCAGAACTTCGATTTGTCTTCCGAGCCAGCCAGCTTGGCGATGACAAGGAATTGGTCGGCATAGTCGGCCAACGAAATCCAAGTCTTCTCGCCATTCAGGACGAAGCTCTCGCCATCTTTCTTAGCCGTTGTCGTAATGCTGATGGCATCGGATCCCGCATTCGGCTCCGTCAGCCCGAAGGCTCCAACTCTCTCTCCACTCGCCAACTTGGGAAGCCACCTCTGTTTTTGCTCCTCCGTTCCCCACTGAAGGAGGGTCAGAGAGTGGAGCCCGCTGTGGACGCTCATCACGACACGTGCGCTGGTATCGGCACGTTCGAGTTCTTCGCACACCAAACCTAGCGATATATAATCTGTCCCACTGCCGCCGTATTTCTGAGGGATGCTGACACCGAGAATGCCCGCCTGGCCCATTTTGTCTAACATCTGGCGGTCAGATTTTGCCTCTCGATCGCGTTCCTGAATACCCGGAACAATCTCCTGCTGACCAAATTTATACGCCATTTCACGAATTAACTCGTGTTCGGGCGTGAGAGCGAAGTCCATATCCTAAGCGTACCGCTTTAGAACTCGGCTTCCTGACCCGCGTCCAGAGAGACAAAATCAATTCCCTCTGACTCAAGGAGCCTCTGCGTCATCCCATGAAACATCGTCGGGCTTGCCATGACCGCATCGTGGACCGGAAAGCAAACACGGGCTTTGAGCTTGACGGCATATTCAATCGCCTCGGATATCTTCATCCATGGACCGGCGATCGGCAATGCCAGGATCTCAACCGGCCAGAACGGATCAAGGAATGCGTCCCCTGGATAGAACAACCGATCTCCGATGACAAATCCTGTATTCAACACACTCGGTACCGACCTATGAATGATCGCATGGGGCCCCTCGACTGACGTCACCGAGAGGTCTCCAACCATCGCCACCGCCCCGTCCGCAATCAACTCGTACGACAATTGGGCCTCGTCTAGCAGCTTTGCAACCGCAGTATTCGTGATGATCCTCGCAGTTGGATTCTTGTCGACGATTGCTTTCACCGAGTCGACGTGAAAGTGGTCAAAGTGCTCGTGAGTCACCAACACGGCATCAAGTCCGGTTAGGTTGTTCTGTGCGGTTGTAAACATTCCGGGGTCGGTAAGAAGTCTCACACCCTTGTCTTCGATGACTAAACAACAGTGGCCGATCTTGTGGATTTTCATTTTTCACTCTGAGAGCTTGGATATTGCCCTTGGCTTTAGGCTAGCATCCGCTACCATGGATTTTTCCACTTCTCAGGCAAAAAAAATCGACCATGCGTCTTCCTTTCCCGCCGAGAATATAGAACTGTCCACCGCGGAGTCTTACCGAGCAGGATGCAAAATCCGCATGGAATTGGTTGGATATCTCTTTCCGCCTCTTGAACAACCTCCCGGCGCTCTCCAATTGACAGAGAAACCAAAGCGGAGTTTTCCAAAAACGTATAGAATCATCACCAATCCCAAGCTGCATTCGTTAGCACCCTATGAAAAAGTCCGTTGCATTCGCTCTACTTGTCGTCCCCTCACTTGTTTTTGCGCAGGGAGGCCGTAGGAATAACCCGACTACGACGACGCCAGCAGCCCCGCAATCGGCTCCACAGGAAACAGTTGGGACAGACGGTCCGCTTTGGCAGCTGTTACGCAATCTGAATCCGAGACAGCTCGGACCTACTAACATGGGCGGTCGAATCATGGGTATAGCCGTTTACGAACGCGACCCACGGATCTTCTATGTCGCCAGCGCGTCGGGGGGGTTGTTCAAGACCCAAAACGGCGGCATTACGTTCAAGCCAGTCTTTGAGCGTGAGGGCTCGATTTCAATCGGGGCAGTTGCCGTAAGCGCAACCGATCCAAATATCGTGTGGGTTGGTACCGGAGAAAATAGTTCGCGCAACTCGGTCGCTTGGGGTGATGGCGTCTATAAATCGACCGATGGTGGAGTTAGCTGGACGAATGTTGGGCTAAAGGACTCGATGCATATTGGGCGCATCGTTATTGATCCCAAGAACCCCAATGTGGTCTTCGTTGGTGCTTTGGGACGCCTTTGGGGTCCCAATCAAGAGCGCGGCGTCTACAAAACAACTGATGGCGGCAAGAGTTGGGATCGCTCCCTCTATGTTGACGACAAGACCGGGGTCATCGACCTGGAAATGAACCCCAACAACAATCGTGAGATTTTCGCAGCGATGTGGCAGCGGCTGCGCAAGCCGTATGACTTCATCAGTGGCGGCTCTGGAAGTGGTCTCTATAAGAGCTCTGACTCCGGAAAGACGTGGCGACACATCACCAAAGGGCTACCCAACACGAATTTCGGACGAATCGGTCTGAGCTTCTTCAGGAAGAACCCCAAAATCCTCATTGGCACTTTTGAATACAAGCCCGATCGAAAGGCGGAAGAAGCCGAAAAGCCTCCCGCAAAGCGTCCAAGCGACGGAGGCGAAGTTAAGAACTATGCCGGCGGCACCTATAAGAGCACAGACGGAGGCGAATCGTGGAAGCGGCTCAATTTCCTCAATCCCAGGCCGTTTTACTTCAGCACCCCAGAACAAGATCCCAGCGACGAGAATCGAATCTATATCCTGGGAGATAATCTCTGGGTTTCTGATGATGCCGGGAAAACGTTTCGAACCCCTAGCATACGCGTCCATCCTGATCATCACGCATTCTGGATAGATCCAAACGATAGCTATCACATCCTCGACGGAAACGACGGCGGACTATTTGTCAGCCGGGACAAGGGGCTAGCCTGGGAGCAGTTGAACCAGTTGCCAATCGGCCAGTTTTACGCCGTGGCCGTCGACATGCGCCGGCCCTATTGGATTTATGGAGGACTCCAAGACAACAGCTGCTGGGGCATTCCGACTCAGACTCGTCACAACGGCATTGCTTTCTATGACTCGGTTGCTCTGGGGGGCGGAGATGGTTTCCATGTTCAGGTCGATCCGAACAATTGGTCGACCGTCTATTCGGAAAGCCAAGGTGGGTCTATTAGCAGAACCGACCTCTTGACCGGGCAGAGTCGAGGTATTCGCCCAAGGCTCCAGGGTGAAAGAATCCGATTCAATTGGAGCACGCCATTCATTCTGAGTCCTCATAACCCGCACACCCTTTACATGGGAGGCAATTTCCTCTTCAAGACGGTTGACCGCGGGGATCACTGGGTCCCCATTTCGAAGGATCTCACGACAAACGATCCGAGCAAACAGCACGCAGGCGACCTGAGCGTTACGCCAGAAAACACCGGCGCGGAGACGCACTGCACCATTATCACGATCAGCGAGTCCCCACTGAAGGAAGGCCTGATTTGGACGGGATCCGACGACGGGCAAGTCAATGTGACTCGGAATGGGGGAGCAACCTGGACAAACGTCACGTACAACATTCCCGGCCTGCCATCGAACACTTGGTGCTCACGAGTCTTGGCGTCAAAGTGGGTCGAGGGCCGGGCCTATGCTACCTTTGACGGACACCGAGGCAACGACTTCAAGCCATACCTCTATGTCACCGAAGACTATGGCAAGACATGGAAGCCACTAGTTTCCGGCTTGCCGAATAATGACTGTCTCTATGTAGTCATTGAAGGAGAAAAGAACCGCGACCTGCTCTATCTCGGCTCAGAAATGTCTTTGCGGGTTTCCCTCGACTTAGGTCAAACTTGGACCCGCTTTAGAACCAAATTCCCAACCGTGGCCGTTCATGACCTTCTTGTTCATCCTCGAGAGTTGGATCTCGTCATCGGAACCCATGGCAGATCGATCTGGACTTTGGATGTCAGTGGTCTGGAGCAGCTTTCAAAGGATGACCTCAGTAAGGACGTCGTCGTAACGACGCCACAGGACGTGCTTTTGTTTGCGCGAAACGGCTCAGATGGATGGGAAGGGGACCGATACTATGTTGCCCCCAATTCTCAGCCGGGTACTCATATCATGTACTACTTGAAGAAGCCGGCAAAGGATGTGTCCGTTGTCGTCTCGGACATCAAGGGAGATCGAACTCAAGAATACACAGGCAGCACCGACGTCGGCCTGAATGTAGTGACTTGGAGCGGACGTCTAGACGGTCGAATGGCATCTCAGGGCGACTATAAGATTACGGTGAAGGTCGATGGAAAGGAATATGTGGCCGCCGTCCATGTGGAAGATGTCTCCAGCAAGGGCGAGTAGCTATGGATGTCGAGAGTTTTTCTACCGCGGTTAAGGCCCTCGGCATCGCCCTGACTCCCGAACAAATAGACAGGTTCGTGCTGTTCGAGCAGGCGCTTTATGCTGCCAATGAGGTAATGAACCTCACCCGAGTTTCAATAGAAGATTGTTGGCGGCGACACTTCCTCGACAGCCTCCTGTTTCAAGACCTTATTCCGAAGCATGCGTTTGTCCTTGATATTGGGACTGGGCCGGGATTCCCCTCATGGCCGCTTGCTTGTGCGCGTCCCGATATCAAGATCACAACGATCGACTCGAACGGGAAGATGATCGGTTTCCTAAGACAGATGAGTCTGCCCAATATCACAAACGTCAAGGAAAGAGCCGAGGACTGGAAGGTCAATGAGCGCTTCGATTTCGTGACGGGACGAGCACTTGCTCCCTTGTCCGCCCAATTGGAGTTAAGTGCCCGGCCATGCAGAATCAAGAAGCTTGTTGTACCGATGCGAGCGTCTTCTGACCGAGAATCCTTCGAGAATGTCGATCTGGAACCCTTGGGCCTTAAGTTCATCGAGACGGTCGAACGTCCCCTGCCGGGCACCGACGTGGTTCGGCTTTTCCCGATTTATCAGAAGGTAGCCAAGACCAAGATAGGCTTTCCTCGGCGGTGGGCCGAGATCAAGGCCTATCCTCTGTAGCACGATGGACGCACGGTTGACACGAGCTTTACGATCCTTAGGCTCCGCGACCCTATGGCAAGCCAACCGATTCAGACTCGGGACATCGCCATGAAACCAGTGACGACAGCGCAGCAAGCAATTGACCTGGCGTCTTATTCCCGGTCGAATTCCTCTTCAGACTTCACCTTACAATCAATGCTCTCAACCTGCCCGGGAAGCGAGTTGGGAATGAAATGGATAGCCGTCGACTTATCTAAAGGACTTGCTCATGTCGACAACCACATCTTCCCTAACCGTTTTTTGGAATCGAGAGGTTCTAATTCGCTCCTTCAGCGCCGTTTCGTAGGCAGATGAATCAAGGGGCAAATCAACGGTGGAATCGGTGAATGTCGAGTAGAGCATCGCGTTCGCGAACTCGACTGAATGAATCCCTTCTTCGGCCGGAGCGATCAGTTCTCCACCGTCGAGGATCGTATCGACGAAGTTTTGGATGATTCCGATGTGCTGGGGGCCATGGCTGTATTCAGGAACGCTGCACTGCCAGGTCGGAGGCGACGCAAACGATTCGCTTGAGTTCTTGCAGAATTCCGGTACGGAAACTTCCGTGCGGTCGAACGTGATCTTGTCATTCTCAAAGACGAGACGGCCTCGGTCCCCCGCGATTTCGAGTCGGCTTGTCCCGGGCGCTTCCCCGGTGGTTGCCACGAATACGCCAGTCGCTCCATTTGCATATTCAAGATAGGCAGTTACGTCGTCTTCTACTTCGATGTTATGGAATTTCCCAAACTTGCAGTAGGCGCGAACCTTGGTCGGCATTCCGCAGATCCACTGGAATAGGTCCAAGGTGTGTGGACATTGGTTGAGCAGTACTCCGCCCCCTTCGCCAGCCCAGGTCGCCCGCCAGCCGCCACTTGCGTAGTACGCCTCGGTTCGAAACCAATTTGTAGCGATACAAGCCGTCCTCCGAATCTCGCCTAGCTCTCCATTCTTAACGATGGTTCGGATCCTCTTATAGAACGGATCGGTGCGCTGGTTGAACATGGCGGCGAACACCAGACTCTTGTCTTTATGGGCAGCGATGAGCCTCTCGCAATCGGCCTTGTGAACGGAGATCGGCTTTTCGGTAAGAACATGAACCCCACAGTTCAAAGCGTCGATGCCGATCGTTGTGTGGTCGTAGTGAGGGACTGCCAGCAAGATCGCATCGATATCTCCGCTCCGAATCATCTCGGCACTGTCGGTATAGGTTTTGTACTCGCGGTACCGATCCAGCTTTTCAGGAACAATATCGCATACCGCGGTCAACTCACATCTCTTGATCCGGTTCATCCCCGATACATGACCCGAACCCATGTTTCCAAGCCCAACAATTCCTAGACGCACCATGTTTGGCAGGTTACCGCGCAGAGGGTCCGTTGTTCCGGGTCCAACGTTCACTTTTGACCTTGCGTGGATCGGAAAACGCTGTCTCCCGCCGCATCGCGCATTCGCGGTACCCTGTAAGGCTTGGAAGACGCGCCCCAGCTATCGTCTTGGACGATCTTCAGGTTCTATTCGCCCCTGGCGATTTCATGGCTATTTATGGGGTTGGAGGGTCCGGTTTGCGAGGGAGTTATCAACCGGCTCCATCGGCCGGAGATCAATGCGGCTGCATGGCCAATCTTAATGGCCATCGCGATATGGGTCGAGAGTCCGGTCATCGATTTGCTCTCAACTTCCACTACGCTGGCGAGGGACCGCCAACGGTATGAACTTATCAGCAAGTTCGTTTGGTTTCTCTTGTTGTGGGTGACTATCGCCCATGCTCTCGTCATTCTGACCCCGCTCTACGGGGTCATTGTTGAAGGGCTAATGGGAGTCAAACCAGCAGTCGCTCGGGCCGCAAGAAGCGGACTCGTCATCCTGATTCCATGGAGCGCCATGATCGGCTGGAGACGGTACTTGCAGGGCATTCTGATTCGCCATGGACGAACACGGGCGATTGGACTGGGTACTTCCGCGCGAGTGACGACGCTGGTCTTTGTTGCCATCACGCTTTTTCGGACGACTCATTTGCCGAGCATCATAATCGCTTCCATCGGGATCATCCTGTCGGTGGCCGTCGAAGCGACATTCATTCATTGGCTGAGTCGTGACGTTATTGCCAGGCACTTTCGACGAAGTGCTGAGTCGTCCGACGACCCTTTAACGATGAGGAAACTGGTTAGTTTCCACGCTCCGCTTTCCGCGACTACCATGGTGAATCTACTTGTGATGCCGCTTGTCAGCGCGGGCCTCGCAAGAACGGACAAACCCGTTTTGGCGCTTGCCGGCTGTGGAGTGGCAGGGGCGATCCTGTTTCTTCATCGAGCGGTCACGTTTTGCGTGCCTGAGGTGGTCATAACCCTCTACAAGGATGAACAATCCCGAGCAAAGCTTCGGAATTTTAGTCTTAGCGTCGGAGCCATATCAAGCGGACTGATCCTGCTCCTCGGACTCACTGGACTCGATCGATTCCTGTTTGCGTGGTTGATTCAAGCAAAGCCTCCGATCGCCGAGGTTGCCCACTGGTGCTACCTCTATTCCGCAGCCGTCCCCATCGTCGATTCGGCTCAGGCATACGTACGGGGAGTTCTAACTGCCCATCACCTCACGGTATCGCGCCTAATTGCCGTGCTTGCCGCTATCGTGGTCTTGGTTGGTGGCGTGGCCATTGGAGTCGCTCTGCGCTGGAGTGGACCGGTGTTGGCAGCCGTATCCGTTACGGGTGGATTACTGGCTGAGTTGGTTGTGCTCACGGTGGCTTGGGCCAGGGCACGATCAACCATGCCTGCACTGGTTTCGAGTTAGGAAATACGAACATTTGCGCCTGAGACCGAATAATCCCAAAGAATGAGTGATAGCCTCGCGAATCGAACGTACTATGTGCTGTCCCAACCAAAAACTATCCAAAAACAAGGCTTGGCACTGAGCCGAAAACTGATGGATACTTGCTCAATACCGCCTAGGCGGTGAACTGTATAGGGGAACCCATGGTCAAAGAAGTAGTGAAGTCTCCCAACAAATCCGGCGATGGTGAGGTCGTCGAAAAGGCCTTTATTCGCGTTGTCTACCAGTCCGGTATTCCCACCGAGGTTGGGGTCAACGGGTGTCGAATTGAAGACGTTATTTCCGTCGCACTTGATAAACTTGAAAGGTTTCAATGCGGGCCGTTGGCTTGCGACGAAAATGCAGAGGCAATCCGCTACCTGCGGCTGGCAAGACATTCGTTAGCTCATCGAATTCAGCGCCGCCGAGAACAAGGGGTTTGGAATACGATGATCCCTCACATCGCGAACCGAACTGAAGACGAGAACGATGACTTCTCGGCAACCGGGGCTTGAGCAAGGGCGGTTTTAAGTGCTGAAGCAAGGTAGCGGGCACGCGAAACCGTTTGCTCCGCTGCTACTTGAGGCTCTCCCGATCGGCCGGAATTCTGCCCACGTACGGTCTACAGAATTTTGACGGCGTTTGCTAGGGCCTTTTTGTGCTGTTTCGGTCTCTTTTCCAATTCCACGATCGCCTTGAATCTTCGCAGGTCGTGATCGATACTTGTCTTCGGATCACAACGGAAGATCTGCAAGAGCGCTGCTCCTGCTTTTTCCGCAGGAGGATCGTACCGGAGTCGGACCTTCATCAGTGTCAATTCCGACCCCAAGGGTTCAAATCGAACGACTCCGGCGCTATCGACTCCCGAGCCTTCCATGGATCTCCAAGCAATCAACTCATTTTCGACATCGCGAACGATCTCTGCATCCCACTTGACCACCATCCCCATCGGTGCTCGAGCCACCCATTGCGAATGAGTGTCGTCTAGTTCTTGAACTGACAAGAGATGGTCCAGGAAAATCGGCAGGTTATCGAAATTCCGAAAGATTCGGTAGAGGTCCTGAGCTGATCGTTTGATAACGATTTCCGAGTTCACCGCCGCCCCTCTGTGCCCTACTTTGTTCGGAAAAGCACCAAGCGGCACACCGATCAGGTCGTAGAGTCGGCGATATCCGTTCTGTCCCCTAAATAATAGGCTCCAACCGCCCATCTTGAGCAATTGACCCAGAGCGCCGCCCTTTCGGTACCCGGCCACTAGCAAAAGACCGCCCGTTAACAAGGCTCCAATATGCTCGACATCCGCAACATCGATCTCGCGTTTTGACATGCGTTTGTGACTGAAGATCTTGGCAGGATGTTCAAGTTTGGCCGGGCTAACAAGGAGATGTAATTTATGAGACTTTTTTCGAGTCGCATGGCACTTTCCGGCAACCGGACGCAGTATCGGTCTGTATCCACAAGGTGAACGTGCGTCCCTGTGGAAACCGAGGGTTTCAGGTTGACGCTGGGCGTCAGGAGGAGTGAATACGAATGGCACTAAATACCGTGCTGGTTACGCTTGCAGGCATTTCGTTGGCGGCAGATTTAGCTGTTGTGACGAGTCCAAGTCTCGATAGTCGTTTAGGCGTTCCAAAGCTGGAGAGCGCCCTTCTGGTACCAACGAGTCAAAAGGACTCCAAAGTTTCCGTTCAGTTTCACTCTGCTCGAGTTTCCGAAGTACTTAATTGGCTTCAATCTCATGGATTTAACTTCGTCGTCAACGACGGCGATATTCAACGCAGCAAGACGGTCACGATCAACGTGACGAACCAGTCTGTGGGTTCCGTGGCGGACGCAATCGCAAATGCGCTGGGCGGACACTGGGATACAGCAAACGGTATTCACATTTATAAAACGGGAACTACCTCGATGAACTGGATGAAAGTCCCGTCAGAAGGCGCCTTCATCTTTAGCGACTCAATTCCTGGTATGTCGCCGGGCCAAAAGCTAGACGTTGAGAAGCTTCAAGGCCAATTTGGGCCTGACTTCCAGAAGAAGATTCAGGATCAGTTCGGTCCAGAATTCCAAAAGAAGATGCAAGAGCAATTCGGACCTGACTTCCAGAAGAAGATTCAGGATCAGTTCGGTCCAGAATTCCAAAAGAAGATGCAAGAGCAATTCGGACCTGACTTCCAGAAGAAGATTCAGGATCAGTTCGGTCCAGAATTCCAAAAGAAGATGCAAGAGCAATTCGGACCCGACTTCCAAAAGAAGATGGCAGAGCAGTTCGGACCCGACTTCCAGAAGAAGATTCAGGATCAATTCGGTCCAGAATTCCAAAAGAAGATGCAAGCCGAATCAGGCAAGGACTTGGACAAGAAGTTCAAGGATCAGTTTGGTCCTGAGTTTGAGAAGAGGATCGAGGAGCAGTTCGGGCCGAAATTCCAAAAGCAAATGGAAGACCAATTTGGTCCCGAATTTCAGAAGAAGATCGAAGATCAGTTTGGCCCAAAATTCCAAAAGCAAATGGAGGACCAGTTTGGACCCGAATTTCAGAAGAAGATCGAAGAGCAGTTCGGTCCGAAATTCCAGAAGCAAATGGAAGACATGAGCGCACAGTTGCAGAAGGAGCTTGAAAAGAACAAAGCCCTTCAGGGAAATAGCTCAGATTCATTCAGCAATCGTAGCAAACTGTTTATCCAATCAGACTCGAAGTCGAACCATAAGAACAAGGGTGATAACACTCTTGCCTCGGACCGGTTTGATGCGACCCGGTTCCTTAATTCTCTGACTTCGGACGAGAAGGACCAACAGAGGAAGCAAGGGTATATCTGGTATCTCGATTTGACCCGAGAACAGAAAATGATGTTCAGTCAGTTCGACGGCAAATTTGATATCGATCTTAAGATCAACGGCGAAGAAGTTCGAGTACGCAGGAACTAACGCAACTCGGACCGACGCAGGAACCCAAGGTTGAGCCGGTACCCTATCGATATGAACAGAACGTTCGTGTCTTTGGGTAGCGGCTTAGCATTTCTGGGAGTAGCCTTGGGAGCCTTCGGTACTCACGGCCTTCGTGACCGGCTTAGCTCGTCATCCCTGCAAATCTGGCAGACCGCCGTTCAATACCAGTTAATTCACGCACTCGGCCTGATATTGATTGGGCTCATTGCGGCTCATTCGGACGAGAGACTCATCCGTCTATCTGGATGGCTGCTCTATTACGGCGTGCTTATCTTTTCCGGCAGTCTCTATATCCTGGCCGTAACCGGCATTGGTTGGTTTGGCGCAATTACACCCATCGGAGGAGTCTGCTTTCTCTCCGGTTGGGGATCGTTGGCGTGGACGGCTTCACGCCGACCAAGAACCTCTTAACATGGTGTTCCACCCCCGCCTGGACCAAATCCGCTATTGGAAGTAGAAATCGAAACCGTATTCGTCGGTTGGTCGTAACTGACTTTTCCTCCGAGGGCTTCGGCCACAAACCGGAGCGGGACCATCGTGGAACCGCCAACGATGCAAGCCGGGACCTCCATAATAATTTCGGCTCCGTTTTTCGTCGCGATCTTGTCGCCGAGCCGCAATTCGACATCTTCGTTCCCCCTCTTGGCGGTCACCTTATGGTTCGCGGCATCATATTCTACGTAGGCGCCGATCTTCTCAAAGATCCCTCTCAAAGGGACCATGGTCACTCCTTTGATCGCCATAGGCTGAGTGCCTTCAAATGTCACCTGCTTTTGATCGACAAGTACCGTTATTGGCAAGCCCGCCTTCGACTTGGACTGATCCGATGCTGCGCCACAGATAATCGCAACGACAACGAGGAATGTCGATTTCAAGATGATCTTCATGAGTGCGCGTTTGAAGAAATACCATGAACAAAGGTTCCATCATGGACAATCAAGCCTTGGTGTGCTCCCGTTTTCCTTGTTCGCGTCACCCTTCATACGGCGCCACGTACTTTCGCTTAGGGGCTAGGCAGGAACGAGATTGCCCACTGTCGAACGGACGAAGGACATGCGACGCTGTTCTTTCTTGCTTGCCCTGGTCTTGCCGATGCTGGTTAATGCCCAGAATGACGAAGCCTATGGCAAGAAAATACGCGAATACACCACCGAGTCGTTTTTCTTGCCCGATACGGTAGACCATCTACCAGCAAGCCGATCCGTACCAAGCCCCGACAAGTTCTTGGGGCATATCGTCGGAGCACCCAACGTACTCACCTACAGCAAGCAGACTGCCGAGTACTTGAGGTTGCTTGAGAAATCGTCCAGACGGGTGCGCGTTTTCTCAATGGGGCTCAGCGAAGAAGGTCGCGAAATGGTTGTCGCCGTTATATCGGACGAGGGAAACCTTCGCCGATTGGACGAGTATAAGAAAATGAACGCCCTATTAGGGGACCCTCGGCAGCTGAAGGATGAGAAGGAAGCTGATCGTCTCATCGAACGGAGTTTGCCAATGTACTGGGCCACCGGTGGTATGCACGCTCCTGAGACTGGTCCACCTGAGATGATCATGGAATTGGCCTATCGATTGGCAGTCAGCGAAGAGCCAATGATAAGGACCATCCGTAAGAACGAGATCGTCATGCTCACTCCGGTACTCGATGTCGATGGGCGAGACAGAGTAGTCGATTCTTATCGATTTCGAAAGGCTAACCCCAAGAAGCCCCAGATCCCCCTTGTCTATTGGGGCCATTACGTAGCCCACGACGACAATCGTGATGCACTCACGATGGCACTTAATTTGTCCAAGTCCTTGATGAAAACCTGGCTAGATTTCAAGCCAACCGTCCTTCATGACCTTCACGAATCGGAACCATACCTGTACATCTCGACCGGTACCGGTCCCTACAACGCATGGCTTGATCCGATCGTAATCTCGGAGTGGCAGGAGATGGCCTACAACGAAATTCAACAGATGACCGAGAAAGGCGTCCCAGGCGTTTGGACTCACGACTATTACGATGGCTGGGCTCCTTCCTATGGTTTCTATGTCGCCAATGGTCACAATGGGATCGGACGATTCTATGAGACCTTTGGCGGAAGCGGCGCCGATACCGGAATTCGGTCAGCAGGAGAAACGACAAAAGAGTGGTATCGCCCTAATCCACCCTTTCCTCGTGTTAGGTGGTCAATCCGGAATAACGTCAATATCATGCAGGCCGCGATGTTGATGGGTATGTCCAAGGTAGCCACCGAGAAAGAGAAGTTTCTACGCAACTACTACTTGAAGGCCAAGCGATCCGTCGCCAAGGCAACCACAGAAGGGCCTGCCGCTTGGGTAATCGACGTGAAATCGCCCGTCGAAAATGCAACCGAGTTGTGCAATATCATGGTGCAGCAAGGAGTTGAGGTAGGCACGTTGAATCAGGATGTCGACACTTCCGATGGCAAGGTCAACAAGGGCTCGTGGATCATCCGGATGGACCAGCCTTATAGCCGGATGGCGGATATGATGCTCGACAAGCAGTTTTACAGCCCAACCGACCCACGTTCGTATGACGATACTGGATGGGAGATGGGCCCGCTCTTCGGCGTAAAGACGACCCGAATCAAAGACGCGAAAATATTAAAGGCCCCGGCCAAGCCGTTCGCTTATGCAACTGGGGCGCCGGCATTGCCTCCAGGTCTTGCTGGAAAACGAATTGCTCTGGTTCATACATGGACAAGCACTCAGGATGAGGGATGGGCTCGCATTGCCTTTGACCAACACAAAATCCCCTACACCTATGTTTCAGTCCATGAACTCCGAGATAATCCGTTTCTTCGCTCGAAATATGATGCCATTGTCTTCCCAAACACCGGGGGTTCCGCACAATCGATTGTAAATGGATCGCCTAAGGTCGGAGACCCCATTCCCTATAGGGCAACTCAGGATTACCCGAACATCGGTGCGCCCGATTCGACCGACGACACCCGTGGCGGCATCGAGTTAAAGGGAATGCTGAACATTCAGAAGTTCTTGAACGAGGGTGGGCTCCTCATCTGCATCGGCAATACCTGCCGCATTCCAATTGACTATGGCATCGTCAGCGGCGTCTCCGTTTTCCAACCTACCGCCCTCAATGCGCCGGGAGGAGTCTATGAAGTCGATCGAGCGGACGAGTCTTCTTCGGTTTTGAACGGCTACGGCGACTCGATCGGCGCCTATTTCAATATGAACAGCGGTCCCATCTTATCTGCCGGAGGCGGCGGTTTCCGTGGCGGAGGCGGCGGTCGAGGCGGAGGTAGAACTGGGGCAGGTGGCCCAACCAGAGCAAGTGGCAGGGGTAGCCTAACGGACCCGGACGTAATCCAGGGTCGTCCACCCTATACGCCAAAATCGCTCCCTGGTGACGAGCCAGGAACAAACGGCCCTCGGGGGCCCAGGGCTCCAGCGCCTAGGATTCTCCTTCGCTTTGCCGATGCCGGTAAGGTCCTCATCAGCGGAATGATTGATCATCCTGACGAGTTGGCAGGCAAAGCGGCGGTCGTGGATTGCTCGGTTGGCAAAGGACACGTTCTGCTTTTTAGTATCAACCCGTTTTGGCGTGGTGAAACCGTAGGTTCGTACAATTTAGTGTTCAACGCAATCCGGAATTCGGCTACCCTGAGTGTTTCAGACGATGAAGGAGGCTAATGGGGTGGAGAAGATCGGTTGGGCAGGGACAGATGGACGGCCGATAGGCACAGCCCGTGCGCATTGCATGATCGGCTCCCTTATAATAGACCCGACACATTGAACTGGATATCGCCAAGCGGAGGTTAAGAGAAGCCCATGAGCCTCGAAGAAATTAAGACCCTGGAACAGCAGATTCTCGACCTGAAAAAGAAGGTCGCCGAGTTAAAGCGAGCCCAAACCCCTATTCCAGTGGCCGACTACGAATTTGACGGGCCAGATGGGTTAGTCAAGCTGTCTGACCTTTTCCAAGGAAAGCCCGATTTGGTTTTGGTATGCAACATGGGACGCAGTTGCCGACATTGCACCCTTTGGGCGGATGGATTTAACGGGGTTGTTCCAGAACTGGAAAGCCGAGCGGGCTTTGCTCTGATTTCAGCCGACAAGATTGACGACTTGAGGAAGTTTGCCGCCAAGAGGAGTTGGAGATTCCAAATCGCAAGCGATCGAGATGGACAGTTCCGGAAGGATATGGGGTTTGCCGACGCTGACGGCGATCCATGGCCAGGCGTCATTGGATTCCGAAAGAACGCGGATGGATCTATCGATCGGATTGCATCCGCCGAATTGGGCGAAGGAGATGACTTCTGCCCCACATGGCATCTGTTCGACCTTCTAGCCGAAGGCTGGAACGGATGGGACCCTCAATACAGACTATAATAACAGCCGTCCGAGTCCAAGTCGGTGGATTAAAGCCCTGTTCCTCTGGCCAACTGATTGCCTAAAAAAGGGTGACTGGGTTAAGACTGGGGTTCAGAATTCGCTAAACCCCAGACATTATTCACCGAATTGCTTGCTCAGTCTCCGCGTCGAATAGGTGGATCCTCTCTAGATTGATCGAGAATTTCGACGACTGGCTCTCTTTCAGCCTTGTTTCATTGTCTATGGTCGCGATAATGCTGTGCTTCCCGATACTCAGATAAGCAACGTATTCGTGTCCCAGCGGTTCTAACACGTCGACTTTCGCGGTGATGCAATTATCGTCGGTAGGGACTACGTTCGAGGGTAGGTTAGCATCGAAGATCTCCTCGGGGCGAATGCCCAAGATAATCTTCTTGCCAATCATCCCTGCAGCGGGATGTCCATCGGGGATCGGGAGTTTGAACTCTTCAACGTCAACGAACGCCCGATTTCCAGATTGAACAATTTTAGCGTCCAAGAAGTTCATGGGAGGAGAACCAATGAAACTTGCCACAAACTTATTCGTGGGGTACGCATAGACCTTCTCCGGCTCGTCGCATTGCTGAAGGAGGCCGTCCCTCATGATTGCCATGCGCTGGCCCATCGTCATCGCCTCAACCTGGTCGTGAGTCACGTAAATTGTGGTGATGCCAAGTTGCCGATGGAGACGGATCAATTCCGCTCGGGTTTGAACTCGAAGCTTGGCATCCAAGTTCGAAAGGGGCTCGTCCATCAAGAACACCTTTGGTTTGCGCACAATCGCTCGCGCTAAGGCGACACGCTGACGCTGTCCACCAGAAAGCTCCTTTGGACGCCGATGTAAGTACTGATCGATGTCCAGCATCTTTGCTACGTCCTTCACACGTGCATCAATGTCGTCCTTGATCTTCCTAGCATCTCCAACGTGGCTGACTTGCCAAAAGAAACCCTTCAATTCTCTCAGCCGCAAACCGAATGCAATGTTGTCGTAGACGTTCATGTGAGGATAGAGAGCATAGTTCTGAAAAACCATTGCAATGTCTCTATCCTTGGGAGGCACGTCGTTGACGCGAACGTCGCCGATCATGATGTCTCCCTCGGTTGACTCCTCTAGCCCAGCGACCATCCGTAGGGCGGTTGTCTTCCCGCATCCAGACGGTCCGACTAAAACCATAAACTCCTTGTCCTTGATATCAAGATTAAGGTTATTAACTGCCTTAACGTCTTTACCGAAGACCTTGGTGATGCCCTTAAATGCGACTCCTGCCAAAAAGACCCTCCGTCCCGCCAGTTCATCCTGGGGGGATGCCGTGCAAATTATAACTCAGAGCCCTGCTGATTTGGGGGTCCAAATCGCAGGTTCGCTTAGAACCTCACACGAAAATCTCACTGAACGCGATATTAATGCCTTGGCCATCCGAATTCGGGCCTATGTTTCGCGAAAGCGCGCGCCTTCATTCGAAGAATTAGCGAGATTCGCTCGAAAACAATCTACTTCAATGCTTTTTCTGCGAACATTCATTTACTTGCAGCATCGCATTCAGCTTCGGTCCGTTTGAGCCTGCAGTACACGGCTCAACTCGGCCACCATGTCTCGAGACGGCGTCTTGCCGCTATAATCTCAACCATATGTCCAGCGACATCCGCCGAATCGTTGCCACCGACTGTGGCTCAACTACCACAAAAGCCATTCTCATCGAAAAGAGCGATCAAACCGGAGAATACCGGCTGGTGGCACGCGGTGAAGCACCCACGACGGTGGAACGACCGTTTGAAGACGTCACCTTAGGAGTTGTCAACTCTATCACTGAGCTTGAGGAGATCTCCGAGACGAAAGTGCCGGAAGGCTTCGAGAAAGGGCGGCGGGTTCTGCTTAAGGACGGAAAGGTATGGCGCCAGCTCAAAACGGGTCAACGGGACTCTTCCGGAGTAACGGGACCGTTAGATTCTTCGGACCTATACGTAAGCACCTCGTCCGCGGGCGGGGGACTTCAGATGATGGTTGCCGGAGTCGTCAAAGCCATGTCCGCCGAGTCGGCTGAAAGGGCAGCTCTTGGGGCAGGCGCTATTCTCATGGACACCCTCGCCGTTGATGACGGACGCAAGGATTATCAAAAAGTGGAGCGACTGCGCCAGCTTCGTCCTGACATCATTCTCATGTCGGGCGGAACCGACGGCGGAACGAAGACCCACTTGATCGAGATGGCCGAAGTTGTTCGTCGTGCCGATCCCAAGCCCAGATTCGGCGACATGAAGTTACCCATCATTTATGCGGGGAACAAAGAGGCTCGCGAGGACGTGCGCAAGGTCCTTGGCGACGCGATTGCGCTCCAAGTCGTCGACAACCTCCGTCCGACGTTGGAGAAGGAGAACCTTGGCCCGGCGCGTGAGGAGATCCACGAAATGTTCTTGGAGCACGTCATGCAACAGGCTCCAGGCTATTCAAAGCTTCTCCTCTGGACTAGTGAAGAGGTAATGGCGACTCCAAACGCAGTTGGGAAGCTCCTGAAGGAATACGCCGAGAACGAAAAAATCAACGTTCTGGGAGTGGACATCGGTGGAGCAACGACCGACGTCTTCTCGGTGTTTTTAGCCCAGACGGGGGAGAGGATCTACAATCGAACGGTTTCGGCGAATCTCGGAATGAGTTACTCGATTTGTAACGTGTTGAAAGAGGCGACAGTCGAGAACATTGCCCGCTGGATCCCCATCCAAATCGATCCCGCAGAAGTTCGAAACCGGCTTCGCAACAAGATGATCCGCCCGACCACAATTCCTCAAACATATGAGGACCTATTGATCGAACATGCGGTAGCACGGGAAGCTTTGAGGCTTGCGTTTCACCACCACAAGAGCCTGGCTCGGAACCTCGTGGGCAATTCCCAACAACGCGATGTCGGTCAGATATTCAGTCAGGATCAATCGGGCGATTCATTGGTTCGAATGATGGAGCTGGATATGATCATCGGCTCAGGAGGCGTGTTGTCGCATGCTCCAAATCGAGCGCAGTCGGCGCTGATGATGATGGACGCCTATCAGCCCGAAGGCGTCACCATGCTAACCGTCGACAGCATTTTTATGATGCCCCACCTCGGCGTTTTGAGCGAACATCATTACGAAGCGGCAAAAGAGGTGTTTGAGCGCGACTGCATCGTGAAGTGCGGACATTGCATTGCGCCGGTTGGCTTAGCCAAAGACGGCGAGCCGTGCGTAACCGTGTCTGGAGACGGAATCAACGTGAGCGTTCCCTTTGGCGAGATAGTCGTCATCCCTTGTGCGACCGGCGAATTCAAAACGATCGACATCCAGCCCGCCAAAAACTTCGATGTCGGAGCCGGCAAGGGAAGGTCGCGCACTGCAAGGGTCGAGGGTGGAACGGTCGGGATCATTATCGACACTCGTGGCAGACCGTTTGGAATTGAGCTCAATAATCCAAACCGTATCGCCAAGCTGCGGTCCTACCTCAAGGCCTTCAATCTCCCGATTCCGAAGTAATGGGCATTCCTACTTCGCCACTTAACCGTTTGACGACGCAAACGGAAACTTCAGGTTCGAATCATCGATCAACGCATATAGATAACTTTTGGAAATTTCATCGGACACGGTGAAATTCTTGCGGTAAATGGACATATCGTGTTCTATAATGAATAGAAGCAATTGCGACTCTACAATGCAATTTGACAGGCTCGCGATTTGTACGACAATGTTCCAATAAAGGGTGAATCGTTTACGGGCCAAAGGTCCGTTTTGCTTTTTTTAATCGTTTATAATGGTGTAGGCTATTTGTTAAGCGAATAACCCGGGGGCTTGCGAAGATTTTGCGAAGCTGGTAGAGTGCAATGTGGCATTCGAATATATTGTTGTATGTTGCGTCACAGTCCGTTTGGCGGAAGTGTGCTGAGATGGGAGGATAAATGGTTTCTAAAAGGCTAAGTATTTTTGGTTTAATTTCGGCCGCTGCGGTTGTCAGCGGTGTGCTAACAGGTTGCGGTGGCTCGAGTGCGACCACTGCGAATACGACAACATCTGTCCCGCAGACGGGTACGATTCAAGCGACGACTGGTGCTCCAACACAATCGGTGGGAACTTCAGCTACTTCGCAGACAGTCCCGGCTACCGTTAATGGACAGCAGGTTCAGGTAACTGTGCCACCCGGCCAGCCAGCGATTACGACGTCGTCGACCCTCGCGGTCATTCCGGCAGGCACGGCAATTCTTGGTGGATTGTCGGCGCAGTTTAATACACCGGCAACTGGTGTTTCAAAGCCGCAAACCACCGCAGGAGGAGGCGAGGTCTACATTGGCTACAGCCGATCGGGTCCATGGCTTGATACGGGCGTCAACATTGGCGCGAATGGTGCAATACCCGTGCCGCTGGCATTTGTAGCACCTACTACTTCGACTCCTAGCGGTAACTGGCTCCGTATTTCTGGTCCGATCCAACTCGTTGGAAACGCAAGCAATTCTGGGACGCTAAACATTACCGGTTCGTTGACACTTGGTTTCAACGTGTTCAACAGCGGTCTTACGACTATTCCTACGACCCTCAGCGTGAAATTGCCCGCTAACGGTGCTTCGTGCGCCAATGGCGACTATGCAGACGTCGTTCTTGGTCCAACTTTCTCGGGATATGGAACGCTGGATATTTGGTGGCCAAACAACGGTTCGCTGACTCAAACCAGCTACATTAACGCGGGCGCTGTTGACTTTGCAGTTCATGGCAAGGGATCCGCGAAGGATATTATTCCTTCGACTGGAATCACCGGAGTTGACTTTGAGTTGACCGGCCTTAACTTCTAGTTAAATACATGCAGAAACACACTGTTAGGGTGACGTTGGTCGCTCTCCTCGTTTCGGGAACCGGGGTCGCCGCTATGGCGACCCCGTCTTTCCATTCGCCCCTCCGAAAAGCGGTTAAAGCCCTTCAAGACGACGCGGAGAATAAGAAGCTGCCCTACGAATGGGCACTTCCAAGCGTCATCCAGTCTGGATTAATCGCTCCGGGCATTTCGTATTTTTTCGGCGACACATACGCCGGATTCATGGGCCGCTCCTTTGAAGTGAAGCAGCAACAGGTAAGACTTGGAATCACAGACCAAGTCGAGGTGTTCTATGGACGCCAGTATGCTCTCGCTAAAGGACGGAGCAGTACGAGCAGATTCTATGATGACGACGACTATTACGGCGGTCGAGTCGTCTTTAAGCGACCTACTGATTCCGATCCATCCGCATGGTCCTTCCAATTCGAAGCGCTTCGGCCTGGGGTTGGGGTATTTACCGAGTCAAATACCACCGCGACCTTCGGGGCGACGGAGGACAACACTTTCTCTGTGAATTATGGTGACCGGCGCAGGAATCAATTTCAGGCGTCCTTTACCTCAATCGCAGCTCCCGCCCTCTACGATGCACATTCGCTGAGTTTTGGAGCCGGACGCGACTTTAAATTGGGTCCAAGCCTGATTAGTCGGGTACAGGCGTCGATCATAACCCAATCATTCACGGGCGCTGGCGAGTACTCAAATTTTGAGATGAAGTCGATTGTCTCGGGATCGTTGGCTTATGAGCCAACCTATTGGCTCTCGCTTGAAGCAGATGCCTATGCTCTTCCCTTTGGCATGCCGTTTGCCAGTGGTGAATTTACAGGCATCAGCAGCTTTGCCATCTATAATCCAGGCGGGGTTATTGATGATCTCCGAAGCGATTTCGTCGCCTTCGGATCCCTTAGGTTAATGGCCCACTGGGAATTCTAGTCTGGACTTGATGAAGTGTTGGCTAACTTAGCCAACACTCCTGTATGTTCTGCCGTGCAGCTAATGCGGTTTAGTTTAGGCATTAACCGACAATTCTGAGCGGAGTTGCCTGGTATCCCTATGTACTTGGTGGTCTAAAATGGACTCGTCCTACTTCTGATTTGTCCGGTCTCTCGGTTAGTTCCTCGCCGACCTCTCCCACGGGAGTTGTGAAGGAACTTGGCGCGAACATGACGCTGGCTAACAATCGAAGGCTGACGAGCCAATCAATGGCAACAACCCCAAACCTCTCTCTTCCGCAAGACAGGTCGGTGAATCCCGAAGAACGAGGGCGCTTGGTGTCAGGTGGCCACAATACCATCCGTAACGAGTGTTTGCGGCTGTAGCCACTGGCAGCACAAAACTCGTCAAGGATCCTGCCCTTGTCCAACCTGCTCGCAGAGCGATAGCGAACAGAAACGCTCCGTGCCAGTTCATGGCGCGCACCGATACTCATCATTTGCCTCCAGTTTCGGTGCGATTCTTATGTGAGGCAACGAATAACCTAGGGTGCGATTCCTAGTGAGTCAATGCGGAGCCTTGACCCTAGAGGTCATTTTCAGCCATAATCTTGGCAACACTCTGAAGACAGCCGGTGGCTTTTGCCGTAACGATTGAAAGATCGACCAGCCGAGGGGCGACAGGTAAATAAAGGAAGCGAACGCGCTTCTGACCGGATTTGCGAGTTCATCGCGAAAAGGGACCTCCGCCATCTTTGCTGGGCGGAGGTCCCTTCTGTTTGTCAGAGCTAGGTGCGAATAAAACATGCCAACAGCAGCCAAAGAACGCACAATCGAGCAAGCAAAGGAGTGGTATTCCAAATCATCTGGCGTGGTCTTTGCCGACTATCGCGGATTGAAGGTGAAGGAACTTCAGGAGCTTCGCGCAAACCTTCGATCGAAGGGCGCGGAGATACATGTTCTCAAGAACACCCTGTTCCGCATCGCCGCCGGCGATGACACATCCAAGCTTCCGGCTGATCTCCATAACGGCACAACCGCATTTGCGTTTGTGTTTGAAAATGAAGCTCAGGTCGCGAAAGCCCTGCTCGACTATGCAAAGTCAAGTAAAAAGCTCGTCGTTAAGGGTGGCTTTTTCGGTGGCAAGTCGTTTACATCCAAGGAAGTCGAGGCTCTGTCCGAACTTCCACCGCGTGATGTGCTTATTTCACAGGTGATCGGTTTGATCGCCTCGCCAATAAGCAACCTCGTCGGAGTAATCGAAGCGCTCTATGCCGAACCAATTCGTGTAATTGGTGCGGTAGCCGACAAGGTAGCCGAGGGCAGCCCGCTGCCCACTCCGGAAGCCGCCGAGTCGACAGCCCCCGAAGCAACAGCCGAAGAACCCATTTCTGCAGAAGAGCCCGCCGTCGTAGCGGAAGCCGCCGCAGAACCAAATTCCACGGAGGCAGAAGCCTCCCCTGAGACCACCGAGACATCGGAAACCACGGAGAACGCATAATGCCAACCGCAGTTGAATCCATCGTCGAGCAGATTAGCGGCATGACCGCTATCGAGCTCTCTGAGTTAAAGAAAGCCCTTGAAGATAAGTTTGGCGTTACCGCCGCTGCTCCTTCATTCAACCCCGCAATGTTCGCTGGAGCAGGCGCTGCCGCTGCTGCACCGGTCGAGGAAGAGCAGACCGAATTCGACGTCATCCTCACTGGCCCTGGCGATTCGAAACTGAACGTCATCAAGGTCGTCCGCGAGATCACCGGTCTTGGTCTTAAGGAAGCTAAAGACTTGGTCGATAGCGCTCCCAAGCCGGTCAAGCAGGCTGTCAGCCGAGACGAAGCCGAGAAGGTCAAGGCGCAGATCGCTGAGGTCGGCGGCAAGGTCGAAATCAAGTAAGAACGGCAATGCCGTCCTGAATAAGCCAAACGGAGTGGCGAATAGGCGGGAATTGGAACCAATGACGGTTCGCTTCTCGCCTTCCTCGCCGCTCCGTTTTTTTGTAGTCGCTATGCGAGATATCCGACAGTACCTGTCATGAGGAGATCAACCGCATTGCGGTATTCCTCGAGAGCGATGCACTGCCGAAAGCACCGGCCGCTCATGTGGGAAGTGTATTTGGCACGCACTTCGCCGTCGCACCAATCGACAACGATAGATCCTTCGTCTCGAATGATGCGAAGCGGCTGACCGCTGGTCACCAGGTCCAACTGGTATGGAGCACATGGAAATGCGAGTTCGTGATCGACCAAACCGATCATAGCTGAGACCACGAGGTTACAAGTGCCATCTGGGTACGACCAAAGGTCAATGCAGAGACACGACTCACCGGCCTGTCTTTCGCAAAATGAGACTGCCAACTTGCCGACCATGGTTAATCCCGAACGCCTGCTACTAAAGAGCTAACGAATTGTTAGATGCCTCGGTTCAGTCATTCGACTTAGGAACGGGACTAAAGGCCCGGCAAAACCTCGATGACTTCGCCGGAATGGTATGGCCCTAATCTGCGAATTGGCCACATGGTTTGTCAGGCGGACCGGGTTACCAGATAATCATTCCATGGATCCGAAAACCCGCCGAAGGGCTAAGGGAGTCAATCTTCAGTCCTCGCACCGTCGCAGCCGACCCGAAAGGAATCTCGAGCACCGATAGCCCATTGACGGTATCGGCTCGGGAGGAAGCGGCGCCGTCCTCGGACGACCGCACTTGTTGCCCATAGAGGATCCTCTGCTTGAGGGTTTTTCCGTCGGCGAATTCAATCGTCAGCTCGGCAACGGGCTCTCCGAAGTCACATTGATCGAGCGTATCCATCACGAGCCCAAGGTGACTTCCCTTGCCAGAAATAGAAAGATCCACGCTTGGTGGAGCTTGAGGGGCAGAGATCAGACTTCGAAGGGCAATCGGATCCCCAAGCTGGAAGTGCATATCGCCATCGACCAGATCCGCAGTGCCGGAACCCTGGAAAAACCGGTCTCCAGCCCTTTGTGTGGTCGGGCGTGGTGTTCCGTAGAACAGCTTTCGAAAGATAGAGCCAGGATCATAGCCGAGTTTATCGACCGCATCGAAACGACTGCTCCAGGAATATTCTGAAGCCAAAACCATTGCGCTATATTGTTCGAAATTTTCGTCCATCGTGCGCTCATCGCTTGTGTAACCCGACCAGGTCGTCTGCAACGTTCCAGTGTGCTCAACGTCTGCCGCCAAATCAAAACTGCCGATGTTATCCGGCTGGTACCAAGTGCTAGCTACCGGGACAAGACCACTTTTCTTAAGCAACTGCAGAGACGGCAAGAAATCCTCAGCTTTCTGATCGGCCTTGTAATGCCAATCTCCGATCCAACTACCTTTTGGGATCGCCGCACGCCGCTTTGCCGCCATATCTGCCGACTCGCCGTTAGTTGCGTCGATCGCCTCGCCGGGGGCAAGAGCCTCGTCACCCCACAGCATCATCTTGGCGTCGTGCTGGGTTGCAATCTCATGAAGCACCGGCATTTGCATCGCCCACAGATCGGTAAGCAATGATCCATGGTCGTTCGGAAACCCACGCATATCCACTTCATCGCATCCGAAATGGAGCGTTGTTGGCTTCAATAAATCGCATGCTTCGGCCCAAAGTGAATCGAGGATCACCTTCGACTTGGGGTTCCTTGGGTCAAGGGTGTAGGGGATCTTTGGATTGACTGCCAAATCCAAGTTTTGGTTGCCCTTGAAGAACCACTCCATATGTCCAAAGCTCTGGATGAGTGGTATTGGTTCGACGCCAATCGCTCGATAGTCGTCAAACAGCTTCCCCAGCTCAGCTTTCGTCATCGCATCTTTGGATTCTCTCAAATTTGGAAGGCAGTCCCATTTCGTTCGCTCGCATTGCAGCACCACTTTGTTGAAGCCCAATGGGAGCAGGACCCGTTCCCAGAGCTTCTGCTGAAACGATCGAGCCTCCGGTCCAACGAACAAGTGAACGCCCCGCCAGACAATCTTCGGCGATTCCCTCAGGTAACCGGTCGGGAATACCAACTTTCCTCCCTGGACGAAGGCCAGTTGGGCGAGGCGACGCAAGCCGTCGTGAAGGCCTTCGTCCTCCTCTCCCAAAACAGAGATGCTATTTTCCGTTATTGTAATTTGATAGCCGCCAGGATGTAAGCCAAGTTTGCTCACTCCTCCATCAACCTGAATATGAGCGGCATTGGGCGAGACCGGTGGCAGCTCAAAACGTCTTGCCAATCCGCCTAGGAAGTCGGCTGCCCAAAACCGCACTCTTCCAGCAGGCCAGTCGTATGCCCCCGTAAACTCCAAGGTCTTCTTGGCACTCAACTGGTTGACGACTCCCCTTGGGACTACCGGCGGCATGTGTTCGTCCGGAGAAATAACGTCCTTAGCAGGGTTGGAAGCCAAAGTGATTTGGACCGCCTTAGAGTCCAAGATGGGCTTGGGATCTATCTGCCACTCGACATCGAATGTAACCGGCTTCTCTTTGGATACGTCTAAGCTTAGGTCTCCCAGCCACCACAAAGCCTTCCCATTCGCGTAGTCTTGAGCATAACCTCGCGCGTCAAAAAACGTCGTTGGCTGAGACATCTTGGCCTCCAATCTAGTCAGTGGAGCATCGAAAACCAAATCGCTTGAGTCGGGGGCGTATCGCCGGTTTTCGAAGTCGCCTCCACCGGCGTACTTCTTGAGCTTGAGAGATCGCGTTGCCGCTCCATCGGCAGTTAAAGTTCCAGCCTGCAGGGCCTGGGCCGAAATCATTCCCGCTGTCAACTCGATTTCTGCCGGATCTGCGTCACCCCAATGTAGATCATAGTGAACTTTTAGCTTGTTTCCCTCTCGGTGGTAAGTTACTGTCCCGGTCGCTATCCCGTTATATCCGCTGATGGTCTCCCGTATGGTATCGGCATCTATTCTTTCAACCGACTCTTCGCCATAGGTTGTACTGTAATATCCCCTGACCCAACCCTTCTGATAGTATTGCAAAGTGGAACCCTTTATGATCGGCACGCCAGAAACCGACAAGTTCAAACCAGATCCCGGGTTCACATCGAAATCAAAGGCAGGCTTCGTCTGAAAAAGAAGCGCAGCCAAGAGCAGGGACGCCATACGTAGATTATGTCGCGAGGAGTCGAATTCGATGGCCCCCACCCATGTGGATCTTTAATGAACCTGGCGGCTAATGCCCCGACTTGCCGCAACTACTATCGTGGGGCGGCCGGTTGCGTGAGAGTTGAATCTTCGAGGTAGTTCTTTCGATACTTCATTCGCTGGATGATCTCGAGTTCATGGGAAGCAAGGTCGCTCAGTTGGCTGATATTGGCCTTTTGTGCGACATCGGCTACCACGGACTGCAGGAGGTCCAGGTGCCCCGTGTTGACTTTGCGGTCCATAAGAGTCGCCATGCCCGCCTCCGACTTAATGAAGTCAGAGATCTTCCCCGTGATTGTCTGAGTTCCAACCGTGACCGTAATCGGATCGTCAGAGGGATAGAACTGAGTCTTAGCCGACCGGATCTGAGCAGCAATGAAGCTATCGCTCTTCAGTCCGGCGCGTTGAAACACTGCGATCAAACGGGCATCCTCAATGATCTTCAAGTTTGCATCGGGGCCGAAGAGCTCTGCTCCCGTCTGAGGGTCAACGACGTCCAAAAGCCCGGTCGGCTGAACATCGATCCCGTACTGTCTCAGATCTCGCTGAAAATCGGTGGGATTGGTGGTCTTATACTCTAAAAGCATCGCACCCAATGAGCCGGCCCCTTCCCTTAGACTGGCAAACTGTATGAATCCGACTGAAACAAACCCGGTATCGTATGTGTTGATCGCATCGAAACCACCTTCTAGGATAGAAACCGATCTCATGATGCGCGCCTCCGATTCAGTGACTTCAGCGAGACGGAACAAGTGATCCATACGATCGGGCGCCATCTCCTTCACCGCGACACCTTCTGAGTTCACGCCAATTGCAAAGCGATAGTAAGGGTATCGCGGGTTGCTTACCCGAACATTATCTTGATAGGTCAACGTGATGTCGTCGAAGGCAATGTCACGCTCCATCGGGATGGCGGCCTCAGCAAACCTGGGCGGGGGCCCCGCAAGGGCCAGGAGGGCGTCGGGGATCACGCCGGGCGCAGGCGGCTCAGCTTCGGGAATCGTCTTGTCGGGCTTGGGAAGCCGCTTACCGAGAATCTTCTCGTTGGCATTTTGAGCAACGATGAGTGCATTCCAACGGTCCCGGTTCAGTTTGGCAATGACCCATGTCTCCCACTCCTTCTGTTGATCGTTGGCTGGCTGTGCATTCTGGGTCGGAGGCGCACTGACCTTTCGGGCTTTGTTATAGGCCATCAGCCACGTCGATCCAGATACGGTGAGACGAACCTGCCACAGTCCCTTATCCATCACATCGGTCGGAGGAGCCACCTGATAGCGCCCAGGTTGTGACCAATAGGTGAGAATTTGGGCACGTTCGTCAACTGAGAACTGAGGTGACGGAGGAGGAATTTGGGCCGATGGAGGCGTCGTCTTTGTTTGAGCGCAACCAAGGGTTGCCACCAATTGCATTACAAAAAGAAGTCGAGTTCGCATCCATGCCACCTCATTTCCAACGCCCCGACCATCGGGCATCGATTCCATACCTTATCAAGGTCTTAGAATTGATCCATCGGAGCCAACATAATTATAGATGACATATCCCGTTTAAACCGGCCGCACCGCCCAATACGCTCAAAGAACCACATTGCTCTTGGTAACGTCGTGAACCAGCTTTGCCAGCCGATTTTCAACTGTTTCCGCCGTGTATCGAATCTCCTTTCTCTCAATCTCGGGCGCCTCGTACAGCACGTCTTCGAGGAGTCTCTCCATGATGGTGTGCAGCCTTCGCGCCCCGATATTTTCGGTCTTGGTGTTGACTTCGGTGGCAAATCTGGCAATCGTATCCAACGCGTCTTCGCTGAACGAGATGTGAACCCCTTCCATCTCAAGTAGCCTTGTGTATTGTCGAGTCAGGGCGTTCTTAGGTTCGAAGAGGATCCGTCTAAAATCTCCCTCATTGAGACTGTCCAATTGAACCCGAATGGGCAAGCGTCCCTGCAGTTCTGGAATGAGATCGCTTGGTTTCGATGTGTGAAATGCTCCTGCGGCAATGAAGAGAATATGATCCGTCCGGCATGGACCAAACTTCGTGGCGACGGTTGACCCTTCGATAATAGGCAAAAGATCTCGCTGTACTCCTTCGCGCGACACATCCGGACCGGATCCGCCGCTCTTGCCGGCAACCTTGTCCAACTCGTCCAAGAAGATAATCCCCGTCTGCTCGGCACGAACGATAGCCTCGCGTTGTATCGCCGATTTGTCGATCATTTTTCGAGCTTCATCGTCGATCAAGCTCTCTCTGGCTTCTTTTACCGTTATCTTGCGGGCAACATGCTTGGAGGGAAAAGGGCTCGCGAGCTGGTTTGTATCGATCCCCATCTCTTCCATGCCGCCTGGGGTGAAGACCTGGAAAAACGGATTGCTTGACTCCTCAACATAGATCTCGAGAATGCGATCATCATGCTTATCTTTCAGTAACTCGTCATAAATTCGGGCATGGCGAAGGGCTCTCTGCTGATGGTCTTCGGATACAAACCCGGTGTAAAACGGTGAGACGCCGTCGTCATCGCCCTGCGTCTCCAGTTCCTCCTGAGGAAGCTCGCGTTGAATCTCCTCATCGACCATTTCGACGATGCGCTCCAACGCTCTGCGCTCCGCCTCTGGCCACACCGCCTCCATCTTCTCCCTCTCGACTAGACGAACCGAGGCCGCCGCAAGATCGCGCACCATGGATTCGACGTCTCGCCCGACATACCCAACTTCGGTGAACTTTGTTGCTTCCACCTTAATGAAAGGTGCGCGGGCAAGCTGCGCCAACCTTCGAGCAATCTCAGTCTTGCCGACTCCCGTCGGTCCAATCATCAGTATGTTCTTGGGCAAGATGTCGTCGCGCTCGCTGGCAGGGAGTCGAAGCCGCCGAAAGCGATTTCTGAGGGCAACCGCCACAGCGCGCTTTGCGTTCGCCTGACCGACGATATATCGATCTAACTCAAAAACGATCTGGCGAGGCGTCAACTCTTCGATAGGCAAACTCATTGCCTAGAACTTACCTGTCATTCCGATAGTGGCGCGCAGGTTCACAGGCTCTCAGGGCTCAAACCGCAAACCCATGCATATGCTTTGGAGTACAGTTCGCGTTTGGAAAGTCCGTAAACCTGCCTAAGCGCATTCTCGGTTCGGTCTTGCCCCTTGATGGAACGCAGGATGTTGGTGGATGGCGACTCATTTGCGATTTCGCGCAGGAACTCTCCTAAGGATAGATCTCCACGCAGGTGCGCCAAATATCGGCCAAGCCAACCAGCCTGTTGATATCCTCTCCAGATTTCCTCCTTGCTGCCGTCATCATCCGAGCGGTCAGTTAGGACGAACTCCAATTCCCTCTCTGAAAGCCACATTTCGGGAAGGTCGCAGAACATCCTCCACGTCTTTTTGTCAAACCGACGCTCAACAAGGACCGAGATCGCCTCTTCCACCCACCGTGGTGCGTATTCGTCCGCAATATTCGTACTGATGACGTGCGCATATTCGTGAGCCACTGCCTGACCGAACTCAATCGGATCGTCTACCAGGTAATTCGGCAGGCAGATCATTTCATAGGGCTCCTTGCTAACGCAGTAGCCGTAAGGGTTGGCGGCCCAGGGAGCGTCCGTCTCCTCGGCAAGAATCGACAGATGGGTCCTAATCGAATGCTCCCATCCAATGCGCTTGGCGACTTCGTCACAAGCACTTAGCGTCCTTTGCCCCATCTCGTGTTCGAAGCCCATCAATTGCTCGGGGACAAACTCCAAGGTTAGCCATGGGGCAACCGTGATCGTCTCACTCTTACTGCGCGTAAGGGCCTCTGCTTCGATGACGCGATACCAGCAGAGCAGATCGGCGCCTTCGCCAACCCCGTGCTCCTTGATTTCGTCAAACGCAGCTTCCAATCGATCTTGGTAGTAGTGCTCGAATGCCGCTTCCCAGTGAGGGGTATCGGCAGCATGCGGGTTGGCCATTAACGCTTGCGACTCCTAATAACTTTAATCTTACTTTGAGAGTTTCGATTTCTCTCCATTTAAAGAAATCTCTTCCAAATCTGATGATCGTTTCTTAACTAACCAGACTCAAACCTTCCTAAATGAGACGCAACTTCATGCAGTTTTAGTCCATTCCGATAGGTACTTTGTGCCGGCATGAGCTCGGTTTTTGGTCTTGGCCGTCATCCTTGTTGGAATTCGTACATTTCCGGAGGCTTGGCAAGCGGGAAAGAGACGTCTGGACTTAGAACCGCTTGCACGGTGGATACCATGGTCCCACTAGGGGAGGGCCCGGCGAATTAAGCTTGGTCAATCTCTGGCGACAAGTAGCCGGATCGCTCTCATCTGAGGCAAGAATGCGGGGCGTTTGCTTTGAACGATACACACGCAATTGCAGTCTGCTGGGCTACGGGTAGCGTCTCTCACTCTCGCGATTTGGACTGTATCTTTCAACCAAAATCGGCAAGCCACTTGGGCAGAGCACGATAAACTAAGCTGAATCTGGCAGTTCTCCTCTATAATCTGGAGAGTTATGCCAAGAACTTGTCCTGATTGTAACGTTTTGATGAGCCAACGGAGCTTCTTCGGCGTATTGCTTGATACTTGTGAACATTGCGCGGGAATCTTCTTCGACGAAGGAGAAATCAGTCGCATTCGAGAACAGGCCGGCGACCGCGCACTTGATGAACTCGATAACATGATCCAGCCAGAGCCCGGGCACGTCGATCCAACAACCCACGCAACCCGGCACTGTCCAGCTTGCGCAAGCGAAATGCGGCGATTTCGATACTTATATTCGTCCCCTGTCTTCTTGGATACATGCGATGCCTGTGGCGGCGTGTGGGTCGAGAACGGTGAGCTTCAACAAATGAGCGAATATATTCAGTCAGCCAAGCAGGGTCGACCCACAACAACCCATGAACTTTCGGGTGACGTTCAGGCAAAGATCGAAGCACTGACCGCATTGGATCGGGCAAGAGGGCTTAGAGCTCGCATTGCCGCTTCGACGATTGCCTACCACCGAGATTAGCGATTGATCCGTAGAAGATTTATGAGCCAAAACATAGACAAGACCGACGAAGAATGGAAGGGAGTTTTGACTCCAGAACAATTTCATGTTCTAAGGAAAAAAGGAACTGAGCGCCCGTTCACAGGCGAGTATTGGAACCACAAGGAGCAGGGCCTTTACCGATGTGCTGGATGCGGTGCAGAGTTGTTCAACTCTGCCACAAAATATGATTCGCATTGCGGTTGGCCGTCTTTTTTCGATTCTATCGACCGGAGTAAGATTCGAGAGATAGAGGATTTCAGCCATGGAATGCACCGAGTAGAAGTCGTATGCGCCGCCTGCGGAGGACATCTCGGACACATTTTCCCCGATGGGCCCAAGCCAACCGGGGTGCGATATTGCATCAACTCCCTTTCCTTGAAGTTCGAACCAGAGCCGGAAGCTTAGGGCTCTTACTGGAGAATCACGTACATTGCATCCTCCGGAAACCTGAAGCGGATACCACCCGGTACTTTCTCGACAGGAAGGTTTGAGGTCGGATTGCCGTTCATGTCGAGGACGGTAGCTTTCCTCAAAGCGGGGTTTCTCAGGATGACGTCCAGTTTGGCTCTTTGAACCTGCCAAGGCGCCCTTCCATAATTCACTACCTGGAACCCCTCTACTTTCTTTCCACCGTCCAAGCTAATTGTCGAAGGCTGGTCTTCCCATCCCGTTGGACGGCTTCGGGTTCCATATTGGACGAGGATCTTGTTCGAGTTCTTTAGCGGATTGCCGTCAAGCGACACCGCGACCGCCGACCCATACTCATTTTGAGAAAGGAACGTTACATCGGATGTCCGAACCATCGGCTTTGCCCTAAAGAAGGCAGCTACCCCTTGCGCACATGGAGCATCCAAAACACAAAAACCCTTCTCAGAATTAAGCGCCAGTTCACCGGTGATACTCGTAACCGTCATGGTATTGGAGTCGATATACTTGCTGAGGTCGACCACTCTACACTTTGCCGGATCCCCTCCGAATTCAACCTGTACCGGGCCAACAAGAAAAGCGAGAGGGTTCACGCCCGATTTCACGCTTGACGTTGCCGCTATGTCACCGGCATCTCGATTTGGGTCGAAGCTCGCCTCCTCGGAGATAATCGGAGTTTTTCGAGCCCAGAGGTCACTAAGGGCCCTTTCTTCAACAACGGCAGGACTTCCCTTCTTGATATAGGCGTTCCGATACATGAGGGCAGCGGCTGGAAACGTGCCCAACATGTCTGGGTTTCCCATCACCCACTTTTGAACTGATGGCAAATACCCGTTTGCCGACATTGGCTGAGTCCACTCATCGTCATCAGTCGCAAACCAAAAGTAGGCATTGACTCCATTGAGCGACTGGTACGATGAGATCAAAAACGGTCCCTCGGTGTCATAAGCCATCGGCATAACCCAAGAACTCTCCGTGATGATCATCGGTCGTCCAAGAGTCTGCTTGAGATTTGTTGGAAGTGGCTTGGGGTCCAATAATATGGATGGGCTCGTGAATTGATCTCCATTCATAACCGCCCATCCGTTGTTTGGGCCCTTGTGGACTCCATCGTAATACCTATTGACGGCATCGACTTCCGTCGGCGTGTAGGAATACCGTTCTGAGTCGTTTAATCGAATTGGGTCGGCGGTTCTCCAGTTGCCCGCATTCACAAGCTGCTTGCAACCAAGATCGAGATGGATATAGTCTGCCATCTCCTTGTTGAAACTCCGCATCGTTTCAGTTAAGAACTGAATCTGGTCGCCTAAGCGCACTTCTTTGGTTCCAGATTGAGGCTGGGTCGCGTCCCAGATGTTGTAGAAATCGTACGCGTGCCCGCCGGCATCGTCATCGTGCAAAATCTGCCCGCTCCAGGCCTCGGCGACCCTTTGGGCCGATCCGTACTTCGCGCGTGCCCAAGATGCGTACAACACTTCTAGATTTGCCTTCTGTGGCCCCTTCACTTCGTTGATATTCCAAAACAGCATGCTGTCTTCGTTTTGCAATTCAATAATTGCCAAACTTGGGTCGTGCGACAGAGGAATTCCCGTGTAAGGGTTCTTCTCGGTAAGCAGGGCCTTTAGCCACGACTTATAGGCTGCCTTCAACGTGGGATCGAAGAACAGTAGGCTAGCTGCGCTTTGGTTGGATCCGCCGGGCAGATTCCAGTTCTTCGAGAACTTCATCGAGACCATCCAATAGGGCGAGAGGGTCGTGTAGATCCCCTCCTTCTTCATTGCCGCAATTACCCGCCAACATTTGTCTCGGTCATCGTCATTAAGATCGCTAATCTTAGCGTCCGGGTTCTTGCCAAGATTCGGTGAAAACTGGCCAAAACACCGAATCATATTGACCCCTCGTTTTGCAAGGAAACGGGCATGTCTTGCCAAATCCGGCGCCGTTTGACGGCCAAGTGGGGTTGGAACGAATGTCTTACTTCTTCCGACATTCGAATTCACAGCCCAGAACCTCTCAAGTTTCCCGTTTCCGAGCCGGAAATTACCGACCGCGTCAACGGTGATAAACCCTGACTCTCCGGCGGTTTTTTCGTTAAGTGACCTCAGGTCAAGGAGAGCATCGGGCCTAAAATCGTCTGGTTTCGGCGTAAAGGCCCAGGTATCAGAACCTCCCCAATTCTGAAGGCGAATTGCGCTTATTGCAAAGAGAAGAATCACGGGCGACCTCGCTAATCTATGCCTGACTTACTCCGAAGGGTCTCAGTTTGTCTAGCCATCGATCGCCTTCGGGAAATCGCAGACCGTACGAGTGGATTAGGGTGTCTAGTCTTTTGTTGGCATGCTTAGCCCATACATCCCGTCAAGCTTAGTGGTGCAAGAAATTATTCAGCTTCTTGGCTTGAGGACATAAGGGATCCATGGCAAATGCCGAGTCCAGATCCTTCTGAGCTAGATCGTTCTGTTTCAGTTGAACTTCAATTCGTGCGCGTGCCACATAGATATTTGGTCGACTTAGGTGATTGGTCGTCACGTAGGTGAGTGACGCGATTACCTCTTTGAGTGCCGAATCGTAGTCTTGATGGTCAAACGCGATCAAAGCGAGAATATGATAGGAGTCGGCAATGACCCCCTCCAGATTTGCTTGCTCCATCTTGGTCTTTAGATTTGGCGTAAGTTGAGCATTATTAAGCGCTTGCTGAATTCGCTCCTTGGCCGTATCACTATCCCCTACGATGTAATTCAGAAGACCGACTTCAAAAAACCCGGCCGCCTCGGAAGGACGAAACGAATTCATGTTGTCCATGATCTTGATTGCCCGATGGATGTCGTCCTTTTGCCGTTGATCGAGTTCTTCCCCAACGTTAAAATTCGCGACGCCATCGTGAGTCAGGCTCAAGACTTCGCGCAGGCCGTCGTTATAACCACTTTCGGTAGTGATGATTGATTCGCCGTTTGGCATTCTGGCTGTCGAATTAGACAGAACCAACACGAGCGCCACGACAATGACCCCGATAATGGGAATCCCAAACCGACGCCAATCTTGCTTGCTAGCTTGCAACGATATTCACCAACTTACCAGGCACGACAATTACCTTCCGGACAGTCAACCCGTCCAGATGCGGCTTTGCCTTAGGTGCTTGCACGGCAGCAGCTTCAAGAGCGTCCTTCGTAGCACTTGCATCGATCTCAAATGTGTCGCGCAGCTTTCCGTTAACTTGCACTGCAATTGTGACGGTGTCATCGGCCGCAAGTTTCGCGTCAAATTTGGGCCAGGTCTCGTTGAGCGTAAAGCCACCCTTTCCAATCACACCCCACAGTTCATCGGCAGAGTGTGGCGCAGCCGGACTCGTCAGGAGAATCAGAGTCTCGACCGCCTCCGAAATGGCAAGCGCAAAGGCCCGGCTGGGATTGGCAGCATGTTTTCTCAACAAGTCATTTAAATCGTTCACGAAAATCATGAGAGACGATACGTACGTGTTGAACGCAAACTTGTCGATGTCCTCGGTCGCTTTGCGAACCGTCTTATGAGTCTTTCTACGCACATCCCTACCGGCGTCGTCAAACTCCTCAAACATCACCACATCTCTCCAGTCGGGATAGTAAAGCGGCTTGGTATCTTCAATCAGCTTGAAGATTTTGCTCAAGAACCTGACCTGGCCCTGCATGCCTTCGTTCGACCACTGGACATCGGCGGCAAAGGGCGCTACAAAGAGGAGATACATTCTCAGCGCATCTGCCCCATACAGTTCAACTGCCTGCTCGGGGGTCACGACATTTCCCTTCGACTTGGACATTCGAGCCCAGCGGTAGAAAAGGTCGTCTTCCGGAATGCTCTCGGCTTCCTTATAGGAGACCAGGATTCCCTCATCGCCGATATCTAGCGTTTCGCCCTCACGAGGACGGCGGTAGGCGGTCAATGCCAATACCTGGCCCTGGTTCTCCAGACGAGCAAATGGTTCCTTGACCGTAATAAGCCCGGCATCATAAAGCACTTTCGTCCAGAACCGTGCATAGAGCAGGTGCATGACCGCGTGCTCTGATCCCCCGACGTAGCAATCGACCGGCATCCAGTATTCGGCAGCCTTGAAGCTCCAGGGCTCCTTGTCGTTCGCCGGGTCACAAAAGCGCAGGAAGTACCACGATGAACAGGCGAAGCCTCCCATCGTATCGGTTTCACGTTGCCCAAGGCGCCCGTCCAGATCGGTAACGTTCACGAACTCAGGAATATGGGCCAGGGGCGAAGTGCCGTCTCCACTTGGCTCGTAGTTAGCGACGACGGGCAACTCCACCGGCAGACAGTCCTTTGGAACTAGCTGCATTTCGCCGTCCTTCGTGTGAATGACCGGGATCGGGCATCCCCAATATCTCTGTCGTGAGATCAACCAGTCACGCAGCCGGTATTGGATCTTGCGTTCGCCGATCCCCAGACTTTCCATCCATATCCCTAGCTGCGATTGAGCCTCCGTTACTGTCAAGCCGTCATATTCGCCGGAATTGATGAGGACGCCGTCTTTCGTGACATAAGCCAACTCAACTTCCGAACGATCTGCGGGCGCAATCACTTGAATGATCTCAATGCCGAATTTCTTTGCAAACTCGTAGTCCCGCTCATCATGCCCTGGAACGGCCATGATTGCCCCTGTACCGTAGGTGGCGAGAACATAATCGGCAATCCAAATCGGAACCTTGGCTCCATTGGCCGGATTGACGGCATAGGCGCCCGTGAACACGCCAGTTTTCTCTCGATTCGTCGCTTGCCGATCGGTATCGCTCAGGGTTTTTGCATGCAGCTGATAGGCTCGGACCCTCTCCGAAAACTCTGGTTCGACCAATCCGAGGATTCTGTCAATCAGTTCATGCTCAGGAGCGAGGACACAAAATGTCATGCCGAAAACGGTATCCACGCGCGTCGTAAAAACATCGAATGCCAAGGAACCACGGCCGCTCCGAACCTCAAACCCATGCTCGTCTGGCACAGAGGGCTTGGTGCTATTCGCCACCCGCATGGTGAATTGCACGCCTTCACTGCGACCGATCCAGTTTCTTTGTTGGCTTTTGATCCCTTCTGGCCAATTCAGGTCGTCCAAGTCATCAATCAGACGTTGGGCATACTCGGTGATCTTGAAGAACCACTGGGGTATCCACTTTTTTTCAACGAGGGCGCCAGACCTCTCGGCACGTCCGCCAATGATCTCTTCGTCTGCCAGCACCGTCTTGTCAATCGGGTCCCAATTTACGGCAGCCAGACGCCGGTAAGCTAACCCCCGCTTGAATAGCAGTTCGAAAATCCACTGAGTCCATTGGTAGTAGCTAGGGTCCGAACTTGAGAACGATCGCGACCAATCGTATGAGACGCCAATGAGATCCATCTGCCTTCGATAAGTCGCCGCATAGCGCGCAATCATCTGCGCCGGGTGCGTTTTATGCTTGATCGCCTCGTTTTCTGCAGGCAAGCCAAACGCATCAAACCCCATTGGGTGCAAAACGTTGTATCCCTGCATGAGCTTCATGCGGCAAATCACATCGGTGGGAACGTAGTTCCGGCAGTGCCCCACACTAAGGCCGGCGCCGGATGGATACGGAAAGAAGTCCATCCCGTAGAACTTCGGAGCATCCTCAACATTGCGAGTTCTAAAGAGATCCGCATTCTTCCAGCGCTTCTGCCAAGCTGCCTCGAAAGTAGCCGGCTCATATCGGTCTGCCATAGACTATCAGTTTAGCTTGTAACGAAAAAGAATGGACCCTTCCCGGTTTTCTGTACGGCGAAAATGGACGAAGGCATGGGAGAACGAAGTTGCTAAACTGAAACCGCAAACCAACTTTGTAGTCAAAAATGATGCGCCGATGCCTACCCTTACTCACGGTTCTTGGACTGATTCTTATGCTTCCCTCTAGCGCTCCAAGTCAGAACATGCCCGATGTTGGAGTTCCCGCACCTTCGAATGTCCCTGGCGCCGAGTTCCCGCGTATCCATGGGGATCTCAGCGTGACGTTTCGAATGGTGGCGCCCAAGGCTAAGAAGGTGCAGGTCGTTCCCCTCAATGACGGGCTCGGCAGACAACCCTATCTTATGCCTCAGGGCTCGGACGGCGTTTGGACCGTAACCACTCCCCCGGTGCGGCCCGGATTTCATTACTACGAATTCGATATCGATGGGTCGCGTTGTACGGACCCAGCAAGCGAGACTTACTTCGGTTGGGGCAAACAAACGAGCGGACTAGAGGTTCCGGATCCCAACCTGGGTTTTTACGACTCCAAACCCGTTCCACACGGCCAAGTACACATTGCTTGGTACCCCTCGAAGGTCACTGGGAAAGATCGAAGAGTGTATGTCTACACCCCTCCTGGCTACGATACCAAGTCCGGCAGATATCCAGTGCTTTACTTACAGCACGGAGCCGGCGAAAGCGAGCGCGGGTGGACGGCTCAAGGGCATGCCAATTTCATTTTGGACAACCTGGTTGCAGAGCAAGAAGCAACGCCGATGCTCGTGGTTATGGACAACGGCTACGCGGACGTAAACCACACAAACGAATTCGAAGCAGTGCTGGTTCAGGACCTCATTCCATTCATCGACCAAGAATTTAGAACCATCCCGGACGCCGATCATCGTGCCCTTGCCGGGCTGAGTATGGGTGGAGGACAGGCCCTTAACATCGGACTGAGGCACCCGGACAGCTTTCATTCTGTCGGAGTCTTCAGTGGCGCGTTTCGTGGGTTGGAACCGCTCAAAGACATCCTTGCCAATCCTCAAAGCGCCAATCATCGGTTAAAGCTTCTCTGGTTTGGATGCGGCATCGATGACTCTTTGATCAGCCTCGCGTCGAACGCGCATAAGGTCCTTGACCTAGCCGGGGTTCGGAATTCATTCGCCTCGTTTCCTGGCTCTCACGAATGGCAGGTCTGGCGAAAGTGCCTTCACTCGTTCGCCCAATTGCTGTTTCGCCCTGCTTCCGAATCGCGACGCGTCGTCGACCTGCGATGTGAGTATCTCGCTAACCCGCTGGGAATAGACTCGGCTCACCCTAGGCTCAGTTGGCGCATGGAGGACTCAAACCCAGATTCCCATGGATTCAGGCAGACCGGCTACCGGGTGTTGGTCGCGACCACGAAGGAGATGCTAGATCAAGAAAAAGCAGACTTGTGGGATTCAGGGAACGTCGCATCAGACCACTCCGTCCAAGTCGAGTATCGGGGGGCTCCCTTGGCATCAAGGCAGCGATGCTGGTGGAAAGTCATCGTAAAGGACGAACGAGGAAGAAGTCTTTCCTGGAGCAAACCCTCGGAGTGGACCATGGGGCTGCTGACTGCCCAGGATTGGAGCGCACACTGGATAGGCGGCATTCCTCCCCAAGGCGAGACCACTGCTGCCATAAGGAAAGCTCCCAAGGAAAACGGTTTCGATCCTTGGTTCAGAAAGGACTTCGAACTTTCGTCGGCTCCCAAGTCAGCCCAGGTTTACGTTGCTTCCATCGGCTATCACGAGCTTTATATAAATGGAGTCCGAGTAGGGGATGCGGTGCTTGCCCCAAGTGTGTCGGATCTTTCCCACCGCGCCCGATACACAACTTATGAGATTGCCAGCTTCCTTCGACCGGGTAGAAACGTTTTAGCCTTGTGGTTGGGCACTTCCTGGTCGATTTTCCCCCACTTTCCAGCGATCGACCGGACACAGCGACCGGCCATTCCAATGGCGATCCTCCAAGCAGAGATCAAGCTCTCCGATGGAACATTGAAGACGGTTGTGACCGACGATTCTTGGACGACCCACCCTAGCCCTAGTCGACTTCTGGGTACTTGGGACTTCATGAATTATGGTGGTGAGGAATACGATGCCCAGAAAGAGGTACCTGGTTGGAACCTGCCGGAATTCAACGATAAGAATTGGGAGCGTGCAAGCGCCTATCAACCCGGTCTGCTTCTCTCCGCCGAAACCGTCGAGCCCAATCGCCCCGTTTACTCGCTCTTCCCGGTGAAGATCGAGACCAAGGAAGACGGCAGCTATCGAGTTGATATGGGGCGCAACTTCACAGGTTGGATAGAAGTCGCGCTTAGCGGCAAACCTGGAGACCGAATTGACTTTGAGTTCTCAGAACGCGACGGAGTTCCGGAGACCCATCGATTGCATAGCGCTTATATCCTCGGCCCTACCGGTCAAGGAACTTTCCGGAATCGCTTTAACTACAGCGTCGGTCGGTGGATCACGATTAGAGGCCTATCCTCACCCCCAAACCGCGATCACATTCGGGGTTGGCTCGTTCGAACCGCCTATGAAAGAGCGGCAGAATTCGATTGTTCTAATTCGCTCCTGAATCAGATCTACGACACCACGCTGTGGACTTTCGAGGACCTCAGCCTGGGCGGTTACGTAGTCGACTGTCCTCAGCGTGAACGAATGGGCTATGGGGGAGATGCCCACTCCACTACCCAGGCCGCACTCAACAACTATCACATGGGCGCCTTCTATACCAAATGGTCCCAAGATTGGCGCGATACTCAAAGCCCAGATGGCAACCTTCCGTATACCGCGCCCACCTATTGGGGTGGCGGCGGCCCAGTTTGGAGCAGTTACTGCATTCACCTGCCATGGAAGATGTACAAGTGGTATGGAGACACCGAGGTTCTTCGCACCCAATTCCCGACGATGAAACGTTGGCTTGAATTCTTGGAGACCAAGGCCAAGAACAACCTGCTTGTGCGGTGGGGCGGCGAATGGGACTTCTTGGGCGACTGGCTCTGGCCCGGAGCGGAAGGAGTCAACGGGGACACTCCTGAAACACTCTTCTTTAACAACGCCTATTGGGTTTATGCCTTGAGAACAGTTGCCAACGTTGCCGAGGTACTCGGAGAAAAAGCAGATGCGGTTCAATATCGACGGCGAGCGGATGAGATCGCGCAGGCTGTTCACGCGCGTTTCTTTCACCCCACAACCCACGACTACGCGTCCGGCGACCAACAGTATCTGGCAATCGCACTTCTGGCCGAGATTCCGCCTGCATCCGCGCGCTCTCAGGTTTGGAAGCGGCTTGAAGAGGAGGTCCTAGTCCATCGGAAGGGACACATTTACGCAGGGATTATCGGTGGCGCTTTAATGAGCCGGTTGCTGCTCGAGCAGGATCGCCCGGACCTCCTCTATTCGATGGCCATCCAGGACGATTATCCGAGTTGGGGTGAATTCTTAAGAAAGGGGGAGACGACGATTCCCGAAGACTGGGAGAGTAGGGAGTCCCTTACTCATAGCTCCTACCTTTTCATCGGCGCGTTCTTCATTGAAGGGTTGGCCGGGATTCGACAAGAAGGCAATCAGGCTGGCTTTCAGCATTTCTCCATCCGTCCGATGCTAAACGCCATCCCAATTCTGGATCATGCTGCCGCCACCTATGAGACGCCATACGGTCAAGCCCTTTGCAGTTGGAAACATGACGGAAGCGGTGTCCGTTTAAATGTCACGGTGCCCCCTAATTCATCGGCAACGTTGGAACTGCCTGCGGAACCGAAGCGCGTATCGCGTGTTCCGGCGGGCAAGACGGTTAAGACGGCCGCGGGTTCGTCAACGTTATTGATGCCTGGAACATACGTGTTCCAGGTGGACGTTCCGTCAAGAAAAGGTTCTTAGGCCCTTACCATCGCATAAGGGATTGACCCGCGACTTAGGCAGGTTCAAGGCATTCTACCTACACATAATCGTACGATCAACTGTCGAGTTTGCGTTCAATGCACCGACGCGAATGGATCACATTACAATTAAACTCAATGAAGCGAACACCTAGATTGATCCTTGATCCCGACACGATTAGACGCGTGTGCACTTTGCAATGCCTCGCTTTCTGGAAACCCATTCCCACTCAGGGCCCAAAGGGCCGTCGCGGCGACTGCCTTCAAATGGGACAGCGTGGACTCTATACCGGCGAACACCCAACCTAGCCTCCTTTGCTTGGAAGACTGACGGTCTATCCTTCCTTCAGACCAGTATTGGCCAAGCTTTCCACGATCTGTTTCTGGAAAATGAAAAAGATGATCAAAACCGGGAGGATCGACATGACTGCACCGGCCATTTGGACGTTTTCCTTGCCCTGAAAGCGACCCTGAAGCATGGCGATCACCAGCGGGAGGGTGAACTTCTTTTCATCCTGAAGGATGATCAACGGTCCCAAGAAGCTGTTCCAGGAACCCAAGAAAGTGAAGATCGCGAGGGTTGCCAGCAGTGGCTTTGAAAGTGGCATCACAACGCGCGCGAAAATCCCCCACTCAGGCAATCCGTCCATCTTGGCCGAGTCGATGAGGCTATCCGGGAGTTTCTCGATGAACTGCCGAGAGAGAAACACCCCAAAAACACCGGCGAGCCCGGGGACAATAAGGGGCAGCCAGGTGTCAAGCCAGCCAAAGTCGCGGAAGAGCAGAAAGCCGGGTACCAGTAAAACCGTTCCTGGAATCATCATCGTTGCCAGGAGCGAGACAAAGATGAAATCCCGACCTGGGAAACGATGTTTGGCGAACGCATATCCGGCCAAAGGACAAAGGATCATACTCCCTATGGTCGTTGCCAAAGCGATCAACAAGCTGTTGATCGCAGAGCTCAGAAATAGAGATCCCTTTAGCAGGTCGCGGTAAGGAAGTGTCGTTGGATGGCGAACCAGCAGGTCGATGACGGGTACCGACGCCTCGTCATTCGACTTGAGCGACGTAATCACCATGTAGTAAAACGGGGTGACCATCACGAGCGCGAATAAGCTCAATAACACGTAAGTCAGGATCTTCTGGGTCCGGCTGTCTCTCATCTCGAATCCTCGCGGCTTCGAAAGAACTTGAGTTGAACCAGAGAGAAAACCAGGATTACGGCAAATAAGATGTAGGCAATCGCGGTGGACTTACCCATCTCAAACGTCTCAAAACCCGTGTGATAGACCAATGGGACCATCGTCATGCCCGAGTCGTTCGGCCCGAATTTATCTCCCGCTTCGCCTGCCCCGCCACCCAAAACATAGATGGGCTCGAATACCTGGAAGCCTCCGATTACGCCCAGGATGCAGATAAATGCCAACTGCGCCCGTAGCCCTGGAAGGGAAATGCTCCTGAATCGACGGAAAACACTGGCCCCGTCTACCGCAGCAGCTTCGTAGAGCTGCTGAGGAATTTGCTGTAGGCCGGCGAGAAAGATTAATATATTGAAGGCTAAACCTTGCCATATCGCTACAGCCACGACGCAATATAGAAAAGAACGCTCCGAATGGAGAAATTGGATCGGGTCACGAACCAGATGCAATTTCATGAATAAAGTGTTCAACCAGCCTTGACTCGAACTGAGGAAAAGCTGGGTAAAGATAAGCGCAATAGAAACCACGCTCGTGACCATCGGTGAAAAATAGAGAAATCGCCAGTATCTTTGCCCGACCAGTTTCTGATTAAGGAACCATGCCAGTGGCAACGAAATCAAAATCGAAAGAGGCAGTGAACAAGCCAGAAAAATAGCAGTTCTGAATATGCTCTTATACAAATCGCCGGAAGAGGCAACCTCTGCGTAGTTACTTAGACCCGACCAAATTGCCGATGACAGAGGCAAAACCGGGTGGTACTGAGTGAATGATAAGTAAAGCGCAGTTGCGGCCGGGATAAAGACGAACACGATCGAAGCGATAACCGGGGCCGCAACAAACGTATAGGAAACCCAATGCTTCCGATATCTGGGAAAACTTAGGATCACCGCAACAAATCCGAGCAAGACGAGCGATGCGAGCCACTTGACCACAGTCAGGACATTGCTTTTAGCTTCATAAGCAGTCAAGTTCCCGATCACCTTGCCAAACCGCACGTCGTAGGATCTTGTTTCCTTCTCGATAATCGCCTTAGCCTGGGGCTGAGCTTCATCGTATTCTTGCTTGAGACGTTCAGCGACTTTTGCTTGCAATACTTGCTCTTCAGTGTGAAGTTCGCCCTTGGCAAATTTTCGTATAAGTTCCCACCGTGTCAGGCCATACTTTCCTGCCTCCGCGCTGTAAAGATCGGTGATGTAGGTACCCATTCGGTCCAACACGTTTCCTTCCAACCGGCCAGCGTCCGAAGCGCCGTGAACCGAAGCCAGTGTCGTGAGACTTGGCATGGCACTCGCCAGCGTTTGTTTGAGTCCCCGTACATTCGCGACTTCCGGTCTAGCCCAAAACGCGTCCGTTTGAGGCTGCCACATGTCGACCAAGGGGGACATTTCAAACGTCGAGTCAGTTTGCCGATTCGCATGATCCACGATCATTGCTTCTTGGGCCTCGACGCTATACAAATACTTCAGCCACTCGAAGGCTTCGTGTTTGCGCTTTGACTTTCTGAAGATGACGTACGTCGTGCCGCCAACGGTGAAGAACGGTTTGCCATCCTCCGCTCGAGGCCAGGGTATCACGTTCCACTTCCCTTTCAGTTCAGGCGCCGAAATCGGCAGTTGCAGGTAATAATTGGGCTGATCGATGAACATCGGCAACCCTATGCTAGGGTCGTCGGATCGGAACATCCCGACCACGCGATTCAACTGGTCCGATGCCGGAGAGTCATGCGTGTACCACAGGTTTAGAGCCCTCAGGACCGCGCGAATATATACGGGATTGTTCCAGTCGACCTCAACCTTGTCGTCCGGTGACATCGCGATCCCAGGAAGATCATAGGGCATCGAATAAAGCCCGATCGCCCATTGGGCGCGACTCGGAAACCCGAAGCTGTAGTGATAACCCGCCACTTCGAGTTGGCGAATCGTGGTCTCCAGTTCCTTCCAAGTCGTTGGCGGGGAAATGCCGAGTCTCTGGAAAATATCAGTCCTGTAAAAGACGGCAAGGGTTGAGAGTTCGGCCGGAACGCCAAACAACTGCCCCCTCCACATACAAATCGGCAGAAGTCGAGAAAAGATGTGGGCCTTGAGTTGGTCGATTTCGCCCGGAAACTCCCTATTGAGGTCCACCAGCCCCCCAACACTCCCATAGTCCATCGGCCCACCCAGATTGGTAGCCCCAATATCGGGTGGCATTCCAGCCGCCATGGATGTGAAGTATTTGGTCGCGAAGTTGCCCCAACTTAATGGCGTTATGTGAACATCGATACCGGTTTTCTCTTTGAACCGGGTCGCCAGATGTTTGAACATCTGTACGTCGTCATCACTTCCCGTGACCGCCCAAAAATCAATCGATCGGGCTGCGATCGAAGTCGTTACCAGCCCCAATAGAATCAGGAGCGTCACGAACGATTTTTGGAGGAAAACTCTGATTATCGCGTTCACCTTTGAACCGGCATCAAGCACTGTATCACATGCGACGATCAACGGTCGCGGACTCTGACTTCGAGACAGATAAAAACCCGATATCTACAAAAACACGCACCCGGTTCTCGGGCAAAATGACGACGACTTGTGCCTGTCCTCGGCCTAAATATGGAAGGAACTACAGCTACTGCTGGAGAACTTTGAAATTAATGAATTGCCTTACCCATTTTCGTGTTTGGCTGACCGGCATGGTTGCCGTCATCGGCATTCAAACGGTGTGCGCCCAAGTTCCGCAAGACCTAGCTGATAAGAAGGACTTTCAAGCATTTCGATCGTCCAGTACCGACCCAAACCTAAGAAATGGAGACGCCAGGCACATGAATCCCGGTGAGACATTGACCGTCGCCGATATCAAAGGCAGCGGGCGGTTTACCCATATTTGGTTCACGATCGCGGCAAAGGACAAGGATCACCTTCGCGAGATGGTCTTAAGAATTACGTGGGACGACGCGAAGAGACCGGCCGTCGAATGCCCGATTGGAGACTTCTTCGCCCAAGGCCCCGGAAAATACGTGGAATATCATAGTGCACCGGTTTCCGTTGGAGGAAGCATGGCCCTGAATTGCTACTGGCCGATGCCCTTCAAGAAGCATGCGGTCGTAACCGTGACAAACGAAGGCGAAGGAGAAGTCTACGCACTCTACTACAACCTTGACTATCGTCTAGATAATCGCCAGAAGGATGTTCGCTATTTTCATACCCAGTATCGAAACTACTTCCCGGCTCCCAAGGGGGTCCCGCTTACAATTTGCGAGTCAAAGGGATCGGGACACTTTGTCGGCACGATTGTGACGGTCATGGCGAACAGCAACGGCTGGTGGGGTGAAGGAAACGACAATTGGTACGTTGACGGTGCAACCAAACCGACCATCAGTGGCACTGGGAGCGAGGATTACTTCTGCGGCGCCTGGGATTTCGCTCATGCATTCCAAACCCCTTTCTTTGGTGTCACCTACTATGACAACCGGGATTTCGGAGGCGAGAAGCGAGGCATTCAAAACACGGTTTATCGTTGGCACATTCAGGACCCCGTTCCCTTTACTAAGTCACTGCTTTTCACCTTGGAGCACGGTCGAAGTGGGTGGGACGAGGACCGCACTCCCTATCGCAACCATTACACGACCGTAGGCCTCTACTACGTCGACACGCCTGAAGGCGAGGGCCCGGCAATTCTCCCTTATGCGCAACGTGAGCCACATCTCTTAGGTGACAACTAGCCGTATTAAGAAAACGGCATGGGGCTGGCGTTGGAGCCGCGCAGTACGGGAGTGAATCTCCGGCATGGTTAGCATGGGACTGAAAGGGGCTGAGAGAATTGTGCGCTTGAAGGCAGTAGATCCACCTGCGATAATTGCTTTCTGTGCCGAAACGCAAGATTCGAATAGAGGTCGCAGCCTTATAACCGCAAGCAGCCCTACCAAACGCCGGCGGTGTCTTGTCGACGCACTATCTGGATTCGAATCCAATTCAAAGAGCGTTTCGATATCTGGGAACACGGATCGGAGTTGAAGAGGAATGCTGGCGGTTCCGGGTTTGCTTTCAGACCTAGAGTCAGAAAATGCAGTAGGCTCTAAATCGCCCGTAATCCTGAGATTTGATATGTTTCTGCGTCCACTCTCACTGTCCCTGACCCTGCTTCTAACCATGTCTGCCAACAGTCAAATTAACTCGCATCTAAAAACTCGCTGGACCGAAAAGGTCTCGAAGACCCTGCCGCACCCGGAGTATCCCAGGCCACAGATGGTTCGGAAGGAGTGGGTCAATCTGAATGGGCAATGGGACTTCGCGTTAGGACCCGAGCCGAACTTTGACCGCAAGATACTCGTTCCGTTTCCAGTTGAATCTCAATTGTCAGGCGTAGGGCGAAACGTGTCAAATACAGACCGTCTATGGTATCGACGCACATTCGACCGTCCGAAGGGGGATCGGATCCTTCTGCACTTTGGAGCATCCGACTTCGAAACCGAAGTCGTCGTAAACGGACATCCGGTCGGGGCTCACACCGGAGGCTACGATCCGTTCACATTTGACATCACCGGCCAACTCACTGCGAGCGGTCCTCAAGATCTGTACGTCCATGTGGCCGATCCTACCGATTCTGGCACCCAACCTCGGGGCAAGCAGGTTCATAAGCCGGGAGGGATTTTTTACACGTCGACCAGCGGGATATGGCAAACCGTCTGGCTTGAGCCTGTACCAAAAGTGTCGATCGACTCCGTGCAGATAGACACCTGGCCCCGAGCCGGCCAAATCAATGTTAAGTTCAATCTGCGTGGGCCAGCCGAAGGCATCTTCTACTCGGTTGAAGCCCTTGATGGCTCAAAAGTAGTCGCTCAATCAGGCAGTTCGGACTCGCCCACATCTACTTTGAAAATCCCAAATGCCAAATGGTGGTCTCCAGATTCTCCATTCCTTTATGGCTTGCGATTGAGTCTCAAGGATGCCAAAGGCAAGGTACTTGACTCGGTCGCTAGCTACGTGGGCATGCGGGAAGTGAGTGTTCAGAAAGACGACCAAGGAGTCACCCGGATTTTCTTGAACGGCAAACCTTGCTTCATGGTGGGACCGCTCGATCAGGGGTTTTGGCCCGATGGGATCTATACCGCGCCTACAGACGAGGCCCTGAAGTACGACATTGAGACCACCAAGCGTCTTGGCTTCAACATGATTCGAAAGCACGTCAAGGTCGAGCCAGACCGGTGGTACTACTGGTGCGACCATCTTGGGGTTCTTGTTTGGCAAGACATGCCCAGTGGCGATGGGTTTATTGGTCCGGGCGATCCAGATTTGAAGCGAAGTCCCGAATCGGCGGCTGAGTATGAAAAGGAACTGAAGGCAATGATCGATGCCCTGCGGAATCACCCATCCATCGTGACTTGGATTCCGTTTAACGAAGGCTGGGGTCAGTTCGATACCGGACGCATCACGGACCTTATCAAGGCATATGATCCCAGTCGACTTGTCGACAGCACGACTGGTTGGGCGGACCGCCATGTCGGCGACATGATCGACTGGCACGTGTATCCCGGTCCTGGATCGCCGAAACCGGAAGCGTCTCGCGCCGCCGTCCTCGGTGAGTTTGGAGGACTTGGCTTGCCGATACCTGGCCACACTTGGCTAAAGGAAGGATGGGGTTATAGGTCATTCAAAACTCAGAAGGAACTCACGGAGGCAGGGGTAGAGTTGTTCGAGAGGCTCCACTACCTGATTGGGTCGCCAGGCCTGTCGGCGGCAGTCTACACACAGACAACCGATGTTGAGACCGAAGTCAACGGTCTGATGACCTATGACCGCGAAATTGAGAAGATGGACCCGACCCGGTTAGGGCATGCGATCCGCGATCTATTCAAGCCAGCACCGGTTCTCGATCAGGTCGTACCCACCTCGCATGATCAGCCGCAGACGTGGCGTATGACCACGACTAAGCCGGCTGGCAGTTGGATGGGCTCTGATTTCGATGATTCCCATTGGGCAGAAGCAAAAGGAGGGTTCGGAACCGCAGGCACTCCTGGCGCTGTCATTGGTACCACGTGGAATACCGACGACATCTGGCTTCGGCGTATGGTCCAGATTCCCAACATGAGGAAGGGAAAGCGGCTATTCTTAGAATTGCATCATGACGACGACGCTGAGGTCTACATCGATGGCAAGCTCGCGTTCAAGTCTGCTGGATACCTTACTTCTTACTCCTTGTTTGCGGTGCCACAGACTATAGCCGACAGCCTTAATTCCGGCTCGCACGTTCTAGCCGTGCATTGCCACCAGGTCACGGGAGGCCAGTTTATCGACGTAGGAATAAAGGTTGAGCGGTGAGGCCAAAGCCCGGCCAAAACCTCCCCGCCCTGTCGATACTCGAACATGCCTCGGCAAGTCTTCCTGCTAGAGATTCCGTGACAGGGGATCCATAGGGGTATGACGGAGAAAGTTACAATGCATTTGCGGCAAGCCGTGACTCCCGCAATCAAGGTTTTGGCCGTCCATTTTGGACAACAAATTAAGTTCATGAAGACTCTCACACACTGTTTCCGGGTTCTCCCAGCTATTGCCATCGTCTCAATCTTGGCTGGCCCTGCACATGCCGATGACACGACGGTAAGACACTCAGCCCTGCCGAACCTGGGTGATAATGCCTTTGCAGTCGGCAGCCGCGCACCGCTCGCCCCGAGTGCATTCGAGAAACTTCCGATCGGTACAATCCGGCCGGATGGATGGGTGAGACGGCAGTTGGAGCTGGAGGCAAATGGATTTACCGGGCGCCTAACCGAAATCAGCCCGTGGCTCGTAAAGAAGAACAACGCATGGCTAAGCCCCACTGGTCAAGGCATCAATGGTTGGGAGGAAGTTCCCTATTGGCTGAAGGGGTTTGGCGACCTGGGGTACGTCCTCGGAAACAAGCGGATCACGGCCGAGGCCAAGCTATGGATTAATGCGGTTATTGCCAGCCAAAGAGCGAACGGTTATTTCGGCCCCGAATCGAATCTGACCGCGAACAGTGGGAAGCCGGACGTGTGGCCAAACATGGTGATGTTGGCGGCGCTCGAAACCTACTTTGAGTATTCGGGTGACAAGAGAGTGCTCGGGTTGATGAGCCGTTACTTCAAGTGGGAACTCATGATCCCTGATAAGGATTTCCTACTCTCCTATTGGGAACCGCAGCGGGTGGGTGACAACATGGCCACCGTTCTCTGGCTTTATAACCACACTGGAGAATCTTGGCTCTTCGACGTTATCGAAAAGCTGCATCGGTGTGGAGCGAACTGGGTGAACGGCGTCCCAAATTGGCATGGTGTGAACATGGCTCAGGGCTTCCGCGAACCGGCCGAATACTCGGTGCTTAAGAAGGATCCCTCGCTGGTGCAAGCGACGGAAAACGACTATGAAACGATACGGCGCCTTTTCGGCCAAGTTCCTGGAGGCCTTTATGCCGCCGATGAGAATGCTCGCCCGGGGTTTTTCGATCCGCGACAGGCCACTGAGACCTGCACGATGGTTGAGATGATGCTTTCGGACGAAATGCTCTTGGCTATCACCGGCAGTCCGGTTTGGGCGGAGCGGTGCGAGGACGTAGCTTTCAATTCTTTGCCTGCTTCGATGACGCCGGACCTTAAGGCCCTTCATTACTTGACTTCACCCAATATGGTGTTGATCGATAAGGGTAGCAAGGCGCCCGAGCTACAAAATAGCGGTCCAATGCTCTTGTTCAACGCCTACGATCATCGTTGTTGCCAACATAACGTCTCACATGGCTGGCCGTACTATGCCGAACACCTGTGGCTTGGGTCAGCGGGCAATGGTTTGGCCGTCGCACTATACGCCCCTTCTCAAGTGAATTCAAGGGTTGGAAATGGAACGCCGGTCACGATTACAGAGTCAACGTCCTACCCCTTTGACGAGAAAGTCAAATTCTCAATAAAGACGCGGAAACCTAATCACTTCCCGCTAACCCTTAGGTGGCCTAATTGGTGCAGCCACCTAACATTGCGACTCAACGGAAGGACGCTTCCAGTCTTTGGAAAACCAGGCGGGTACCTAACGATCTCGCGCACCTGGCAAGATGGTGACCGACTCGCACTGAACCTTGCCATGGAGATCAGAACCCGCTCTTGGGCCGCCAACAAGGGATCGATCTCGGTCGAACGTGGCCCTCTGACCTACTCGGTAAAGATCGGCGAGAAGTATGTACGAACAGGCGGCACAGACGCCTTTCCGTCGTACGAAGTCCACCCCACCACCCCGTGGAACTATGGTCTCGTAACGAAAAACCAGCAATTCAGGGTCATCAAGAAACCATTCCCAACCGATCAACAGCCGTTTACCCCGGACAGCGCCCCCATTGAGATTATTGCCAAGGCCAGGAAAATCGACAATTGGCAAATCGACCGGCTTGGTCTCGTCGGGCTCCTTCAGAATCTGCCGGCAAAGACCTCCGAACCAATCGAGGCGATCGAATTGGTTCCCATGGGCGCCGCCCGCCTAAGGATCTCCGCGTTCCCCACCGTTAGCGGCGAGCCGAATGCGATTACCTGGATTGCTCCACCCAAGCCTCGCCCAGCGATTCCTGCGGAAGCATCCCACGTCTTCGAGGGCGACTCGCTTGAAGCGCTGAGCAACGGCTCGGTCCCTGTGAGCTCAGCCGATCAGTCGATCCCGCGGTTTACCTGGTGGGATCATCGCGGAACTGCTGAGTGGGTCGAGTATCACTTTCCAAAGGCGCGAACGATCTCCCAAATAAGAGTCTATTGGTTTGACGACCAACCCATTGGCGGACAGTGCCGAATTCCAGAATCATGGGTCCTTAAGTATCGAGATGGCGACACCTGGAAGGACGTCCAATCTCATGGATCCTTTGGAATATCCAAGGACACCTTTAATTCTGTCAATTTCGACCCCGTCCAGTGCAGAGACTTGCGCATCGAAGTACAACTTCAACCCAGTTTCTCGGGTGGAATATTGCAGTGGGAGCTTCGATGATCACGGTATCGAGTTACTCCTCCGCGTTCCGTAACTCTGGGAGGGCCAGGTAGACGACTAATAGGAAACAGGCGGCGATGCAGGCGAGCGGATAGATAAAAGCGAGGATCAGGGCGCCCAAGTACAGTGCGAACACTAATCGAATCTTCTTAGTAAGCCTCTGAATTCGCTCGTCATCTTCGATGATTCCTTGTGCCTTATTCAACCTCGTGATGTGACGCCACACAAGGAAATACATCCCGACTATCAATCCATAGGAGCCCGCGAACAACGCAGCCGCATATCGCGCCTGCGGATGTACGATAAACACGGCAAGCAGCGATGTCGGGAACGGAACCAGAGTTACCGGAAGCAACATCATTCCATTCAGGAACATGAGAGCGTGATCAGCTTTCTGAACTCGCTCGAACATGACATGATGGTTGATCCAGGTAAGCAGGATCGTTACGAAGCTGATGACATACGTGATATACGACGGCCATTGAGCAACAAGCTGCTCCAACAGGAAGCCAGGATGGTCTCCCGCCGGAATCGTGGGTACCTTTATCGTCAAAACTAACAACGTCAGCGCGAAAGCAAATACGTTGTCGCTGAACGACTCAATCCGGGACGATACTCCGGTTTGCGGTTTTTCGCCGGGCAACCTCACACTCAGGAGTTTACAGGAGTTCACACCCCCCACCGAGGTTTAAGGCAAGCGGGTGTGGCGTTAACCCACATTGCTTCCACTGGTTTCTTTTCCTTTTGACTTAAGCGGACTCTTGGAATACCCCCGCTGATCAAGATAGGAATGACTTAGTTCCGTCAGTCATTAAGATGAAGCGGCTCTAGTTTGCGAGTTTGATACCTAACCGTGACCTCATATAGGATTGGCAGGGCGACTAAAGTCAGAATCGTGGCTGTAACCAATCCACCAATGATCACAATGGCAAGCGGCTTTTGAGTGTCCGATCCTATTCCGGTTGAGAGAGCCGCTGGCACCAGGCCGATACTCGCTAAAATCGCCGTCATCAGGACGGGCCTGAGACGGGTCGTTGCTCCTTCCATCACGGCCTCATTCAGTGCGATGCCTCGCTGGCGAAGGTGGTCGATGTAAGAAACCATGATGACGCCGTTCTGGACTGCGACGCCAGACAATGCGATAAACCCTACCGCTGCAGACACGCTTAAATGGAAATGGGTGAGATACAAGGCGAATACTGCTCCGCTTAAGGAAAGGGGAACGTTCAGCATCACGATCATCGCGCAAAACAGCTTCTGGAATAAGAGATACAGCACGATAAAGATCAACAGCAGGGTGATTGGGATGATGATCAGCAGCCTCGCCTGCGCACGCTGCAAATTCTCGAACTCTCCTCCCCAAACCGTGTAATACCCTTCCGGCAGCTTTACCTCTTGTTTGACCTTTGCCTGCGCTTCCTTTACGGCACTTCCAATGTCCCGATCGCGTACCCCGAACTTAATCGCTATGAAGCGCCTATTTGCTTCACGGTAAATGAAAGCAGCGCCCCTTTCGATGCGAATATCCGCGAGCTGGGACAGCGGGATTCGATAACCATCTGGGGTGCTCACGGAGATGTTGCGAATCTCCTCGATATCTCGGCGATGCTCTCGGTCCAGTCGCGCGACCACGTCGAACCGCTTTTCTCCATCAAGCAATTGAGTAAAGGCCTGTCCCCCGATCGCAGTGGCAACTGTGTCTTGCACATCCTGCACGTTGCAGTTGTATCTGGCAACCTTCGCACGGTCGATTTTGACCTGAATTTGCGGTTCGCCCGTTTCATCGAACGTATCGAGGTCCACCACCCCCTTCACCGTGCCCATTACCTTCTGGATATCAGCCGCCCGTTTCGTCAATTCGTCGAGGTCTGATCCAAACAGCTTGACCGCAAGTTCGCCTTTGACGCCGGTGACCGCCTCCTCGACGTTATCCTCGATGTTCTGTGAGAAGTTAAACCCAACTCCCGGAATCTTGGTCAATTCGGCGTTCATCTTCTCAATAAGCGCGTCCTTATTGCCGAAGCCCTTCCATGAGTCATAGGGCTTCAAATTGACGAGAAACTCTGCGTTATAAAATCCCGTCGCGTCCGTACCGTCATCTGGGCGACCAAGCTGAGAGACTACGTTCTGCACCGGCGAGTACCCTTCCATGATATGCCGTATTCTTGGAACAAGCTGAGACGCTTCGCTATAAGAAATCGTGCTGGGCATCGTGGCTCGAATCCACAAGTTGCCTTCGTCTAAGTGAGGGAGGAACTCTGACCCGAGTTGCGGCATTAGAAAAACAGACACCAGAAACGTGCAAAAGGCGGACGTCAAGACTGGAATCGGGTTGGCAATGGCCCAAGCCAAGATGGGCCGATAGATATGAAGCATGAGCTTCTCAGAGCGACTCTCGGTGGCACGCAACTTGCCTCGCAAGAGCAAGGAGACGAGCGCAGGCGCCAATGTGAGTGCCATGATGAGAGAACCGATCAGGGCGAGGCTAATCGTGAACGCCATCGGCGCGAACATCTTCTTCTCGACGCTCTGCATCGTAAAGAGCGGTAGGTACGCCATGATGATGATCACGGTCGTAAAGAAGATCTCGCTCTGAACTTCCTTGGCTCCATCCAAAATGCACTCATTCACCGACTGTTCTGGACGCCTCATACAAAGTCGCCTGTAGATGTTCTCAACCATGATCACCGAGCCGTTGACGATGACCCCAAAGTCGATCGCTCCCAGTGACAGCAGGTTCGCCGGAACATGGATCAAGTTCATGCAAGAGAAAGCGAACAGCAGGCCGAACGGAATCGTGAGGGCCACAATCACGGCGGCACGAATATTCCCCAAGAACAGGAACAAAATGATACTGACCAAGAACACGCCCTCAAGCAGGTTATGTTCCACGGTATGTGAAGTTATGTGAACCAGGTCCGTTCGATCCACGATCGGGATGAGCTTGACTCCCTTGGGTAGGATGCCGTTGTTAAGCTCCTCTACTTTTTGGTAGATTCGGATTAGAACCGGATCTGGAGTTTCGTCTCTTCGAAGAAGGATGATTCCTTCAACCGCATCGTCGACGTCCGGGTGTCCTGCCCCTAGCCATACGCCAACCTTGCCCAGTCTCGGAACGTAGCCGATTCGAACCGTGGCAACGTCTCTTACGAAGAGCGGAGTGCCGGAGTTGGCAGTCACCACGACGTTTTCGATGTCCTTTTCGTCATGAAATAGGCCAAGTCCCCGTACGATGTACTCCTCGCTTCCTCGTTCGACGTAGCTGCCACCGGCGTTTGAGTTGGCATTGGAAATTGCCGTCTCGACTTGGGCGACCGTAATGTTGTATTGGCGTAGCTTAGCTGGATCCAATAGCACTTGAAATTGCTTGGTCGTACCACCAAAGCTATTGACGTCGGCTACGCCTGGGACACTCTTGAACTCCTTTTCAAGGGTCCAGTCCTCAATCTCCTTCAGCTTCATGACCGGTGCTCCGACGATGGTGTAACGATAGATCTCGCCGGTTGCGCTTGCCATCGGGGACATCTGGGCTTGGACTCCGGTTGGAAGCGTGACCGAAGAAAGCGCAATGTTGACCTGATCGCGCGCGAAGTAGTCGTCGATGCCATCGTCGAACGTCAGGTATATGACAGATAGGCCAAACAGCGACCGACTTCGAAGGCTCGTTACGTGAGGCACGCCGTTCAAAGCCGTCTCCATCGGTACCGAGATCTGTTGCTCAACTTCCTCGGCAGCATGTCCGGACCATTGGGCGATCACCTGAACCTGGGTGTTCATAACATCCGGGTACGCCTCGATGGGAAGCTGGGTAAAACTGTAGGCGCCCCAAGCAAGGATTGCCAAGCCGACGATCAGCACAAGGGCGCGCTGAGTCAACGATAGATTGATAATTCGACTTATCATGGCTCTTTACCTACGGCGGCTTGCCTTAGTCTCCGCTAGCCTCGTGGCCAAGATAGAGAGCCCCATGGGTCACAATCTGCTCCCCGACCGCCAGCCCTGACAAGACGATCGCCTTGCCATCCCTCTGGCCACCTAGCTTCACAACTCGTTTTACGTATTTGCCATCTTTGAGGACATACACCGAGTCGAAGTCTTGGTCGTGATCGACTGCGTCGAGAGGAATAACCACTTGTTGACGGCCTTTTGGCAATATGATCGTAACATCGGCATACATCCCATCTTTAAGTTGGCCAGATGCATTGTCTATTTCGGCCCTGACGTGAAGAGCGCGTGAAGTCTTGTCGATCGCAGGCGCAATATGGAGAATTCGACCATCGAATTGGCGATTCGGCAACCCCGTAACATAGATGTGAACCGGGTCTCCTTCACTTACCGCACTGAGATCCTGCTCATAAATAGAGGCTTCGACCCAAACCTTGTCCGCTTTTGCGATCGTAAACATCTGCCATGGCGTCATTTGAGACTGGTCGACAACTTGGCCCGGCCCCACGAATCTCTCCGTGACAATTCCCGAAATGGGTGACGTAATCGAGAACGTTCCATCCGCGCCGGGCTGTCCGAGCAAAGCAAGTTGCTGCCTTGAGTTTTGAGCGGCAAACTGCGCCGATTGAAGGTCGCTTTTAGCCTGTTCGAGAGCGGTTCGAATCGCAGCCTTGGCCAATTGGAGTGTTCTCTCGGCTGCCTTCTCTTGAAGTTCTGCCTGCTCGTAAGCAGAACGGGACTGATTAACTTGTTGGTCCGCATAGAGATTCGATTTGAACGCTTTCTGCTCTCGGTCTAGGGCCTGAGTCGCGAGACGGACCGTGTCTTTACCGGCATCAAAATTTGCCTTGGTTTTTTCCAACGTATCCTGAGAAATCTCAAGATCGCTCTTTGAAGCGACCCCCAAGTCGAACAGCTGCTTCTTTCGAGAGAAGTCCTTCTGAGCAAGATCGAAATCAGATTGGGCCTGACTCAATGAGGACTTGGCATTAACAAGGGCATTTTCTGCATCCTCAACCGGTTTCTCAGTGAAGCCTCCGATTTTGGCTTGAAGCATGACCTTTCCTAGAGCATCCTTGGCCCATATCTTGGCCGTCTTAGCCTGATCTAAGGCCGCCTGGGCAGCAGTCACTTCCGGGGTACCGAGGTCAAATTGTCGCTGGGCACGTTCAAGATTCTTCTGGGCCAACCGTAGAAGGTTCTCGTTCTGGCTAGACGTCGTTCGTGCGGTCGCCGCATCCACGCTGTCCAGAATTGCGAGCGTCTGTCCCTCCTTCACACTATCGCCAGCCCTGACAAACACCTCCTTCACACGTCCCTGCAGGCGAGGACTGATTTTGACTGTCGTATCCGGCGGATACATAACTTGTCCAGTCACCCTGATATCTTGGGCCAGAGCTTCTGTATGAACAGTCGCTACTTCGATGTCTGTCGCCTTTGCTCCCTCCTTTGAAACCGAGACTACGTCGGTCGAGTCAGCCGCCTTTGGTTTTTCGACAGATGACGGTGGAGTACCGCCAAACAGGAACAAGGCAACAACGAACAGCACCAGGACCGGAAGGCTGAACATTAGTTGACGAACGATCGGTGACTTTTCTTTCATCGCGACTTGGTTCCTATTTCTTGAGGGCTAACTGCCGGTGCGGTGTTGAGCGCCCTTACGGGAGCGCCGATTGCACGCTCGAGTTGGGCAAGTGCTTGGCGATAATTGCCAATGGATCCGTAATAGGCAATGCGTGATGCACGCAGAGTGCTTTGGGCGTCCAACAAATCCAGTATCGTATTACCGCCAAGCAGATACCCTTTCTCGATTCGTTGTTCAAGCCCTTCTGCCTGAGACAGCGAGCCCGCCATTAGAGCTTCCACCGTACCTTCAGAAACGATCAAGGCTTCGTAAGCAGATTCCACGTCAAGTCGAACTTGTTGTTGAGCAAGAACGATCTGTGACTCCTGAGCCTTTACATTCTTCTTGGCTTGAGACACCGCTCCTCGAATACTCCCAAAATCGAACAATGGCAAGGTCAGCCCGACCTGAAACACACCGCTATGAACCTCGCGAAAATCCGTTCCCACTACAAGGTCGGGATAATACTGTGACCTCTGCAATCCCACCGCCGCCTTTAGAGCATGAAGGCTATATGTTGCCGAACTTAGCTCAGGTCGATTAGCATCAGCAAGCTTTTGCAAGTCATCCAGTTTTTCATGGATTGGAGCAAATTCCAATGGCTCCGCGGCATCGACTGGTTGTTCCGGCTTGCGCCCGAGAGCGATGTTTAGGGCGGATCTCGCCGCCTTTACAGCGTTCACTTGATTCAACATATTAGCGAACTCTTGTGTGTACGCGATGTCCGCCCGGATGGAATTCGTTTGCGGAGCGGCTCCGAGCTTGAACTGTTGCCTCGTCAGATCACGGATTCGCGCCGCATCTTTCAGAGCCTCCTGTTCGTCGAGTAATGCCCGATTCGCAATCTGGAGTCCAATGTAAGCATTCGTCACCGACTGACGGACATTAAGGAAGGCAGTCTTTGCGTCGGCAGTCGCTTGGTCGAACTGGTTATGCGCTTGGCTGGTGCGCCAACTGATCGCTCCATTCGTTTCAACCGTGAAAAGGACACCGTAGTTACTGGGGTTGTTGACATCCAAAGTTGGAGCCGGCGCGACCGTATTATTCAAGCCACCATAGGTAAGTGTTGGATTAATAGGTGCTCTCTGGCCAGCCAGATTCGCTTTTGCTGCTTCGATTTGATAGCGCGAGGCCTTAATTTGTGCGTTCTCTTGGAAAGCTATTTCCACCGCCCTTTCTAGGGTGATACGTTCGGAATCCTTGATCTCTGGAAGTTGAGAGAATTGGGTGCTCTGGGCAAAAAGGTCCAAGGGACTGGTCGTCTGGCTAGCAAGAGTCTGTGCCGTGCAGGCAGGTAACGACATACCGACGAAGAAGCCTGAGATCATAATTCCTCGAAGATAAGTTGAAAGTGGATTTAATGGCATGTCTGCAAATCAGCGCAAAAAGGCACTAACGATACCGTATCCAACAAGACACCAAGGAATCCGGCGCAGACTGCTTATCGGCACACTTCGAACGACAAACGGCACTCTATCCTGTCCGTCGAATTGGCAAAGTTAGCCCCAAGTCTAGGAGACAAATGACGCTGCAGACACTTTTCCTAGGTGCTATGCGCGCGTATTGCACGATCTAACGCGTGCCTATCAGCCGTTGAAGCAGTGAAATGCGGGTCGTGATTGAGGTCGCTGATCTGCGTGCCGCTTGATCGAGATCCCGCGGTCCCCATCGGTTACCCGCTAAGTTCCCTTGAGGACACTCTCGGGGGATATCAGAGTCCCCATTCGACCACCTTCAACGAACCGTAGCGAAAGGCGCCAACATAAGTTCGGATCAAACAGACCTGCGGCGCGATCTGGCCACTCGATGAGACAAAGATGGGTTTCCAAATAGTCTTCCAAGCCAATTCGATGATAGTCTTCGACTCGATAAAGGTCTGCATGCATGACCGGTGGCGCCGTTTCGAAGGTCTGGATCAGGTTAAACGTAGGCGACCGAACTGCTCCGATGAAGCCTAGACCAGATAAGAGACCTCGCACCCAGGTAGTCTTCCCTGCCCCCAGGGGACCGTCTAACAAGACAACATCCCCCGCCACAAGTCTTGCTGCGGTGGTCGCTGCCCAAACTAGAGTTGCGGACTCGTCGGGAAGAAATCGCTCCACCGACCCTATGTCAGACCCTTAACTGTGACGCCCATCTCGATGGCTTGGATCGGATTACCGTCGACGTCGAAAAAGTCGACGACGACGCCTCCAGGAACCTCGTGAAACGGACCAACCCAGTGCCCGGCCAATTCAAGCGCGATCTTGAGTTCCGTGAGGCTTGAGACCTCGATTCCAAGGATCCAACCGGATCCGTCTGCTTTCTTTCCTGCCGTGAATGGCGGGTGCAAGCCGATCGATCCTCCGCCTGGCAAATCGAACTGCCCCCACCCCGGCGAAATATAGGTCGGAGTTAACTTCAAAATGTCTCGATAAAAGGCCGCAGCATTCTCCACGCTCGCGACCTGACAAAGAATGGTGCTGAGTCCCTTAACCATGTTGGACCTAAGATACACCAAATCCTCTACTGCAAGGTGCCACCGCCGTCGTAGCGCTTCACCCATAGAGATTTCCCGTCCAGACCGTACTTGATCGTCACGAAATCAAACCCGCTCTCTTTGCCGCCCCAGGAGTATCCGGCAACATAAACGTTTCCACGCGGATCGACGGCAACGGCAACGGGACGGTCAACATCGTTGGCCTCGCCATTGTATCGCTGACTCCAGGATTGCTTTCCGTCCGGTCCATACTTGACGGTCAAGAAATCGCTTCCCGAGTCGACCCCGACAGACAGCCCAGTTACGGCAACTCCGCCATTCGGGTCCAGTGCAATCGCGCTAGCCGCATCAGACAGTCCCGTGCCGTCAAAGCGGTTTTGCCAGACGACACGCCCATCGGGCGAGTACTTGATCGTTAAGAAGTCTTTCCCAGACGCGCTTCCGCCATAGGACTCTCCAGTGACATAGTAGTTTCCTGACGCATCGATCATGATCGCAGCAGGTTTGTCGTCGCCATGGCCCACCCCATCGAACCGTTGAGACCAAAGTGCCCTGCCAGAGGCATCGTATTTGATCGTCACGTAATCGAATGTCGGGTGAGTTCCTTGCGCATACCCGGTGACACACACGCCGCCCTGCAAATCAACGGCGAGTGACGTGGCCTTGGCCGTATTCGTTTGTCCGATCGCGAATTGCCGAACCCACGCCGCTTTTCCATCGGACTCATATTTGATGATTAAGTAGTTTGCGCCACTCTTGGTAGTCTTTGAGTAGCCAGTAATAAAGCAGTCTCCAGTCGAATCAAGCCCAATCGCATTAGCGTAGTCGTCTTCATTCTCGGGTCCATTGTAAGTCTTCTCCCACTGTTGATTGCCGTCTGCATCATATTTGATCGTTACACAGTCGTAACCGGATCCTTTGCTTAAAGAAAAGCCGGTTACGAACACGTCTCCTTTCGCGTTAATCGCCATAGACGTGGGAGTGTCGTATCCGTTCCCTGTTCCATTAAATCTCCGCTTCCAGAGGAGTTTCCCGGACTGGTCATACTTCACCGTTAGATAGTCGGCATCGGAGGTGCTTCCCTGGGACGAACCGGTGACATATACGTTTCCCGCTTCATCCACCTTGATGGCAGCCGGCTTGTCGTCCCCAGAAGTCCCACCGTCCAACCTTTGAGCCCAAACCAAGGCGCCGTCTGTGTCGTACTTGAGGGTTAAGAAGTCATATCCAGTGCCTTGTCCCTTTGAATATCCGGTCACATAAGAATTCCCCTGAGAATCGACCGCCATTGAAGTGGCCACATCGTTTGCCTTGTCACCGACTAGAGTGCGACCATGACGCTGCAGCTTAGGATCGCCGTCGCTCCAAGACATAGACGATAGGCAAGCGACTAACAATGTAAGTGCGAGCGAAAGCTTTACGTGCAAGAAAATCATTCTAAAACTTCCCCAGGTTGAACGATGCCGCGAACAGGAGTTGGTAGTGAGGAATATCCCCATGTATCGCCACCTGGAGGGCCACACTATAGGTGGCATAGCGATGAGCGGCATAGGAGAATCCATGCATTGTCGTGAGTTGATAATCCTGTCCTGGCATCGGTGAGAAGTAAACCAGTTCATTCGTATACTGCCATCGGCCACCCGTAAACGGGCTAGTTGTGGATGCAGATAGAAGTACCTGGTTGTCGTACCCCGGCCCGTCTGCTCGACTCAACGCCGAAAGGCCGCCATTGAAGTCTCCGTGGAATCCCCATTTCGTAAAATCACGACTGGCGAGCAAGAAGCCGGAATAATCGAACTGCCCCGTTCCGCCAATTGCGCTATCAGCCGTTGGAACCTTCAAGAGGAACTTCCCGGCCACATCAAATCCCTTCTTTTCTTGAGTCAGGAACAGATAATGTACGCCGGGGTAAGTGTCGCCTACCCCCCGTGTGTGGGCATCCTGCCACACATATCCATTAGAACCAAGCAAATATTGGAGATGATTGTTCTGTGTGGTCAACTTAAAGGTAAATGGCGACCCTGTAATTGCGTCGTGATCCAGATCCTTTAGAACTCCTGGGTCAAATTCGATCCAGCCTGGAGCAGAAAGCTCAGCGGCGTCGGTGACGGTGGGAGTCCCTCCAGACACGGCAGGCGGATGAGTGTCCGGTGCGTCTGGGGCAGGGGGGGCAGGCGCTTGCTGCCCAGCCGGCTGTTGGGCGGTTTGCAACTTGGAAGGAGCCGCCTTGCCATTATCGACCGTTGGAATTGGCTTGGCCTGAGGCTGCGGCGTCACAGATTGCGCCACCTGCATAGTAATTAGAGGAAGCACACAGAAACTCCACGGAATCGAGATCACTCCTTGCCCCCTTTTGCATTGCTCGCCCTTTCGATTTCGGACGCGATGGCCCGTTCTTTCTGGGCCTCATCCGCAGCGCCCGTCTTTTCCAATGCGTCTCCCAATCTCCGATGGGCTTCTGAATCCTCAGGAACTAGCTTTGCGAGTTGGCGAAAAGCCTTTACAGCCGCGGGATAGTTCTTTTGACGAGATTCTAGGTCGCCAAGCGCCAGCAGAGAATCGTCGTCGCGCCCATCATGATTGACTGCGGTGTCCAAATCGGCTTGTGCAGTGGCAAAGTCTCCTTCCCTTAAAGCGACCTCACCAAGCACTCCAAATGCATGCCACTGGTGGGGGTCCATTTTCAACGCCAAAATCGCCTGCTCTTTTGCCGATCCAACGCGATCCCGCTCGAGAAGTTCTTCGGCATAGGTTGTGTGTATATCGGCATTGTTTGGCTCCCTAACTACTTCGGCTTCGAGTTGCTGGAATGAATCTTGTTCTTGTCCATCCGTTCTGGCCTCATGAATGCCTCGCTCCGCATCGGCAGAATGGGCGAAGGTCTTGAGAGCGGCAGCGAACTCCTCCAAGGCACGCTGCTTGCGGCCAGTCTTCAGATACACGTTTCCAAGACCAACATGGGCAGCCACGCCCCTAGAGTCCCATTCCAGAGCATATCGAAAATGGGAGGCTGCCGCAATGTACTCGTGGTTCGCAAGGGCTCGTTCGCCCTCGTTTACTTGAGGCACGTAGCCTGCTGAACCACGTTGAATGCTTGCAGCCCCGGCGGACCAAAGTAAGAAGGTCCCCGTTATACAGGCGAGCCAACGACCCTTACGATTCCAAGGCATAAAAAATGATAAATGATCCAGTTGCAGCATCCAAAAAACATTTTAGCTGCTTCCTCGACGTAGCAATACGCATCGGAGTAAAGCCGCACCGTGAATCTAAGCAAGAAGCTTAGATTGGAACCCTGGTTACCCTTTATATACCTCTAACCAGCAGTTCCTCAATATTAAGAATTAACAGTGTTATAATAACTGAGATTCGCCCAGATAGGCCAATGGTGACCCTATCGCTTGTTGTCCCGGGATCTCGTTTGGAGACCGAATGTTAAGAACTGAGTTATCTCATGTGGATAAACGCCTCATAACTAAGATCTTGAAACTCGGTCTGTTAGAATCGAATCACTAAACGAATTAGTTTTTTTGACTGGTGTCGATAGAGGTAACGAAATGGAACTGGAAGATTTTGCGCAAACAGAAGTAGGGATAGCGGTTGCCATCACGGCGCTAGCGACGTCTCCGAGCATCCGGAAGACGCTTCGAAAGGGTGCTGCCTATGGATTGGCGGGAGTCTTACTAGCGGGAGACAAGGCCCATCAATTTGTGAACGCCGTTGCGAAGGGAGCGAAGAGCGCATCTGCGTCCTTGCATGAATCGGCGGAATCAGCCATCCCAGCCGCCGCTGAGAGCGGCAATGGCGGAGCGGAGAATGTCTGATATCGAACCTTCCGAGATTGCAACTCCTAAAGCTGCACCGAAGAGGAAACCGGCAGCCAAGAAGACACCGACAACAGCTGAAGTTCAAGCAGAAGGGCCCAAGGTAGCGCCAAAACGAAAACCGGCCGCCAAAAAAACTGCTCCAGCAGCAGTCGACGCCACATCTGTTAAGGCAGAAACGTCTTCAAAGAACGGGTCTACAACGACTACTCCTAGCCAAAATGAACCCGTGGCAACCAGCAGTATCGAGACTCCAAGCGCAGTTGACCGGGCAGAGGACACTCTGGACGAATTGGGAAAGAAGGTTGGCACGCTTTTTGCAAGCGCGACAACTAGACTTCGAAAGGCAGCCGCGGTTGGACGCGAAGAGCTTGAAGACCTATGGGCCGAGGCCCAAAGTATCCGTCGAGGTGACACTAAGTAGTCCGCGACCACGCTGCTACTTTGAATTGTCATGAATGCAGCGGCAACTCTTTCCCCTGTTGTCGCGCACCGTATCCCCGGGCGCCTACGGCTGAAAACTCAATGCAATTGCGCATCAGTGCTCGATGCGGTCGTAAAGCGTCTCACCGCGCTTCGCGGAGTTCGGCTAGCCAAAGCGGAACCACTCACCGGCAGCATCGTCATCCAATTCGATCCAGCCTTGGTCGAGGAGACGCAGATCCTCGCCCAGGCCACTTCTACAGTTGATTTCGACGAACCTCAAGAGGAAGAAGCGGCGCCAATTTTCGCGCCTCGTCGAGAAGAGCATTCTCACTCGATCATCCACGAGGGCTTGGGCCGACGAGGATCCAAAGTAGTCCGGCGGGTACGAGTTGCGGTTCGCGGAATCGACCGAAACAGCACAGTGGCTCGCAAGGTCGTGGATCGACTTATGCTGAGGCCCGGAGTGCATGCTGAAGCAAGCGCCCTAACCGGTCGAGTACTCATCGAGTTTGACGAAGAGATCGCAGAACTTCGAGACTTGCTTGGCGACATTTGCGACGTTGAACTGCCCTCCCTTCCGGGTGAAGACAATCCGTCGCACCCTCTTGATCCCGCTCCACTTACGCAGAGCTCTGTGCGAGTCAGCGCAGCCGCGGTCGGTCTGGGGGTGCTCGCCACGCGCCGACTATTTGGCGCCGAGGGTGCAATTGTATCTAATCCCTCGTTGGGCTACGTAAGCGGCATCTTTAACATCGCGCAGAGTATTCCCTGGTTCCGCAACGGAGTTAGAAAGGTAGTGGGTCGAAACGCCGGCGATCTTGCGATGGGCCTACCGGACATGGCTTTGTCCGCCCTGATCGGAAGTCCGCTCTCTCTCATCGTCAATGGCGTGGGCGCACTTCGTCTTTGTATGACCGTATCTGCCCGACGTCAGAGTTGGCGCAGCTATGAGGATCGTTTGGGTGCAGCTTCCAATATACAGGCAGGTGCGACGATCCGGTTAGAGTCGGGAGAAATCACTCCGATGCCCTGCATCGTGATCGAAGGATCAGGCACGGCCATCGAAAGTCACGGATTGGCGTGCCACTTCTCGCCAGGTTCAGAATTGCCGCCTGGGTCGAAACTACGAGGACATGGTCCATTTGTGGTGGAGCTGATCGATACCAAACATTTTGAGCCCACTCCACGGACAACGGAACCTCAGCCTGAGATCTCTGATCATTATCACCAGTGGAATGCGCCCGTCTCCCTGTTGTTCGCAACCGGCCTAGGGATCTTGACTCGCTCTCCCGGAAGGGCCTTTGAAGGACTACTGTGCCTTAGTCCGCGAGCCGCAACCGCCGGTACCGAAGCTGCGCGCCTCAATGCGGTGGCTAGGGTCATTCGTGGCGGTTCGGTAGTTGTTGGCACCCGGCCAAATCGACCCATCGAGTTGCCTGATACGCTGATTCTGGAGTCCGCGCGTATCTTGACCGACGGGCTGGAGATTGCACGAGTAGGTCTCATCGAACCAGGCATCGAAGCATCGGAGGCCCTCAATCTGGCCGCCCAGGTCTCACATTCATGTGGCTCCGTTTGGGGTGACACGTTTGGGCATGCCCCTTTCAGCGGGCCGGGAACCTATGCTCATGGGCATGCAACGGCCACGATCGATGGTGTCGATTTCACTCTTGCGCTCGAACACAACCAGTCCCATCACGAAGAGCGGGGCCACCAGGGCTTTGTGTTGTCACGCGAGTCAAGAGGCATCAAGCGAGACATTGCCCTATTCTCGGTCCGGCCAAGAATCTCACCGGCAGCCACCACGTTGCTCGACGCCTGCAGTATCCACAAGGTCAACCTCGTCGTCCTCTCGTCAGGGCGCCATGACGTAGTTGAGGACATTGCTTTACGGACCGGAATCAACCTGGTCCATAAGGACGCGGTCCCCCTGATCACCACGCTTCAAGAACAGGGGGAGCGAGTGGCTTACGTTTCGGACGGAGCCCAGGGAGCCGAACCCTTCGAACAGTGCGATCTGGCTATCGGCGTTACTTCGGGAAGGAACGGGCCGTTTTCTGCTCGAGCCGACATCTTGGCTCCAGACCTTTTGGGCGTTTGCTCGATTATCGAATCCAGTGCGATCACCAATCGGGTTAAGCGAGACTCCGTCGGATTCGGCGTGATAGCGAATGTGATTGGCGGCATCATGTGCGTGTTGGGTCCCACTGGTATCGTGGCTGCCAGCCGAGCGGTTCACCTTGCAACCTTGGCGTCCTATGCGAACGCGGCGTTTAAGTTTCGGGGAGGCGAACGATCCACTGGATACTCGGATCGATACGCTGACCCACGGCCCGAACAAAGGTGGGGCAAGCAGCCCATCATCGAGGTTCTCAAAGAACTTGACGCGACATCCCACGGTCTTTCGACGGAGGACGCGGAGCACCGCCTTCAAGACAGAAGCTTTGCAGATAACCCCAGCCATGAAAAGGGGTCGGCATTTCTACGTGCTATCGGCGCGCAGCTCAGGTCCCCACTCATTGCGATTATGGCGGGAGGCGCGGTACTCACCTTCGCCGTCGGTACACCCGTCGAATTCGCGATGGTCAGCCTTACGATCGTCGCAAATGTTCTCTTCGGCGCTTGGCAGGAGCAGCAGGTTCAAGGCGCCTCGAAGGCACTTGCCAACATTACGCCAAATATGGCGACTGTGATCCGCGACGGCGAGTTGCGGGTCATTTCGTCCCTGGAAATCGTGCTCGGAGACATCGTGCAGCTTGCTCCAGGCGATCGCGTACCGGCGGACGTGAGACTTGTCGAGTCTGCGTCGCTGGAAGTCGATGAAGCCTCGCTTACCGGAGAGTCACTACCCGTTCCCAAGTCTCACCATTCTTCGTCAGCTTCAGGTCGAATCCTCCTTGAGGGAAGCGATGTGATCGTGGGCAGGGCCAAAGCAGTCGTTGTCGCGGTGGGTCGGAAGACCAGGATGGGATCTATCGCAGCGGCCATCTCACAAGACGAACAGGCCAAGAGCCCGCTAAACAATCGACTAGCCATCTTGCTCCAACAATTCCTGCCGATCGCCGCGGGAGCCGGAGTTGTGGTCTTCGTTGCAGGTTTACTGCAAGGTCGGCCACTGATGCCGGAGCTTGTTCTTGCCACGACCCTTGCGCTCTCCGCAATTCCAGAAGGTCTACCGTTGCTGGCAGGAGTTGCGGAGGTTGCAGTTTCGCGGCGACTTGTCAAGCGAGGCGCTTACCTCAGGCGTCTGGGTGCAAGCGAAGCGCTTGGTCGGGTTGACGTTGCCTGCACCGACAAAACTGGCACTCTGACCCAAGGTAAGTTACTGTTAAGCCTCGTTGCGACGACCGATCGGGTTGCAGTTTTGGACTCTTCCGACGAATGGCCTGAAGTGTCCGACACCCTTCGCGAGATCGTGTTGGCTGCGGGTTTGGCCTCGCCACATCCAGATGCTGCAAATGTAAGGCTCTATCCCACCGACAACGCAGTAATCGAAGGCGCAAAGAAACTGGGATTCCTGGTTGAATTACATGCGCCCAGGGAGGATGAAGCTCCATTTGAGGCGACTCGAGCCTTTCATGCGTCGAAGGTTGGTGATTGCATTCTCGTTAAAGGCGCTCCAGAAGTGATCGTAGAACGGTGCGCGTTCTTTAGGCGGGACGGAGGCGATGTGCTTGTCCAGGATTCGGAAAGGGAGATGCTCTTGCATGAAGCCGAACGCATTGCGGCGCGTGGTATGAGGGTTCTGATGGTTGCTCAGGGCGATGCCTCTGGCTCGGTCGACGATCCACAGAATCTAACCGCTCTCGGGTTTCTGGGAATTCGCGATCCGCTCAAACCAGGGGCGAGAGAGGCGATAGCCAGATGTCAACGCGCCGGCGTACGTGTGATCATTCTAACCGGAGACCACCCGGCGACAGCACGAACGATCGCGATGGATGCCGGCTTGCAGGCAATCGACGGAAACGTGTTGACCGGAGTCGAAATGTCGCGGCTGACAAACGATGAGGTTGATGAGCGAATGAAGAGGGTGACGATCGTCGCACGGGTCACCCCGCTTGACAAGGTTCGAATCGTGGAGAGCTTGCAGAGGATGGGACATGTTGTCGCCATGACGGGCGATGGGGTGAACGATGCCCCTGCGCTTAGACTTTCGGACGTCGGCATTGCCATGGGCAAAGGGGGAACCGAGGTCGCTCGCCAAGTCGCAGATGTCGTGCTTGGAGACGACGAATTCACTACGATTGTCGACGCGCTCGTAGAAGGCCGCGCATTTTGGCGGAATATTCGCTGCACCCTCGGTCTGCTGCTAGGCGGAATTCTCGGGGAGCTTGGATTCGTGGCGATCGCCGCGGCGATCGGATTGCCCGCGCCGCTGAACACCCGCCAGATTCTGTCGATGAACCTTATTACGTTTGGTCTTCCGACGCTTGCAGTGGCTCTACAGGAACCCGAACACCAAAATCTAGCCGGGTTGGAGAGAGAGGGCACAACGGCGCTGGAGAAACCTCTGCAAAGAGATGTGATGCGCCGCGCAGCCGCAACGATTATTCCTTCCCTGGCGGCTTATATGTTTGCTTTACCATTCGGCCAAGCGCAAGCTCAAACCGTCGCCTTTTGTACAACGATCGGATCACAACTTGTACAAACCTTAGGCTCAGGGCAGGTAGAGTCCGGACTGACAAAGTCAGTCGTCGGTGCAGTAGGAGTCTCCCTGGGCTTAATTGTCGGGTCGATATGCGTACCTCAAGCTCGCATGCTGTTGTCGTTAGCTATACCGATCCTTCCAGCATTGATGCTGATCGTTATTGGTTCTTGTGCGTCTCCCCTCGTTGCACGCGCGTTGTCAGTTTCCGAGCGTCCCAACGCGCCAAGAGCGTTACCGGCCCTTGCGACGGCCTGACTGCATCACGCTGCCAGCGAGTAAGACGGGATAGATTGATTTTGTTGCCTGTTCCTGTCTTCCAACGCAAACAACAGCCAGGACACGATACCGAACAAGTCTCCCGTTAAAATAGCGCCGATGAGACTCAGCAGTCTCCGAATACTATCCGAAGCTCCCTCATCGCGGATTGGCTTTCGGCATTGCGTGCAGACGTCATGTTTGGAAACATGAACTACGTTTCGGTCGGGAGCCACACCGCCGATCAGTTTCTTAACGTCCTCAATGGCATCGGTGTATAGAATCAGGACACTGCCGGTGAGTGAATTCGACTTGGCACTGATGACTCCTCGATATTCGGCAACTGTTCTCGCAAATTGATCTGCTGCTGCAGCGTCCCGAAATGTTAAACGAATTCGACCCGGTGTCCAATGCGCGATGCGCACTTCCGTGTTAGCGAACCCCATGTCTTCCATGATTAGTGGCCCTCCTGCGTACCGTGGTGTATTATTGCGTTCCAGTTTTAAAGATTTGTTAAGGATTCGATGCCCCTTGTTATATGCCACCTGAAGGACACTGTGGGCCCAGGTAGTCAAATCTTCAGGTGAAGATACAATTTGCGGACAACCCAATCGATGATTCCTAAAGCTAATTGTCCCGGGCCAGTGATGAGCCAGAACTTCACCGGACATCCCTATTGACAGACAACTTGGGTTCTTACAGGCCAAGACGGCGCTGCAAATCTGAGTAGTAGGTTCGGCCGATAGGCAAGACAACGCCTCCTGAGAGGGTCACCGAGTAAGTGTGATTTCCTAGGAAATTCACCGATTCGATTAGACCTACCCGGACAATCGCCGATAAGTGGATGCGCATGAATTCATCCTTGGGCAAAAGCTCCTCCAGTTGCGAGAGGGTGTAATAGGTGCGTTGCTCGCACCCATTGGTCTTTACGATGACTTTTTTGTCACGTGAGACTGCAAACTCGATTTCATCGATTCGAAGCAACTTGATAGCGTAATCCGTACGTACCGGCAATCTCTTCAGGGGATTCAGTTCCGGAGTTGAAAAGCCCTCCACATCTGGGGAGACTTTCTTCTCCATGAGCGACCTCACCCTCATGAGGGTCTGTTCTAAGCGTTCTGGTGCGACCGGCTTAATGAGGTAGTCCAGCGCCTGGCGGTCGAAGGCCTCAAGCGCATGCTCGGAGTAACCGGTCACGAAGACGACCATGGGTTGGTCTTTTTCACTGTTGAGGTTTGCAGCGGCCTGCAGTCCCGTCATATCGGGCATTTGGATGTCCAAGAAGAGGATGTCCGGTCGATGAGCTTCCGTCAATCGAAGAGCTTCTAAGCCGCTCTCTCCTTCGGCGACTACCTCAACACCAAGGTCTCGTAGCATTTTGCCGAGATGAGCTCGAGCAAGCTCTTCATCGTCGATGACGATGGCCCTCATTATTGAGCCCCCTCATTCACACTGTCGTCGGGCACGGGAATCTGAAAAGCTGCTACCGTGCCGTGATTGATTCTGCTAAACAACCTCATTCGTCCAGTATCCCCAAATACAGTCCTTAACTGCCGGTCCGCAATCGTGAGTCCATGTGTTGGTGGATCATCTTTTCCGATACAACTCTTGCGTTGCGACTCGTCCATGCCGGCTCCATCGTCTCGAACGGCAAGAACGATCCTATGTCTGCTTCGTCGAATGGAAATTGTGACAGTGCCAGGGCCAGTTCGACGTTCGATACCATGCTGAAACGCATTTTCTACCAGAGTTTGAAGGCTAAATGCCGGTATTTTGGCCGTCATAGAATCTTGTTCGAGATCATAAATGACGGATGCCTTTTTCCCAAACCTCAGTTGTTGTATTTCAACGTACGTCCGGACGTAATCAAGCTCTTTGTCAAGTCCGATGAGGGATGCCGAATCAACTTCAATGTGCCTTCGCATCAGTTGCCCCATCTTGAGGATCGACGATTGCGCCTTCTTCGGGTCAATATCACAAAGCGCGGCGATTGCCGTAAAAGCGTTAAAAAGAAAGTGGGGTCGAATGCGAGCCCTCAGCGCGTTCAAATCGGCAGCAAGGAGGAGGGTCCGAACGTGCTCGACATCCAGCCGATTCTGCTCGCTCGTGGCTCGTGTTTGTGCATCCTTCCACACAACCATAATAAGAAAGAGGCCAAATGCGTTGGCAAAGACGCTTGCCAAGTGATATGGCACAAGCTGAACGGACCCCGTCAAAGGAAGCAGGACATTTCGAAGAACAAGCGCCAGAGTTTGTGTGAGTGCCCCCGTAAGGCTGACGATCAGAATTGTCGGTCTCTTTCGCCACCAGCGTCGAATAATCTCAACAACCAAACCTACGAAACTGAGAACCACGAGGGTTTGGATAGCTTCGCTTGGGCCCCGCAATGCCATGCCGACCACAAAGACGGTGAGAATTGCAGGAAGCGCCACATCTGCGCCTCCGACAAATTGGGCAAGGCAGACAAGCAACGTGTGGGAGACATAGGGCGCACGATCTCCCGGGAAGATGACTTCACTTGAGGCGAGCACCCCAAAAATCAAGCCGAGTAGCGTTCGTTTTTCCAGGCTTGAGCCATCGAAGAACGCGCTAAGCGCCTTCGTCCGGGTCAACCCCCACGCCACTGTCACGAGGACGCAAGTATCTTCGATAAAGGCGTTGAATGTCGAAAGCCAGTCGGTAGCCAACCCGTGAAGACTACACCTTTTGGTTTCGTTGGTGCCGCGAACTGCTCATTTCCTACCCTAGAACTAAGAACTCGCAATCGTCAGTACGCGTCTCCAATTTGTAGAGACTGGCAAGTCGACAGGAATGCGGTGCTTGCTCAATAGGGACTATTGAATGCTTGTAACTTCGGTTTGAGTCTCTAGCACGATGCTTCCAGGGGAAAGCCACTGCAGATAGACATTACTGCCTGAATGAGCGGAACTAGGCAACATCACCGTCCCCACCATCTCGCCGTCAAGGTCGCTGCGCCGAATGATTACACTTACCATTTGATCCTCAAACATCGCCATAAGCAGGTTCTTGCTGCCCATCGGTGGCTTGAGGGCGATCTCGTAAGCCTTGCCGTCAGCGAGGGGGTGGATCGCCATTGAGGGATCCGATTGAATCACAATCACGGTTCTGACTTGGATTTGGGCCGGCGCCGATGATTCCACAAGCAGGGTCCGCATGTCCGACGGCTGATAGATAAACGTCCGCTGTGCCATTACTGCGGCGGGAAGTAACACCGTCAAAGCTAACGATACTGCCTTCACGATGCGTGCGGCGGGTTTGTTCACTTATGAAGTATCGGCGCAAAGTGCTTCGACATTAATAGTGACGAAACCGCATTTCCGCGGCTAGGCCGAATACGCCTAAATCGACTGAGAAGCCGAAAGGAGCATGGGAACGGCCTTCTGGAATTCTGCTTCAAGTGCCGAAATTCTCTCTGCGGCCCCGTGAACGTTGCCCTCGCGCCCAAGCATCTCGATGTCGGCCGCAACACTTGCCAAGCGAACTGCCCCCATGGTTGCACTCGCTCCCTTTAGCTGATGCGCAGCACGGTAAACCGCATCTGCATCTTGGCCCACGATTGCCTCACGCACTTGCGCTACCATTCCAGGACCGGTCTCGGCAAATTTCTGTGCTATTTTATGCACCAAGTCCTTACTGCCGCCGCAGCGCTCCAAGAGTCCGTCGAGGTCTATCGTTCCGTCTGTGCTCATCTCGTTCTCAATGTCCGGTGTCTGTAGTACTGTACAGAATTTTAAGACGGTCGCAAGAAGCGTCTTAGCATCAATGGGTTTCGACACATAACCGTCCATTCCTGCGTCCAAGCACTTTTGTCGGTCACCTTCCATTGCATTAGCGGTCAAAGCGATGATCGTAGAATGGCGACCCGTCATCGCTTCCATTTCTCTAATCTCCGCGGTTGCTTCAAATCCGTCCATGACAGGCATCTGGCAGTCCATCAAGATGAAGTCGAACTGGGCCTTACGTAGTTCATTCACAGCTTCCTGTCCGTTTTCGGCCTGGACTACGACACACCCCCAACGTTCCAGAATTGAAGCCGCAACCGCGCGGTTAATCATATTGTCTTCTGCGATCAGAGCCTTCATCCCGATCATCTGTTGTTCGTCAGACTCCGATACCAGCGCCTCCTTCACACTCGTCGCACGATAGACGGACTCATGAACTAATCGTCTCAGGTCGGTACTCTGAGCGGGCTTCACGAGCGCACCCGAAAAGCCGACAGCCTGCAGTTCTTCGAGGGAAGCATGGGAAGCATGGGACGAAAGGAGAATCATCGGTATCTTGCTTAGAATCGGGTCGCTCATGACGCGTCTGGCAACCTCGATCCCGTCCAGTCCGGGCATCTGGTGATCGATGATAACTAAGTCCAACTTGCCCTCGGCCCCATCGTTACCGATAATCGTCAGCGCTTCCTGCCCAGACACTGCTTCCACGACGACCATTCCCCACGACTTGAGGAGTTCCCTTAAGACCCACAGGTTGGTTGGGTTGTCGTCGACGGCAAGTACCCGAAGGCCGGGAAAGTCCTCCGGCAAGCCTTCGTCTTGGGAGCTTCCCTTCTCAAACGTAAGATCGAACCAGAAGGTGCTTCCACCGCCAAGCTCGCTCTCGACTCCCATCTTTCCGCCCATGATTTCGACGAGGTTCTTTGTGATGGACAGCCCCAGGCCCGTCCCTCCAAAACGCCTTGTCGAAGTTCCATCCACCTGCGTAAAGCTTTCGAAAATGCTCTGAAGCTGGTCTTCGGGAATTCCGACGCCGGTGTCTTTGACCGAAAAGTGGGCAGTAACACGGTCACCGGAGAGAGCAATTAACTCGACTCTCGTAACCACGTCCCCACTTTCAGTGAATTTGACCGCGTTTCCAACGAGGTTTGTCAGGATTTGACGCAGGCGAACCGGGTCCGCCAAGACGTCGAGAGGAAGGCTCGGGTCAATCGACACCGCCAATTCCAGTCCTTTTTCGTGAGCTCGCGGTGCAAGCAGTCGCGCGACCTCCTCGACCAGCATCCTGATGTTAACGTCGGATGGATTGACGGTCATCTTGCCGGCTTCAATCTTTGAGAAGTCAAGGATGTCGTTGATAATCGTTAAAAGCGCATCGGCACTCCGTTGGATGGTGCCCGCGTAAGCTCGCTGTTCGAGTGTCAGTGGCGTCCCAAGCAACAGTTCCGTCATCCCGATTACGCCGTTCATCGGGGTGCGAATCTCATGGCTCATGTTTGCGAGGAACTCAGACTTGGCCCGACTAGCCTCTTCCGCGCGCATAAATGCATCGCGCAGGTTCGCCGCCAAAAGGTCCTGTTCTTTAATCGCGCGCCGTCGCTGTTCGTCGGTTCGGTTCAGAAACCCTGCGGCGGAGCCCACCAAAATCGTCATGAGACCGACGTTCAGGACGACAAAAAGTGAGTCTCCCATTTCTGGGTCGACCAGCCCCATTTTTTGACCAATTACTCGGATTGCGCCCAGTCCAAAGGGAAAGGTGATCGCCAGCGGCAGCACTCGTCGCGCCAAGATGCTTCCCGTACCCCCGCCGTTAAAGAGATGCATCGCACCAACGTCCGGCCGAGCGCTCATCAAACCTAGCGACAAAAGTGCCACACAGAGTGCGGTGTGAATCGGCATTTGCAGCTGAGTTTGAGCCTGAGTCGAGTTGTAAATCGACATGGCACTATAGGCAAACCCGACCAGTGCGACCAAAGAAACGCACAACGTTACGAGCGCGAGCGACTGGTACACCTTGGTGGCAACTTTGCCTTTCTTATTCAGGAAAAGGAGTGCCACCCCTAAAGTAAGCAGACATACGGCGGAAATCGGATCCATCAAATTGCTGTGATAAGGAGCGTCCGCCGCGAAGCGCGATGCAAAAAGCAATTGATCGATCCCGATCGGTACATTGAATACAAGGGCAACCAGCTTGATAGTGGAAACCGCGATCGCAACCAACCCGAATGCGTTACCCAGCGACGCAAGGCGCGGCATGTCGAAGAACGCCTTCACCCTAAAGCCGATTGCAAGAAGCAGGAAGAGCAGCGCGACGGTCGGATTCATTCGCGCTAGCCAGTCAACCTTCGAATTGGTATCCGAATCGGACAGCATCATGGCCCAAGTTGCGAGCACCACAATGCTACACATCGCTACAAGCGACGCCACCGTGTTAGTGATTAAGCGAGAGATTTGGGTGCCGCTCTTGGCCACAGGGTTTTGCATTTATTGCGTCCTTCCGATTTAACCGTTTAAATGAACCACTGGTTTCCAGTTTGTCCTGTAATTCACTTCTTCAGTATGCCTTTGGCTAAGAATCTAGCAAAAACTAGACCGTGAGCCCTCGCTCTTTCAATGCTTCCTTCGTCGATTCTAAATCTTGGTGCCAAATCGCGTCCAGTCCATATTCCCGTGCCCCTTGAGCCAGCATCGCACGATCGTCTAGATAGACAACTTCCTCTTTCCTCGCGTCTGCAACCTCCAAGGCGAGCCGATATATATCCTCGTAGGGTTTGCGCCGCCCGACAAAGGCTGACACAATAAATATATCGATGAAGGAACTGAGGTCGTAAGTGTCAATCCTATAGCGCATGATCTCGCGGCCTTCATTGCTCACAGCAACAACTTTCAAATTATATTTTCGCTTCAATTGCTTGACCAATTCGATCATCTCAGGCAAAGGAAGCGACTGCTGCAAAATGAAATCAATGAATTGTTCCTTTGTGAACTCTCTCGGTTCATGAAACACGGCAAAATCCAAATACTCGCTTAGAGTGTTGAATCCTTGCTCGTAGTTGGGAAACACCGCTTCATGCCTTCGATGCAATTCTGCCACATCAAGTCCAAAGTGTTCTGCCGCACATTCCCGGGAATTGTGATCCCACCCGTTTGTAAGGAGCACACCCCCAATGTCAGTAAACAAAAAAGTCGGCGGCATAATCTCTGGTTATAGCTTCCCAATCCTATGTTGAAACTATTTGACTCCCCTTAGTATTCACGTTTTCGTGTGACGCCATGGCTGGCAAACTCCAAATGGCTATTTTGTGACCTTCCAATCCTGACTGACGATGGTTGGTCCTACCATTAATTCAAGCTTGTATTGACCGACTGGCACATAGGTCGCTCGAAGATCCTCATAGGGGTCCTTAAACACATCGTCGGGCTTGGAGATCTTGACCTTCTTTGGCTTGATAGTCTTTTGAGGGGTAAGTTCTAAGTCTAACGAGAGATCGTTGAACCCGCGAACCGCATCGAATGTCGTCTGCTTGATTACCTTTCCATTCTTGTCCTTGATGCTGAACGTCGCCTTTCCAGGGTCTTTTGTCCAAAATGTGCCGGTAATTTTCGGAGGCTTAGGCGGCGAACTGTCCCACTTTTCCCTTCGGTCGTAACCCCAGGTAACTGAATGTGAGACATCGTCGATGGAATCGAGTTTTAGACTAGTCTTTCGCAAGGCCGGAGTAATGCTGAGGACACGCTCCAAGGGCAAAACCCAAACGCTCCTCGCATGGGTAGCAGCGACAAGTTCATTTTCACGTGCTTGGATGACGAGATCATGAATCGGCGTGTTGGGGATTCCGCCTTGCAGAATCTCCCAGGTGGCGCCCCCGTCGAAAGAAATGTACGCGCCCATGTCCGTGCCCAGATACAGCACGTCCTTTCGGTTGGGATCCTCGCGGATAACGTTCACGGTTTCCGTCGGGAGGTTTCCGACGATCGATTTCCAGGACTTTCCGTAGTCGATCGATTTCCAGACGTAAGGCGCAAAGTCATCCTCCCGATAGCCGGATTGAGTGACATACACCGTCTTCTCATCCCACTTGCTGGCGACCACTCGGGTCACCCATTTATCGGGAGTCGGAGTCGGAATGCTGATCCACTGGTATCCGCCGTCCTGAGTCATTTGGACCTTGCCATCGTCGCAGCCCACGTAAATCAAGCCGAACCGAATGGGGCTTTCGCTTATGTCCTTAATCGTTGAAAAAGGTACATTTCCATTTGTGACGTTCTTCGTCAGATCCGGGGAGATTGGCTTATAGTGTTGGCCCATATCGAACGATCTATATAATCTTTGGGCGCCAACATAGACAATATCTGAATCATGCGGCGAGAGAAGGATTGGCGAAATCCAATTGAAACGCGCAGGAGGATCCCCTTTCGGAGCCGCTGGGCGTGCGCTGTACGATTCGCCGGTCGTTTGATTGCGACCCGTGTGATCCCCAAACTGAGATGCGGTGTAAACAAGTTCGCCGTTCTTTCTGGGATCGACGGCTACCGCGGAACCATCCCCGCCGCCAATTTCCTTCCACAATTCCGGGTTACTCCGACCGGGCCGGTAAGTGCTTGGGCCCTTCATCGTTCCGTTGTCTTGAAGTCCGATGTAAATGTTGTAAGGGATCCTATTGTCGACGGCTAACGTAGTGGCCTGCCCAACCGCGAGGTTGTTCACGTGCTTGATAGTTACCCCGTCGTCATAAGACACGTAAAGGCCGCCGTCGTTTCCAACCCACACTTTGCGTGGGTCGCGAGGATCGTTCCAAACCGCATGGTAGTCAACATGAGCCCGAGTAAACACGGATTCCCAACTCTTTCCGCCGTCCGTTGAGTGCAGCAACGCCTCGCCCATCGCATAAACGTCTTGAGCATCGGACGGGTTCACCCATACCTTGCCCCAGTAGTAACCGCTAAACGGTCCAAGTCGTGCGTGATCTGGCTGGTACCATGTCTTTCCCGCATTGTCGGTACGGTACATTTCTGCTCCGACTTGCGATCCGAACGCATTCGGCGAATTTGCCTTAAGCCGCTCGATCAGCTGTTCCATGGTCAATTTCTTATCCTTGATTTGGGAAAGAACTTCTTCGGCCTTGATCTCTGAATCGTAGGATTTCAGAAATGTCTGCAGTTTTTCCTTGTCAATTTGCTGAATTTGGTCTTCGTCAAGCAAAATAAAACGCCGAGGAGTTAGGCGACCGGTCGGGACATGTTCGTCCGCATCTGCCCAGTCTTGGTCCTCCGACTGGTTGTCGACAAACGCATAAACAGTATCGGGATGGGAATTGCAAATGGCCAATCCAATCCTTCCTGCAGCGTCGCCAGATGGCACGACGGGCGCCTTAGTCCAAGTCTTCCCACCATTCACCGTTTTGTAAAGCGCGCTTCCCGGACCACTTTCAACAAAATCCCAAGCTCTGCGGTCACGTTGCCACATACTTGCGTAAATGACATCGGGATTACGAGGATCCATCACCATGTCGACGGCGCCAGTGAATTCATCCTTCTTGAGAACTAAGTTCCAGGTCTTACCGCCATCAGTGGTTTTGTAAACCCCTCGGTCGGCATTCTGTGAATAGAGATGTCCCAAAGCCGCTACATATACGATTTTCTCGTTTTTTGGATTGATAAGGATCTTGCCGATGTGGTGGCTTTCGGGCAGTCCCATCCATTCCCATGTCTTTCCCGAATCGGTGCTCTTAAAGACTCCTGTTCCCGCGTAGCTGGTCCGCTGGCTGTTTTCCTCGCCCGTCCCGACCCAAATCGTCTTTCCATCGCGACTAAGGGCGACCGCACCAATACTGAATGCGCTTTGACGATCGAACAGCGATGTCCAAGTAATTCCGTCATTATCAGTACGATAGAGACCGCCAGTTGCAAACGCAACATACAATTCGCTGGGATTCGAGAAAGGAGCGACGATGACGTTCACTCTGCCGCTCTGCGTTTCAGGACCGACGCTGCGCCATTGAATTCCGCCAAATGGACTTTCGCTATCCAGTTTCAGATGCTGCTGATAGCCCTTTAGCCATTCGTCGGATGACATCCCAGTCACAGCAGTCGCGTGGAACTTTTGCCGCTGCTGTTCCTTTGACAGTCGCTTACCCGGCATATCTTGACCTTGGTCTGGATCGCTTTGGGCGAGAGCGGTGGAAAACAGCAGGACGGCTGAGAAAAGGCCCAGCCAATGGTAAGAACGCATTAAGATGGGTTCTACCTTGGCAAGGGAGGCAAGATTCCTAAGAAAGCTCTGAGAAACCGCGTCTGAGTCGAAAAAGGTCTCAGACGGCGCCAACCAATGCTACTGAGGTTTCTAAGGCGCGCAGTTGACTTTCAACCTGTTCCTCAAGGCTCGTGTCCGCTTCGCGAACGGTACCACTCTCGCTTTGAAGTTCCCTTTCTCCCGCATCCGGCGCCGTTGTATATCGCTTATCGTCGACCATTGGTGAGTGTTAAGACGTTCGTTAGCTAAGGACCGATTCAGGTGATTGCTTGGCGATCTCGATCTGCTAGCGCCCGGACTGCGACGATGGCAACAAATGCGGTCGCCAGTAGGATGCCAGAAAGGAGGACGGCTTGGTCCAAGTCGGATTCGAACCCCAAGTAGATCGCCAAGGGCATGGTCTGGGTCTTACCGATCAGGTTTCCGGCAAACAGGATGGTTGCTCCAAATTCCCCCAGAGCCCTCGCCCAAGACGTGATTGCTCCGCTTGCCAAAGCAGCTCCGCATATGGGCAAGGTGATGTTCGCGAAAACTGCTATAGACGAAGCGCCGTCCAGCGAGGCCGATTCTTCCAAGTCACGGTCAGTAGCCTTGAAGGCGTTGATCGCGGCTCGCAAATAGAACGGGCAAGCGACAAACGTCTGGGCCATGACGACCGCGGTCGTTGTGAAGGCGAACGAAGTTGGCACGTAGCCTTGTCGGCCAAATGCCAAAAGCAGGCCAATTCCTGCTGCCGCCGGGGGAAGGACAACCGGCAAGTCAACTAAAACTGCCGCTAAGCGGTGAAGCGGAAATCGGAATCGTGCCAGTGCGAATGCGAGCGGTGTTCCTAATAAAACGATTAGCACGATGCTCAGAAAGGACGTTTCAAAGCTAAGACGAATAGCCTGAACGAAGTCTGGAGTTAGATGAGCGGACGAACCAATCGATCGTAGGGCGATGGCAATAACCGGCAACGTCAAAAACGCAAGAATTGGCAGGCCTAATAAGAGCCACCAACCCCATCGCCCAACGATTTTGCCCATGGTCTATCGAATCGAGATACTTCTGACCCAGCGAACCCGGTCGTTGTTAGGTTGGCCGGGAATCAATGCCTCGAGGTTTCCATCCTTCATGGGGACTAAGAAGAATCCATTCTTCAAAGCTACCGAAACTTCGGGGCTCGCGTGGTTGTAGTCTGCCCCGGTCACTAACATCGTTTTTCCTTTCGCCGACCTCAAAAGCGCCCGGAGATCGAACCCTTTATAAGGTTGAATAACGTTTCCCTCAATGAGGGTAAACGATTTCAGGGGAAGGCTTCTCAGTTTGGCTGCGTCGATTTGCACGACCCCGCCTGAGATGGTCACGATCACGGGACGGGAAGGACTATAGGGCGATGTAAAGCCGGCTTCGGTCAAGACACCCTGGCTGCCATCCTCTAACAGGAAGTTCACAAATTCCATTCCGTTACCGTTCATAGCGATGACAGGATAGTTGGCTTCGATATTAAATTCGGCTGGAATGGGGATTGCTCGGACCTTACCCTTAGCAGCCAGAACATCGGTCGTGTAAACGATTCCCGCATCGGCTTCCCCAAGTTCCACTTTTGCAAGCACGGAACGTACGTCTTGTTCTCGCGAAACAATCGCTCTCTCTACACGTGATCTCCACGCCGAACCGAGCCCCTTCTGGGCCTTGTCGAGCATCAAATGGGTGTAGTGCCCCACCGGAACCGCTTTATCGGCCACAACCAAACGCGTGAAGCGCTCCAAGTCCCGAAACTCGTGGTTAGCATGGTCGGAAGCCGGCACAACGAGGGCAAGGCGGTTCAAAGCAAAGACGCGAAGCGAATCCGTCAAAGACTTAATCGAAGCCAGTGGCTCGAAGCCCGCGCTCAGAAAAACATCTGCATGGGCTTCTTGTCTAATCTGGGCTGCCAATTGCTGGGACCCACCGAAGTTCAGCGAGACCTTGGCATTGGGATGCAGGTCCTCGAAATTGCGGGATATCCGAGTGACCGTCTCACGCAAGGAGGCTGCGGCAAAGACGGAATAACTCTGCCCAAAGGCCATGGAGGCGTACCCAGCCGTTCCCATTAGCAAGAACGTAAAAACCCCTTTCATATTAGAAACTGTACTTGATCAAAAATAGCAGACGTGCGTATACTATTCTCATGGCTATTTCAAATGAGGATTTCGTCGTCTCAATCGAAAAGTCTCGGGCATATTTCCTGCGACACCTCCAGGGACTTCATATAGAGCAGATCGATTGGAAACCGTATCGCGAATGCAAGAACATCATCGAAACGCTGCAGCACCTTATTGTGGACGACCGAATGGCATTGGAGTCGATGAAATCGATGGCTGAGCCGGATTACTCAGCATGCATTGTCTCAGAGAATGATTACGACCAACTGCTAGAATTACTCGCCGAATCACATCGGGAACTTACGTCTTACCTGCGTCAGAGGGTCCGGGATCAACCGCTGGAGGCTCCGGCCTGTGCTTGGGGGGCCATTATGCCAACCCCGCTAGCAATTTCCTATCTGGCTTCAGAAGACTTCTTCCACGCGGGACAGGTCTCCTACATTCGGATGGCCACCGATCCAAACTGGGATTACTACGGTGCGATCTATGGAGTAGGCGAGTAGCCCGCCGTTAACTTGAGGGCGCCGTGCGTAGATTCATAGCAGTCGTGTTCATTCGTTCATGAAAGCATCTTAAACGCGACGCTTGTCTCGTTTGCTGGTTTGACGGGCGTCAGGCGATCTGCTAGAAGAGATCGTAAGGAATCGAACCTTAACTGATATTGTTCCCAAACCGGGCTTGAACTTTTTGCGACCCTTGATATAATAAGTAGAAATATGTCTATCATTCAATTCGACCAACCGTTGGTGCTCTCAAAGGACTTTGAGCCGAAAGGCGATCAAGCAACTGCGATTGCCGGGCTAGTCGACGGGCTGGAGTCCGGTTATCGCTTTCAGACGCTCCTTGGCGCAACCGGTACGGGCAAGACGTATACGATGGCCAGCGTCATCAACGCAACTCAAAGGCCAGCACTGATACTGGCCCACAACAAGACCTTGGCAGCGCAGCTATGCCAGGAGTTCCGCGCGTTCTTTCCAGACAACTCAGTCCAGTACTTCATCAGCTACTACGACTATTACCAACCGGAGGCGTACGTGCCGGGTGCAGATCTCTATATCGAGAAGGACTCCTCGACAAACGAGGAGATTGAACGCTTAAGACACGCGGCTACCCACGCGCTGCTAGAACGCCACGACGTGATAGTCATCGCGTCTGTTTCCTGTATTTATGGTTTGGGATCTCCTAGCGAGTACGCGGAAGCCGTCGTCACGTTTGAAACCGGCAGCACGTTTGACCTTGACGAGGCACTCAAGAAGCTGGTCGGAATGCAATTCGCCCGAAACGAGATGGTATTGGATCGGGGCACATTCCGCGTGAGAGGCGACACCCTTGAGATACAACCGAAAGACGAGGAGATCGTAACGCGCGTCGAGTTCTTCGGAGACACTGTGGAGCGTATTCGATTATTCGACCCTCTTACCGCCGAAGTGTTGGACGAACCTACCAAGGTCTCGATTTTTCCCGCAACCCACTATGTGACGCCTTGGGAGCGAATGGACGATGTCATCGAGCAGATCAAAGCGGAGATGGAGGCACAGTGTGCGATGTTCGTATCTCAGGGGAAGCTGCTTGAGGCTCAGCGACTACGCCAGAGAGTCGACTTCGACATTGAGATGATGAAGGAGGTCGGTTACTGCAACGGTATCGAAAACTACTCCCGATACTTTGACGGCCGAGCTCCCGGCACAGCTCCCTATACACTCCTCGACTTCCTACCGAGTGATACGATCGTATTCATCGACGAAAGTCACCAAACGCTCCCCCAAGTCAGAGCGATGTACAACGGTGATAAACAGCGCAAATCGGTTCTTGTCGATTACGGCTTTCGACTCCCAAGCGCCCTTGATAATAGACCCCTCAAGTTCGAAGAGTTCCTAGAACGGGTCCCTCAGGTGGTCTATGTCAGCGCTACACCCGGACCATTTGAAAAGGAGACGGAGAGCCAGATTTGCGAGCAGATCATTCGACCGACTTATGTCGTTGATCCCGAGATCGATGTAAGGCCGACCAAAGGGCAAATCGACGATCTGATTGGCGAAATACAGAAACGCATCCAGCTTTCACAGCGCACTCTGGTGACAACGCTTACCAAGAAGATGTCAGAAGACCTGACTGGATACCTACAGGATTTAGGAGTCAAAGTTCAATATATCCACTCTAACGTGCATTCACTTGACCGTCCTGAGATTCTTCGGGACCTGCGCTTGGGGGTCTATGATGTGATCGTGGGAGTCAACCTACTCCGTGAAGGACTGGACTTGCCAGAGGTCACCCTCGTCGCGATTCTCGATGCCGATAAGGAGGGGTTTCTCCGTTCGGAAACTTCCCTGATTCAGACCATCGGACGCGCGGCTCGAAATATCAACGGACGAGTTATCATGTACGCCGACGTTATTACTGGGTCGATGCAGCGTGCGATCGAAGAAACCAACCGCCGACGCGAGACGCAAAGCCGTTACAACGTCGAGCACGGCACATCGCCAACCACGGTCAATAAGGTAGTGCGTGAGACGATTCGCTCGTACGAGTCAGTTGCGGAGGTGGTGTCTCAATACAGCAGTGAGCTTAAGTCCAAGATCGGGAAAGACGGCGCTGCGATTCGAATCGAAGACATTCCGATCCTCATCGACAATCTAGAGAAGGATATGAAGGACCTCGCAAAGGCAATGGAATTCGAGAAGGCTGCCACCGTACGAGACGAGATTCAATCGCTTCGAGCTCTTCTTGGCACAAGTGACGGTCGGCTCGGATCCGGCAAGCGGAAACTAAAACGTTATGCCGGAGGCAGGTCCTAAGAAGGCCCGAACGTCCGAAGCCCTGAATACATATCTGCGCTGCGGTTATTAGTGACGGAACAAATTCCGTCCCCTGGATACATTGACAAGTTCAGCCTAGGGTTGATCGCAGGTGACTTGGCCGCAGAGTACTCAAAACGTACGAGACCATCCGATTAGCTGTCGGATGGTCGTCCGTTTTTATGTCCTACCGGTGTGAGACGCGTGCGGCCGGCTTGGGACCGCGACGTGCGCCGACAGGAGGATGAGGGTGACTGTGCTGCTGCGGGCGACCTGTGTGTCGAGAAGGACCCTGGGTTCTCGCAAATCCTGGACGGGCGTGGTGGACCATTCTCTCCATCGGCAACTCGCTGTCCTTGGCAAGCGGGATCTCGATCTTGATCAATCGCTCGATATCTCGGACGTCTCGCATCTGATCGGGCGTCACTAAAGTGATCGCATGCCCCGTCTCTCCCGCACGACCAGTTCGGCCGATTCGGTGAACATAGTCATCAGGATTGTCGGGCAGATCATAGTTGATCACAAGCGAAATCTGCTTGACGTCGATTCCTCTCGCGGCAATATCCGTCGCAACCAACACTCTGTATTCTCCGCGCTTGAACCCTTCAAGGGCGCTTCGGCGCTGAGCCAGAGTGCGATCCGCATGAAGTTCCGCGGATGAATGGCCCATCAGGTGGACTTGCCGCGCCACTTTCCGAGCCCCGTGGCGCGTTCGCGCAAAAACTAAGACACTGCCCTTGTTGTCATACAGCAGTTTGGCAAGAAGGTCACCCTTGTTTTCATGTCGCACTACGTAGAGTTCTTGAGAAACCAGATCGGCAGTGACGTTTGCGCTTGCAACTTCAATCCGGACCGGATCGACCATAAACTGCTTTGCGATTTCGGCGATTTCCGGGGGCATGGTCGCCGAGAACAGCATTGTCTGACGCTGCTTCGGAACCTGACCAAGGATCTCCCGAATAATCGGAGCAAAGCCCATATCGAGCATTCGATCCGCTTCGTCGAGAACGACGATGCTAACGTTCTTTAGAGTGAGGTTTCGTTGGGCAAGGTGGTCTTTCAGTCGGCCAGGAGTCGCGACGATGGCATTTGGCCGCGCCCGTAGTTGGCTGATCTGGCGCCCCATTGGGGCCCCACCGATCAGTACGGCAGTGCGAAATCCAAGCGGTCGGCCGACTTGCTGAAATACTTCATCGATTTGAATGGCAAGTTCTCGCGTGGGAGCAATGATCAACGCGATGCCTGGGTTGTTCTTCAGTCTTTCAAGAATAGGAAGACCAAACGCCAGGGTTTTGCCGGTGCCAGTCTGGGCGATACCGGTTAAATCCCGCCCTTCGAGGGCATGGGGAATGGCCTGCTCCTGGATAGGAGTAGGAGTAACGAACTCAAGGCGGTCGAGGACCTCTAAGAGCGCAGGGGAAAGGGACAGGCTCTTGAAGCCGGTCGAAATCGGGGTTAAGGTAACGGGCATAAATTGGACTCAGGTCTCGGACGAAACCCGAGCACTCTTATTATGACGCTTTTTTCAAGAACTTCGTTAGCAGCGAATGAATGCGCATTTATCAAGACACTTGAGTCCTAGAGACTAAGGGTCATTTCAGTCGGGATTCCAAGGCTTGGGAGCCGAGCGAACGCTTGAAAACCATGCACGAACGATGGTGGGCAGCTCTGAGTGGACTACGTCCTGTCCCCCGTATATCTCGCTCATTCCAAACTCTAGAGCGATGTGCTAACTCCGGCGTTTTGGATGTGACTTGAAGAACTCCCAGATGAGGCTAGCCGCCCTGATCCCGCTTCTTGTCTCCCAGCCGGATCGACTATATCCGCCCGGCCAGTCGTGGGTGCCGTTAACGATCGAGACCAAGGTGACTTCGGTTCCATTTCTGCCGCCGGAAAAGGTGTCCGTTATAATGTTGCCATCCGGGCTTCTTGTCTCCCTAGGCGTCATGGAGCACCCGTCATTCCGAGCCCAGAACCTCGCGGAATCCATCGCTCCTACATCATGCAGCAGAGCAGGCGAACGGGAGTCATATTGGACCATTGGGTCCTGTTTGCCGTGAATGATGAGAGCCGACACCGGCTCGGTGGGTTTGGGAATTATTTTCATTCCACCATCCCGATCAGGAACTCCGATAGTGCCCGACACCGCCGCGATCGCTGCGATCCGCTTGGAGAGGCGAGAACCTAGCAGATGGGCTAGAAACGCGCCGTTTGAGTGTCCCGCCACATAGATTCGATCCTCATCGACTCCTACCTCGGACTGTATCTTGTTAATGAGCGACTCAATGAATTGGACATCGTTGACGTCGACGCCGGTCATGTTGAAGAACCCCGCATTCCAACCATGCAACGGCTGATCGCCGGTTCCTTCGGGGGCCACGAGAATGAAGCCCTCCTTGGATGCCTCGTCCCCCATGCCAGTATTCGCATCGGCGCCATCAGCCGAACCGGAGAGCCCATGTAAAACGACCACAAGTGGGAGAGGGCGGGACCCATCGTATTCCTGCGGAACCCTTAGAATGTACGTCCGGTTCAGCCCACCGACATACAATCTCTCATGGTACCGGCCAGGCGCTTTAGGTGGAAATCTAACTACCGGAACCGGAAGGTTTTGAGTGCAGCCGATCGTACTAAAACCGACTAAGAAGGCAAAAACACAGGATCCACGCGAACTCACACTCATATCGTACGACTGTTGGCATCAAACCCGCCACCTAGAGAACCAAAACGTGAACGCCGGCGGTGGTCTGAGTGGGGTATTATTTCGTTTCGCGTGCCATTGCGATGCTTCCCTCTCGCGTACGGCACCTAAGAGAGAGTTTCCATGGCAAAGAGAATTACACACAACATCAAGTTGAACATCCCTGCGGGCAAGGGAACCCCGGCTCCTCCAGTCGGCCCGGCCCTTGGCCAAGCCGGCATCAACATGATGGAGTTTCTGAAAAAATTCAACGAGCAGACTGCACCCCAATTGGGCTTCAAAATGCCGGTTGAGATAACGGTCTATGAAGATCGTTCCTACACCTTTAAGATCAAGCAACCACTGACAACCGACCTCATCAAGCGAGCGGCCGGAATTCAGACGGGTGCAGCTAACCCCAAGACGGACAAAGCCGGTGTGCTCACGAAGGACCAGCTACGTGATGTCGCCAAGCTCAAAATGGCCGACCTTAATACCAACGACGAAGAGATGGCAATGCGAATCGTCGCAGGCGCCGCACGCTCGATGGGCGTACGAATCGAAGGCTGAGGCCAGGTCGGCTCGGACTTAAGATTCGTAACATTTCTGGATACTAGTTGGCATCCTGGGTGCGACTTACCAAAAGATGCCTTACTCTGTTGAGTAGGGCATCTTTCTTATTTGTTGGTCGTCCCTTCTCTTCCCTTTCGATGAGCGGAAAATCATAGTTTTTTGGAGCCATTCTTTCCGTCTATCAAGTAGGTTGATGAGATTGACCTAAATCATTCATTAGAATCCTCAAACTAGTGAAACGGTCGATGCTGACTGGAGTCAAAATAGTAGGGTCGCCAGGCAGCACATGACGTTAAGCAAGCTTCTTCCCCTTATTGGATGTCTTTTGTTCAGCTTCACTTCTGCGTTTGCGGAAGATGGACCGGATTCTGGTGCTCACTCGCCTTCACAATGCGCGGCGGATGCAATACGGGAATTTGCGAGCAGCGACGGCGCCTTTCTTGCGGCTGGTTTGCTTAAGAGCAGTTTCAAGAAGGAGAATCTCGCTACCCTTTTGGAATACCCCAACAACAGCATTGTGGTTCTAAGCTTGACCGGAACTCAAATTCGGGCCGCTTTTGAACGCTCAGTGTCGATTTATCCGCAACCAAGCGAGATTTTTCTGCAGATTTCTGGGTTTGAGGTGACTTTCAAGAAGAGCGGAGCGCCTAATAACCGTATTGTAAGCATCACCGTGAATGGCTCGAAACTCGAAGAGACACAGAGCTATACGATAGCCATGCCATCTTCGCTTGCACATGGCGGACTTGGGTACTTCAAAATATGGGAAAACGCCAAGACAGTCAAAACATTCGACAAGACGACCATCGAGCAGGTTCTAAAGGGCAAAAAAGCCTCCGATACTTCTCCACGCTGGTTGCCTGTAGCTTAGCCCTCGGGACCGTTTGCGGTTTCCAGCAAGCAACGCTGACACCGGCGGAAAAGATCTTCCGACAAGATAGGGCTTGGTCTGACCTCATTAAGCAATGCGCTTTCGGTCCCCGAAAGCCGGGCACCGATGCGCACATCAAGTGCCGCGATTACATCTCGGGCGAGATGAAGAAAAGCTGTATAGACGTTCGGCTTCAAGAGTTCCAACACGTTTGGTCCACGACCGGAAGGCCAATCACGATGTGGAATATCATTGGCGACCAAAATTGGAAGAACGCTTCAGTTAGAGTCGTACTATTTGCACACTGGGACTCGCGTCCTACCGCTGAGGAAGACCGGGATGTAGATAATCGCCATTCACCCATACCTGGCGCCAACGATGGTGCAAGCGGGGTTGCGGTTCTACTCGAACTGGCGCGTGTCTTGAAGGATGCGCTTCCTCCAACTGTCGGAGTGGAATATGTCATGACGGACGGAGAAGACTTGGGACCGGGTGAGGACGAAATGTATTTGGGCGCGGACGTATACGCAAAAGGAATTGCCACCATGCCCAAGGCGAATTACGGCATCCTGCTCGACATGATCGGTCAAAAGGACCTCGCGGTTCCCAAGGAAGTCAACAGCATTCGATACGCGAATCGTCTCATGACCGCCCTGTATGACCATGCAGCAAAAGTCGGACTGGCAAGCGCATTTCCCAGCGTGGTTGGCGAAGAGATCGATGACGACCACTTGCCGATGATCAAAGCGGGACTGCCTACGATCGACTTGATCGAGTTTTCAGGTTATATGCCGTTTTGGCACACGCTTCAAGATACTCCGGACAAATGTTCGGCCGACTCGCTGGGTAAGGTTGGCAAATTGCTTCAGACTTGGCTTCAGAAGCCGACTCCATTCACGAATGGGGGCTAGAACTCTTCTGGGGTAAGCAAGCGGAATCGATTATCCCGGGCGTCGCTTCGTTCCAAGAGAACAGCCTCCTGGGTGAGGTTTCGGGTGGTTTCCGCTTCACCTTTTTCGCCGTCGGGATCGGCAAGAGATAGCCATATGGCAGCCAGGGCCTCCCGTGCTTCTTCAACGGACATATTTTCAATCGTGGCGAGCTTTTGGAGGGCCGGTTCTATTTCGGCCCTCGTCCCACAAATAATCGCACCATTGCGCGAGGTCGAGTAGTCGCCGTCGTAATCCAGTATGTAATAAAGATCTTCACCCGGAGTCGGCCCGACTTCGCCGAACAGGGACCGCGCTACCACGGGAGAGGACGAGAAATCGGAGAAAGCCTTCTTTAAGGGCGCACTAAGGGCGGTGGCAACGCGTTGAACGTTGACGTCTTCGTCACTCCGGTTGAATGCCTCTTTACTGGCGAACTCCAGTGCTGCCATTCGAATCGCTTCCACATCCGATTGTTGTCCAATACCGGCATAGATGATCCGATCGTAAATCTCGAAGATTTTGCGTACTTGTCGTCGATAGGTAATTACTAGAATCCCGGCTTCCAAAGAGACCGCCAAAACAGGTGATCCTTGGGCGAGCTTTCCTTCGATATACTGGGCACGATTGCCGATTCCCTCTTGCCAGTCATAAGGCGTAAACACAACCCTTTATACTCCGTTGCGCACCGACCGTCGGCGTCGAACGTAACTAAATTGTCGAACCGTATTTTTTAATTGTAGTCTAAGGTTCAAATGAGTCGACCACAACAACCACCCGGTAACACTGCACGACCGGCTTGGTCGTTTCGAGTTGCAACCGCATTTGGAATCCCGATAAGGATCCACTTCACGTTTTTGTTCTTTCTGGCTTGGGTGACGATTTCCGGTTCGTCGAGCGACGGTTTCTCGTTGGCCATACTTCTGGTCGCGATATTCGCTTGCGTCTTGTTGCATGAACTGGGTCATGCACTGGTGGCAAAGCACTTTGGGGTCGAGACAACGGACATCACACTCTATCCAATTGGCGGTATTGCCATGCTCGATGGGCGTCCGAAACCCAGACAGGAATTCTGGATTGCCCTTGCTGGCCCGGCAGTCAATGTCGCCCTCGCAATCGTGTTGGCACTCTGTGTTTACGTCTTCGAAGGTGGATTCTCACAGTTCGCCGGAGGGTTAGAGAAGGCTACCCTTCTCGACGCCCTGCTGATCGCCAACATTGGGCTGACCCTCTTTAACTTGATCCCAGCGTTTCCCATGGACGGCGGGCGAGTATTGAGAGCCGCCCTCGCCCAGGCGATGCCGGAAGCCAAGGCAACTCAAATCGCTGGAGGAATTGGACAAGGACTGGCTATCCTCATTGGATTGGCCGGCCTTCTGATGCAACAGGGATTTGTTCTGCTGTTGATTGCGTTCTTCGTCTTTGTGGGAGCTTCTCAGGAGATTTCGACCACTGTAACCCGATCCTTTTTGTACGGCCACACGATCGCCGACGCGATGCAAACTCGATTTCGCACAATCTTGAGTGGTGACTCCCTGGATAAAGCCGCCGCCATGCTCCTAGACGGCGCTCAACACGACTTCCCCGTTATGAACGGGGACGAGGTCCTTGGCGTACTCACGCGAAACAGTATCGTTCGCGGGCTATCGACTGATGGCCCGACCGCTTACGTCGCCGGAATGATGCAACGCGAGTACAAAACCGCCGCCCTCGATTCGCCGCTGGAAGCGGCAATCGAGATGTTCCCCCATGCCGATTCAACTCCAATCCTGGTATTCCAAGACGAGGTGCTCGTGGGAATGCTTACCCTCGAGAACCTTGGCGAATTCGTCATGCTGGAGCACGCGAAATCGCAGAGTGGCGGCAATAAATAAGACGCAGTACGCATCTTGAGGCCCCGGAGTATTCTGCATGGAGCCCTATGCTCTCGGACTCGCTAACGAATTCAAAGAACATACGTTTGGCGGTACGGTTCTATTGCTCGAGTTTGAAAATGGCTCTAGGTTCAAGACCGGTTCGCTGGCATAAGTCAGGTTCATCCGCCATATCTTTTCAACGGTGAGTCACATCTCGGTGCGTGTCTCAGACGATGCGGAACACTCCTAGGGGGCCGATATGGTGGTTGCCGTCGCCGGTTCGTTGGCATAAGCTATTAGCAGAGTATTGACGTCGGCTGTACTCACCTCGGTTGTCCGATCGTCGAGAGACATAATGTCTTTCGGGTTCGGACTATGGCCCCATATTCCCAGGGCATGACCAAATTCGTGCATCGCCACTCGCCTGAGCCTGGCTTCTGAAACCGGCTGATTCGTGGTGTCGCGTGCAGAAAGCCGAATCAAGGCCCAAGTGCCGAATTCGCTTGTAAATCCCTCAAATCCGAAGGACTCTTGGGTCGTTCCGAACTTGAAGACGACATCGGCTCCGGTTGGGTCCTCTGCGGCAATGCAGGTTAGGGTAACCCCGCCTTGGCGCACGTTTTTGGTGGCATTTGTCCATGCCAAGCATGCCTCCTTCACCCGTTCAAAATAGCGCTCATTAAAGAAAACGCCATCTTCCAAGACAACGACTTTCAGAGGGAAATGATGTCGAAATGCGACCAGCTTCGGCGCAATCCCCGAGCCCTGATACGGGGTCAGCATATGGTTTGCGTAATTTGGCTCAAACGTGTCGTCAGCGGCCACCAAAGTGCCCGCAATGGTTAAGAGCAAACCGAGAAGCCCCGTTCTCGATATCTTGGAAGTCCACCCCGCGTTCATACCTATTAGGCGAGGTTAGAGGCAATAAAGTTGTGAAAATAAAATGAAGATTGAAAGAATCCAGTTCGCCGAAATTCCCTAGAGAATCACGGCCGAAGCCTTCGATGCGAACGGGAGCTTTTCTACGTCTGGTGCGCCTTTTTGGACAAGGGTAACGTTGGGCACGAAACGAATGTTGATCGGAACCGGTTGCCCCTTGGAAATCGGTCGGGCCACCCAACGGGCCGCGATCATGAGGTGAGCATGCGTTTCGCCATCAAACAGAATTGCCTCATCGAGCCAGACTAAATGCCACCCACCCGGTGTGTCAGCAATTTCGAAACTCTGGATGATCTCGCCTTGAAGTGGCAAACACGCGGCGAATCCTTCGGATCCATCCTCGGCCGACAATTCCACCGTTTCTCCAGCGAGGGTGGGGCTCGAACTGAACCGTGACGAAACGGGCGCACGCTTAAACAGTGGCATGTTGTTTCCTAGTAAACCGAATGTGGCCGATCAATAGGGCAATGTCGCTGGGCCTGACCCCGGGAATCCGAGAGGCCTGCCCAACGGTAGTAGGTCGAATTCGAGACATTTTTTCTTTGCTCTCATAGCTGAGCCCATTCATCCCCATGAAATTAAAATCAAGCGGGATCCTCACCTGCTCCAATCTCTTTGATTGCTCTGCCAGTTTCTCTTGCTTCTGGATATACCCATCGTAAGAGCCAGCCAATTCAAGTTGCTCACGAACTTGAGGGTGAGTCGATAGACTAACCTGGAGACCGCACTTGCCGGCGAGATCGAGCATCTTCTCAAGGTTCATCTCTGGACGCTTGAGCAAATCGAACAGGGACAGCTTTCCCGGCACTTCGGCAGTCCCGAATGCGGCAAGGGCTTCGTTGTGAATGGGCATCAAGAACGTGTTATCCAGAACGATACGGCCCAGTTGGATCTTCTCGTACTTATCGCTAAACTTCTTCCAACGGTCTTCTCCACAAAGGCCGATCATACGCGAAACGGGAGTCAGGCGTTGATCTGCGTTATCGTGCCGGAGAAGCAGTCGGTGCTCAGCACGGGCAGTCAACATCCTATATGGGTCTTCGACGCCTTTGGTGACCAGATCATCGATCATGACTCCGATAAAGCTGTTACCTCGGGGGAAGTCGATAGACTCCTCACCGAGTGCCCATTGTGCGGCGTTGATGCCTGCTGCAATGCCCTGACCGGCTGCCTCTTCGTATCCGCTGGTGCCGTTAAGCTGTCCAGCCAGAAACAACCCGTCAAGCAGTTGCGACATCAGTGATGGAGTCAACTGTAGAGGATCCGCCATGTCGTACTCCACCGCGTATCCTGGACGTAGCATCTCAACGTCGGCAAGGCCTGGAATCGTCCTAAGCAATCGGACCTGTACATCGGCTGGCAAGCTCGTTGAAACACCTTGAACGTAAACGGATTCGGTGTGCCATTCCTCTTGCTCTAAGAAAATTGGGTGACTATCCTTGTCGGCAAATCGAACGATCTTATCTTCAATGCTTGGGCAGTAGCGTGGTCCGACTCCTTCGATTTGCCCCGAGTACATGGCACTCAGGTGCAAGTTCTCTTGAACCAACTCGTGAGTCAGCTTGTTCGTTCGAGTCTGCCAACAGGGTAGGAGATCGTGACGGGGAAAAGTGCGATCATGAAGAAAGCTGACCGGACCCGCTTCGGGCTCACTCTCCAAGGGAGGTGTTTGACTGAAATCGATTGTAGAAAGCTTGATGCGCGGGGTGGTTCCAGTTTTGAACCGCCTTAGATGGACTCCCAGGTCGCGAAGAAATGGAGACAGGCCGGTCGCCGCCTTATCGCCGGACCGTGCCGCAATCGTCTTCTCTTGTCCCTCGTGGCATAAGCCGTTCAAGAATGTGCCGGTTGTTAAAACGACCGCTCGACTGCTCAAGACACGATCTTCGCCCTCAATTTGAACACGGAGCCCAGTGACTCTGCCATTGGAACTGAGCACCGTATCGACCATTCCCTCAATCAGGGTTAGATTGGGCTGGCCCGCCATTGTCTCCCGCATCAGTTCGGGGTAGAGGGTCTTACAAACATGGGCGCGGACCGTCTGGACCGCGGGGCCCTTTCCCGTGCCTACTCGCCGTATGTGGGTAAGGGCATAATCCGTGGTGAGTGCCATTTGGCCCCCCAGGGCGTCCACTTCCCTTGCAATGTGCCCCTTGGCAGGGCCGCCGATGCTGCAATTGCACGGAAGGTGACCAATCCGGTCCAGGCGCATCGTGATGCAGGCCGTGCGAAGCCCAATCCTTGCGCTCGCAAGCGCGGCTTCAATCCCGGCATGCCCGGCTCCCACCACAATAACGTCAAATTCGGTCACGGGCTACATTGTACTGGGGTTATTGGAGCTTAGAGATGTCGTAGTCCTTTAGCAAAGCTCAAGCTCCTTTAATCGTAGGTCCCGAATTTTGAGTTCTCGGCCCTTTGGCCGACGAGGTGAAGACCGGAAATAGCCAGTCCGACATCCTCCTCGGGCAGAGAGTGCCCATAATATCTCGTGGCGATGCTCACATTGTCCTGGCTTGAGATTCCTTCTGCCGATTTAGGGTCCGAAAATCCGCATGCGTCCCTAAAGCAGTCCTTCGCACCGGTTGCCCAATATCTAGATGAGGAGGTTCCCTCGGATCGAGGGATGCCTTATCGGCTGCAAGACGAATACGATCGCACTCTAAAGCTTAGAAAGCATCGCGTTGCGGTATTGGAGTCAGACCGTTTGGTCGCGACGTTCCTACTGGATCTAGGTGGGCGTTTGTGGTCTCTAATCCACAAGCCGACAGGCCGGGAACTGCTTCATGTCAACCCGGTGTTCCAGCCGGCGAATTTTGCAATCAGGAATGCTTGGTTCAGCGGAGGAATCGAGTGGAACATCGGCATATTTGGGCATTGCGTTTTTACATGCAGCCCCGTCTTTTCCGCCATCACAGTTGCTCCCGACGGAACGCAAGGTCTCCGAATCTGGGAATACGAGAGATTGCGCGGAGTGGTGTGGCAACTTGATTTCTGGGCGCCGGAGGGTTCGGATTTCCTGTATTGGGCGCCCCGAATTACCAACACGCATGAGCGCACGATCCCCATGTACTGGTGGACCTGCATCGCGGTTAACGAGGAGCCGGAGGGCAGAGTCATCGCTCCTGCGATGAGCGCGATAGAGCCCAACCATTCCGCCGGTGGGGCTCTATCCGTTCTTGATTTAGTCGAGGAACAAGATCTGACTTTCCCTCAGCGACGCGACCTGCCTCACGACACATATTTCAAGATCGCTGAAAAGGAGCGCCCCTGGATCGCCCAGGTGAATCAGGATGGTGTCGGTGTCGTTCACGTGTCCACATCATTCTTGCCCGGCAGAAAGCAATGGGTTTGGGGGATGGAACGCAGTGGGCGACGATGGCAGGACTGGCTCAACCCTGGAGGCGCCCCATACATTGAAATCCAAGGTGGGCTCGCCTATAAACAATCCGACTATGTGCCAATGCCGGCGGGAGCAACTTGGAGTTGGTTAGAAGCATTTGGACCGATTTCCGGGGTCGCAACAACTCCGTGGGAAACTGCGGTTGATCAACTTAAATGCAAGCTCGAATCTCACTTGCCTCCTGCTCAATTCGAGGACGCCAAGATCGCATTGTTCAGCGCTGCATTGGAGCCGCCTGAAGCCGTCAACCACATGGGTTCCGGTTGGGGCGCCCTGGAATGTGAACGACGAGCCAAACTGAGCCTATGTCCACTCTCTGGACACGAGACCCCGTTTCCGGCTTCGACAATCGGAGATTCCGAAGGGGCCTGGCAACATTTACTCAACACCGGCGCCCTGCCCGAACTAGATCCGAGCCAACCACCAGGTGACTACGTTGGCCCAGAATGGCGCGAGTTTCTGGACGCTACTGCCTCAAAGTCATGGAGGACGTGGCTCCATCTTGGTGTCGTCTACTTCCAGGAAGGGAGGCAAGATCTGGCGAGGGAGGCATGGGAGAGGATTCTTCCTAACGGTTGGGCTTACCGAAACCTGGCCATCTTGGACAGTATGGAGGGCAGAATTGTGGACGCTAGCAAGAAGATCCTCGATGCCCATAGGTTGCTTCCATTCGAGCCCCACATCGTCGACGAGGCTTGCCAATTGCTTGGCATAGCAAGCGACTTCACCGCGTTTGAGCAGTTTATCGGTGGTTTGCCCAGGGAAATGCGATACCGCCCTCGCGTCCGATTGGCTGATGCCCTTCTTGCCTTCCACAAACATGACTTGAGCCGTGCGGTCGCTTATTTCGATCCGCCATGCGACCTAATCGACATACGAGAAGCTGAGACGACGATCAGCGAACTCTGGCGCAACATCTGCCAAGTCGATCCCGCAATAGGAGACCCGATGCGTCCGCCTCCGTCGTACGACTTTCGCATGAAGTGAAGCCATTAAACCCAGATGGGTTATCGAGGTAGCTCTACTGTCCCTTGTGATGGCCATGTGATGAGAGGCTTAAGGGCAAACCGATTTCGGATTATGCCTGAAGAAGATCAGGCATAATCCGAGAATCACCTGCAGGCCCCCTTAAGGGGCCTGAATCGTCAACGTTTGGGGTAACGAGACCGAGCCATGAGCGGCCGTGATTGTTGCAGATACCGCACTGGCAACCGTCGTCGTAGTCACTACGAATGTCGCCGTCGTGGCTCCTGCTGGCACCGTTACCTGAATCTGCACGCTCGCACTCGTGCTACTCGAAGATAGGTTGATTCCGACTCCACCTGCTCCCGCTGGACCACTCAGAGTGACGGTTCCGATGCTATTGGCGCCACCACTTACGGTTGAAGGCGACAGTGTGAAGCTTGCAAGACTCGGGGGATTGATGATCAACGACGCAGTCTTGGATATCGCTCCAAGGCTGGCGGTAATTGTTGCGGTCTTTGAACTCTGATCCGCAGCGGTGCTGACCGCAAATGCGCCGGTCGTGAATCCCGCTGCGACCGTTACCGTGTTTTGGACGGTTGCGTAAGCGCTGCTTGACGAGAGACTCACAACCGTTCCACCCGTTGGCGCAGGGCCGTTGAGCGTCACCGTACCGGTAGATGTCGTTCCTCCCACAACCGACGTGGGGGCGAGCGAAATCCCCACCAGCACTGGAGCATTGATCGTCAACAACACGGGTAGCGACACGGCGCCTCGGGTCGCGGTGATTGTGACTGACTCAGAAGCAGGTACCCCATTCGTGTTGATCGTCACCGTTGCAGATGTCGCTCCAGACGGAATCGTCACTGAAGACTGAACACTGGCGTCTGTGCTACTTGAACCCAGCGTTACCCCGACTCCTCCCGCCGCCGCCGGTCCTGTCAAAGTCACCGTCCCATACGATCGGCTTCCACCCGTTACGGCGGTAGGCGCCAACGTAAAGCTCGCCAATGCGGGAGGAGTAATCGTCAGAACGCCAACCTTGGTTATGCTGCCAAGGGTTCCGGATATCGCAGCCGAGACCTGGCTCTGCAAAGGCGTCGTGCTGATGGCAAACGTAACGGTTGTGGAACCGCCTGCTACTGTAACCGAACTGGGTACGGTTGCATAGGTCGAATTGCTCTGCAGGCTGACGTTGGCGCCAACAGAAGGCGCTGGACCATTCAACGTCACGGTTCCCATCGATGGCGAGCCACCAACAGCGGATGACGGTAGGACGGTAACACTGAATAGAGTGGCTGGATTGATCGTTAGGGGAGCGTTGAGCGTAACGGCATTTAACGTACCGGAAATCGTTACTGCGGTGACGTTTGCAACGCCCGTAGTCGCAATGGTAAATGAAGCCGTCGTCGAACCCGCTGGAATAACGATCGAAGAAGGCAAGGAAGCGTTACCGCTTGTCGAGTTCAAATTAACAATAAGCCCACCGGCGGGGGCTGGTCCGCTTAGAGTGACCTTCCCAGTTGAAGAGGCGCCTCCGAGGACAGTGTTCGGAGCAACTGTGAAGCCGACTAGGTCAGCAGAATCGATGGTCAAGGGTGACGTCATCGAAACACTGCCGTGGGTGGCAGTAATATTTGCGACGACCGTACTTGGGACGCCAATCGTCGTCACGATAAACGTAGCTGTATTGGAACCAGCGGCGACCGTCACTTGAGCTTGTACAGTAGCGCTTGCGTTATCCGACGAGAGGTTTATCCCAAATCCACCGGCGGCGGCCGGACCAGTCAACGTGACCGTACCGACCGATTTACTTCCTCCGATCACTGACGTTGGCGCCAACGAGAAACTTGCCAATGCGGGAGGGTTGATTGTCAGAGATGCAGTCTGGCTTGCGCTACCAAACGTACAGGAAATCGTCACCGTCTTCGTACTTTGAAGTGGGCTCGTGTTTACGGTAAACGTCGTTGAGGTCAGTCCTGCCGGTATGGTGACATTTGAAGGCAAGCTCGCGATTGGATTGTTGCTTCCCAATGCGACACTGGCGCCTGCTGGTCCAGCGGGTCCGTTGAGAGTCACGGTACCAGTTGAGGAATCTCCCCCAGTGACGGTTATAGGCGCCAAATTGAAAGAGCTGAGGGTCGCGGAATTGACGTTCAGAAATCCTGTTTCATTGGATCCGTCGGATGAAGCAGTGACGGTGGCGACCGTGTTCGAGGCTACCGGGATTGTATTGATTACAAAACTAGCCGATGTTTCTCCACCAAGCACGACGACCGCACCAGGCACGATCGTCGAAGGGTCTCCGCTATTTAGCGTGACGACGTTTCCAGATGGAGGAGCGGGAGCCGACAGGGTCACGGTGCCGAGCGACGAAGTTCCCCCGAGTACACTGGTAGGATTGATCGAGAGGCCGTTTACTGGAATCGTGCCACCGTTTGTACCGATTGCGTACAGGTTACTGTCATCCGACCCGATGTAAATGGCGCCATCGGCGCCAATTGCCGGCGACGTGTATAGAATGCCACCGGTTGAATAGGTCCATTGTAAACTACCATCGGAATTCAGCGCATAGAGATTGTTGTCGCCACCGCTGATATAAACGGTTCCATCGGAGCCAATTGCCGGTGAGGACGCGATGTTACCGACTGCCCTAAAGAACCATCTGTCAGTACCATCCGGATTGATTGCATAAACATCCGCGTTGTAACTTCCTACGTATATCGTGCCATCCGACCCGATGGCCGGCGACGACACAACAAAACCGCCAAGATAGAGCACCCACTTTTGTGATCCATCAGGGTTTACCGCATAGAGGCAACTATCGTAGTCGCCAAAGTACACTGTCCCATCGGCGGCAACTGCCGGTGACGACGGGATTCCATAGGTTCCGTAGAAACTCCACTTTTGTGTTCCATTCGGATTGATCGCATAAAGGTTCGCATCTTGCGACCCAACATAGATCGTGCCATCAGGACCAATCGCTGGAGAAGAGTCTATAAAGTTCTCGGTAGTGAATGCCCATTTCTTAGTGCCGTTTGGATTGATAGCATAGAGATTGTCATCCTCTGACGAGGCATAGATTGTCCCGTCCGGTGCGATATTGGGTGATGCATAGACCGCACTTTGAGTTTGGAACGCCCATTTCAGCGACCCATCGGGGTTCACGGCGTAGACGTTCCCATCATCAGAACCCACATATACTGTTCCATCTGAACCGATGGCTGGAGTGGACTCCACCCCAGCTCCGGTAGCAAAGACCCACTTCTCAGTACCATCTGCGTTCACAGCATAAAGATTGTTGTCGCCTGAACCAAAGTAGACGGTTCCATCCTCACCGATGGCCGGCGAACCTGCGCTGCCGCCGGTGGTGAAACTCCACCGCAATAATCCATTGGATCCGGCAGCGGCGCCAAGTCCGCTGTTTTCCAAGTTGCCATGAAACTTCGGCCACGCCGCATTTGTCTGCAGATTTGGTTTGTGGGTCCGATTGGCTGCAGTCTGCGGACTCGGATTGAGTACTTGGCGATGAATGCCGGGCGGGGGACCTACCTGTCCAAGCACGGAGTGAGCCAAGGTGACGGCCCAGATGACGAAAACAACCAATAGACGGGACATATCATAGAGATATCAGCCCATGGTGACGAGACCGTTACAATAGCGTTACAAATAAGAACCGGGACTTTTTCCTGTTCACGAATGCACGCAGTCATTGAGGTGTACGTGCAAACGCCAGTAAATTTAAGAGTGCGCTTCAGTTTTTGCACAAAGACAAGGCAATTCTCTCGTTTTGTTGTCTCTCTGCACGGATACCAACCGTCATAGACCCAAATGAAATGCTTGTGCCCACACCCAGACAACCTCATCGGGGTTGTTTGAGTGCGGGCGGAGTTACGTGCTACGGGGCCTGAATGGTCAATGTCGCGGGAAGCGAAACTGTGCCATGAGTCGCCGTAATTGTTGCAGTCTCGGTGGCTGTGACCGCGGTAGTGGTGATCATCACGGTCGCGGATGTTGCTCCGGCCGGAATTGTCACACTAGCCTGCACGGTCGCATTCGTGCTGTTCGAGGACAGGCTAATCCCAACACCACCGACAGCCGCAGGGCCGGTTAAGGTGATCGTTGCCGTCGTGCTAGTACCACCATTCACCGTCGTTGGCGAGAGAGCGATGCTTGCCAAGGCCGGAGGATTGATCGTAAGGGCGGACGTCTTGGAAGCGCTTCCAAATGTGGCCGTGATCGTCGCCGTCTTCGCGCTTTGATCAGCGGTTGTATTGATTGTAAACGTGCCTGTGGTCGCACCAGCCGCAACGGTAACCGAACTCGGCGCCGTGGCATAGGTGCTGTTTGATGCCAGGCTAACGACCGACCCACCTGTCGGTGCAGGACCATTAAGGCTAACGGTTCCAGTAGAAGTTGAACCTCCAATTACCGATGTCGGTGAGACAGCGACGCTTGCAAGCACAGGAGGGTTAACCGTCAATGTGGTGGTAACGGAAACAGTTCCCTTTGTTGCAGTCAAGGTAACGGGAGTTGCGCTTGCGACTGCCGTCGTCGTTATCGTGACGACTCCAGTCGTCGCGCCGGCAAGGATCGTCACGTTGCCCTGAATGGGCGCACTGGTACTGTTGGATGTGAGACTCACGCCTACACCACCGATGGCTGCCGGTCCTGACAGCGTGACCGTGGCATAGGACTTACTTCCGCCCGTCACCGAGGTTGGGCTCACAGAGATGCTTGAAAGCACCGGAGCGGTTATTGTTAGGACTGCCGTCTCTGACGTTCCGCTAAGTGTTGCGGTGATCGTAGCCGTGGACGTACTCTGAACGCCGGTGGTATTGACCGTAAACGTACCCGTCGTGGCGCCGGCTGCCACCGTGACCGATGCCGGAACGGTCGCTCTTGAATAGCTTGACGTCAAAGTGACAACGGTTCCACCGGTCGGGGCGGGTCCACCCAAGGTGACAGTACCGGTCGAGGAAGAGCCGCCTAGCACTGATGTCGGTGATAGAGACACACTGACCAGACCCACTGGATTGATCGTTAGCGAAGCGGTGGGCGCTGCGCTTCCATGCGTTGCGGTTATCGTCGCGTTCACCATGCTCGAAACTGAACTCGTGCTAATTGAGAAGGTTACGGTGGTAGCACCTGCCAATACGGTGACGCTCGACTGTACGGTCGCGCTTGAACTATTAGAAGCTAAGCTGATACCGACACCGCCGGTTGCCGCCGGACCCGACAACGTCACTGTTCCGGTTGCCTTTTGTCCGCCGATTAACGATGTCGGGGAAACTGAGACACTCAGAAGAGCCGGAGCATTAACCGTTAAGGTCGCAGTCTTTGACACGCCGCCATACGTGCTTGTAATTGTCGCTGACGACATACTCTGCACCGCAATCGTACTCACCGTAAACGTCCCCGTCGATGAGCCAGCCGCGACGGTCACCGAGGCCGGAACGGTTACCTTCGACCAACTTGACGATAAGTTAACCGTGACCCCGCCGGTAGGAGCAGGTCCCGCCAGGGTGACTGTCCCGGTAGACGAGGAGCCTCCAAGAACAGCAGTTGGCGACAGAGCTAGACTGACCAAGGTTTCAGGATTAATCGACAAAGTCGCAGTCTGTGAGGCTGCACCACTTGTTGCAGTTATCGTCGCAGACGTCGATGTCGTCACACTCGTTGTACTCACCGTAAACGTAGCAGTTGTGGCTCCTGCCGCTACCACGACCGTCGCAGGCACCGTCGCGTTTGAACTATTAGACGAGAGATTGACAGTAGTGCCGCTGGGACCCGCCTGCCCGCTTAATGTCACAGTTCCGGTCGATGTATTGCCGCCAATAACCGATGTCGGAGAAAGAGCGAGGCCAGATAGCCCTGCCGGATTGACCGTCAAAGGCGCCGTATCCGTCGTACCGTTTAAAGTAGCCGAAATCGTCGCCGTTACCGTGCTCGCAACCCCACTCGTGTTCACCGTGAAAGTGACGGTAGTCTGGCCACTCAACACAGTCGCCGAGTTTGGTACCGTGGCACTCGCGCTATTCGATGATAGCGAAACCACCGTTCCACCAGTAGGCGCCGGACCGTTTAGAGTAATCGTTCCTGTCGATGAGGCTCCGCCGATGACCGTCGTCGGCGATAGAGCAACCCCGGTGATACCGGCAGGATTCACGGTCAAGGTCGTCGTTTGACTCGCACCTGAGTATGTGCCGGTTATGGTTACGGGAGTTGAAGTCCCTACAGGAGTCGTGCTGATGCTGAACGCTGCGGACGACTGCCCGGCAGCAACCAACACACTTGCCGGCACGGTGGCGCTGGTTGAGTTTGACCCCAGGGTAACGGTTAGTCCCCCTGTTGGAGCATTCCCGTTCAGGGTCACCGTACCAGTCGATGAGTTACTTCCGATCACGGTCGCAGGCGAAACCGAAACACTTGAAAGTGCAACGGGATTGATAGTCAGGCCCCCCGTAATCGTGATGTTATCCCCGGTTGCCGAAATAGTCGCCACCGTTCGCGTCGTAACACTCGCAGTAGTGACCGTAAATGTGGCGGAGGTCGAGCCAGCGGCTACGGTTACGGTTGCAGGGACGATTGCGCTTGCGCTATTGGACGACAGCGATATCACAGCACCACCAGATGGTGCAGGCCCATTAACGGTTATTGTCGCGGTCGACGATGCGCCGCCAACGACGGTTGAAGGTGTAAACGTTAGCAAGGTCGGATAAACCGCGCCGAGCACCTTGTTTACGAATCCAGAGAAGATCGGCGCACCCCAGCCGGATGCGGTATCCCACCCAACCACCGCGTTTGACGTTGCTCCATTTGGCAACGTCCCGTTCGTGCCAGATGTGATGTCGTAAAAGACGGTCGAATCTCCGTTATACGAGTAGAGAAGGTCTTGGATACGACCAAAACGATAGTAGCCTGTTGAACTCTGTTGCAGGGCTCCATCGGCAATCAGTTCCTGCTCGCAGTCCGCCAGCCCGCCCGCATTCGTTGGGCTCGCACAACTCGTTCCACCGATGTAATAGTTATTAACATCAAGTTGGCCATTTATAAAAATCTCGTAGCCGGTAAACAAATCGGCGTCGAGGGCAATATCCGGTGAAAGGCGATACGGAATGGTGGTTGGTACGCCGTTACCCTTTTGATAAGCGGGAAGTTGGTTCCAAGGATCCGAGCTTGTGGACCATCCGCCGCCGCCGCCGCCATATCCCTCTGAGAGATCATCCCAGACTACTTCGTTAATGCGATCTCCAGACGAATCGAATGTGACGCTCGTTCCGCCAACGCTCAGCACCTCTGGATCGTCATCGGGATAGTTATAGGTTTGGACATCGGCAGTTCCACCATCCCCTGCGGCCGCCATATAAGTAATTCCTTGGGCCGTCATCGAAACGTGAATGTCGTGACATGCCGAGAAATATTGCTCGTTGTCGAGGGTGCCCCATCCGTAGCTTTCAGTGATAATGTCGCACGAATCATCGTCGGTTTCTTTGACGAGAACGGCGTGAGGATCCCACAGCTCTTCATCTGCTTGGGTCGTACCGGTGCCGCAATCGTAGATGATCACGTTGGCGAGAGGCGCCATTGCCAATAGGCACTGAATGTCAATGTCGCCCTCGAGATCGTCGGTACTGGAAGTGCTTCCGTCGAACCCATCGATCGACTCGGCCTTTACGTTCGAACCGACCCCTCCTGTAGGGGTCGGCAGATTAAACTGTGTGTATAGCAGCGGAATATTCGAGAGCACGTAGTGCACAAAATTGGAAATCCCGATCGTTCGACCCTTACCTTGGTTACCACTCTTATAGACAGGCGCCAGACTATAGAAAGTCCGGAGTTGATCGGGGCTAATCCAAGTCCCATTAGGCGCCCGCCATGATTTAGTTGGCTTCCCATGTAGGAAACCGTGCATTCCGCCGATCATTTTCACGAAGGGCCTAATTGCAACCGGCACGCTTGGAGGTGTCGTGTAAGAAAAATTGACTGCAGTTGCCTTTGTTTTTGGATCTGTGACTTTGAATTCGGAGATCGTGGTGTGAAACGCGGTCTCCGCCTGTGCAACGGTAGCATCCGCCAAGATCGCGAGGCGGTTCTTTGCCACCAACCGGATCTTCATTCCCTGCGACGTTAGGTAATCGACAATCTGCTGGACGGATGACGATGGCAGTCCAAACTGACTCCCTACTTGCGCAGGGGTAAGAAAATGGTGATAGTTCGGGCTCTTTGGATCGGATACGGAGTCCGCGAATTTCTGAATTTCGGTATCACTCCGGTAGGGGATTCCGATGGAGATATGGAGGACATCCGTCGAACGTTTTGGTCCAACGAGTGTAGACGTAAACACCTCTCTTGGCGTTACCTGAGGCAATTGAACCCAGGTTGTAGAAACCGCTTGACCGTATATCGAGCCGGCAAGGGCCATTAAGAATGGCAAAATGAATTTACTTCGAATACTCATAGCGTCGTCACAGTTATGGAACTTTAAGTCATTAATAGACCTCGCTATTATACGACCCAAGAGGCAACTTAGGGGGTTAAGGAATTGACAAAACGGAAAAACGGCGTCATGTTCAGCACCTCTGGGACATTAGCCCCGAATTCAGAATGGAGCCCTTCGTCAGGATGTTCCCATAGAGTTTCTCGATCTGGTCACATAGCAGGCAAAACCTTTGGCGAATCTCAAAGACATCCGACTCATTTCTGTACCTTCCCTGCTCTTTACCGTTACTCGCAGTACGAATACTATCTACTACCTGTCGCCTGTTCCCTTTTGAAAAGAGCCATCACAACATCATTGATTCGGGACATGGCTTTTCAATCGGATTTTGCAGGCAAGATCGTGAGAGACCAACGGAATTTGTAGGCGAAGCCCCCCACTCTTGGTTTGGTTCACGGAATATTGGATGACCCGACCCGAGTGAGTATCCCACCAATCAACCGAGTATTGGCCAATGGGTAAGCCTCCTAAATTGAGGGACGCTCCAACGATGGGGGCGTCAATCTGGCCCTCCTGAAGATTCCACCAAGTGCTCCACGCGTTTTGAATCCAAAGCAGAGTGGTCGTGGCGCCAGTTATCCCAACGATATTCAAAGAGGGAGGAACGTACCGAGTCAGCGTATAAGACGATATTCGAATCCAGCTACCTCCGGGCGCCGTATTCTCAATGAGGACCTCGTGGTGTCCAGCCGACAATGCAACGACGATGTCCTCGTTATATTGACAGTTCCAGACCTTCCATTTGTCGTCGAACTTGCTAGTTTTGCCGGCCACGTCACGGACAGGCAGATCGCGAGCAAGAACGACTTTGCCGTCTAGCTTTACCTCGACTCGGGAATCGATACAAACCGTATCGAGATGAATTCGAAATTCACCAGCTTCTGGACAATCCACCACAAACGTAGGTCCAGGGATCTTCCGCCGGTCTGGGGAAAGGAGGAATTGAGGCACCTGCCGTGAATCAATCACCCTTCTTCCCTTATCAACTTCAATTCTGGTTAGTGATTCATCGCCAAATGGGGCTGCAGCGGTAAGAGTCATCGGACCAAAGTGGCCGGGTCTTGATATCTCCGAAGTGGCTTGAGCGGAATGGAATCGTTCGTCCGGCCAATTGACACCGTCCAGAAAGCGGTGCAGTACTTGATATTGTGGATAGAGGTTGAGAGCATCGATCTGTTCCCACCACCAGGAGAACGAAGAGCCAGAGGCGCCGCCGAGAGAACTGGCCCAAATTCCGTCGTGTTGGCATATACCACCAGGGTCGTGTACAGGCTTGTTCCAATCGGCCCACCAGCCAGACTCCGTAATCAGGAACGGCTTTCCAAACCCCGTGAGCCGACGGCACCAGTCGGGCATTGACTGTCCGGGGTTTAGGCTATCGTAATGATGGAGTTGCACATATTGGATCTCAGGCATTCTCCAGATTTGAGGATCACTGACATCGCCGCCAAACGAAACGGAGAGCAACCGACCGTATGGGTCCTCGCTTCGCAAATAAGAGTGAATCTCTCTTAGCCACTTGGACAGCATCTCGGACACAACGCTGCCGCCTGGGCGATTTGGATAGCCCCAACCGGCCGAACCATCCGGCATCTCGGTGCCGCCATCGATCTCGGCAACCGTTTCCCATGCCATCACATTCGGAGAGTAGCCCCACCGAGCAACCATATACCGAAGTCGCCGTTTGTAGAGTTCGCGCGCACGAGGGTCCTCATAGAAGTCATTTGGACCTTGGCACGGCCCGCCACGCTTGGCGGAATACGGGTTATCGTCCCACGCTGCACCTCGCCGAAGGGCGTCGTGAACGTCGAACGATAGCTTCAAATAAATCCCATTCGCGGTTGCCGCGTCGATAAGCGCATCCACATAGGCAGCCCGCTGCAAATCATAGCGCCCCAATTCACCCCACTCGATGGAGTTCTCCCATGGAACTAGAATGCAATAGGTTGCATTCTCTCCATTCGCCGACATCTTTGGAAACGCTCGAAGCACCCATCGCAGATCCCAGGACACGTCATGCCCTATCGGAAAGAAGGGTTTGCCGTCGTCTCGGACAAAGAATCTAGGGTCCTTCTTTGAGATACGCACGAATCCTGGACTTGCGGAAGCAACGCAACGAAACGATGATTCGTTGCCTTCAGAAGACCCTGAAGCATCGCGGGCAAGAACTCGAAAATGGTATACGCCGACCTCAGTCGGGGCAAAGCGGACCCGCCAATGCGGGGTTCCCTGTTTCTGAAACTCCTGACTGGAGGGAAAATCACGCCAACTCCAAACAACGCGATTCCAATGGTTGGGAGTTAAGCCGCTAGCCCCAACGCTAAGGGTATCGATCGGTGAATTCTCGTCTTTGTCATTCGAATAATAGAGTGACAACGTACCGGGCGTGCCCGTGTATCGTGGGTAGACCCAAAGAACAAGGCCATCGTACTGGCTCCAATCGCCCCCATTGATCGCTGTAACCACGCCCGGCCAATGCTCGACATCGGTGATGCGAGGTGAGAATCGGAGAGAACGACTGCCGTTGTGGACGATATCGGTTGCCCAAGCGGTTCCTTCGGAACCCCATCGCCGAACGTCTCCACCCTCCATGTCGTCGAGCGTCCGTCGCGATCCGGTCTGAGAGTTGACAAGCGTGACATCGTCGAAGAAGAAATCGACATCCGATGCACCGTGCCAGCCCTTTTCTTCGATGAAGAATTTGACGAACTTGACGGACTTCCGCTCTTCCTGTGGCGTCCGATTTACTTGGTTGAAATCTTGTGTATAGAAGGCAGGAACCCGTAATTTATGTCCGCTCGGGCTCACAAATTCGACCGAGACGTCAGCTTGACTCGGATCGAAAGGATTGTTCCATCCGCCGTCGACCTGCAACGAGAGATTAAAGCGGGAGAAACGTCCGACAGCCAAGTTATCGGCTCTCGCAACACCGATGCGCGGTCCCACAGCCATGGCTGACATGCCTATGCCAAAGATCCCTAGGATCAGCGCCACCCAAATCGCTCCACAACGAATGCTCATAATTCGCATCTTGCCAACCTGGATCAATGGGGACGCAATGATCGACCGATGGATCCAGTATTACGCACCTAGACCAGGTTCGTAGAAGATTCAGGCGCATTGATACCAATTTGGCGTCACGAACTGACGCGGTATTTCATTTTCTCTCGACCGAACTGGATGGTGTCGCCGCTTACAAGCTTGTGTTTTCCGAGTACAGAGTTACCATTAACAGTCGTGCCATTACGGCTTTGCATATCTTCGACAAATGCAGTTGCCCCAGTGACCGTAATTCGTGCGTGAATTCGCGAGACACTGGATTCATGGGGAATCGAAATGGTTGCCTCAGCGGCGCGCCCAATCGTGGCTGCTCCTTCGGGCAATACGATGACTTGGCCAAAGGAGTCGGTCAGGATGTGATAGAACGAGGGAGTTGACTCGGGTATGGAGGCGGCTGGTGGCGGCGTATATGGAGCCGGATAGACAATCACTGGTTGACCTTTCCCTGGCCTCTCCACAACAAGAAGTTGACTTCCCACCGTGACCTGGTCTCCCACTCTTAAGAGGCTGCTCTGCACCGGAATCCCGTTCACCAGCGTCCCTGCCCGCATGCTGACATTTGAAATCGACAATTGACCATCTTGTGAATGAATCGTGGCATGAACCGGATCAATCTTTCGATCTCCAAAAATCGGCACTTCAATACCCTCCGCGGACCCGATTCGATTCAGCCCTTTTCCAAGTAAGTAGGTCCTTCCCTCATTTCGACCCATGACGTGGCGGAGCCGGCCGGTCGCCAGAAGTGACTCGGTCAGACCAAAAGCCAGTCCGAGCACGATTCCCATTGAAATAAAGTCCCCAAGCCGCGAAGGATCAAACGGAATCCATCCGCTGGTAACCCCCTTCGGCCCTCTTGATTCCATCATAAACAACAAGACAATGAGGGTAATAGGGGTCAGGATCAACCTACAGGCAAAGCCAGCAATCCCCGCGCCAATTCCGGCAAGAAGGCCACGGCTAACGCGAGCGGAAGTTGGCTGCGTACACAGGACGATGGCGGCTGCCATCGATAGCGCTACCGTTAGGTTCCATGAGATTTCAGGAAGAAATCCCATCATATGCCATGCGGGCTGCTTTCGAAGGATCGTGACCCACAACGCATCGGAAGCGGCGTCGGACGCACAGCCGAACGCACCTCCCACGATACATCCGGCGAGGCCCCACCACAGCGCTCGCAGTCGGCCAACTCGCTCGAATGAGATCGCTATGACCAAGAAGCCCACGATTGTCGCGCCCATTGTCATATGGGCAAACCACCCGTAAAATGAACCGAGGCTGAACTGGGTGGTGCCTGCCCGAGTCCCATGGACGCCGGCTGTTCGAGCGAAGGGTTCCGACACGAGCCACGTTAGAAGCCCAGCCGTTCCACCCAGCAACGAAAGCCGGAGCGTTCGATTCACACTACAACGCTACCAGAGGGAGCCCTATCGGGTTGCAAGCCCAGTTCTTCTTCGGTTGTTTGAATTGGAGGGAGTTTTAGGGCGAATTAATCTATTTCAGTTCCCAACTCATTTTCAATTCAAATTGGACCACAGGAGATCTATGCTGGAGTGGAACCTCGTGGCACGCGTATCTTGCGTTCCCGACACTCTGCGCCCCAATTGGCGATTCGATTTCGAGGGTGACTAAACGTCATTCCTTAGTTGCTCAATCGGAACTTAGCCCCCGCTTACCGGTGGGATGAGAGCGATATCGCTTCCGAGCTCAACCGCTGAATTCCGTCCGACAAATTCGTCTCCAACCGCGAGACGACAGGCTTTCGTATTGATTCCGGACGACGCCAAAGCGTCGAGAATCGCGCCTACGTTCGGTTCGGACTCGACCGCTACGACTGGACCATGCCGCTCTCGGAGGTAAGCGAACAACTGAACGTTCCACGTTGGCATGGAACTAGTTTACAGCGAGATCGGTACGGAGTCAGCATCGGGTCAAACGGACCAGACAATGGATTTGCATCACCATTTCTCAGCAAGCAAGTTGGCGACTTGTTCGAGCATTGCCTCGTCTGTATGATCGAATGCCCCGACCGTGTGGCCATCGATGTCGATTTGGCCCAGAATCCGACCGTCCTTCCGAATAAGAACCACAATTTCAGAGCGCGTCTGGAAGCTGCACGCCAAATAGTTATCCAATTGGCGCACGTCATCGATAACTTGGTTTCGATCCTCCGCGACCGCAGTCCCGCAAACGCCGCGACCCACTGGGATATGAGTGTGATCGGTTGCCGCACCCACGTATTCGTCGAGGACCAATGTCTCACCTACCAAGCGATAAATTCCCGACCAATCATATGTGGGGAGTTCGTCAAGCAGTTCCATGGCATGGCGTCTGAGCGCGGAGCCGGTAAGAGTGGAACCGGCAAGCGCACAACAGAGCCTTTCCGAATCGGATTTGGAGATCACGATTCAATTTTGACCCGTAAACGCGCATCATATGGCGATGGGTGAGGTTAAGTTCGTCTTGCTGTCTTGTGAGCCAATCGATTTGCCTCCGCTAGTCGAATCGGTCAGGGATGAACGCTTCGGTGGCGTCGTCACATTCACGGGTGAGGTTCGTGCGATAACTGGTGGTATGGACACCTCGAAACTTGTCTATGAGGCGCACCGTTCGATGGCAGTCGCTCAGATGACCAGGATCGCGGAAGAGGCCTCCGCGAGATGGGATGCAAACGTCGCTGTTTCCCACCGAATTGGGGAGTTGCGGCCTGGAGAAATCGCCGTGGCCTGCGTTGCCGCTTGCGCTCATCGTGCGGCAGCATTTGACTGCTGTCGCCACTTAATAGACCGTATTAAAGAGGACGTTCCAATCTGGAAAAAGGAATTTGGGTCGGCTGGCAGCGAGTGGATCTCCGGCGAAAGGGCTATAAGTGAGAGCAATTCGAACTGCTGACCAAGAAAGCGCTTATTTGGGAGCCAATGCTTCACGGCGTCTGCTTAACCGTTTGCACCGATCCATCCGGCATCACACCTCACAATCTTCTGAATCCGGGGACGGTTGCCTTAAGTCCTTCGCTTCGCTTGTTCTCTGAGCCGGCCTAGGTCGATCTGGGGGTACGCTTTTGGGGCTCAATGTGGAGCGCGGTTTCTGAGCGTAGATATAAATGAGCTTGAATCAGGTTGATGTAACGATCGTCGGTGGTGGTCCTTGTGGTCTATTCGCCAGTTTTTATGCGGGGCTTCGGGGAATGTCGGTTCGAATAATTGACTCTTTACCTGAACTGGGCGGCCAGTTGACCGCTCTCTATCCCGAGAAGTACGTCTATGACATGCCTGGATTTCCAAAGATCTTAGCCAAGGATCTTGCCCACGAGATGATCGCCCAGGGTCTCCAATTCGATCCCGAGGTCGTGCTTGAGCAGACTGCCAACGAACTCATCAAGACCGACGATGGGTATATCGTCAAGACTGAAGCGGGGCTTGAGCTGCCCACCAAGACGATTATTATCTCTGCCGGAGCAGGCGCATTCAGTCCGACTAAGATCGGAGTAGAGCGGGAAGAAGAGTTTTACGGGACAGGCGTACATTACGGAGTTAAGGATAAGTCCATCTTTAAGGGCAAAAAACTAGCCATTATTGGTGGTGGAGACAGCGCTTTCGATTGGTGCATCAATCTGGAGGACACCGCAGAAGAAATCTCGCTGGTCCACCGGCGAGACGTGTTCAAAGCTCACGAGGACAGCATAGAGAAGGTAAAGGCAAGTTCGATCGATATGAAGATCTGGTATGCGGTAAAGGAGTTGCACGGAAATGGCAACCTGACGGGCGTGACGCTTGAAAATACGCAAACCAAAGAACGCGAGCATCTTCCCTGCGACGCCGTCATAGTCAACATTGGATTTAAATCGAATTTAGGACCAATCAAGGAATGGGGTTTGAATATCGTTAAGAACCAGATCCAAGTCGACGGCAGGTACCAGACAAGCCTTCCTGGGGTTTTTGCCGTTGGTGACGTCTGCTCATTTGACGGAAAGCTCAAGTTGATTGCAACCGGTGTCGGAGAAGCCGCGACCGCCGTTTGCTTCGCGAAAATGTATCTCGACCCCGAAGCAAAGCTATTCCCGGGGCACAGTTCGGACATGGATTTGACGACGACAAATCCGTCGCATACATCTTAGGGGCTTTTCCCTACCCACACGTTTTCCCGACTTGATTAGGGTGCATCGCTTTTGGAGTGTGTGGACTTTTCAGGGTCCCAATCGCGAAGCTTCGGATCCGAAGCCACTGCAGCCACGAGACGTAGCACGGTTGGGATCACGGGGAGGTATCCAGTCTGTAAGTGTCCTAGCCAAGCGCGTCGAGGTTCCCCACGAGCGACTTGTAAGCTAAGATCCGTGGATCTTTTCCACGTCTCAGGATGGAAGGAACCATCTCGATAAGCAACCGATATCAAGCTTCGGAACTAACCGCTCCTGCGGGCAACAACTTTAGGTTGTATGATTCTGAAGGGCAGATTTGCCGTCGGCTATTCGCGCCATGGCGGGGCCTGGGCGACTGGCCGAACAATCGTTCTAATGCTTAAATGCTTTGCCGCCAGCACGACTCAATGAGTCGCACCCCTTATCTTCGCATAGTGATCTTTTCCGGCACGCTTCTGAACTTATCGTTGTTGCATCTGTCAACACGACTCTAGGTGAGAGAAACAGATGCATGATTCAAAGCAGCTTGAACTATCGATTAAGACCCTGTGTGCGACGATCTTCCTTGGTATTGCCGGCGACCTCTTGTTGCGAGATGTCGCGTGGGGAGTCGGTTTCGCTCTGTACTCGTTTGTGATTGCGGCAGTAGCAGGATATCTTTACCGTCATCGTACGGTCGAATTTGGAAAGGGAGTTGTCTGGCTGGTGCCTCCCGCGCTCTTGTTTGCAAGCCTCTTTGCTTGGCGCGATTCGAACGACTTAAAACTGCTCAATGGGATCTGCCTGATTCTCGTAGTGGGAGTGCTTGCGCTTCGCGTAAGATCCGGGAATATCACCGTTGCCTCGCTCTTGGATTATCCATGCCGGTTGGTCGGGAGGTGGCTGTGCTTCTTGACCGATTTTCTTCAACTTGCGTCGCTCGAAGGGCAATGGGCTAGGATTGGGCAGGAGAACTTTGGCAAGAAGGCCACCTCAGTCGTGCGCGGAATTCTCATCGCAGCCCCTCTCCTCTTAATCTTCGCCGCTCTATTTGCCAGTTCGGATGCCGTATTCAACCATCTCATTTCGCGGGCCTTTTCCTTTGATGTTGGGGAATCGTCCTCGCATCTATTTGTCCTCGTAGCATGTATTTGGCTCGTTGGTGGGTTCTTCCGAAGGATGTTCCTAGCCAAGGAAGAGCCACTTAAGGAGGGTCCGCAACCGCTTGGCCCCAAGCTCGGGCTGACCGAAATCGTGATTGTGTTTGCAACCCTGAATTCGCTCTTTCTCTCCTTCGTCGCCGTTCAGTTCCGGTATCTCTTCGGCGGGCATTCCCTAGTCCAGAGCACCGCCCACCTTTCCTATGCAGAATATGCTCACCAGGGCTTCTTCGAGTTGCTCGTAGTTGCGATTCTGGGCTTGGGGGTTTTGGTCGGCGCACATTCGTTCGTAAGGAGCCACGAAAATCGCGACTGGCGCACATTCGCTTCTCTTGCCCTAACACTTGTGACTCTTATCTTCGTGGTCATGGCTTCTGCGATTACAAGAATGCAGATCTATGTTCAAGCTTATGGAATTACCGAAGAGCGGCTTTATGCCACAGCGATTCTTGCGTGGTTGACTTTAGTATTCTGTTGGTTCTGTGCGACATCGTTGCGGAGGCGGCCTGAACGATTTGCAGCGGGAACACTTGCGAGTTTTCTATTTATCGTTCTAGGCCTCAATGCAATGAATCCAGATGGCTTTATCGTTCGAATGAACACTTCTCGTTCAGTTGCAAAGGTCGATGGCGCATACCTTGGAAGCCTTAGCGAAGACGCCATTCCCGATTTGGTCGATGCCTTGCCCAAGTTGAGTCCTGAGGCAAAGATCAATGTCATCAAGAGATTAGAACTCGAAAAGCAGGACATGAAGTCAGATGACTGGAGGAGTTGGGACGTTTCGTCGGAGAATGCGTCAGCTGCCTTGTCTGGCATTGGCTTATAAGCGAATTGAGTGCTTTGGTGGATCAGGACGGCGGATCATTCTTTATCACGATATCCGCCCCCCATTTCCGATGCCTCCGATAACGACGGTCCAAAGCGGTTCCGCCTTGGCTCAAAGCCAACACCCTGCCCCCTGCATCTAGTAAAATCTGACCCACGCGCATCGGACGCGTCTCGTGGAGGAAATCGAACACATTGGCTAGTGCATATACCCCCGGTCTTACTGTCAGCGGAGATATCATCGTAAGGCGGGTTCGAAGACTCCCTATCAAAGGCGCGGTTCTCGTAAAAGTTGGCGATTCGGTTGGACCGGAACAGATTGTTGCCCAGGCCATGTTACCGGGCGCACTGCAAACGATCAAGGTTACGGACAAACTGGGAATCGAAGCCCAGGATGTCGCAAGCCTCCTCAAAGTAAAGCTCGGAGACCCGATCCAGAAGGACCAATTAATAGCGGAAGGTAAAAAGCTCTTTGGGTTCTTCAAAGCTCCGTTTGTAGTTTCCGAACACACCGGAACACTGGAAAGCATTTCGGAAGTAACCGGCAACCTGCTCATACGCGAACCTTCGATTCCAGTCGACATAAAGGCATACGTGAAAGGCACTATCGCGGAACTTCTTCCTGAAGAAGGAGTCATTGTCGAGACCCGTTGCGCGATGATCCAGGGCATTTTTGGTGTTGGGGGAGAGCGGGTCGGAACGATCCGCGTAGCGGTCCCGAACGCCTCAACCCCACTAGAGGCTAGCGCGATCAGCGAGTCTGACCGCGGAAAGATCCTCGTGGGGGGTTCGATCATCACCTACGACGCCATTACAAAAGCTTCTTCGTTAGGCGTAATCGGGCTGATTGCAGGCGGCGTACGCGACAGCGACTTGATCAAGTTCCTCGGCTTCGACATCGGAGTCGCCATCACGGGCCAGGAACCGATCAACCTGACTTTGCTTGTCACAGAGGGATTTGGCTACCTAAACATGGCAGACCGAACCTTTGCTCTTCTCAAGACGTTGGACGGCCAAGAGGCCAGCATCAACGGCGCAACCCAGATCCGTGCCGGTGTTATTCGTCCGGAGATCCTTGTACCCCTTGCCAGTGACGCCAAGAAAGTCTCGACTGCTGCCGACGCCTTTGAGCTCAAGATCGGCACTCCGATTCGTGTGATCAGAGAACCCTATTTTGGGAAGCTGGGGAATGTAACCGAATTGCCGGCTCAACTTGTCGTGCTGGAGTCGGGTACCGAAGTTCGCGTCCTGAGGGCCACCCTAAGCGATGGCGAAGACGTTACAGTTCCTCGTGCGAATGTCGAAATAATGGCATCTAGCTAAACGGAGCATATTGCCCTGGGGAGTGGAGCGCCGTGAGTGATGGAGAAGTTCCGTGTTGAAACCGGGCCATCAGGAAATATGCCGCGAGACTCGTGTTCATGCACCAAAGGCGTAGACTCCTTGCGGTAGTTCTGTGCTTTTAGAAATGGGAAGTGCTGAACTCGTGAAGCGTTGGCGTGGAGACTTGGAATGTCATGGATTTGTAGTTATGCATGAATTGGATCTATCTATATTTCGGTTGCTTAATTTGGACAAATAGATCGTGAAAATGCCGCTAAGGAACAATCAGACCCATTCGATGGGCCAAAACGTACATGGTTTTACAGTCCCTTAACCTAAATAGGTTAAAAGTAGGTCGGTGGGAGCTTTTACTTCGTTCGGACTCAAACCGAATCAAGTTCGAGCGACGCCAAGTTGGGGACGTGATCGCATGACACTTGTCGAAAGAATCCAGTTTGATACCAAAGGGGTTGGCTCAATGAAGCTACTCATTATTGATGACGAACCGACGATCGTGGAAACGGTTGAGAACAAACTCCGCAAAGAAGGATTCTCGACCTTTACGGCTGATTCTGCCGAAGAAGGCATGCGACTCTATCGACGCATCAAGCCTGACCTCATCATTCTCGACATCATGCTTCCCCAACGTTCTGGCATGGACTTCTGCCGTGCGATTCGAAAGGACAGTACGACGCCGATTATCTTCATCTCGGCACGAGCCGATGAAGCGGATCGAATCAAGGGTCTTGAAATGGGCGCCGACGACTATGTCGTCAAGCCCTTCAATCTGTCTGAGTTGGCGGCACGGGTCAAGGCGATATTACGCCGATCGACTGGAGAGCCCGTTAAAGAGATTATCGAACGAGGCAACCTCAAAATCGACCCTAGAAGCCACGAAGTCTTCCTCGAAGAGGCGCCTCTCAATCTATCGCCGAAAGAGTTTGCTCTCCTGTATTTTCTGGCTCGAAACGTGGGTCAGGTGTTCTCGCGCGAGACCCTGCTTGATCGAGTTTGGGGCCGGGATGCTTTTGTGTCCGCTCGAACGGTAGACGTTCATGTTCGATGGCTTCGGACTCGGATCGAACCTGATGCCAATAACCCCATTCGCCTGCTGACAGTTCGAGGCGTGGGCTACAAATTCTCGGGCTAAAGGATCAAAGCGACTCTTCCTAGAGTCTCACTGACCTAATGGCTCAGTCGATGACTTATCCCATACCAAGGTTCACTGGTGGCCAAGCGGTACTTCTCGTCAATTCGAATTCGCGTGCGGGCCAGGAGTGGTTTGAACTGACACGGAAGACGCTTGAAGATTACGACGTAGAGTTGCTTTCCGCCACGGTCTACTCAAGCGTCAAAGCCCTTGTTAAAGAAGCGGGAAATGCTGTAAAGGCCAATGTGCCTCTGATTATTATCGGCGGAGGTGACGGAACAGTCAACGCAGTCGTAGGCTTAATCGCACGCTCCAGTTCCACCTTGGCGATCATCCCGTTAGGAACTGGAAATGCGTTTGCACGCGATTTAGAGATCCCAATGAACGTCTCGGGCGCCTGTGACGTTATCCGATCCGGTCAACCCGTCGACGTCGACCTGGGAAAGATTGACCGCAGGTTCTTCGTAAACGTTGCAACGATCGGCTTGACCACCGAGATCGCCGGACAATTGACCAATCCTATGAAAAAGATCTATGGTCGGTTTGCCTATGCGGTGGCCCTTATCCGCGGTCTTCGGCACCTCAAGCCATTTCGTGTTCTTCTGTCCACCGAAAATGGCATGAACGAGTTTGAGTGCATGCAACTCGTCATTGGCAATGGGAGGTTTCATGCCGGACCGTTTCCCGTACTCCCAGAAGCTGGTATTCAAACCGGCAAATTCAGTATTTACGCATTGAAAGGGAATCGCAGAAGTGAGCTGATCAAGTACGCCTTCATGCTGCCGGGCGGGCATCACGCCATGCTTGCCCAGGTCCATTGCGAATATGCGACTGAAGGCAGCATCCATACCGCGCCCAGCGTTAGGGTAACCATCGACGGTGAGATAGCATGCCGAACCCCGGTTCAGTTCGAGGTGAATCCTGGCGCACTTAAAGTAATAGCCCCCGCAAACTTCGGAGTATAGTCGGCGTTCGATGCTCATCGATTCCGACTGAGCCTACGTACAGTCGAACCATTCGGTGCTCGGCAACTTGGCGAAGAATATGTCATCCGACGGTTAGTGGACGGCGAAGTTAATCCGCAGCGCACCTACCTCAGCGTAAAATAGAACGTGGCGCCCTTTCCGACCTCGGACTCCGCCCAGACGTTCCCGCCGTGCCGTTGGACGATTCGCTGAACGGTGGCAAGTCCGATGCCTGACCCAGGAAACTCGGATTGAGTGTGCAGCCGTTCAAATGCCACAAAAAGCTTGTCCGCATAGGCTGGATTGAACCCGACGCCGTTGTCTCGCACAAAGAAAGCACCATTTTTCATGCCGACTTCGATTTCAGGATGATCGGACGCTGATCCAAACTTAATTGCATTGCCGATCAAGTTATCTAGAATAACTCGAACCAACTTCGGGTCACCGTCAGAATGGAGACCAGGTTCCACGCCGACGGTGAAATTGACGCCTTGATGAGCTTCCAACGCATCTTCAATGGCATCCACGGCCGTTTGAGATATGTCGATCGGCTGTCTCACAATCTCTAACCGAGTGATCCTCGACAGATTGAGTAGCGCACTGATGAGCTCGTCCATTCGCCGCGACGCATTCCGAACGCGATTGATATAATCGATCGCCTGATCGTCGAGGTTTTCCACGTAATCTTCGAGCAGAGACTTGCTAAATCCATCAACGCTTCGGAGCGGAGCCCGAAGGTCGTGAGATACCGAATAACAGAAGGCCTCCAACTCCATATTCGATGCCCGTAATTCGGTTGTGCGATCGTGTACTAACTGCTCCAGGTTCTCATTCAACAGAGTGACCTGGGCCTCTCGCTTTGCCAACTCGGACGTTTGTTGGGAAAGGAGCCGGTTGGCGCTTACTTGCGCGTAACTTACCGCTGTCAAAAGCAAACTGACCAGTACGCCTGAGACCAGAATCCATCGAACAAGCCAAGAAGCCGACTCTTCCTCAAACACCGTGCTGGTGTTAAATCGAAGCATCCATTGGCGCCCCATTATCGGGAACATTGCGTCGACAGTAATCGCGGAATTTCTGTCTGAACGACTCCTGGAGGAGGAGTAGACGCGCTGAAGCACTCCACCTTTGATCAGGTCGAAGATCTCAACGTCCAGATAGCGGCGCGCTTCACCCTCCAACACATTCTGATATAGCCCGCTGCCCCTCATAGGACAGAAAACAAATCCCAGAAGCAACCGACGCCGATCTTCAACCGATTCGGGGGTTTCGCCGCCCTTGTAAACTGGATAATAAAGCAAGAATCCTGTTTGGGTTCTTGCCGTGACTCTCGACCTTGGAAACGTGTCAATCCCTGTGAGCATCGGACTGCCAGAGTCTCGAGCATCTTCCAGGGCTTCCCGCTGCACTGGGTCACTTCTGACATCGAAGCCGATGGCACTCTCGTTTGGCTGATTCTCCGGCTCCAAATAAACGACGACATACATGTCTCGCGAACCGCTTATCGGATGAACCTTGAAGTTGGTCAGCCCTTCTGTTCGCGCCGCCCGTTCCGCTAAGGCAAGTTCTCCCGGTCGAATTGCTTGCACGAATCCAAGGCCCTGCAGGCCCTTGTAGTTTGCATTCAGATCCAAGTGAGCGACGTAGCTTTGAAACTGCGTGTGAGGCCACGCCGTCTGGAGGGTGAAGTTGGCGGCGGTAGCGCGAAGCAGGTCAACTTGATCGTCGATTCGGCCTTCAATCGCCTGTTGCGCCTCTTCCGTAGCGTAGTTAAACCGTTCCTGGTCGGTTCCACTTACGATTACTCGTGCCCAAACCCAAGCACACATCGTTGCAGAAATCGACAAAAGAAACACAAGATATGGCAGCGATTTGGAGTTTCCTCCCGGTTCTCGTTGCCACTTGAGATTCATAGACTTAAGTTTGCCGATGAAGACGGCCTATCCTGCCGACGACACCTAACCCATCTACATTTTAAGTTTGAGGGTTAGGATTTCGAACGGCTTGTATTCAAAGCTCACGATGCCATCCTGAAGCGCCAATTCGTCGATCTCGTTCTCTTCCAGATCGCAGAGCATGACGGACCTCGGCGTTTTGGCACAGGAAAGTTCGGCTCTTCCACGACTGTTGTGGCACTCATAGAGCCTGACCACGATGTCGTCGGAGTCTTCAGCTTTTTTGACCGCCTCAACTACGATATTTCGATCTTCACATTGGATCAGGGCGGGCAATGTCCCGCTTACGCCCTTATTGCTTTCTAGAAGCACCGATCGCAGAGGGGCGTTGAACGCATAAGCTGCTTGGACGATGCCTGCGTAGTTGTACGGCCCGTAGTGAGGAACGATCGAATAGGAGAAACGGTGAACTCCCATGTCGCAAGTAGGGTCAGGGGCTTTAGGTGACCTTAGCAAGGTGAGCCGCATGACATTGCCCCTTATGTCATGGCCGTATTTGCAGCTATTAATCATGGCTACGCCTTGATCGCCTTCGCAAAGGTCGACCCACTTTTGGGCGCACACTTCAAATTTGGCCATGTCCCAGCTCGTATTACCGTGAGTAGGTCTTTCCACGTTGCCGAATTGGATTTCATAAGTCGCGCGAGATGCGTTCACGTTGACCGGGAAAGCAACTTTGAGCATCTTGTCCTCTTCGCGCCAATCGATTTCGGTGTCGAATCGAATTCCTGGAGTTGGCCCAAGAGAGATTCTTTGTCGAATGGTCGAATTCCCAAATCGTTTGACCACTTCGGCGGCTACTCGGACAGGTCCTCGCTCGACTATATCAAAGCTCTCGCTTCGAATCAGGTCCTGGCCGGTTTCTAGAGCGAACGCATCGATATCCCAAGCCGACCAGAAATTTGGCTTGTCCTCGAAGATCTGAAAAACGTTCCCTAACTTTCCTGGCTCAAGAAACTCCGCCTGATCCTCCAAACTTTGAATGGAGCTAATGTTCCCGTGGGGGTCAAAACGTACGACAAGGTCATCGTTTTCAATGCGGCGGTTGCTACTCTTAAGCCGGAACTTTGTGCCTGGCGCAGCCTCGGACAGTTCTCCTACGACAACAGTCCCGAGTGCTCCCTGGGGAACGGGCAAAATGAGCTTTTTCTCCCCGAATTCAGTAACAAGCTGGACGGGAAGGCTCTCCTCCGACGTGACAAAGGAATTCGGGGTGGAATCCTGAGTCCAGGGGATCTCGCCTTGAGTGACCATCGAGGCGTTATGGAACAGCACGACCGGCTGTTTCATCGTCGATGTATCGAACCCAGAGCCGATCTTCCGCAGACTGTCGGTAACAACGCGATTACCTACCTCGGTGATCTTCGTGTAATCCACTCGACTGTCTTCATACACTTCATGCACGGACGAACCGGGGATGATGTCATGGAACTGGTTCAGCAAGACGAGCTTCCACGCATCCTCTAATTCTGCCGCTGGATAATCCATCGGAAACTCAGGGCTAAAGCAAGCCAGCAGTTCAGCGTCGCGCAGAAGAAACTCGGATGTCCGATTCCCCTTCTTGTTCGCAGCCTGGCTAGTATAGGTCCCGCGATGAAGTTCAAGATACAGTTCGCCAACCCAAGTCAAAAGGTCGCGCGACCGGGCCCTGGCATCGCGGAAGAAATCGATTGCCTTCTTGCCTGATGTGATGTCCGGATAATTCGGCGCCAATCGTCCTCGCTTTAAGAACTCAAGATGACGCTCAGTAGGTCCACCGCCACCATCGCCGAATCCAAAGAGATAGATCGACTGATCGCTCCGGGCATGGTCTCTGTAATTCTTAACCGAATAGATCACTTCCTTGGGTTCACAGGAACCATTGTAAGTGTCAGCGGGAGGGAAATGAGTCCAAATCCTAGTGCCGTCAATTCCTTGCCACCAAAACGTATGATGTGGAAACTTATTGAACTGATTCCAAGAGATCTTTTGCGTCATGAAGTACTTGATGTTGAACTTCGCTAAGATCTGAGGGAGTGCGGCGGCGTAACCAAATACATCCGGCAGCCACATATCGTCGGTGTTGTAACCCAGCTTCTCCCTGAAATACCTTCGTCCATACAAAAACTGGCGGATCAAACTCTCAGCGCCAGTGAGGTTACAATCTGCTTCCACCCACATCGATCCCACCGGTTCCCACTGTCCTTTGAGGATAGCCTTCTTGACGCGCTCGAACAGTACCGGATACTCCTTCTCCAACCACTCGTATTGACTTGCCTGACTGTGCGCAAACACGTATTCGGGATAACGCTCCATTAACCCAAGTTGGGTGGCCGTGGTATGGGCCATTTTCTTATGAGTGATATGGAGCGGCCACAACCAAGCTGTATCGAGGTGTGCATGCCCAACCGGGAAAACGGTGTGTTTGAACTCTCCGTTCAGGCTCCCCAACGCGTCCCTGACGATCTTTCGGCAACGGGCAATTGACTCCCGGACGGATGGCGAATAGGTATTCACAACATCATTCAGGGCCCTCAGCAGAGTCAAATATGCGGGGTCCTGAGACTCAATTGTCTCAAGCAGATTCAACGTGAAATCCACATCGTAGTAGAGATCTTTAGCCTCGGAATCCAGAACGACCAGTTCGGCCCGATCGACTTTCTCAGTAAGCTGAGTTCTTGGCTGCTCCTTCAAGTGGACGGTAGTTTGGGCATTTCTCGTATAGCACTGGATGATGAACTCAACGAACTCGCCCCCCTTGGGAGGAGTCCCTCCATTCGACATCGCTGCACCCTCCAGCCAGCCAAAGTCGCTGTGCTCTACATCAACGCCGCACCATGGCGAGTTGTCTTTCCAGACCGTCCGTTCCCCACCCAACTCGGCGACAACGGCGACAGGTTGGCCGCCAAACTCCTCTGGTATGGTTCCGCTCAGGCGAAACCAGAAGATCGTATAGGCCGGACCGTATTCAAATCCATGAAAGACTTCGGTCCACGGACCTTTGAGCGCTTCGTCCTGTGTTTCACAGGGATTCCTGTTTATTTCAATCTTAAGTGGACACCGACCTCCATAAAGCCTCGGCTTGAGTTCGTTTTTTAGAAAGGCGTGGATTCTGTTTCGAGTGAGGTCAGTGTGCTTAAGCATTGGACTAGGAGCGGTTCGCGGCTCGTAGTTTACCGTTCTATAAGCGCTTATAAAGGGCGATACGGCGATGACACGCGGTGTTGTGGGAAACTAATAGGGAGTTAAATCGAGAGGAGTGCAAAGCACGGCGGGTTGCATTGCGGATTGTCACCACGGCCCACTTGACCCGAACAGCAACTTAAATGAGGATCGCTACTCGGATCCGACGGTTGATTCGAACGGCGGAAAGGGACGTATGCATGCGCACGCCGCATCTCTCGAACTCGCAGAAAATCAAAACGCGTCACCCGGCCAATTCCATGTTAGAGCAGATATCGGATTGTATCGCTGCCCTGTACTTGCGCGGATTGCCGCGTTCGATCAACCCCCTGCGTCGGAGATGGGTCCGAGTCGTATCAATCCTACGCAATGCCGACTGCGGAATCTCTGATTATCCAAAAGTCTTGCGAAATGCCGGATTTCAGGAGGAAGCGATCCTACTTGCCGATCAACGTCTCATTGAGTTGGCAAGAAAGCATAAGGAACAGGGGACGGTCCTAACTGCCCTCGACGACCGATACCCAGTGCGATGGCTGGAGAGGCTAAGAGAGGGCGCACCTCCCGCCCTTTGGAAGGTTGGAGCAATCTCGAATCGCTCCTATATCGGAGTCGTAGGAAGCCGGAACATAGACGTCACGACCCGCGGCTTTGCTGAGGAAATCGGCAAAGAAGTTGTTCGCCTTGGATTCGCCGTTGTTTCGGGCGGCGCTTTAGGATGTGATTTAGCGGCGGCCAAAGGTGCACAATTGAGTGGAGGAGATGTCCTTGAGCTCTTGCCCCATGGTATCGATCACTGCGTCGAATTGGGCAAGTGCGGACTTTCAGTTTGCGCACCCCACGAGATATTCTCAACTGCTTCTGCGATGGAGCGCAATACCTTAATCTATGCCGCAGCGGAGAAAACGGTCGTCGTCCAAGCCCGATTCAAGGAGGGTGGGACTTGGATCGGTGCACTTGAGGCAACACGCAAGAAACTTTGCCCTCTGATCGTTCGAGATTCAGACTCTCCTGCAAGCAGGGCGCTGGTGAGCTTGGGAGCCACGCCTTTAGTCGAGCCAGAGAAACTCGGACTAGCAATTGATCAACCGCCGATCCAAAGGGGCTTGTTTGGCATCGGCTAGCGAGAACCTTTACATGGTGGGTCGGTACACTCCACAGACGACATGAACATCTTGATAGCGGACAAATTTGAGAAGAGTGGTCTGGACGGGCTAAAGGCACTGGGCGCAGCAGTGCTTTACGAACCCGAACTTAAGGACGATGCCCTTGCCGCAAGGCTGGCCGAGTCAATGGCCGATGTCTTGATTGTCCGCTCGACCAAAGTCACAGCCTCGATGATTGAGTCGTCCCATCTGTCGGTGATCATCCGCGCCGGAGCTGGCTACAACACGATCGACGTGGCAGCAGCCAGCTTGCTCGGAATCCTCGTCAGTAACTGCCCCGGCAAAAACTCTCAGGCAGTTGCTGAGCTGGCATTTGGGCTCATTTTTGCTTGCGACCGACATATCCCGGACAATGTCATCGACCTTCGAGGCGGCCATTGGAATAAGAAGAAATACAGTGTCTCCAAGGGTCTCTACGGAAGAACCCTCGGACTTATCGGAATGGGAAAGATTTCACAGGAGATGATCCCACGCGCCAGGGCGTTCGGCATGAATGTGATCGCCTATTCTCGTTGGATGACTCCCGACATTGCGGCAGCGCTGGGCATCGGGCGGGCTTCTACGACCGAGGACCTTGCCCGGATGTCGGACGTCGTTTCAATTCACGTCTCGTTGACCCCTGATACCAAAGGTCTCGTAGGCCAAGGCTTTATCGATGCGATGAAGCCTGGAGCAATTTTCGTCAATACCAGTCGAGCGGAAGTCGTGAACCAAGCCGCGTTACTTCGCGGCGTCAAGGAAAAGGGGCTGATCGCCGGCCTCGATGTGTTTGAGGGTGAACCGACTACGGCGGAAGGTTCTTATTCTGGTGAACTACAGAATTCCGACCACGTCTACTGCACGCACCATATTGGAGCAAGCACCGAGCAGGCCCAAGAAGCGATCGCGGCCGAAACCGTCCGGATCGTTCGCGAATACAAACTAACTGGCATGGTACCGAACGTGGTCAACATCGGGAAAGCAGAAGTCGCAACTCACCTGCTCGTTGTCAGGCATCTGGATAAGGTCGGGGTCCTCGCTCACATTCTTTCGGTCCTGAAAGACGAAGGCGCAAGCGTACAGGAAATGGAAAATATCGTTCTCGGTGGCGCAAAAGCGGCGATTGCTCAAATAACCGTCGACAAGGAACCCTCCGCCGATGCGCTGAAACAGATCAAGATGAACCCAAACGTATTCGATGCCAGCTGTTTTGAGATTGCGAAATAGCGTGGCTAGGTTCGGGTGCGGTGAGTCGTGACCTTGAATTCGACAAACGTTCGAAGAAACAAGCTATCGGTCGGTTTGTCGCTTCGGGCCAACTCATTCTCGAAACAAGGCTCCGTGTGGTGCATCGAACGGTTCTGCCTCCGGATTCGCTCCCGCGCCCACCGGGCCATCCGAGAGTCATAATTAACCCGTGCTTCTAACCGTCTCCAACGTTGCCAAGGCCTTTGGGGTCGATCAAATATTGACTGGAGTGTCTCTCCGCCTAGACGCACGTGAGAAGGTTGCCCTTGTTGGACGAAATGGCACGGGCAAGACGACCCTACTTAAGATACTCACCGGGCAATACGAGCCTGATTCCGGCAACGTTCAGATTGCCAAAGGCGCCAAGATCGGCTACTTGCGGCAAGAAGCATTGGTCGCCAATGACCGAACCGTGCTTGAGGAGGCAGAGGAGGCGGTTAAAAGGCAGCTCAGCATGCAGGCTAGGCTGAACGAGTTGGAGGCGAAACTGGAATTGGAAACGCCATCCGCCGAAGACCTCGAAGAATACACGCTGCTGCACGAGCACTTCCTAGAGACCGAGGGGTACTCGGCGGAGCGAGACCTTAGGGTTGTATTGCAAAAAATGGGGTTCACGGAAGACGAGTTCAACAAACCCACCTCCAAATTGTCCGGAGGTGAAACGACTCGCCTTGCGATAGCCCGCCTCTTGCTCGAAGAGCCTGATCTCCTGATTTTGGATGAGCCAACCAACCACTTGGACCTCCAGGCCACCGAATGGCTTGAAGGATGGCTTAGAGGGTATCACGGGGCGGTTCTGCTCGTTTCGCACGACCGGGCATTTCTTGACAACACGGCTGAACGTGTGCTGGAGATGCGGGACGGGTCAGTCAAATCGTATCCAGGCCCCTTTCCAAAGTACTTGCAGCTTCGAGCAGAGGAAGAGGAACGGCAAGCCGAGGTGGCACGGCGCCAAGAACTAGAAATCGCCAAGATGGACGAATACGTTCGTCGATTCATGAACTCACAGCGTACAGCCCAGGCACGGGGTCGCCTTAAGTTGATGAACCGCCTGATTGAAAACAAGGTGGATGCTCCCAAAAACGACCGAGGCATGAAGGCCGGATTTGGCGAAGTGAAGCGAAGCGGCGATGTCGTTTTGGAATGCGAAAAGCTGACTATCGGGTTTGTCGACCCGGGCGACGAACTGACGGTGCTGTTTTCCAACCTAAATTGGACGGTCCGATTCGGCGATCGTTGGGGAATCATCGGCGAAAACGGTTCGGGCAAGTCCACGCTGATCAAGGTCCTTCTCGGTGAAATCGAACCCCTCTCTGGGCGAGCCAAACTTGGCTCAAATGTGATTGCGGGCTACTTTACGCAAGATGCATCGGATTTAGATCCAGACATGTCGCCGCTCGACGTTATGGTGTGGGACATGGATATGAAGCCTCCCGAGGCAAGGAACCTCCTTGCACGGTTTCTGATCACGGGGGACGACGTGTATCGTCCGGTAAAGACGCTGAGCGGAGGAGAAAAGAACAAGCTGTCCCTCGCGAAGCTAACCCAACTAAACCCTAATCTTTTGATCCTGGACGAGCCTACTAATCACCTGGACATGGCATCTCGCGAAGCGCTCGCCAAAGTGCTCAAGGACTTCAAGGGTAGTTTGGTCTTGGTTTCTCACGACCGGTGGCTGCTTTCACAGATCACTGATCAGACGCTTGATATCCGCAAGGCGGGCCCAATCGTTTATCCAGGTTCCTATGCCGAGTACCGAAACCGAGCGAACAAGCCCTTGCCGCAACAAGGAAAGAAGTCAGCACCAGCACCGTCGATACCGAAGCTTCTCGGTACAGAAAAGCCTCCTGAGCCTCAATTCACACCGCGCGAATTGAGTAAGGAAATTGGTCGGATCACGAAACTGGTTGCGGATATAGAGGCAGAAATCTCGGCGGACGAAAGCGCTCTGAGAGAAGTCGAAGAGCAGCTTGCTAATCTTGGGCCGACAGCCGACGTATTTAGCCTCACGCGCGATCATCAACGACTTCAAGAAGAACTGGAGGGTCGCATGGCGGCTTGGCAAGAGCACTCAGAGAGGCTGGATAAGCTCACGGCGATGCGCGGTTAAGGATCAGATGGAAAGGCGAAAATTCGGTAGAACGGACATGGAGTTGAGCGTCCTCGGGTTTGGCGGGGCTGAGATCGGATATGAAAATGCGTCCCAAGGCGACGTCGACAAGCTTCTAAACGATGCCCTTGAACTCGGACTCAATGTCATCGACACTGCCGAGTGCTACAACGATAGTGAGGAGATAATTGGCAACGCCGTGTCTCATCGTCGAAATGACTTCTATCTGTTTACTAAATGCGGCCATTCCTCCGGCTTCGACATGCCGGACTGGGACCCTCGGATGCTTGAGCAGACGATCGATCGAAGCCTCCAAAGACTCAAGACGGACTATGTAGATCTTGTTCAGCTTCACTCCTGCTCGGAAGACCTCTTACGCAAAGGGGATGTCGTCGATGTACTTATTCGGGCTCGCGAAGCAGGAAAGACCCGGTACATTGGTTACAGCGGCGATCGAAACAATGCGAGGTTCGCGATCGAATTAGGCGTCTTCGATAGCTTGCAGACCTCGATTAATATCGCCGACCAGGAACCCATCACGCTTACTTTGCCTTATGCGCTTGAGAGTGGCATTGGAGTGATTGCCAAACGCCCAGTAGCGAATGCGGCTTGGAAAACCGGGTTGGAGGAGCCATCCAACGGCTATGTAAAGCCGTATTGGGAGCGCTTGCTCAAGTTGCAATATGAATTTCTTTCAACCCAATCGTTGGACGAGGCTGTCGGCGCCGCCCTTCGATTCACCCTCGGTCTGCCGGCGGTCAGCGTCGCGATCGTCGGGACGAAGAACCCTTCCCGGTGGCCCGTGAACGCGGCTTTTGCGAAGCTGGGTCCCCTTTCAGTTTCGGAGTTGGCGACGATCCAGAGCCGGTGGCAAGAGGTTTCGACTCCGGATTGGGTTGGCCAGACTTAACCGCGTGCTGAAGACTCAAGCCTCGCTTCTTTACGAATCGAAGGTTGAGCATCTCGACCATAACCGACCATGCCATCGCGAAGTAGGTGTAGCCGCGAGGGATGTCGAGGCCCCACCCCTCGGCAACCAAATTAAATCCAATCAAAACCAAGAATGACAGGGCCAGCATCTTCACGGTCGGATGACGATCCACGAATTTAGCCAGAGTGTTGATCCCCGCCATCATCAGACCAGCGGCCAATACCACCGCGATGATCTGTATCGACATCGTCTTCACCATCCCGATGGCGGTTATTACGGAGTCTAGCGAGAACACAATGTCGAGAACAAAAATCTGGACCAGCACCGCGCCCAACGTGGGGGCAGACCGAAGATTGCGACGGTGCTCATCGCCTTCCATCTTATGATGAATTTCGGACGTGGCCTTCGTGATCAGGAATAATCCGCCCGCAATGAGGATGAGGTCTTTTCCGGAGATTCCATGAGTTCCGATTTTGATGATCGGATGTTCCAGGAAACTTGCGATCCAAAGCAACGTGCAAAGCAGCATGAGCCGAGACACCATGGCTGCGATGAGCCCGAGCTTTCGAGCCCGACTTAGCTCATCTTTCTGCAGTTGTCCCGACAAAATGGTCAAGAGGACGATGTTATCGACCCCTAAGACAATTTGCAGGAAAGTAAGGGTAACCAGCGCCACCCATCCCCTGGGATCGCTAACCCATGTAAGTAAACTCATCGATCCTCTAGAGGATAGCGGATTGACCTTGCCCGAGACCGAATGTAAAGGAAGGGACCCGCTCCAAAACCCTCCACAAATCAGCCACTTGACGAGTCTTGAGCGTTTGAAGAGTCGGCTGGCGCGGTCCTTCGTTTCAGATGACCCAGCACCCTGCGGGTACCCCAAAGTACAATAGGGTTATGATCCCTATTCGAGAGAACGTTCTGCGCATGCAGCCGTATTCGCCTGGCAAGCCGATTGACGAGGTCAAGCGGGAGTTGGGGTTGGATCGGGTCGTGAAGCTCGCAAGTAACGAAAACCCGTATGGGCCATCCCCTAAGGCAGTTGCAGCCGTAAAGATCGCGACCGAGAAGATGCATATCTATCCGGATGGTGCAGCGCACGATCTCAAGCAGGCCGTTTCGAGGAAACTGGATCTGCCGGTTGAAAACCTGATCATGGGGAATGGGAGTGACGAACTCATCCATCTGCTTGGTCTCGTCTTCCTAGGCTCCGCCGATGACGAACTCATCGTTGGCGATCCGAGCTTCTCGCGTTACGATGCAGCCGCCCAGATCGGACCTTCGAAGCTGGTCAAGGTGCCCCTCGACTCACGATACGTTCATGACCTGCCTCGAATGAGCGAGGCGGTTACCCGCAATACGAAGCTGATCATTATTGCGAATCCGAACAATCCAACCGGCACAATCGTTCGAAAAGCCGAGTTTGAGCAGTTCTTGAAAGATGTCCCGTCAAACATTCCCATCGTGCTGGACGAAGCCTATTTCGAATTCACGAAGGGGGTTGAGGACTTCCCTAACGCTCGCGACTACGTTGCGGGAGGCCGGAACGTCATCGGGCTAAGGACATTCAGCAAGGCCTATGGCTTAGCCGGGATCCGAATGGGCTATGGATTTGGCCCTGCCGAGGTGATCGACGCGATCAACCGGATACGAGAGCCCTTCAACGCAAACTGTCTCGCGCAAGTTGCGGGAATTGCCGCGCTCGACGACGATGAGCATGTCAACAAGACGGTGGAAAATAACCGGCGAGGGCTTGAAATCCTCGCCGGCGTCTTTGAGGAAGTCGGCGCAAAGCCAATGGAGAGCTTTGCGAATTTTATTTACGCCGACCTTGGAAGACCCGCCAGACCTATCTTCCAAGCGTTACTCGAACGAGGCGTCATCACTCGGTCTGGCGATGCGCTTGGAAATCCGACCTGCCTGAGGGTGAGTGTCGGTACAGAAGAGGAAATGAAGATTTTTGTAGAAGAACTAAGAAACGTCTTGAGCCCGGTTGGTGCTCGATGATTATTGTCATGAAGGGCGGTACCACGCCCGAACAGGTGCAGGAAGTCAGTGCCCGATTAGAGGAACTCGGATATCTCGTCAATCCGATATTCGGTGTCGAGAGAACCGTTATTGGCGCAGTCGGCGGAAGCGAGCACATGAAGATCGACGCCATCGATCAATTGCGCGGTTACGACGGGGTCGAAGACGTGATCCTGATAACCAAGCCCTACAAGTTCGTGGCCAAGGAATCCCGAGGCGGTAAATCGGTCATCGACATTGGCGGCGTCAAAATCGGCGGAGACGAGGTCGTCATGATGGCGGGCCCTTGTACGGTCGAGTCGGAGGAGCAACTGTTCAAGACTGCCGAGCGGGTGGCCAAAGCGGGCGGTACGATTCTAAGGGGAGGCGCGTACAAACCTTGTACTTCACCCTATTCGTATCAAGGCATGGGCTTAGAGGGCCTGAAGCTGCTTAAAGAGGCAGGTCGGCGATATGGGCTCAAAGTCATCACCGAAGTGATGCATGTCCGCAAAGTAGAGGAAGTCGCCGAATATGCCGACATCCTACAGATCGGTACTCGGAACATGCAGAACTACGATTTGCTTCGCGAAGTTGGCCAAAGCCGAGTCCCGGCTATGCTTAAGCGGGGAATGACCGCCAAGCTTGAGGAGTGGCTGCTTGCTGCAGAATATATTGCGAGTGGAGGAAATGAGAGAATCATCCTCTGCGAGCGGGGGATTCGAACCTTCGAGCCATACACTCGCAATACGCTGGACCTTTCGGCGGTCGCCGCACTGCATTCTCTTACTCATCTGCCAGTCGTCGTCGACCCGTCGCAAGGTACCGGCAGGCGTGATTTGGTAGGCCCAATGAGCAAGGCTTCGGTTGCGGTGGGCGCAGATGGCCTCATCATTGAGGTCCATCCGAACCCAGACCATGCGATTAAAGACGGCGCCCAAAGCATCACGATCGAGTCGTTCGAAAAACTGATGCCCGAACTGGAAGCAATCGCCGGCGCAGTTGGAAGAACGCTTCGTCCCCCCGTATTGGCGGCCTAGAAGGACGAGCATGGGATGGGATGTATTGGTCCCATCCCATGCCACTACCCCTTTGCGAATGAATAGCGCCCGAGGGCTCGATCCAACCGGGCATTCGCGCTGTTGTAGTCGTAGAGCGCGTTTACCCGGTTGCTTTCTGCCAGCGTGAGTGCATTTTGCGCATCGCTTAGCTCCAGCAAGGGCGAAAGTCCAGTTCTAGCAGTTACGCCGGCTTTGTATCTGACTTGGGCAAGTTTGAAGGCTTCCGTAGCCTCGACTAGCGTCGCCTCCGCAACGGACACGCGCTGTTGAGCCTCATTAACGGCAAGGAAAGCCTGTTCTGCTTCAAGCGTAACTTGATCTATCGCTTGCCGTTTACTGACTTCAGCGCTATAAAGACTTCCCTTCGCTTCTTTAACCCGGGCGCGAGCAACTCCTCCGTCGAAAATGGGAATCGAGAACAGGGCTTCCGCTACCCAACTGTGATAGATCGGATTGGAGCCTCCCGCGTCGGGCGCATAGAGGTATGACCAGGATAGGTTAAGCGAAGGGAGTTGGGTTCGCCTTGCAACATCGATTCCCTTCTTGGCTGCCGATTCAAACGCATCTGCCTCCTGAAGTTCGGGACGATTCAACAGGGCTTCCTTGAGATCAGAATCGAATTCAGGTCCCAATTGGCCACCCTCCTGCAGCGCATCTGACGCCGGTTGGCTGGGTACCACAACCGCTCCGTTATCCGTAATCAATTCCGCGGTGTCGACTTTGACTCCGATTACTGAGTTTAGAATGGCTATGTCGGTCTTTTCGGTGCTATGTGCGACGATCAGTTGTTGCTGGGCAGCCGCCACATCAGTTTGGGCACGCAGGACATCAAATTTCGTCACGACTCTTGCCGCGAGTCGATCTTGAGCATCCTTGAGGCGATCTTGCGAGTTTTTGAGATTCTCTTCTGCCACCTTGACCAGAGCCTGGGCGCGTAGGGCGTCGTAGAACGCGCCTTTCACATCCGAGACTATTTGGTTGCGAGTACGATTGACATCCAGGCGATACCCTAATTCTTCAAATTTGGCTTGACTGGCGGCGGCACGGATTGTTCCGTTAATGTCAATCGGAAGTTCGGCCGTAACGCCTACAAATTTCTGATCGAGGTTATAGGTCGTGTATTCCTTCCCAATCGGTTGGTTTAGGGTCGCAGGATCTAAAACGGTTAGGTACTTATTTTGGATGCTCTTGTTTAGCTGGATTCCCTCCAGCGCAGTAGATAGCGTCGGGTTTAACGCCGCGTATGCTTCGGAAGTCTTCCCTTCGAACACGTACAAATTCGCCCTTGCTTGCGCCATTGTCCTATTGATTGCCAGAGTGAGTTTAACTGCGTCGTCGATCGTCAGCGTATGCCCAGCTATGTACTGGCTCAGTTGGCCGATGACCGGAGATCGAAGGATTGGTCTTTCTGGCGACTGGCCCATGTGGGCGCCCTGCGCACATGTTATGGCGATCATTAGGGCATTTCCCCCAAGACAAAGAATCCGATATCTTGTTTTCATGGGTTTTCCTCTATAGAGAATTCGCCACGGGCTTGACCTTTTGCCCTTCTTGAAGCCTCTCATCTGGGTTCGTCACTAACGTTTCATCACCCCTTAACCCACCAAGAATTTCGATCTGGTCTCCAAAATCGAGCCCGACTTTCACATTTACAAAATGGATTGCGTCTTGGCGGGTAAGAACCGCGACGCGCGTTCCTCGTGCATCGAAAATCAGTGAAGTCGCGGGAATACGAATCGTCGTTTTTGTCTTGGCTCCAAGGAACCGGATTTGAGCGTACATTCCCGGCTTCAGCAGTCCATCGGGATTCGGAATGCTCACTTCCACGAGCAGCGTTCGCGAAGAAGCATCCAACGCGCCGGATACGTTAAATACGAGGCCACGGAAGGCTCGACCGGGAAACTCCTGCGTCGTTACCTCCGCGTCCTGCCCCTGACGAATGGAAGTTATCGAGTCTTCAGGCACATTTGCCTGAGCTCGGATGATGTCCGTCCGTGCCAAGCCGAATAAACCTGTTTTGGTCACGGTGGAAAGTTGATCCGATGCGCCAGTACCGCTTGTCGCCGGGTTAATAAGGTCGCCAACATCAACATTTCTGGCCGTAATCACACCTGAAAACGGAGCCACTACTCGCTCGAACGACTGCATTGCCGCATAACGACGAACATTTGCTTGGTTTGAGCCTACCGTCGCCTGGGCTGCTGAAACGTCTTCCTGGCTGGCGCGGCTTGCTGCGCTAGCGGCATCTATATTCGCGCGGCTAGTTCCTATTTCGGCCCTGGCGGCTTCAATCCTCTGTTGCCCCGACGCAATATCCGCCCTTGCCGCCAGCACATCTGCTTGGGCGCCCTTCACCGTTTCTTGAGCCGCCTGGACATCCGCTTCCGCCGAGTTCACATCAGCCCCAGCCGAACTGACCTTTGCTTGGCTTGCATCGAAGATCGACTGCTTCTCATCTACTTCCTGTCCCGAAACGGCGTCGGCCTTTTCAAGCTCCTTCCATCGCCGAAGCGTCACGAGAGCAATATTCTCTTCCACGTTCGCGCGCGTGAGTTCCGCCTTGACGCCGTCAAGCCTTCTATTGGCTTGAGTCAAACGGGATCGGGCAACTTCTACCGCAGACTGTGACTGTGTGTACCTAGCCTGAAGGTGCGCCAAGTTCGCCCTTGCTTCGGCAAGACTAGCTTGGAAGCGGACATAATCCGATCGGGTTCCTGCGGCCGTAGCCATCGACTTGCTCAAATTCGCTCGAGCTTGCCCAACCGCAGCTTCGGCATTTGCGACCTGGGCCTGCGACTGGAGTACTTGCTGGTCCAATTCGGGTGATTCGATCACGGCGAGAACCTCGCCTTCCTTCACCTTGGAACCTATGTCCACATACCTAGCTTGTAGGTATCCGCTTGTTCTCGCATTGATCGTCGTCTCATTAATCGCTTGAAGGTTACTGGGCAACGTGACATCTGTCGCGCCAGGCGTAGCCTTGAGGTTGACCGTTGTCACCGTCGAGATATGCTCTTGAACGCTTACCAAACCTTCGTCGAGTTTATGGCTTCTGGCGAGCCGGGGAACAATCCCCGCAGTGGCCAACGCCAAGACGACGAATGCCATGACAACAAGTGCGACAGGTCGCTTCTTGCGATGGACTTGGTGTTGCCAATCGTTTGGATCGGGAACGGGATTTACTGATTGTGTTTCATCTGGTTGCATGGCTAACGTTGTTCTATGGAGCGGGAAGTAAGCTTCGCGGTTCCGTTTCAGCTCGATTCGGTTGGCGTCTTCGCAAAACGCTGTAGACAAGGGGGACAAAAAGGAGGGTTGTTACAGTGGCAACGAACAGGCCACCGATCACGGCGCGCCCCAGCGGGGCATTCTGTTCGCCTCCTTCGCCATAAGCGAGCGCCATCGGCAACATTCCAAGCATCATGGCAAGGGCGGTCATTAAGACAGGGCGCAGTCGCGTACAGCCGGCAGTTACGGCCGCTGTGAGGGCATCGTCGCCTTCGGCACGTCGGTCGTTGGCGAAGTTAATGACGAGGATGCTGTTTGCAGTTGCAACACCAACGCACATGATCGCGCCCATCAATGCCGGAACGCTAAACGTAGTGTTGGAGGAAAACAGCATGATCAGGATGCCGCTGAGGGCGCCAGGAAGCGCGGAAATAATAATCAGCGGGTCGATCCACGACTGATAGTTCACAACCAGGAGAAAATACACCAGCACAATCGCCGCGACAAGCCCGGTCCCGAGTCCCAAGAAGGAAGAATTCATGCTCTCGACTTGGCCGCGCATCACAACTGTCGTGCCGTGCGGGAGCTTGGAACGAAACGAATCGATAACCGACTGGATATCCTTCGAGACGCCGCCCAAGTCTCTGTCTTGAACGTTTGCGTAAATATCAAAGGTGGGCTGAACGTTATAGTGGTTGATGACCCCGGACGACTTTCTTCGGCTGACCGTTGCCACATTGGACAACATCTCTATCGCTTTCGTGCCGCTGCTTGAAAGCGTCATGCGCTGAACTTGGGCGATGTTGGACAAGTCGTATTGGGGCGTCTGGACTGCGACGAGGTAGCTGACTCCGTTTTTGGGGTCTACCCAGTAGTTCGGCTGTATCTGCCCACTCGAACTAAGCGAAACTAGCAGGTTATTAGCGACATCTTTTTGCGTCAAACCAAATTCCAGCGCCTTCTCGCGGTCGACTTTGATGTGCAGCTCCGGTTGATCGACCACCTGGTGCACGTGAACGTCTACGGCTCCTCGGACCAACTGAACCTGTTTTGCGATTTTGGCTGCGATTGCGTAATTAGAAGGGTTGTTCCCTACTACTTGGATATCAATGGGTGCAGGTAGCCCGAAATTGAGAATCTGGGTAGTGATATCTGCCGGTTGAAAGAAGAAGGTTGTGCCAGGGTACTTATCCTGCAGAATCGGTCGGAGTTTCTCGATAAACTGAGACGTCTTTTCATGGTTTTCTTTCAACTGGACCATAATTTCGCCATCCGATTCTCCGATGGCACCGGTGGTGTTATAAGCCACGTTTACTCCACCGACCGGCAATCCCATGTTGTCAATGGTTAGATCAAGCTGCTTGGCTGGGATGACCTGTCCAATGGTCTGCTCTACTTCCGAAAAGAGCCTATGAGTCTCTTCTAAGCGAGTTCCGGTAGGCGCTCGAACGTGCAATCGAAACGAGCCAGAATCCACGGTCGGAAAGAAATCTTCGCCAATGAAAGGTAAGAGCCCAAATGATATTACGAAGAAAATGCAAAATCCGCCTATGACTCGACCGCGATGCCTCACGGCGCCACCGATCGCATTTCGATAGAGGTCTAAGAGCTTTTCGAATATGACGTTGAATCTAAGATGGATTCGCCAAATGACATCACCCTGCCGTGCAGACGCCCTCTTTGAGACATCCGTACCCTCACCCACGAGTTCGCCATGGTGATTGAGTTGCCCTTGGTTCGCGGGCTCGTGACCATGAGCGTGAAGATGCGCCTCTTTGCCCAAGAGCTTCTCCGCCATTACGGGCACAAAGGTTCGGGACAAAAGATAGGAGGCGACCATCGCAAAGACTACCGACATGGCGAGCGGCTTAAACAGCGATCCTGCAGCTCCACTGAGCACCATAATCGGTAAGAACACGATGCAAATTGCAAGCGTGGATACGAGTTGCGGCGCCGCTATCTGTTCTGCACCATCGACAATCGCCCGGTGGAGGTTTTTTCCGAGGCCCAAGTTTCGATAGATGTTCTCTATCGAAACGATGGCGTTATCCACGAGAATTCCAATTGCAAGCGCCAAGCCTCCAAGAGTCATCACGTTGATCGTTTGCCCTGCAGCCTTCAGGCACATGATCGAGAACAGAATTGAGAGGGGAATCGACATCGCCACGATCAGCGTGCTTCTCCAGCTTCCTAGGAAGAGAAGGATCATGACCGCAGTGAGTACGGCAGCAATGACGCCTTCACGGATGACACCGTCAACTGAAGCCCTCACGAAGAAGGACTGGTCCGAAACGATGTCCACATGGAGATCCGCAGGAAGAGTTGAGCGCACCTGGGGTAAAGCGGCCTTGATGCGATCCACGACGTCCAACGTCGACGCATCGCCGCTTTTAAGAATAGTCAGGATCACCGACGGCTTTCCGTCTTTGTCTACGACGTTGGTTTGCACCGCCGAGCCGTCATAGACATGCGCCACATCGCGAACGTAAACAAGCCCTCCATCCACTTCCTTGATTGGAATGTCGTTAAGAGCATCCAGCGCGGTGGGGCTGCTGTTTAGGCTGACGACATATTCTCGCTCGGCCATTTTTGCGGTGCCGGTAGGAAGAATGAGGTTCTGGACGTTGATGGCGTTGGTTACATCCATCGCCGTTAAGTTCTTGGCTTGGAGGGCCTGCTGATTGAGGTCAACCATTACCACCCTGAGCTTTCCACCATACGGCGAAGGAATAGCAGCTCCCCTTACCGCAGCAAGCTGGATTCGCACAAAGTTCTGAGCGTAATCTTGAAGCTTGGCTTCCGACATGTCAGGGCTGGAAATACCAATCTGAAGAATCGGAACGCTGGACGCATTGAATTGCAGGATAAGCGGTGGAGTCAACCCGGGAGGGAGCAGTTTTAAAATCGACTGGGAGGTGGCAGTAATCTGCGCAACTGCCGAATCGACCCGGGCCCCAGGCTGGAAATAAATCTTGATGATGCTAATGCCAGGCATTGACTGGGATTCCATATGCTGGATGTCGTTAACCGCCGAGCTGTAAGAACGCTCCGCGTAGTTTACGATCCGTTTCTCCATCACATCAGGCGAAGCACCGGAATACTGCCAGATGACAGTTGCGACCGGGATGTCGATGTTAGGGAACACATCGGTCGGCGTACTCTCAAACGACACGATTCCAAGAATCGTAATGAGCAATGCCATTACGATGTACGTATACGGGCGGCTTAGGGCCTTCTCAACGTTGAACATATAATTGGATGCGGATTGCATGGAACCATATCGGCCCAGATTAACTCACGACAGATTACCAAGGAATGTTCCTGACTAATATCCGTAGGTGAGCCTTGATACACAAGTAAGAACTGTGAGTACGGAGCAGTCTTGACCATGTTTGCAACGCCTTGAGTCGCACCATTTCCAGCCAAGGAGTCAGCATTTTAACGTCACCTTAGGTTCAAATCGCTCATTTGAACGGCTAACTCGGACATTTATGGAATGATGACTCGTGAAGGCATATCGACCTTCTGCGCTATCTGTCTCCAATATTTGCAGGGTCCATCCTTAGAGGATTTTAAGATGATTTCTTACCACCACCTCAGGAGAGGTTCATTAATAGTCTCGCCATTTTTAATTCCAAACAAAGTCGCCTAAACTAGTAAGCTATGTTATTTATTCGGATAACAAGAACTCAAGGCACATCGTAACCAACTATCAATGTCGCATCTGCTAAACATGATTCTGCGTACGTTCGCGGCTCTTTCGACCAGGATGACGATATCACTCGCGACGTTAACGTTGGCATGTGAGGACCTTTTCATCGCCCCCCATGCTGGCAAAGACGCAGATGACGATAATGCTCTTTCAAAAGCAAGGAACTGTCTGGAAGTCCAAACGTGCTTAGCGCACCAGGTCTGGGTTCGACGCCAAGAGCCGGCAAAGACGATTGAGCATCAATCGCTCAAATACGCGACTCGCACGAAGCAAGGTACTCGTTGGGAGATTGCTCGGTGAATCGTTGCGCCGAGTAAGGGCCACGTAAAAGCAATCCGCAATCCACTTTGAGCCTGCCGAATCGAGGCGTCGGGTTTGACCGTCTTCACCTGAAATGGACTCCTCAATAAGGCAGGGATTCTTGAAGTGAACATCATCATCATTCCGCTCATTGCCTTCGTGTCGACGGACGATCATCCCAAGACCTTTGAGGACCTGGAAATCGCAAAGATTGTCGCCATGCATGAGGTGAAGAACCTGCGAATGGAGACGACCATCTCGCTTCCATCACCGGACGGACCAGCACACGAGATCCACCTAAAAATGCTCGTCTTGGGAGATCGTCGCCGATGCTCAGTCATTGCGGACGATCAAGTCCAGTTGGAGGTGATCGATAATTCGCCCACAAGCTGGATCATCGTGCCACCGCAGAGGAAGTATGCAGAGATCAAGCCAGACACCACCAAAGAGCCAAAATTCGATCCCAAAGAGCAACTCCTAAAAGCGGAGCCCGATTCGTTTAGCTTCAAGTTCGATTCGGACGAACCGGTGAGATTTGCCCCGTATTCTGCGTTTGTGCTTCAACCCATGGAAGTAGTACATGAGGGCTCAAATACTCTTCGGAAGGTTGCCGCATCGATTACGAGCAAAAAGACCGGCAACAAGATAACGGTCACCCAGTGGTTCCTCCCTGACAAGTGGTTCTTAAAAAGGTTCACCATCGAGGGTAGAGGCCAAGATGGCCCTATCTCGCTAAAGGGAGAAGCCTCTGTGCTTGACTTCAAGTCTGCCCTAAGGGATTCAGATTTCATCCTGGACATGACGACTGTCCAAGGTTTTGACAAGGTGGACAACACCCAAATAGGCGGAGACTCCAGAACTTGACCAAATCTCCCTTAAGGTTGGTGTAGCAGAAAAAGAGGTGGGGCGGCGCGAAGATCTCTCTCCGAACCGCCCCTCCGCTGATGCGATCTAACATCTACGAGCCGGCAGCGTAGTTACTCGTTCCGAACTCTCGTATCACGTACTCGTCGCCTTCCATTTTCAAGAAGTAGTTGTGATAAACATAGGCACGTTTGTGCCATGGATCCGTGTATTCGTGCTTTGCCACGACGCGAGCCGTTCCATCGCTGTTCGCTCTTACGTCAACGATCACATATTGGTCAGTTTGGGTGCTCTCGATACCATCGAGATAAGTGTCGTAAAAGTCGTTGGCCTTAAGGGAGTAGCTGTACTTGCCGTCGACGAAAATCTGCACGTTCCCATCATGAGGAACCAGTCGCGCGATCGCCTTATGGTCGTCGTGAGTGAAAGCGTCAACAATGTCCCGAACCGAGTCGTCAAGCACTGGATTCGTCGGGTTGGGTTGGCTGGGCTGCCAGTTGTAGTCGTTACCAGACCAATTGGCGCTTGGGTAACTATCCTCGATGATCACATTGGGCGCCGCAACATAGGGCGGAAGGCACGGATAGTAATACCAAGGAGAGCAATAGCATGCGGCCAAGAATGGATCGAAGCAGTAGAAGGGTAAGAAGAATCCCCAACCCCAACCATATCCGTAGTAGCCATGCCGGTAGCCGTCATGATACAGGCCTCCGTGACCGCCAAAGCCTCCTCCATGTCGTCCGCCAAACAGAGACGGCCCGAGTCGACCGCCGGGTGCGGTTGCAATTCTCTCGCCGCTAATATTTCCTCTGCCGGCCCCATTCAGGTTATTTTCTGCGCCATATCTGACCGGTCCGCCGTGCGCAGAATTCGAGCCACGTAAACCTCCGCTGCCGGATCGCGCATATCCGGACCCACCGGACCGTCCAGAGTAGGTGCTGCCCCCAGACCGATTGCCGTAGCTTTGCCCAGATCTCGAAGCAGTCCCGCTATAGCCACGGCCGCCCGAATATCCGCTTCCCGAACTGCTTCGACCTCCCGAATATCCGCCTCCATACCCACGACTACCGGAATATCCTCCGCTGTAACCGCGGCCGCCAGAATATCCGCCTCCCGAGTAGCCCCGACCACCAGAGTATCCACCGCCTGAAGAGTGTCCACCACCACCACTATGTCCGCCACCCGGATGCTGAGCGACAGCGATGCTGAAGGCCAAACAAAGGGAACTGCTTAAGATCAGTCGAAAGACGTGTGTGTTCATGATAACCCTGCCTAATTGATTCTACGCCCTTATAGACTTACGGTTTCTCGGTTTAGATCCCTGCGATCGTTTCTGAGAGCCAATCTGAGCCTTTTCTAAGGTTCCCGATTCAAAGTATTGACGTTAAATTTCATATTTCCCGCGATTCCCCCCTTCGCGAATTCGATTTTGCATAGAGTTCTAGCCCTACTTATTCGTTCTAACCGCTACATAATCTACTTACTCTACTAAATTTGTCTATTAAGTTATCTCAGATAAGTAGATCTACTAGCTTCGGCATTAATTCAGATCGTTTGCTCCGATACTTTGATGTTCTACAGGGTAAAAGACTATCAAATTCAGCGCAAAACCTTGAATACTGAAAGCGTGAGAGACGGAGTCATTGCTCTGATTATCGGGGGATTTGCCGGATTGCTGGGTGGGCTATTCGGAATCGGTGGAGGCATAATCATCGTTCCTGCCGTCGTCGTAGGATTTGGTTTTTCCCAACACAAAGCGCAGGGCACCTCGCTGGTCGCACTCCTTGCCCCAGTCGGAATTCTGGCCCTGGTCGAGTACTACAAGCGGGGTGAGACTGACCTCAAGCTTGGAGGCCTCATCGCGTTGGGCTTTCTCTTTGGAGCCCTTTTCGGATCCCGTTTTGCGCTGAATCTCGACGAGTTCATCATGCGTCGAGCGTTTGCCGCCTTCCTTGTGATCGTCGCAGCTTGGCTGACCTTCGCCAATCCCACTTTCCGTCGCTAATTGCCTATCGACAACCGCCATAATCCGCCTTTTGGCGTGGATGCACCGGAACCGTCCCTCCGATTCCTTCTTGATCAATGGAGGGGAGCAAGGGCCTTTGGGCGCGTTCCAGTCGGGATGCCTCGCGAGCGCATGAGATAAGAGACGCAATAAACATGGGTGAGCCCTAGATCTAGCGTGCACGAGGCTTGTTACCTAAGCCTGGGCGACTCACATCGTGAATTGAGCTCCAACAGGATTTGATCCTCAAATCCTGTTGGAGTAGACCTCTCGTGACCGCTGGCCCCGGTTAGTCGGAGCAGTTGGGATGGGCTCCTTCGACATCGGTGGACCAATAACAGATGTTTCCGACCGTCACGTGCCAGTCGAGACTCTTCACGTGGCCATCCGCCCATGCCACATTCAAGCGACCATTGTAGAGTGAGGGTACGAGCGAGAGAGCTTGTAGCGGAGTAACCGTCTCCCCGCTCTGAGTCCAGTTGGACCCACCTTGATTCATCCAGTAACCCAAATAGGTTGGATCGAGGCTCTGAACATAAGCGGCTTCCAAGCCGTTGGATGCGGTGAAATTCCAGAGTCCGGATTCGTTGGACACGTCCGGCGCCGCTCCATAAAAGCTTGCGTCTATCATGAGGATGGTGCTGGCCACTCGAGGAATCGATGTAAACGTTGGCGAAGCAGGCACGACATTGGATCCGCCAACGGCAAGCGTGGATGGAGCAAGCCAAGCGTCGTTGATCGCATAACTATTCTGGCCGCCGTAGTTATCGCCCGGCACGACGCCCTGTACGCTTGGAAATGCGACTGATGTCGTTCCCCCAGGCCAAAATGGGGTCGTTGCCGCCGGATCCTTCAATAGTTGGAAGTTCTTGGTATACGGATAGACTGTATAGCACCAATAGTCGTGCCAGTTCACCGGGCTGTTGACTCCATTTACAAGGTCTGGTGCGGTTGAAAGGAGAACTCCGTTGCCTACGTAATCCTGACAATCGTATTGGGCGGTGTAGTTGTTCGCCAAGGTCCCGCCGCAGGGGTATTGGTTGGCAAAAATAGTGTCGTCGTAGTCGTTTCCATACATTATGGCTGCAAGACTGATCTGCTTGAGGTTGCTCAGATCGGACGTTTTCTTGGCTGCCAGCTTCGCCTGTGCGAATACGGGGAAGAGGATCGCCGCTAGGATGGCGATGATGGCTATAACAACCAGCAACTCGATGAGGGTAAAGGCTCTTTTCATAACTCGTTTGGCTCCCGAAGCACGGGGCGATAGGCGTGCTTGTTGGACACATAGAATCTCCTGTCAGCCCATCGATTTATGCCAATATATCTAATGTAGATTTACACTTGCACTATCGCCAATCAGATAAGCTATAGGAAAAGAGTACCCAGTAAATTATCTTGGTGTACAACACAGTAATTATCCTTATAACCTTCACAGTTTTAGATCCGGTGAGTTCGCATTCACAAGCCCATGGGGCACCCATTTCCGATGCGTCACTCGGCATCTTATCTCAATAAATCGGCGCCATACCGACCTCGTTTTTATGGACCTGAATTGCGTGCGGGAACTCTCTTGAACCTGTGTTCCGAGCCGATAATGGTTCGACGCCTCGTCGTGCTTTGTGCTGTTCACCTGGGTTTCCTGTTATCGAACTGCCCCAATGAATCCTTTTCTTTTCGCCTTGCCTCTATGCTTGAGAAATGAACTGGCAGGCATTAGAAGTGATTAGGGGAGGAAAGGGTGTTTGGTTCACCGTAAGGCTGATTCCGTTATCGACACTCCTCGGGCTTGGACTCGCTGGCTGCAGTCAGCAGGAAGCGGTCGATCCTGGTAGAGCGATATCAAAGTCGGTCAAGGCAGAAATTCTCACGATCGGGGAAACTTCAACGCCTGATACCTTTGAGGTGGTCGGCACGGTTCGTTCGATGTACAACGCGATTCTCGCATCAAAGGTGATGGGCCGGGTGGTATCGGTTTCGGGGAGGGAGGGCGACCCCATCAAAAAGGGACAACCTCTCGTGTTCCTCGATCCTCGCGAGTTAGAAGCCGCGGTCAACATCGCCAACGCAAATTACCATGCGGCAGTGATCGGGGTTGGCAATGCATCCACGGCCTCGGATATGGAGGGTAGGACGAGCAAAGAGCGGATTGCTCAAGCAGAATCGCAGGTGCGGCAGGCTCTGGCCGCCCTTGCACAGGCGGAAGCGCGGAGAGATCTGGCCCTTGCCGGCCCGCGAACCCAGGAGATTGTTCAAAGCCACCTTGCGGTGGTGGAAGCTGAATCGAACCTGAAACTCGCCAAAAGTGATTTGCAACGTACCACGACACTTGTCCACGAGGGAGCCATACCCGGACGTGAGCTTGATCTCGCTCAAAATCGATATGAAATCGCAAGGGGGCGTCTTGACATTGCGACGCAAAGCGAGAGCATTGCTAAGGAGGGGTCCCGCACCCAAGACATCAAGGGGGCTCAAGACAACGTCGACCAAGAAAAAGCTGCTGTGACGCAAGCAAGGTCAGCCGTGACTCAGGCACGAGCGTCGGCACTACAGGTTGTTGTGCGCCAAAAGGAGATCGAATCCGCCAAAGCTCAGGTTGAGCAGGCTTCTGCGGCAGTTCAATCGGCAATGGTCGCTCTGTCGTATGCCCAGGTCTTGGCGCCGTTTGATGGACGAATTGTCCAACGGCTGGTTGATCCCGGCTCAATGGCCAGTCCAGGTTCGCCTCTTCTGGCAGTTGAAGGAGGGCAATACCGCCTTGAGGCAAGCGTTCCTGAACGGGTATTGAAATCGGTTGCCATCGGTTCGGTCGCGGCCGTGAAGATCGATGCAATGGACGGCGCCGTAACTTCCGGACGAGTTACCGAAATTGTGCCAGCCGCCGATTCAACCACTCATGCCTTCGTCGTGAAGTTCGGATTACCTGAATTGCCCGGCATCAAGTCTGGGATGTTCGGACACGCGAGAATCGGGATGGGCTTGATCGATAAGCTGTTTATCCCGAACAGTGCCACTTGGCAGCGCGAGGGACTTCATTATGTCTATTCCGTAGACAAGGGGGGCATTGCACGGCTCCGGATCGTTACCTTGGGGGACGAAGTTCGAGACAAAATTGAGGTCCTCTCTGGTTTGGGAATCGGAGACCGAGTCATCGTCGGCAGTCGCGAAGGCATTTTCGACGGAGTTAGGATCGAAGGACTTCAGCGATGAGGATCGGACTTGCAGGTCGGCTTGCCGCGTTGTTCGTCAACAGCAAGTTAACCCCTCTGATCGTGATCGCTTCCCTACTTCTGGGAATATTTGCGGTCCTGAAAACACCTCGTGAAGAGGAACCGCAGATCATGATTCCGATGGCGGACGTTATTGTCCAAATGCCCGGGGCTTCTGCAAAGGAAGTCGAACAAAGGGTGACTTCCCCCATGGAAAAGCTTATCTGGGAGGTCCCCGGGGTCGAGTATGTCTATTCGACGACCAGTCCTGGCCAATCCATGGTCATCGTACGTTTCTTTGTAGGACAGGAGCAAGAGCGAGCGCTCGTTCGCCTTCGCGAAAAGCTCCAGTCTCATTACGATATCATCCCTCCCGGCGCCTCACAGCCGATCATCAAGGCTCGATCGATTGACGATGTCCCGATTCTAGCCTTGACCCTCCACAGCCGAACTGTCGATCCCTTCACTTTCCGGCAGGTTGCGGATCGAGTTGAGCAAGACATCAAGAGCGTCCCGAATGTGAGCGAGACGATGGTCATCGGTGGGCAAAGGCGAGAACTGAGCGTCACGGTGGACCGGTCCCGAATCGCCGGATATGGTCTTGGAACTGACCAGGTGGTTCAAGCGATCCAGCGAGCAAACCAGCAATCGGATGTAAGTCATTTCTCCACCAACAATTCCGAGTCCATGGTTAAGCCGGGCCATTTCTTCCAAAGCGAAACCGAAGTCGGAAACGTGGTGGTTGGATCGGTCAGTGGGAAAATAATCCATGTGTCGGACATCGCGAAGGTGACTGACGGACCGGAAGAAGCCAGAAATTACGTCTTGTTTGGCACAGGACCGGCAAGTAAGGAAACGCACGATCCAACTTTAGAGTCGGCGGTTACAATCAGCGTTGCAAAGCGACAGGGCGTCAACGCAATCGATGTGGTAAGCGGCGTTCTGGCCAAAGTCGACACGCTAAAGGGGACCGTTATACCAGGCGACGTGCATATCACGACAACTCGCAATTACGGTGCGACGTCAGCCGAGAAATCGAATGAACTGCTCTTCCACATGGGAATCGCGGTTGCCTCGGTGACAATATTGATCGCGATCGCCTTAGGGCGAAAAGAATCGATGGTCGTGCTGATCGCGATTCCAGTTACGCTGGCACTCACCCTGCTGGTTTTCTACCTCTACGGTTTCACCCTCAATCGCATCACCCTATTCGCACTTATTTTCTCGATTGGAATCCTCGTGGATGACGCAATTGTCGTTGTGGAAAACATCGTGCGACATTTAAGGTTGCCCGAAGCCAAGATCGATGGAGTTATCACCACTGCAATCCGGGCAGTCGACGAGGTCGGCAACCCGACAATTCTGGCAACCCTTGCCGTCATTGCCGCGATCCTCCCGATGGCATTCGTAGGCGGCCTGATGGGGCCTTACATGAAGCCAATTCCAGTTGGCGCCTCCGCAGCGATGGTGTTTTCCTTGCTGGTGGCCTTCATCGTAACACCATGGGCGGCCGTTCGCATCCTTAGGAAAGAGTCACAGGGCGGACGCGGACACCGCAAGACTGGATCCGAGGATTTCCTCACAAGGGTTTACCGTCGGATCATGACTCCTCTGCTCCGATCTTGGAAAGTCCGAAGTGGGTTCTTTCTGGTGATCGGACTGATGCTGGCGGGCGCAATGGCGCTTGTCGGAATGAAGCTCGTCACCGTGAAAATGCTGCCTTTCGACAACAAGAACGAGTTCCAAGTCATCGTCGATATGCCCACTGGCACCACATTGGAACAAACTGCGGTCGCCGCACGTGCGTTGGCAGACTATAGCGCCAAGGTTCCGGAAGTTACGGACTATCAGATCTACGTCGGTACCGCAAGCCCATATAACTTTAATGGCCTCGTACGCCACTATTTCACCCGGAGTGCAAGTTACCAGGCGGATATTCAAGTCAATTTGACAGACCGGAACGACCGGAAGGCCCAAAGTCACGACATCGTCAAGCGGATACGTAACGACCTCACTCGAATCGGCGATTCGTATGGAGCCCGCATCAAGATCGCAGAGGTACCGCCGGGACCTCCGGTCTTAGAAACTCTGGTCGCAGAAGTTTATGGTCCGGACGATGCCGCTCGACTGGATGCCGCGACCAAAGTGAAGAAGATCTTTAGGACGACCGAAGGGGTCTCAGATGTCGATTGGTACATGGACGACGACCAGACCACCTACCAGTTCCAAGTCGACCAAGAGAAAGCGGCTCTTTCCGGTATGAGCGATCAATCGGTAACAACAGCACTATCCACTGCCTTGGTCGGCACTCAGGTGGGATTGCTTCATGACGAAGGTTCAAGAGAAGATATTCCCATCCGAGTCCGCCTAGACCTCTCCGAGCGGAGCGGCATTCGCAAGCTCGAACAACTCAATGTCGAGTCTGGTTCCGGGAGCATGGTTCCGCTAGAAGAACTTGTCACAGCACGCTTGGCGCCAACCGACAAGACTATCTACCACAAGAACCTGTTGCCTGTGATCTATGTGACGGGGGATGTGGTTGGCCGACAAGAAAGCCCGGTTTACGCAATCCTCAAAATGAACCAAGCGATCGACAAGCTGGAATTTCCTCATGGCACGAAGCTGAACGTACTGACCACCCACTTACCGGACAACACGAACATCACTTCGATGAAGTGGGACGGCGAATGGCATATCACATATGAGGTCTTCCGGGACTTGGGAATTGCGTTTGCCGCGGTTCTGGTCCTCATCTACATCCTGGTGGTGGCTTGGTTCCAGGACTTCAAGACACCGATCGTCATCATGGCGCCCATCCCGCTAACTTTGGTGGGAATACTGCCGGCTCACGCGTTAATGGGGGCCTTTTTCACCGCAACTTCGATGATCGGGTTTATTGCGGGGGCCGGCATCATCGTTCGAAATTCAATCATTCTGGTCGACTTTGTCGAATTGCGACGCCGCGAAGGTTCGACTTTGGAGCAGGCAGTCGTCGACGCAGGAGCAATACGATTCCGTCCCATGCTGCTTACTGCGGCGGCCGTTATCGTTGGATCGTTCGTAATTCTCTTCGATCCGATTTTTCAGGGCCTTGCTATTTCACTGATGGCCGGAGAGATCGCTTCTACGCTGCTTTCCCGACTAGCTGTACCTATTCTGTATTTCCTTTCGGAAAGCAAAAATGAAGCGAAACAAGTTGCCAATAAGAGACCTAGTATAACCACGGAATGAACTTCTTCGTTCTTCTGGAGTATTCAAAGTAGCCAGGGAATCGATCCCTTAGCCATCGCTCTTCTCTATGCGCTTTGCGGTCGAAAAAGAGCAACGCAAATGCGGCCATCGCCAGTTCGGTCATTGAAGACAGGGTTAGACAATAACCCGTGATAATGAGGATCAAACCGCCATAAATCGGGTGACGGACAAGGCGAAACACCCCGTCTTTACGGAATTGGGAGTTGTCTTTCGGGTACGGAAGCGGTGTAAGGCTGGAACCCAAGAAAATGAACCCTCCGGCCAGTTCGACAATCCCAATCGATAAGAGAACCCAACCGACGGCACGATGGGATTCTCCAACCCAAGGTAATACGGGTGGCCAGAGTGGGGGACCGATCACAACCGTTGCGAACAAGGCGGTCTGAAAGACTACCCAAAGACCGCCTCGCCCCACAAAACCAATCGAATCAGACCGTGACTTCTGTTCCTCCATGCCATCACCAGCAACCTCTGACTTGAACCGCCAGCGCGCCAAGTCCTAAGGGAATTCCAACCCAGTATGAACTGTCATTACGGTGAGGAATTTGATCTCGTTCGACAATTGCCGGGCATGTGTACTGGGTCACTTTTTAGCCAGGTTCGTGTGATCAGGCCCTCGGAGCGGAGAGCTCGGGAGGGACATGACAATGCCTACGCGCTCCTAACCCTCTGTAATACTACGGCACCCCAATCCAAGGTCAAGAGCCTCTCGAACCAACTCCCGTGCACGATGCAGTCTTGATTTCAGCGCCGGCAATGAAATTTGCAAGACGGCAGCGACATGCTCTGCCCTTTCGCCCGAAATCTCCCTTCGGACATAGACATCCCGGTAGATCTCAGGCAAGAGCTCGATTGCACCGATCACACATGTCTTAAGGGCAGATAATTCGGCTTCGTGTACCGGACTCTTTTGGCTGGCCGCAATGTCAAATCCCCTAGATTCGAGTTCGGAGATCGATGTCAACCGAATAAGTCGGTCGCGGATTCTCATCCGGTAACACGCTCGAGTCCCGATTTTTGAGAGCCATGATTGAAAATTCGTTGGATCCCGAAGCTGCTCCGATGCTTTGAGCGCTGCCAACAACGCGTCGGCAAGAGCGTCTTCCGCATCTTCAACATTGCCGCACGTTCGCACCATCTGTCGGTAGACGGCGTCTTTGTGCCGATTAATCAGTCGTTCGATGTCCATGTGGCGATGTGTCCGGCCAAACCCGGCTTCTTCAGTTTGAAAGAGATGGATCGATTCCCGTCAAGTTTCCCCTTCCATTGTGAAGGCTTCAATGTCGATTGTATCTTGAAGGGTGTCAAACTTGCCTCTATTTCATGGTGGTCGCGCCAGGGTGGCCACCAGTTAGCAGCATGCATCAAAGGGATGGACCTATCGACTCTCAAATCAAAGACCTGAGAGACCATCACGACCCGAGGTTAGGTCATTTCGATGGCGACTTTGGACCCGTCTAGCTCCCCGACCGACCGCCATCTCTTCGTTCGGCAATCAAGGCACGAGCACACTTCCTAGGATTCTGGGGGCGACCTAGAACGATCGTGACAGCTAGGTTCTCGCCTCTCAAACTAAAAGCTTGAAACCTGGATTGCTTGACAAAGGTAGCATCGTTCCGTATGAATGCAGCCCAAGAGATCGAAATCCTGATCCGAGCCAAGTATCCGATTCTTTACATCGTCTCCTGGGAGGAGAAACGGGTCGAAGAGGCCATCCAAAAAGTATGCGCCTCGCTAAACCGAACCTTGCATACCTGGTCGGTAACCCAAGGGATGAAGCCCCCCGTCAGCCGATCGAGTGAGCTTCCGAAGAACTCGACCCTTCCGGGAGAGCTCGAAGCCCTCGCGGTCGTCCATGGGGCGCCCGAATATACGGTCTTTGTGCTCAAGGACTTCCACCCGTACATGAAGGATTATCGCGTTGTGCGCCTGTTGCGCGACCTGGCGATTCGACTGCGAGGAAGGGCCGAGACGCTTATCCTGATTGGGCCGACCCTCAATCTGCCGACCGACCTTGAAAAGGACATCACGGTGATCGACTTCGAATTGCCAGTCGCCTCTGAGATTGAGGCGATGCTGGATCGAGTCATTGCGGCAGTTCGAGACAACCCAAATGTCGACAGCAAGCTAGAACCCAGCCAGCGCGAATCGCTGGTGAAGAGCGCACAGGGGTTGACTCAGGACGAAATCGAATCGGTCTTCGCCAGATCGCTGGTGGAACGGAAGAGATTCGATCTAGATATCGTTCTTGAAGAGAAAAAGCAGATCATCCGAAAGTCCGGCCTTCTCGAATACTATGCGCCGGACGCTCAAATCAAGGATGTTGGTGGACTGGAGCTACTCAAGTCATGGCTCGATAAACGCTCAGAGAGCTTTACGGATAAGGCACGCGAGTTTGGAATCCCCGCGCCAAAGGGGATTCTGTTGCTTGGAGTCCAGGGTTGTGGAAAGTCTCTCGTTGCAAAGGCGGTGGCGGCTCAATGGAATTTGCCGTTGCTGAAGTTGGATGTCGGACGCATTTTTGGTTCCCTCGTCGGTCAGAGCGAAGAGAATATTCGCCGCGCAATCGACGTGAGTGAGTCGGTGGCTCCATGCATTTTATGGGCGGACGAACTTGAGAAAGGGTTCGCCGGAGCCAGCGGAGGGGGCGTCAGCGATGGAGGGACGATGGCCAGAGTGTTCTCAACTTTCTTGACTTGGATGCAAGAAAAGACCGCGCCGGTGTTCCTGATGGCAACCGCTAACGACGTGACCAAGTTGCCACCTGAAATGTTGCGAAAGGGTCGATTTGACGAGATATTCTTCGTGGACCTTCCCGATGGTCCCGAGCGAGAAGAGATCCTGGCAATTCACTTGAAGAAGCGCAATCGCGATGTCTCGAATTTCAATTTGAAAGTGCTCGCAAAAGCAACCAGCGGATTCAGTGGGGCCGAAATCGAGCAGGTCATTATCGGTTCGCTTTATGTCGCATACGATGAGAAGCGCGAACTCATGCAGAAAGACCTGCTGGCAGAAGCAAAAGCGGTTATTCCCTTAAGTGTGATGATGCGAGAAGAGGTCGACGAATTGCGAACTTGGGCTCAGATGAGAACGCGTCCTGCGTCAAAAGTCTCAAAAAGTTAGAGCGCGGACCGAATCATCAGCCGAGTGACGCCAAAAACGCCGATCGTGGTAATCAGGATGGCTACTGGGACCAAACCAGCCATCAGTGACAGGAATGCTCCGATGATCGTGCCTGCATACAGCAAGGCCAGCGTATCATTGCGCTCATTTCGTTCTTTTGCTTCTCGTGCGGACATGCTTCTATGATCCGCTCACGTGAAGACCTCAACAAGTCGCGTCTTTGCGGTACGCCCGTTTAGGGGACAGGTTGATTAAGCTAGGTTTCTAGCCATTTTTGAATGGCTAGAACGAGGGGCGCCGAATCCATGAAACGCATCTCGTCTGGAATTGCCTTAAGATTCGCTAACCACTTATTGACCAGATCACCATCCGCCAAACGATCGAACAGGGCAGACCAGTCTACGTTTTTCTCATCGACACCCAACCCAACGTCCAGTGTTTTCACCCGAGTCTCCTTCACGGTGCCGGCGGTGACGATCAGCGGCGTTTCGTAAGCGAGGCAATAGAATAGTCGGTTGGGAAGCGCGCACTGCACATTGAGATTGGCTCCGTCATCCAATACGACATGGACATCGGATTTCTCGTGGATCTCACGAAGAGTCTGGGGGCTTTCCTTGTAGGCGCCATGGAATTCGATGTAAGGGCTTTCCCCCGCGTAACGGGCCGCCAACTCGGCTCCTGGCCCTCCGCCCCATATCCCAAGGCTTACACGTCGGCCACCATCTTCCGCGACTGCTTTTAGAAGCCGTTCATAGAACGGAATATTCCTCAAAAACCCAGACCACGCCAGGCGAATCGGCCTCGAGACTTTCTGCTTCGTGGAGCCGGCCGAGATTCGATAGGTCTCCGCGAGACGGTTCTCGACGATCACGAGCTTTCCGGACGCATGAGGATCCATGTTGCGATAGTATGCGTCGAACATGGCTTGGCTCGTCATCACCAATAAATCAGACCTTGCGAGAATCCACTTCTCAGCGAATCGAACGGCAACTCGCTTCCATCGCTTCGTCATCGAAGCGGCAGGCAGGTCCGCAATTTCCCAAACCACGCGGTCCCCACGGCGCCTAGTCAAATTGGCCACGATCCCAGATTCAAGACCAAACGCATAAATGACTTGAGCACCCTGGTGACTTCGAACTGTCCTCGCGGCTTGGGTAAACGCTCTGGGAAAGCCCAAGAGTCGATGCAGGTGGTTTCCATCGATCGCCTTGGGAAGCAGTACCAACTCGACTCCATCGGGCCAAGTGTTCTCTTGGTAATAGCCTCTTTGGTAGCAAATGGCCACTGACCTACTAAAAAAGGGCAGCAACGAGGCCGCCCGCCTCTGCTCTCTGGGGTCACATTGGACGGGGCAAATAAACGCTATGCGACTGATTGCCATGGTTGCGCAGGCCGTCTTCGCTAGTCCCTTTCCCTAGGCAAAATGCCCTGGAACTCGCAGACGAATATACCTCGACAGCTGTCAACACGCATGACGTCGTCAGTTCTTCAAGTGCCTGGTCTTGAACGACAATCGCTTTTGATCGACTGCAAGGCTCTCGCGGGCTATGTTCGATGCCGCTTCTCGACTCTTGCACGCGAGACGAAGCGACTCTATTGCTCCAATCGAAAGTTGATCCCTGTACGATCAGTTTACAGATTCGAAAAATGCAGGATCGACTCAGTTCAAGAGTCCACATCTAATAAGCCGCAGAGTGTATAGTCCCCCGAGGCTACGGTATTCATGCACATTCTCGTCATGCCGTCCTGGTATTCAAACTCCCTGCAACCCAATTCAGGGATTTTCTTTAGGCATCATGCCGAGTGTCTGAAAGAGTTAGGCCACACCGTTGGAGTCGCTTTCTATGAGGGGCGCGTTCTCAGAAGTCTGTCGCCTAGAGCATTGACGGAAAACCGATTTCAAGTTTGTGAGGGATTCGAGCATCACCTCCAAACTGTTCGAATCAAGGGATGGAACCCACTTTCGCAGAGTTCGACCGGCGCACAGGTCGTCGGGCGGCTCTTTGAGCGGGCGGCCCTCGCCTACATGCGCACCCACGGAAAGCCCGACGTCGTCCATGTTCAAAGCGGAATGTGGGCAGGATTGGGCGCGTTGCGCCTAAAAGAGCAGTTCGCAATCCCGTATGTCTTAACGGAGCACAGCAATTTTGTCCCCAGTAGCCATGAGTCTTTGGCGAAGAATCGTCTTTATCAAAACATCGCAAGGCAAGCAACGTTCGTAACTGCGGTTAGCCGTGCAATGGCAGAAGACCTCCGCCATAAATATGATTTGGACGACATCCTGGTGACCCCCAATTGCATTGATTACGATTTCTGGAAGAGCGCCGGCGAACCTCAAAGTCAAAATAGTCCCAAATTCATAACCGTAGCCCACCTCGTCGAATTGAAACAGATCGATGTTCTGCTTACTGCATTCGAAATCGTGAGAAAGTCACGACCCGATGCGTCTCTATCAATCATCGGTGCAGGCGTTGACCGCGTGAAACTAGAACAATTAGCGTCTTCGTTGGGGGCTGGCTCAGCGATCGCATTTCTTGGCGAACTCAGCCACCAAGAAATACGATCCGAGTTCCTAAAATCAGCATGCTACGTCTGCTCAAGCCGCGTGGAGACATTTGGGGTAGCGCTTTTGGAAGCAATGGCGTCGGGCCTTTCGGTAGTTTCAACCGCTTGCGGAGGACCTGATGATTTCGTTTCAGCCCCTTCCGGGTTGCTTGTTCCAGTGAATAACCCAGCGGAAATGGCACATGGAATGCTCACCCAGATCAATGGAGACAGATCCGCTCAAATCGCCCATTCGCGTATCGTAGCAGCAAAGTACGGACATCGCGAGGTGGGACTTGAACTCGAATCAGTCCTTATGGCCGCGATCGCAAAGACGACGCACTCCGACGCCTAGGACAGGAACAATGCTATGGGATCGCGGTAGATACTTCCGGTTCAGGTAACCAGTCGTCCGACCCGCTCGGCTCGACTATTTCTGGCCAATGGATAGGCTCCAGTAATCCGTGCTTCGAAAGGAGCCGGCCAAACTCTTGCAAGCCTGCCAACTCTTGTTCGTGCATCGGATAGTGCATGATGTCTCGCAAGTAGTGATCGCACAATTCAGGTGAAAGCCCGGTGTGACCTGGAGCGTCTGCCACGATAGCGTCCATTCGCCGCCCCCCTTCCCTTTCCGCGGCGTTCAACCATCCGGCAAGATCTGGGGTCAATCCTTCGTCTCCCAGCCAAACCGCCCAAACAAATGGACGGCCAGTCAATTCGAACCACTCCAAGCCCAGATCCAAAATGTAAAGTCCTTCTCCCTGCTCGCGCATCCCGTTGTCGCCAATGAGAACACAAGCATCATGGTCCTTCAACATCTCATTGAGGTTAGGAGGCAGCGGCGCCATTGTCGGCATAACCGAATAACCGTCCATGAGCACGATTTGAGCCAAAGCATTGCTAGTCATTGAGCTCTGGTCGAGAGCTAGACTCCTTATTTTCCCGGGAGGTACTTTGCTGAAGATGCGAACACTCAAGACCTCTCGCTGCGTTCCGATGCAGACTCCAGCCGCAACTCGAGTGCCTCTATGACGCAATGCCTCAATCGAGGAAACCATAATGGCTTGAACCGCCCCCGAAGCCAACATAGCGGGCAAGAGTGAAGGAACTTCATAGACGACCTTAACCGGACTCTCATCACCCAAATCCTCAAATAGCCGCACTAGGGGCTTTGCATTGAGATATGGAACGCTGCCGACGGTATACATCATTTAGTTTCTACGACTTTCTTTTCAAGTCGTTGGGCGACGGCAATCACACTGCTTCCCCATGGCAGATCAAATCTGTTAATCAGGGCCCCTTCGACGTTCTGGAGTCCAATGAGAAGACCGTTGAGCCACTTAGGAAGAGTTACAAGCGATGCCTTCGCAGGGCCTTTCTTTTTCTTTTCGAAAAACCGCCAGATCACGACGATCGGGAACAAGAAAAACACTGAGTAGCTCGCACGACGAATGACAAAGCCCGCCTCTTCCAGCCTCTTCCGAACCTCTTCGGTTCGGTATCTACGAAAATGCATGAGCGCAATATCGTGAGGACCCCAGAGACTACGAAATGCAGGAACGTTCATAACGAGGATCCCCCCCGGACGCAATACTCGATAGGCTTCCGCGAATGCAGCGGCATCGTCCTCGATGTGTTCAAAGACGTCAAGGCCGATGATTCCGTCCATCTGACAAGAAGCGAAAGGCAACTTGGCCCCGTCTCCGAGGACAAGCCTCTGGATCGACCGTTGGCGGCAGTAACTCAGCGCCAACGTACTCATATCGACTCCGGTCGGTTTTGCCCAACTGGAAAGCTCTCTGATCACCACGCCGGTCCCACACCCTAAGTCGAGAACATCTGGCTGCGGGACCAAGATATGAGATCGCAGCAATTCGATTGCCAGCCTTCGACGGCCTACGAACCACCAATACTGGTCCTCAAGCTCAAACATCTTTGTGTATTCGTCGGGGTTCATTTTTTGGGGAGCCTAAATTGGAGTTTGTTTCGTTAAAACATTTCGCCGTTGATTGCTGCTAAGCGATCTGGTCAGGGATTCCTCTTAGTCTTGGCGAAGCGCCAAACGTGCCTTCTTTCCCTGAACGCGCAATTTGATAAGCTCGCATAGCATACGACTTCCGTCTCTCAAAGGAGATACTTTTGAGCCCTCTTGATGTGCCCATCTGATCGGGACTTCGTCGATTCGAAATCCAAGATCTCGTGCAATCATCAACGCTTCAAAATCGAATCCATAACCGTTGACTTTGGTGCGGCGAAAGATCTCATCTGCCGCGTGCCTCGTAAAGACCTTAAAACCGCATTGGGTATCGTCGATTCCCCTGACTCCAAGAGTCTGGACCGCCATGTTAAAGCCACGACCCAGCATCTCACGATAGAATGGCTGCCGCACCTCCAACTGGGCTCCCGCAATAGGTCGACTACCGATCGCTACATCGGCGCCGTCTAGCATTCTTGGAAGCAGTTTTTCGGTTTCCTCTTGGGGAGTCGCAAGGTCGGCGTCGCAAAACAGGATCAGGTCGCCCTCAGCGGCCATGATGCCGGTACGTACCGCATAGCCCTTTCCGCGGTTCTCCGTGTATTCGATGAGTTTGAACTTTGGATGTGCCTCGGCAAAATCAGATACGACGTTTCCCGTACCGTCCTTACTTCCATCGCTAACGACGATCACGTCGAAGGGGTATGCCTGGGAAGCGTAGTACTCGTGCAGTCTTGATAGTGTTCGAGGTAATCGCTGTTCTTCGTTGTACGCAGGAACGACTACGCTTAAGTGGGGCATGGACAAAACAACCGAAGTCTACCGCCGAGCCGTTCCAAATACCTTAGACCGGGACCACCCAAACATGTCGGGACACCTGTTTCCCGACTGTTGCGGGCTTACCATTAATGTCGAGGTGAATGAGAGAATCAATCTGGCTGCTGCCAACCGCTTCAAATTCAACGCCCGGCTTGAGGCCTAGTTCCTCCAAATGCTGAAGAAATTCCACTCGCTCATCGCTGATCCGGACCATCTTTAAGCGGCCCGCTCTCGCATCTTGAAGACGGATACTCGGGTCGGGGGTGTCGGCGTCAATTGGATTTCCGTGTGGACACGTCTTAGGAAAACCGAGTTTTTCGTCGATTCGGTCGATGATATCCTCGGAAATGTAGTGTTCCAACTTGCAAGCAAGTTCGTGGACGTCATTCCAAGGCAACTCTAGATTGTCGACGAGGAATCGCTCTAGGATTCGGTGAGCCCTTGTGAGTTGCTTGGCTACTTTTTCACCAAATTCCGTCAGGCGAATCCCTTGGTAAGGAGCGTGTTCAACTAATCCCAGTTCAGCCAGCTTCTTCACCATCGAAGTAGCAGAGCCCGCGCTGACACACATGTAAACGGCAATCTCGCCAGTGGACACTCGATCCACTTCTTTTTGAAGCCTAAAAATCCCCTCGACATATTCCTCGACGCTTTCGCTGAAGGCGCGCTGCGTCTTGTGTTCATCACCTGGGCGACAACTTGCGGGCACACGCAGAGAGAATTCCTTAGCAGGCATTTAGAGAGTGTACTGCGGAAATTCCACTAACCGGAAACTAGCCTTCACTCCTTTCGCTCAACCATGACATAGGTGTCGGTCCCATCCGTCCCCTCCACGTAATTCAATCCATCATCCACTTTGCCGCGTGCTAGAGACACGACCATCCGGTCTTTCGACACGAAATTCTGCCATCCTGGCGAACCAGACCCCAAATGCCATCCGTTGTTCGAGCAGAGCTCATTTTCTGCTTCGCCCCATGCTTGGTCAAATGGAACATGAAGACTGTATCGGTCGATACGCATAGACTGGTTGGGCCTAAGCCGACTTTCCGTAGACGAGATCTTGGTTGAACCGGCTAGAAATTTGAACCCTGAGTCAGGTCCACGGAGCGTGCTGGCGACAACCCCAAGGGTCGCCGCAGCCACAAACGACGAAACAATCGTTATCTTTTTCAAGAAAAACACCTCGCTTTTTTGTCTCGCGCAACGACGCGCACAGCCGAAGGAAGCAATTGCGAGGTGCGTCTTTGGTCGCCTGCAACAGTGATTTATAGGAGCGAAGCCCCTTCGAACTAAAGCGGAATACGTTTGAACCGACGAAATAGTTCCAATTTCCATGGCGAAAGTGGCTCATACGCCCAACTGATCCATCGATTTCCTTTGGAGAAGCCCCTTAGAAACCATGTATGGGATGAGTGTCCACTAACAGGTGAGAGACGCGAACGGGATCATGATGATCCTCCTTGTCTTTGCGAATACGGAGTAATTCCGTCATTACCCAAAATGAAAAACGGATATCCCCTTCACTCAACAAATTTGTGAATTGTGAAGTTCTCTACTTCGCCTGCAATGACGGCGGCGCAAAACCGTATCGCCTCCACTCTTACTCAGAATTCTCAATGGCGGGAAGAATCCAGTGTTTTCCTGCCAGCAGGGCGGATGACGCCGAGTAAAGGGAAACGGTTAAAATCGGGGGCCTTCTGGGTCAGCTACCGACTTAGGGCCTGCCAGACGGCCGCAGTTCCGACGTATAGACGCTGCTGCTCGATGGCCCGTTTATAGTAAAGTTCCTTGTAAATGGATCGGCTGACGCTCTTACGCTTGGCAGGTAGCATCATTGCAATGACTCTGCTTCTGGGTTGCGGACAAAGGCAACTGCACAGCACTCGGGGCACTAATCCAGTCGTCGCTTCCAGTACGGGCCCAAACAAACTTGTCACCACACCGTCTTCCAGCGGACCTACGCATGACGCGATTCCTGGTCGCACGAGCGGCGACAAAGTTAACCTACTAGAGGGAGGCGACGCCTACGTTCGGATGCGGACTGAGCACGACACTAATCTTGGAGGCACGTTCGCCTTTGGAGATCGGGTGAGGCTCGTTGAAAGAGTTGACGACCCAGGTGGTGTACCTTCGTGGATCGTCGTGGTCGGTACGAAGAAGTCGAAGCTCCCAGTTTATGCACTAACCTCCAGCACGGCCGAAATTGATTACTTAAGATCCCATAATCGCATCCCGAAGACAATCACGTATGTTTATACTCTTGCGGCCCACCAAGCAGAGATCGATGCCTTACGGTCGCAAGACCGCATCTCGAAGAGTATCGCGCCCGTATATGCGGGGGATGATAGCCACATCGTAGCGACCGCTGGATTTGTCGAATATAAAACCGATGCCGAGACCCATTCGACGTACGAAAACGTAGCAGTGAAAGAAAATGCAATTTTGTTTGAACCCAAGGTCATCTATCCTGGCACGAGCCATCTCGCCGCATCCTGGGGCGTCTTCGACAAGGAGGGACGAGCGCTTCCTATTCGCAAGGACACCCTGTATTACTGTGTCGCATCTGGCGACTCACCACGCTTCGAGGCGATAGATTTACGAACTCTAGCGGCGACGAAGTGAGAGAGCAGATGCCCACTTATCGTCGCCGCGGGCTGTCGATCCCACATGATAGATCTCGGGCGCCGCTGGAATCGGACACGGCCAGGAAACTGACAATGCCTATTTACTCCGCTTAGGGGCTAGTCAGACTCAGCGGTTTTAAGCCCCGAAACTTGAAAACCAACTGGCGGCTCAGAGCGCGTTGGCTATTGCTTCCGAATATCTGGCTATGGTTGATTTGGACGTGGCACCATCTCGACGACTCATATCCTCTTGACGCGTCGAGGCTATGCCTTCCCGACGATCCCGTCATACGTCCAGTAGCCATCCCGTACGACGCCTTCCATCAACGTCTGGAAGATGTGAGTCGGAGCCTGGCTCGTCCGTCGATTAAATCGGAACTCAAACTCGCTGAGGTAGCTCTGAAGATACTTCCGCGAGATCGCGCCCTGGTGAGTTCCGAGTAGCCATCGCTTTAGGAGCGAGAACACCCCGTGAACACCTGGGAGGGCAATGTGGGCGGCAACGCCGCTGTTATCGATCACATTACGGACATGCGCTTACCCTAGCCGCTCCAAACCGAGATAAGAGTTCAGACCATCCGTATGGACCGTCGATTCTAGTTCAAGCTTGCCCGCGACGAAGTTGTGAAGTCTAATCTTCGTGCAGTTGGTGATCACGGCCAGTCGGACTCGGCCGAGTTTCTTGTCTTTCATCTCAACGGCACAGGCAACGGCTGTCTTCCCAGCGGCGCCCCGTCCACGCCTACCTGCCTTCACACCGCCGACATACGTCTCGTCGACTTCAACGTTCCCAGATAAGGGCGACCGATTTGGGTCCACCATACAGCGGCGAAGCTTGTGAAGCCACGCCCAGGCGGTTTTGTACGATCCCATTCCGAGTTGCCACTGGAGTTCCTTTGCCGAGATGCCCTGCTTGCTGGTTGCGACTAAGAACAGCACCAAGAACCATTGCCTCAGCCCTTTCCGAGTTCCATGGAACGGTGTGCCAGAAGTCAGGCTATGGTGATGGCGACAACCGTAGCAAACGTAGATGACACGAGTTGGGAGTAGGTGTGTTTCGGTGCAGCCGCACTCCGAGCATTTAATTCCAGTAGGCCATTTTTGACGGAAGAGATATTCCGCGCAGGCTTCTTCCGTCCCAAATTCGTCTCGGAAGGCAGGAAGGTTTGTCGGGAAGTCTCGTTCGATCGCTGTAGACGATCGGCTACCATATTTCGACCTTGTTACTCGATAGCCAGGTTCCCTGTTGAGCGAACGGGATACCCGTTAAATGAAATTTCACGATCGTAATTCAAGGTGCGCAATGATCGTCGAATGAACGTTTCATTCCATCGGTCCAAGTACACGAAATCGGGGCTGGGCTCATTGTTAGGAACCTAGTCCAACAGGCCAGGATTCCTCAACGCGAACTGATCTACCGTGTCCTTAGCCTCCGCAAGGCCCATTCCTGATTTCTCACGAAGGTATCGAATGGCATCCAGTTTGCTCGCGTCCTTTCCACGCTCCAATCTTCTTTGGACGAACTTCTCGATCACGAAGTCTGAACTTGCGTCGCTGGTTAAGATTCGGTTCTGAATCTTCTGACGCTTCGCACGCCATTTATCAAACTCTTCTTGATAGCTATCGCTGTTCCGGAAGAATGTTTCAACAACGCTAAACGCTAACCCGATTCCCCACCCAAGTATTGGCCAGACGGCCCAGAAGTAGCCTCCGGTGAACAGATTGATTCCACATAGGAACCCGTTTACGATTAAATAGCTCGCCAAGTGGCCATAGAAGTCACGCCGAATGCGTCTGTCAAACTCCGCCCGCTCGGTAAGCTCCGTCTTTGAAGATTCGTACTGTCGTTCCGCCATTTCGACTGCTTCGGGAGTTATGCCCAGTTCGGCAGCGGTTTGAAGGAGGCGATCCCTGCTCATGCCACCAACCGGCGAGGAAAGCGACGAAGCTAGTCGTAAAATCTGCTCCGCCTCTTCGTCGTCATAGAACCGTTGGCCAAAATCGGGCATGCACCCTATTGTACGTTCTGAAGTCGCTCTAGGCTACGAATATCTCCATTTGCGGCAGCCTCCCACTCTTGGCGGCTCCGCCACCGTAGAAACCCTGCGCTCTCAATGTTCTCGGAAGTCCCAAATGCCGCGCTCGCCTCAAGAATGAGCATGATTGTCCAAACCGCAATCCCAACGCCTGCCCAGAGTGCAGCATGCCTAATAAGAAGGACCAAGGCAAACGCGAACACGAAAGCAATGCAGTTCCGGCAAAACTGTCGCCTCAAATCTGCTCGATAGTCCAAGAACTGACCGAGCAATTCCTCGTCAACGCGGGCTCCTGGAGGGGCCATGACTTAGAGTCTAAGGCAGAAAACTAGGAATCTTCCTGAGAATTGCGTTCAAACATAGCGCGTCGGCCTCGCCTGAGTATTTTCTAAGATTGGATTTCCGAGTCATTAATCAACTGAGTTCATCAATCTCAGAGTGCTAATGCCCACTGTTTCCCTTGATTCTGAGGCGTCCTGCTCTCAAAAGAAGCAGTCGGTCAACCACGATTTTTGCCGACGTGAACACCGATGACGACACTAGGAGAATGGTCCGCTAACCTCTTGCCGTTATTGTCCTCGAGACCATGATTTGAATTCACTGCGCCATTCTTGTCCCGCCATCGATCATAGGCGTCTTGGTACATGCTGCCCGATGAATGGAAAGTCATAAGGCTGTGAAACGCCAGGCCTATCCCCCAACAAAGGGATATATAGATGAACCAGATAACGTGTAGGCCAGTAGCCACGTTCATCAAGAAGAAGAACCCGTTCATGACAAGGAAAGTCACGAAATGGATATTGAACTCTCGCCGTGCCCGAAGAGCGAACTCTTCCCGATAAGCCTGCTCAACCCTCATATCGGCAATTTGTCGTTCTGCTTCTTCGACCGCTTCCGGCGTGATTCCTAATTCGGCAGCAGTTGTGAGTAACCGATCACGATCGATCGTGCCGATAGACGGTGACAACGATGCGGCAAGCCGAAGTATCTGCTCGGCTTCCTCTTCCTGATAGACACGATTTACCGATTCTGCCATTTACAGCCCATTGTACGTCCATGGAGGTCGGCAGGATGCGGAAGTTTCTGTCAGTAATCGCCCCGGCGAGGTAACCGAGACCACGTACCTGGGAAGAGCGGCAAATACATCAGCGGACTGATGCCGAGCTCGCATCCAGCTTATCTGCCCGACCGATCCGATTCACCGATCTAATTGGCCCTCCAAAGCCATCGGAGAGCATCCGGAAGCAAGTATCGACCGTGGGCGTCGCTATGAAAGCCATGGCCAAACTCGAATTTGTAATCGTATCCCTTAAACTTCAAAGCCGCTGCCATCGTCTGATTCGCGAGGGGCCAGTTGCCAAAGTCGTTATCCAAGTCGTTGCTTCCGTCTTGAAGAAACACTCGGATCGGCTTATGGTCGGTCAATCGAATGAGGGCCGGATAGTTGTGGCCTCCATCATGTAGGCTGGCGCCATGGGCGATATTCGTGAACGATCCGACCCAGGACATCACTTTCGAAAACTGGTCCGGGCGTTGCCAGGCGGCAGTGAAGGCACAAATCCCCCCGCTGCTGGCGCCTGCGATGGCACGACTCTCAGGGTCGTGGCGCAGCTTAACCGTCTTCTCCACTTCCGGGACTATCTCCTCGAGCAAGAACCGCGCGTAGAGATCCGACAGAGTGTCGTACTCGAAACTCCGATTTGACTGTCCGCCGGAAAAGTGACCCGGACTAATGAAAATTGCCACCGTCACAGGCATTTCCTTCTTGGCGATCAAATTATCGAGAGCCGTCGGAACATAGTTCTTCATCGACTGCCCATCTTGAAAGAACATCGTACAGGCAGGTTCTTCCGGTTTGTATTGAGCCGGCACATAAACCCACCAGTCTCGGTCGGTCCCGTCAAAGATGTGGCTGTGCCAAGTTGCCTGCTGGGTAATGGTTCCTTTGGGCACATCCGGATTCGGTTGATTGTCGGGTTGAACGGAATAAGCTTCGATTTGCTTCCAATCGCCCAGCCGCTGCCCATCTACCTCGTATGCCCAGCGGCCTCCGTAACCCTCTGGCAGTTTGTCGGTACCCACCCAAATTCCGGTTCGGCCAACTGGTTCCAGGGGAAGTACGTAGCCACCGTCTTCTGAAATGACGTGGACCTTTTGAGGCGTCGAGGCTAACACGGCCCAAACCGCATACAGTCCCTGCAGCTTTACTGAATTTGCGTCATGGAGGGCCTGTTGACCGAACCATCGATTTAGGACTCCCGCGACGTCAGTTTCCCGATGCGGCTTGTGCATCAGGTCGTAGAAAGACCCCGGAGTAATCGTTTGCGCGGAGCTGGCGAGAGAAAAGGCGAAAATTAAGGAGGTCAGCATCATCATCTTGGGACGCCCGGGTCCAGTATGGGGTACGGTCGATTGCGACTGGACCCTGCTAATCGGTAGCATATTCAGTACAGGCCATGCATTTCTGCTTTTTGGCGCATCGATGGACAGGATAGTGATCGATTGAGAGTTGGTATTGTTGGCGCCGGTATCTGTGGTTTATCCGCAGCCCGATATTTACAGCGTTTAGGCCATAGCCCGGTTGTTTTTGAAAAAAACGGATCAGTCGGCGGTCGAGTTTCGACTCTCCACCAGGACAACTACACGTGGGATACCGGTGCTACCAGCATCGCTCCTCGTGGAAAGCAAATTCAACGGGTTCTCTTGGAAGAGCTGAGCACCGAGGGTCTGATCAAGATCGAAAAGCCGATTTACCTTCATTCAGGGTTGAGAATCTCGCCCGGCAACCATTCCACGAACCGATACACCTACCAAGATGGAATCGTGACGTTTGCTCAACGACTCGCAGAAGGACTGGACGTCCGGTTGGAACACAATGTTGTCGGCATTGAAAAGGCTCGCGGCAAGTACATCGTATGTGGCGAGCAATTCGACGCACTCATTCTGACTCCGCCCGTACCACAGATCACCCTCTTGCTCTGGCAGTTAGGTGAGAGTCGGCCAATGGCCAACGTTAGGTATCGATCCTGCATCAGCGTGCTTCTTGGGTTTGATGAGCTGCTGCCATCGACGAATTACCATGCTCTGCTGGACACAGAACAAATTCATCCGATGACTTGGCTTTGCCTTGAATCCGTCAAATCACCCAACCGAGCCCCAATCGGTGGAAGCGCGCTCGGCGCGCAGTTAAGCGCGAGCTACAGCCACTCTCAATATGAGCGGGACGACATTTCCCTGGTACAGACGGTGACCGGCTTTATTGAACGCCTCTACGGCCCGAAGTTCCAAAGCCCCACGGTTTGGTCGGTGACGCGATGGAAGTATTCGCAGCCCGAAAGCTTAGCTAGTTTTGATAATGTGAACTCAAAAGGTTCCCGATTGCTCGTGGCAAGCGACGGCCTCAGTGGAGGACATATAGAAGACGCTTTCGACGTAGGAACGAGAACGGCCGAACAACTAGTAGAAGAGATTTGATCGTCAACAATATGTTCAAAGCCGCTATCATCCCCGTCCTGGTTTTTACGGCCAGCCATTTCCAATCCGAGGTCAAACTTGATTGCTACAAGAATGATGTCTTCGCGGGAAAAGGTACGTACACGGAAAAATTCGAGCACGGACGCAGAACCAGTACGTTCCACCTTAGTGGCCACGAAAAGCGGGGTATCGATCGGACGATTATCCAGGTAAAGACGATCGACAGTCGTGCTTTTCCGATAAGCGAGGAAGAGACGGTCGTTGAAACAGGTCCAGGCGGCAAACATGAACTGGAGTTAAAGGTGCGCTACGACGATACTTATACCGCCATTTTGGTGACGGTCGAGGATAGGGTCAAGACAACTGAACGGACGTATCCACCTCCACCCGGATACAGCTTGGCCGATGAAAGCGACCTCTGGTTTAGTCGCTTGCGACCAGTTCCAAACACGACGGTGCGAAGTACCGTATTCGATATCGAGAATCACGGGTGGCAACGCATTGAGACAACGTACATTGGAAAGTGTTGGATTAGCGTTGGCAACCGCAGACTTGAGGTCAACGAAGTCCGGGATGTGCGCGACGGAGTCCTTCGAGAAGTCTACTTAGATGACAAGGGCCTTCCGGTCCTCATGACTTCCGGTCAAAACCGAACTGAAAGGCACTTCTAAAGCTGCGCCAAACCCCATTTGGCCAAACGGCGGCATGCGACACTAGAACAGGATCTTGTCCAAACCGATCGTCAGGCCATGCAAGTTCCTCACAGATCTTGCGCAGAGCTTGACTCCTTGCATGAATGACGCGCGATCCAACGAGTCATGGCGGATCGTCAGAGTCTCGCCAGGTCCGCCGAAGATAACTTCCTGGTGAGCAAGCAAGCCAGGAAGTCGGACGGAATGGACAGGTACCGCTGAGACAGAGCCGCCGCGCGCTCCTTCGGCCTTCAATAATGGCTTCGGAAGTGGCGTCGGAGCGTGAATGCGCGCAAGACCTATCTTCTGAGCGGTCAGCATCGCGGTTCCGCTTGGAGCATCTTCCTTACGGTCGTGATGAAACTCAATGACTTCAGCATCTGGCAACCATTTTGCGGCCAATTCCGCGAAATGCATCATCAAGACGGCGCCAATCGCAAAATTCGGCACATACATACCTGGAGTCCCGCTTCGCTCGCAAAGGACCCTCATTTCATCCAAGTTAGATTCGGATATTCCGGTCATCCCAAAAACAAATGAAACGCCGCGGTCAGTAGCGGCCCTTGCGTGGTCCAGGGCAACGGATTGGTGGGAGAATTCGATCGTCACATCGGGTTTGGAGCGATCCAATGCAGCCTCAAGATGCTCCTCTAAAATGAGATCGGGGCCAAGCGCACCGGCCAAGTCGCGCGTATTGGAACCGATTTCGGTTCGATCGATTGCCGCCACCACCTCAAAAGAGGGATCCGACCCAACGGCACGAAGCACTTCACGCCCCATCCGCCCCGCTGCTCCAACTACCGCTACCCGAATCCGCTGCTGTTCCATATTCTAGGTTGTTTGTACCTTGCCCAGGATCTCAAATAGATCATGTATTCATTACTTGCAGACCTACTGACTAAACGCATTCCTTATCTCCTAAGCGTGGGCTCTGGCTGGTACGCTTGTTTTTATGCCGGACGAGCAATTAACCTACCGGTCGGCGGGGGTCGACATCGATGAAGCGCAACGTGCTTTAAGAGCGGTACTTGGTGACGTTAAGGCCACTTATTCTGAGAGCGTTGTGGCTGGCGTAGGTGGCTTTGGAGCCCTTTTCCGACCCACTTTCGGGGACGTCGAGAAGCCTCTGTTGGTCAGTTCGATCGACGGCGTGGGGACGAAAACCAAAGTCGCCGCCATGGTCGGCGATTTCAGCTTTCTGGGGCATGACATTGTGAACCATTGTGTCAACGACATCCTTTGCCAGGGAGCGCGTCCATTATTCTTCTTGGACTACTTTGGATGTTCCCGACTTCATGGTCTCATGTTTGAGGAAATCCTCCGGGGCATGGCGATCGCTTGCAAGGAAGTGGGGGCTTCACTCGTTGGTGGCGAAACTGCTGAAATGCCAGGTGTTTATCACGAAGACGAAATTGACCTCGTGGGTTCCATTGTGGGCGTAGTGGATCAGGATAAAAAACTTCCGCGGGGGAAAATGCAGCCGGGCGATTCCGTCATCGGGATTGCAAGCAATGGACTTCATACCAATGGATTCTCTCTGGCTCGGCGCGCGCTCTTTGAGATTGGTGGATTGTCGGTTCGTGACGAAGTGCCAGGCTTGGGCCGTACCATTGGATCTGAACTCATTCGACCCCATCGATGCTATTTCAATTCGGTTTATCCGATGCTTCAGGACACTGAAAACATCTATGCGGTTGCCCACATAACCGGAGGCGGGCTTTACGACAATATTCCTCGCATCCTTCCGTCGGATATTCGAGTTGTGATCGAAAAGCGGTCATGGACGCCTCTTCCCATCTTCAGCCTTATTCAGATGACGGGCAACATCCCCGAAGCTGAGATGTATCGGGCATTTAACATGGGAGTTGGCATGATCATCATCGCTGATCGATTCATAGCCCCCGCGTTAGTACAACGACTCGTCGATGCGGGAGAATCTGCCGCCGTCATTGGAGAGGTTCAATCGGGGTCCCACGAAGTGCAAATCCTCTAACAACCGGAGTCCTTGACGGTAGACCATCTCGATAGTCCAATTCCGCTCGTAAAGCGTCATGGAAGTGCGACACTGGGCGAATTCACATACTGGCCTCGTCCCGCATTTTCGATGAATGCGATCACTCCGACCGCTGAAGGAGCCCTTGGGTAGCGTTTGAACGATCGATAGACTGCAGTTCAAAGTGGCGGAACCTGAGTCAAAAAAGGCTTGACTTACCTCTGGTGTTCAAATCCCCAAATTCCCCTCGCCTTGGAAGGGAATTTGGAGTCCTAAGCGGTTTCGACTCGACTGGATCTACCGTTCTTGGAGCCATGGTACGTTGCTACCAGATCGGGTGTTACCCAGTTGATCAGGAAAGTTGGAACACGAATCTCGCATTTCCGAGTGCAAATTCCTGACCGTCGACTAGCTCAGCTTCGTCGACTCGCTCGAAATCATCTCGGAGCACGAATGTCCCATTGCTTGAGCCGAGGTCGACGACCTTCCAGACACCGTCATCCTTTACGATCTTTGCATGCTTGCGACTGACGTAGGCGCCTTCCGGCTGTGCCCCCAAATCGACATCGATGGGCCCCACGCTTGGGTCGAAACGCCCGATTATTGCCGGAGGATGAAGGACGAACTCTATGTCTGTTATTACTCCTCCACGTTTAAGTACAAGTCTTGCCGTCTGAATCGGCGTTGCGATGGCAGACTCATCGCCCACCAGGGTCTCGTGAACCGGTTCTTCTTCGGCAATTGCCGTTTGCTCTTGAATTTCGTCAGTCATGTTTTAATGCCCTCCTGCTTGCCACTTCACCGAAGCCAAGCACTATTGCAGAAACGATCAAACCGGGGATAAGCGTACCGAGTGTGAATTTCTGTCCATCTACAAAGACATCTAAGTAGGGGTTATTAGTTGCCTTCCCGTATAGCAACCACGCGAAACTGGTAATAAATGCTGTCAACATTGAGGCACTCGCCCATCCAGACGTGGATTTCAGACCGAATTTAGGCAAGTAAATAGCTGTTACAGGAAGCAACAGCGCTCCGACAACGGCTCCGCTATAGGCGTACCATAGGTCGACAACTACGTTCTTGACCGTTAAAGCGATTCCAATCGCCAACAGGCATGCCACTCCAAACCCAACTCGGGTCCAACTCTTAACTGCTTGTTCGCTTAGTCCCGGTTTCAGTCGTCCAACGAATTCCCGGCCAAATGTTGCTCCACTTACCAAAGTGTAACCGACCATTGCGGACAATATTGTCCCGGTTATGCCACAAAGGAATACCGCCTTTAGCCCAGAAGGAAGGACCTGGTCTCCAAGTAACGGAAAAAACTCCAAACCATCGGGTACCGGCTTCAAGAGGAAGATTGCGTAGAGACCGGTTGTTATGCTCAGGAGATCAAAGAGCATCCAAAAGCCGACGCATACGTAGAGCCCTTTTTTCGCCAAATCGGGCGTCCTGGCGCTTGTGACCCGTTGGTGGAATCCAGGATCCACCAGCGTCCAGGCGCCAAGAATAAAGAAGCTGACAAACCCAAGCCAACCCACACCTCCATCCCACTTCAGCAAAGCAGGATCGAGACCGCGAATCATCGTGACTGGAGGGTAGTGCACAATACACCAAATAACGATCACGAAGAATCCGATATACATCATAACGAAGGCCAGGAGCCCCGCCCTGACGTCGGCAAGCAGCCCTCCTTTGTAGAGAAACAAAGTTCCCACGATCGTTCCGACAAAAACCGACAAGGCCGTTCCCCAGCCAGTTACCAAATGAACCATCGTGCCCAGCATGAGAACATGAGCGGCTGGGACGGCGAGCATGAAGACCAATCCTGCGCCAATCAATCCAGTAGACCGGCCCCACCTTTGGGCCAGCCGCTCAGGAATGCTGATTTGAGTGGCCTCTCGAACCCGTTTGGCGTAGAAGACCGCATACAGGATCGCAAAGACGTAGTAGGGCACGCCAAGCAGTAGCAACCCCCCAATTCCGAATGCCTTGACGGAGTCTCCAATCGCCAGGATGCCCCCGTACCAGGTGCTAACCAAGGTCGCCACAAAAGCAGGCATCGAGAGCCTTCTTCCCGCAGCTAAGTATTGCAGGATCGAATTGTCTCGCAAGCGCGCAGAAAAACCAAGCCCCAAGATGGCGGCCAGAAAAACAAAGATGACTACTGCGTCGAGGAAGCTAAGCTTGAGCGTGTCCAAGGGCACTGGGCCATTTTGCCATGACTCGGCAATGTTTATTCGGGCCAATGCGGTTTTTCAAGCGAAGCATGAGACAGAAAAACACAAGCGACGCCGGACCCTATTGAGATTTGTACGGGTCCAAGGGAACGATTGGAAAGGCTGCTCATGCCGAGCGGGCTCATCTCGGCATCCGCCAACGGCCACTCCACACCCTGGATGGACACCGCCTTACATAATGTGACCGGCAACATAGATAATCGGGTATCCGCGGGCACAGGAAGAGAGACCGAACTGGGACCTCTTAGGAGCCAAATAATTCCCCGGCGTGTGACCAGCCGCACCTCTAAATTGGATTGAGCGACACTGTGGATCGTACCGATCAAATGGTCAACAAGATCCCCTTCAAAGCCACAGATAGTGAGCCGGGTGCAACCTCGTTCAGAAAGATAGGCGAGCAGTTTGTCGCAATCTGAGCGATCCTGATCTGGTGCATAGACGAGCATCTTCTGCGCTTCTTTAGTACTATTCTTAATTGAATCAAAATCTCCGATCGTGAGATCGGGTACGATGCCATTCTCGAAGAGTGGATTTGCTCCTCCGTCCGCGGCTACAACAAAATCAGCCGAACGGGCCCAACTTGCTATCCGCTCCGGTGAGAGATCGCAACCTCCCAATACTCCAAGGATGCGTCGTTTGTTAAGGTCTGACGACATGAACGTATGGTACTCGGAAGTTCGCTGATACACGGAGCCAGTGTAAATATCAGGTTTCGCCTTATCGTAGACGCCTGTCAAACAACTTTGAGATCATTGACCCTAAGATCTGTATGAATGAGTTAGAGTCAGGAAAAGTATCATATATTCGTTTTTATAGGTAATGCATGCGATTTTAGGGCAAATCAGGGCATTTTATGGCCACTAGGGCCAAACCTAGTCTTACAAGATGCGTGTATAATCCCATCCCCAACCGGCGAATCATCGCCCATCGATGAGACTATGAAAGACCTATTTAGCCATGAGAACTCCACAGAATCCAACGATTTGCAGCGCGCTTGGGACGGTGTTCTTAAAAGACTTGGGCCAGACATTCCATCCGCTTGGTTCGAAAGATTTATTCGCCCATTAGCGCCAGTCTCTTACAACAATGGCATCGTGCAGATTAATGTGCCAGGCAGGTTTGTTATGGAGTGGGTCAAGGAAAGATACCTAGGTACTATCCAGACTCTTCTTTCCGATGAGATTGGAGCGCATGTCGTTATCGAGTTGGTGACCCAACTTCAAGACAAGAAAACCACCCAGTCGACACACACGCCTCCGGTTCATATTTCTTCAGTGGTCGACACTGGCTTTCGGCCCGCAGAGCGATTTTCCTTCGATACTTTTGTGGTCGGGCAGAGCAATCGCTTGGCGGTTGCAGGCGCAAGGGCAGTCGCTTTGGCTCCAGGCAAGAAATACAACCCCCTGTTCATTTATGGGTCTTCAGGTTTAGGCAAGACACACCTCTTGCATTCCATTGCAAGAGAGGTTCTTGCCGCCCATCCCAAGTCACCGTTGGCTTATGTCGGAGCCCAGCAATTCACCGAAGAGTTCGTAAACGCCTTACAAAACGGAAAAATCGAGCAATTTAGAAGATCTCAGAGATCGGTGGAAGTTTGGCTGGTCGACGACATTCAACTAATTGCTGGCAAGGACAAGACCCAGGAAGAGGTATTTCACACATTCAACTACCTGCATTCGCTTGGGAAGCAGATTGTGCTTACTTCTGATCGTCCCCCTCGTGACCTTTATCTGCTTGACGAGCGCATTCGTTCTCGCTTTGAGTGGGGTCTGGTTGCCGATATTCAGATGCCCGATACCGAAACCAGGTGCGCAATTCTGCGGTCAAAGGCAGTGCACGAGCGGATTGAACTTGATCACTCTATTGCAATGTTTTTGGCAGAAAACGTACCCGGGAACATTCGGATTCTCGAGGGCGCGTTAACGAAATTGGCGGCACAGGCCAGCATTGAGGGGTCACCCATCACGATGGGAATTGCTTCCACGATGGTGGAAACGCACTATAGGGCTGGGATGCTGGCAAAGCCTGCGTTCAACCAGATTGTCGACACCGTCAGTAAGCACTATAAAATCCCTACAGACGATATTACAGGAACATCGCGAAAGGCTCCAATTGTTCATGCCCGACACATTGCCGTCTTCGTGACTCGTGAGATCACAGGTGACTCGTGGAAGCACATCGGGGGTTTGTTCGGGGATCGCGATCACACTTCGATGATGCATGCTTACACCAAGATCCATGAAATGATCCACCACGACAAGGACCTCCGTGCGACGGTGAAAATGCTGATTCGAAACCTTTATCCGGATGGCTAATGGTCTTGGTATGCTTGGTCCATGAAGCTGCAGGATGCCACTTGGCAAGAAATCGACGAATTCGATCGGGGGGCGGTAATCGTCATCCCGACCGGATCTCTCGAACAGCATGGACCGCATCTTCCCCTATTCACTGACTCCCTCCTCGTGACCGCAGTTGCGGAAGCGGTTGAAAGGACGCTTCCAAAGAGAATGTTGCTGGCGCCAACCCTCTGGCTTGGCGCGAGTGGCCATCACTTAAGATTTCCAGGGACCCTGAGTTTGGAATTTGAATCCTACATCGGCGCCATCGAGAGCATCGTCGAGTCGTTCTCGCTGCACGGATTTCACAGGTATTACGTCCTCAATGGCCATGGAGGAAACCGCGAACCTAACGGTATAGCGATTCGAAAGCTCAAAGCAAAACATCTAGAGTCAACATTTGGACATGCCGGATACTTCGACTTTGCTAAAGAGGCAATCGCGGATGTTTTGACGGGGCCCCTTAAAGAGATGCGACACGCGTGCGAAGCAGAAACCAGCATGATGCTCTATTTGCATCCAGAATTGGTTCGAAATGAGATGCTGCGGGACGATGGCCTCATTTCAACACCGCCCCTCGTAGGAGTCGTTCACCATTTTGATGAGATTACGGAGCAGGGATCGTATGGATACGCAACTCTAGCCACCGCCGAAAAGGGAAAAATGATATTCGACGCGGCGGTGAAAGGAGTTGCACAAGAGATTGAGACCGTTGCAAACGGGTATTTTCTCCAGGGGCGCTAAAATGCCCACGTGGTCACTATGAACAAAAAGCCGCTATTTGCGCTTGGAGCGCTCATCACAGTCGTGTCATCTGCGTTTGCGCAGCAGTCCGCCCCGACCGCCAGTTTGGGACCATCAATAGGAATTTTCATCCCTACAAGCAGTGAGATCCGAAAGGACTTGGGATCGGGAGCATTCCAGCTTGGTTTTGGCGGGGCTGGTACCAGTCGGCCGTCCGATGGTTCGATTACGCCGGAATTGACTGCCATTGTCGCGGAAGGCAACGGGAACAAGCTGTTTATCGTGCCCTATACTTTTGGCTACGAATATCATTTTGGTGTGGATTCCAGCACGGGCATCCTTCCCTACATTCGACCATTTGCCGGAATCGCCTATTACGATTACAGCATCACCGATACGCTTGGAAATCATTACGGGGTGAAACGTCTCGGTGCGACGGGAGGTCTCGAAGCGGGTATTCAAATCGGCTCCAAGATCAGAGTCTCGGCATCCTACAATTTCTTCACCCCTTCGGGAATCTTTGACTTCGACGGACTCAGCCTATCCGCGACTTACGCGTTGTTTAGCCTTTAGGCTATGCCACTGTGCAAGGGACGATCTCATGCCCGCTTCAGCGATGGAGACGAGAATTGACCGTTGGAAGGTCAATCCGTTACCAAGGACCGGGATTTGAGATCGTCTTTCTAACGTCACGGCATTGATCAGATATACAATAGGTATGCCTTGTGAACTTGGGACAAGCCTACAAGAGCCGCGCGCTCAGACGTTTGTCCCGAGAGGATTCATACTGACTGCATTGACGTCAGTTCAAGAGGTTGATCGGCATTTACAATTGAGCTTAATTCGATCTTCTCACGCCTTCCAAGAATGAATCGCCTTCAGAGAATTGAATGGCAAAAACCCTTCAGAATTTAGAGATCCCAATTGAGACGGCCGTCCTCGTCTTCGTAAATGAAGATGACTCAGAAGACCAGGTAGTTGAGGACGAGTTGGTCGGACTGTGCGAAGCGGCAGCGGTTGAGCCGGTTGCTTCCATTCGACAACGTCTGGACAGACCATACAAAGGAACGTTCGTCGGTACCGGGAAAGTCGAAGAAATCTCCGCCCTTGTAAAAGATTCTGGAGCAGATCTTGTACTTATCGACAGCGAAGTAAGCGGAATGCAACAAAGGAACCTCGAAGAGGCCTTTAAGTGCAAAGTCATCGACAGGACTCAACTCATTCTTGATATCTTTGCAAGAAGAGCTCGAACCCGCGAGGGAATGCTCCAAGTAGAACTCGCCCAGCTCACTTACATGATGCCGAAGCTCATGTCGGTCTATACGAAATTTGAGCGACAAAAAGGCGGTATCGGCATGAGGGGACCGGGCGAAACCAAACTTGAAACAGACAAGCGGCTGGCGAGAGACAAGATCTCCGGCCTTAAGGAAGAAATCGAAGAAGTGAAGAGGGTTCGGGCTCAGCAACGAGCTGGACGACGCAAGCATCCGTTTCCCTTTGCCTCGATCGTCGGCTATACGAGCGCAGGAAAATCGACATTGATGAATCGCATGGCGGGAACGGACTTCCTCGCGGACGCCATGCCGTTTGCCACGTTGGATCCGACAACGCGAAAGATAGACTTGCCAGATGGCTATGCGCTATTTCTGACCGATACAGTCGGGTTCATACGCAATCTCCCGACGCACTTGGTCGCCGCGTTCCAGTCCACGCTCGAAGAAGTGACTTTTTCCGATTTCATCATGCACGTCGTGGATCTTTCAAATCCGGCTTGGGAGGTTCAGCGAGACGCGGTTTTGGAAACACTTGAGAAGTTAGGCGCCCACGACAAGCCGATGATCACGCTGTTCAACAAGATCGACTTAGTGCCCAACAAAGTCGAACTTAGGAGAATCGTAGCCGAATGGCCAAACTCGGTAGCGATCTCTGCATTCACAGGCGATGGCTTCCATGACATGCAGACCGCCATCAAGAGGCAAGTGCAGTCTTTACTCGGAATCGTCAAAGCGGTGATTCCATACGAAAGCCAGTCGATGCTGCAAGAGTGCTACGATTTCGGCAGGGTTCTCAAGCAGGAGTACCGGGAGGATGGGATCTACATCGAAGCCGAACTCGTTGCTGAGATGCGTCAGAAGCTCGACAAATTCTCGGTAGCCTAACCAAATTCAGCCCCAATATGCGATACGAGCCTTGGCATCACCCGGTTTTTGAGGTCGAGACTTTGCCAGAAAGTATTAGTAAGCGTCTCGATAGTCCATCAGGGCAACCGCAATGGGACAATGCTGGAATAGAGGGATCGGTAGGAAAAGGAGAGATGAGTGACGGTTCGAAGTTGGCTCCAATTTGCAAGAGCCGAATTAAATAAGTCCGGCATCGAAGCTGCCGACCTGGAATCTCAGCTCTTGGCATGCCACGTACTAGCGGTGAACCGAAGCTGGCTCGTCACCCATGCCGATGACTCCTTTCCCCAGGACTCCGGAGAAGTTCTGCTGGCGCGCCGCCTCGATCATGAACCGCTTGCCTACATTTTAGGGTGGCGAGAGTTCTACGGCAGACGCTTTGAGGTGGGTCCCGGCGTGCTGATCCCGCGGCAGGAAACCGAGGTCCTCTTGGAGTGCGCGATCGATAGAATGCGGCTAGCCGTGGGACGGCCCATTCAGGTGCTCGATTTGGGAACGGGTTCGGGCTGCCTCGGCGTCTCAATCAAACTGGAATTACCGGAGGCTCGAGTGATTGCTTCCGACATTTCCTTGGCTGCGTTAGAGATTGCCCAAAGAAACGGCGCGAACCTTGGCGCGTCGGTAGATTTTGTCAACTCAGACGGTTTTGACAACATCCGACGTGGTCCCTTCGACCTTATCGTTTCCAACCCGCCTTACATCGGAGAGGCCGAACCGTTGCCAAGAGAGGTTTCCCACTTCGAACCCAGTGAAGCCCTTTTCGGTGGACCGACGGGCCTAGAGTTTTTTGAGAGACTTTCTCAAGAGGCAGGAGAGCATATCCTTCCTGACGGATCCTTGCTTTTGGAGGTCGGCTATCGGCAAGCGGACAAGGTGACCGCCATTTTTATCCAAAATGGCTGGAAGCATGTTGAAACGAGGCAAGATCTTTCGGGCATTCCCCGATCTGTGGTCTTCAAACGCACCAAAAAGACCTGAAACGTTTCATAATTCAGGGAATGCAGATCGTCGTTCCAGACGAATACAAGCATCTCTATGTGCAAAACAGCGAACGTCCGGTTGTCAAAATCCCGGCACCGGTCCTCCGGCAAATTGCGCCTGAAATCGCCAAGATCAACAAGAAGACGCTTCTATTGATCGATGACATGCTCCGCATTATGCGAAAGGCGAACGGTGTCGGACTGGCTGCTCCCCAAGTTGGAATCCTCCAAAGAGTCATCGTGATCGCTCCGGATGGAATGCGTCCCACCGCTTTAATCAATCCGAAGATCGTTGTCTCGGAAGGGGAACAAGTCGGCCAAGAGGGGTGCCTGAGCATTCCCGGACTCTACGGAGATGTGAAGCGCTCCCTCTATGTGGAAGTGGAGGCGGTTGATCGTCGCGGAAGAGAACTCACCTACGAGCTTGAAGGCATGCCTGCACGAGTCGTCCAGCATGAAATCGATCACCTTGATGGGATTTTGTTCATCGACAAGGTCATCCAGGAGACGCTTCACTGGACAAATCCGGAAGGAACAGATGATCCGGTTGAGTAATCACGCTGACGGACAACTAGCATGTCTCTGATATTTTTTGGGACGGGCTCATTTGCCCTACCCTCCCTGCGTGCGCTTGCGACCTCCGTTTCCTTGGTTGTCTCTCAGCCTGACAGACCCAGCGGTAGAGGTCTGAAACTAACCCCATCGCCGATCAAACTCTTGGCGATCGAACTTGGCATTCCGGTAGAGACCCCTGAAAAAAGCAGGGCTCCAGAGTGGGTTGAGATGTTTCAGTCTATTCACGCGGATGCCCTAGTCGTTGCGAGCTATGGCCAAATCCTATCGCAACGAGTGCTCGATTCGGCCAAGTTTGGTGGGATCAACTTACATGGTTCCATTCTTCCTCAGTACCGAGGCGCGGCCCCAATTCAAAGAAGCGTGCTGAACGGAGACCTTGAGTCTGGCGTTACTCTCATGCAAATGGATAAAGGCATGGATACCGGCGACATCATCGAGATCGTTCGAACGCCAGTCGGACCAGACGAGACCTATGGCGAATTACAGGACCGTCTCTCCAATATCGCCGCCGAGATGGCAACAAGTTGGATGCCTCGAATCGTATCTGGCGACTACCTAAGGCTTCGTCAGCAGAGTGAGTTCGCCACGAACGCAGCAAAAGTAGAGAGAGCGGAAGCAGAATTGTCTCCAAGCCGCCCGGCAGCGGAGGAATACAATCGCTTTCGGGCATTTACACCGGAACCCGGCGCTTATATGCGCACTGCTTTCGGATTCTTGAGAGTCTCTATTGCTCGAAAGTCGACTCAATTAGGGGAACCTGGATGCGTCATTTCCACCAATCCGCTTACGATTGGGTTTACGGGCGGCTCAATTGAACTTCTCGAAGTTCAGCCAGAAGGTAAAAAGAGAATGCCCGGAAGGGATTTCGCCAATGGGGCACGTTTGCGCCCCGGATCGCGTTTAGTTTGAACAGACGTTTATGGGATCGCTCAATAATAATTCATCATCGATTCTGCCGAAGATCAGCAAGAAGCTTGCCATCCGCACGGTTTGCCTTGTGGTGGTCGTGGGGGGGTTAACCTACGGTTTGGAGTGGTTTCTTAAGTATCGATCAGACCTTGATCGACTTATGCAATCAGATACGGCTGGATGGATCGCCGCCGTTCAGTTTCTTCCTGACGGGCACCAGGCTGTCCTTATATCGCCTGATGGAGTGGTCCATAAAGATGCAGGTTACAAACCGAAGACCACGGATCGAGATTTGGCATGGTCGCCAAGGGGTAATTTCCTTTACTTCATAAGCGATCGAAACGAGCATAACTTCAACCTGTTCCGCTGGGCTCCCGGCAGCGATAAGCCGGCTGACCAAAGGACCACCGGCACCAGAGCTAGAAGCAATCCTCGATTCTCCGCCCAGCCTACCGATGAACTCGACGGCGACACCAAGGCTCTAATCACTTGCGGCGGATTAGTTCAACAATTCGATCCTAGCAATCAGACTACCGAGCAAGTATTGCCTCCAACCACCAAGGAGATTGCGCAGTCACAGGGTGGGAACGATGACAGTGAGAAAGGAACGGAAGGCCAATTCACAGGCGCGTACGGAAGTCTTGGAACAAGCTTCCGAGAGGCCCAATGGTGCGGAGGCAAGAGGTTCATTGTCGGAGTCATGCGCAGGGAGAATGGAGAAATCCTGATCATCCAGGACATGCAGCCTGTCGACGGTAAACTCCCTCAACCAAGACCCCTTACTGCGGGCGACCATATCGACTTTTCCGTAAACCCGAAAGATGGCAGCATCGTCTACTCGGTTCAGCATTTTCAGTGGCCCGACCAGCCTCTGGTGGATGCCAATGGCAAGCCCCTTCCAAAGCCGTTCGTAAACGGATTGCTAACCTTCGATGTGGTTAGCCAGAAGGCAGCGCTCATTACACGCAGCGACCAAGTTGCTTTCGGGGCTCCGGCAATAAAGCCCGACGGTTCTTCGGTGGTGGTGGTTGCCGGTCCGGTCGAAAACGGAGCCTTGACGCCCCAGTTTATGATCAACTTCCCCACGAAAAACGATCCGACTTTCAAGCAATTCAAGATCCCAGGCGAGATTCACGAGCCTAGCTGGAGTCCAGATGGAGTTCACATCGTCTTCGCGGTCCATGACAAGAACGGAAAGCGGACCATTTACGACTTGCGGACGGATGAGGGCTCGATGCGAAACGTAACAGGAGACTCCGGCGATTTCGCGTTCCCCATGTTCAGTCCCCAAACAAAATCGGGTAGCTAGAAGAAGCGCAGATAAATCGCGAGCCCTGCCATAAGGATCCATGCCGATCCAAAAATCCAGGTGGAGGTCTGGGCAAATAACAGGTTGCTGTCGTGGATTTTCTTAACCGAATCGTGTTTGAGAACGCTGTAGTCGTCCAGCGTGGCTCCGGTTTTGAACAGGTCTTTCTGCTTCACGTGCCAATGCTGAATCACTTGGCAAACGCCTGCAATGCCAGGATGGGCTCGAATTGTTAGGACGACTCCTAGTACGCTCAGCAACAATGGGAATAATAAGCGATACTGGTTTCCCCATGTGGGGTTCATGTTGCCCATCGATATCGCATAGCCCGAGACCAGGAACGCCTGCGAGGTGATATAGGAGTTCAAGCGGTTTGCGAGTACGCCATACTCGTGCTTGATCTCATCGCGGCAGGTTCTGAAGGCCGCTTGGTACTTTGCGTCTTGGTCAGGGGTTAATTCAGACATCCGGTGTTTGTTCCTTTCAGATCGTAAGTAGCTCTTGACCTCGTCTAACCGTCTCTAGCCACTCGGGCATGGCTTGAGACTCCTCTACAGTCAGCGGATTAGACGGATCGAGTTCCGGACTACGAAGACCTCTCTGCCACCACCCCACATCATGCCACCGGCCGAGTTTGTAACCCACGTTTTGATAGAGCGCCACTTGACGAAACCCAACCGCCTCGTGCAGGCCTACACTGCCCGCATTGGGAAGGGTAATGCCCGCATGGGCCATGACAAACCCCTGGAGGGGAAGCAAGCCAAGTAAGGCGGTATATAAGGCATAGCCGACGCGTCGTCGGCGGAAATCCTCGTGAACGTAGACCGTCATATCGACCGACCATTGGTAGTGAAATCGGACACGGTGTTGACTTGCATAAGCGTAACCTGCAACTCGCCCGCCGTCATCGCAAACGAGCCATGGATAGCTTGGACGGATCGAGTCGATGCGCCTTTCGATTTCAGCTCGATCAGGCGCTTCTGACTCAAAGGAAACCGGCGTATTGAGCACGAACTGGCGGTAAATAGCCGAAATCTGCTCAGCATCCCCTAATTCAACCAATCGTATTGTCGCGCTCATAGTAAGTGGAGATTTTTACCCGACCAGATGTATCAGCGCTTGATTGAGATAGCTTTGAAGCCGTAAAGATTCAAAAACTCAACCATCTACCATGCGAGAGCGGCTATCCGCTGATGAATGCAACTCCGTGGCCGGCAAGATTAAAGCTGATCACATTCGGCGCCTCCTGATGTACGGGTGGATTCTTGTCGCCAAGTTGCACGGTTACCGGTGTGACGGTTCTTATTCGAATGAGCTGCGATGTGCTAAGCGTCGAGCGGACTCGAGCCGATGTGAGATGTCCGTCGGCCCACGTAATGTCGACTTCAACTCCACCTCTTGCCTTCAGACCCTTGACTTCGCCAGCCTTCCATTTGGAGGGCAATGCTGGCAATAGACTGATTGTATGCGGTTCGTCTGGACGTTCCCGGTGACTTTGCATCAGCATCTCGGCGACCCCCGCGGTAGCGCCGAAGTTGCCATCGATCTGAAATGGAGGATGAGCATCGAAGAGGTTTGGATAGGTTCCGCCCCCGTTGGTCATGTTGTAGCCGACAGCGCCGGTTGGTCTCAGGAGGCGATGAAGGAGCCGTTCGGCATGGTCTCCGTCCCCGAGTCGGGCCCAGAAACATATCTTCCATGCCATGCTCCAACCCGTGCTCTCGTCACATCTGGCAAGCAGTGTCTTGCGAGCGGCCTCTGCCAGCTCGGGAGTGCCGTACTTTGTAATTTGATCCGATGGAAACAAACCATATAGGTGCGATGTATGGCGATGGTGAGGTTCGACCTCCGCATACGGCTCCAACCACTCCTGCAACCTGCCATCGGGCCCAATTTGGTTAGGCGCCAACTTCTGCCTAACCGCGTCCAAATTTGAAGCGAACTCAGAATCCACCCCGAGTTCCTTTGCGGCATGGGAGGTATTTTCAAAAAGTTCTCGGAGAATTTGCTCGTCCATGGTCGGTCCCAGGCATGTATGGGCCACGTCCCCATTCGGGAGCTTGAAAGCGTTCTCAGGCGAGTTGGATGGACCGGTGACAAGCCATCCGTGTTTTGGCTCCGAAACGAGCAGCGACATGAAGCACTGAGCGGCCCCCCTCATAATCGGATACACGCGTTTTAGATAGTCTCGGTCGTGCGTATACAGCCAGTGGTCCCAGAGATGCTCACAAAGCCACCCAGAGCCGGTACTGGTGCTTCCCCAAGACGCGCTCTCTCCAGGCGCCGTAAAACCCCATGGATTTGTGATGACATGAGCAATCCATCCGGGCGCATTATAATAGGCCTTTGCCGTTTCTCTACCCGGAATCACGAGCGATTCGATAAGACTGGTCAGTGGCAGGTGGCACTCAGAGAGATTCGTCGATTCGGCCAGCCAGTAGTTCATCTGGACGTTGATGTCCAAGTGGTAGTCGGCGTTCCAAGGAGTTTGCAGTTCCTCGGCCCATAAACCCTGCAGATTCGCAGGGAGACCACCGTTGCGTGAAGAGCTTATCAGTAGATATCGACCGAATTGGGTGTAGAGCGCCGCCAGCCCCGCATCATTTGCATCGGTCGCATAAGCCTCCAGGCGCTTTGGTGTCGGTAAATCGCCCCGTGACGGGCCTTCGATATCGAGCGAGAATCGATCGAATAACGATCTATAGTCATTGGATTGGGCCCGTCGAAGCTGACTCCATGACTTCTTACTTGCTGACTCCACCTGCCTTAGGGTGATCTGCTTGTAGTCGGCTCCCATGTGCTTTCCCGCAATAGGGCCGGCGTAATCGGTGCCTGCCGATACGATTACCAGCGCTTCACGGGCGTTTTTCACCTGGATCTGCTCCCCAGCGACATCGACTTGCCCACCCTGAGGGGTTACGACACGAATCCGGGCTATATAGCCCACGCCATCGCCTCCGGTCCCATCGTTCAAATGCCCTTCGATTAGGATTCCGTGGCTTCCATCCGGCTTGACGCTTGCCCGCTCGCTCCGAGTTAGCCCAAGGTCAAATGCAAGCCCTTGAGGCGCCAGGGATGCCACACGGTAAACAAGAACTTGGTCAGGCGTAGAAGCGATTAACTCTCTGGTTTGGGCTACTCCGGAAGACTGAAAGGACACTTTGGCCAGGGCGCTGCGAAGATCCAACTCACGTCGGTATCCATCCACCGCCGATGCAGAAGGGTGGAAGTTGAGCTTTAGGTCAGCAAGCACCTGATAGCAGCCATACGGACCATCCTTGCCCCCACCTGAGCCACTTCCAGGCCCGTCGCAGGTAAAGGCGCTGTCCATTAGGGCCTCCGCATCTGCGTTCCTTCCCTGCATCAATAGGTCCACGATCTTCGAACGACTCTTCCAGGCCTCCTTTCGGTTTTGATCGAACACTCGGCCAGACCACATCGAAGACTCATTGAGGACGATTCGATCGGTAACCGGATCGCCGAATAGCATTCCTCCAAGTCGTCCGTTGCCAACCGGAAGTGAAGATTGAAAGCTCGCGGCAGGCCTATCAAACCAAATCACGAGGGGAGCTTCGGCTCGTTGAGAAATCGTCATGATTGCAAGCAATGGAAGCATAGTCGATTATGCTTCGCGATCCAAGCCAAAAGGCGAATTGTGAAGGGAAGGCATCCGGAGGTGGCAGTCACAGCGACATTCTGAAGCCGATGTCTTCGCGAAGCCCACCCTGAAGAATGGGAAGAGAACAACCACGAGATTACAATTCTCTGATAACACCGAGCGTTTCCCACGTTGTTGGGACTTCCCCATTGAGTAATGATCGCATCGTAAATACCAGGAGCAATACTCTGGATCTACTCTTCAATGCCCGAGTTACTGGCTCAATCACCAACCCGGTTAAGCATTAACCCCGAGGCTTTTCTTTGGATGGCTAAGGAAACTCGCTCGCTGCAGCGTCGAGATTCCAAGACGGATCCTATCTGAACCGCCCACTTAGGCAATCGCGAACTTGATGAATTCCCTGAGCTGGCGCTATGCCCGCAAGCAGCCAATGCCAAAGGCATAAGTTGCTTGCGAGAGCTCTCCTCGAGATCGAGTCTTACCCCTTGGAAATAACCTTCGATCCTGAGAAGATGAACGGTCGGACACTCGGAAGTGGCGACGAAGTGCCAGTTACGGGCGTCACCACGATCGGCGCAAGAGCTTGCTGGGTCACGGTACTGGTGGTACCGGGCGCGTCCGTCATGGCGATAACTTGGATCACGTTTTCGCCCGCACCAGTAAGCGTCGAGCCCAGAGTAACGTTTGGATACGAGGCAACTACCGTTTGTGTACCTGCGAGACAGAAATAAACATTGTAGGTGTTGGGTGGAATGTTATTAAATTCCGCCTGAGTCGTCGCACCAGAATTATTGGCATTGATTCCGAAGGCAGTAGCCGGAGGAGTTGGCGCAACCGCGGTTGACGGGTTCAAGTAAACGTCAACGGAAGCCGTTTGCTGGTTCGCTGAAACGTTCACAAACATAACCCGACACGTACCGGCCGCTGGGGGCGAGACATCGATTGGTAGGACAGCAAGTTGCCCTGTGGTGTTATTATTTCCATAAGCATACATATAGTAATAATTTCCACTTATGAACCCAGGTGGGTAGAGCCCTCCTGCATACTGCTGACCGGCCGAGTTAGTGGCAAAAATCGTTGCGTTCGTGCCACTGCTTACAGAAATCCACTGTGGAGAAGGCGTTGTAAAGCTAGCGTTACTTAGGACGGTCGAACCGTTTGCCGTTATAGAAATGCCAGTTTGATCCGGCGCAGCATCCACGCCAAAAGCGAACGCGGTCCCTGAATTGCCCGAGCCTCCGCAACCGACCAATACCAGTGCTGCCAATGTGCCAGCTAGAATCCTTTTTACCATGGTGTACTTGTACTCCCTTTTCGTAGATGAGACTTGTCAAATATCAGAAAAGATCTCATTCCTGGCATCATTTTAACGAATATCGAACATGACTTGCTTAGCTACTGAAAGTCAGCCGCATGGCGCCCCACCCTGAGGCGACCTACAATTGGGGCAAAAAGGTAGACGCATATCATAGGCTTCACCACACACCATGCAATACACACTATCGAATTCACCTTCCTCTTGGGGTTCGCTCTTTCTAATCGCCTCAGTTTCGTGAAATTCATGCAGCAGCTTGAGGTCGTATCTTGACTGCATTCCTTTGATCCCGACTAGAACGGCTCCTACCATGAGCACCCCGGAAAATAGTAAGAGCGCATCGGAGACCGTTTGGCTGGCACTTCTTACTGGAAACGCAAGGAAGGCGCTCACGATCATAAAGCCAATCATCGACCAGAAGCGGTTTCGGTAGGAACTGTCCATGGTTAACGCATTAGGCACACGATTTAGTGTCGACCGGAATTATTGTATTGGCGATGTTTTCGGACTCATGCTGGCCAACTCAGCCCTACCGTTCATGGAGTGGTTGAGGTCTTAAACATGGTTCCTCAAAAGCGCCGATCTTTCGATGAGTATCCCTAATAACCCACCCGAATTCACGGGACATTGCCCACCTAGAGGCGCTCCTATTCTTTTAGCCGAATTCCATGATAGCTAATTTCTATGCGACCTTCTTTTAGCAGCCGCCCAATGAGTTTTTTGAAACCTGCTTTGCTCATGCCAAAGACATTGCGAATAACCTCGGGGCTCGAATTATCGCTATACGGTAAGAAGCCACCTGAGTTCCTGAGCATTCTCAACAGCTCTGGCGCCTGGGCCGCAACTGCCTCGTATCCTTGAGGGCTAAACGAAAGGCTAATTCGGCCGTCTTCTCGAATTTTCTTGATAAATGCCGGACGGCGCTCACCCATCCTTAATGGGGTAAAGATTTCGTCAGAAAAAATAGCTGCCGAGTACTTGTTATCGATAATTGCCATCGTACTGTCATCCGTGCGATGGGTGAAGATTGCTTCGACCTTTTGCCCCTCTTTAAGGGACGAAGTGTCAGGGTCCAAGTATTTCGAGAGTTTGGTGCTTCCAATCACCCGGTTCGAAAGCTTGTCGAGGATGATCCTCACGACATAGCCACGTTCCTCCTTAAGCGGATAGCGCTGCTCGGATAGTGGGATAAGAAGGTCCTTCACAATGCCCCAGTCCGCGAATGCGCCAAACGTGCTCAGACTGACGATCTTAAGCATGGCGAACTCGCCAACAATTGCTTTGGGGCGCATCATCGTCGCGATGGGACGATCCTCAGAATCCGTGTAGACAAAGACCTCAAGCATGTCACCCTGACCTGCCCGAGGAGGGACTTGACGGATTGGAAGCAGTACATCCGATTCGCCATCGCTCAGATAGACGCCAAAATCGACCTTTCGAACGATCTGCAAACGGTTGTAGCTTCCGATCTCGATCATTTCATCTACGCGACGGTGACGTTGGCATCCAAGTAAACGTCTTGGATCGCGTTCAACAACTGGGCCCCATCCGCCATCGGCTTCTGGAACGCCTTTCGACCACTGATGAGCCCAGTGCCGCCGGCGCGCTTGTTGATAACCGCCGTGCGAACGGCTTCGGCCAAGTCGTTCTTGCCAGAAGCGCCGCCGCTGTTGATGAGACCAATTCGTCCCATGTAGCCGTTTGCGACCTGATAGCGGCATAGGTCGATTGGATTCTCACTCGTCAACTTGGTATAGACTCGCTCGTCCGTCTTTCCGTAGTCGCCTGCCTCACCCTTGAGAGCCTTGTAACCGCCGTTATTCTCAGGCAGTTTCTGCTTCAGAATGTCAGCTTGAATCGTGGCGCCCAAGTGGTTGGCCTGACCGGTTAGATCGGCGGAAACATGATAGTCCTTATCCTTCTTGAAGGCTGGGTTTCTCAAGTAGCACCACAGGATCGTGGCAAGGCCCAACTCATGCGCGTGCGCAAAAGCCTGGCTTACTTCTTGAATCTGCCTTGTGCTCTCTTCACTACCGTAGTAGATGGTGGCTCCGACCGCAACTGCTCCCATATCCCAGGCCTGTTCCACGCTTGCAAACATGACTTGGTCAAACTTGTTGGGGAAAGTCAGGAGTTCGTTGTGGTTAATTTTAACGATAAATGGAATTTTGTGGGCATATTTACGGCTAACCGCTCCGAGAACTCCCAGGGTAGAGGCTACGGCATTGCAACCGCCCTCGATAGCCAACTTTACGATGTTCTCGGGATCAAAATAAACTGGATTGGGTGCAAAGCTAGCTCCAGCGCTGTGCTCAATCCCTTGATCCACCGGGAGGATGCTTAGATAGCCTGTGTTTGCAAGTCTTCCTGTACCATATAGTGCTTGCAACGATCGCAGCACCTGAGCGTTCCGGTCCGTCGGAATGAAAATATTATCCAAGAAGCAAGGACCTGGAAGGTGAAGGCTCTCCTTTGGTATTGTAGTGCTTACGTGGGTTAAAAGGGACTCATCCTGCCCCAATAGCTGTTGAATTTGTGCTGTCGTCAATTCGCCGTTTCTCCTTAATTTTCTTCCCTGAGGTCTAAATTGTACCTAGAGAACGTGAAACACGACCAGCGGAGTTTCAAACTGGTGAATGCAAGGAAATGTTATAATTGCGCCCAGAAGGATCATTGCCCAACTGGGCAATGACATTTTCACTGCTATAAAGATCGTGCCAACAAGTGCCGTGAACAGAGCTAAAGCCGCAATTGCCGTCTGTGGACTTACAAGATGATTCGCCGCATAAATGCCCCAATCTGTGTTGTCGGTGAAGTGCATCGCTGCGGACATGAGCAGGCACTTAGGAATGAGGCTCCCCAACCCGAAGGCCATCTGATTCGGAACCGCGAAGGGCGCTACGAGACAAACAAAGAGCAAGAGACCCGGCAACATCGCGGGAGCCTGGCCAATACCCTCTTGTGCCGCCCAAGCCGCCGAAACAGGCACATAGACGGCGGCAGCAAGTATGAGAGGATAGGTAAGGAAAGCCCACTTTGGAGCAAACGCTTCATCCTGCTTCAATCTTGATATCGCGGTGGAGACGCAAATTACAGCTGAGGACGCGAATATTAGTTCGGAAAGGGCCACATTGGGAGTGGCAGCGATAATTTCCCGGACCATAAGAGCGAAAGAGAGGATCGACGCCACGACAATTGCGATGAAGGCCACCGTTCTCTCCAGGGGGCGGGGAACGAACTCCTCATTCGTAGGATCATGCGGTCCGACCAACGTACTCACTGGTTCCGGGGAGTGGGCCGATTCACTAGAGAGGTCTTCCATATCAAATTGTCGTTCATCCTGAACGCAGAATCTCCGCGTCGTATTGGTAACTGGACATGCCGGGTGATTGGACGTGCCCCGTCAGATCTTATCGGCTCCAAGTCAAACCGAGTGGAGACGTACTACAATCGCCACCCGAGCGACGCGACAGGCTGAGGAAATTGTATAGCGATAATTCTAATTTCCCGGTTAAGCGCCGATCTATTTTCCGAAAATACTTTTAAAAATCGCAAGATACAATGGCAAAATACGCCGACCCGCTAAGAAGTTGTAGCCCACGCGCGACCCATCGGAAGGCTCACCAAGGCGACCAACATATAGGTCCTCTTTCTGGCAACTTGGATTGAGGCCTTGGGAGGTTGCAGGCATGCCGTAAATGGCGCGAGTTAAGGAGACCAATGGGTATTCCATGTGCCGAGCTGTCTTTGAGTCAATGGAAGACGCGGCGCACGCTCGCGGGAAGCCCGATGACTTGAAAAATGAAATGTAATCTGCCCTTGCCGGACACAGTCCGGCAAGGGCAGAATCCTATCGTCTTGAAAAAAGCCGACCGATGATCCAAAAGATCAACATGAAAATAAAGATCGCAATGATCAGTCGTAAGAAGCTGAACCCGCCAGGCTCATAGTAGCCATTCACGTAAACTGGTGGGCCATAAAAGAACGCCGGATGGAACGGCATCCAGTAATACCAGGCCGGATGGAACCAATAACTCCCGTACCCCATGCCGTACGAGTGAATCACGTAGCCGTTGTAGTAGTTGTATCCTCCATAAGAGTGGTAACCCAAGCCGCCATAAGAAGCTCTTGGCGCAAAGGGCGACCCACCACGCGATTGGGTACTCGTAAAACCTCTCGGGCTGCCAAATGAACTTCCGGATCGGTTAAAGGAACCACCGCTCGATCGAAAGTTGCCCGAACCACTTCGCATGCCTCCAAAGCTCCCGCTTCGGGTACCGCCTCCAAATGATCCCGACGAGCGGGAACCTGACATTCGGGACCCGCCAAACCCGCCGAATGATCGGCCTCCTTTATTGAAGGACCCTCCACGCCGTTGGGCTAGAGCATCGATCGGCACAAGCAAGACGGCAACCATTAGGATGGCTACCAGAAGTTTGGATATCAAAGCTTTACGATTCATTACAACTCATCACGTTTAAAGAAGGGTAAAGGTTTCGGCATTACCACTTCCGATTCCATGCCCTTGGAAAAGGCTGACGTAGCATTGGACGATATTCTCGTCCGCGTCAATCTCCAGATACAACTCAGCCATGCTCATGGTTACTTCGACCTCTTGATAGTACACCTGTGTGCTTTCAAAAGCGAAGTGTGGGTCCCTATTCACGATCAGCAACGTGTGTCGCGGGACTCTGATCTCAATTGAACCGGGAAAGATTCCGTGTTCCTCGTCTGGACTGTCTTGAAGGGTCACGTACGCGGTTAATTCCCCTCCGCGGTCGTTGCCTAACCAACCGCGCGCCCGTTTCAGGCTTACAAAGAGGCGGTCGGCAAAAACTTCCTCGCCATTATTAAATAGAGTCGTTGTGTCCCAACTTCCTTGGGTTTCGAAGACAAGGCTGTTCATCATAGTGGTAATCGTATTTTGGAGGTCAAGCGTTGCGGGATGCAAGCGCGAGTTGTCGGTCGTGAGGAGAATTCGATCGGCTACGATACTCAGTTTAAGATCAAGCCTTGGGCGAGCACAGTGACAGACTATTATGCATATTGCACAGCCGGAAGACGAATTAGAAGAGGCAGCTCGGCTTTGAGCCGAACTGCCTCTCTATACAAGCTCTCCTAATTCTAGAATGCGCCCTTTGCTTTCAGCACAGCAGGAATCAATTTGGCGAAGATCTTCATATCAACCCAAAATCCTCGTGTTCGAACGTACTGCTCATCAAGATTCATCCACTCCTCGAATGAAAGAAGGGAACGTCCGCCGATCTCGCGCAGGCATACTAGACCTGGCTTGACAAGGTATCTCACTCGTTGAGCTCCGACGCACTCGTACCCTTCCGAAAGGGGCAACGGCCTTGGCCCGACAACCGTCATGTAACCGGAAAGAACGCAAAACAGTTGGGGCACTTCATCGAGCGAGTACTTCCTAATGAACTTCCCAATCCGAGTGATTCGGGGGTCATTTTTCATCTTAAACGCGACACCGGTTGCATCGCTCTGGGCAAGGAGCTCAGCCCTAAGCCTGTCTGCGTCAACTCGCATGCTCCTGAATTTGTAAAAAGGTATCGGCACCCCGTAACGACCGACTCGCCACTGGCGATAAATAATAGGGCCACGATCATCCAGGTAAATAATTGCGCAGATAACCAAAAGGATTGGACTTAGTAGTACCAACGCGCAAATCGCTACAATCACATCAAATAGACGCTTGGAAAGTCTATAGACAATGGAATCAACGAACGGCTCCGATGAAACGATAAAATTGAGCGTTGGCTCTGATGCCACAGGTGCATCAACGAGTTGCATACTCCGTCCGGATCCGGTCAAGAATCCCTCGGACATATTCTCAGTGACCATTCCACACTCCCCTAAAACAAGTCTCCGCTTCTCAGCAACGCGAAGAGAACAAAATAGACCCTATTGCCGGGCCGTCGAACAGTGAATCGCCTGCGACCCTGCATAGCTAGGCTTTAGTATAAAACAAAACTTCGTGAATGTGACAATAGATAGGCCCTTTAGACTCTTTTTTCATGGATAGTTAAGATTCTCCTCGAAATCTTTACATTGCCCATAAATTGAGCCGATAAGCGATGGAAGGTCCGCCAGGCTATCAATCACGTGGTCGGCGCTCATCGTAGGCAGTTCTTCTTCCTGAAGGCCATATCCGGTTCGCACAAGGACCGACTTGGCGCCAATCCGATGACCCAGTTCGACATCGGACGATTTGTCACCTACGACAATCGCCTGAGTCGGGTCGAATCCAAAATCCTGAATCGCCTGGTCCACCATTCCCCGATTTGGCTTGCGGCATTGGCAGCCAGCATTGGGAAGGTGAGGACAATAGTAAAAGGCGTCAATACGGACGTCAAGCGGACACAGCAACTCCTGGATCCGGTTATTTACTGCCTGCATGTCGTGCAAACCCATCAATTCTCGACCTATTCCAGATTGATTTGTCAACACAAGAATGCCCCAACCGGCTCTTTGTACTTTTTGAAGAGCCTCGGGAATACCTTCATAGAATTCAACGTCTGATGGATCGGACAAATAGTTCTTCTCGACAATGAGAGTCCCGTCGCGATCAAGGAGTAGATAGGGTTTACCCACTCGTTAACTCTACTCCGCTTTGAACGGCTATGACATGGAAGACGACGGGACGGTTTCACCAAATCCGAATGGCCTCTGAGTGCGCTCTATCTCAAGGCTGAGCAGGGGCCTAATCATGACTATAGGGGAAAAATCAAAGTACGGTTCTGAAAAGCGCGCATATAATAATTGTGTGCGTCGGAGCGCATTTACACTGATCGAATTACTTGTGGTGATCGCGATCATCTCGGTCCTCGCTGCAATTTTATTTCCAGTTTTCAGCCAGGCTAAAGGCGCTGCCAAACAGACGGCATGTCTTAACAATATCAAGCAATTGTCGTTGGGTGTCACTCTCTATTCCAACGACAATGATGATTTCTACCCAATGGGCGGTTGGCAGTCTCCGCCTGGAGATCCTTCGCCGGCCCTAAGCCGTTGGTATATTGATGTTGCACCTTATATCAACAATAACCAGATCAGAGCTTGCCCCGCCAACTCGTTCTATATTTCCGAACAAGGGAACTGGAATTCGGATTACGGGATCAACGTCAGCTTAGCCCCGTGGGAATCCGCTGAAAGCGCTGGTGTGATCGTTCAGCCTTCCAACATGCTTCTGCTTTGCGATACGGCTCAGATGGACTTCACCCAATTGCCTACCTCACCGGATAACCTAGATCCTACTACTTGGGTGAATTGGGCCACTGGACCGACAAACTATCAGGTCGAGGGCCCTTATGTTTTCTATCCGAATACCGACTATCCTTATGTCGATCCTCCAACTCCGTACGGAAACAACTACCGTCGTCCCTTCGCGTTGCATCACGGCCTCGTTAATGCCGGTTTCTGCGATGGGCATGCGCATTCGGTTGACATCAGGGCTCTGATAGGCCCGATGCCTGCCGGTTTCGCACTTAATGATCCACGGAATCTCTGGTCAAACTCCAAGAGTTAAGGACTAGGACTGCAGTATGAACTGCGATTTTGGGTTACACTTTGTCGGCGGGTATCGGCCAACTTGGAATGGATACCCGCCAAAGGTGACTCCTTATTTGAGGGTTACGGTGATATCCCGGGCCGTACCAACCGGCAGTTCGAATTCCTCCGTTTTCTTGGCGCCGCCTAACTGGGCGGTAACTCGATATCGTCCGTAAAAGGCTCGCAGTTTGAAGTTGCCGGATCCGTCAGTTTGTCCATCCTTATCCGTCCACCATTGGTGACGGACTAAGTCTTCCCAAACCGACGCGGTTGGACGAAGTGAGAAGTCCTTTCGCACAATCGCTCCACCTTCACTCGCTCTCCATTGGGAACCCTCCCAGAAGCCCCACATCGTAAAGCCTTGCACGGCTGGGTGGCTGAACATTGCGGTCAAGAAGTCTCGTGTGTAATCCGAGTGGACAGTGTCGTCCAAAACACCCAGGTCATATTCAGTCACCTCAAGCTTTAGGTGCAGTTTATTCTCTAATTCATCCAGGATTTGGAGGACTCGGTAAACCGGCGTTAACGGAACCCTAATATGCGATTGCATCCCAAGAACTTCGACCGGTCCCCCGTTCGATTCCACGTTCTGCAAGAGGTCTTCGATCTTGTTTCGATAGAAGTGTCCAGAACTGGCTTCCTCGGTCAGATCATAGTCGTTATATGCCAACTGCACATTCGGATTCGTCTCCTTCGCCCACTTGTATATCTGGGTAATCGAATCGTAACCGATCTTATTCCACAATGCGTCCTGGCCTATTGCCTCGTTAATGACGTCCCAGATGTAGACCTTGCCCTTAAATCGGGTCATCATATCGATTACACGCTGATGGATCATCTCCATGCACTCAGCTTTCGACATCTTTTGCATCTCGGCTGGCAACCAGTGCCAACCACCCCAGACGATGTTGTGGCCGCGAACGTAAAATCCGTTCTTTTCGAGCCAATCTAATGATGCGTCGACCTTGGTCCAGTCTTTCGGCGCCGAGGTGTACCACTTCATCTCGCTTTCGAAAACCACGGTATTAAACAGGCGCTTGAGAACTTCTCGATATTGTTGATCATCCGCAGACTGCCCAGTCATATGTTCAGCTGTCACGGCGGTTCCAAAATGAAACGCGTGCTTTAGCTGTTCAACTTTCACCGTTGCACCGGACACCGGTGTGCCGGCAGCATCGACGACTTTGATTGTCAGATCACCCTTGCGAATCTTTTCTATCCTTGCGAGCGCCTCTGGCTTCCAACCTTCACCGTGGGCCTGGCCGGAGTAATAGTCGACGGGTATATGCAGATCGGCAATAGGAGTCGCTCCCAAATCGTCTACATGCACGTCGGCCAAATCAACACTCCCCCTTCCGAATCCAAAAAAGAGTGTGAGCTGAGCCGATCCAGCGGGAAGATCCTGACCGATCGTGGTTGCAAAGCGGTAAACATGCCATTCGGGCAAGAGCACCACCGTGTTTCGCATAAATTTCGCGTTGGGCTTGACCGCTTGTTCGAACATGACGCCCACGGAGCTCCCTTGAGCGCTTCTCATCTGAGCTTGGAAGTAAACGGTATCGCCCTTGTGAATTTCTTGGGTCGTCTTTTGACCCATGACAATATCCCAAACGTTACCCTTGGGAGGATCGCCGAAGTCGAGATGCAGCACGTTTCCGTTTACTGCACTATCGGTTGTGACCGAAGCTCCCGCAGGTCGCCGAGTCCAAATCGGATCCAGAGGGCCGATGAAGGTTCCGTTCATAATGAGCGGAGATCCATTGGCGGCGCCTTGCATGGATAGCAATGCTGAGAGTGATGCAAGTAAGAACATAGTGGGTTTTTAATTCATCGCGTGTCAGTCAAGCACAGACCTACTGGCTTCCTACAGAGGCGGGATAAATCTATAATGAACGACGCCAGGCCGTAACATTTTGTTTCATTTCTCCCACTTTCTGTGATTCCCGACGCTCGCATGTGCCCAAATCTTAACTTCAAACGTGCCGAAATTTGAGCTAAGATCGCCATCTAAGCGTGTTGTTGGATGCCCGTCTAACAGGGCTTGCCCGATGACAAAAGGGCCTTGTTGAAGTCGACCGTCGTTCACCTACAAACCCGTAAACCTCACGGTGGGATCAGCTTGCTTCTTCGATAGAAGCGTCCTACAAAAATGAGAAAGGCAACGAGCGCGGACAGGTGTCGCGCTGGTTGCCATGTTATGCCTGGGACCCATTCAGTCAAAGATGAGTTGCCACTCACCGTGACCGATGGACGTTTACTTAAAGGTAATCGTTACGTCCTGAGATGGACCTGGCACAAGTTGTATGACTTCGGAAGTCGTTACTCCACCGGACTCAACCGAGACGCGATAGCTTCCGTAGAAACCCCGGGCCGCATAATCGCCTGAGCTGTCTGTCAGTCCGCTCACATTGGTCCACCACTGATGTTTCACGAGGTTTTCCCACACTGCGGCGGCTGGTCGGTAAGAGAAATCATCGTTAATGATCGCGGCCCCTTCCTTCGCCCTCCATTGAGTTTTCTCCCAGAAGCCCCAAATCGTAAAGCCCTGTACCGATGGGTGGCTGAACAAGGCGGTCAGATAGTCGCCCATGTACTCCGCCTGGACCGAGTCGTTCCAGATGCTGAGATCGTTTTCCGTAACCTCTAGGTTAAGATTCAACTTATCAAGTTCATCTAAGATCTCAATCACTCGCCAGATGGGCGTCATCGGAACCACCTGGTGGCTTTCCATTCCTAAAACGTCCACAGGACCGCCGGCTGACTCGATCTGCTGAAGCAGGTCTTCGACTCTTCCACGATACGCGGGACCGTAGCTCAGTTCCTCGGTCAAAGCGTAGTCGTTATAGGCAAGTTGGACGTTTGGATCGGCTTCTTTGGCCCATTGGTAGACCTGCGGGATCGCGTCGTAACCGATCTTGTCCCATAGTGCGTGCTGTCCGACTGCCTCGTTGACAACGTCCCAAACATATACCTTGCCCTTATACTTCGCCATAGCCTCGGTGACACGCTTGTGAATCAATGCCAAACAATCGCTCTTTGACATAGTCTTCATCTCAGTCGGCAAGTATTGCCAGCCTCCCCAAATGAGGTTCGTACCACGAACATTGATGTCATTCTTCTTAAGCCAATCCAGTGACGCTTCTATTTGGCCCGGATTTCGGGCTCCGAGCGAAACCCACTTCATCTCACTTTCGAAAACGACCGTGTTGAACAGCTTAGTGACTGTATCCCGGTATTCGCTATCCGCCTTAGATTTGCCAACCAAAACGTCCGATTGCACAGCGGTTCCAAAATGGAATCGGTGTTTCAGTTGTTCCACACTTACTTTGGCCCCGGTGACGGGATTTCCAACGGCGTCAATCACTTTGACAGTCAGGTCGCCTTTGCGTATCTTCTCGATTCTTGCCAGCGCATCGGCCTTCCATCCATCACCATTCGGGATTCCATCGAAGTAGTTGATCGGAAGGTGCAGACCTGCTATGGGAGCGATCCCCATGTTTTGCACAAGCACATTGGCAATGTCTACGTCTCCCTTGCCATATCCAAGAAAGATGCTCAATTCGGCAGCCTTCTGAGCGTAGTTCTTGTTCACGATGGCTGCAAATCGATAGCGGTGCCATGTGGGCTGGAGCATTACTTTGTTCCGCATGTATTTTGCATTCGGTGATTCTGCCTGTTGAAATACAACACCGACCGTACTCCGCAGAGAGCTCTTCATATCAACTTGGATATAAACAGTCTCGCCAGCCTGCAAATCCGTAGTCGTGGTTTGTGCCAACTCGATGTCCCAAACATTTCCGTGTGGGGGATCTCCAAAATCTATGTGCAGAACTTTCCCTGGCTCTGCGGCATCGGTCACGAGGGACGAATCGGCCGGCCTAAGGGACCATGCTTGGCTTAAGGGCAGAACAAAAGTGCCATCTGCGATTAAGGGGGTTCCGATAGCGGCGTGTTTTGAAACATACATTGCCATTAGTGATGCAACAGTTAATATCATAGTCTTGAGTCCAAAAAGTAATCTCAACTCCAAGTTCTCTTGATTACAGGACTATACTTCCTACGTTTAATGTCACCATAAGGGCGGTTATTATGTCTTACCTGGAATTCTTGCGATCGACCTCGCACCTTAACGTACCTTCATTCTCCAATTAAAGAACCGGAAACGTATGTTGGTCACCGATAGAGATTTAGGGGCGCCACAGAGACACTCGCTTTCGTCGATCTCGTTCCCGAGATAGCCTCACAAACATCATCCTTGAAAATCAACCTGTCGGATGGAGTCGTGGAAAAGCCCTAAGTTCGTAATCGTTTCGAGGAGACACTGAGCGCCGATCAAATCCGGTGAATACAATTTGGGGATAGCCAGAAGGACTCCGCTCTTTATTTGACGACGTCGGCGTAACAGGAGACTCGTGGGTTGCCGCATTAGCTTGGTTCTCCGCAGTATCTCCTAACCTTGCATGCAAACCAGACGCTACCCGACCTGTGCCAACTCTTCCTAAGTGCCAGGGATGATCGTTCGAGACGTTTTCGATGAGGCCAGACCTATTGCTAGCTCCATCAAACTTCACACCGAAGCGAGATTTAGCATCTTGGTCGCGGCGTTACCGCAAACTAAAACGGGGCGCAACTGGATGTTGTGCCCCGTAAGAGTTCCCTAGGTATTTTAATATTTCTGGGCGATTCTCAGATTAGCTGCCCCGTTCAAGATCACGCCAAACGATGATAATGCCGAGAAGATCACTGCTGGTTGAACATGGGGCGATTCCGGTACATAGAACGCGTCCCCTGGAAGAACCACCGGATTATTGGAAAGGTCACCCTTCTTAAAGAACTTCACCAAGTCGAAAACCATCGCAACCTGCTTACCATTTACAGTTCGAACCATGCCGACCCGGGAAAGTCGCCCCATGAGGGATACGGAGCCTCCCGCTACCGTCTCGGATCCCATTGCGAGAGCCAGAGCATCGGTTAACCGATAAGTCTGCCCGCTTGGAATTGGAAAGAAGCCTGGCTTTACAACGTATCCAAGAATTACGAACCTATCTTGGGATTGGGTTATCAACACCGTATCTCCCCGATTAAGTTTCACGCGAGGACCGGGGATCCCCTTGACGAGGGGTAGTGACAGGTCGAGCGTTTGCTGCTCGCCCGTTAGCCTGATAACCTTGACATCGGTCAACGAGGCATCTGGGTTGACTCCGCCGGCCAGTGCGATTGCGCCAACCGGATCAGGATTATCTGGGCGAAGGCGCACAATACCGGGAAGTCTGACATCGCCAGTCACATACACCGGAACCATCTGCATCTGATCGAATCGTACGATATCGCCAGCCGCCAAAGTCCACTGCATCGCACTCTCTTTCGAAAGAGCTTGTTCGAGAGGCATCTCGACTTTAATATTCAAAGCCGGCCGCTCAATGGTCACTGAGGTGTCCGGAAGATCTACACCTAATTGAAGGCCACCTGCCACGCTGAGGGCTTCCGAAACATGCCAGCCCGGCTTTACGTCGTATTGGCCCGGGAGCTTCACATCACCGAGAACAAACAACCTCTGCATTCGTTGAATGACAAGGATTACGGATACTTCCGGTTTGGTTAATCGAGTCTTAAGACCCTTAAGAACCGCACTCTTTAATTGCTCCATGTCCATGCCGGCGGCATGAACTTCTCCCACTGCCAGGACCTGTATAATCCCGCTCGCTGGAATTACGTAATTGCTTGTAAATTGCGGTTGATTGATGACCTGAATCATCACGACGTCTTCAGGACCGAGAATGTACCCCTTAGGAACATTCACACCTTTCATGGGCTCAGCGGTCTGAGTTGAAGTAGGGGTGGTCGTCTGACCAAAAACCGCAGTGGTGGCAAGGACGAATGCCAACGTGGTAAGAATCAATGTCCAACGGGGGGCAACGAAATTCACAGTGTAAACTATAGCATATTGACGGTTCTCAACCCGCGCAACCACGGTCGAATACCCATTGAAAATGGGCCCAAAGGGACCTCTGGCGAGGTCAACATGCGAACTCTCAGCGCTTCAAAAGCGACTCGTAGAAATCATATGTACTCTTTGCGATAACATTCCAATCGAATGCGGCGAGGTCTAACGGACGCGAGGGTCGAGCGTGGAAACGGTCAAGCTCCTTTGCGATCTGATTCGGTTCGATATCACCTTGGTAGAGTCGTACCGAATCAGAGCCGAGTGCGTCTTCGAGTTCCGTGAGAGATCCTAAGGCCGGCGCCATGATTGGAATGTCAAAGGAAAGCGAAAGCAGCGCGCTACCGGAATTCAGGATCGATCTAAAGGGAAGGATCGTCAAATCGGCGGCTCTGAAATACGTCTGCACTTTCTCTGTCGGAACAAAGCCAGGAAAAATCCGAATGTTATCGGACGCAAGTTTTCCGATGGCATCAGGATCTTGAGCCTTACCGGCGATTAGGAGGAGCCTATCCGTACCTGCCAATACTGGTGACTGAAAGGCTGCTACAAGTTCTGTGACTCCCTTGTAGGCCTTTAGATTTCCAAAGAGAAGTGCAACTTTTGTTTCGGATGCTATTCCCAACTCGGCTCTGGCATCTTCCCGAGTTACAGAATCCGGGTATTGGCCGCGATAATGTCCATGCGGTGTGATCGCATTTGGCTTGGATGCCAACGAAGGATAAGTATTAAGGACTTCTCGCGAGGCGCTTTGGCTCAGTGAGATCCAGCCATGGCATCGACTGATGACTAACTGGAGCATCGAACGCTGATATCCTTCGTCGAACACGTCGTGTGGCTTGAGGTTGTGGACCGTGTATACCAGTTTCGTGCCTCGAGCCAAGCAGATGCGAAGGTAGGTCTGCATCGCGACAAACCGCCCTGTAGCGACCGCTTTGCCATGACGACCGAAAAGGTGATCTGGCCAATGTACGTGAATGATATCGGGACGCCGACCGAAAACGGGAGGTTTTCTTAAGTCAAAGACCTCGGCCCCAAGGCCCTGCAAACTTCCATATAACTGGGTCGTATACGGGTTTGGAGAGCGAAGGGAATCTTGCGCAACAACTCTCATATGGTACTGGCATCAGTCGGCAGGCCGCCAGACTCGGCAGCAGCGCTTTCCGAGTCATCAACCTTCTTTCGACCGCGCCGAAAGATTGATTTCCGGATTTTTGGCTTAAATACTTCCACTGGAGGATTATAAAACAGGAACGCCACGACCCACAGCCATGTCGACGTTGCCGGCGTTGGTCCCTCTGCCATGCCTCGAATTACGGCAAAAAGTAGGATTGCCGATGCGACTTGACTCTGGCGGGTTACCTTCCAAGCCGAAGACATGAAAACGACAAAGCCAAATAGGCCAAATAAGCCACCCGTAATAAGGGTCTGCCATACGACATTGTGGGCATTGTCCGTCGCGGCAGCGTACGCTCCACTGGTACTTCCGGCAAGTGCCTCAGTAATTCCAGTTGGGCCGTAACCAAATATCGGGCTCTCCATAAAGGCAGAGCTAAGCAAGTGCCAAAAGACGGTTCGACCGGTAAGACTCAGGTCGACACCCGGAGCGGATGGCCCCAATCCCTCGACAATATAGATATAACTGACCGAAAGAGAGAGAAGGAGAACCGGCAGCCAAAATCCCGGGCGCCAGCGCATCCTCGTGGCGAACCCAGCGATGAGCAACCCCGCAACGGTTGTTTTAGACTGGGTGAGAATGATGATGATCATGAGCCCAGCGACCAGTAACCACCGCAACCCGCGAGGCTTGGAAAGAATCGCAATGATTAGCAGCGTTCCGGCAACAAAAGCCAGAGCGTTCGGGTGAACTTCACTACCAAACAGCCGAATCGGCAAATTGAGCAGCGTCAATTGGTGTGACAAAGATGTCGTATCGTAAGTCGCGTAAAAAACCGATTTAGGCTTAAAGACCATCGCGGCGAAGTTGACGATCATGAATAGCCAAGCTGCCAACAGCGCCATCTTCTGCGTCGGGGATTTGCCGAGGATGATGCAAGTAACCCCTAGGAAGAGAGCCATGTAGTCTCGGGGCACAATGTCCGTAAACTGAAAATGGCTCGATGCAAGGAAGAGAATAACGAGAGCTGAAGCACACTGTGCTGAAGTACGGCTCACACCATTGATCGACCAGACCGACAAGACGCCGAGTGCCACACACAGAACTGCTGCAAAAACCTGGAAGGGTACATAAACCGACGCCGCTTGAACATCAAACGTTCCATCCAAGTGACGGCTGCGAGTACCTAACGCAAAGAACGCGGCGGAAGCCAACATCGACGCAATTAGACACCACCCAATCATCTTTTGGGCAACTTCTTGCCTTGCTTCCCAAACGACAGATTGGATAGCCTCTACCGCCTGTAATCGGCGATCCGGATTCACACTTGGATTAATTCTCGACCTCCAATGGTCCCGTGGCCGAACTTCCTGCAAGTTCGGCAGCAACCTGACGCGCTTTTTGCTCCACCTTCTTCAACACCCATACGACAGCCGAAACCTGCACTATCAGACGCATAGTCGTGACGATGAGCAAACCAACGGCCAACGCATAAAGTCCGTGAGGCGCAGCTAATGCGAATACTATAGCCGCAAACGGCACGATTACGATTAGGGCCTTGGCTTCGACTTCCGGATGACCGGCCCCGTTTAGAACTGCTCCCAAAGGAGAGAGCGTGCACCATAGAAGACGCTCAATACCCAAAATCGGTAACAAGGCGGCAGCAGGGGCAAATTTCGGACCTAAAATGAGATGAACCACCTGCTTGGACCAGAGCGTATAGGCGACTGCGACGATCAGCCCGCTTGCGAGCGATGCCATTGCCGTCTTTATGGCAATCCTTCCTAGGCGCCTTGAATCTGTCTGAGATCGAGCGCTTGCCGCAAGTCCAACCGTCTGGAGGGATGTCACGACGAATCCCAACGGCGCCTCATAAGACCACTTTGCGCGGTTGTACCAACCTACTTCCCTATTTGTGGCAAACCGTCCAAGCGCAAGTTGATCCATAAACTGAAGAAGACTTGTCGCTGCGTTTTGCACAAGAATACTATAGGTGAACCGACGATCCGTACTGTCAAATGCAAAATTGACCTTCATCGAGTGTCTCGTAAGACGGTACAGGATCGAAGTTTGCACGATTTGTTGAGCGAGAAGTCCAAACACTAGGGCCCATGCCCCAAACCCCATCAACGCCAACGGAATTGCGACAATGGTTTGCCCCGCCAAATAGCCGGCAAAGTTGCACCATTGACTGTCTCTGTGCCTTAAGGATCGGCGTAAGAGAGCCATCGAAACGATACCCCACGAGTTTATTGGAACTCCGATTGAGCAGACCGCTATAACTGGAAACAGCTCTGGCCGCTTGTAGATGAGGGCGAGGGGATAGGCAATAATTGCCAGCAACGAACCAACGGCAATCCCCTGAGTCACCGCAACCGTGTGCCCCACGTGGATGTCCTTTTCGGTGAGTTCGTCACGCTGAACGAGGGCAGAGCCGATCCCGGCATCGGCAAGATAGAGGCAAATTGTAAAAATACTGAAGGCGATCGCGTAAAGTCCATAAGGACTAGCGCCCAGCATATGCGCAAGCAGAGACGTAAGGACAACTCCGACGCCGCCTCGCATCATGCCTTGGAACCAAAGCCAAATGACGGCAGTTGTTGCTTGGCGCTTAAGCGATCCCGGCTCACCTAGCCAGCGGTCGAGTGCAAGTGGAGAATGGGCTGGACGTTTCACTATGTTGTGTTGCTGTAGGTTCAAGAAAGGCGATTCCGGACTGTCGGCCCTTCCTCATCGTGCTTTGGGAATCATAAGAACATCTCCAGAACTGCTCCCGAATCCACTTCCCATATTTTATCGCTGAGTTCGTACCATCAAATCGAGGAGGATTATGGTTAGTCCTCGCGAACCTTTCCACCGCACCTGAAGAACCAGTAGATTGCATACCAAGGCTCAACAATGTACCTTGGCCAAAGCCTGCGCGGCTCCGAGAACAGGCGAAAGACGCCGAGCAGATAAAATCGCTCCATCCAAGCTGGGACAGTTGGGATCTCGCCTGCGACATAGTCCGCGGTAGCTCCCAGTGTTGCAGTCACGCGAGCGTTTATCTTGTCGCGGTTATCAAGTACCCAGATTTCTTGGAGGGGCGCCCCCATTCCGATCAATAAGATATCAGGGTTCCACGCGTTTATTTTGTCGATGACGGCTTGATTCTCTGCGGGGTTGTCCCTATTGAAGTAGCCGTCTGCAGTCTCCATGATAAGGCCAGGGTGCCTCTCTCGTTCAATCTCAGCCATTCGGGCTGCTACACCCGGCTTCGAACCCAAATAGTAAATTCGCTGCTTGGCATCCCTCGCTTGGTCCAAAAACAGCTCATACTTGGTCATCCAAGCCGTTTGATTGTGCCGGTCGACTTTCGCACCCCTTAGCTTCGCAAAAAGAATAATTGGGGCGCCATCCACATGGGTGAAGGTCGCCAAGGAACGGAAATATTCACGCAACCTAGGTGTGCGGTGCGCTAGAAAAATCGTATGGACGTTTACACATCCAAGGGTTAACCTCTCATTCCGATCCGGTCGAAAAATCCTCTGGCTAATTTCATCCCAGTCATATGGATTCAAACGAATTCCACAAACTGGAATTCCGGGAATGATCTGTGCCAGCGGGCCAAATCCGGCAGAAGAGGAGTCTACGGTAGGCTTTTCCTTCTCATTCATAAAAGTTCGTCGCTCAATAAAAGCCAAGGAATCCACACCGACCCCTTAAGACATCGAGACAGGATACCAGACAGGACATTCGCTTCTGTCATGAACAAGGAAACCGGCGTTCGAAAGTCCCCAAATGAAGCATTAAGCAGTAGTCCCTCATGCAAATTGACCTTCCAAACATAGAAGTCCCGTGGGGAGACGGACATAAAGACCGTTCGAGGTCAGCATGAGGACCACTTACTAGTGGTCAATGCAGTACTAGCGAGGGTTTACGGAGATCGCACTTGCTATTTCTGCCTTCACCAGATCGCCGCCGTGCTCAGAAATATGCCGTGAATCGTAAAACAACTGGTTTCCATGATCATCCGTAAACGATATGGCGCCTCCTTTATCGAATTCAGCGGCAACATCGATGACGCTCACATTGCCCTGTTTTAAACCCAACAAAAAGCTATTGGCCGCAAGCCGTGAGGGCCTTTCGACGCTGTCTTCCATGAAGGGAGGGCGTGCTCCGTTCCTGATTTCCTCCCGGCTGGCATCCTTTGGCAAGTGCGGGGGCCTGGTCAGCAGGATTAGGTGTTTTGCGGATCGAGCAAGTTCGTCCACGGCGATGCGGATTCTGGATGGGTTTTTGGGATAGTAATTATTCCAATAGCAAGCGAGAATCACATAGTCAGGATGTTTGCGCTGCACGAAAGTTAAGGAATCGTTCCAATATTTGTTCTGCTTGGCGCCTTCGAATGGTAGCGGATCGGATCCGGCAACGCTCAGTACATTGAGACTCAATCCGTCCGCTTTGGCAATATCCCGGATGGTCGTGCCATACATCGACCCGTTACTGTCGCCCATCAACACGATCGATCCACGGCTCCCACCAAAGGCAATACCGCCAGAAGATGCCCGATGGAGATTGGAATTGATGTAGTTCAAGTCATGGATGCTGAAGCCAAGAATCGCACATGGAATGGCAGTCGCAAAAAGGAGCCCAAAGGCGACTTTTGCCTTCTCCTTTCCATTCAAATAGTCGCGCGCCGGCTTTTCAACCAAAAAGTAGGACGCTAACGAAAACACGAGGACAATCGCGAGTTTGAGACCGAGTCTTGTCTCGTTAGGTGAGGTATAGAGCTTGTAGTCGACAAAACTAAAAACGGGCCAATGCCAGAGATACAACGAATAGGAAATCAAACCGACCGCGGTTAACGGCTTCCAAGACAAGAATCGATTTGCCATCCCATCGGACTCATTACCAAGGATGCAAAGAGTGCCGATCACCGGAAGCAGCCCAAAATTCATTGGGAATCGCCTGCTCTCGGTGATGAACACAAATGAGAGAATGAGAATTCCGATACCGAGAAGCGCAACGCGTCCATTCCCATCTCGATTTGGCGATCGCAATTTAAGGACAGCCAAAATTGATCCAGCCAATAGTTGCCAGGCCCGTGTCACAGGTAGAAAAAACGCCATCGTCGGGTTCACCCGAGACAGTGCGAGGTACAAAAGGAAGCTCGTTCCACACAGAACAGCCAGGGTCCTAGGAACGCTCCACTTCATTCGGTGTAGGACTATCAGAAATAGCGGATAGGCAATGTAGAACTGCTCTTCGACCGAAAGTGACCAGTAATGCAGATAGGGTTGGGCGTCTGACGAGGAACTGAAGTAATTCCCGAGCAACATGGCCCAAATGTTTTCAAAGGACAACACAGATGCCATAAGGCTAGAGCCAGCCGAAGACACGTCTCTGCCCAAGTAAAACAGAGATGCGCCAGCAATCGTAGCGACTGCCACCGTTACGAGGACTGGGTATATCCTCGCGATTCGCCTTTGGTAGAACCCAAGAACGGTGAAGCTTCCTTGATCAAGCTGCTTGGCGATAATCCCAGTAATGAGATAGCCCGATATCACAAAGAAGATATCGACCCCTACGAATCCGCCTGGAAGATAGGAACGGCTCAGGTGAAAGGCGAGGACGGACAAGACCGCTACGGCACGGAGTCCATCTATGTCAGGTCGATGTTCCTCTCGCGCTACCATAATGACCTAGGGCAATATCTTAATCTATCTCTATTCGGAATGGTGATGTCTGTGCATTTTTGAATTCCCAAGTGGATCCAATTCCAGATGATTCTCCCCTAGAACACCCGACGAAAACTAAGACACAAAAGAGCCGTTCGTGATAGCGGCAAGAAATCGAGCCGACAGAATCAAGCTCCCGGCCGTGACATGTTATCTAGCGGTAGCATCGTACGATCGAAAGCGATTTTCATTGAATGTCTTGGAACTGGAGGCTGCCTAGAATCTGTGACCTCCTGATGTACACTTTGATCCGGCGTCGCAACTCGGACTCGTCAGGCGAGTAATGGTCAGCCCTACTCCAATATGAAAATCGTAATCTTAGTTACTTGGGGAAACACTTTCGGCAAGCGTGGCGTTTACAATCGCCAAGAAGTAGGCTTGGCCCGGGGCCTTGCTTCTCTCGGACATGATGTATTGATACTCAAAGCCGTTCGTGCCGGAGAGGAACCAATGGTGGAGCAACTCGGCGATCACTGTATCCTTCGAGACATAACAACCCAGATGATTGGAAACAACGGAATGTTCCGAGGAGAATATCTCCGACATCTAGCAGAATTCAAACCTGACGCGCTCGTGATGTTCGCCGATCTGCAAATGTGCGTCACCGCCGTTTCTCGCTGGTGCAAGCGAAATGGAGTCTTTTATCTGCCTTATGTCGGCTCGATTATCACGCACAAGCGCGGCAGAAAGGCGGTGGAAGCGTTTAGTCGCTTTCGCAACCTAAAGGTCTATAGATCGGGTCCGATCTTGGCGAAGACGGATGCGATTGCGGCAGAACTTCGTGCCCAAGGAGTTACCGATATTCAGGTCTTACCCGTGGGCCTTGATACGACTGAGTTACGTTCGCCAACTGCCCAATCGAGAGTGGAGGCGAAAACGAGCCTCGGCTTCGAAGACGGCCCCATCGTTGGCTTCGTCGGTCGAATGGAGCCGGATAAGCATCCGTTGCTCCTCCCTGGGATTCTGGCGGAACTTCGAAAAATAGGCCCATGGCAAATGGCCATCCTTGGCGACGGCCATATGGCCAACGAGGTTGAAAGAGGATTTCAAGAACTCAACCTCATCCCGTATATGAAGCGGATAAATTCGATGCCCAATCCGGAAACGTGGAAACTCTACTGCGCGTCGGACGTCGTAATCAACACCAATCCGGGCGAAGTATTTGGGATGTGCGTCTTGGAGTCCCTCTATTATGGAACTCCTGTCGTAGCCGTCGAGGCTCCGGGGCCAAGGACCATTCTGCGCAACGGAATCGACGGCTACCTTGCGGCTTACCAGGCAGCCGATATCGCCAAATACGTTAACAAGGCATACGACGAACGTGCCCAAATGGGCATTGCCGGTCAGGAACGGATTGCATCTTCGTTTAGTTGGCAAGCCCGAGGTCGAATCATTGAGGATTTGATTAAGAAGCGCCAATTACGCGCTTCGCCTTAGTCACGACCCACAAGGAATTCGCCATTCGGCACTGCCGTGAGTCGTCTCCTCACCGAATAAACCTTTTTGCTGGCCAAGTTGATCGTTTTGGCCTTGATAACGTCTCAGACCGCGACGGAAGAACTCGATATTTCACCTCCGTTACGCTCATGGGAAGCGCCCTAATATCATTGGGTTGGTTAGCTTGAACCCTCAATTGAGCGACGTTCCGATACGGACTTTGTCTCGATTCCTTCCGGAGAGCTCGACGCCTGAATTGGTTCGAGCGGCCTAGATGGGCATTGTTGCCTAAATCCATCAAATGAGCGTGACTGTTCCTATTGTCAAGGGAAATCAATAGGCTATAATCCTCTCGGTTAAGTTGCGGATCCGCCTACGATGGGGTAATGTCAGCCTCAACAAACTTCTATGCGATTAAGTATTGATGCGAATGAAAGTCCAAACGACCATCGTGAGCACAGATAAGTTCGTTATGGACGATAATCGTGGGATGCTTTCGCAAGACTTATCGATGCGCGAAGCCTCCTGAAAATGAATGCGTTATAGCATCACCTAAAGTTGTTTCGGAATTAATATAATGAGATCAAGAGAAGACGGCGCACCGTCCACAGGCCCAGGTAAGAACGAATCTAGCAAAGACAGCTTGTCGATCAAGGAATTGTATGAAATTCTGCACCGACGTCGAAAGCTCGTTTGGATATCCTGGCTCGTCATTACCGTACTTGCAATAACTGTCGTAATGACAAGGAAGCCCAGGTACGAATCCGGTGTTGTATTAGTTGTCGCGGCTCAAAAACCCAGCACCAACACCCAAGGGGACAGCATTCTTACTCCCCTGATGGCTCTGACCCAGGGCCGAAACACTGCGACTCAGGTGGAAGTCCTTGAGAGCCCTGAGCTCATCCGTGAGGCGTACGCAAGGTTTACTCCGGCTCAACGAGAAGCCGGATTTAAGCCATCGGATGAAGACGATGAACTGAATTTGCCTCCGCCGAAGGCCTATAAGATTGAGAACAAGGAGGATACCGACGCGGTAGACATCAACGTCTTTTCCTACGACCCAAAGATCGGCGCGGACTTCGCCAACTCAATTGCGTTTACCTACCTCAATAGGGACTTGGAGCAGAATAACAAATCTACCAAGGAAGCTCGCGAATATGTAGAAGTTGAGTTAAAGAGAGCGAAGAAATCGCTTGCCGATGCTCGCGACAAAGTCACCGCGTTGAAGAATCAGACGGGATTGGTTACGCCCGACATCCAGGTAACGGCTGAAGCCACGCGACTGTGGACGGCCAAGGGCGCAGCCGATACGACGAAAGGACTGCTCGCGGCCTCTCAATATCGGCTGGCCTCCTTGGATCAGCAAGTTAGAGGGCTCGTAAAGACGATTCCGGGCGATACGAGTTCGCCCAACATACCCTTCAGTACGACTATCCAAGAGAACCCAAACTACATTCTAGAACTCGGTCGACTGCATGACCTAGAGACCTTACTGACCCAAGCCCAAACATCATTCACACCCAATTCTCCTGAAGTCAAAGATGCTGAAAAGCGTGTTCAGGCTCAGCAGATGACGATGAAGCGAACGGCTCTCAATCTGGTTGGCATGAAAACGACTGAAGCCAACCCGGTTCGACAGCAACTCCTTGGACTGCTTGCAACTGAAGTCGCAAACCACTCTGCTCTTGAATCGCAGCTTCAGCGAACGACTCAGATTGTCAATGAGATTACGGCCGTCTTTTCTAAGTACCCTAAGTTGCAGCGAGATATTGCTCAAGCTCAGCTGGACTCTGACACTCTGGTAGCGACGTATACGAACCTCTATTCTCAGTACTACACGCTGTTGGTTACTGAGCACTCAAACCTTCCGGATGGAATTGTCGTATCGAAGGCCACTCCCGCACCAGAGCCATACTTCCCCAAGTGGGGCTTGACAGTCGTCATGTCGATCTTCAGCGGTTTGCTGCTGGCAATCGGTGGCGCGATCATGGCCGAGCGGTTAGACACACGTGTCCACGATCCCGCAACTGTCGAAGCAATTCTCGGTGTCTCGATGCTTGCGTTGGTGCCGGCAGTTGCCAACCCTGACAAGTCTGAGAAGAGGCCCCTTATCGGTTCTGATTCCGCGGCTGGAAGGAATCACGGGCTACTTGAAGCTTTCCGGACTCTGCGTAATAACCTTTACTTCCTGTCACCGGACAAACCGGCAAGAATCATCGCCTTAACCAGTGCCAGCTCTTCTGAAGGAAAGACGACAACCGCCATTAACCTGGCGATTGCACTCGGCCTCGATGGAAAGAGGGTTCTGGTAATTGACACAGACCTTCGCCGACCTGCTGTGGCGTCGAGTCTCGATCTTTCTCGAACCGTTGGACTGACCACCGTTGTGGCGGCTCGATCGACCTTAGCCGACTCGATCGTTGCAACGCCATACGAGAATATGTGGATTCTTCCGGCAGGTCCGCTACCGCCCAATCCGACGGAGTTCCTAAACTCAGACAAGTGTGCGTCGGTCATTAACGAATGTGCGGATCTTTATGACTTCGTTATTCTGGACTCGCCTCCTACCGTGGGAATCAGCGACATGCAGGTCATTTCGCGAATGGTCGATGCGGTCATCATTGTTGTTGGATCGGATCGCGCAACTCGCTCGGGTCTAGAGATCACTTACCGAACGTTGTATCAAGTACGAGCGCATGTGCTCGGAATGGTCATCAACCGGGTCGAGATATCGCGACACGGTTACGGCTACTACGGCTACTATAACTACTACAGCTACTATGCTCAAGAGTACGGCGTGGAGGCCGATGGCAAGGGCACGAAGAAGCGAAAGAGACGAAAGAAGAAGAAGGAGTCATAGACCCAAAGAAGGGAAGATTTCGAATAACATCGAATCTTCCCTTTTTTTGACGAAGTTCTCAGTGTCGGCCATGCCTTCTCAAAGGTATTTCGGCCCGGAGACAATAGACAGCGTTGGAAGAGCAGCGAAAAAGATCCCGACGTACTGGAAAGGCTGGGAAAACTCGCCGATTATCGCCAAAGCACTGGACCCATCGATATCCCTTGAATTTCAGGTTAAAAGTATAATCACCGGAACCACCCTATGATCATTACACGGAGCCCCTTGCGGATCACCCTCGGAGGTGGAGGTACCGATCTCCCTTCCTACTATCGTGAGTTTGGCGGATTCCTAATTTCAGCCGCCGTTGACAGATATATATACATAAACTTGAGCGAACCCTTCCGGAAGGAGATTACTGTAAAGTATTCGAAGCTCGAGTGTGTTGAGCACGTCGATCAGATTCAACATACGATCGTTCGAGAATGCCTCAAGATGCTGCCTCTAGATCCGCCGTGGGTCGAGATCTCTAGTTCGGCAGACATTCCTGCCGGTACGGGCATGGGATCATCAGGGAGCTTTACCACCGCGCTCTTAAAGGCCATTCACACGAAGCGCAAGAGCATCTTGCATACCGACGAGTTGGCGGAGCAGGCGTGTCACGTTGAAATTGACAGGCTTGGTGAACCGATCGGCAAGCAGGACCAGTATATTGCCGCATTTGGCGGTGTCACCTGCTTCGAATTCAATCAAGACGATTCCGTCAAGGCATATCCGCTTCAAGTAAGCCGCGAAGTGCTATACGAGCTTGAAGACAACCTGGTGCTGTTCTTTACAAACACGTCCCGCTCGGCTTCGGCAATCCTAAAAGATCAGAATGACAGAAGTAAGAGCAAGGAATCGGACATGCTTGACAACCTCCATTTTATCAAGGAGCTAGGACTTCAAACAAAGACTGCGCTTGAGAATGGCAATTTAGCCGAATTTGCGAACCTCATGAACATCCATTGGCAGCATAAGAAGAAGCGCTCGGGCGGGATGAGCAACCCCCAGATTGATGCCTGGTACGAACTCGGACTGAAGAGTGGAGCAAGTGGAGGTAAATTGATTGGCGCCGGAGGCGGCGGATTCTTGATGTTCTATTGTGAGGAAAAGACAAGATTACGGCACGCGATGAAGCAAGAAGGCCTCACGGAGGTCCGGTTCCGATTCGACTACGAAGGCACAAAAGTTCTTGTCAGCTAATATTAACTGGCAGCTATAGTCTGAATTGATTGGCTGAGTGAGATTGCCATTAAGGCAAATAAGGGGATTTCAAAAATTGAAGATACTGGTTACTGGAGCGGCAGGGTACATCGGCTCCGTTGTTTCTGAACGGCTGCTGGCTGAGGGACATTCCGTTTACGGCTTTGACAACTTTGAGAATAGCAAGCCCGGAGGGGTCTACCCGGGAATCCATTTCGAGGAAGGTTCGCTTCTCGATCTGGACTGGCTTATCAAGTTCATGAAAGACCACCCTGTCGACGCCGTTTTTCATTTTGGGGCTGAAGCGCTGATCGGCGTTTCTTTGCAGAATCCTGGTCAGGCGTTTCGAAAGAACGTGTCGGGCAGTATCAACTTGGCTGAAGCCATGCGGTTGAGCGGAGTTCGGGACATCATTTTTTCCTCAACAGCCGCGGTTTATGGCGAGCCCCGGAACATTCCAATCGCTGAAGACGACCCTCTTGACCCCATTAATGCCTATGGAGAGTCGAAGCTGGCGTTCGAGCGAATGCTCCCTTGGTACGCCTCTGCTCACGGATTTAGATACGTAACCTTTAGGTATTTCAACGCCTGTGGCGCAACGGAATCGCGCGGTGAAGATCGAGTATTTGAGAACCACCTTATTCCGATCGCCATTGAGGCTGCCCTTGGCAGAAGATCTTCGCTATCCGTATTTGGGAGCGACTATGACACACACGATGGCACATGTGTCCGGGACTATATCCATGTTTCCGACATCGCAGAGGCTCATATTCTCGGCCTGACTCAGATCGCTACCTGTAATGGGCAGGCATTCAGCCTCGGTAACGGAAAAGGCTACTCAATCTTAGATGTCGTTAACTCGGTGCGCAGGGTCTCTGGTAAAGACTTCGAAGTCATCATGTCCGATCGCAGGCCTGGCGATCCGCCTACCCTAATCGCCAGCTATGATCGGGCTCGAACCGTACTTGGCTGGAACCAAAAGTATCCAGACATTGATCAGATGGTTAGTTCGGCGTATAGTTGGAGAGTTGCCCATCCCAACGGCTACGCAGGAGAATAGAGCTTTCCAATGCACGGCTCGACTAAAGTCAAAGCAATACTACTGTGTGCCGGTCTTGGGACCAGGCTAAGGCCAATCACTGATACAACGCCAAAGTGCCTCATTCCGATCGCAGGAAGGCCTCTCATGGATTATTGGTTCGATAATCTAGTCGAGGCCGGTGTCGAAGAGGTGCTGGTGAACACTCATTGGTTACCCGAGGTCGTTGGTGACTATCTATCCAAGCGCTCCCACTTGAGCCCTTCTGTCCAAGTTCTGCATGAACCTGTTTTGCTGGGAAGCGCTGGCACCCTTGCAGCGTGTGCAGAATGGGCATCGAACGCGGATGTGGTCCTTAGCTTGTACGGCGATCTTCTCACCTCCCAGAGCCTATCGAAGATCGTGGATTTCCACCTGTCCCACGATTTCCCTTTTACTCTGAGCGTGAGTCATCAAGATGAGCCTTGGAGAAGGGGTATTGCGACAGTTAATGACCAAGGCGTGGTCACTGGGTTCATTGAAAAGCCAAAGAACCCGGAGAGCGATTTGGCGGCAGCCGGAATGTATGCGATGGCGCCCGACATCTTGGTGGAAGCGGCTACCTTGCGTGATGAAATCGGTCTGCCGCTTGACTTGGGTGGAGACCTGATACCTCGTCTAGCAGGACGAATGAAGGCCTATTACGCGGACGGCGTTATTATCGATATCGGCACCCACGAGGCTTACCGCGAGGCGGAGCTTTATGCCCAGCAACGGGACTGGAGTTCAGGATAGTCTGGTATACTTGCCGACTGTTGCGGGCCTGTTGGAGGGCCAACCGGACCTAAAGTTCGGTCTGATTAGCACTTTATTGGCCCTGTTTTTTTAGGAGAGGTTACTACCGTAAAATGAGTTTCACCAAGCAGCACATCGCAGAGTCTATCCAGATACTGAATCAATTGGATATTGCCGCAATCGATAAGATGGTAGATCTCCTTGTCGAATTGAAGGCAGCGGGAGGGAGACTATTTATCTTGGGAGTCGGCGGCGGAGCCGGACATGCAGGACACGCAGTCAATGACTTTCGAAAGATACTGGGCATCGAGTCTTATGCTCCCACCGACAACGTTTCCGAGTTAACAGCGAGAACCAACGATGAGGGCTGGGAAACAGTCTTTGCAAGCTACTTAAAAACAAGCAAGATCACAGCAAAAGACATGGTTTTGGTGTTTTCGGTTGGTGGTGGATCATTAGATCACAATGTTAGTCCTAATTTAGTTCGCGCACTTCAAGTCGCCAAGGAAGTGGGCGCAAAGGTCATTGGTGTGGTCGGCCGAGACGGCGGTTACACCGCACAAGTTGCGGATGCCGTTTCGATCATTCCAGTTGTCAATTCTGGTTCGATAACGCCGCACACTGAGGCATTTCAGGCTGTTGTATGGCATCTGCTGGTATCACATCCACTGCTAAATGGAGCAGTGACTAAGTGGGAATCAGTTTCCTCACCGAGTAAATGAGGGCTGTTTTCCTGGATCGCGACGGCGTTCTAAACGAGTGCCGCGTAATTGACGGCAAGCCTTTTCCACCGGAGTCGACTAAGACTTTTCGCGTAGTGCCTCAAGCTTTTGAGGCATGCCGTAAGTTGAAGGAGGCTGGGTTTACGCTAGTCGTTGTAACGAATCAGCCCGATGTTGGGCGAGGAACGCAAACATTCGAGGAAGTCGATGCAATGCACGAGATATTGCGCGCAACTCTCCCGATCGACGTCATCAAGGTTTGCACTCATGGACATGACGGTGAATGTGAGTGCAGGAAGCCCAAGCCAGGAATGCTTTTCGATTCGGCAAAGGAGCTCACAATCGATCTCAGCAAGAGCTATATGGTCGGTGATCGATGGAAGGACATTGATTGCGGACATGCTTGCGGCTGCACGACTCTTTTTATCGACTATGAATATACCGGCGAAAGACTCAGGCAACAGCCTGATGCAATCGTACGCGACATCGGTGAAGCTGCCGATTGGATTATTCGTCACAGCATCGCCTGACCCCAAACAAAGGAAGAATCAACATGAGCATCGCTAACCTGAAGGTAAAGATTTTCGCAGACGGCGCCGACAAATCCGGCATTTTGGAACTCGCACAGAACCCAGCCATCACCGGATTTACGACTAACCCAACACTCATGGCAAAGGCCGGCATCACCGACTACGAGGCTTTTTGTCGAGAGCTCGTCGAGTTAATACCGGATCGCCCATTCTCGTTCGAAGTCTTCGCCGATGACTTCGACGAGATGGAGCGGCAGGGTCGCAAGATTGCTTCTTGGGGACCGAACATCTACCTCAAGTTACCCATCACCAACACAAAGGGTGAGTTTATTGGCGATCTCGCAAAGAAGCTAGCAGGCGAAGGCGTCAAACTAAATATCACTGCAATCTTGACGCTTGCTCAAGTGCGCGACATCGTACCCTGTCTTGAAGGGACACCATCCAGCTATGTGTCGGTTTTCGCAGGCCGTGTTGCTGATACTGGCGTCGATCCGCTGCCCCTAATGACAGCGTCTGTCGAACTGCTGAAACTGAACCCAAATCTTGAGCTCATATGGGCAAGCCCGAGAGAGTTGCTGAACATTTTCCAGGCCGATGCAATTGGGTGCCAAATCATTACCGTGACTCACGATACTCTTAAGAAACTATCGTTAGTCGGTAAGGACCTCGGAGAGTACTCGTTGGATACGGTCAAAATGTTTTACGGCGACGGTCTAAAAGCCGGATTCAAGTTATAAATAGTTAGGCCGGATCTATAAGTTAGATCCGGCCCAAAGTGTCCTTTGCGAGTATTCCGCTACTCACCGACCGTATGATATTCGAAACCGGCATGCTCTGCCGCCTTACGGGAATACAACCGGCGCCCGTCAAAGAGAATCGGTTCCTTCATACAGGCGGCTAAGCGACTGAGATCCAATTGCCTGAACTCGTTCCACTCTGTTACGAGGATGATCGCGTCTGACCCATCGGAGACTTCGTAGACGTTTTCCACATACTGGATGTTCGGGTAGGTCTTGCGTACATTTTCGGCGGCGACAGGGTCGTAAGCCACGATTGAACCTCCCGCTGCCAACACTGTGTCAATAATGACGATTGATTTCGCATCACGAATGTCGTCTGTATTCGCTTTGAATGCTAAGCCCATCAGACCGATCTTCTTGTTTGCTAGCCCGCCCAACCTGGCTTCAACTCTTCTTAGAAACTCAACGGTTTGTGATTCGTTGATTTCCACAACTGCCTTTAGCAATTGGAAGTCGTAATTCAAACGTTCGGCAGTCTTAATCATGCCCTGCACGTCTTTGGGAAAACAGCTCCCTCCCCATCCCAAACCCGCATGCAAGAACTGGTTTCCGATGCGCTTGTCGGATCCAATTCCAGCCGCAACATCTGCAACGTTTGCGCCACAGAGTTCGCACACTCGGCTGACCGCATTGATGAACGAGATCTTCATCGCTAGAAACGCGTTGGCACTGTATTTAATCAGTTCTGCCGAGCTCAAATCAGTCACGATCGTCTGAGCCTCCATGGGCGCATACAACTCCCTAAGAAGATCAGCAGCTTCGTTCCTCTTCGAGCCGATGACGATGCGATCCGGATTTAACGTGTCTTGAATCGCAGAACCTTCTCTCAAGAACTCTGGGTTGCTTACCACGTCGAACATACTTGGCAAAACGCCTTGATCAAGAATGATCTTTTCGACAAGGTCGCCGGTGCCGACCGGGACTGTGGATTTGTTGACGATGACGGTGTGATGTCGAATGTGTTTGCCGATCTCGGTAGCCACTGCTTTGACGGCAGTGAGATCCGGCGATCCATCTTCTGCAGGAGGCGTTCCAACCGCGATAAAGACAACCTCACATACGTGAACAGCTTGCTCGATCGAATCTGAAATCTTTAAGTGTCCGCTACCCAAAACTCGGCGAAGCATTTCCTCAACGCCTGGCTCGTAAATCGGCGGAATGCCCTGCCGAAGTAAATCCAATTTGGCGAGATCCTTTTCGACGCATATGACGTCGTTCCCCAACTCCGCCAATACAATTCCCGTAACCAATCCGACGTATCCTGTGCCAACAACTCCTACCCTCATTGCGAACTATGTTACCTTTGACTCGATGCTCGCTTAACTACTGGCACACGTTCTGCTGTTTGAAATTCAATCCCAGCCGTGAAACTGTACAAAAACGTATGGAGTGTCGAGGTGGATCGCCTTACCTCTTGAACAGTTGCCCAAGACGGCTCTTTTTGGGGACCGGCGCGATAAGAGAGGGGTCAATCGAGGCAATCGGTTGGCCCAGAACCGCTGCCTGGGGGTTTCGAGTGGAGATCTGATCGACGTACTCTTTCGGCAAATCTCGAAGCAGATCAACGGCGGTCCTAAGCGCAGGCTTATCTTTTGCGCGGTGCATGTCCGAAGCGATGAAACTCGCCCACTTCCGTGCAAGAATTTCATTCACTCTCTTTTGTGCCACTGGACCGTAGGCCCCCGTTAAGCTCCCTGCATTGACCTGCAACAAGACGCCTCGTTCCAGATAGGGAACCAAGAACTCAAGTGACTGCTGAACGGATGAAGTTCGCTCGGGATGAGCAAGAATCGGCGTAATCCCACGGGAGAAGATTTCAAAAATGATCTGCTCCATATTCAAAGGCCACGATTGCAGCGGCAGATCGAGCAAGATGAATTTGCGCGAGGGACCCAAGGTGATGGGCATTCCATCGTCCAGAGCGTCAAGAATATCCATGATTGGATAGACCTCGGCCCCCTGTACCAGGGTGATTCCAACCTGTTCGTGGTTGAACTCCTCCTGCAGTTTCTCGACTCGAGCAACGAACTCAGGGGATTTGCGAATATCCTGAGCGCTATAAATGTGAGGCGTTGCAACGATAGTCGTCGTACCCCCTGCAGCCTCCTGTCGGCCCATCGCTATGGATGCCTCAACGTTTCGGGCGCCGTCATCGGTAGAGTGAAGGATGTGTGTGTGGATATCAACCATGGCGTGTATTCAAATGCAAGAGGTCTTATCCGCTAGGACAAGGCTATTATGACTCACGGCTCCAACCGCTCAATTCAAGTTCCGGCACTCCGATGCCATTTGCCTGAGCTCAACTCACGACTTAAGCGTTCGCAAATTCAGTCCGAATTTACCTAACTGTTAGATGATCTTGCGAATGCCCCGCTTCTCGCATGCGGAAGCCTAGATCTGCTTCCGGATTCATCCAAGCCACATCAGCGGTGAAATACTTCTGTCCTTCCTGATTGGACAGGAACTGCGCGTTGCTGTAGCGATCATCCCGGTAGTCAGAGACACGCCCATCCCTAAAGGCGTTGACGACCTGGGCAATGCCAGCCTCAAGTGTCCAATTTGGCTCGAATCCTAGCCATTGCGTGATCTTCGCGAACCGAACTCGATAGCTTCTAGAGTCGTTCTCACCCGAGGTAGTCGTATATTCAGCTGAAGGGATTTGCTTTTGAATCATCAATCCCAGTTCACCCAGCGTCTTGTTCTGTTCTTCTGATCCGACGTTGAATATCTGCCCCCTTACAAGTTCAATTCCCGCGTCGAGGACTGCGACGATAGCGGACGCCGTATCGTCGACGTGAACAAACGGCCGCCAATGATCTGGGCCGAGGACAGTCACTTTGCCATCGACAAGCGCTTTGGCGGTCAGGAGATTTACGACCAAGTCAAACCGAGGTCTTCCTGAGAGACCGTAAACTGTGCCGAATCTCAAGATTGTCGTCGCGAAACGATCACTGTTTAGGCTTGCGAGGACCTTCTCAGAGGCGACCTTGCTACGAGCATAAAGTGACATGGGGCGTAGCGCCGACCGTTCGTCGAGCACTTCCTCGCTCGCGCCATAGACGCTACAAGTACTTGCAAAAATGAACCGTTCGACACCCCTAGCCTTGGCAACTTCAGCAATCATTCGAGTGGCGGTCAGGTTAACTTCGATTGTAAAGCTCTCATCAAGCGCGCAGGCAGGATCGCCCACAATCGCGCCGATGTGAATAACGACATCGATACCGTCCATCGACTTCACTATTTTGTCAAGCTGCCTAAAGTCACCCCTTACGACCTCCAAATTCTCGTGCCCCAAGACGTTGGCGACGGGTTCCTCCCCATACATGAAAAGGTCAAAAAGCCGCACCTTGTGTCCGCGTTCCAATAGTTTAGGTAGAAGCGCCGATCCGATGTATCCGGCCCCGCCAATGACAAGAATGGTGGGGGCATCTGTCCGCAGCGATGGCTCACCTACCTGCAGCCTCTCACGGTCAAGCAAGAACCTCCAGATCTTCAGCCATACACGAGATCCGGCTAGCATAATCACGGCAATGACCCAGGTAGTGGCCATAGCGCTTCGCGGGATGGGAACACCTACTCTCAGGAAGTAAGAAACGGCCGAAAGCACAAGAAATACGACTGTAATTGCCTGGGCGACAATCAACACCTTGAATTTGCCTCGATAAGCCCTCCCGCGAGTGTAGAACCCGTAGGCATAGAAAGTGGTAAGGGCAAGTAACGTAATCGGTACCGACCAAGGCAAATAACGCCCCAAGAGCTCCGAGAAACTAGGCGCGCTCTTATTGGTATGCAATTTTGATTCTTGAATCAAAACGCAGCCAATAAGTCCAGCCACCACCGAGGCATTAAACATAACCGCGTCAGCAAAACACCGTAGGACAATATCGACTCGACGGTTCGATCCAATCCCCGGATTTACCTTCGTCATAGGCTGCTCACGTCTTTGGGCGTAGTTAAACCAAGCCGAACCACATTGTCGACCAGAGAATCACGGTAAAACTGATGGAAATATCCCCTCACTGGACACCGGCAAAAAAGTATACATCGCTAGTTTACGGACGAAGTTCTGCAGGACCTGCGCCTACAATTGACGTATCAAACAACTGATTGAATATAACCTCAAGATTCCGAGGCAAGTCCCGAGATCATCAAGAGCGTAAAACTTTGTCACAATCGGGAGAAGAAAGTTACCCCGGAGTAAATCAACACCCTGCTTGTTTGAATAATACACCGATTGCGGATAAAAGTCTGCAGCTATTTCCGTGACCGGCGCCATCTGTCGTGGGTAGATTCCAAGTGATCCACAAAGCACTCCGCCAGGATGCGGCGATCAAACCGGTCCTCCGCGAGCTTTCGGCCCCTCCTTCCCATTTCCAAACGGTCCGCATCGCAAAGCATTGACATCGCGTCGATCTGATTGGCAAGTGCTTCAGGATCGGTGGGGTCTGCAAACACTCCACAGTTGGCCTCTTCGAGCAGGTCGCAAACCCACCCAGGGTGATTTACCAACACCGGAATTCCGTAAGAGAGGTAGTCGAAAAACTTGTTTGGAGAACTCCCATAATAGAAGACAGGAATGTTATCTAGGAGCATCAAACCAAGGTCGGCCTGAGTCATCAAAGGCTGTAGTTGGTCTTTGGGCATCGGATCGTAGAAGAGCACCATCGACTGCAGACCACATTTTTGAACTCGCTCTTGAAGCGATCTCTTCCTGTTTCCATCGCCTATCAAGACGATCCTGATGTTGTGGCGTCCCCTTGAATAGAGAATCGCTGCGGCGTCGATTAACTTGTCCAGTGCGTTTGCGATGCCATGCGCCCCCGTAAAGGCCGCGACGAAGTTGCCCTTCACGATTCCTGGGAGATGAAACTCACGCGACGCTGAGGTGTCGACGAGCGCATTATCGCTGCCGTTTGGTATTAACGAAATCAAGTCCCTGGAAACTCTCTTCCGCGTAAATGCCTCAACCATCCCTGGAGAAAGTGCAATATATCCGTCGGCGCATCGATAAGCCATCGTCTCGAGCAACTCCATTAGCGAAAGTGCGATCGGGTTCTTAATCACCCCCATTGCGCGAGGACTTTCCGGCCACGGATCCCTTATTTCGAAGACAAATGGCTTTCTTCGAAACCTGAACATTTTCATCGCGATTCCCGGAATCGCAGCAGTCAGGGGCGCCGATGTGGCGAATAGGAGATCGTAATCTTCGCGTAATGCCAACACAGTGCTACGAGTCGCATATTTTGCAAAGACGACTATTCGCCTCGCAAAGGGGAGTTTATTGGAATAGCCCAAGTCAAATTCAATAACGGAGATCCCTTCAACTGTTCCGGTTCTCCGACCATGTTTAAATCTGCTTGTGAGACCAGTTTGACCAGCAGAATTCGAAGCACATACAACTGTCACTGAATGCCCTCTTTCCAACAGCTTCTTCGCCATCTCGTAGGATCGCGTGGACGCGGCTCCAGCACGCGTCGAAAAGTGTTGGTGGAAGTAAAGGACCCTCATAGGGAGCAGACCGGAGTTAACGGCTCGAGTCGGACGACACAGTCGTGCCAATGAAAGCCCTCACTTCCGGCAGGAGTCAGGGGGCACTTACCGATCGTTGTTATCCATCTGAATGTTGTTGACGAATCCACATTGGACTTCACCAGATCCACCGCACGAAGCTCGCCGTAATGCGGACTCTCAAGAGTCTCGACGTTCTCCAAGTCACCTTGTACCAATGTGGTCTTCTGCCTGGAAGAGGACTGCACGCGAAGCTCCATATCCCACCCGGTCGATCTGGCTCCATCCTTAAGATGAGTCCAGTTCCCTTCCCTGTTTAGTCGCCACCGGAGCGTGAGAGACACTGATTTCTCCGTCGCAACCACGAGATCATCGATTATTAGCCAATCTCCGTCACGCAGGAGCGCAGTACGTCGATGAGTGACGTCGTCTGATTTCAGGTAGCCGTAATGTTCTCCAACAAAGCTTCCACGGGCCGGTGCAAAAGCGATTATCTTCGACTTGGTCCAATCCAACCATAGGAAGCGACGTCCCTCTGTCATTTGGCTGTGCCCATTCACTTCCACCGTGCTATGGGCGGCGGTACCCTTCAAATATGAGCCAATTGCTTTAGGGTCGAAGTACTGATAAGTTCCCGAATCCAGGACGACTTCGTGCCCATGGATCCAGATGTTCAATGCCAACATATCAGCGTGGCTCGGGCGAGTCCGAAAGGAATGGCAACGAATCAGACCGAAGGAGTTCTTGTCCCGTAAACCATAAAACCCACTGGTTATTGCTTCGAAGCTGGAAAGCTGGACTGGGTCGCCTAGTGGAGATTCCACCGCAAGCCATGCCAGTTCCTCATCCCAGGGGCCCCTCCCATATATCCGCTTGTTCGACACCAGGGCCGACATGGTCTGAAGAAGCGGTCGAAAATCTAAGAATCCACAGCCGTTGAGCGCAAAAATGTTGGAACCGTCGTTGGCCCCATAGTTGGGCGTCTGACCGGTTATTGGATCCACCACTCGCGCCATAAACTGGATTGCGACATCGAGCCTTTGTTTGACCAAAGGCGAAATCTCATCCTTCGAAAAACGAGCTACGAAACATACAATTGAAGCGACTCGAAGTGCCAATCGCTGATACTGAAAGGAATGTTGGATATAGGCGCCGTCATCAAAGAACTGATCGAGGATTTGAAGATCGAACAGGTGCTTCCCTTTCCTGCGCCAGTTTTCGGCCCTCGGATTCTGCGTCAGGCAGGTCCCTGCTAAGTAAAGCGCTGCCGCTTCGCTGATTCCATGATTATTCCGCTGAGACAATGCGTATTCGATGGAGACATCCACCCTTTCAGCAAGTTGCTCAAAGGCTTGCCATAGCTTCCCTACTCGTTCGGAAGTCGATGGGGACGCATGTTGAAACGCTGCGGCAGCGAAGGCAAGAGCAAACATTTTGAACGAGGATTCCTGCCCGCATCTCCAGTTAACTCCATTATTTGGAGGGTTACATTCCCTCCAATCCTCGAACAAGACCCAGAACGCTTCGGCGTATTTATCATTGGCAGACGCCGCAAATGCGCGCGCCAACGAATAGACCCAGTCGAATCGAGACGGCTCCCAGATCCATTTGATATCTCCTTGTCTTTCGTCAAAATCAGCAATTTGACTCCAATGGGCGGAAGGAGATTCAACTCCAGATTGAGGATTCTTGCGCCAAGAGTGAGGGATTGGAAGCCAGTGCTTCGAAAAATACGGAATCTCGCGGGAAGCGATTCTGTCCCCAATTGCACATGCGACTTCGCGCTCATGCAAAGCGCGATTCACCGCTACCAAGTCGATTGGAGAGAAAGGATTCCGTATGCTATTAAGTTCAGGCGGTTGGCTTTGACTCCATGCGCCTATCCGCGAGCGAGAAGCGTAAATTCCAAGGCGCAACCTCAATCGATGGCGTGCATATCGAGACAGGTTTCTCCAACCTAGCGCCGACAAGACTGGCGGTAATTTTAGGAGCAGTCTGATTCGCGGGGCTATGGTTGCCATTTATTACAAACTGGATTGTCGGATTTGATCGGACGCGTCGAAGACTGCAGTTGTGACCTCGACGATCTCATTCCAGGGAATAGGTGCGGAAGCTCCCGTTGTGAGCGCCCGAACCACTTCCGCTATCTCCGAACGATGCCCTTTATCTTGTCGATTCATTTTCATCGACCGAAAACCATCCCAACCGTAACCTGTCAATGTTCGAAAATTGTCAAGTTGGAGGATCTTCCCATCTACAAAGACCTCCACTCGCTCCTTCGATACGGACTTGTGACCGGATGCCAGGTAATGAAGAGTCCCCATCGAGCCGTCCACAAATGAAAGCGTGATTGTGGCCACATCCTCCGTAGGAACTCCCTGCTTGTCCTTTGCAGAGGATGCAACAACTCTCTCAATGGGTTGTCCGACCAGATATCGAATCAAGTCAACAAAATGGCACGCTTCTCCGATGATTCTTCCGCCACCGACGGCTCGATCTTGGGTCCAGTGGTTCCTCGGCAAAGAGCCTGAGTTCACGATTACAACCACACTCTTTGCTCCAGCCGATGAAACGAGAAGCTCTCGCATCTTTGCCACAAGCGGAGAGAAACGCCGATTGAAGCCAACCATGACAAATGGTGTTTTCTGCGAGTCATAAACGAGTGTCAAAGACGCAAGTTCTTCGCGAGAAATCGCCAAGGGCTTTTCGACGAAGACCCGCTTTCCAGCGAGCAATGCTCTTTCGGCAAAGCCTGCATGTGTGTCATGCCTGGTCGAAATAAAGATGGTGTTTGTATCTGGATCCTCAATCAGTTCATCCACACTCGTGGTCGACGTTTCGAATCCAAATTTCCTGCCCAGGTGCGAACTTGTGACTCCCTTGCTGGAGGCAATCGTCCGTAAGCGCACACCAATCTGCTTTAGAGTTGGAACGAGGACCAGCCCCGTAAATGAGCCAGCGCCAATGACTCCAACCGAAACCTCTGGAAGGGCAACGGGCAAACGCTGCTGCGACAACGACACGATGCGCTGCGGTATGTCGCTAGACCCGGTCCTATATTCCAACAGAATCCCCAGTGCATCCCTAGCTGAGTCGCCATATGCGTCGACTGCCTTGTTAAACGGGAATCTATGAGTCACAAGCGGCTTGAAATCCAGCTTTCCGGCCGAAATGCTCTGCAGAATCGCCTGAAAATTGCGCTGCTCCGTCCATCTCACAAAGCCAAGAGGATAATCCACGCCATGAACCTCGTATGACTCATCGTAACGGCCTGGTCCGTAGGAACAAGAGACCTGAAAAGACAGCTCCTTTTCGTAAAAGTCCTCTCTTGACAGCTCTAGACCGACGACACCAACTAAGATAATTCGACCACGCTTGCGGCACATCAGTGCAGCCTGGTGTACCGGTTCGCTGCTCTTTGTCGATGCGGTGATGATCGCGCCATCGATGCCCTGCCCTTGCGTTAACGAATGCACAATGGCTACTGGATCGCCGCCGGAGGAAGCGTCCACGATTCTTGCGCCAAACAAAGCCGCCTTACGGCACCGCTCCGTGTTGACATCGATACCAATTACATTGCAGCCTTGAGCTAACAAGAGCTGAGTTGTGATTAACCCAATAAGCCCGAGCCCAGTTACGACAAAGGTTTCGCCGAACGTTGGAGCGGCAAGTCTCAATCCTTGTAGCGCAATTGCGGCAAGGACGGTAAAAGCGGCATCGTCGGTCGTGACGTTATCCGGAATGCTGGCACATAGGTTCTCGGAAACAACGACATACTCGGCGTGAGGACCGTTCGAAACGACTCGATCGCCTGGCTTAAAGCGGCGCACGTCTGGTCCCACTTCCACGACGACACCTGAATTGGAATATCCCAGCGCGATCGGTTGATCCAGTTTCGACCTAACGGCTTCAATCGTTGGCTGCCAGCCGTCGGTTCTGATTTTTGACAAGACCTGGGAGACTCGCGCCGGCTGTTGGCGCACTTTGTCAACCAGGTTGGCCCTTCCAAAGTCAACCAACATACGCTCGGTACCCATCGACACCAGACTTCGTTCGGAGCGAATCAAGAGCTGCCCTCGATCCATGAATGGAACAGGTATTTCAGCAAGGACGGTATCTCCATTGCCAAGATTTTGAAGAATCTGCCTCATAAAATCCGGTGGGAGGATGCCCCTCTCCAAAGCTCGTCGTTTAGTGAATCGTTTCTTGACGGACAGTCAACCCGCAAAAGTCGAGGACTTGCTTCGATTTGAGATCCAGACCCTTGAATTGCTTGTGCTTTACCAATACCACTATTAGGTCGGCTTCACAAATGGCGAGCGGAAGAACCGTGAGCGGGATGCCCAAGTGCCTCTCCAAATTTGGTTCGACAACGCGAAGGTCGTATCCGCTTCGAAGGAGATGTTCAACGATTGCCACGGATGGCGACTCAAGCAGATCACCCACATCCGGTTTATAGGCCAGCCCAAGGCAGGCAATTACAGGGGCCCGTCCATGAGTTGTTTGAAACGTACGCACCCGCTTTTGTATCTGCTCAACCACCCACTCATATTTTTTGTCATTCACGATTCGGGCAGTTCGAATCAGCTGGGCGAACGATGGATTTCGATGGACGACAAACCACGGATCGACCGCAATGCAGTGTCCACCAACGCCAGGTCCAGGATTCAGGATCTGCACCCTTGGATGTCTGTTTGCAAGTGCGATCACCTTCCAAACATCAATGTCCTCCGATTCACAAAGCATCGATAATTCGTTTGCAAAGGCTATATTGACGTCTCGGTAGCTATTCTCGACTAACTTCGCCATTTCTGCGGTCTTGCTGTCGGTCCCAAAAACTGATCCTTTAATAAAGGTCTCATAGAACGCAGTAATCCGGTCCGTTGCCCGGGAGTTGATCCCCCCGACTATTCGGTCGTTTTGAATAAGCTCCGACATGATCTTTCCCGGAAGGACCCGCTCTGGACAATAGGCAATTGAGATTTCCAGTATTTCGACACCACTCTCAGCTAACGTCTGCGCCACCATCTGCGTCGTTCCAACGGGCGATGTTGATTCCAGGATAACGATGTTGCCGGGCTGAACGAACGGTGCGATCGACTTTGTCGCGTCCAGGACAAAGTCCAAATTTGGCCCAGGCGTCTCGTTTGCCTCGAACTCCCGGTGCAACGGAGTTGGCACGCAGAGTATAAAAACGTCCGCATATTCAGGAGTTGTCGAAGCATTAAGTGTTCCTCGACTCACGGCCGCTCGCACATAGCTATCCAGATCCGGCTCGTCAATGTAGATTTTGCCCTGATTAATACCCTCGACCGTGACCTCGTCAATGTCCACCCCGTGGACTGAGTATCCCGAACAGGCCAGGAGCGCAGCAGTAGGGAGCCCTATGTAGCCAAGCCCCACCACACAAACTCGACCTCTCAATTCTCCCATTCGATCTGATTCTGGCATAGCGCGACGATCCAGTCGTCAGATTCAATTGGCTGCATGCGGTTCGCTCTCACGCCCTAGCGAACTGGCTGCCAATCATGGGTCAAGTATCTCTCGACCAGTTCCAAGATCACCAGATCTGGCTTGTCAGCCTTGACCCGCTTCATGTCAATGTAGGGCAGAGAAGGCCAGAGAACTGTAGCTTTGCTGAATGAACGAGCCAAAATCGGAGTGAGGCGAGTGCCAAAGGAGTCACGGAACATCATCATCGTAGGAAGTCCGGGCTTGTTTGAATTGATAGACAATGTTTCTTCTACGGTCTCCTCTGGATGAGAGCGTGTGTCAACGCTCGCTCCGTTAACGCTCTGGAGCCTTTGCTCGACCTCGCTCAATTCGCTTCGCAATCCAAGAAAGCGGGCCAAATCACCTCCTGTCTCCGCATGAATTTGGAATGTCAATTTTGGCATCGAGAGGGAGAAGCCAAGAGTTTTCAACTCGTCAATCGTAGCGCTTGCCGCGGTGGCGGCACCGGTATCGTTCCAATGGGTATCCAGTTTTTGAAACGGCACAACCCCCCTACGTCTGGCCCTGGAAAGCGCACCTCTAAGATCGACTATTGGAACCGAAGCCGCCCGACACGCGTTGACGAACCCATCGGTGCGATTTTGTGGAATTGGGTTGGAAATTTGCAGATAGCTTGGCAGCTCATCGCCATAAACCGAGCTCTTTTCAGGAGCTACCAAGATAAGGAGCTTCGAATGGATACCGGCTAGTTCGATTTGAGCGGCCTGCAAGCTTTTGACGCATCGCTCGAGCTCACCTGGGCGGTAGGGATCCTTTCCTTCGATATTGTCCACAACGGCTGCATCGCCCAAGAAGAGCCATCCATCGTGACCTAAAATGACTCGACTGCTTGAGGAAGCCCCGCCATAAAACACTCGTAGCCGTCCTATCTGCTCGACCGTCCAGGTCTGGACTCCCAAAGCAAACAGCGGTTTGTCCACATGCACGACAGGATCTCGTGAATGAATCACTAAACCCCAAAGAAATCCGACAAAAGGCACGAAGATCCCAACAAGGAATAATGTTCCAAACCAACCGTTCCGAATTCTGGCGCCCCTCATGTTAGAACCTGAAATAGAGAAACGGACTAAACCCGGTGGACATCGAAACCATGAGCGATAGGATCAGGCACATTGCCAAAGCAATCCGCCTGACACTATCAACCTTCGAGTATCTCGAAGCGAAGGGTATCCACGGAAACATTCCAATCGTACCAATCAAAATAGCTACCACGAGTTCAGGATTCAGAATGTCCCTCAATGCTGCCGCATTGTCTTGCCCCGCCTGTGAGACCAAAGCCATCAAGAACTGGACGGCCTCATGGACCGTGCCAGCCCGGAAGAAGACCCACCCCACCAGCACGACCAGGAGGACATAGGTGTGCTTGACAACGTGGGGCGCAGACCGAACCAGAGTGCCAAACGATCCTCGCTCGATGACAAGAAAGAGGCCGTGGTAAATGCCCCAAATAACAAAGGTCCAGTTAGCTCCATGCCATAGACCGCATAGGAAGAACACGGTTAATAGGTTTCCAAATAATCTGGCCTTGCCGGTTCGACTTCCACCCAACGGGTAATACACGTAATCTCGAAACCACCGTGACAAGGTCATGTGCCAACGTCGCCAAAAATCTTGGATTGAAGTCGCACTGTACGGATAATTGAAGTTTGCTGGGAAATGGAACCCCAGCATCCTCGCAATTCCAATAGCCATGTCCGAATATCCACTAAAGTCAAAGTAGATCTGAAGCATGTAACACCAGATCCCTATCCAAGCCAAAGGGCCGTCCAGTCTCTGGGTAGGTAATCCAAATACAATGTCCGCCGCGTGGCCGACAATGTCCGCGACTAAGACCTTCTTCGCAAGTCCGACGGCGAACATCTCCGCCCCCGCATTAAAATCAGACCACTTTAGGCCTCTTTCAAGAATCTCCTTCGAGATTTCGCGATATCTCACGATCGGGCCTGCGATCAAATGCGGAAATAGCGTGATGTACATTCCCAACCTGATCAAACTCCGCTCTCTTGGCGTGTCTCCTCGATAGACGTCGACGATATAGGAGATGTTTTGAAAGGTAAAGAACGAGATTCCAAGGGGAAGGTGAATAGCCGGCCTGACAAATCCTACGGTTTCGAGCACAAATGCGGCGTACTTAAAGTACGCGATTAGAATGAGATTCAGGCCCACACCTACGCCAAGCGTCATTCTATTGCGAATCGAACGGTCGTTTGGACTTATGAGTAGACCGAAGAGGTAATTCGCAAGGATCGCAACGAGCATAAGGACTACGAATTTCCGTTCGCCATAGGTGTAGAACCCGATGCTTAACGCAAAAAGAACCGCATTGCGGAACCTCTTCGGGGAGAGCCAATTACAAAGCAAAACCAGAGGTAAGAAGATAAACAGAAACTGGGCTTGCGAGAAAACCATTTCTAACCCGAATGGGATATAGACATGCCGAAGTCGTTACTTACGCTGAGTCGGACTATACCTTTACCAAAATGCAGCACTTTCACTGAGATCGTCGAAGCTGAAAGCGTAACATTGATTTTAAAGACAAGTCGACGTCAATTCGGATTCCCCCACTGGTCAAAGAGTCCAAGGTTATGATGCAGTCGAGATTCGCGAAGGTTCTTTGGTCAGCGGCGAAATACGCGCTGGCCCTACAAATTTGACTCGGCGGATATCGCATGGCGAGTGGAGCGTAAAGTCGAGGTCGATACGGGAAGGCAGGAACACCGGACCGAATCGCTGGTCTCGCGAACCAGCGAAAGAAAATCACGGATCGACTTTGCTATTCGCAGCGCGTTATAGGGTGCGGACGCTATTTACGCTGATAGGGGTCGCTTGGACTTGCATCTGCTGGTCTAGCGAGTGGACGCGGCATCAAACGGAGCACACCTTGGCGGGCCATTGTCATTCTCGCCAAGTCCAAACTACCCCGCTTGGTCAGCCTCAACGACCCGAACAAGCTGACCGATGGGAGAATCGCAACCGGAACGATGTGGCTGGACCCATCCGCCGTCGACTGGATAAGCGCGTCGCCAATTTCTATGACGGTTGATCTTGGCTCCGATATGGAAATCGATTCCATCGACATTTCAACTGGATCTGGGGTAGCAGGCGTGTCACTTCCGCGGACGAATGGAGCTTACGGTAGTTACGATGACAAGCTATGGGTCCGATTAGGCAAAAATAAGTTCCTGCCTAGCGCAACTCAATGCTTAATATCCCGGATGCCTTATAATCCTATTCGGTAAGGCGCTACGTCTAGTTGAACGCCTATCGACTCGTCATGGAAGAACGGATTGTGTATGTTTGCACCTGATCCTGTTACTCGACTCTTTCGACCACTTCCGCTAGTGAAGCTAACGCGTTCAAACCTGGAAGGCACTGACGGGTACCATCACACGGTTCAAGTCTCACGTGGAATGCCTCCAACACTTCGATGAAGAGATCCAACACACACCGCCATTTCTGCCAATACTCGAGACGTTTTGTTAACGTTGTCGGGGTACTGACTCTTGCAGTTCTGGTTTTTGGGAGCGGTCTTGCCCGGGGCGGGCAGTTAGGTCAAAGCACGGGTAGCGAACAGGACAAGAAGAAGAACGATACGACCGGAACGACACCCCCAACAGTAGTGGGACCGGGTTCGGCAACCGGAAGCACGGGATCAGCGGCGACCGGTTCGATTGGGCAGACGCCAAGTGGAGTACCCACCGTGCCTGGCTCGTTGGGTACTCAAGGCGGGCAGGTCAATCCGGCTGGAGAACAGTCTGGTAATGGGATCGTCGTGGTACAGCAGCCGGGTCAACAACAACAGCAGACAACGACCACTCAAGTACCGCAACTTCCCATTGTTCCGCCAAGCGAAGTTGCCAGAATCCTATCCAAGCATAAATTCACAGGTGTTCATGATCTGCCGTTTTTTGGCTATTCGGACTTTGAAAGCGCTCGAATGGGAGTTGCCGCCCGTCAGGCGTCCATCAACAACCCGCACTATATGGATAGTTTGAGCGCAATCCTTGGACCGGTAGGTCCGACTCAGCTAGGCCTCACAGGCATCAACATGCCTTCCCCCGAACGATACGAGCTTGGTCCGGGCGACACGATTACCATGCGTGTTTCCAGTCCGACTCAGGATCCTTCCACTCAAGACATTACGGTCGACCCACTGGGTTCGGTCACGGTTCCCCAAACTGGCGCAAAGATCGTTGTCCGTGGACAGACTTTGGCTCAACTCGAACACACCCTCAAGATCGCGGTCCGCCAAGGACTAAGGGATGCGGACATCCAGCTTCAGCTCAAGGAACTTCGATCGATGACGGTGTACATTTTTGGGGAATCGTTCGCTCCCGGCACGTACCAGATGCCCAGCGTCATGTCGCTGTTCAATGCGATCTATATGACCGGGGGGCCCAATGAAAACGGTAGTTTGCGGCGCATTCAGTTGAGGCGGACAAACGGATCCGTACAAGAATATGATTTCTACCGACTTCTGATCAAGGGCGATCGGAAGCAGGATGTCCCGTTAGAGCCGGGCGATGTAATCACAATCTTACATGCGGGAGATCGAGTTGCTTTCGAAGGAGAAGTAACCCAGCCTGCCATTTATGAACTCAAACGAGGCGAGGATCTCCACGATCTCATCACCTGGTCGGAAGGCATCAAGCCCAGTGGGATCACTCAGAAGATTTCAATTGAAAAGACAAGCCCCGGATTGGAGCGTGTGCTTGTAGATGCCGATGCTGCCATCAACGACAAGACGAACAATCCAATCTTGCGAGATGGCGACGACGTCAACGTGTACAGCATCCGCCCGGAATTGGTCAACGAAGTGACTATTGAGGGTCCAGTCGACCAGCCCCACCACTATGGCCTCACCAACGGAATGACGGTAGCGGACTTGATCTCAGCGGCACGCAACTTGCTTCCCGAGGCTTACCTAGACCGAGCCGACCTCTTTAGAAAGAACGACGACTTAACCCATACGCTGATCAGAATCGACCTCCAGAAAGCACTCGCCCGCGATCCGGTGGCTAACGTGAAGCTGAAGGAAGACGACCGGCTCGTCATTTATCGGCTGAGCGACGTTCAGTGGATGGGAGATCGGAAAGTCGAAGTCAAGGGAGCGGTTAACAAGCCTGGAACCATTTATCGTGCCGACAATCTAGCGGTGCGAGATCTGCTGCTTCAGGTAGGTGGACTCGGTCCCGATGCATACTCATCGATGGCGTTTTTGCAGCGTACCAATCCGGACGGAACCGTCGGACAGCTATTCAAAATCAACCTGCGAAAAGCCATGCTCGGCCAACCTGCGGACAACATTGTCCTCCAAGACCGCGATGTTCTTACTGTACTCAACATACGTGAAGCAAACTTCATCGCCGATCAAACTGTGTCCGTCAAGGGCGCCGTGCAACGAGCCGGTTCCTTCCCGTTAAGTCCTCACATGACGGTGAGGGACTTAGTTCTACTTGCCGGAAACGTCGTACCAACTGCCCATGTAGACCGAGCATTCATCCAGCGAACAAACCTGGACGGCACGCCTGGCCCCTTGATCACCTTCGACATAATCAAGTCCTTGGCGGGCGATCCCGCAAACAACCCCGAATTAGCCAGCAAGGATATCGTCCTGGTTTTTACTCAGGAACAAGCAGATTTTCAGCCGAAGCAAGAAGTCAGCATCCTTGGCGCTGTGCAAACTCCTTCGTCCTTTGTGCTTTCAAAAGGCATGAAGGTCCATGACCTGCTGGTGCTCGCAGGCAAGACGCTTCCGACTGCATTTACGGACAGGGCCTACCTACAACGCGTCAACTTAGATGGAACATTCGGCAAGCTGGTCGCGATCGATCTTACAAAAGCGCTTAGTGGTGACCCAACAAACGATATTGAGCTTCAACTGGGCGATAGGCTGAACGTTTATACCAAACAAGAAACGTCCTTTCGCCCGCAGCAAATGGTAACAATCTCAGGAGCCGTCCAAAAGCCAGGACAATATCCCCGTGCCGAGGGCATGACTCTTCAGGACTTGCTCCGGTTGGCGGGCGGGCAGACGGCTAGAGCCAGCGAGCGGCTGGAGCTAGCAAAATCTCGCGTCCCTGATGGGACACCGATCAAGCGGTTCACCCTACTCGATATGTTAGGACCGCAAGGCGCCACTGTCATGTTGGACGATGGGGATACGATTGCTATTCCCGAAGATGGCACCATCCTGGAACAACCGATCACGATTATCATCAAGGGCCAGGTAAAGAACCCTGGACCTTATCTCGTGACGTCCGCGAACGAGCACCTCTCGACGATATTGAAGCGAGCCGGTGGAGTCCTTCCCGACGGTTATGCGCGAGGCGCCCAATTCTCGCGTCGACCAGAGTTCTTGGCTACCGACGCTCAAAAGAGTCTTGGTCCCCGAATTCTGGAAGTTCTCTCCAAAATCCAGGCCGACGAGTATAAACGCGACTTGGCGCGCAGCGAGGTCGACAAGCTAAGGGCCCTCTCCGAGGCTCAAAGACAGGGCCAACCTTCGGTGACGATCTCTGGAACTGGCATTTCACCAAATTCGGGCGCTGCCTCCGGGAATACGAGTGGGCTTACCGACAAACCGGCAGCGACGCCAGCTCGCCCCTTACTACCTACGGACTTGGAACCAATCGGGTCTATCAATGTGGATGTAGCCAATGCCATCAAACACCCCGGTTCATCGGATGACGTTGTACTCCATGATGGAGATCAAATCTATGTTCCGCCGATACCCATTTCCGTCTCTATTTCGGGCGCCGTTCTTGCGCCTTCAGCCGTTAAATGGGAACCAGGCGCCTCGATTGCCTACTATTTAAGGCACTCGGGAGGCCTGACCGCGGACGCCGACAAAGAAGAAGTCATCGTGGTGCGAAGTTCAGGCAGCCTCATCAAAGCATCGTCAAATACTCGAATTGAAGTTGGCGATACAATCTTCATCCCGACAAAGGTAGAGGCAGACCGACTTCACGACAAGGGAGCCGATTTTAGCAGTCAACTGGCCCAAATCACAAATGCCGGACTCTTGATTGCCATCGTCCATGCGCTTATCGGGTAAACGGACGCGACGCACTGGCCAACGATGGACATTCAGACAATATGCAAGTACCAAATGACACGAAATCGAGCGAGGTTGACTTAAGGTCATTTACCTCGCCGCTTCGTGGGCACCGGAATTTCCTTGCAAAGTGGGCATTCTCATGCGGCGCGCTCCTCTTGATCTACACCTTCGTCGTGCCACCGCAATGGAAGGCAACCGCAACTATTATCACCGTTTTACCCACTGAGCTTGGAGGAGGAGCAGGGCAATCGCTTGCATCAGCTCTTAGTCCGACTTCTCCCGATCCACTGCAGGTCCTCGAGGGAATACTCACGAGTCGGCGATCCGTTGATCTGATCATGGAACGATCCAAGCTAAGGCGTCGCGATATAGAACGCGGATTGAAGACGGAACGACGGCAGAAACAAGCTTTGCTAACCCTTTCTTGGGAAGATTACGATGCTAAGAGAGCTCTGTCGGTCGTTCAGGGCGCGCTCGATGGCGTGAAGCTTATGCAACGCGATGTCGGTTTTACTGCCGCGTCGCTTCAGGCAAAATACTTGGAGGATTCGGTTCATGAGCAGGAAGGCAAGCTCAGAAAGGCAGAATCCGCCCTGGCAGATTTTGAGAAATCCATGAAGGCCCCGATCAATCCTGCCGACCCCACTTCGGTTGGGGCCTACCTTAAGCAGAAATTAGATCTCCAGCTTCAACTTGGTACGGTCGAGCAGTCGATCAAGATTGGCCGATCCCAAGCCAGGCTTGTTCCAGCTCATCCTGATTTGCCCACGATGATCCCAAACACGAAGCCATTCCGTGACAAACTTATACAGTTGCAATACAACTTGGATGTTGCGCAGACGACGCTTGGCCCTTTGGCGCCAAAGGTCGTCGCTCTCAAGCGGGAGATCGACGTAACCCGCCAGACCCTCAATGAGGAAATCTCTCGGTACCTCCAGAGTGTCGATGTCAATCTTGACGCCAATATTGCCACATTGGAGGCAACAAGACTGACAACCAAATACCAACTCGATATTGCCAGCGAGCTTGCGGAATCCGCTCCACGGGAAGCGGTCGAACTTGCCCGACTGGCACGCGAAGTCGTGATTCTTGGTGACGTATCGACAAACTTGAGGAGTAAGTGGGAAGAGGCAAAAATCGCGGCCGATGTAGATCAAGTTAAGTGGTCGGTTCTAGAGGGCCCTTTCATCGAAGATGTTCCGACAAACAAGCACTTTGTTAGAAACACAGCCATTGGAGCTATCATCGGCTTTCTAATCGGTTCGGTGATCCTTAACATTCGAAGCAGACGAGCCGCGCAAAATGCATCGGAACAAGGAATGCATGGAAGCGCCGCATAACGTGCCGGGAAAAACCGACACGGAGATCCGCCAGAGTCTTCTCAAGAATAGCGGTCTGATTGTAGGATGCCGCGTGGTAACTGCAACTACTTCACTCGTTGCGGTGCCTTTCATGGTTTCCAAGCTCGGAATCGACGGTTACGGTGCTTGGGAGTCGATCGTGGCCGTCTCTACGCTTTTCGGAATGTTCCAGTCGTCCATTGCAGGCACGTTGCTTTGGAAAATGAGCCAAGCACATGGCATTCAAGACTTCGCGACAATTAGAAGGATGATTCGCCTTGGGGTATTCGGGATTCTCTGTCTTTGCGTACTCGTTACACCCGTGATTTGGCTATCGGCGGCTACCCTGGTCCAAGGATTGCACATCCCACAGCGGTTAGTAAGCGAAGCCAAATGGGTGTTGCCTTCTTTAGTTGGTCTCACGGTCTTTTTTGGCCTTAACGACGTGATGGGAATGTCGATAGCCGGATGCCAGCGCACTGGCACGGTCACCATCATACAGGCCTGCTCTTTGGTATCAAACTATGTCGTAGCGATCGCGCTGATACTCCACGGATACACATTGGAAGGGCTGCTGATCGGTTTTGTAGTTGGTGCGTTAGTGTCGAGCGCGCTCTACTTCCGAACGAGCCAGGCGCTCTGCGACGGGATATCACTCATCCCAGCGATCCCCACTGCCAGTGAGTTCAAAGCCATGGGTTCTTACTCAGGGCTACTATTCGTTGGCTACAGTTCATCAGCCCTCCGCGATCAGACAGACAAGATCGTCCTGGCAACTTTCGCCTCAAGCGCGTGGGTTGGCTACTATGGGGTGGCGGCGAGATTGGCTGCGCTGGTGATGGAAGTCGCCCGATTCTTCTACACTCCCCTTCTCACCGCAGTCGGCGCGATGCATGCCGCCGACAATTGGGCGGGAATCAAACGCATTTACGTGAACATGGTGACAATGGTTGGGTGCGTCGCGGGCATTGTGACGGTGATCGTAGCCGGCTTATACGACCGAGTGGTAATGCTATGGTTGGGTCGTTCGATACCCCAGAGTTCGGTGATGATTCTGATCTTACTCATGGGAAACGCATTTGCTGTGATACTCACTGGCCCAGGAACAGCGATTTGTCGCGCAATCGGCAAGGTCTGGGTTGAGACATCCTATGTTGTGATCAACCTTGTGGGGAACATCATCCTGACCATTGCGTTGGTATTGACAATCGGTCCAATTGGTACAGTGATCGCTTCCGGCTCAACGCTGGCTTTATCGGCGGTCGCATTTGGCTTCGTCCTGAACAGAGTTGTTGATTTGCCCCACAGGGCTTCTACCCATGCTAGGGGATTTCTGTTGATAATGATCGCATGCGCGGGCATCACGCGAGCAATAGCTAGTCGATTCCCTCAACCAACCGATCGCCTTGGAGCATTCGTGAGTCTCCTTCTGCTGGGAAGTCTGGCCACCGTCCTATTCTTGGTCTTGTCGGTTGCAGCCAGGCTCTTGCCGATTTCATCCATTCGGAACCTAAGACGCAGGAGTGGAACCGCATGAACCATAAAGAGCCGCTTCCGCTCGTTTCGATCGTCACTCCGGTTTACAACGGCTCCAAGTTCCTTGAAGAGATGATCGAGAGTGCGATTGATCAGACTTATAAACCAATTGAGCATATCGTCATCGACGACGGTTCAAACGACGAAGGCAGGACGCTTGCAATCCTGAAGAGATACCCACAGATACGTTGGTGGACGCGCCCAAATATCGGGCAATACGCGACTCAGAATGAAGGATTTAGGGCGGCAAGCGGAGACTGGGTCACTTGCAACGGCCAAGATGATAGGTTTCACGACAGACATGCCATTGAAGCGGCAATGACTCATGCCGCGCAACATCCCGGCGCCGAGGTAATCCATGGCCTGACCCGGCACATCGATCAGAACGGACTTGTACTTCCCGTCCAGCCTCCTCAGAACTTTCCCTATTGGCCATTGCAATACTGCTTGACCTTTAGTCATTGTTCGCTCTTTGTGAGATCGTCGTCGCTGCTGACTACAGGAGTCTTCTTCAACGAGTACCTAAGGTATACAGGCGATGCCGATTGGATATTCAGGCTTCAATTGGCCGGGTTGCGGTTTTCGCGATTGAACCGGGTGGTCTCCGACTACCGGCATCACCCGGATCAGTTGACCAGCATCGCGGATGTCGATTCGAGTGCCTCTCATCTTCGTGCCAAGGAACTTCGCCGATTGGAACAATTGTACGGTCGCAGCAGGCTGGTACGTCGATTGGTCTTAAACTGGGTTACATTCGAAAAGCGAAAGAGGGCATTGAGTGCAATGCTTCGGGGATATCGAAGACATGATGATATTTGGGAACGGCGGCACTAGCAGTGCTTCACGGTCGGACTGACTTCGGATTAAGGGGAGTATCAAACAGATGAGCATCTCCACTGCTGCCGTAGATCATCGTTCCACCGCGCGCAGTGGCTTCATTCTGAATATTGAAACGACAGTCGCTTCGCTGTTGATCTGCTTCCACATGCTTCTTCCACTCGACCTTGGAATGCCTGGCATCAACGTTGGAAAGACACTCTCCCCTTCAATTGCCTCCTCGTTTGTCGCGCTCTTAATCATAGGATGGACCTCCTACGGAGCCGTCTTTGCCGGGTTTAGAAGGCGGTTCGCCGTTGGAATGTCGTTGTTTGTATGCGTCATGGTCGCGGCATCGGTTCATTCCTGGAATCCAGCGAATGCTTTCTCGCACACACTTCGGCTTTATTGCTGTTTCGTCATTAACTACGTCATTTTCGTGTACCTGGCTGAGCGTTATGGGTACAAGTGGATGACCCGTGCCGTACTCGTGGCTGGGTCCATCGCAGCCATAATCGCCGTCTTGGAGATCCTGTTGGGCCTTCGAATTCCCCTATACCAGCACTTTATCGAAGCTGCCTCTGAGTCTGGCGAAGGAATGGACACTCGACAACTTGGATTCGATTTCTTTAGAGCCACCGGAACGATGGGGAATGCCATATTCATGTCGATCCTAATGGTTGTCTGCATTCCCTTCGTGTTCGAACTCCGATCGAGTCTTCTTAGGGTTATGTTCTTGGCATTGCTGGCTGGAGGAGCCGCCGCCACGGTTTCCCGCACCGCAGGCTTGGGAGTCGCTGTCTTCGTGATCGCATGCGCAATCGTTTATCGACGGAAATTCTGGATGATCGTCGGCTTGTGCGCCGTCTTAGTGGGTGCAGTGGCGCTGACAAGCCGTGGCTCGAAACTGGACCAGAACCCTTACGTCCAGGTATGGGCAACCCGACTGGGCATCTCAACCGACGCCGGGACTGATCGGTCGGAAGCAAATGTAACTCTGCGAGCCGTAAACTCGGCCAAGGTCCTCAAGGAGCTTCAAGATAATTCCAGTCCGATTGAGTTGGCCTTCGGCCATGGATATCTTTCCGCGATGCTGGTTGCGAGACTTGACGATGGCAGTCCTGGCACTCTTGACGATACGCCCGTGACCATTCTATTTGAGGAAGGGATTCTTGGGTTGGTCCTTTTTTATGGAGTTTTCATTGCGGCCGCGTGGGAAAGTCGCCGAATAGCTCGTCGATCTCTGCAGTGGTATAACGGATTTGCGTTGCTTGCATGCGGGTTCGGAACGAACTTTGAAACCTATTCGATGTTCAACATTGTCGCCGTCGCTTCCATTTCGATTGTAACGGCGAGGCAATACATCCTGCCCGAACCTGAGAGCGAGCCCAAGAATGATCGTATTGAGGTGCAGACATTCTCTCCTTGAAAGTCTCCCAACCCTCTAGGAGTGATCATCGGCACAGGAAGACCCGAGGGTTTTTCCGATGAGAGTCAGGCCAAGGCCAGCAAGAAAGCAGATGCTCATAATAAGCCAGAATTTCCGGGGACATTTCAACACTGGCTGGTGTTGAAGACGAAAGATGGATACTCCAATCACGGTTTTGGTTACGGGCGGGGCGGGCTTCATTGGCAGCAATTGGCTCAACCTAATGGTCCCAAGATTCCCTGCCTGTACGTTTGTGAACGTGGACGCTCTGACTTATGCCGGAAATCTCGCCAGCCTTGAACCCATTCAGAACTGCTTAAATTACCGGTTCGAGCATTGCGACATTCGTGACCGCGAGGCAGTTAAGCGAGTTTGGGAGACTTTCAGACCGGACACGGTGGTTCACTTTGCCGCAGAAAGCCACGTCGACCGCAGCATTTCCGGCCCGACCGATTTCATCGAAACAAATGTGGTAGGCACACTCAACCTGCTCGAGGCATTTCGTGCCGGATTCGGCGGAGCAACCAGTGTGCGCTTCCACCATATCAGCACCGATGAAGTGTATGGAACATTAGGCGCCGAAGGACAATTCACCGAAGAGACTCGTTACGATCCAAGTAGTCCCTATTCGGCTTCCAAGGCGGCGAGCGACCACCTGGTTCGGGCCTATCATCGAACCTACGGCCTGCCGATTACGATCACCAATTGCTCGAACAATTACGGTCCGCGTCAATTTCCAGAGAAACTCATGCCGTTGATGATTCTCAACGCCATCGAAGGCAAACGGCTGCCCGTCTACGGATCCGGAATGAACGTGCGAGATTGGCTGTATGTCGATGACCACTGCGAAGCCATTTGGGAAGTACTCGTAAACGGCGTGCCTGGAGAAACCTACAACATAGGGGGGAATTCCGAACGTACGAACCTTGAAGTGGTACACGCGATATGTCGTGTTGTGGCCAATGAACTTGGCAGGTCTTATGAATCGCTTGTCGGACAGATCGAATACGTAAAGGACCGTCCCGGACACGACTTCCGATATGCGATCGACGCGTCTAAAATTAAGGCCGAACTCGGCTGGAAGCCCACGGAGTCGTTTGAGACCGGCCTGCAACGAACCGTGTCCTGGTATCTTGCCAATACGAATTGGATTGAGCAGGTGCGTTCCGGGGAATATCGACGCTGGATCGAGCAGAATTACACCCAGCGTTAACCACGGTCAGGACACAATACATTGACGACGAAAGGCATCATCTTGGCCGGTGGAACCGGCAGCCGACTCTGGCCTGTAACTCGAGCGGTGAGCAAGCAGCTTCTACCGATCTACAACAAGCCGATGATCTACTATCCGCTTGGCATTCTTATGATGTCGGGCATCCGGGAGGTGGTTGTGATCAACAAGCCCCACGAACAAGAGGCTTTCAAGCGGCTACTTGGCGATGGGCGCGATTGGGGCATTTCCATTGATTACGTCGCGCAACCAAGCCCAGACGGACTGGCACAAGCGTTTATCCTTGCCGAAGATTTTATTAGCGGCGACCCGTGCGCTTTGGTTCTAGGCGATAACATCTTCTACGGACAGGGATTGCAAGCCCAGCTTCGGGAAGCGGCTAGCCGAAATGCCGGTGCGACGGTATTTGCCTACTGGGTTAAGGACCCAGAGCGGTACGGAGTCGTCGAATGCGATTCGGATGGCCGCGCAGTAAGCATTATCGAGAAGCCAGATTTTCCCAAGTCGAATTTTGCCGTTACCGGACTCTATTTTTACGATGGCGATGTCGTCGACATTGCCAAAAGCGTGAAGCCATCTCCGCGTGGAGAACTGGAGATAACGTCAGTGAACGCCGAGTACTTGCGCCGGGGAGACCTCCGCGTAGAGCGACTGGGTCGAGGCGCAGCGTGGCTCGATACGGGTACCTACGAGGCCCTCATTCAGGCCACCAATTTTGTGGAAGCGGTCGAGCAACGCCAGGGGCTAAAGATCTGCTGTCCCGAAGAAATCTCGTTTAGAAACGGTTGGATCGATTCGGAGCAGTTGCTCAGACTGGCAGATCCGCTAAAGAAGAATGAATACGGCGAATACTTGCAGAGCATCGCCCGTTCCGGGGGGGCCTTTTGAAGGTAACCCGAACTGAATTGGATGGGGTGTTGCTAGTAGAGACTCGCGTCTTTGGCGATAACCGAGGCTATTTCTTCGAGTCTTACAATGCAAGCCGCTATCAATCCGCAGGAATCGACTGCGACTTTATCCAAGACAATATTTCGTTTTCGAATGCTGGAGTGATTCGTGGGTTGCACTGCCAGTACCCAACGATGCAGGCAAAGCTCATCCAGGTTCTAGATGGGGCAGTCTTAGATGTTGCGGTCGATATCAGAAGGGGCTCGCCGACGTTTGGTAACTGGACGGGAGAGATTCTCTCCTCCGAGAACCGACGCCAGCTATTTATCCCCGCCGGCTTTGCCCATGGTTTTGCCGTTATTGGAGAGCGGGCCCTGGTGTCTTACAAATGTTCAGCACGCTACGATCCGTCCTCGGAAGTCACGATTCGTTGGGACGATCCAGAAATTGGGGTGGACTGGGCAGTGATAAACCCGACTGTCTCGGAAAAAGACCAAGCCGGCTTGTTGCTGTCCGACCTTCCATCCAATCGACTGCCTGTTTACGAGTTGTAGGGCACGTCTCTATCTATTCAAACTCGTCATACGGGTTAAGAGGGAAGGGCACTTCTTGGTCAATCCAGATGTGCCCTTCGGATGTGATGGTTCAGTTTCCGGTTTCAGACTCGTGATCTCTGATTCACCGCTATCGGAATCGCCAAATGATTCCTGCTCCGCTGTCGTTGATCGACTGGGCCGAGTAGTCCTTGGCATGTCCGTCGGCATAGACCACCGGAGTGAATCCTTCGTCGTTGCCAGTACTCATGTAGCGGCAATAGATCGGCTTTAAGGCATCTGCCGGTAGAGTCGACATCTCTTTTACCAAGTCTCGATCACTAACGAGCGGTGGACTGAATTGGGGTTTATCGGTGTTTTCAGTTCCATTGTAGGGGCTGAATTCGTAGCCTCGATAGTTGCTGTCTGCCGAGCCGTTCGGCGTGACCGCAAATAGCCCTACTGCCGAAACGTTGTCGGTGCTGTTGAACTCGGCAGCGGTCTGAAAGGCAAGACATCCCTGCGTATTGGTTTGGCTGTCTGGGCAGCCTTGCTGTTTGTCGATCGCGGTGGCGCTGCTGTAGCCGATCGACATCTGTCCGCGATCATCCCAAGTTTCGGCAAACTTTGCATTGCTATCTGGCGCAACAAATACTCCCTTATCCCTGACGAGGCCGATCAGAGCGTTTTGCCACATCCTTCCGGGCGCAGTATCCGGGATGCCGTAATTTGTCGACGGGAGGTACTTATCGTCGTTTTGATCGATATACATCTTCAGGGCCGTCCCGATCTGGTTACACTGCGCTAGAGCGGTCGTGCGCTTGGCACTCTCCTTTGCCTTTGCAAAAATTGGGAATAAGATCGCCGCAAGAGCCGCGATGATCGCAATTACGACGAGCAATTCGACAATCGTAAAGCCGCAATTCGTTTTGTTAGTTGTTGTCATTCGTTTCACCCTCAATTTCCGAAGCACATGTCAGTAGCCACAGTTTCGGTCACGTTTCGCTTCAGCCATCCAATGCGTTTACGGATTGATTCGAAAGTCCTTCCATTTGCCATTTTGAACCTATGGTCGACTCGATCTATGTAGGTCTTTGTGCCTTCAAGGCCGTGTGCGACCCCGAACAACCGCGCTAACGAGACGCCCAAGGAACCCCAAAAGGCATGGACAGGGCCAAGTTTGAATCTCTCAATGACAAGCCGGGGACTTGTGAACGACAAGAGGGCTCATGGATGAAATTGCCTCATCCACGATCGGACCAGCCAATTTTACGGGTGAAGCAAAAGTCCCAACCTTAGATCTTAACCATAAAAGGAGGTTGAACCTGCCTTTATTGGCACGGTACTCTTGGCAGGTGCCCCGGATCTTATTTGTTTGTCTTGGCAATATCTGCCGAAGCCCACTCGCAGAAGGCATCCTACGTCGGCAAGCGGAAGAGGCTGGAATCCCTATCGAGGTCGATTCCGCCGGAATTGGAGATTGGCATGTTGGCCAATTGCCCGACCGACGCGCGGTGAAAGTCGGGGTGGCTCGCGGGTGCAAGATGACGATGCATGCACGCCAAGTCCAGTCTAAGGATTTTGAGGACTTTGACCTTGTCGTCGCAATGGATCATGGCAACGTAAGAAGCCTATGCGGTTGGCCCAAAGCTAAACTCCATAAGATCCGCCTTGCCCGCTCATTCGACCGTCGGGCGACAAGCCTCGAAGTACCAGACCCTTATTATGGAGAAGACGAGGACTTCGAAGAAGTGGCCAACATGCTTGAATCCGTCTGCCAAGGGATCCTCACTGAAGTCACCGACACGGTCTGCCGCGTTTAGAACTCGCTGCAAAGCAACATGGGGCCGAATACGATAAGCTCAGTTCCCGGATCCCGCTGCGAGTAAACGGAAGATCTGACTGGGGAGATCAGTTGCCAAGCACATTGAGAATTGCCCTTTAGGCTCATCCCCACGCCCACCGTCCTGTGTTCATTCACGTCTACCCGGTGATCTAGCGACGAACTTGCGTTACAGCGGAGGCAGTCAAGCCTGGTTCGGTACAGCTCAGAAATCCAATAAATGTGGGTTCGGTTAGGCGTAGGGGGGGGATGATGGCCCCCATTTAAAGTTATGGACCACAATCAGGATAGTGAAGCCATTAGACGCCTTATCTCTCGCCCTGGTTTTCTGGATCGGACTTGTAGCGACGGCGGCTGCAGAGGATCTGCCGATAGGAAGTTCTACCGCAAATCCTTACCTTGATTGGAAGGCGACCGGAACCGCGTTTAGGTCCGGGCCGGCAATTGGAGACATGGTCGCTAAACTGGGCATCGAGAATTCACCCGATCAGATAGTAGCAACAAGCAAGGCTGATGGTGATGATCCTATGGGCACCTTTACCTCTCCGGAATTCAGAATCTCGCGCAAATACATCGCGTTTCTGATTAGCGGGGGCAACTATGAACGACGGACCTGCCTGAATCTGATCGTTCATGGCAAAATAGTTCGAAGCGCAACGGGCTGGCGGAGCGACCGCTTGACGCCAGTGAGTTGGGACGTTCGACGACTTTTGGGCAAGCGGGCTCAAGTTCAGATCGTGGACCAAGCAAGCGGAGATTGGGGGCATATCAATGTGGATCGTATTATTCAGACCGACAAACCGGAGCGTCTTCCCGTGGTAACCGAGCCACTCTATAAGGAATCATTACGACCACAGTTCCATTTTACGGCACGCCAATGGACGGTAGATCGGCTCAATCCACAGCCCAAACAGGAAGGTTGGATCAACGACCTGAACGGCCTCATCTACTATGACGGGGAGTACCACATGTTTGCCCAAAGATGGTACAAGTGTTGGCTCCACGCCGTGAGTCGAGACTTGGTCCACTGGACGGAACTTGAACCCGCCTTTTTTGAAGAAGGATTGGAAGTCGGCTGCCAATCGGGCACCTGCGTCATCGATTACGAGAACACGTCCCGCTTGTCGCCCGACAAGGCCAATCCTCCGATGGTCGCATTTTGGTCTCGCGCCGATAACCGCAGCCAATGCCTCTGTTACAGTCTGGACCACGGTCGGACTTGGACGTTCTATAAGAACAACCCGTACATGGTCTATGCGGAGCGCGATCCGAAAGTGTTCTGGTATGGCCCCGGCAAGCACTGGGTGATGATCTTATACGGAGACGGTCAATATCATTTCTTCACATCCCCGAACCTGTTGGACTGGAAAGACGAGAAGAACCCGATACCAAACAGCTACGAGTGCCCAGATTTCTTTGAACTTCCGCTTGACGGAGACGCCCACAACAAGAAGTGGGTTCTGATCCAAGGTAACGGCCAGTACTCTATCGGCACCTTTGACGGAACCAAATTCAGTGAAGAAACGGAACGGTTCCCATGCGACATCGGAGCAAATTTCTATGCCACGCAATCGTGGGCCAATGTCGATACGGGAGATGGGAGAAGAATCCAGGCGGCGTGGATGCGCGGCGCCGACTTTCCCGACATGCCGTTCAATCAACAGATCAGCTTTCCATGCGAACTCTCGCTTAGAAGCACTCCCAACGGTCCTCGAATCTACCGAGAACCGATCCATCAGATAGAGCTTCTCCACAACGGTCAGGATTCGTGGACGAACCGAACGGTGGCTGCCAACGAGACCTTGCCATTAGAACCGTCTGGACTTCTTTATCACATTAAGGCTGAGGTGAGCATCCCTGAGGGCGCCCGACTGATTTTCGAAATTCGTGGAATTCCTGTGATCCTCACGTCCAAGAGCTTTGAATCGGGTCATGACGCAGCGCCAGTTCTGGATCGGGTCAAAACGATCGAGGTGTTGGTGGATCGTACTTCGATCGAGGCGTTCGTGAACCACGGGGAGATCTCTTCGACGCGGTTTGTTCTGCCAAGAGAAAATGGCATTTCAGTACGAGCCGAAGGCGGCCCGGTTTCTATTCATTCGTTGACGAACTACCCTCTAAACTCAATCTGGCCGGAGTGACGAAACGACGCAGCGCCTACCGCGAGAGCGTGGTCTGCAGTGCAATGGCTTGACATCCAAAGAACCACTGAACCGCGCTCAACCGGCTCCTCCAACTAAATTCATCCTTTCGGTGTGAACTCCCCTTCCTATCGGCGATAGATGCTCTTAGAGATGAGCAAAATCTATCGCCAACTCTATCCGAGCGCCGCTTGATGAAGAATCCCACATTTTGTGGTTGGGAACCTCCTGCCCATTTGGACGTATTGGACCCGAAAGCGCGAACATGTTCATGGCGTCGAGGCATCCATCTTGTATTCGGTTTGTAATCAAGGCGACGCTTCACCACCAAGACCGAAACCGGTTTAAGGAGCTAACAATCAGTTCGGAGTTCCCGGAAGAACCACGTCTCGGAGCCCAAAGTAGGGGTCTTTGTAAGGGATTTTTAGGATGGTTTGCAGCACGACGTCACGTGCTTGTTCGGGTGTTGGCAACACTGATTCGGAGGCCAACCAAAGGTGGATCACCGGTCGCATTCGGGTCATGTTGTTGAGCGAGTCGGTTTGCAAGATCACCTGAACGAGGCTCTCGTTGATATGCCCCTGACTCGGCCTGCCGGTTATCTTGGCGACCGCATCAAAGGAAGACATTGGACTTAGGCTTAGGTCCGTGACTCTCGACGCAGCCATTGCGAACACCTGTTTTGCTGGAGTATCGGCTTTGTACTCCGAAACGGCTCCTGCAAAAGGCTTAGCCCCAATCATCTCAAGAGTTGGCGCCTCCATCACTGTTTTCCCAAGTGTGGTTAACGATGGAGGGATCATTCTTCCCCGCTGCTTGTGGTACGCAATCACGGTCTCAGCATCCGCATGGGCAAGCTCCGAAATGGACTCTCGAATGGAAGGCATAAAGTCTTTGCTCGTATAGACTCCTGGATATGCGTCGACGACTTTACCATCGGAATTGCATAGATACATCACGGCGTTGCCCCGCACGGTTCGAGTCAGTTTCTTGCCGTCGCCAAAATCGATCTGAATCTTCGGAACTTCCCGAACCATCTCCCATGCGGGAACTACATCGTCTGTCAAGAGTTTCTTGAATTCGGGATCTTTGAACAAGGTTGCCCTCAAAGTCCGCGCGTTGGCGCACGGCAACTCTTCGTCGATGCGGCCAAACATGCTGAAAAGTAGGATCGGCCGATTGGTTTGCTTCGCATCGGCCAAGGCGTCCGAAAAGGAGTTATACCAACCGATTCCATTGACCGTCGTCTTTCGTGCCCGGTTCAAGGGCCATCCGAACGCAACCGCGGCTACCACGGTTAATCCAACGACGACACCCATTAGCTTCTTAGCACCCATAATCACGCGCCCCCGATTCGTATCTGACGTGGAGATCCTCGAGCCGTTACGATCACCGCGGTTAGAAAGTCATTACTATCTGAAAGGCGAAGATCCTTGTTTCAAATGCCTGATCGTTTCGGTGCTGTCGGATTCCCATCGTTCGAAGCCCCATCCCCGCCAGATCCCGGATGGAATATAACGCTACCTAGCGTGCCCCGCTTCGACTTTAGGTATCTTAACGTTAGGTCGGGGATGTAGCTCAGTTGGGAGAGCGCTGCAATCGCACTGCAGAGGTCGTGGGTTCGAATCCCATCATCTCCACCAGAACGCGGGTGTCCGATTTTGGGATCCGCCCAGTGTGTCCGCGATAATCCGGCACCTATGTCTCGCGGCAGGCAACGAACCAGAACGGGAACGCAGGGTCCTAGTTGTGGTACAGACCACTCTCGGCGCGCTATTCCGGATTACGAGCCTAGGCAGGCAACGAACCGAACGCAGGGTCCTAGTTGTGCGAAGGATCTCCCTCGGTGCGCGAGATCCGTGTGCAGAACCTCGACACAAATCTGTTTGCGCTGTGAATCTATGTTCTTGGTCCTGCTCTCCAATCTCGGAGAACCGACCGGCAATACGATTGCCTGCTAAGCGCGACACTGAACTCTGCGTGCGCCCCTAATGGTGCCGACCGAACCGGAATCCTATCGCCGCCGGGCTATTCAAGTGCCTGATTTGGCGCTATAAGATCTTCACAGTTACGGAGGAAGAGTCCGGCGTCGTCCAGCAGGTCTCCCGATATAAGTGCGCATTGCGACCTGGCACACCCGTTACCGCCAAGAACCGGGTGGCACTGGTCGGACCTCCGGTCTACGAGATCCAGGGAATGGACGACTCATACGCGAACGCGGTTCAGATCATTCTCGACTGTAAGTTGGTGCACTAAATGACAACAATCAAAGCTCTTAAGAACTTCGGCCATCAAGGGAAGGCGATTCCGGCCGGGACAACGCTGCAAGTCGATCCGAATAGCTTCGGGGGGACCTATGAGGACTTCATCAAGGCGGGAATCTTCGAGGAGGTCGGTGGGGAAAATCCGGCGGTTGAACCGGCGCCCAGTTCGGCCCCCGCGCCTCAGCCTGCAAAGCCCAAGGCTTCGCGTGAGACGGTGATGATCAAGGGCGAGGGCGGCTCGGTCGAGATGATCCATCCTGGGTCCGAGGTGAGGGCGCCGGAGTAGTAACGGGCACCACAACGTAGCCGTCCTTTTCCTCATGCTGAGATTTGGCATTTTCTCGGGTCCCACTGGACAGAAGATCCGCGTCGATCTTATTAGCATCAGCAAAATCAGTAGCTCAATCTCATTGTGATCCCAAGCGGTCATTGGAATTTCATCGGACAGCACTCTTAGCTTAGGCCAGGCCCCAAATCCAGTCCAGACTAGTTAAGGTATAGCAGGTGTCCAGCTTGTGCCATCAAAGACAAAGACTGTCCCTTGATTTCCATGCTTGCCCTCGGTCCCTCGAATGAATCTAACGCCTTCCGAAGTGACTGTCACGCCGCCTTTGTGGAATTGAATGTTGTTGCTGAACTTGACCCAGTCTTGCTCGCCAAATGTTAGAATGCTTCCGACTCCGTAGCCGCCGAACTCGGTTTGAGCTACTTCCTTAGCCAATCCTTTGAACTCAATAGCCTCTTCGGCCGCAGTGAGGACAGAGGTAACCTCGGGGTGAGCCATTGCAGCAGTGATCGCTGTTTGCCCGGTGTTGTTCCTGACTTCAATTTCGGCCCCCGCTCTGACTAATCTCTTGACGCAATCAGTCTTGCCAGCAGAAGCGCACAGAATTAGGGCTGTGTTACCATCTTTGTTCTGTGCATTCAGGTCAGCGCTTGAAGCAATCAATGAAACTAAGGCATCGTAGTTTCCATTCGCGGCTGCACCCATTAACGCGGTGTTTCCGTCCTTATTCTTGACACTCAAATCTGCGTGCGCTGCGATCAGAATGTCGACTGCTTCAGTTCTGCCATTCATCGCAGATTTTATCAAGGCGGTATTACCGTCGTTGTCTTGCGCATCCAGATTAGCATGAGCTGTGATGAGAGCATCGAGTGGACCTCTTGGATCAACAAGCGCGGCGTTCATCAGTCCAGTCTGACCAGAGTTGTTCTTACTGTTAACATCTGCACCACCGGCTACAAGTAAGTCGACACAGGCCATATTCCCTTTGGAAACCGTCGTCATTAACGCAGTATTACCAAGGTTGTTTTTTGTGTTGACCTCTGCATGACCAACCAGAAGAGCCTTCACAGCCTCAATTGATCCTGCTGATGTCGCCGACATTAATGCGGTGTCACCATCCCTGTTCTTAATGTTGACTCTAGCTCCAGCCGCAACCAAGGCATTGAGGCAATTGAGGTTGCCCTTCGAAGCGGACCAGATAAGGGCCGTATTACCGGAGTTGTCCTGAATGTCCAGACGGACGCGAGCAGCAACAAGAGACTTGATTCGATCTAGACGACCGTCAATTGAGGCCCTTATTAGTGCGGTTTTTCCATCCTTGTCTTTCGAGTCTAGGTTGACTTTTGAACTGGACGGTTTATTTCCGCTCGGCTTGGCCACGGCCTTCTTGGCACCAGTCTTCAAATGGCTCGTGCTCTTCTTGCCAGCTTTTGCAGGTCCAGTTCTAACCTTGGTCTCCGTTTGCTGAGCGTAAGAGGTGCCAAAAACAGTTAAGGCTAATAAGAATAAAGCTAACTTCGGTTCGAATAATTTCATTGGCTGGCCTTCTATTACGAGAGAGTTTCTTTGCCTAGATTAGGCAACGGGGATTTTGGAAGATGAAGTTCTGTTCACATCGATTGGGCGCCTTTCTGGGCCTATGGCTCTCATATCCCAATTCTCGTTGGTTAGGCGAATTGTACAACTGCCAGAAGGAATTGAACAGCCAACAGCTGGGCGAGGGACTCGATCAGAGTCGTGATCTTCGGTTTGCTAGCTTCTCGACCCGATTTCGTTGAGCCGATGCTGGCTTCACATTTCTGCTTCGCCCAACTATAATTCCATTACACTCTGGCAAGCGTTAGGGCTGGGCCAAGGGAACCTAGCAACGAGTCGAGCGATCTTTGATCATGATGAAACAATATTTACTTAATCGGGCACTTCTGGTAGCGTGGTTCTTTACAGGTACTGCTTCTCTGTGCCTCGCTCAGACCTCGGATACTACGAAATTGCTTCTCGTTCAGAAACAAGGGAAGACAGTCAAGCATTACGTTGCTGAGTTCGATGGAGAAATTCTCGTGCGCGCTGGCGCAGGGAACTTTGGGGGAATCACCAGTACCGACTCTGGCGGTTTCGGCAAAGTGGATGGCATGACCGGAACCATCAAGTCATTGCGATTAGAACACGGTAAACCACTGAAGATTTCGGGAACAGTTTGTGAGTGGACGGGCTTGTCTGACCCACAAAGGCTGGTTGTTTCGACGGAAAAGGGTCCGACGTTCGTGATCTACGATGTTAAAATTAACCCCAAAAATCTTGATACGTACGTGGGGAAGATTCGCATATCGTCCCAGCCGCGCAGGCGAAAGAAATAAAGACCGTCTGACTAAGTTTCATCATTGATTCGATGGATACTGAATCAGTGCGTTGGATCGGTTCAGAACGAAACAACTAGAATGTAGGCGATTGCCACCCACAGACCAGGACTATATGGGTACAAAAACCTGAGAATTCGAATCAAGATATCACCCATCAAACCACCTGCAAGAAGCTTCCCCACTCAAGTGGTAATCGACTAACTTAATTACAGTTCCGTGATAATAATGAAGAGAGCCTATCCAATTCTGCGTCTGATTTCGGGAGTGGTTTCTTTTACTATGGTGATGGATGCACCCGGTTTGACACAAACATCTAAGCAATCCCCAAAAGGCACTAAAACAGCAGACAAATCTGCCCCAATTCCGCATCTCAAGCGATTTATACTGACAAACTACCAGCCTGAGCACGCTTCCGGAGGAGAATCGACGCGCGTCTTATTCTCTAAAGGCGCAGACGGGGGAGTAAACACCTCAGTACCTACGGCTGCCTTTCGCCAGCCAATGTCACTTAGCTTCGGTGCAAATTTCAATGCCGGAACTGCACGCAGCAGCTACAACGATGGCGGAGCGGAACACGTCATTATGGGGACCGTTACGATTGAAGGATATACCCTTGAAAGCGACGACACGTATCCTCTATCTTTCAAACTCATCGCTAATAGAGGGGATCTCTTACTATGTGGACGCGGAACAATTACGACGCCTGACGGCAAGATTGAGAAAGTCGGTACGCACGATACACCGGAACTATGGCTTTCATTGATGAAGTCGAAGGACTCTTTAGATAGGCAGAGCGCCTGTGAGGCACTCGGGTACCTTTCAACAACTGACCAGGCCAAAAGCCGGGCGACCTCCGCTTTGGTTTCGGCGCTTCGAGATTCAGTTAGAGACATTCGACGAGATGCAGCAGAGGCCCTTGGTAGAATTGGCGGTAAGCAAGCAATTGAAGGGCTTGCTTTTGCATACCAGGATGCTGATGGGTGGGTTTCCGGGGTAGCCAAGGAATGCCTTACTAACCTACATGTTGCGCTTTCAAGTGTTTTGAGTGTTCAACAGAGACTCACGGGCAGGTGGAGGCAGCCAGGGACTTGGAGTCGGGACGGGGATTTGTCACTCAGGCTCGGCGCGGACGGAAGTTTCTCGTGGGGGACAGGCGAAGGGGCTCCATCCGGAAAGTGGTCATATGCAGACCAAAAGGTGATTCTGGTAACCGATAAAATTGGTGGCAAGCCAGTGGATGAGTATATTCAACTATTGACGGATAGATTGACTAAGAATGGAGCTAAGGACATTCCCAATACGATTTCGAAGGTCAGAGAGCAATTAGCGAAGATCATATTTTACTGGAACGAGAAGAGCGACACGCTATCGACATCAGACTCGGCAAAACTAAGAGACGTCTTCGTGAAGGGCTAAGACAAATACGAAAGCGGCTCAGCAATAGGGCAAGCCGAATAACTCATTTTAGAAACCAAGCCACAGCATATCTGTTGTCGTTGGTACTGCAAGTCGATCAGATGGTCTCAGCCTCCCGAACCCCAATTAGCCCGATTTGATCCGTTTCCTGTGCCCACGTCGAAGCCATGGTCACTTGCCCAATTCTGACCTGCACTATTCAAATCAGGCTGTCCGCAGTTCAAATAATCTTCGCAAAGCGTCCTGTCTCCATATCTCCCCAATAGGTCGACAAGATCTGGTATGCGAGATTCGTCACCTCGCCGGATCAAAGTTAAGCATGTGGATGTCACGATGCCTCCAATCCCGTTCTGGTCAGGACTCAGCGAAACTGCAGCAATTGCGTCTCCCAGATCTCTTAGCCTTCCCGCCTTTGTGGCTTCCCCAAAAACGCCATCCCATGTTGCCCGACCGCGCTTGACTCTTGCAGCAATTCTAACTTCGTTATCAAGTGCCCTCTCGCTTACTAGACCAAGCGAGCTCTGATCGGTCAATCTAGCGAGAGCTAGCTTCGCAACTTCTCGATCCGAAGACTTCATTGCCACATTTGCCAGAAGACCTTGATTCGAAAGGCGTGCGACGGCAGCGCGACAGATAACGTCAAATCCACCATTCAGGGCTTCCTCCGCAAGCAATGATCGATTAGTCTCTCGCTCAATTGATTTCAAGCGGCGTGTTCTCAATTCCTCGGCTTTTTCGACAACTACCGAAACGCTCACTAACCCTATCTTTGTCTTAGCTTTGTCACGCAGGTCGCCGTAGTACGAGTGCTCCGCGACGTCACCAAGAGCCATTTGTGACTTCAACTTATTGACGGCTGCCATTCTAACCGCATCCGAACTATCATCTCGAATTCGCGTTAGCAGAAACTCCTAGTTCTCAATCTTCTCAACCGCTAGACGCCGAAACTCAGCAGCATACAAATCCTTGGATAGATACATTAGCCTAGCCTGATCGGTTATGCTGGAAATCCTCTCCTCGTGCGCAACAAACTTCCCTTGTTCATTTGAATGAAGTGAGGCTGTGTCTCTTATGACGTGTTTGTTCGAATGAACATACCGGATGTAAACGCTTAGCTCCGAGTTCTTAGGGATGTACTTCGGGGGAGTGATCTTAGCCTCATATGCAACACGATTACCTAGTCTGTCTTCTTCGTCGGTCGAGTACGATACTTCGTGCAAGGGCCGGAACCGTGGGTTCGATGCCGCCAGCAGAAGGGCCATTATTGCTGAGCTCTCTTCATCGGCGCTTTTTCCGAGATCCTCTGCGGGTAAATCAGGCGAACGATGAGAACTCCCTTCTTCATCCCGATCTTGGGCTCCCCTAAAGTCGAAATTCCCTTTAACATGAATATCGAACGCGCCATCCGACGTGCGCTCAATTGATGCCGGTAATACAGCGCGAAAGTTGTCGAAAACACTTTGATTTCGCAAGCCATTTTCTTGGCCGAGCACAAGCTCTGGGAAGAGATTCATGAGCGTACTGAAGAACTTCGAGTCTGAGACACCGGACTCCATCTCTGCTGTTTCGTTCATCACGTGGGTCCACCTAATCGTTTGAGGAACCAAGTAAGTCGTTATCAGGATTGCTACGACAATACTTGTCGACAGAAGGTTTGGGTAATGCCTTCTAAGATGGGCAATCGGCGAGGAAAGGGGAATTAATCTATTTGCGCCAAATGAGAGAAAGGTAAGAAAGCCGAGAATCAAGACGGCAGCGAGCACAGATGGAATTCCCTTTGGATCGGCAGCGTTTACCAAGGGGATGCTAACGCCGTTTACAAGTACAGGAACCGCGCGAGGATAAACTTGACTAAATGCCAACACGCAGAATACTGCCAGGGCGAGGTATCCAACCGTCTGCAATGCTATGTCTTTAGCACATGCCCTTTTGTCATCTAACCAAATGGCCTCTTCCTTTTGCAGAATTGCATTAAGATCAGTAAGTTCGATCCAGAATTGGGCCGGCCGATGAGTGAGCCCCTCCCGCTCAAGGTCCTCCTGTAGCCTTCTGACGTCATGTTGATTGTACTTTTGGGCACGGCTATGAAAGTTGGCTTGGTTATTCGCAACCCAGCGTCGAGCCCGTCCCGATTGATGGAACTGGAGCAGGGCCTCTCTTCCGCGGCTGCGTCGAGACTCTTCTGGCTGTCTCCATGACCCCATGCGCCCGGCACTGTTCTCTGCCTTTTGCCGCTCTAATCGAATTTGCTCTTCTTCCAGAAGGGTCCTTTGAAGGTCGCGCATCGGGATCTTAGATCGATAGAAAGGATCCATAAATTCGAGGTCACCCTTCAGGAAGACGAGGTCGGCTCGTTTCCATGGGTGCGTGTGAAGTCGCAGCCAGGTTTGGGAATCTCCGGACTGCTGAAATCGATTAAGGTCTAACCGCCCTCGTTCTTTCCGCGTTAGATTTCGCCTTGGTTGACCTTCCACCGGGCAATTATATGGGATTTCTCGATGTGTAAGCCTGTTCTTGGGAGTCAGTAGCCTTGCCTAACTCGCATCTGGATTAGTGTCGAGGTGCATGAATTCGCGAATTGTGTGTGCCTATGGCTTGATGCGCATCCTAGCCACGGGTGCGGGTTAGATCGCATGCTGCATGCATCTTCGTTCATTCGACTTGACAGGTTCGAGGAATTCGAACAGCTGATCGTGGAGCAGGTCCGGTTGGCGTGTGTGGCCGGTGCTGAAGCAGCAGTAGAGGATGCTCGGGGGCAGATTGCTGAGCAGATTGGGTCGGGGCGGAAGTATGTTCGGCTGCCTAATCGGTCGTCGGCGCCGGGGGAGGCGCCGGTTAATCAGTTTGAGGTCCTTCACGACTCCATCGAAGTGAATCTGGAGCCGGACATCATCGGCATCGGAGCAGAAACGGTCGTTGGAGCGGAGTACGGGGTTTATCTGGAACTCGGGACTTCGAAGATGGCGCCGCGGCCGTTTCTTGGGCCTGCTTCTGTCGTCGGTGAAGAGGCTGTCGAGCAACACGTTGCGGCGATTCCTGCCGAATTAGATCGGATTTGACCTATGGCTGCAGGCCAACCCTATCTCGTAACCGACGCCGATCGGTGGCTTTTTGGCGTGCTGTCGTTCGATGCCCTGCTGCAGGAATATGCACCCGGTGGGTTCTGGGCGAATGATCCGGACCAGGTGGTCAACGAGGAATGGAAAGGGACGGTCACGTATGCGTTCGGTGACATGGCGAATGGCCCTGACGAGCAGCCCTACCACTCACTGATCAATGGAAATGTCGGGAACAATCCGACGACTTCTTCGGCGGCTTGGCAACTCTGCTTCCCTTGCGTGCGCTGGTGGATGCAAGCGCCGGGGAGAGACGTCAAGCGGCAGGACGGCCGGGCGGGGCGGGCAGAATCGCAGCCGACATTCGTGGTTTGCATGCTCGATCGGCAGCACGGCGGGTCTATCGATAAGGTCGGAGGTTCCAACGGGCACCTCGAGGACGGATCGCTCCGGCTCGTGAGTTTGCTCGACGCCCGGAACGAAGTAGTCACCCTGGCGGACGGGCGAACCTTTCAGTTTGCCGCTTTTCAGCAGTTCGCCTACCAGATGATCGAGCCAGCCCACGGCGGTTTCAACGTCATGGTCGGCCACCAATACCAGTTTCGAATCCAATAGCGGATTGGAACGCATTAGGAGAAAGAGCACATGGGAGCACCCCTACTTAGTCTAGTCAAACCTCAATTCGGCATCGAGAGCGGGGGATTCGGCGTGAATGCCGCAGCGACCCGGCTCCTGATCAACATCGAGACGTTCGACCCTGCGCCTGAACAGACCAAGTCGGCGACGGGAACTCAGGGCCTGAAGTACCTCGTTCGCAGCAACACGGTCAAGGAGACGTCAAAGGCGTCTGTTAAGGGGATCCTCGACTACATCGACGTTGGATATGTTCTCTCGGGCGTTGAGGGGCTGCCTACAGAGGGCGCTTACTCTCCGGGAGGCGAGCCCGTTACGGGCGTCTATCAGCACGTGTGGGAGTCATCGGCTTACAACGCTGATACGGCTCAAACCTATACCGTCGAATTCCCCGGATCGGTCGGCGACCGCGTGCAGAAGGTCAACGGACTACTGTTCACGGGATACAAGATCGGAACCGAGCGCGACAAGCCTTTGACCTTTGAGGCATCAGCGATTGCGAAAGCGATTCAGGACGAGGACGGTGAAGGCGACCCGATTGTGGCGAGCACCGGGCAGAACGATGTTCAGACGCTTACGCTCACGGACGCGACGGCGGGAACATTCATTGTCGTTGCCGATAATCAGCAGACGGCGCCGATTGCCTATGGCGCTACCGCGGCGACCTTCCAGACCGCTTTTCGTGCCTTGGGCGGAGGGCATGAAACGGCTTTGGTTTCGGACGGCGCAGGTGGGCCCTTTGCGGTCACGGATGAGAACGGAATTGCCGTTCAGCAGTCCGTTCTGACTGCGGGCTTGAACGAAGGCGCTTCGGCCGCTTGGGTGCATACGACGGTCGGCGGCATGAAGATGAACCCGTCGTACGAGGTCATGCCGGGCGACATCTCGATTGGCTGGGCTGCTTCGATGGCCGGCTTGGACAATGCGCCCACGACACCGGTGAATCAGTACAAGACCGATCTGCAGGTTGGGGATCGCTGGGAGTTTGTGTGGCGGCAGAATCCGACCGACGTTGGGCCGGGCGGGATCTCTGAGAAGAAGGCTGCCGACCAGAAGCACATGCAGTCGATGATGCTGGCGTACACGTCGGAGGTTGTTGGCTTTATCGCGGGGTCTCGGTTGGTTGGGAACGGGCTTTATTTCCGGATTCTGTTCACGGGGCCCGAGATTGGAGTTACCGGCGTGAATCGCTCGCTCGCTTTCGACTACTTCTGTTCGGTGGAGTGGAAGACGGCGAACGGCGATGGACAAGGCAACACTCGGACTTGCGAGTTCGACCTGGAGACCCTGATTGATTTGAACGGGATCTTCTGCCGAAGGATCACGGCGATCAATGAGTTGGAGACGTACGCGGCAGCATAGGGCGGTGTCTCTAGTGAGAGCCCGCCTGCTTCTTAGGATTCAGATAGGCATTCCATTCCGTGTAAGATCTCAAATGCTTTCCTGTAATTTGAGTGAGCGCAACAAGAATCTTCGATTTCAGATCCGCATTGGTCTCTGTCTTGAGCATAAAAGCGAGCGACTTTGCGGCGGTGGCCGCTTTAATCTGGCCTAACGCAGACACTGACAGGCCGCGAATCTTCGGATCAGGGTCGTGCAAGAGTTTGACTAGAGTCGTTGCGGCGGTTTTGTCGTTCAGATTGCCGAGCGACTCGATTGCGGCTGTGCGAACCGCAGCCTCACCATCGCCGATCTGGCCAATTAAGGGCTGAGTAGCGCGTTTGTCTCCTAGTAATCCTAGCGCATTCACGGCCTTAAGCCGAACATCACTTTCGTGGTCTTTCAGCATTGCGATCAGTGGCGGAACGGCTCGGGGGTCTTTCTGGTCAACGAGCCCATAGACGGCGGCGGTGCGAACACCCGAATCGGCATCGCCGATGGCAGACGCCAACGGTTTCAGAGTGCGAACATCTTTGAAGGTCATTAGCTCAGTTACCGCCCTCAACCGGGTCGCAGCGACCGGGTCTTTGAGCATTGCAATCAGCGAGTCCAGACCAGGAACAGCGCTCACTGCAATTGCGTGCGGAGAGTTACCCCCTGGGCCGACAGTCACAACATCATAATAATAGGTGAAATCATTCTTTAAGCCTGAGTCAATATACGACGTGGCGGTAATTCCCTCGATATCTGGGGTGGCGCCCTCGATTCCTGAAGCTGCCCTGCGGTAAATATCGTAGGACGTAGCCCCCGGACTTGGCGTCCAGGTCAGTGAGACATTTCCGTTCCCCGCATACGCTGCCAGGCCCGTGACCGTTTCCGGTATCTCGAGGAGCTTGCCCTGCAACGGCCTGACCAGTCGCACAGAATAATGTCTGTGCTTTTTCGAAGTACCTAGCTCTAGGAGTTGGAGTTGCAGTCGCCCGTTTACGACGGATTGTGCTTCCACAACGGTTTCCCCTTCTGTAACAGCTCCTCCGTCTCCAGCGACTGCGAATTGAAAGCGAGAGCTGGTGACTTCCAGCTTATCGATGAAAACATACTGCTGTAGTTCACCAGAGACACTCTCCTGGCGAAATTCAACAATCAAGTCGGAGACTCTTACTCCGCCATTTGCTGTGTGGCGATCCATCTCAAACTCGAAACCCATATAAAGTCCGTTAGGGTCTGTTGATTTGTATTCTAGTCTGCCGGATGCTGATGCGATACGTCCACCACTGTCAAACTTGACGTGCCCGCCAGCGTCTAGCATGGAGATGGTGCCCGCTATCCCTCCCTTGCCGTCCGGGATATTGCCCAGAACGTAACCCGTACCCGTCTGTCCCTGCGTGACTGCTCCCATAAGAATTGCCGTGCCACAAGCTACAGTATTTCTAATCGGCAACCGTTTGTTTAGCTTCATCAATAGACCCCGAAATATCAACCAGTCAAATGCGAGCCAGGCTCGTTCTTCCCCGACTTCGCTGCTTACATTGGCCACCAGACTGCCGCCGGATTCTGCAGTTTCTATCGTCATCCATTCCGCGAACCTACTGACTTCGGAGAAACCGAGGATTCAACCGCCGTCGTCTTAACTCCCTTCGTAGAAATCCTTTCCCAGAAAAACCATGCTGAGTTGATAGAAGGGCCTCAGCGTGATTTTTTTAGCGCCGACAACAGCCTTGACTAGAACTTTTGCGGGCGGACTAACGTTGCGAACTTCGGCGGTTATTTGGTCTCCGGGCTTTAGCGAATCACCGCCGCCGGTGGATTGTCCGCGACGAATTACGGAATCTCATGTTATGGAAACAACCAGCGTTTTAATCGCGGTTGCACCTGCCTTCCACTGAATAGTGAGGCTCGACTTGGGAGCTTTTTGAACCGTTCCAATCACGTAGAAGATTCCAATGTTCTTAGAGACGTCAGTGCCCCCTCCTGCGCCTGCCCTTTGGATGATTCCAACACCGGTGATCTCTACCTCTTGATGGCTGATGTCGCCAAGTTTCTTGGTGAGATAAAAGAGGCCGGGGCTTCCGTCAGAACGGGCAGTATCCAGAACAGTGCCACCTTTTGTAATTCCTCCAACCGCATGCCATTCTTCTTTGAAGCTTCCGCTGCTGTTGGCGTATTCGAAGCTGTGGTCATGCATCACGGTCTGCGCGAAGGCGCTGCTCGTCGCGCCGATCATGAACGTCGCCATAGCCAGCGCCACAAGTGTCTTTACCATTCCTAGATCCTCCCATCGGGACGTACTTTATGCTACACCGTTTTGCGTTTCTTGTGGTGTCGCTAAGACTCTTTCATCCCTTCCTCGCTGGGCGACGCGGTCAGCTTCATCGTGGCTTCAATGCTCTCGACGATCGGCTTCTTAAATGGAAGCCTGTCCACTTTGATGGTTGAATTTGCGAATCGAGGCGAATCGTTCGCCTGCGAGATTTGACGTACGACCAAGCACGCCATGCCGGTACAACTTTGGAGGGTTGTGCTGGCTTTTTGTTGACCTATGGCTAACTACAATCTCATCATTCCGCTCGCGGTGCGCGAGCTTGAAATTAAGATCTTTGGGATGGCGATCAGGGTTACTGAGAAGCTGTACAAGGACCCTGCGCCGATTCAGCAGGCGCGGGCTAAGTTGTTTGAAGGCAAGTCGGTGATTGACGATTTGATCTCGCGGCGGAAGAACAGGGAGGCGGAGCCGCTCAGCGAAGACGAAGAGATTCTGGCGATGCAGAACCTTGCCAACCAGCTTGAGATCGCGATTGCAAGCGACGAGCGGATGCAAGTCTGCGAACGGCTCTCTCAGTCGATCATCGAGACTGACTTGGTCGACGACGATGGCGCCTCAATGCCGCTTTCGGCCCAACCTCTCCACGATTCGAAGGTCCCCACAGAGATGTTGGAGAGCATCTTGGACGAGGTGGCCAAGGTGCCACTGGTCCCAAAAGCGAAGTAAGGGATCTCGAGGAGTGGCACTTCATTTGATACAAAGGCGGAGTTCCTCCAAATGAGCCCGGCGTTGCCGCCTGCCCGTGGTGGGCCGCCGTCTTTGCGAATCTTCAAGATTCCGAGGGGCACCTTCAAGATTCTCTGAGAAACGTCCCTTGGCTCTGGGGTGTCGACGAATATCCAGGCCTCGGAGCGGTCGTGTTCGCCTGCTTCTCCGCCTATAGTGAAGCCAACGCCAAAGCACTGAGGCGCGCATTTCCGGCTCCTTGATCAGTTCCTAGCCTTACTGCAGGAGGTCCGGATATCTTCCTGCTCGAAGGTCCGCGATGACTTGCTCGGAATTCTTCCAACCGACTCCCGATATTCGGGAGATTAGATCGGTCCACACCATGTTGAAGGCCTTAACCGATTCAAGGTGATCGTAGACGACTCCGGCAGGAAGCAGCGGCGCAATATCGTCAGTCAGGCTCCGCCTCAATTTGCCAAGCATAACCATCTCTGCCTCCGCGCGACTGATCGGGCTATCTTGAAGCGCGAGATAGTGCTCGAACACCGCTATCAGCTTGTCGAGATCCATGTTCAGCAGCTTTAGCCCTTCTTGCATATCAAATAGGTCGCGATTCTTGTGACGCTGCAAGAGGGCACGCAGCTTCGTGCCAAACAGTTCTTCCGGTTCGAACGACACTATCTTCGCCTTCCCGGCGAACCATGGATTGTCGATTTGGAACGGATACTCTTTCAGCCCTAGTAGGCTCTCGTGCTCTCGGGTATTGAATTCCACCTTAAGCTTTAGTTTTGCGCCGGGGTCAGATTCGGGCTCGAATTGGAAAACGAGATGCGTCGAGTGAGCCGCTTGAGTTCGCCGACACTTTCCAAGCCATGACAGCGCATCGCGAATTGCATCGATCGTCTTACCACTAGGCTCAGCTTGGATTTGGACCAGGTCGATGTCTTCCGAGTAGCGCAGGGGCGTCGGGAACAGCAGCTTGTGAATCGCGGTTCCGCCACGGAAGGCAATCTTTCCCTTAAGGGCGGGAAAAGTGAAGAGATCGCACAAGGCACGACAAATGATTAGGTCCTGCTCCACCTGCCGGAGATCAGGCCACAGAGTGTGGCTCCGCCAAGCTTGGAGATGTGCTCGTGGAATCAACTGTCAATCTCCACGACTTGATTGATGTCGAGGCGCCACGTCTCGTCCTTCTTGTGCTTATCGATTGGGAACCCTAGGCTCGACATAACCGATGGATTGAGCGGCTGAATCGAGCTGGCCTTGGCTGCAAATGGCAGAAGCGCGTGAGCTTGCCGTTCGTGTCCTACACGCTCCAATAAATAACCGAGTCGTCTCACCGTCGAGTTCTCATAGCAGGCTGCAATCTGGGCCAGTTTTCGCGGATTCGCATCACCACCTATGTCCTTCGACATTTGGGCGACTCCATCGATTCCGCCAGCGCTGCCGTAGTAGCGCATCGAATCAAGAAGGGTCAGTTCGACCCCGGCGACCTTCGCAAATCCCTCGTCGCTTTTGATCTGACTTAACCAGTCGGGCCGGTTGACCTTGTTGAAGATCGGCGCCTTCTGATATACAAACTGCAAGCGGTGCCGGCCGACTTGAATTCCGCGCAGCTGCTTCGGAACAACAAGCTGAAACACCATCGCCGCTTGGTGAGATGATCCGTGATGCGCAGCAGCGCTCAGCAAAGAAATCCGGTAGTCGATTTTCTGGTACTTCATCAACCCGTCGATCCACTTAACCGGGTCTGGTCCTGCAATTCGATCTTCGGGACGCTGAATGACAAAGAATTCTTGCCTCGGTCTTATCAGCTTCTGCTTCTTGATCAGTCTGCGTGCAGCGGCGGCAAAGGCCTGAGGCGACATAGAGTGCTGTCGGACGGCCTCATCGAGCGAGAAGTAGGATCGTCCGTTGACAAGCTGCTCATCCAGAAATGCCTCAATCGAACTCACAACTGATTATACGCAAAATCAGGCGTTTAGTGTTGTATCTCGCATATGACTAATCATACGCATAAACACCGGTAGGGTGTCTTATTTTGCATACGATTAGTCTAGGCCAAGTCGGTAATGCATAGGCCGCATCCGTAGGTCTGCTCTGGAGTTTGTAATCCAGGTTGCGCAGAAGTGAGGCGGCACTGCACTAGGCGCAACGCCCAGACCCTTGTCGTAAACTTTGTCGTAAACGTTTCGTTGAACCTAGCCTGATGTCGTAAACGAGCCTCGCACCCGGCTTTCTTGACAATTCGTCTCCACACTGCGGGATACTCCGATATCAAGGTCGACGGACAGTCGATCAGAACAATCGTCTGCGAGGAGAAATACTCGGATTCCACGATCCGGAACCTCTATATAAGTGCAGGTGGAGAGGAGATTCGGTTCGAATACCCATCGGCGTCATTGGTGTACACGTTAGCCTCCAAAGATTTCGCCCTCTCACCCCTCCCCAAGAACCTTGGCGATGCGGATATCGCCTATGCGACATCCATTCAGACCCAGCGCATTCCAGACAAGAGAATTGACCACGTGGAGGATCTTGCCGAAATGCGCGTCTTGTTTGAGAGCTTCGACCTGTCTACGGCTCCTTCAGACGAGAGCCAAACCGTTGTCAAAGGAGACTTGGCATTTGGCTCCGAACACGCTCCTGGCAGCCCATACGCCAGTATCAACCCTTGGTCGGTTGATATCCACCCTCCCCAAATTGCCGACTCTGTACCGGAAACCATCGCCGATGCCGTAAAGGGACAAGAGCGGTGGACGAAGCCCGACACGTTCGTGCCCAGCGACGATCCCAAGATGAAGGCCCTCGCTGCGAACATGGTCGCCAAGGAAAAGACAGTGGTTGGAGCGGTCCTGGCGATCAAAAACTACGTGGGCCACCTGATGAGGCCGAAAGCCGAGTTGGGCTTAGCGCGCAATGCGCTTCAGATTCTGCACGACCGTACCGGGACCTGTTCGGACTATACGATCTTGACGCTTACATTGTTGCGAGCGGCCGGCATTGCGTCCCGGGCGGTCTCTGGCCTGGTGACGTGGGACTCGCGCGCATCGGAGCTCTTCATGCACGGATGGGCAGAAGCCTGGGATGGTCAACGTTGGATCGGGGTTGACGCCACCGACCGGCACGCCCAATTGTCTGCATGCCACATCAAACTGTGGGAGGGTGACATGGAGTCCAGGCTCGACTATCAGATGGGGGACATATCGAATGCCCGTGCCACGATCTATTACACCCAGGCTCACAAGCGATAGGCCAATTGCTGTCTTGTCAAAGGGCTGCATCGGATTCTTCCCTTTTGCGCTAGCGATGCCGGTTGGTGGGAGAAGCGGAATCTCGACGAGCGCCGTGTAGAATGTGGCATGGGTCCGGTTAACATCTGCCCCAACTGTGGCCGCCCATTGGGAGGAGCGTCCGTTTGTGCCGACTGCGGATACTCAGCCGGGCAGGCAGCCATCCATACGAGTTATCCGAAGGTCTATCGAATTCCAGAAGATACGCAGCACATGGTATCCATGGCCTACGCAGTTTTCGGCGTGGGAGGGTCGGTCTGTCTGGGAATTGTTTTCTACCGAAGTGGCGCAACACCGGGGCTGATTGCCGCTCTCGTTGGTGTCATGCTGGTCGCGACGGCATGGGTTGCTTGGGGGACATCCAGACTGGACAAGTCGACTTCAATAACAATGTACGAGGACCACGTCGAATGGATGCAGGGACGCAAGACAGCCTCCTGTTCCAACCACGAGCTGACAATCATGTTCGGACAACGTCCGCAGTTTAACCAATCGGACGCGGTTGGTCCCAGAAAAGACATTCGTTTCGGCCGCGATGGCGGACCGTACATGTGGGCATGGCGTGACTTCGAGAACTACGGCGAACTGGTGGCCGAACTTCAACGGCGGAGCCGCCAGTAGGGCCTCTGGTGGTCGGTGCGAGGACATACGCCCCAACTTTTTTCGCGCAAACGTCGTCCGCAGCACCCTTTGGAATGAACAATCTAGATTGGATGGCCGCTTGTGTGATCAATCCACCCTGATTTACCGGAGCGGAGATCGACTGAATGGTGACAGGAGGTTAGCACTCTACTTGTTTTTGACCTAAACAAGTAGATCGTCTACCATCCTCGCGAACCTAAAGCGGTGTCTCCACTCTCATCTCTCGCTGCAGATGTCGTGGATTTGAATCCCATCAACTCCCACCGGGGTCTTTGGATCAACGGTGTTTTGTGGCCCTCGATCCTGGGTGCTTCAAGCCGCCAGCAACGCGATCCGTCGAAGGCGTCGGCGATCCCAATGAGTGTAGCTGTACCCGAGCCCTTGGCGCATTGCCTTGGTGGACTCGAAGGTGCTTTTCGCTTCGCCGAAATACTGGACCGCAACATAGGCGTCGGCGAGGGTCTCCTGTGCGTAGAGGGCAATGTTATCGATCTTGTGCTTGCGGCTGAATCCAACCAACTCGGTTGCAGTATGAATGGCCCTCCGAGGATCGGTCGCTGCCTCTAATATCACTGAAGTTAGCCCCGACACGCCTAGGATCTGGGCTGCGCCTGACTCCCGACCAAACCGCGCGGGCGCCTCGTTCAGCCTGGCCGCCAATTCGAAGTCGCCAGTATTAGCCGTATAGAGAGCGCGTAACGCGTAATGCCAAGCAAAATCAAAGGCGCCCCCAGCCGTATCCTCTGAAGCATGGTCTAGAAATTCGAGTGCCTCCTCATTTCGCCCCATATGCATTAGAGCCGAGCCACGTAGATCCTGCATTCGATGCGAGCGTGCCGCGGAACTGTTGCGGATAAATGCCTCTGCCTCGTCGATTTGGCGCAAGGCCACTTCTGGGCGGCCGAGCAGAATCTCGCTGGCAGCCAGATCGTAAGTAGTCTCGCGAACCAGCAAAGGATCCGTGTACTTATATGCCAATGTCGTCGATCGTTTCAGCAGCGGATAAGCTCGGCGAATGCCCAACGGCCCTATCGTCACGTTTGAGCGCCAGTAGGTAAGCCAAGGCAAATTTGGGTGATTTGGAGAAACTCCAGGTGCCGCTTGTTCGAGTGCCCTGCTCATTAGAGTGTGCGGCAAGCACTGTGCCATGTCCGGGCACGTCGTAATTAACTGGAGGAATCGATCCGGGTCTGAGAGTGAAAGCACTTCTACCAAGGCGCCGAACGCATGCACGGGTTTTAAGCCTGTAGACGCTTCAGGTTCCGCTCTGCTGCAACTTCCGTCTCCGTTATCAAGGAACACTTCGGTAGCCGACGCCAGCCGACAAAATGCGGACGTTGTAATGAGTTCCTCGCCGATAATGCGTCGGAGATGGCGTAGCGCCTGCCGCAGGTTCGTCGCTCGAGCGGCATGTGCTCCAGACGGCCACAGTTGCTCCCCTAGTTGCTGCCTAGAGGCGCCATTGCTCTTGCTCTCCGCGAGGGCGAGCAAGAGCTCTCCAACTTTCCGATACTCTAACTTCTCGACGTCGGTGGATTCGCCGCACCGCACATAGCCCTTATCGAGATTGAGAACCCACTGCATGCCACTCAGCCAGAGTGATTATTGTACAACGACTCAGGTTCAGTATCATGTGAAAACCCGTGAAATGACTCGGTAGCTCCTCCGTCGCTCTCGCATACTTTTCTGCATCAAGAGGGACCAAGGCGAGGAAGCAAAGGAACCTTCCATTAATCAGTCGAAGACACTTCATTGCGTCGGAAAACTAATTCTTGATGCTTGGGACAGGCTGGATTCTTGGTAGTTGTGGAGGGGAGGCGCGAGACCACCGAACTTTTGTGGGTTTGGTGCATCCGGCAGGCCAGTTCGTCTCGACAGACATGCCGTTCATCTGGCAACCAGGCAGCAATTTCGAATTTGACTTAGCGCGTGATAATGAATTGTATGGATAACCATGGCCGTGGTTCGGCGATGGCCATCCTACATGATCGTCCAACCATCGAGAACGAATGGCATCCATTAGGTAGCCAAACTAATTTTGGGGATCAGCGTCCTCCAAGGTATTTCGAACTTGCGCCGACTTTTTTCAATCTCAACCGAAGGTGCTCCGAATTCGTCGGTATGTCGTTGTATTAATTACCAAGTCATCCTACAATAGGAACTTATTGATCGCGAAGGACGGAGTGCGTAGCATCTTTCGATCGAGCATTGTCACATGAATAGCAAGGCGTTCACTTCAACAGAACAACTCTCCGTGAGCAGCATCATGATTGCCTGCTCCGCCACACAGACCTACCGAATCGAGGGGCAAACGAGGCACGGCCGTATCTTATTGGCTGGCCTTGCTGCCATCTGTATGGTAGGTTGTGGCGATTCTGGCGCAACGTCGCCAACCGACGAGGCCAAACTACGGGAAAAACTCGCCGGTCCGCCAACCATGCCTGGACACAAAGCCCCGGGAGGCAACATGGCTTCTATGAAGCGAAAAGGGACAGGTAGGGCGTCTGATTCTCCGTCCAATACGACCGGCGAATAGCCGCGCGACGACTGGCTTACCGAAATCTCGCCTCGGTTTGCCATGGAATGACTTATGCTGAATTCGTTTGACATAGCCATCGTGGGTGGCGGGCCGAGTGGTTCAACCCTTGGATCGATGCTCAGGAAGTACGCCCCGCACCTAAGGGTGGCTCTTATTGAGAAGGAGCGATTCCCGCGCGAACATATAGGGGAGAGCCTTCTTCCCACGACGGGCACCGTCCTTCACGAAATTGGGGCTTGGGACAAGATTGAGGCTGCCGGCTTCCCCATCAAGATTGGCGCTACCTACCGGTGGGGATCTTCCGACGATCTCTGGGATTTCAACCTCGTCGATACGCTCAGAATTAAACCGGACGATCCCCGTCCAGGAAAATACGCCGACTGGCGCGTGAGCAGCGCATTTCAAGTTGAGCGCGGACTCTTCGACAAAATCCTGCTCGACCACGCGGTCAGTCTTGGGTGTCATGTCTCCGAAGGTGTTGGCGTACAGGAAGTTCTCAAAAACGGAGATCGCATTGAGGGCCTAGAACTTTCTGATGGATCAAGAATCGCTGCCAGTTATTACGTTGACGCTTCAGGCAATTCTGCCGTGCTCAGAAAGGCGATGGGAGTTGACGTCGAAGAACCATCTGCCCTTCGAAACATCGCGATTTGGGACTATTGGGAGAACGCCGAATGGGCGGTGAGCATTGGAGTCGGCGGTACGAGAGTTCAAGTCATGAGCCTTGGCTACGGATGGCTCTGGTTCATTCCAATTTCCCCTACTCGAACCTCGATCGGACTTGTTTGCCCTGCCGATTATTACAAGAAGTCCGGCAAGCGAACCTGCGAACTCTATAGGGAGGCGGTACGTTCTGAGCCGCGCATTGCCGCTCTGACTGCAAACGGCAAACCGGATGGCGAAGTCAGGGCAACCAAAGACTGGTCCTTCCTATCCAAGAGAATGGTCGGCGCCAACTGGTTCTTGGCTGGCGAGTCCGCGGGATTCGCCGATCCGATCCTCGCAGCCGGAATTACATTGGCAATGGTTGGGGCCAAGGAATGCGCGTACACCCTAATCGAGTTGGATCGCGGTGAGCACGATGCGTCGTGGCTAAGAACCGAATTCGAAAAGCGACAGACACGACGAATCCTTCAGCACATCCGGTTTGCGAATTTCTGGTATAGCGGGAACGGGCACTTTTCCGAATTGGTCGAATACACCGCCGAAATTGCCCGTGAGGCCGGATTCAACATGGATGCGAAGTCTGCTTGGCAATGGCTAGGCACGGGCGGATTCGTCTCTGTCGAAACCCCGGGTGGCTTGGCGGGCCATTCGATGGAACAGATCAAAAACATCCAATCGATGTTGTTCAAGGAGGAGACCGACTGGGCTCTCACACGCTACAACGTATTCGAGGTCAACATTGAAGGGATCACGGTGGACAAAATGCCCCTTTACGAGCAAGGCAAGATCCGCATTGGCCGTGTCCTCCGCAAGGGCTCGGTCGAGTTGCCCGTCATCGGCGGGTTCCGGATCATGCTCGATATTCTTCAAAGAGAGACCCAACTCGCACCGATCATCCAAGCGTTAAGGGCGGTGACCGCCAAACTGGGGCCATTGATTGCCTTAAGCGGCTTGGAGGCGTTGGAAGTGATGCTAAAAGACGGATGGGTAACCGGAACCTATTCCATCGATCAGCCGCTGCTTCGTCCACAGGACATTCCCCGAACTCCCAGCATCGACTGGAATCACGATGTCACCGATCCAAAAGTCAGAGTCTCGGACGTGATCAAGGCCTAAGTCTCGCTCTCGGAAGGAGCGGGGGACAGGATGCGGAAGTGTTGTATCGGAAACACTATCGCCGGAAGGAGTGGGATCGTTCTCATCTGCTTAGAACCTAGGACGAGGGCCCCTTCACTGGGGCAGCGACCACATCGAGGGCGCGTGTGTGCGCAGAATTCGGCTTAAGTACAGCACGGTTTAGTTAACAAATTCTGTTTCTTAAGCGGCTCACAAGGCACGGTCGCTTTGAGACCCCTGCCTCTCGCCGGGGAAGGCCCTTGTATTGAATTCAGATTGGTCGACATACCTTCATTTGTCGGGTAGAGGACCGGAGACCTCTCCCCCATTCGCGCGAACCTCCATCAGGACTTTGAAAATATTGCTTATCGGATGGATCCTACATGCCAAATCCATCGTATGAGCGGCACCGTTCATTGAGGTCGCCTACAGACCCAAGCTCCACTCCACCGTGAGGGGAGTCGGCAATGAACGAGCCGGCGGGGAGGGCTTCCGGATTGAACAGTCCCTACCATATGGCCTCCTTCCTCGGAGGCTATCGCGAATGTGGCGATGACTCTCCCGGGCTAAAGAATTCTCACTGCAAGCAACGTCCAATGTGCAGCAAGCTTATCAGTGGCTCAGTTAACCTACGCTTTGTTCAGATTTATCAGGTTGAACGTGGGGCAATCATCGCTGGTAGATTGTTTCCAAGACGAAGTCTAAACGGTATTTGGCGCGGTGGGGAGGATTCACGACCGAGGGTCGTCCGCTGCCGAGTAGTGTCACCCAGGGATAGTTGCTTGGTGATTGATTGGTACTGACCAAAGTGGTTGCCGAGGGCCACCTTGGCATCGGTGATGATGAACGATCCTTTGGCCGCATGGTCAGTCCCCAAAGGGCCATGCGCCATCCTCACCCATCCAGGCAAATTCAGTCGTTTTACCTCTTAGTTTCCATCGCCGAGGACAGTCCGACTCAAGCCAGTCCAACGGCTCGCCGATCGGTTGGGGTTTGGCGGCAAATGCGAAGGCTTTTTGGAGTGACTTCCGGTGCTTGGGCTCGATCACACTTGGTTCGACAGCAACAAAGAGCGCGGTCCCGCTGGTGGATACCAGCCGAAGCCATTGTTCGACCAGGCTCCACGGTACCGCTTTGGTGATCGCCACAATGTCGGGATCGACTTCGTAGAACGCTCCATGCTGGGCGGCCCGAAAAGCGAGGGTGTTGACTCCCATGCGTCGATTGCGATTCCAGCTACGTCCACTCGTGTCATCGCCGGTGCGTTGGATCTCGTGGAATCCGGTCGCTAGGTGGCTCACTGTGTTGCAGCCGATCAATCGGACCGCTCCGGCTGCCTCGCGGATCGTTCGGTACAGGTCCGTCAGCACTTCCGCATTCGTCTTCGAAGCGTCATTCAGCCGCCAACCGTCGTGGGTTGGCGACGCTCCCATCTCAAATCCCCAGAGTCCAAGGAGGTCCCAAGTCGTGAAGTCGTGCTTGACCATTTCGTAGCCCCATTCGGCAAACCGTCGAATGTGGGTTTTCACGTGCTCGTGAACCTCTGGCACAGTTGGATCGAGATATTGTTTATTGCGTGTCAGCTTCCAAGTAGAAGGGGTGTCAGGCAAAGGAGTGAGGGGGCGAAACCAGATCCCTGGTCGGACGCCCAGACCCTTGAGTCGAGAAGCAAAAGCGCCCATATCACAGAACCGAGGGTTACCTACCCAGGGCCCATGACCAAAATTCCCGGTGAAGGGCCCTTCTGCCCACCCTTCGTCAATCACCGAATAGGGTCGGTTGTCAGAGTCAGGAGAAAGTTCTCCGATAAGGCCGCTCACTCCTGCGATCAGGTCGGCGCTATTATTGCCATAGGCGTAGTTCCAGTCGTTCGTGCCGTAGATCGGTTTGTCCGGGAGGCGTGGAGACTGGCACATCTCCCGGCAGAATTCATGAGTCGCGACGAATGGCCGTTCCCCGTTTTTTCCTTCCCGACAAATAACTTCCGCGATCTCTAGCGTGCGCGGACCCAATTCAACGGGAACGCCCCCACTGCGCACATCCGCCCATAAGCTGATTCCCTGTGCGTCTGCGTTCCAGAAGCAAAGCGCCTTGGGTCCGGTGCGGACTCCATAACCATGGGTTCGACGCCCGTCGTGTGCCATGAAGTACCAAGGCATTGTTCGGCCCGGGACTTCTCCACGCCACTCCAAGTCGCCATACGACCGCTCCCAATGGTCCCCCAGGTAAAGCTTGACGGTCCTGAGATCGCCATACCATCGAAACTGGACCCGGCTGACGTTCCCTTTGCTCCTAAGGGCGAGGAGGGTGTGTGTCGGATGAACGTCGGCTTGGACTTCTACACCGTCGCCGCCCCAAAGGCCGTCACGAATCTTTTCCAGCCTGATTTCATGGTTGCCCGGACCGAATGCGCGAACAAGATCCGGAGTTCGAAGGAGGGTTACAAAGTTTGAGGCTGCTTCCATAGATGATAGCGCTAGCGTACCAATTGGACTGCCTGCAACCACCAATCCCGCCGCCCCTTGCAACAATTCTCGCCGACTGGCGCCGCTTGGGTCTATTGTCATGTATTTTTTAGTTCGATGCCTCAGCTTGTCGATCCTTCCATCACCGAAGGCAGATGATTCGCCCGTCGGGTGCGGTTCAGAGGTATTGCAAAGCCCGGATATAGGCCGTATATTTCTGGCTTCCTGACCATTACCTGGGCATCCTTCTTGAACTGACGGTACTCGGCCGTCGCCCCAAAATGACCACAACGCACGATTCGTATGGAGACGTGGAACCGCCCTCGAATCCTAGACTTGTGGCCCCCAGATTTTTACGAATGCACGGAACCACTTCTCCATGTCAGGTGTCGCGCTGCATTCGGCTTTGGCGTTGCTTAATTGTCTCTCATCGATATTGAAGGTCTACGCCATACAAATAAGCATTTTGCACGCCCGTGTCTGTTGATGCCCTTCCCTTATCTTCTAGCGGGTTAAGGGAAGTACAAGGTACTCGACGTCATAATACTTGCCTTGATGCTTCAATGCGCTCTTCTCCAGGCCGTAAATCGCAAAGCCATGGGATAGGTATAAGTTTCGGGCCGGTTCCATGGTCGTAACAACGTCGAGGTTGATTCTCTCGACACCTTGGACGGCTTGGACGCGTTGGATTAAGTCGGTCAAGAGCGCTTTGCCAAAGCCTTTTCCACGCGATTCTGGGGCGACGTACATGCCGTATACGTTGCCTTTATGAAGGGACTTGAGATGCGTTTCCCTTCGAAAAGTGGCGATTCCGGCGAGCTGATTCTTGTCGTCGAATGCGCCCAGGACGAAGTTATCGCCAGACTCCGGGATGCGGCTACGTATCTTCTCAAGTGGGAAGTCGACTTCCTCTTCATAGCTTGAGCCAAACGCTTCTGGGTTCTCCTTGAGTCCACGTAGGCGCAACGCGTGATGCGATTCGGCGTCGGACGGGTTCAGGAGTCTCACCAGCATGTGGGATACAGTACTCCAAAAAGGGCACCGAGAAGTTACAAGCCCTCACCGAACCTGTAGAAGCTAGTTTCCAATAGGATCTCGCTTGACAAAGAACTGCTCGTTGGCGACAAGAATGACCTGCCAACGTCCTCCCACTCGCCCCATATCGAAGAATACAGGTCGTGGCTCACCTCCCCATGTTCGGAAGCCGAAAACCTTGCCATCGTCGTCGTCGAGCGAACCTGGACTTTGAGCCATGATTTCGCCATGCGATTGACGATACGGCATAACAATCCGCTTCCTCTACTTCAGGAAATGAATGTTCGGACACCGACGATGTTGTGTTTGCCGGGCGCCTGTCATGCCCGCATAAGCGAGATCGTCAAAAGCGTCATACGCGTTATGAAGGAGGCGAGAAGGCTGCGGATCGTACCAGCCATTCTTCGAGCCAGTAGAGGCCCCACGTGCGACTGTCAAAAGCATCGTGCCTCGTAGCTCCGACACATGCACAATGCATCCAGACTCCTTTGGTTGAGAGAGTCGATCCTTACTTCATCGCTCGAAACACGATAAAAAGTGCGGGGCCACCCATTGGCCCTTTCCCTGTACACCACCGCCACCGGCTCGGTCCAATTCCCCCCACGCACGCCTTCAAGGCCCATCAATCGGGTGCCCGTCCACCGACACTCCATGGACACAATTTCATGCTATGGCTCCATCGGAAGTTCCGAGATCGCAAGCGCACTCGCTCTGCGATTCAAAAGGAACTCGCCAATCTACCCGAATGGGTCGGACACCGCATCTTGCCTGACCGTAAACACCCATCCGTGATCCATGCTTGCCACGCGACGGACACCGGGATCGACGCTGTCTTGTCCGAGGATCGTTGCAAGCCGCGCTCTCAATTCTCCCTTCTGCAGATCCAGTTCCGAGAGATGCAGTTGGCTCGATACTTTAGCGGCCACCTCAGACCGGTTGTAAAGGCAAAACATGATTCCCAACCACTTACGCCACATCGCAGAATTCCTCTTCAATTAAAGGTGCATCCATTGGCCCCGGTCGTCGGCAGTGAGGCAACGCAAAGCGCCACTTACCATGAAATAGTGCTCTAGCGATTCACGGAAGCCAATCAGTCCGCAGAACCGGCGGATTCGGAGTCGATTTCTTGGGGGGATTGTCGCCTGATGTCGGCGCCAACTCCGAGTTACCTCGTCACAATCGGGGTGCCGACCACCCGGCGGGAGCGATAATTGGGGCGACTTGTGATTTTTACGTGGGAGCATCGACTCACGGCATTTATCAGGCAGCGATAGAAGGCCTATAATTGCTCAGTTATTCGGACGGAATATCACTTCACGATGTTATCTCTTACTCTCTTTCGATCCGCACTCCTCCTCTTTCCTATCGTAGTCGGTCACTCGGCACAATCAGACGGCGGCGTACTGGGTTATTACCGGACCCCGGCGATTCACGGCAGCACGATCGTCTTCACTTCAGAGGGGGATCTGTGGAAAGTGCCTTCGACCGGCGGGATCGCTCAGCGGCTGACAACCCATCCGAGCTTGGAGTCGCATCCAGCCATTTCACCTGACGGAAAGTGGCTTGCGTTCTCCGCTTCCTATGAGGGGCCAACTGAAGCGTATGTGATGCCAATCGATGGAGGACTGCCGAGGCGATGCACTTACGAAGGCGCTATCGTCGTCGGTTGGACTCCAGGTGGCCAAGTCCTTTATACGACTTCCAAGCACTCCACTCTTCCAAATGCGCAAGTCTGTTCGGTTGATCCTAAAACGCACAAGCAATCCCTAATCCCCCTCGCCCAAGCAAGCGATGGAACCTATTCGGACGATGGCAAGCAGTTCTTCTTTACCCGGTTCAGTTTTCAGGGAAGCCAGACGAAGCGGTATCAGGGTGGCACGGCGCAGAACATATGGCGGTGGGATGGCGGCGCATCGGAGGCCAAACCACTTACCGCAGACTTCAAGGGAACGAGCCGCATTCCGATGTGGTGGCATGGGCGCGTTTATTTCGAGACGGATCGCGACGGTGTCATGAACATCTGGTCGATGGATCCGAATGGCCACGATCTCAAGCGGCATACGCATCACACGGACTACGACGTGCAGTCCCCTAGCCTGGATGACGGTAGGATCGTCTACCAGCACGGTGCGGATCTTCGTGTACTGGACCTGAAGTCCAATACCGATTCACTGGTTCCCATTCGTCTGTCTTCCGACTTTGATCAGATGCGTGAGACATGGGTGAAAAACCCGCTCAGTTGGACAAGTTCTGCCCACATTTCACCGGACGGCACGAAAGTAGCCTTGACGGCTCGAGGCGAGGTCTTCGTCGCTCCAGTCAAGCAAGGCAGGTTGATCCAAACTACGCGGAAGAAAACCGTCCGATACCGCGACGCCCAGTTTGCGGCGGACGGAAAGTCGCTGATAGCCCTGTCGGATGAGAGCGGCGAAGTCGAGTTTTGGAAACTCGATCCGCTTGGGACAAATGATGTCGCCCCTGTTCAACTTACGAACGACGGGAAGATCCTCCGGTTGGACTCTAAAATCTCACCCGATGGAAAGTGGATCGCACACACCGACAAGGGGCATCGGCTCTACCTGTACGATGTCGAAAAGAAGGTCAACAAGATCATCGTCGACTCGCAGGTCGGGGACCTTTCTGATTTGTCTTGGTCGCCTGACAGCCACTACCTGGCCTATGACGATCCTGCAGCCAATCAATTCGACCAACTTCGTCTTTATACGGTCGCAGACGCGTCCTTGGTGAACATCACAACCAATCGATACAACAACTCGAACCCTTCGTTCACGCCAGACGGCAAGTTCCTCTACTTCTTATCGGATCGAAATCTGCAGACGATCGTAGGCAGCCCATGGGGCGCCCGAGCCCCCGAACCGTTTTTCGACAAGCAGCAGGTCGTCTGCTATATCCCTCTCCAAGTGGGAAATCGGTCTCCCTTTCAGCCGGACGACGAGCTGAACGCGGAAAGGAAACCAGCCGAAACCGGGAAGGGTCCCTTGCCCGCAATTGACACCAAAGATCTGGCGTCTCGCATTCAGTTTGCTCCGATTCCTGCCGGCAACTACCGCGATCTAACGGTTTGTGGCGACCGCCTTTACTTCCTATCGGAGCCCCCAGCCGGCGCTGGACCGACTTCGCTTGTCTCAGTGGCAATCAAGAACAAGAACATCAAGACGGACACGATTCTTGCAAATGTCGGGGCGTACGAAACGACGCTCGACCACAAGAAGATCATGGCGCGCGCTTTTGGCGGCATTCTTGTATTTGATGCGAACGGCGCGCCACCGGACGCCAACGAGAGCCGGGTGAACTTGGATGGCTGGACTTTTTCGTTCGACCCCAAGGAAGAGTGGCATCAGATGTTCGACGATGCTTGGAGGCTTCATCGGGATTACCTCTATGCCCCGAACATGCAGGGAGTGGACTGGCCTGCGATGCGCAAAAAGTATCGGCCCTTGGTTGACCGAGTAACCGACCGTTACGAGTTTTCGGACCTACTCGCGCAAATGGTCGGCGAGGTTTCCTTGCTTCACACTTTTGTTGCAGGCGGGGACCATCGACCGGGCACCGACAGCGTGGAAGTTGCGTCACTCGGTGCGGCGTGGGAGAAGGACAACCAGCTTGGAGGTTATCGAATCACACGACTCTTTCATGCCGATCCGGATAACCCAGATACGAAAGGTCCCCTTCTCAAGCCGGGGATCGACATCAAGGAAGGCGACATCATTGCCGAAATCGATGGGGTTCCGACTCTTTCAGTCGGCGACGCCTCGGAACTGCTCCGGGCAAAAGCGGGAAAACAGATGCGAATCAAGGTCTATCCGGGTGGGGATAAGGCCAAGTCGCGAGAAGCGATCGTTGAGCCCATCTCTTCAGGCGAGGATTACGACCTACGATATTCCGACTGGGAATATTCTCGGCGTCTCGCTGTCGAAAAAGCAGGCAGTGGCACGCTAGGGTATGTCCACCTTCGGGCGATGGGCGGAGGAGACTATAACCAATGGGAGCGAGACTTCTATCCCGTATTCGATCGAGATGGGCTCATCATCGACGTGCGTCACAACGGCGGTGGAAATATCGACAGTTGGATACTCGAGAAGCTGCTTCGGAAGATGTGGATGCTCTGGAACCAGCCGAAGGGCATTCCCTCTTGGAACATGCAATATGCCTTTCGAGGCAAGATCGTCGTACTTTGCGACGAGAGCACGGCGTCGGACGGCGAGGCGTTTTCAGAGGGCTTTCGACGCCTTGGACTTGGGAAGGTCATCGGCACTCGAACGTGGGGAGGCGAAGTGTGGCTTTCTGGCTCGAACACGCTGGTAGACCGAGGGGTCGCCACTGCCGCGGAGAGCGGCGTGTATGGTCCAGAGGGAAGATGGCTTATTGAAGGTCACGGAGTCGACCCGGACATCATCGTAGACAACCTTCCCCGCGCAACGTTTAACGGCAAGGATGCCCAACTGGAGGCGGCAATCCAGTACCTAAAGGCTGAGATCGCGAAGCATCCGACCCCGATACCGGACCATCCAGCCTACCCAGACAAGTCTTTTTACCCGAACGGCAAGAATGGAGGTGGCTAATACCGACTCAGAACTCGTTTATCTGACGCCCGGTAGAACCGACAAAGTCGCGAGTCATCCAGAGCTTCCCGCCGAGCCATTCAAAGGAGTCATTCTTCAAATACGGGCGGAGCGTGTTGTCCGACATGCCAAGGCAGTCGGACAACGCATTCTGTGACATCGAATGTACAAATGTGATCTTGCCGTCCGTATCGTCAAGATCCTTCCATCTCGCAAGCGACCGGATAAGACTCTTGACTCGGTCTTCGCTGCGCTGGAGGACGAACATTTTCTCCTGCAGCCACTTCTCGTCTCGGCTACGGCTCCTTGCCATGGCAAGCGATACGGCCTCGATTCTTAAGATTGCCGTCGGGTTCTTGATCTGAATAACCTTCCCTGGCTTGACGCAAACGCACGCCTCCACCGTCGAATGCCCCAGTTCGTCCCCCAAGGCGGACGGTCCCAAGATTGCGCCCCCTTGGATTGTTTGAAAGAGTGGAAAGAGAGTTGGGGGACCTTCCTTGGCGGAACGTCCCAGAACTCGGATGTAGGTTCCACTCTCCACCAGGAAAAGAGCATTGGCCTTTGCTCCAAACCGAAAAAGCGGTTGCCACGGCTGGTATGCCTTTATCTCTTGGCCATCCGAAATCGAGCGAAATGTTCCTAGGTCGGACGGCTCAAGCACCAAGTTCCACTTCTGAAGGGCTCGATCCACCGATTCCCGGTCAGGCGTCTCCCATGCGTCCAGTACCTGCGGCTCAGGATCAAAGACAAGCGGCAAGCCCAGATCGATCGGCGCTCCACTTCGTCGCCGCTCCATCTTCCCGTTACCAGTGGCTTGATCAATCACGTCGCTCATGTCTTTATCGGCCCCTCATTCCGCTTCCGTGCCAGTGAAAAAGTGTTTGTCTGATGGTAATGGCCAGCCCGTCGTCCCGTTAGCAAGATCATTGTCCCGCTCCACGCCGAAGCCGGGAATGTGGCAAATCTGATTCGCCAAACCTTAAGAATGTTAGGCGCCAAAGTGCGAAGCTCCGAAATCTGCAGACGGGCGAAGTTGGAGCCCTCGGCAAGCGTATTGGCTCGCTTTCTTTGACCAATTGGCACTGCGATTTCTGCGTTGAGTTTCTTCACGTTCTTCGATCACCATTCCCGTTGTTATTTGCGACTTTCTCCACCGTTTTTGCTCTCGTATTTCCACCCTACAAGAAATGAGGTCAAACTCACCCATGTCTCGCTTGCTCGAGTGAACAAGTGGTCAAGTCAGGTCCATCGACCCCTGCAAATCGCCACCCATGGCCTAGATCTGCGCCTCATTTGAAGTTCCAAGTGTTCGTTCCCCAACAGAACTTGCATTCCAGTCGTTGTCGGATTCAACGGACCCTCAGATAAATTATACGCGAAACTCATTAAGACGCACGAACTTTGTGTTTTGATTCCATATTTTTCCTTCTTTCCGTGTATAATGAGGTTCAGTTGGAATTCGGAGAGGGAAATCCAACATTTGTTCCCTACGGACGGCCGCCTTTCAATCCGCGAGTAGGGAGTAATTTGAGTTTTTTGTCAGGAGGTACGCCTTGGACGAAAATTGTGTTCGCGTTTGGATTTTGCTTGAGATGGCTCAGGAGAAGGTAGAGCTTCGTCTAATCGGCGACGCAGCTTCTGCACTCCGAGAGGCGGTCTCTGCCCTCAACCTGCTCGCTTCGATGGAGTCTTGTTACTCCTACTCTTAGAACTGATTCGGGACCGAACCGGCTCGCCGGATGCACGGATGCACCGACGTTGTTGGGACGACTCACTTTTGGCATGGATGCCCAAGTCCCATGAGGGAGGCTTACCGCCTCCCTCATTTATTTGTCCTCGACCTGAGTTTGCAGCTAGAATGGCTTTTATGGCTTCCGCCCCGCCTTCCTCAGATAATGTCCGGCTTCAGGTGGAAGCGTTTCGGAAAAAGTTGCTCGACCTCAGTCTGCGGAATCGGATGTTGAACTATAGGCCTTCAAAGCGGCTGGGCGTATCTGTGATCGGTGAAGACAGCGCTCACCTCTATCGGATGTTGGTCGAGGAAGGGAAAAAGATGTCGTTTGTGGGTCTGCCTGACCCGACAAGTCCATCACATGTCCAGCCTGAATTGATGGAGCTGCCCGATCATGGCGACGAAGTATCCCTCACGTTGCACCGACAAGAGGCAGAAGAGGAACTCGATTCATTTCTGGAGAATCCAGTCCTTCCGGTCGGCCAGATGGATGCGAAGCTCAGGACGACCGATATCGAGTCCGTGCTTCAAGCCAAACTCCGAACAATCCTAAGAGAAGCGACGTTGGCGAACGAGGAGTTAGGGATCAACACGTTGTTTCTGACTCTCGGTTCTCTGGCGTGGTGCGAAACGGGTGACAAACCCCTTCGAGCACCGCTGATCTACGTTCCCGTGAACCTCGAAAAGCAGGCAAACGGTACCATCAAGCTGTCTTACGACGGGAGCGACATCGGCGCCAATCTGCCCCTCCGCTCGAAAATGCAGGAGTTCAACCTCATCCTCCCAGAGTTAAACGAAGAGAAGCCACTTCTTGAGTACTTCTCTGAATTAGGGTCGACGATCCGAATTCGAGAGAATTGGCAGGTCCTGCCCAATGAAGTATGCCTCAGCTTCTTCAATTACGAGAAGTACTCCATGTACGTGGATCTTGGAGGCGAGGGTTGGGGGGAGATCAAGAAGCCATGGCTGAACCCCGACATTATTTCGATGCTGGGAGGCGGTTATGTGTCGCCCGACTCGAAAATTGGAGAGGACACCCACCTTGACAAGGCAAGGCCGTTGGGACGCAGCTTCGAGGTCTATGATGCAGACAGTTCTCAATTGTTGGCCATGATACGAGCCGACGAAGGTCACTCGATTGTTGTCGAAGGCCCTCCCGGAACGGGAAAGTCGCAAACTATCACGAACATCATTGCAGAGGCGGTAGCCCATGGCAAGACGGTCCTCTTCGTCTCGGCCAAGCGAGCCGCCTTGGACGTGGTCAAGCGCCGCCTGGATGAGGCCGATCTTGGGGCGATGTGTCTCGACCTCCATGACAAGCTCACGAATCGCCGAGAGTTCTATCAGGAGATCAAGCGTACGGCGGACCGGACACTTTCGATTCGGAACGAGGAAGCGAAGTTGAAGCGACTTGCCGACTTGCGCGATCGGCTCAATGCGCACAGTGACGCCATCAACGAGCCGCTCAATAAGTATGGGATCGCGCCTTTTGAAGCAATGGCGATCCTCGGACAACTTCCACCTGAAATGCCTGAGGACCGCGGTTGGCGGATTCCCTTTGAGACGCTCCGGCACTGGTCCCACTCAGACGTCAAGTTCCGGCTTCATCCCATCGCTGCGCTCCAAGCGAGGGTTGGCGAAACTGGGCTGCCCGTCGAACACCCATTTTGGGGGGCGAGTATCGAATACCTCGATCCCTCCAAGCGACTCGATCTGTCAGAGGACCTCGCCTCCGCCGTCCCTCGGTTTGAGTCGGCCATCTCATTGGTCGCCGCCGTTGCTCGAACACTTCAAATCGAACCTCCCCAAACCGCCAACGATGTGCCGATTCTCAGGACCGTTACGGAGCATTCCTTATGTGCCCCACCCCACCAGGGAGTGGCCATACGAGCTAGCTCTTGGTTTACAGAGGAAGCATTCGTCCGCGAGGTCATTCATAGGCTTAAAGAAAGGGCCCGGCTTCGGACCTTGCGCTCGACCCAAGTATCAACTGAGATCTGGCAATTTGATTGTTCTTCGATTGAGTCGACTCTTAACCGGTATTCAGAGAAGTGGTTCAAGCTACTGATTGGCGAATTTCGTAATGCTTCGAGCGATTTGGCGCCGTATCTCACTGCGGCAGGGCCAAAAACGCCGTTGGAAAGGCGCGACCTTGTTCGGGACGTACGGCAAGTTCAGAAACTCGAGTCGGAAATCGCAGATTCCGAGCATCGTATGCGATCGCTTTTTGGCGTTCAATGGCTTGGGATCGATTCTGACCCTGTGCTGGTCGAGCGACTGCTTGAGTGGATTCTCGATATCCTGCGGAAGGTCGACGAAAAACAACTCCCTCCCGGAATCCTGGACCTGCTTTCGGAACCGGCATTTACGGCGGATTTCCTAGAGCAAGTCGACCGTGCCGAACAGGCCGTGACCTCCGCAATGGAAGCGTACGAACGTGTCTGCGCGCTGTTGGGTTACCCAACTGAAAACCGTGAATCTGCGTCCTTCACAACGCTCGTTTCAAGACTGATCACTTGGCAAAAAGAGTTGGGCCGCCTTCCACAGTTCATTTCCTTTAACCAGGCGCGTCGTCAAGCGCTGGCATCAGGGCTTGAATCGGTCGTCGAGGTTGCCGATAAATGGCCTTCCGCATCGACAAGGTTGTCGACCCTCTTCCAACGGTCTTATTACACCGGCGTTGTTCGCGAGGCCATGGAACTTCGGCCGGAACTGAGGTCTTTCGAACGAAAAAGCCACGAGGCGGCCATATCGGAATTTCAGAACTTGGACGACTTCAAGCTGAAGTTTAACCGTGCCGCCGTCAAACTCGCCCATTATCGACAAATGCCCAACTTCGACTTGAAGGTCGGGAATCTGAACCTGCTCCGCATCCAGTGCGAGTTGCAGCGCAAGCACAAGCCGATTCGCTGGATTCTGGAACGAGCCGGGGAGGCCATTCAGAAGATAAAGCCGGTCTTCATGATGAGCCCGCTGTCGGTCGCCATTCACCTTCCGCCGGAGTTGCCCGCCTTCGATATGGTGATCTTCGACGAGGCATCGCAGGTGAAACCGGAAGACGCGTTATGCTCCATCGTACGGGCTAGACAGACGATCGTCGTGGGCGACACGCGCCAAATGCCTCCCACCAGCTTTTTCGACCGACTTGTCGACGACGATGACCTCGATCAAGAGGATGATCTTTCCGAACTTGGAAACGAGGCTCGAAAACTTGAAAGCGTGCTGAGCCTGATGAACGCGGTTGCAATTGGGAGCATTCGTCGGCCTGACCTTCGATGGCACTACCGAAGTCTTCATCCTGCCCTTATCCAACCATCGAACGAGATGTTCTACGGAAACCGACTTGTGGTTTTCCCCAGCGCAAGAGTGGAAGAAAACGGTCGAAAAATCGGGCTGGTATTTCACCACCATCCGGAAACCGTTTACGAATCTGGATCGACCAAGCGAGTTAATCGCCGTGAAGCCGAGTTGGTCGCGCAGGCAGTTATGGTCCACGTCGATTCCAACACGAGCGAGAGCCTGCTTATTGCGGCAATGAATAAGCCTCAGGCAGATTTGATCTTCGAAGAGGTTCAAAAACTCGAACGCCAGAGCCCTTGGCCGTTCCAGAAGTTTCGAGCGAAGCACCCACACGAACCGCTTTCCATTAAGAACCTCGAGAATGTACAGGGAGATGAGCGCGACGTCATCTTTATCAGTGTGACGTACGGCCGTGACGTTTCCGGTGCGATCCGCCAGCAATTTGGACCGCTTCTGAAGGATGGCGGCGAGCGACGATTGAACGTGCTGATCACACGGGCTCGAAGACGTTGCGAGGTCTTCAGCAATATGACTTCTGACGATCTGAGGAACGACCCCCCGAGGGCAGGAGTGGAATCGCTCAAGAGATATTTGAAGTTCGCTCAGACCGGCAGCATCGAAGTTGCCACTTTGACCGGCGGAAAGGAGGAGTCTCCATTTGAAGAGGAAGTCGCTTCCGCTCTTCGCGATCTAGGATATGCATTCGACCTTCAAGTCGGCTTCGAAGGCTTTCGGATCGATCTTGCCGTACTCGATCCAGTCCATCCGGGAAGCTATATCCTCGGCGTAGAGTGCGATGGAGCGACTTACCACAGTGCTCGAAGCGCCCGTGACCGAGACAAGCTTCGTCAACGGATCCTCGAGAACCGGGGGTGGAAGCTGCATCGGATCTGGTCGCACGACTGGTGGCAAGACAAAGCAGGCGAAGTGGCGCGCTTGATTGCCGCGATCGAGGCGTCGCACCAATCCGATGATGCGCCAGACACTGACCCGCCAGAGGAAGTCGAATTCCTGATAAAAGAGACGCTTCGGACTACGAACCCAGGTCGATTCACTCGGCCCTACGTCGCGACGTCACCACCGGGCGTTATGACGACCAAGGCTGAGCTTGGAAGTTACATGGTCCAGGTTGTTCAAACGGAGGGGCCGATTCACGAAGATTTGCTCCGGCAACGTCTGCGAGATGCTGCGGGATATGGGCGGTCAGGCAAGACAGTGAAGGCGCTCTTGGATGAAGTCATCCGGGATTCAAGGCGCTATGTTCGATTTTCAGTCGACTCTTACTGTATCGACGAATCTCAACTGCGCCAGCCGCGAGATTGGTCAACGGTCCCGACGGCTGAGAAAAAGGTCGAATTCGTCCCTGAGGTGGAAATTGCGGCGGCATTGCGCCATGTTGTCGGCAACGCGTTCGGAGTCGATGAATCCGCCGCCGCCAAGTCGGCGCTCAACCTACTGGGGTTTAAGAGGATCACCGACAGCGCGCTGGCCCGCGGCATTAGAGTCGTGAACCGTATGATCGATGCGGGGGGAATAAAACGATTCGATGGATTGTTGTATGGCCCCGAGAAACGGTGATGCCGCGCCCGGTGTGGGCGCGTTAAACCTATTTTCCTCGGACGAGCCATTCAAAATTGAGTACCCTGGTTGTTAATGCGAGAAGACGTCCTTTCCCATTCGACCAGCACGACTGCCGAAAAACCCGAGTGGCTTGTGGAACGGTTAAAGTGGTTTCGTGAACAGGAGTTTGGAATTATTCTCCATTGGGGAATCTACGCATTTTGGGATTGCTGTGAGAGCTGGCCGCTGGTCCCGGAGGATACATGGGCACGCGGTGAGATGAAGTGTTGGACCGAGCGTGGCAAGGATCTTGATCGGTTTCAGCAGGACTATTGGAACCTAATCGAGCAGTTCAATCCGGTGGATTTTGACCCGGATGCATGGGCAGCCGTCTTCGCCGAGGCGGGCGCCAAGTATGTTTGCTTCACGACAAAGCACCACGACGGATTCTGCCTATGGGATACGGCGACCACCGATTATAAAATCACTGGCCCAAGATGCCCATTCCACACCAACCCGAAAGCCGACGTAACGAAACACCTCTTCGATGCGCTTCGACGCGCGAGGTTGGGAGTTTCGGTCTACTTCAGCAAAGCCGACTGGCATTGCCCGTATTACTGGGCGCCCGAACCAAAGCCATTTGGCCGGGGAGCCAACACCTTGGACAAACCGGAGGTGTTTGAGCAGTTCGTCGAATACACTCATGAGCAGATTCGGGAACTCCTCACTAACTATGGGAAGATCGACATTCTTTGGCTCGATGCGGGCTGGGTACGAGATAAAGAGGATATCCGAATGGCGGAGATCGTGGAGATGGGCCGTAATTTGCAGCCGGGCCTATTGGTTGCCAACCGTACGGTTGGCGATTTCGAAGACTTTGTTACGCCCGAACGCGAGATCCCGGATGAGTCTCTTCCCGACGCCTGGGAAGCCTGCCTTCCACTGGGTCCTGATTGGAAATATACGGAAAACCAGCCCCTTAAGTCGGCTCAACAGGTAGTCGAAGAGTTGCAGACGATTAACCGTCGGGGCGGGAATTTTCTGCTAGGAATCGGACCGAAATACGACGGCACGATCCCAGAACGAGACCAGGAAATCTTGCGGGAGATTGGTCGACTACGTCGAGGCTAGCGCAGTATTCAAACATGCTACGGGGGTGGTTTTCCGGCTTCGGCGTTTACCAGCCGCTGATAGTCTTCGTAGGCCTTTTTGAATTCGGCGGCCATGTCCGTCGGCAATTCTCTCCAAGCCACCGCTTTCGTCTTTCCGGGAAGCACTTCAGAGAAGCTAGTCGTCACGGTTTGCTCGTCACCAGTCGAGCTGATCTTCAATGCGAGCTTCCTTCTAGTTCCTGGCTGATAGAGCGGTTCTCTGCCAAGGTCCTTGCGGCGCATTTCGTAATTCGTAGCCGCTTGATTCACTTCCTCCACTTCCCCACCCATCATGGTATAGCCGATTAGCACCGGCTTTTCCACGATCGAAGCTGTAACCGTGAGCTTTGAGAAGTCCAAAGTATCCCAACGAGCCGGATCAGCTTGAGACCTCGCAAAATCACGCGCCCTCGACTGCAAAAGCACATCCATTAGCTGCTCTCTTACCGGAAGACTAAATTCGGAAGCAGCGAATGGCTTGCCAATTCTAATCTTAGCCCAGTCTTCGGGATCGAGGCGGGTATAGAGTCTAATGTTGTAAGGATAGTCACCAATAGAGTCGCTATCTATGACGATACTCGAGAGCCCAAGCATCATTAAGTCAGACCAACTATTGCTGCTGGCCGGACGCTGATTGGACACATAGTCGCTTAAGATTGCAACATTCGCAACGCTCCCGGACTTGATGGCATCGGCAAATTTAGCCAATACGGAGCGCCTGGCTTGCCCTGGATTTTCAAACTCGCAATCGGCAAGCCTGCCCACCACCGCGCCGTCCACCACCATCCAGTTAATAGACATGCTGTATCTGCCTAAGATCGGGCACTGGTACAGTTTGAAATAGTCTAAAATCGGTTCATGGTCTCTACCATTGGATTCGACAGCCTTGATATCGCAGCTCCCTTGAGTGGACCTGGCGAATTTGTCTGTGGGTCAAAGGCTCAAGCCGGATGGTCCGGAAAAAGAATCTTCTTTCCAAGCGATGTTGTGGATGCAGTGAATAATGACAATGTCGCGGTTAGTCTGATCATTCGAGGGTCAGAACAACAAGGATACGAAGTGGCGCTAAGTTGACCGTATTTTGCTCAAGCATGCTACACTGAGTCGATGCCCAAAGGAAGACAAGGCCCAGAAGATACCAACGAGATCGCGTTCCGCGTCATTCAGCAGTTGACGGGGCAGGCACCGAAGGAAGATCCCCCGGTGTCCGAACTGTCAGCCAAACGGGCAGAAGCTGGAAGACAGGGTGGATTGAAGGGCGGCAACGCTCGCAAGGATTCGCTCACGCCAGAGCAGCGTTCCGAGATTGCCCGGAAGGCTGCCAAGAAGCGTTGGCATGGAAATTCCTAGACGAATGCATTTGGCATTACCGAAGCTGGAATCATATCCGCAATGATATGCTCCGGCAATCCCCTTGAATCCGCCAGATTAGAAATCGAAAGCCCATTTCTGGCCAATACTTCAAGAAACTTGGAGTGGATTATGCTTCCATCGGGCGTAAACCAGCCGGGTTCCGGTCCGCGCCGATAGCCCAAAACGGCGAACTTCTTAAATAAGTTCGCATACACTGCGTCCGAAATTGCACCATTCGCGTGCATGTGCATTACTAGACCCTGCATAGAGATCTTCCACCTTTTCCGAAGCGTCCCTAGCATCCTCAGGTCAGGCATAGGGGACACTTCTCGACGTAGAACGGCCCAAGGCGCTAGGAATTCGGCTGCAAACCCGAAGGCCATACCCTCATAGAGATCGGTTTGCGCATCCATTTCACAGTATCTGTGCATCACGATATGACCTAGCTCATGGCAAAAATCCATTCTAAGTCTGGCGGGATCGCTGACATGCTGATTGAGGAAAATGTAAGGAGTGTCATCAACCCAAGCAGCGAAGCCGTCAAGATGTTCCGCATATTCCTTGACAAAGAAAACTCTGACTCCAAATGACTCGGCTACCCTAACTACGTCACCTATAGGTCCCCATCCAATTCCCCATCGATCCCGCACGACACGAGCGACTTCGGCCCCCGCCATTCTAGCGGACCTGATATCGCCTTGTACGGCGGTCATAGGCACAGACGGGATGTCCGGATCCGGATACTTAATATAGTCGCCGATCATCGGCGCAATTGCAGAGTGTGCAAGCGTGACGTAGAAATCTGCTCGGTTTCGAATGTGCGCGGGACAACGCGAGCGCTTTCGGAAGGAAATCATCCCGTCAGTTGTCTTCCATTCCGTCTTAGAGCGAAAGAAGCTTTCCGGGAATCCAGAGGCTAGCCACAATTCACGCGACAAGGCTGAATAGTCTTCCTCTCCGGACTCCATCCTTGCAACATTCGACTGCTTCCTTCCAATTTTGACGGCCAGATCGCTTTGTGTTAGGCCGGCGTAGACGCGGGCCAAAGTAACGGGATTCTGCTTGCGTGACATTATCTCGTCTCTGGATCAAACGGAGACTCAAAGGTCGGCGCAAGACTTTCCGATGGGTCGTCCATCCGTACGATATGGACGTCGTAGGCGTCCACTTTTGACGTGAATTTTGAACTCCTCTCAGGTTTTTCCCCACGAATGAAATGAAGCTCAAAAGGAAATGAAGCGGTCTCACTGATAGTGGGAATCGCAAGAAGATAATTCGCCCAGACGCCAGGATCAGGTTTCGCCACTTCCACCTCCGGCAGATCAAAGAGCTTGAACTGTAGAGCCGACGATTCCGCGTATGCCTTCATGTCCCGATCAGGATGAATGAAGTATTCATCCTTCACCTGAACTCCGAAAAACATAGGGAAGCGAATTATCCCTTTATCGACGCTTATCTGCAAGAAGTTTCGAAGGGAATCTGTGGAGATGATCTGAACTGGGCCCGCGGTCAGAACCGTATCACAGTTATGAATCCATCGGGTTCTCTCGTATGGCCCATGGGTACAGGATGCAACGTTGGGCCCAAGACGCATCCTGTCGGTACGTGCATCTTCTCTACATTGGAGCACCATCCGAAGTTCTCTCGTGTAGGGCGTCAAATCCGTCTTAAGGGCGTTCATCTGTTGTATATTTTACGACATAATCTGCGAAGAAATATACTTCTCAGCGCACTTTAGGTTGACAAATACGATTATGCTCAAGCATACTGTAAATATGAATCGGCTTGATACTGCTCGCCAAGCTCAGATCGTTCGCCTTCTTGTAGAGGGAATGTCGATCAATTCAACTGTCCGAACGACTGGCGTCTCAAAGGTTACAATCCTTAAGTTACTTGCCGATCTGGGCAAAGCTTGCAGCGAGTATCAGCAGGGCACGTTGCTGGGGCTAAATACCAAGATTGCTCAAGCCGATGAGGTTTGGAGCTTCGTCCACTGCAAGGAGAAGAACATTCCTGAAGGACGCATCGGCGAATTTGGAGTAGGCGACGTCTGGACGTGGACTGCGATGGATGCCGAGTCCAAGCTGATCTTCTCTTGGCACGTCGGTATGCGGACAGCCGAAGACGCTGAATCATTCGTCATGGACATTGCTGGTCGAATCAACGACCGGTTCCAACTGACGACGGACGGATTTGGTGCGTACTCGAAAGCCGTCATCAACGCTTTCGGTTTGGACGGCATCGACTACGCAATGCTGGTCAAGAGCTACGGTAACGATTTGTCATGGGAGAAGCGGTATAGCCCTGCGGTCTGCACGGGCAGCAAGAAAGAAGCCAAGATCGGCGATCCCGATATGAAGCACGTCAGCACAAGTTACATCGAGCGAACGAACCTGACACTCAGGATGGGTAATCGACGCTTCACGCGACTGACGAACGCGCACTCCAAGAAGCTTGAGAACCACGAAGCAAGCATTGCGCTTCACCTGATGTACTACAACTTCGCAAGGCCGCACGAAACGCTTACAAAGGCAGAGGGCGGTAAGAAGACTACTCCAGCAATGGCATCGGGCATCTCAACTCATGTCTGGACCCTGACTGAGATCGTGGGACTGCTTGAGAAATGAAACTGTACCAGTGCCTAAGATCGTTTGAATCGAAGATCCGCCATTGGTCGGTTCAAACAGCGCAAACATCGTTAAGTCGGGAAGGGCTATTACCAAATCAGGTTTGATGGCACGAGCGATCGGCGGCAGCATCAGGTCCTTCGTCACCGCCATCGGATCTCGTTGTTCCGCATGGCGCCAGTCTATATTTTGCGGACCTTGGCCTTGCCCGATCTAGCGAACTTGCGCCAGTTCTTCGGGTGTTAGCGGCTGCTTCTTGATGTCGTCTCCAACTAGGTCCACTACCTCCTTCGGCAGACTTTCGAAATCGATCTGCTGACCCTCGGCAAATTCGAAAACTCCCGCACTCATTCGGCGCACAATCCACCAGGCGTCAGGAGTGTCGGCAAGCTTCAGTAGATCGGGCGGAAGCTGACGTACGTAAGAGTTGCCTACGGCGCCGTATCGAACCGCCTCTCCAGGCGACATTGCGTACAGATCATGGATAGGCAGTTGAAGCGGCTTGGAATCCTTCTTGCAAGCCTCACGATACATCCTTTCGAACTCCGGGTAGTCTTCATCCGGCTTGGGCTTTACTGCTTTCAGACGCAAGCGGCCGTTGTCTTCGACCCATTGGCCGTGCATCGCATATGCGACCAACTTCCTAATTCTTGCCGAGTCTCCTGATTTGACTGAAACGAAAATGGGATAGTCGTTTAGGTTTGCATCAGCGGTGTGCGTTATCCCCGTCGCATTCGTTAGGAGCTTGCACAACTCGGGCATGCCATACGATCCTACTGGGAACTGAGCAAGAGACAATGCAAGCAACGCGGCGATCACATTCTAAAGACTTTGCATCCTTAGGGATCGTTCAGTAAATCGAATCGTCCAAAACTGGATTACCACTCTTTGGACCAAATGAGGGAAGATATGGGTGTAGTGTGCCAATGAGGGAGAACAGACGACCGAACGAACGCAGTCGGGCTACGCTAAAGGAAGTCGCAAGTGCAGTCGGCGTTTCCATTTGCACGGCCTCGGTTGTGCTCAACAACAGCAACTCAGGTTCGCGGGTTTCGGAAGCGACCCGCAGCGCGGTCATTGAGGCGGCGAAGCAGCTTGGCTACCGAGCCAATCAGATCGCTCGATCACTCCACGCCGGACACACCCATGTCATCGGAGTCGTTCCGGCTGCGACGGAATCGAACATCCTGCTGGGTCCGCACTTGCAGCATGTACTCAACGGGATCGTCAACGAGACGGAGGTCCATGGTTACGACCTGTCTATCATTACCCGTTGCGACCAATCCCGGCCGTCTGACCTGCTTGACGCTTTACTCGGAGGAAGGATGGACGGCGTCATTGTAGTGGCGCCAAGGTCGAACTCCCGGCTGATTCCGCTCCTGCGCGACGAGGACCTCCCGATGGTGGTTATCGATGGCGACCCGGAACAGTGCAATAACATCTTCGTCATCGACAACGAGATGTCGGTCAAAAGAGCCATCAGGCACATTTACAAGCTTGGCCACCGAAGAATCGGCCATATCGCCGGGCCTCAAGACCTTTTTGCGGCTCGAATTCGAAAGGAGGTCTTCTTCCGAGAAATGAGCGATCTGGGGATTCCCTTACAATTCGAATGGCTTCAAGTGGGAAATTTCAACATCCCCTCGGGCGAGGAAGCGATGAGCCGTATTCTGAATCACTCCGAATTGCCTACTGCGGTTTTTTGTGCGAATGACGAAATGGCATTCGGAGCGATCAACGCGATCCATGCGAAAGGCCTTAAGGTTCCGGATGACATCAGCATCATCGGATTTGACGATGTGCCGTTTGCATCTATGACGACTCCCGCACTAACGACTGTTCGGCAACCCGTCGATGAAATTGCACGTACTGCAACCGCCGCCTTGATCATGTACATTGAGGACCGGATTCCCATCCGCAGCCGAACATTTCCCGGCACTCTGATAGAGCGGAAGTCTTCAGCGCCGCTTTTCTAGCGACTATTTTACAATTTTCGAGAAAAATACGATTTTCCGAAAAATACCCTCACGTGAATAAACGTTTAACTCCATACGATGATCCTTGTATCCAGACCGAGCGTGGATCTGTTACGTTTTGTTCGAACCGCCCCTTTTATGGACGGCTTGACATAAAATGAGTGAGCAGACGAAAATGCTTCGGCTCAGAAACCAACGGAGGTTATTAGGTTGAAACTCAGAGGATTCACTCTCATCGAGCTTCTTGTCGTAATTGCAATTATCGCAATTCTCGCATCGATTCTATTCCCTGTATTCGCTCAAGCAAAGCTCGCCGCCAAAAAGACGGTGGCTTTAAGCAACGCTAAGCAGGTCGCCCTTGCTCAGTACATGTACATGAACGACTACGACGATCACTTGATCAAGTCGTACTATGGCTTCCCCGCTGCACCTGCGTGCAACTGGGGCTCAGTATCGGGCATCTATTATGATTGGCGCTACGCGGTCCAGCCATATCTGAAGAACTCGAACATCTTGAGCGACCCCACAAACTTGTTTAGCGCGACGACATACAACCAGCCGGCGCTGACTGGGGTGCCAGCCGCTCAGGAGATGTACTACTCATCCAACTATGCGTCCAACGATGCGGTCATCGGCTTCGCATACGGCGAGTGCGCCAATGCCCAGTACTGTCCAGACGGCCAGAGTACACTGGATCAGCTTCCCGATCCTGCCGATACGATCGTGTTCACTCCGAATAGAAGCCGGTGGAACGACTTAAAATTCGACTTCATCAGCACGGTTGATAGCGGCGGTCAGCCAAGTTGGTGTTTCCAAAACACTTACAATTTCACCACCGGAGCCGTAGCATCGGCTGGACCGTTCTGCCCCGCAGCGAACTTGGGACCCATCAACTCGGTCAATGCAACGGCCGCCTTCGTTTGGGCAGACGGCCATGCAAAGTCCATGAACGTGATGGCGACATTGGCCACCAACCAGCCGAATTTCGACTATTGGTATGCTTATGCGGGCTACACATACAACCCGTTGGATAATGGAAAGACAAACGATCCGGTAACCCAAGCTGAGAAGCTGCAGGTTGCTCAGACTGCCTATCCCGAGTACTTAAACCCGTAAAATGGGCTTGCTGGGCCGTCACGCGGCGGCCCAGCGTCTTCCATGGATCATCACCTATATGAGAAAAACTCTCTTTGCAGCGTTGTGCCTTTCCAGTTTGGCGATAGTTGGCTTTGTTTTGACGGGGTGCGGATCTGGCATTCGTAAAGTAGATCCTGTTGTTGGTCAACAAAAGCCGAACTTTAAAACGGCTATCCAAGGCAATCCGAATATTCCGGATTCCGTTAAGAAGTCATTCAAGTAGACACAGTTTGTATCTGATCAGGCGGCTCTTTCGGCTGTAGGTCGCCGTATTGGTCTTTTTTTGCCATGTCTACTGCAACCACCGCATTCACGTGGACTGTTACCTTCGAAGACGACTTTGAGGGAAGTTGTGGAAGCGAACCCTCACCGTTGCTTTGGGCTCGGGACCTTGGAGGCAGTGGATTTGGCAATAACGAGCTTCAGTGCTACACGGACGGCAGTGCCAACGCATTTCTGGACGGCGCTGGCAACCTGGTGATTGAAGCTCGTAGTGAGACGATCTCTGGCCACGATGGAGTTCTCTGCGCTTATTCGTCTGCTCGGCTCCAGACTAAAGGTCGATTCTCGCAAAGATACGGCAAATTCGAGGCACGCATGAAACTACCGCGCGGGCAAGGGATATGGCCGGCATTTTGGCTTCTCGGAGAATCTTTCGACACTGTTGGCTGGCCCGAGTGCGGAGAGATCGATATCATGGAGTCGATCGGACCTGTTGCCAAGACCCTATACGGCTCTCTACACGGTCCAGGATACTGTGGCGCCAATAACCTTCATGGCATTTTGACCCTGGACGAACCTCTTTCCGATGCTTTCCATGTTTATGGCGTCGATTGGTCGACAGATCAGATCAGTTGGACCTTCGATGGAAGCTGCTACGCGACGGTTACCCGGCACGACGTCGGTAATCACTCCTGGCAATTCGATGGACCGTTTTATATTTTGCTCAATCTCGCGGTAGGTGGCGACTGGCCTGGATGCCCGGATTCCACCACCAGTTTTCCTCAACGACTTATTGTCGACTACGTACGTGTTTGGGGCAATGACTCGAAGGCTACCTCCAGCGTTCAGTCGACGCCATAGTGGGCGATAGTAAAATGGGTGGCATGGCAGGTTCGGGCGCAGTTGGCATGGCAAACGATCCAAGTGCGCTTTATGAACAGAGTCGCGCCGCGTTACAAAATGGCAACCTGGCCAAAGCCATCTCCATCGCAGACCAGATCCTCAAACTTACGAATTGGGCGCCATTTGCATGTGCCTGGGCCGCCAACCTGAGACTCGAGGCCTGCGATTGGCGACGTGCGATCGAATATGCCCAACGAGGCCTTAGTAAAGGCCGTTCGGCAGCGCTATTCGGAATTCAGGGAGAGGCATATCTGGCTTTGTCCGAATTGGGTATGGCTGAGTTGTCGCTCCGCGAAGCTATTAAGGATCAGCCCAATCACGCGCCTTGGTGGTTTCATCTGGCGCGGCTGCTCTTACGAATGGACCGCGAATTCGAAGCCATGGAGGCGCTAACCAAGGGTGTAGCCATTACTCCAGACTCAGGTTGCTTAATCCGACTTGCCCACCTGGAACTCCTGTTCGGTGATCCCGTGGCAGCGTTTGCTAACGTCATCCACGGGTTGGAGTTGGACCCAGGCGACGTTATCGGAAACACGATTGCTGCAAAGAGCCTCATGGAACTTGGCCGAGTGGACGAGGCGAACAACTACTGGCGCAAGGCGGCAGATCTCGCCGGCTCCAATGCCGAGGAAGTCGACCTCATACGCGTTCGATTTCTTCGAGAGCAAGGCCAATTCGTTGACGCAACTTCTTCATTACAGCGAATCGTGGAGGCTCATCCCGACAGCCCCAGAGCCCACGCCCTGATGGCAGATAGCAGGCGCTGTTCGGAGTCCGATCTTCCATTGATCGAAAGGATGGAGTCTCTCGCCGCCAAGAAGTTGAATCTGTCCTCCGGTGAGCGCATGAATCTCGAGTATTCGCTTGGGAAGGCCTTCGACGATTTGGGGCGATTTGAAGAAGCCATGAGGCACTTTGATCGGGCTAATGCCATCGGCTATGAAGCACTGGTCGCAGATGGCGGATTCGATCGCTCGAATTATGCCGCGATGCTCAAAGCCCGAAAAGAGGTTTTCAGCCGTATCAACATTGAGGAGGCTGCCACGACCGGCATCCGTGACGAAACTCCCATATTCGTGATGGGGATGATGCGATCCGGCACGACCCTCATGGAACAGATTCTCGCCAGGCACCCGTTAGTAGCCGGAGCCGGCGAGCAGAAATTCTGGATCGGACTCGATGCAAAACTGATCGATTTTGACGAGCGCCGGGTGCGCAATGAATTATTAGGCGATGCTGCGGCGACCTATCAAAGGTTGCTGGCGCGGTACGGCGCCGGCGCCGAGCGCGTTGTCGACAAGCAGCCAGGCAACCTCCTACTCGCAGGGCTCTTACACATGGCGTTTCCGGAGGCTCGCATCATTTACATGGTTCGACATCCCTTGGATAACGCAATTTCAATCTGGAACACGAATATCCAGACCTCGACCTCTTTCGTGCATAACAAGGGAAATCTCGCCTTTGCGATACGGCAATATGAAGAGTTGATGCGCCATTGGGTCGAAGTCTTGCCAGCCGATCGCTTCATGACACTCTCCTACGAATCCCTGGTGATGGATCAGGAAGTGAACACGCGCAAGGTGCTCGAGTTCTGCCGCCTGCCTTGGGATGATGGATGCCTATCGCCGGAAAAGAGTCAAGGCAGAGTGGTCACTCCGAGTCTGTGGCAAGTGCGGCAGCCCGTTTACAACACGTCCATCGGTCGTTGGAAGAACTATGAGCCCTGGCTTGGAGAGTTGAGGCAGTTGGCGTGAAGGCTACATCGGGCGTATCGAGCCTCTTGGATGGAGCCATTTTGGCCATGACTTCGGGCAACTTGACGGCCGTTGAGCGTATCTGCCTCCAAGTTATTGACGCCGACCCAAACGTGGCACAAGCGCATGTCATGTTGGGGATCGTGGCCCAACGCACTGGTAGGCAAACCGAGGCAATTAGGCGCCTGACTCGAGCCCATGAATTACAACCAGGTTCGTTCGAAGCTGCTGCATGCCTCGCCGCCGCCTATCGCATTTCCGGCAGTACTCAAAAGGCAATCCAGTTTGCCGAACTCGCTGCCAAGCTGAAGCCAACGGACGCGATGGCCCAATCAGACTTGGGTTCGATCTATCTTGAAGCGTCTCGACTTCATGACGCAGAGGGACCTCTAAGGCGTGCGGTTTCACTTTCTGGCGGAGGGTTTCACTTTCAGATTGCGCTCAATCAATGCCTTAACCTCGCTGGAAAGCGCAAGGAGGCGAATGAGGTCCTTCGGCAGGCCCTTCAGACCCGACCATTCACGCCGGAGGAGCTTCTGAATTTCGCGGCGCTGCTGGTGACCAAAAGCAATCCGCATGGAGCGGTCGAGGCGAGTCGCGAGGCAGTTCGCCGAGCGCCGAAGCTGTTGCGCGCCCGAGGGCAACTGGCTCGGGCGCTCGTTGAAGCAGGTCGAGGGGATGAGGCGGCTACCGTGTTGGACGATCCAGCTCTATCGGAGTGCCTCCGTGCCGATGCCTCGGATAGCGAGACTCTCACTGTGCTGGGAGGCGCATACCAATCGCTGGGGCGCGTCGAGGAGGCTCGAGAATTGCTTTGCCGCGCCATCCGTGCTCCCAATCCAGTTGGCATGGCTTTCTACGCCTATACGCATTCCAGTCGAATGTCCGAAGACAACGGGGCGATAATCCAAGCCATCGAGGCAAGGCTTGGCAAAGCGACCCAATTCGATGACCTACCGTCGATGCACTTCGCGCTTGGAAAGGCGTATGAGGATTTGGGAAACTATGGGCAGGCAATGGCGCACTATGACGAAGCGAATCAATGTCAGGCCTCCGGCGAGGCTGTCTTAGCCCCCCCGCCAACCGGAGTTACCGCCGATCAAGCTAATTCGTTGTTCTCTGACGAGTTTATCCAAGCGAACAGCGGGTTTGGCTCGCCAAGCGACTTGCCTATCGTGGTCGTCGGCATGATTCGCTCCGGTACAACTCTTGCCGAGCAAATCCTTTCGAGCCACCCGTATGTGGGAGGCGAAGGAGAGGTCCCATTTTGGGCTTACAATGCCACGGAATTGCTGGATATCGAGCAAGGGCGTCTTCGCCCCGAACGTGTTCGCGATGCGGCAGAAAGGTACCTTTCTTTGCTATCCGCAGCTCATCCAGGGAAGCAGCGGGTGGTCGACAAGATGCCAGCGAATTACCAGTATCTGGGAATCATGCACTTGGCCCTTCCAAACGCACGCATCATTCATATGCGTCGTCATCCGGTCGATACGTGCCTCTCGATCTATTCCACGCATAGGCGTGAACAGAGCGAATTCGGCAGTAAAAAAGGCGATCTCGTCAATGCCTATCGCCGGTACCAAAGCATCATGGCCCATTGGAGAGCGGTGCTTCCTGCCGAGCAGTTTCTCGATATCGATTACGAAGACCTCGTTGCCAATAGCGAGTCGGCGACTAAGCGGATGCTTGAATTCTGCGGACTAGAATGGGACGAAACTTGTTTGCATCCAGAAACGAATCCACGGGCGGTAGCGACTCCTAGTTTATGGCAGGTTCGCCGGCCCATTAATTCATCCTCCGTCGAGCGCTGGCGCCGTTTCGAGCCTTGGCTCGGCGATTTCAAGGAACTGATCTAGCTCCTGAAAAATTCGTGAGGTACACCACAAAACCATGAAATTCGACGTCGCAATCATCGGAGGTGGACCCGCTGCTGCTACATGCGGGAGTTTCCTCCGCCTCCATCGTCCTGACATCCGCGTTGGAATATTCGAGCGTGAGTTCTTTCCTCGGGAACACGTCGGGGAAAGCCAGCTTCCTCTCTGCTGCAAGATTCTCAACGAGATCGGCGCATGGGAGAAAGTAGAACAGGCGGGGTTTCCCATCAAGATCGGGGCAACGTACCGCTGGGGAAATTCAGACGATCTTTGGGACTTCAATTTTCTCGCTAACGGTGCGTTTGAGGACGTGCACAGGCCGGCCAATTATGAGGGTCAGCGACTTCAGACGGCATTTCAAGTAGATCGCTCGGTATTTGACAAGATCCTCTTGGACCATGCGCGTGAACTGGGTTGCGAAGCTTACGAGGGTCAGGGAGCTCGGCAGGTTCAACGGACGGGTGACCATGTCGACGGCCTGATCCTTGACGATGGAACATCTGTCGAAGCGGACTACTACATCGACGCATCCGGACATGTCGGATTCTTGCGGCGCGCAATGGGTATTGAAATTGAAGAGCCCAGTACGCTCCGGAATATCGCGATTTGGGACTACTGGCAAAACGCAGAATGGGCGGTGAAACTCGGGATTGGGGGAACTCGCATCCAAATTATGTCGGTCGGCTATGGCTGGCTTTGGTTCATCCCTCTGAGCCCAACTCGAACCTCGATCGGCTTTGTCTGTCCAGCCGACTATTACAAGAACTGCGGCCTTCGACCGGAGGAACTGTATCTCAAAGCGATTGAAGACGACCCGCGAATCAACGCTCTAGTTCGAAGTGGTTCCCGTGAAGGTCCTATCCACACCACGAAGGACTGGTCCTTTATCGCCGAGCGGTGGTGCGGGGAAAACTGGTTTTTGATCGGCGAATCGGGCGGTTTTGCCGACCCAATCCTCTCGGCCGGCATGAGCCTCGCCCATGCGTCTGCACGAGAAGCAGCCTTCTCTATCCTTGAGATGGGCAACGGAAGGGATCCTTGGCTTCGTGAGCAGTACGAATCGCGCAACAAGCGAAAAGTGCTGCAGCATATTCGGTTTGCGGACTATTGGTACACGGCAAATGCCCATTTCAGCGAGTTGAAGGAATTCACGCGAGAAATTGCCAAAGAAGCAGGCATCGATCTAGACGCAGAAGCCGCCTTCCGATGGCTCGGTTCAGCTGGCTTCGTCGAAGAGGACATGGTTGTTGGCGGTCTCGCTCTTTTCGATCTGGCTAGCGTGCATCTCATCGCCAAGCGTCTATCGTCGGAAGCGGCGGTAAGTCCGATCGACGGCTTTAGTGGATTTATGCTGAATCTGAAGGGCGCGGAGGAAATCCAAGTCGCGTGTTACGCGGACGGTAAGGTGAACTCTATACCCGCATTCCGTCGTGGGGAAAAGATGCTACCCATGGTCGGATTCTTTGGCTTGCTCGTTGCCGGCTTGCGATACTCGCCCACCCTTGAACTAGCAGGCAAGTTTATTATCGCTCGCCTCAGGGAGCAAGGTCGAGCCTATGATGCAGGGGCTCATGCAGAGATGGTCCAAGCATTGGAAGCTATGGCGAGAGATGGGTGGGTCAGGTGCAAGAAGTTTGAAGGTGCGACCCCCATTACCTGTCGCTGGGAAGACCACCAGGGCTTAATTGGAGCGAATCACGATGATGACCTGCCCGAAGAACGCGTAGCCGCCGGGCTGAGGACTCCACCAGTAGAATAAATATGGTCGCATTATTAGTCTCACTCATGGCGATGGCCACACACTCCGACTGGGTTCTCACGTTTCATGACGAGTTTGATGGCGCCAAAGGCCTACCCCCATCCAAGGCCCTATGGGGTCGAAACATTGGGGGCGATGGGTGGGGCAACAATGAGTTGGAGAGCTACACCGACGGAAATGCAAATGCGTTCTTAGATGGGAAGGGACATTTGGTAATTGAAGCTCGAAAGGAAACTACGACTGGTCCCGATCACATCACGAGGCCCTACTCATCGGCTCGCTTGCTTTCTGAGGGCAAGTTCTCTCAAGAATACGGCCGGTTCGAAGCGCGGATGAAGCTGCCGCAAGGCAAGGGCGTTTGGCCTGCATTTTGGCTTCTTGGAAGCAATATAGGAAAGGTCGGATGGCCTCAGTGTGGAGAGATTGACATCTTGGAGTCGGTTGAGAAGGTGGCAAGGTTCGCGCACGGCACGCTGCACGGTCCCGGTTACTCCGGCGCATCCGGAATTTCAAAGCAAATTGAATCGCGAACTTCACTCGCCGAAGGATTTCACGTGTATTCCGTAGAGTGGGAGCCCAAGCAGATAAAGTGGTTTCTTGACGGCACTTGTTACTCAACAGTAACTCCCGCTCAAATCCGGGGACAAAAGTGGGTTTTCGATCAGCCGTTCTTCATCATCTTGAACCTGGCGATCGGCGGCTATTGGCCGGGGTATCCGGATGCCACTACTGAATTTCCCCAGCGGCTACTCGTGGACTATGTTCGGGTCTATAAGAGGAAAGGAACCTAATTGCAGCTCCTTTTGCGAGATCATTCGTGATGAATCCACACCATTTCATTCGGGTTTTAGCAATCCTTCGTTTAGCACGGTTGGACTGGAATCGAGGCGGACCGATAGCCCTCGATAGGGAGAGGAATTACGTTTGTAGAGGACGTTCACTCGCCTGAGCCTAATATTCGCCAGTGTGCCATGCAACGTCGTCTGGTGGATGTAAAGGACATTGCGGAACACCCTGTCGAGCAATCATCAGAGAATCCGAAGAACCTGCTTGTATCAGCAAAGGTGTTGGGGAGGCCAGTCATATGCGCAGACCTGAAGAACTGGCCGAGAGAATTGAATGAAACGGCTTCTAATGGGCCGAGATGTGTCGATTAGGTAATCGTCAGGACTGCCGTTTTCGATGCTGCGCCTAAAGTTGCGGTCAGTGTTGCCGATACAGTTTTGCTCACGTTAGCGGTCTTTACCGTAAAGTTCACTGTGTTCTTCCCCGCCGGAATGGTTGCCGACGCAGGAACCGTAGCGGCGGACTGACTGCTGGAAAGCTTAATGACCAGCCCGCCCGATGGCGCTGGTGAGCCGATGGTTATCGTACCGGTTGAGGTCTTTCCTCCAACGACTGTGGATGGGCTTAGGCTAATCAGCAGCAAAACAGGAGAGTTAATGGTCAGTGAACCAGTCTTCGTAGAGCCACTCAAACTGCCAGTGATGACAGCAGTTGTCGTTACGGAAACCGCTGCCGTTTTGACCGTAAATGTAGCGGATGTTTGTCCAGCGGCAACGGGAACCGAAGCCGGAACAGTGGCGGAACTGACACCGCTTGACAACTTGACGCTAAGTCCGCCGCTTGGAGCCACACCGGAGATGGTTATCGTGCCCGTCGATGAAGACCCGCCCGACAAGCTATTGGGGCTCAGGGTGAGCGCGGTTATAATTGGGGGGTTCACTGTCAGTGCGCAAGTCTCTGCCACCGTCCCTAGTTTCGCGGTGAGGATCGCCGACTTTTGTGCAGAAACAGCTGCGGTTAAGACCGTAAACGTCGCGCTGGATTGACCGGCACTGACGGTCACCGTGGACGGAACCGTCGCGGCTACGATGTTACTGGCCACATGAACGACGGTTCCGCCGGCTGGCGCAGCGCCGTTTAACGAGACGGTACCAATCGATGAGGTTCCGCCCGTAACGGTTGTCGGATTGACCGCGACAGAAACAAGGGTCAAGGGGGCGACGGATAAGGCAGCCGTTTGGGTTACGCTGCCCAGACTCGCCGAGATTGTCGCTGACGTCTGGGCCGTCACCAACGTCGACGTGACAGTGAATGTGGCTGTTGAGTTGCCGCTCGATACGGTGATCGTAGCGGGAACTCCGACCGATTTCTGATTGCTGGACAGCTTCACGACGATGCCCCCTGCCGGAGCCGCGCCGCTGATTGTAACCGTGCCTGTCGATGGACTTGGCCCCACCACCGTGGTGGGATTCAGGCTCAAACCGGTTAGGGCAGCGGGATTGATGGTCAGAGTAGCGGCTTCCGAGGTTGTCCCCAGTTTTGCAGTCACTGTCGAAGTGATCTGCGCCGTTACAACCACCGTACTTGCCGTGAAGGCGCCAGTGGTCTGACCTGAGGCAACTTTGACCGAGGACGGAACGTTGGCAGACGAATTGTTGGCGCTTAGGGCCACCAAAACGCCATCGGCGCCGGCAGGGCCGCTCAACGTTACGGTTCCAGTAGAAGTTGCTCCGCCAGTCACGGTATTGGGATTGAACGCAATCGATCGGAGTTCCAAGGGAGAAACTGAAAGCGTTGCGGCCTGCGATGAGCCAGAGGCGCTTGCTGTGATGGTGACCGTCGAGGCGGCGGTTACTGAACTCGTCGTCACCGTAAATGTAGCGGTGGTCGCCCCGGCGGCTACCGTAACCGATTTCGGCACGGTGGCGATGCTGCTGCTTGAAGACAAACTCACCACAAGCCCACCGGCTGTCGCAGCCCCAGACAAGGTTAAGGTCCCAGTCGATGTTTCCCCGCCGACGAGAGTGTTCGGATTCAGAGTAAGGCTTTTAATGGCCCCGACCGTTACCGTCAACGATGCGGTTACGTTTACTCCTCCAGAGGAAGCGGTGATAATGGCGGAGGAAGTACTGCTCGCTACCAGAGTATTGATTGTAAACGACGCCGTAGTTGACCCGCCAGGAACGATCACAAATGCTGGTACCAACACAGACGCGTCATTACTTACGAGGCTCACTACGTCACCACCAGCCGGCGCTGACGTGGAGAGGGTTACGGTTCCCGTAGAACTGGCGCCGCCAGCGACCGTAGTCGGATTGATCGCGAGTTTGCTAACTGGAACCGTGTTGACTTCTGTCCCGATTGCGTAAAGCGTTGAATCACTCGAACCGACATACACCGTTCCGTCTAAGCCGATCGACGGAGTCGAAACGACCGCGTTCTTAGTTGGAAACTTCCAGTCTTGAGTGCCGTCTGGGTTGATGGCGTACACGTTGAAGTCGGCGGAACCGATGTAGATTGTGCCATCAGAGCCGACCACAGGGGACGAACTAACGGTATCTCCCGTTTCAAAACTCCACTTCTCCGTGCCATCTGGATTGACCGCGTATACGTTAAAGTCATTCGAACCCACGTACACCGTACCGTCAGGGCCGATTGCTGGCGAAGTAGCAATCCGGCTGTTGGTTTGAAAGCTCCAAACCTTGGCTCCCGCTGCACTGATCGCATACAACTGGTCGTCATCGGAGCCTACGAAAATCGTGCCATTCGAGCCAATCGATGGTGAGGATGAAATGGCCCCGCCCGTGGTAAAACTCCATTTCAGTTGTCCGCTGGAGTTCACCGCATAGAGCTTGTTGTCGGTAGATCCGAAATAGACTGTGCCATCCGAACCGATTGCCGGCGCCGAGCCCACGATGCCTCCCGTTGCAAAAACCCATTTCTTGGTTCCGGTGGAGCTGACCGCATAGAGATTTTGGTCCCAAGACCCCACGTACACCGTTCCGTCTGAACCGATGTTGGGAGAAGACGAAATCGAACCTCCGGTTGCCAAGCTCCACTTCTGCGTTCCACTTGGAGTAATTGCATAGAGATTGCCGTCTTCAGACCCTACGTAAATCGTGCCATCGGAGTCAATTGCAGGCGAGGACCAAATAACGCTAAGAGTCGGGAAAACCCACTTCTTCGTTCCATTCGCATTCAAAGCATACAGGTTATTGTCAAAAGAGCCGAAGTAAATCGTCCCGTCGGAGGCGATTGCAGGCGCGGATCCGATTAGTCCACTCGTCGCATAAGTCCAACGTACTTTGCCGTTCGAACCTCCACCTAAGCCTAGCCCGGTATTAAGGGCGTTGTTATGGAACTTGGGCCAGGGAGATCCGTTTTGGAAAACCGTCGCATGAAGTCGAGACGCCGATTCGCGACCATCCGTCGTTGCTGGCATCCGATTGGTTGGAACTTGAGCAAATGCCGACCCCGCGATGGCAAGCGCGCTATACGAAAAAATGAGCCGAAGTCGGATATGCAATGAATCTCCCCAAAACACCTGTTCTCGATACCAGGACTTCCACGCCAATGCGTCTACGCCGATCAGTCCGTCAATGCGTGAATAGATTCCCTTGAGTCAGCCAGAAGGCGTAAACTCCGTCATCTTAGTTTACAGGCATATTTATCGGGCTCGGTGTAACGGAAAAAGGGGATCTCTCACCTATTTGTTGGCAACGCTGACCATCTTCCAGTCGTCCGTCCGGAATGGAACGCCAGGCAGGCCGGCGCCATTATAGAGGTTTGCCGCCGGATTGCTGGCCCACGCATAGCGCACAGCTACTGGATTCGGTACGTCATTGGCCGAGACCACGATTGTTTCTCCGTCGATGCGAGCATTGGCCCAGTGCCATTTGTGATCGGCGCCTGCAATGGCAAAGCCCTCGAGGTCGCCGCCTTTGGCGATCAGCCCTTGATCGGTATGATCAAATCTGAGTCGAATAGATCCGCCCTCGACCCTCATATCTCGGTATACCGGGCCGGAATACGGAACATGCATGCGATATTCGTTGGCAAGTGCAACTGCAGCCAACCGTTCGCCGACGGTTTTCTTGTCCTTTGGATGCACGTCTGTCGCGCTGCCGACGTCGATCGCAATCGCTAGTCCGCTTTTCCGAACATGAGTCGCAGCCATGGCCTGAGCTTCTCGCAATTCCGCCCATCCATCGTCTCCAGGTTGGTCTTGCCTTCTCATAAAGGCAGCGAGGCTCACGATATAGAATGGGAAATCTCCCTGATGGAACATGTGCCGCCAATCAGCGATCATCGCAGGCAATAATCTGCGATATTGATATCCCCTGCCCGAATTTGTCTCGCCTTGATACCAGATGACGCCACGGATCGCCATCGGTGCGAGAGGGGCGATCATGCCGTTCGACAATACAGCCGGAATTGTCGGGTTCGGTTCAAAGTCCTTCGGCACGGGACCGCCCGCCTTGATCTCGCCGCCGACATTCCCTTTCCAAACTCCATCCAAGGGTATGCGTTTTCCATCTCCGAGTTGGATGAAAAGCGATCCGCTGGTGAATCCGCCTTTTCCGGTCGAATTCAGCACTCGAACTGCAATGAGGTTCTTTCCAGGTTTGATCGCGTCGGGCGGAAGCCAGTAACGGCGTTGCTGAAAGCCCCCGTTCGTCGTGCCAACCAGTTTCCCATTGACCCATGTCGTATCGTTGCTCTGGATCCGGCCAAGCGACAAGGTCGCGGTTCCGTCTGGCAGTGGATCGGGTAAGGCCACTTCCTTACGGAACCAACCAACCGCCTTCTTGCCCGAAATTCCAAGACCCGAAAATCCATCCGGCAAGTCTGTCGATTTCCAATCGGCGTCCTGGAGGTCCGTAGATTGCCAATTCGCTCCCGCTTTGGAGCCAGCGTCGTTCTGAGTCATCCATAGATCGACATAGGTTCCGACCGGCTGTCCTCCTGCCTTGTTTAGAGCGGCAAGCTGATCTAACTCGCCGTCAAAATCGTTTAAAGGACGCAGGGCATCGGCACTTGTCCACGCTTCAGCGCTGGTTCCTCCCCAGGCAACCTCGACCAGACCGATCGGTACATTGAGCTTATGCTGCAACTCGCGACCAAAAAAGTACCCAATCGCCGAGAAACCGCCCCATCCATTCTTCTTCACCGCATCCGGCGAACACACTGCCCATTGCCCGGCATTTACCGTCTGAGGTACCAACCCGATCTTTCTAGATGCCATGTATAGACGAAGATTCGGCTCGGTTGCCGCAGCCGCTTCAGCTTGGCCGTTCAACGCCATCGTAAGCCCAAATTCCATGTTGGACTGGCCAGTGCACAGCCACACATCCCCGACCATCACGTCATGCAACTCGACTCGGCTAGGACCGGCAACAATGAGGTCGTAGGGACCGCCAACTGGTGGCGGCGCAAGCCGCACCAGCCACCGACCGGAAGGATCTGCCAGCCCACTTGCTTTCTTCCCGCCGATCGATACATTTACGCGTGCCCCAGGCTGCGTCCAACCCCATATCGAATTCGGTTTGCCTCGCTGGAGAACCATATCGTCACCGAACACAGGACTGAGAAACGGTAAATCGGATGTCTGCATTGAGAAACTTGCGTGCCCAACCAGGGCAAAAAACAGCAGGGGAATCGGCATTGTAATTCCTTCGGCAAAACCGGTACGGCGCTGTACGGCGGACCCTAGCTAAGGATAGTCTAATCGAGCGTGATTTCGCAGGTTTTAGAGCGACGCTGCTATGGAACGCCAGACATCTTGACTGATGTGCTATAACCGGTTTTAGCCTCTGCCGGACGACGTCTATGAATTTGCGAGTTGCTTCCCTCTTACCACTTTCCCTATCGACTTTGGCTTTAGCGAGCCAGACAACGAGGCTTCCCGATCCACAGAGGCTCCTTGCCGCTACCGTATCTGGCGCTCCAATCGGAATGAAAGAAACCGCTCGATCCAGCCATTTGTCGCCGATTAGATATACAAGCCATTTTATCAAGCGCATTGTTAAAGACCCGAGATCGCTCGACGCAAATGCAGTGCTTTGCGATACAAGTTGGTCGTTTCCTTCACCTCGCTACCAAATTCCGGGTCACCTGCAATTAATGTGGGGTGTTTATGACACGGTGGAGTCGGCAAAGTTTGCCGCCTTATCCAAAACTTGGGGTCCTAAGGCACTTCCTCCCGCCTCTTCATTCCTAAGCGGTTCTTTCTCTGGTGGCCCGGTGGGCTTCCAAAGCTGGCACACAATGACCGATTCCTATGCAACGATTGTCGCTCAGCAAGATCAAATTGTCGTTCAACTCGTTGTTCGAGGGGCAAGCAATCCAGGCGGGAGAGGCGGGATATTTGAGCCGCTGACTGACAAACAGCTTAAGTTACTTGAGGCCATCGCTAAACAAACGATCGCAAAAACCGAAGGCTTCCTCAGGCAGAAGCACTGATTTGGGGCGATGGCATCGTTGTACGAGGAGTGTCCAAGGCGATCATTTCGAATCTCAGCTCGGCGCCTCGATTGCAGTGCTGCCTTTCCCATGACCTAACGCCAGACGCGCCAATAACGCGGCCAGCATCGTAAACACGGCTCCGAGAAAGAAAGGGGAGCCAGGGACCTTTACCGACGAGCGGATCGTAAAGTAGCCAAAAACGAAGGTAAAGATCGGCGGGCCGACAACGCTGGTTAGGCTGTAAATGGCGGTAAGCGCTCCCTGTGCCGCTCCCTGCTCCGTCTCATCGAATTGCTGAGAAACCAGACTTTGAATTGCCGGCCCGCCTACAAAGCAAACGGTCCACAGGACCATAGAGGCCAACATCATGGCTCCGGTGGAAGAGCTTCCAAGAAAGATAAACCCGACAAAATTAAACGCAAGGCCAATTGCTAACAGGCCCTTGTCGCCGTACTTCTTGGACAGAACTCGGATTAACCAGACCTGTACAAACATCGAAGCTAGTCCAAGCAACCCCAAAGAGAGTCCATTTGCCCGTTTGTCCCAACCGAATCGATACTCGGTGTATAGGACCCACGAGCTCGGCGGCACTTGCTGGGCCAGCCAAAGGAGGAAGGCGGCGCCGGACAGCATGAGAACCCACTTTTCGCGGCCCAATATTCCGAGCGACTTAAACGGATTGAGGTTCTTCCGCGTGAAGGGCCGCCTGTCCTCGAGCGCCAATGACTCCGGTAGCACAAAGTACCCGTAGAGCATATTCACGATAGACGCAATGGCGGCGGCCCAAAACGGGACACGAGTTCCATATTGACCCAGGAGCCCACCCATTGCTGGTCCGATGATGAACCCGAGGCCAAACGCAGCGCCCATCAACCCAAAGTTCTGAGCCCTCTTTTCAGGTGGGCTTACGTCTGCGATATAGGCCGTGGCAGCAGTAAAGCTGGCGCCAGTAATTCCGGCAACCACTCGGCCAAGGAACAACCAACCAATCGTTGGGGCTAGAGCTTGAATGACGTAATCCAAGCCAGTGCAGAGCAAGGAGACCAAGATCACCGGTCGTCGTCCATACCGGTCGCTCAGATTTCCAAGCACGGGTGCGCAAAGAAATTGCATCAAACCGAATACAGAGAGCAGGACTCCATAAATGTGCGCCCGATAGTCTAATGCACCACCCGCAAGCTTGCCTACCAGATCGGGCAAGACTGGAATGACCAAGCCAAATCCGATGACATCGATCAGAAGGGTTACAAATATGAATGGCAGCGCCGCAGTACGTCGGTTTCGCATGAGCCACAAATGATACGTCACGTGTGGCTAACGAGGTGTAGATCTCGGGAGAGCACGTAATATTATGGCGCTGGGCGAAGTAACAGGATCGAGTGCCGAGAGGCCACCACTTGCTTAAGAGATGCGCTTCCGATAAAAAGGCGCGCCAAGAATCCATGCCCTTGGGCGCCCATGATCAGCAAATCCGCATTCAATTCATGCATCTGTTCGTCGATCACCTCATCCAACTCTCCCTCGATGACCCGAGCCTCGGTTGGGATCCCAGCCGCCTCAAAGAGCTCAACCATCGCGTTATCGTGAGCTTCCATGTGTTTTCGAACGCGTTCGATATGTTCTTCGTCAGCTGGTCCCACCATCTGCTTATCGAGAACGGTCAACACAACCAAACGGCGAATGCCTTGAGGTTTGAGTTCGGCCAGTAGATGGACCGCTTGGTCCGAATATTTCGAATGATCCGCCGTCAAAACCGCGGTCAAGGGTCCTTCTGCAGCCACCTCCTGTTTTGCGATCAAAACGGAGTGCTTTGCGCCAACGGCAAGGGCGCGCCCTACGCTGCCAAAAAACAGGGAGGATAATTGGGACCGCTTGTTTGAACCGACGACGATCAGATCCGCATTCAAGCGATCGGCTTCCTCCATGAGGAAGCCGGCCGGCGAACCCAGATAAGCGAGCTTGTCGGAGTGGAAGCCTTTCTTAGCCGCCGATTTTTCCGCCTCAGACAAAACCTTCTCATCGAAGTGCTTGTGAACGGCGAGCAGGTCGGGAGTCGATGCTAACCCATCGTCTGAATAGTATGGAGTAGCCTCGTCCACATGAACGAGTTCGACTTGCGTGTCCGCAATTTTGAGCCTGGCTTAAAGGCTCATGGCGGGTTCGTACAACCCTGTCATGTCGACACCGATGACTGCTTTCATTTTCATAGTCTGACTCGAAACGGGCACATCTTGTTGCGATGAATTCTCGGTCCAGATGTCTATGTCATTCAAAATCCGCTCATATACCACCGCATGCCTGCTATAGTCCGCCTATATGCGTCGCCTTGCGATCTACCCGGGATCGTTTGATCCACCAACCCTTGGTCACCTGGATGTCATTGAACGAGCCTCGAGGTTGTTTGACGACTTGATCGTGGCAATCGGCGTCAACTCATCGAAGAACCCCATGCTTTCGGCAGAAGAGCGCTTGGAGGCATTGGAAGGCAGCGTGGCGCACCTGGCGAACGTCAAAATCGAACAGTTCGGCGGGCTGCTTGTCCACTATGCCTTGGAAAAGGGAGCCCATTCCATCGTCCGGGGTCTCCGAGCCACCGCCGATTTCGAATACGAATTTCAGATGGCGATGATTAATCGCAGATTGAGTGACAAAGTCGACACCGTATTCCTGATGACCAAGTGGGAACACAGTTACCTGAGCAGTTCGATTGTCCGCGAAGTCGCCACCCTTGGCGGGGAATACGCCGGACTTGTGCCGCCCGAAGTCGGAAAAGTAATGGCACGAGTTCTGGCGTCTCGTGCCAAGGGTTGACTGCGAATTCGCTATTTAACAATCATCGGTTGGAAATCGACGCCGTAAATGGTCGTCGACGGGGCTTGGCTGAAGTCGAGTTGGCTTGCCTTTTGGTGATTCGCTTTTGCCATCGCCAGGTTCATCTCGTTTAGGTTGGTCCCGCTGAATCCTCTCCAAACATGCAGAACTTTGCCGTGGGCGCCGATTTGCACGACGGTCGGTGCGTTTCGAATCCCTAGTGCATGAACCATTGACATGTCCTCATCCTTAAGAACCCGAAATGACGGACTGTACTCTGCCATAAACGCCCTGACTTGATCGTCTTTGCTATTCAAGACGCCATACCAATTTGAGCGAGTCGCACCATATGACTTGAGCATGCGTTCGATATAGGGGGTTTCCTGGCTGCAAGGAGACTCTCCGTCTCGGACGAAATAAAGGAACACTGGCCCCTGCTCTTGGAGATCCTTGAGATACAAACGTCTACCGCTCATCGAGACGGCGCTAAAATCTGGAGATTTATCACCAACCTTAAGTTGATATGCGGATGCAAGACATGCCGAACCAATTGTTGCCATCATTAGGCCATTCCGAAGAAACACTGTATTCATGTCGTACTCGACCTGCGATCTACGGTCTATGTTCACGTTTTGCGATTTAATAATCAGCACCCCGAATTGAGACGTCTATTAGAGAAGCTTCCCTATGCCGAAATCAACCCTCGCCGAAAACATCCAGGAGAAGCTAAAACTGGTACCGGCTAAGCCTGGCTGCTACATCTATAAGGATGAGAAGGAAGCAGTCCTCTATGTTGGCAAAGCTATTTCGCTGCGTAATCGGGTTAGGAGCTACTTCCAAGAATCAACTCGCCACGGGATTCGGATCGCGAGAATGGTTGGAAAAGTACGAGACATCGAATGGATCGTTGTGGATTCCGAACTGGAGGCGCTTGTACTTGAATGCAACTTAATCAAGCAGCACCGACCTCCCTTTAACGTCCGGCTACGCGATGACAAGAGTTATCCGTACATTACGATCACCAACGAGAAGTTCCCCCGAGTCTTGTTCACGCGCAAGGTCCGTAAAGACGGCGCGAAATACTTCGGGCCATACACGAGCGCCTTTTATGTCCGCGATTCTTTGCAATTGCTGCACAAGATCTTCCCCCTTATTCCGTGTGGAAAGAGTTGGTCCGGGGAACCGGAGCAGCGTCCCTGTCTCTATTTCCACCTGGAGAGGTGCCTTGGTCCCTGCGCGGGACTGAGCGACAAGTCCGAATACGACAAGGTGATCGACAAGGTAGAGAGGTTCCTCAACGGAAAGGAGGAATCGATCGTCGAGGATCTCAAGGACGAGATGGCCGCGGCAGCGGAGGGATTGGACTTCGAGAAGGCAGCCAAAGTTCGCGACCAAGTTCTAGCCATCGAGAGTGTGCTCCAGAAGCAAAAAGTGCTGTCGAGCGACCAAGTCGACCAAGACGTCATCGCAGTGGTAAAAGACGATCGGGGCGCCGCAATACAAATGCTTTACATTCGAAGCGGCAAGTTGATCGGTCAAAGGCAGTATGTGCTTGACGGAGCGGGCGACGCGCCTCCCGCCCTTGCGGTGCAGGAGTTTGTGAAGCAGTATTACGCGGATGCGGCGGAGGTGCCTCGCGAGATTTTGCTGCCCGTCGAGATCGAGGAGCGCAACATCGTCCAGACTTGGCTCCGCCAAAAGAAGGGCAGCGCCGTTACTCTGGAGGTACCCCAACAGGGAGAGAAGGCACGCTTGGTTGATCTCGCGGCCGCCAACGCGGAGCAAGCGCTCAACCAGCTATCAACCGAATTGGCCCAGAAGGAACAATGGACTGAAGATGCGATGACCCAACTCCAGGATTCGCTCGGGTTGGTCAATCCACCGATTCGGGTCGAGGGTTACGACATATCAAACATTCAAGGCACCTCCCCCGTCGGTTCGATGGTCGTTACCGAGAACGGTGAAGCAGCCAAAGCCGAGTATCGACGGTTCAAAGTGCGATACCACCCAGAAAATCCAAACGACTTCGCCATGATGCACGAAGTCCTGACTCGCCGACTCAAGGCTTACCGTGACGGTGATGAGAAATTCCAGAAACTCCCGGACCTCATCATGATCGACGGCGGCCGAGGCCAACTGGCAGCCGCCCTAAAGGCCCGCGACGAACAGGGTTTGACCATCCCGATGATCGGACTTGCGAAGCGGCATGAGTTGATCTACATTCCGAACGAAGCATGGGTGAATTTGGAGGCTTTCGACCTTGACCTGGAGAAACATCCCACAGACCTAAAGGACGCAGAGGCTAGTCCTAGAGAGTCCTCCGCTAAAACGACGCAGAAGGACCAAACCCCTTCAGAGCGTGCGGCATCGGACGGTTACTCTTTCGATCGGCCGGCGCCCAAGGATTACACTTATCGTGAAGTTGAGTTGCCACTCAATTCACCTGGGTTGATGCTCCTCAGAAAGCTCCGCGACGAAGCCCACCGTTTCGCGCTTTCATTCCATCGCAAACTCCGGGACAAACGAGTGAGCGGCTCCGCTCTCGAAGAGATCCCGGGTGTGGGACCACGCCGCAAGCGTGTTTTGTTGCGCACCTTCGGTTCACTGGAAGCGATTCGGCGAGCCACCGCCGAAGAGATCGCCGCAGTACCAACGATGACTAAAGCGCTGGCGGAGAAAATTCGGGACTATTTGGCGGAAGCGTAAGGTCTCCGACTGAATCCACAGTTCCAGGATATCGGAATCGAGTTGGCGTAAATGCGCCGTGTCCCATAGAGCTCGCCTTTCTTCCCTCGAACCTCAATCCCGTTACTTGATCCCGCTCATGACGATTCCTTTGACAAAGTACCGCTGGCCGAGAAGGAACATGACAATCAATGGGATCATGACCAGAACCGAGCCCGCCATTAGGAGTTCCCATTCTTCATTGTGGAGGGTCTGATACGTTCTGAGCCCTAGTTCCAGAGTTTGCTTCTCAGGAGTGGTGAGATAGATCAGGGGCCCCATAAAGTCCTTCCAGGTGTAAACAAACGCGAATATTCCGATCGTGGCCATCGCGGCGCCGGAGTTGGGAAGGACGATACGCCAAAAGATGGTGGAATGCGATGCGCCATCGATAAATGCCGCTTCGTCGAGTTCTCGTGGTATTCCCATCATGAACTGTCGCATCAAGAATATGTTGAACGCGCCGCCTCCAAACCAAGCGGGTATCCATAGGGGATTCCACGAATCTACCCAGTGGAGGTACTTATACATGATAAAGGTGGGGATCATCACAACGAGTCCAGGCAGCATCATCGTGCTCAGCAAGAGGATGAACAGCCTATCTCGCCCCCGAAACCTCAGTCGCGCGAAAGGATAGGCCACCAAACTCGATGAAATGATGACTCCCATTGTTGACAGAGTGGCTATGATCGCTGAATTTCGAAAGAACAGGAAGAACGGTGCGTTCGGGTTCGAAAGGACGAGCTTAAAATTATCCCACGTCAGATGCTCGGGCCAAGACCAGACCGAACTGGCGGCGATCTCATGCGTCGTCTTCAACGACATCACGACCATCAAGTAGAGCGGAAGCATGAATACGATCGCTCCAAATACAAGGACGCACCAAAGGACAAAACGGGCGACGACCGTAACCTTCTCAGCCCGCTTGGCGGCTATTCGGTACTTCTCATAGTCAATCGCTTGGGATTCCGGCTTGGCTTCTACGCTGGCTCGCATGATGTTCTATTCCACCTGTCCTGTCATTTCGCGTCCGCCTCGTAATAAACCCACTTGCTTGCCTTGAACTGGAAGAGGGTGACCACCATAATGATGGCGAACAGGATCCATGCCCCCGCCGAAGCGTAACCCATTCTCAGTTGTTCGAACGCGTTCTGGAAGAGCCGATACATATAGAAGCGCGTGGTGTCATTCGGACCTCCCTGAGTCATCACAAACGCCTGGGTAAATACCTGAAAACTGCCGATGAACCCGGTCACCAACGAGAAGAAAAGGGTCGGTGTAAGCAAAGGCAAAGTAATGGCTTTGAATTTGCCCCAAACGCCTGCGCCGTCCAAGGTAGCCGCTTCGTAATAGTGCTGCGGAATATTCTGCAGTCCGGCAATCATGATGATCATGCCGCCTCCGGCAAACCAAACCGACATGATTATCAAGCCGGGCAATGCAAACTTCTCGCTCCCCAACCAATCTAGATGCTTGCCGGGAGTTCCGGCAATTTCACTGAGCTTGCTTCCAAGCCAAGAGCCGTGGCTGCCATAAATGATGGTGTTCAGCAGGCCGTTGTCCGGATTGAAGATCTTGCGCCATATGAGGGAAGCCGCCACAAGGCTCGCCAACGACGGGACATAGTAAACGGCTCGGAAAAGCGGGATTCCCCGTATTTTCTGGTTAAGCAGCAGGGCAAGCAAAAGCGCGGTCATCACCCCTAAGGGGACCGAAACGACCGTGTAGATCAGGGTAACGGTGAGACTCTTCCAGAACAGGGGATCGACAACACCGCTTTCGACGTAATTCTGTAGGCCGCGCCACTTGGCGGGAGTGATGATGTCCCAATCGGCGAAGCTCATCAAAAGCGACAAGATCATGGGGCCAAGCGTAAACACCACCATTCCGAACAGCCAAGGAGACATGAATTTATAGGCAGCACGGCTCTCGATCTTCTCTCGGTTCGAGTACTTCACGAGACGCTCAGGCCAGTAGGTCCACAGGAGAATCGCGCCAACAATAATCAGCCCCGCGACGATTCCCCAAGTCCAATTGAACGGAGAAAGGTGCTCGTCCTTCAGCATTGCATCAAGGCGGGCTTGTCCGTTTTTCTGGGCTGCCTGGAGCGTTGGTTCAGCCTTGGCTTGACCGGTCCAAACAAGATCCAGACCCGAGCCAAGCCGATCCGATACGCTCGGCCAATAGTAAGCGGATGGCTCAAACCGAACGAATGGCACTGCCTGATCGGTGACGATGATATTGTGAGGATACTTTTGCGATTCCGGCGTCGTCGGTCCAACCGCCCAGATTCCTGGCGTTCGCGCGAGCGCTTGAATCGCGGGCTGGGCGATTCCCGCCTTTGCCATGGCCGTCATCGCGACCGGGCCGGCCATGTACTTCGTCAATCGCCAAGCCTCGTCCGGATGAGCCGTGCCTCGGAAGATGCAATATCCGGATCCTCCCGTCGGGGCCGAACGGGTCCCATCGGCGAAGGCCGGGAACAAGGTGACGTCCCAGTCGAAGAAACCTTCCTTTCCAGGAACCACATCCTTTCGGACCTGGGGGACCTCCCAAATGCCATTCTCGTACATGGCGATTTTCTGAGAGGCAAATAGCTGCTCCGACGTCGCCATCAGAACCCCGGAAGTCTCGGTCGAGTTCGGCATGTAGTGCAGAACGTTCATGTAGTCCGAGGCATACTGATAAGCTCGAACGGTCTTCGGCTGAGCGCAAGTTACCAGCGTCGGATGCTCGTTGTCGTTGGCTTGGCTGCCACCACTGGAATAGGTAAAAGTTTTGGCGAGCAGTTCCGGATAATCGGATGAGAACGCCCATCGGGTGACTTTGCCTTGGGCGTCTTTCTTCGTGAGCTGCTGGCAGACCCAAACAAAGTCCTTATCCTTCAGTTCGGGACGAACCTTGTAATCCCAGGTCCACGTACCGTCCGGATAAGGAATGCCGGCCGCTTTGAAGATCTCCTTGTTGTAGTAAATCAGGCCGATCGGAGCAATGTCGCGCGGCAACACATAAAGTTGACCCTTATAGCTATGCGCCTGCACGATCGGTTTGTAATAAGCGCTCAGATCGAAGCCGGGGGTCTTCTTGATAAACGGATCCAAAGGGAGAATCGCATTTTTGGCGGCAAGCGCTTGAAAGTGGCCCGGATCCATCATCGCAACGTCGGGCGGGACGTTTGCCGCATAAAGAAGCAGCATTTTCTGCTGATAAACGTTGTAGTCAGGGATCGGCTCAAGTTTCACCTTGATATCCGGATTCTCCATCTCAAACCGACGAAGGACGCCTTGAATGACTTTCAGCGAAATATCGCCGTCCCAGACCGTAAACTGCAACACGACGGGATCTTTTGCGAACGCCATGCTGGCGCATAAAAGGGCGATTAGGACGATGCCCAAGCGACCAGCTACCCTGCTGATTGACTGGTAAATCACATTTATTCTCAACCTGGAAGGCTACCCGCCCAACTATTGTAAACGACTGGGCGAAGGCTGTAAAAGAATGCTAAACGCGAGTTTTTTCTCGCGTCGCCGGCTGTGCGGGAGGATCGGCCCGAGTGACCTCTTGTTTTCCTTTTTCGATGGAGGTCATTACCTTGCCGACGACCCCTTCCAATTGCGACAAAACGTCATAGGCGTATCGCTCAGCCCCGCGTCGCATATTGACCGCTTCGCGGTCGGCCGCATTGCGAATTTCCTCGCTTTGAGCCTTGCTGAGTTTTAGGATCTCGCTTTCCGCCACCATGCGCTCTTGCTGCAACTTTCCTTGCTCGATAATCCGCTCCGCCTCGCGCTTAGCATCGATAATGACCCTCTCCGACTCTTTCTTCGCGCTTTCAAGGGTCATCACCGCATCTTCCTTGGCGGTATCGATAATGCGCTCCGACTCCCGGACGGTGTTGACGGCCGTTTTGAGTTCTTGCGGCAACGACGCGCGAATCTTGGCGATCTGCATGCTGATTTCGTCGCGATCAAGCCCCCAAGTGATCGGTCCAAGAGAGGGTGTCCGATCAATCAGTTGAGAAAGGTCATCGAGCAAACGGAGGATATCCATTGAGTTACCAGACACGGAAGTGAGTTATTGTGACATGCACCAGGGCCGAAAGTAGAAAGGAAATATCCGATTGGGGAAAAGCTGGCATGCGCCTCTACTCATAGTGCCGGCTGACCTGTCGATGCTCTTCGACATAGGCGAGAACTTCGGTAGACGACGGAACCATTGTCGTCGCACCCAGGGCAGCACACTTGAGACAGCCGGCCGCGGCAGCATATTGAAGACACTTCGTGTGGCTCCATCCTTGCTCCAATCCGAATAGCATGCCGGCCCGAAACATGTCGCCTGCGCCAGTGGTATCCACAACGCTCGGGGCTGGATAGGGTGGATAGGCCCGGGCTTCCATGTCCGGCGATCCAGCCACAAAACCATTGGGACCGTCGCTCAAAATTGTGAAACAGCCGTGCCGGGCGATCCAATCATTCACCCATCGGACGTTTTTCTGGGTGTTATTCCGATACCCAGCCCAGTCCGTGCTGCTTTGCCAATAGGATCCAGGCGCCACCGGATCGTCCTCCCTTAGGAAATCCATGAGGTAACAGCGCATTCCCGCCTCCACCGCCGCTTTGGCAACAATTCGGGACGCGACTTCCATGTTCGGCTCTGCTGTAAACAGACCGCCGGATATCAGCGGCAAAACGCTTGTGTCGAGCGACGGTTCCATGGACGCGAATCCCTTTCCGAACATCGTGCGCTCGCCATCGGGAGTCACGTAGATATCGCATACCGGAGTGATGTCGAGCGCGTCCTCTCCGTGTCCATTCGAGGTCTTGCGGTAGGCGTCTTGAAGTCCTTTGTCGACCAAAAGCTCTCGAAGCAAATCGGCATCCGGTCCATTCCCGAGCCGGTTTCCAGCCAGTACCACGTCGGCCCCCCATTTCACGAGCGCATTGGCCGTGTTGGCCGCTTCCCCTCCCAACATGATGGCCTCATCCTGAACTTCGGAATACCCGCCCAGCGGCGGCAGGTGAGGCACCCGACGCAGTCTATCCAGACATATCGTTCCAAACACAAAAATCAACGCGCGTAGCATACCGCGTTAGGCTGGACGCGGGATCACAGAGGGGCTGTTCATGCGGGGTGCAGGGTCCACTCGGGGTTGGGGGGTCGCGGGGAGGGGGTTCGTCCATTCGGGGTACAGGGTCCGGGGTTCGAGGTCATTTGGGGTTGAGGAGCGAGGGACAAGGGAGAGGCGGCGAGGTAGCGAAAAAGGTGCCCTCCTGTCAGGTGCCCTGCACCCTGCATTCTCAGTCCACTCCACGACCCGATCCCTCGCTACTCCGACCCTGATCCCTCTCCCCGCGACCCCGGACCCGAATGAACCCTGTACCCCGCATGGACCCGGCCCAGCGCAGAGTATCATCTTAGGAGTGATTTGGCTTCAGGGGGGCATTAGTTTCTTGTTTTGGATCGCTTATGGCGTTGTTCAAAATAGACGCTCTGGGTCGGTCAGGGCTTGGGCGCTTTCGGTTCCCAGGCGCCGCCGGACGCTTATTGCGGTTATCTGGATGTTCCTGTCCATCGCACTCATTTTCGCGGTGCTGACCCTGTGCCTTCATCTCAACGGATTCAGTAACAACGGAATGACGCCCATCGTATGGGTTGTTGTAACCGTCTTTGGGGTTATATTTGTACATGGCCAGACGATGGCCACCGCATTGTTAGTCGCGACCGCTCAGGAATCAGTAACGGTTGCGCGAACTGAGTCGTCTAGGATTCAGAGTAGTCAGAAAATCGATCACCATGAAGCACCTTCTTCTTAGCCTTGGCCTTTGCTTGGCCCTTTTCACCGGCGCGAGCGCTCAAATCACAACTGACAAGGGAGACAAGAGCAATGAGATCAACCTCAAAATCCATGAGGTCGACCTTTTGATTCAACTTTTGCCGCTGCTGCTGACAAAGGATCAGTTGAATCACGACGTCCTCCCGACAATCGAAATCGTGCGTGACATGGAGCGAAAGGAACTTCAAGCTGAGGACGAGGCCCTGGCGGGCATGGAAGCCGATTTAGACGCGACGCTCAAAGACGCTTACGAAAAAGGCGCGTATCCGGCAAGGAAGGTCATTGACGAAGTTTCCCAGACGACGGGGAAATTCGCCACCAAGCAATTGCTTACCCAGTTACAGATGGTGGCCGCCGTCACCGCTATGCTGGAGAAGACCCTCAATGCGGGACAGAAAAAGGTGCTCATCAACTCCTTCGATCCGAGATTCATCGACCCGGCCGCCAAGCCGGAGACCATGACAGCAGAGGCAAAGATGAACTTCTACGTGAAGCGAGTATTCCTGGATCCATACGTCTATAACATCCTGAAGAAACTCGCGAAGTAAGTCTTCCAGACGTTCCAAAGAGCGCTTCGAGAGCCGAGAGTCACCTCTGGGCCACTATTCTGGTGAGTAAGTCCGTTCAACCTGGCGATTCATTTCATCGACGAGTCCCTTCAAGTCCTCGGCGAATTCGTCGAGCTTGTAGGCCAACTCCTCGTCGTTGATCGAGAGAATTCTCAAGGCGAGGAGGCCGGCGTTTCGACCGTTGCCGATGGCCACGGTTGCGACTGGAATACCCGCCGGCATTTGCACGATCGAGAACAACGAGTCCACACCGGAAAGGGCTCGCGTTTGGATCGGGATTCCGATGACGGGGAGCGTGGTCAGCGACGCGACCATGCCCGGAAGGTGAGCGGCGCCTCCCGCACCGGCAATGATGACTTTCAGGCCCCGTGATCGAGCTGAATTTGCGTATTCGACCATTAGCTCTGGCGTTCGGTGGGCGCTTACCACCTTCAATTCGTAGGCCACGCCAAACTCCTCAAGCGCCTTGGCAGCCAGTTCCATCGTCTCGATGTCGCTCTTGCTGCCCATGATAATACCGACAACGGGTTTCATAGGTCTCTCACGTATACCACTTGCGCGAGGCGAGAAATACGGTCACTCCGTTATCGGGCGTTCGGCACTTCGGCGGCGATCGCTTCTGCATAGCGACGGCTGGCGCCGACATTGTTCCAGACGAGTTGCCTGGCCTCGGAACCCATTTCGAACCGGACGATCGCATCTTGAAGAAGCCTCCGAACCGAGGTGGCCAGATCCTGGGGAGTGGCGCAAGCGGTGGCCGCTCCCGCATTGTCCGCAATCGCCGATACATCTCGGAAATTCTGCATATGAATGCCATGTAGAACCGGCTTTCCCAACGCCAGCGGCTGGATGATATTCTGCCCACCCAAGTTGGCGAACCCGCCACCCACGATCACCAAGTCGGCAACCGAATACACTGCGCTGAGCTCTCCGTATGTATCCAGAATCAAATAAGGGCCCGACTCCCCCTTGGACCGCAGCGCCACCGAACCGGTGCGTTGTTTCACCAAATCGGACAGTGCCGCCACTCGTTCCAAGTGGCGTGGAGCGTGGACGACATTGAACCGCTCGAAACCTATCGATCCCAAGGCGTCCAATACGAACTTCTCTTCATCCTCACCCCTCGTCGACCCAACGACGATCGTCAACTTCGTGGTGTCGAGCCCGAGTTTGGCCACCCACTCCGACCGATCCGCTTGGATCCCCTCGATCGCTTGGTCGAATTTGCAGTTTCCAAGGACGATAGCCTTGCGCGCTCCCATCGCAAGAACCCGATCCGCATCAGTTTTCGTCTGCATCAGGCATATATCCAGATCCTTGAACAACGCTCGGTAGTAGAAGCGCACCTTCATTGACCGTGGGAAATTCCGGTCGCTGATCCTACCGTTCACGAGCATGGTGCGCGCGCCGAAAGTCTTGGCGGCCCACAGGAGATTCATCCACAATTCCGTCTCCATGATCGCGACCACGTCAGGCCTGACTTGCTGCATGGCCGCCAATTGGAAGCGCGCCACATCGATCGGAAAGTAAATTAAATGGTCGAACAGGTTGTCAGGGGCTTCGCGAGCCGTTTGGTGCCCGCTGCTTGTCGTGACGCTCACGACGATTTCATGATCGGGCAGGACCTTCCTCATCTCGCGCAGGATGGGGGTTGCGGCAAGGAACTCCCCAACGGAGACGGTATGAACCCAGATGCGGTGCTTCTCGCCCCGTGGCGGAATCTCGAGCTTCCCCATCCGCTCCGACCAATTCGGGCGCTCCTTTCTCCTTAGAGACTTGAGATAGACCCAAGGAACCCAGAATGGCGCCAAGAGCGTGAGTAAGAAGTTGTAGAGAAGAAACATGGGGGCGGCTATTGCGGCGTTGCGATATCACGGTTGCTTGGGCTTCAGGATCAAGAACCGAAGCTTGAACGTCTCTCCGTCATTTGTCCTTAGACAGTCTAGCTTTGATTCCACGAAACACGCCCGTTTTGCGTTGCATCCCTGTATTACCGCAAATCGCAGATACCGGAATGGAGATCCCAATACCTATCGTCCAAATTCCCTGCCCGTGATTCGCTCGTATGCCCCGACATATTTGGCGCGGGTTCTCTGGACAATATCGGCAGGCAAAACAGGACCAGGCGGTTGCTTGTTCCACCCCAAAGCTTCCAAATAGTCGCGCACGAACTGCTTGTCGTAGCTGGGCTGGGCATGGCCGGGTTCGTATTGAGCTGCCTCCCAGAACCGGGAACTGTCAGGAGTCAAGGCTTCATCGATCCATAGGATTCCGTCTGGAGACTCACCGAATTCAAATTTGGTGTCAGCAAGAATCAGCCCCTTTTCGGCCGCATACTTGGAGGCAAGTCCAAATATTTCGAGGGTCTTCGCCATCACGTATTCGGCCGTTTCCTTCCCTACAATATCCGCAGCTTGCCGGAAAGAGATATTTTCATCGTGCCCGGTCTGAGCCTTTGTGGCAGGAGTGAAGATCGGCTCCGGCAGTTTCGAGGATTCGATAAGGCCATTTGGCAACGCCAGGTCATGAACGCTTGCACCTAGTGCCCGGTATTCCTTTAACAGCGAGCCCGAGATATACCCTCGGGCCACGCATTCGATCGTGAGAGGAGTCGCTTTTTTGGCGATCGTGGTTCGGCCCGCCAATTCGGGATGGGGTTCCTTACACCGCGCCTGAACATCCGCATCGTTCACGGAGATCACATGGTTGGGGCAAACGTCGGCGAACTTATCAAACCAAAAGGCGCTTATCTGGTTCAAGATCCGCCCTTTATCGGGAATTCCATTCGCCATCACACAGTCGAACGCGGAGATACGGTCGGTCGCTACGATCAGGACCTCGTCACCTAAGTCGTAAACCTCTCGAACCTTCCCAACCCGAGCCGGTGGCAACCCTCCCAAAGCCGTGTGTAACAATTCAGCCATTGTCCGGAAGTATGGCAGGGTACTGCGCATGGCGGAGTACGCGGCCCCTCTTTCAAGGTGAAATCGGTCTCCTTGTCCTGGCAGGGCCCTTTAAGAATGAATCGCCTTCTCCAACGAGTGCGTCCCAAACCGTTGCGTCGTCGAATCCCGAGTCAACGCCTTGAAGGAGCCCCCCCTTCGCTTGCGCAAGCAGACCCGGGACCAGAGATAAACGGCTAGCATCCCAAATACAAGGGAGTTTCCGACCCTGAACCCCAATTCTGGAACCCAAGTGCGAGGTAAAACCGAGCGAATGACCCGCGTCACCTGTTTTATACGTCCCCACCGTTTGGAGCAAGTCAAATCGGCGATTGGGGTCTTGCTCGTGACTGGCATGAGCGTATCCGATGTGCGCGGAACCGGAAACTCCAAAGAGACTTCCGACTGGTTTGGCGGCGAAGAGGGTTTAATAGCTCTACCTATCCGCTCGCGGGTGGAAGTTGTCGCCATAGACGACTTGACGGAAGAAATCGTACAGGCAATTATCACGAATGCGTACACCGGTGAAGACGGCGATGGCAAGATTTTCGTGGAAAAAATATCCGAAGCGATTAGGATAAGAACGCAAGAACGAGGGGATGCTGCAATCTGAATCGAATTCTTGACGTCTTTCTTCCGTCATACTTGTCGCAACAGGAAGTCTGAATTACGATGAATGCCCTTCTTCTCGCCACCGCGTTTCTTGCCCTAGCCTCTCCCGCTAAGGCGCCCGTTCACGTCCACGTGGACTCCAAAGACGGTGATGTCATCACCGGAGAACACACTTTTAAGGTTACTGTGGACTCACAGAACCTCGTTACCCAGGTCGAGTTTTACTTTAACGACGACCTTCGTGACAAGGCAACGAGCACTCCTTACTTGTTCACAATCGACAGCCTCAACGAATCCGACGGAAGCGCCAAACTTCGCTTCAAGGCTTATACGTCGGAGGGAGAGACCGGGGAAGGCGCGGTAAACGTCCAGATCGATAATGGTCTCGGTAAGGGCGCCGACTTCCATATCACTCAAGGAAAATCCGATTTACAAGATGGCAAGTGGGATGATGCGATCACTCAAGGTCGTATCGCGGTGAAAATCGACGATAAATCGAGCGAAGGCAGGCTCATCGTGGCCCGCGCCTACATGCATAAGAACGTGTTTGACAAGGCTCAAAAATACGCCGAGGACGTCACCACCTCTGATCCAAAGAACACCACGGCGCTCAATCTTCTCGCCGTGATCGATCTGCAGCGCGCGTTTACGACGTTCAACCGAGGTTCGGGAGACAAGAACGACACGTTGAAGACCATCGGCGATGCACTGAAAGAAGCGGTCGAGAGCCGAAAGAAATCCCTGGACATTACGGTAGATGCGTTGCCCGCTCCAACTGCCGAAACTCTCATCCCTTATGTGGACGCGGCGCTTCGAGCTCAGCGGTACGCGCTTGCCATCAACTATTTGATCCCGGCCTTTACCAAAGACAATCGCCGCAACGACGTTGCCAACCGGTTGGCATTTGCTCAGATCCGTTTGGGCCGATACAACGATGCCCTTCAGACCTTGGTTCAGCTTAAGAAATACGGAACCCTCGACGCCTATGCCCAGGCAACCATGGCCGTCCTCTTCGCAGAAGGCGGAGATGTTCAGGCTTCTGACGACTCGATGAAAGAAGCCATCCTATCCGACGCGGATAATCCAATCGTCTCGACCTCGCAGGCATACATTGCGCTCAAGTTTGTCCGCAATCATGTCGTGAACCTGAATTCGTTCAACCTTAATTACGACGATTTGAGAGGCAAGAACACGGCCGAAAAAGTCGAAGCGCGCAATACCCTGGCACAGATTCTTCGCCAGCTTGCGCGAGACCAGGGCCAGAGGTCGGAAGTCAACTACTACATATGCTCCCTCAACAATAAGCTTGAGAACTACGATGACGCCCGACAGTTCTTCGAGAAATCAGTTCTGACCGAGCCGACGAACTACGACGCATTCATCGAACAGGCTAACAAATCGATCAAGATCAGTCTGCAAGGCAAGCTCGAAAAAACGGAGTTGGCGTTCTTGTACGAGAACGCGAGAACGATGTTCACGGCTGCCCTCGCTGGCGGACCATCCTCTGCGTCCGCCTTAACGGGGCTGTCCCTGGTTTCTACGTTCGAGGAGAAGCCGGACGAGGCGATCAAGTGGGGTATTGCCGCCGTCGGAGCGAACAGCCGCTTTGCCGCAGGCTATGTCGCCCTCTATTCCGCTTACACTCTCGCTGGCGACCGCCTTGCCGCGATTGCGAACCAGAATCGAGAGCTCAACCGGAAGATCGAATCCAATGCGGAACGACAGGATAACGAAATGAAGACTAAGACCATCGAGTCCCAGTCTGCGGCAGATTACCGGCTCGCTGCCGAAGCGCTTGGCAAAGCTCAGAAGCTCGATCCCAAGATCTTGGGTAATGAACTCACGAAGGTCCGATACGCTTGGCGCTACTTCAACGTAGGCGGTCGAGTCCCCGTTCTGCCGATGCCCAACTAGCATCAGCGAAAGACTTGAACCATGAAGACCGAATGCGGCGTAGGCTGCATTCGGTCTTCATGGTTCGAGCCACTCCGTTGGCTGCTCAACCACTTATAGAAAGCCCTTCTGCTGCGACCGCTGTTCCACTTGGTCCAGCGTGCCCGACAAACCTAGCCGGGGGAGGACGTCAAGAGGAGAGACCAAACAGACAAGAGGGTCCGCTTTCTCGGCCGAATTGGAACCGGGTCGACACCCGATTGCCCTCATCGCCACCTACCGGCTAAGGACTGCAATCCATTTACGGAGCGTAACGGTTCTCGTTCAAAACACCGCAGTCTGCGCAATCTGTGCCACTCCACGAACGGACCAATTAGGTTGCCCAGCGGTATTCCCGCTTGAAAGAAACGGATGACCGAAATCGCCATGATCGATCGCGTTGGCCGACAACCGATCCTGCCCGGGAATCTGCGTCGTGGACCAGACGGCGTGGTTGGAACCGGGTTGGAGCAGGAGGTTCCTTGCCGTCACGACGGACGGTAGATTGGCGCCCTGCCAAGCCAGGTCGATATCCCGCTGCAAACCGGCAAGGGGCGCATCCACGGTGGCCTCCAGTGCGCCAGAGATAAGGTAGAGCAACGACCGAGGATAGACCCAGTCAAGGGTACCGTCGCCGATCCCCCCAAGCAGGTTGTCGTTCTGCTCCAGCGTATCGCTCATCGAGAAGGATCGGAAATTGCTGAACGGCCCAGCCGCGTCGATAGTCTCCGCGAACAGGTCATCGTGAACCGCTGCCGCGAGGAACACGATATCGATGGGCGCCGCGATGTTTTGCTTCTTGGCCTGTTGGAGGATCTGGCAAGCATAGATGGAGCCTGCGCTGTGCCCGACCAGCAAAATCCGCTTATTCGCCGCATCCAGCCCGGCAAACTCCTCGATGAGTGCGGTGCCGAAGTACTGCTGTCCATCGGGGCCGAATGCGTCGACGGTATAGTTTTTCATCTGCTTCCAGACCTCGAAACCGAGCAGGTCGACGTAGAATTTCCGCAGAATCTCCTCGGTAACCGTTGCATGGAGACCATGGTCTGTTCGGTCCTTGAACCGCTGCAGGACCGCGTCGACAACGTCGATGATCTCCAGGATCACCGTCGATGGGAACCCAAGGAGGTCACCTGCCTTTTGAATGAGTCCCTCGACGAAATCGGTGGCAAGTGCGACCCCTTCGTCCAGCAACCCTCGAAGCCCACCGCTGGCGACCGCTGCGTGATGAGCGGCCGCCACGTGACGAATCCCCGAAACGAGTTCGTGATCTCCCTGAAGCCGATGCTGGAAGGTTTTCCGCTCATCGTGAGACAGAAGTTCGGTGGAACCCCATGTCGATGTGTCGACCCCCGCAAACTCGCCTGGTCCCTGCGCGCTCTCCCTTAACTCATTCAATCCGATTGCCGGGAGGGTGCGCGTCAGCATCCCATCGTCTGGCCCCGTCGCCTTGGCGTGGACCGCGCCGCTGACGCGGTCGATGAGGATCTGATACAGGGCGTCCGCCCCGATCTGCTCCCAGTTTCGCTGAAGCACCTCAAAGATCCCTGTTTCCCAGATCGGGAAAAGCGTAGACGCCACCGGACTGTAAAGCGCCTGCAACTGAATCGCCCCATCGATCGCCTCATCCCGATCCACCAACCCGCCATGGATGTGGATGATCAGGTACCGGTTTCCGGACGCCTTGTAGTTCGCAAAGATCTGGGAGAGCTGTGCGCGGTTCGACCCGCTAAACTTCGCTTCCACAACATCCACCATATAACTCGAATCAAATCCCATGGCCGGATACTATTGATCTGCGACTAACTCTGTCAAGTATCCCTAGTGAATCTTAACGCGGGCCCTTTTTTACCGCGCCCAGCCGCCAGCCGCCGGAGCCTGGTATTATGATCAACGGTCGCGGGGCGTGGCGCAGTTTGGTAGCGCGCTTCCATGGGGTGGAAGAGGTCGCACGTTCGAATCGTGTCGCCCCGACCAGGTTTGCGGGCAGAAACCTATACAAATTCGGCACCCAACTTCCGACTATTAGGCACACTTTGCCCTGGTCTCTCAATTGAATTGAGAGACCTGTCGAGAGACCAAGAGCCGTCTGAGGGCAGCTCAGGTTCAATATGAGCGCTAGGACCTCCTCCAAACCGTGGAAGAGGTTGTACATTCGAATCGGCTCGTCCCGGGCGAGCGGAGCTGCTGACGCGGGTCCGGTTACGCCTCGCTTTTATTTTTATCGTCGTCGCGACGCTGGAACGGTGCAAGCGGATGGAGTTTCTCCAGGTTGACCAAAGGTGAGTCCTGAAAGACGGTCGTTTCCTCTTCCTCTAAACTGCCATCAGGATGACGCTTTACCTTCCGGACCGTCTGCTTACGGCCCCTAGTGATGACTAGCCACCCCATATAGAGAAGTCCAAATACGGCAACAAGCTGAATTACTGATGCATCGAAAACAGGCGTCTTGCGCTTCGCAGCTTGAAATGCCAAGCGAACTTCCTCTGTTTGGTCTGGCTCCTCCCAAGCCCACGACAATACTTCAAGGGCCGCCGGCTCTAGAAGCCCTGGATTTGATTCGAGTTGACGTAGCTGGCAATCCACGACCTCGCTCGACTCCTCGTCACTCCTGAACCTGGTTAGCAGTGAACCCGTTGGCGTGAAATCACTTACTCGGGAAACATAAATCTTAAGTGCTTCCAACACAACATCTTGGCCGGCGTCGATTTCTACTAGAAACTCTCTAAATGTCATCAGTTGCACGTTTCCATATCCCACATTACTTCCCAGTCTCCCTCAACCGCAAGTGACCAAGCCAGCCATCTGGGGGCCTTTGCTTCGGTGCACGCCTTGTGAACCGCGTCACCGAGGCGCAAGTTTTCCTCAACGAAGAATCCGATAGCCGAGTCGAGAATGGGTAAGACAAATTCAGGCTCGACATCCCAGCGAGGAGCCACATAAGCCCGCAGTCCTACGGTCCTGAGGAGACTGAATACGCCAAGTTTGTCTCCAACCTCACCGAAGTAGCTAGTCCCCGCATTGACTCACTAGGAATCGCACCCTAGGTTATTCGTTGCCTCACATAAGAATCGCACCGAAACTGGAGGCAAATGATGAGTATCGGTGCGCGCCATGAACTGGCTCGGAGCGTTTCTGTTC